>Ga0164296_1000023_pt1 | contig 197753 bp, 162 predicted proteins | sample GEODES057metaG_FD_113533 | JGI IMG/M metagenome (GOLD analysis project Ga0164296, IMG submission 113533) | Dystrophic lake water microbial communities from Trout Bog Lake, Wisconsin, USA - GEODES057 metaG | ecosystem: Environmental > Aquatic > Freshwater > Lake | place: USA: Trout Bog Lake... | reverse complement strand
GTGGTTACGGGTGTTTCTTCGGGTAGTACCACCATTAGTTATAATGTCACTAATAGTTGTGGTACTTCTGTTGCTACAAAGTATATTACAGTAAATCCATTACCAGTATCTGGTACGCTTAGTTGTGGTAGTTCTGTGTGTGCAGGCTCTACCATATGGCTGAGCACCAGTTCATGGGGTGGTGTCTGGAGCAGCAGCAATACATCAGTTGCTACGGTCAGCACCTCGGGTGGTGTTACGGGTGTTTCTTCAGGAAGTGTTGTTATCAGTTATAGCGTCACCAATAGTTGCGGTACCTCCGTTGTTACAAGGGCAGTAACTGTAAATCCATTACCTGTTTCAGGTACTATTACCGGTAGTCATACCGCATGTGCAGGGACGTCAGTAATGTTGTCAGATACATCTTATGGGGGCATTTGGAATAGCAGTAATACGTCCAGAGCATCAGTTAGCTCTTCCGGCATAGTCAGTGTCCTCACATCGGGTAGTGTAGTGATTAGCTATAGTGTTAGCAATAGCTGCGGATCTTCAACTGCAACATTCCCTCTTACTATAAATGGCACTCCTGCGGTGTCGTCTATTACCGGGGCATCATCTTTGAATATCGGTCTTACAACAACTTTTTCTGATCTCACATCCGGAGGAACATGGTCTTCGGCTAATCCGGCAATCGCTACAGTAAGCACCGGTGGACTGGTAACCGGTATCTCTGTGGGGGCTGCAACTATCAGTTACTCAGTTAGTAATAGCTGTGGTACGACAAGGGTATCTAAAGGAATAGTTATTTTACCTGTATTTCTAGGAGCCAGAGCAGATACGCCAGGTGTAGATCTTTCATCGTCCTTGAATAGCTCAATAAAGGTATATCCAAATCCGGGCATCAGCGTTTTCTATATGGCGTTACCTCCGTTTAAAACAGGGTTCACTGTTTCAGTTTTTGATTTAAAGGGACAAGAGATTCTGCGACATTCATATACTCAGGAAGAGATTGAGATCTCTGTCGACCTGCAGGATCGCCCGGCAGGTAACTATATTTTAAAGATCAGTTCTGATCAGGGAATATATACTGAGCGGATAATTCTGTTAGATCATTAATGCTTGGTCAATAAAGATTTCCAAAGGTCGCCTTAGGCGGCCTTTTTTATTACCTCATTTCTTTCTTCCAGCAGGCGGGTCATATGTTTTTTCAGCGCGAGCTTATCGAACAGCTTTCCTGCCAAACCATAGGGCACCTCGTACCGGAATATATCGCACATTAGTGTGCCTGCTTCCGTAGCTTCAAAGTAGTGCTCGTGGTCCATACTTTTAAAAGCGCCCTTCTGCATCACATCCATAAAGAAGGTGGGGTAGTCCATTTGTATGATCTTCGTGGTCAGTTGCTGGCGTATACCGAAATGCACGGCTTCCCACGTTACAGTTTCGCCTTTATTGATAAAGCCTGATGTTACGCCGGCTACAGCTTTTTCTTCGGTTTTGTGCGTGGATAATAAATGGAGGTCTATGCTGCGGGAAAGATCAAAACATCTTTCGATCGGCGCATCAATGAGTGTAGTAAGTTGGATAAGTGTAACCTTATCAGGGTTTGGCAATGTTGAAGGTACCATTCGTCACATTGATGCTGTCTGCAATAAAATTGAAGGTGCCTGTGATAGCATAGTTACTGTCTGCAGTCACGATGATCTGTCCTGATGTGGCATAGTGCCGTTCGCTGCCCCGGTAATAGGTAGCTGCATATACAGGTGGATCAATAAGGAAAGTACCGGGGCCACTATAGTTACTAATGGTAAATGATAATGTGCTTACCGTGTCATGAATGGTTTGTGAGGCGGAGATGAGGAGATTAGTATGTCCTGAATCAGTCACCGACTTTACGCTGTAGCCAAATACAGATTTGGTGGTCCAGTCTACGCCATTTATCGTGGCATCAATTTTTACCAGCGAGTCACGGTTATTATCAGGCTGTATGCTATTGGCATCGGCAGGCCCCGATGCTTTTTTACAAGCGCCGTATGACAGCAATGACAATATCCCGATAACCGCGATCAGCTTTTTCATCTTCTTACGTTCAAAATTAACGCTAAAAAGCGGTTTTTCGTATGCGAATGTGTCAGGCACAAAAATGCCGGGTTTACGGCCCGGCAAATGATATTATCGATCAGTGTCAATTTATTTAGTAAGACCATGGCCTGCCCACAACAAAAGCGCCATTGGTAAGCACTATGCCCGATGTGGTGGTAAAGGAATAATAACCTGTGATGGTATTGGTAGTGATATTGGTAATAGCTATGATACCGCTGTTAGCAGTATTGGTTACGCCATATGCATTAAAAGTACCGGATGCCTGACCCATGATGATGGAAAAAGTGCCTGTCTGCTCCTTATAATTTCTTACAGTAAGAACGATAGTTTGCTTAATGGTAGGGTCATAGCCGGTGATGATCAGCGAGGTAACGGTATCGTTAAGCTGCGGCTTTAACAGAGAAGGGGTAATAGTGCCGGCATTAAAAGTATAAGTACCTAATGAAGCCGTCATTGATGGATTGATAGTTAACGTGTTGCTCTTGTTGCAACCTGAGAACAAGGCAATGCAAGCGATAAGGGTAGTAATATACAATATACCTTTTTTCATACCTGATATTTGTGCTAAGATACTTTAAAATTCAAAAAAACATACAAATTAGCCATTTTGCCCAATTATGGACGATTAATAGCTCATCAATTTCTTCACCACTTCATCCAGCCTTGCTGAAGCCAGGAAATTCTGTTCCAGCTCTATCGCAAATGGTATTGGCGTGTCAAAACTTGCGCAGCGCAGTATGGGTGCGTCGAGATATTCGAAGCAATGTTCGGCGATCCATGCCGCCAGTTCACCACCCAGCCCACCTGTAAGGGTGTCTTCATGCAGCAGCAGTACCTTTCCTGTGCGCTTCACAGCTTCGCCTATTGCCTCGTAGTCCAGTGGCAGCAGGGTGCGCAGGTCCAGGATGTCTATAGACAGTTCAGGATGCTTCTTAGCATAATCAGTAGCCCAGTGCACGCCCATACCATAAGTAATGATGCTCATGTCAGATCCGGCCTGCACGTGGCGCGCCTTGCCTATCTCTACCGTGTAGTAATCATCAGGTACCATGCCGCTTATAGCGCGATACAATGCCTTATGTTCAAAGAACATTACCGGGTTAGGATCTTCGAACGATGCTATAATGAGGCCTTTAGCATCTTCCGGGGTAGACGGATAGACGACTTTTAGTCCCGGTGTATGCGTAAACCAGGCTTCGTTGCTCTGTGAGTGGAAGGGCCCTGCGCCTACACCGGCGCCGGTTGGCATACGCACCACCACATCTGCATTTTGGCCCCAGCGGTAGTGTATCTTAGCCAGGTTATTGATGATCTGGTTAAATCCAACGGTCACAAAGTCAGCAAATTGCATTTCCATCATGGCCTTATGTCCCTTTATAGACAGGCCAAGTGCAGCACCCACTATGGCGCTTTCGCATAGCGGGGTATTGCGCACACGCTCTTTACCAAACATGGGCACAAATCCTTCCGTTACTTTAAATGCACCGCCATATTCGGCTATGTCCTGGCCCATCAGCACCAGGTTGGGGTGGCGCTCCATGCTCTGGCGTATGCCATCGCTCAGGGCTTGTATAAATTTCTTTTCGGTTGCTGCAGATGTGGCAGGCGGTGTAGCTTTTGATACATGCGGTGCATATACATCGGCAAATTCTTCAGCGGTATCAGGCGTTACGGGTGGCGCTGCAAAACCTGCTGCCAGTCCGTCTTCTATTTCTTTCTGTATCGTTTCTCTTATGGCAGCTATCTTGCTGTCGTCAATTATTCCTTCATCCAGCAGGAAGTTTTCATAATTAGAAAGCGGATCCTTCTTGCCCCACTCTTCAAACAATTCTTTAGGCACATATTTCACGCCGCTGGCTTCCTCGTGCCCCCTCATGCGGAAGGTCATGCACTCTATGAGTATAGGCTTCTGCTCTGTAATGCAATACTGCCGGGCTTCTGTAATGGTTTTATACACTTCCAGTATGTTGTTGCCATCTATGGTAAGTCCCTTCATGCCGTAGCCTGCAGCACGCTCTGCCAGGTGGGCGCACATAAACTGTTCATTGATGGGGGTGCTTAAGCCATATCCGTTATTCTCAATAATGAAAATGACAGGCAGACCCCATACTGCTGCCACATTAAGCGCTTCGTGAAAATCGCCCTCGCTGGTACCGCCATCGCCGGTAAAGGCAACAGATACTTTTTTCTCTTTTTGCAGTTTGTGTGCCAGAGATATGCCATCGGCTATAGCCAGTTGCGGCCCAAGGTGAGATATCATACCACAGATATGGTATTCATTGGCGCCAAAGTGGAAAGAACGCTCCCTTCCCTTGCTGAAACCATCTTTGCGGCCCTGCCATTGCTTGAATAATTTATCAAAAGGCATTTTGCGGGCGGTGAATACACCGAGGTTACGGTGCATAGGCATAATGTACTCATCCTCGTCGAGCGCCAGAGTGGTGCCTATGGAAATGGCTTCCTGGCCTATACCGCTGAACCATTTGCTGATCCTTCCCTGCCTCAGCAGTACCAGCATTTTTTCCTCGATCATGCGCGGGCGCAAAAGCTCTGTATATATATGGATAAGCTGTTCGTTACTCAGACCGCTCTTATCAAATAGCATAGTTGAAATTTGAGGCAAAAGTAAGATTTATATCCTTTAATGGTACTGAATTGTCTGTTATAGGGCGACAGATCTGTTGCTTATTTCTACTGTGCTATCAGTAGAAAATTGTCTGAAGATCGTCATGCAGATACCAACTTGCTTCTATGGGCTGATTTAGATATTATGTTAAGGGTATATGCAAAAACAAAAACGACCGCAATTGCGGTCGTTTTATATAAATCAGGTGGATAATTATAACTGATCGTAGATAGCTGCATCCACGTTACGGTAGATACCATAGTACTGGTAAGACTTGTTGTGGAAGCCTTTCTTGATGAGGGCATCAGTATCACCTTCTTCAGGAACAGTGATCCAGGCATGGTGCTTGCTCAGCAACCAACGGTAAATACATACTGTGTTAGGACCACGGCGTGTCAACGCATAGAACTGTAAATGCTTCTGAGTATAACCCCATTTCAGCATCTGGTCATCGGTAAACTCATCTTCGCAGATGCTGATGTGTGACCTTGATACCGGGTTAGACCAACCGTATACTGCAACACGGCCGGGGCCCGGTGTGCGGTAAGCAAAGAATAAAAGCGTTTTATCATTCCAGCCCCAGTTGATCAACTGGCCGTCCTGATATTCGCCATCGGCTACAGTTACATACTGTCCGTCTTCTGGTATATACCAACGAAATACACGTACGAGGTCCTCTTGCGCGAATGTTTTGGTACTTAATAAAACTGCTGCTAAAACTGTGGTAACTAGTAGGATGGTTCTTTTCATGTTTGCTTTAATTTTCTAAAACTGCACCAAAATACATAAAAATTTTCTTGACGAGCAAATTATTACCCTAAATTTTTTTTCTGTAATTAATACTCAAGTATTTATTCTTGTTCAAATGCTGTGTTTGGCGTAGTTTTGACGCCCTTGCGTGTCAAGGTGTCAGGTAAGACACCATAGCACGCATTTTGATACAAACATACAGCAAAATGGGTTTAATTCACCCATTATAGGCACAAAAAAGTATTATTAACCATACTCAGGAGTATAACAACACTAGAAATGATAGGTTTTCTCTCTAAATTATTTGGTGGCAGCAAGTCTGATAAGGACGTAAAAGCTATTCAACCCGTAGTAGCTGATATCAATCGCGCTTATGAAAGCATGCGTTCTCTGTCTAACGATGAACTGCGTAACAAAACACAGGAATTTCGCGCCCGTATACAGGCCCACCTCGCTGATATTGACGCAGAGATCGCTGCCAAAAAAGCAGAGGCCGAGCAGATGGACGATGTTCAGGCTCGCGAAACAGTATATAATGAAGCCGATAAGCTGGTAAAAAAGCGTGATGAGCAGATAGAAGTAGTATTGAAAGAGATACTCCCTGAAGCTTTTGCTGTGGTCAAAGAAACCTCCCGCCGTTTTAAAGAGAATAGTGATGTGGTGTCTACGGCTACTGATCTGGATAAGGAATTGGCTATCGATAGGGAGCATATCACTATAGATGGGGACAAGTCAATATTTAAAAATGTATGGCAGGCTGCAGGTAATACTGTTACCTGGAACATGTTGCACTACGATGTGCAGCTGATAGGTGGCACCGTGCTGCATGAAGGTAAAATAGCAGAAATGGCTACGGGTGAGGGTAAAACACTCGTGTCTACACTACCGGCATACCTTAATGCGCTCGCAGGCGAGGGGGTGCATATAGTCACAGTGAATGATTATCTGGCCCGTCGTGACCAGGAGTGGAACGCGCCTATATTTGAATGGCTCGGTCTTACTACAGACTGTATAGATAAGCACCAACCTAACTCTGAAGATCGCCGCCAGGCTTATCTGGCCGATATTACTTACGGTACCAATAACGAATTTGGTTTTGACTACCTGCGCGATAACATGGTGCATCACCCTAGCGAAATGGTGCAGCGTAAGCACCACTTTGCCATGGTCGATGAGGTGGATAGTGTATTGATCGATGATGCGCGTACTCCGCTCATTATATCGGGCCCTATACCTAAGGGCGATGAGCAGCAATACCACGCATTGAAGCCACGTATAGAAAGGCTGATGGAAGCGCAACGCAGGGTCATCAATACAAGCCTTGCTGATGCCAAGAAATTGATCGCAGAAGGTAAAACAGATAAGGATGCCGGTGGCCTGTTCCTGTATCGTGCTTACCGCGGACTGCCTAAGAACGGCGCCCTTATCAAGTACCTGAGTGAAGAAGGTAACAAACAATTATTGCAGAAAACTGAGAACTATTATATAGGTGAGCAGCAGCGCAACATGCCTAAGGTGGATGCAGAATTGTTCTTCGCTATCGATGAAAAAAACAATAGTGTAGATCTTACCGAAAAAGGTATCAACCTGATCACCGGTACAGGTGAAGATCCTAACTTCTTCGTATTGCCGGACATAGGCAGCGAGCTGGCTGTAATTGAAAAATTGGAAGTGTCTGCTGACGAGAAGTTACAGCGCAAAGATGCTATGCTGCAAGACTATTCGATAAAGGCCGATCGTATACATTCATTGCAGCAATTGCTGAAAGCATACACCCTGTTTGATAAAGACATAGAGTATGTAGTGATGGAAGGGAAAGTGAAGATCGTAGATGAGCAGACCGGCCGTATACTGGATGGTCGCCGATACAGCGATGGCTTGCATCAGGCGATAGAGGCTAAAGAAAATGTAACGGTCGAGGCTGCTACACAAACATTTGCTACCGTTACTCTGCAGAACTATTTCCGTATGTACCACAAACTTGCAGGTATGACGGGTACTGCGGAAACTGAAGCAGGTGAGTTCTGGCAGATATACAAATTGGATGTGGTAACCATACCTACCAATGTAAATGTTATCCGTAAAGATCAGCAGGACCTCGTTTACAAAACCAAGCGCGAAAAATATAAAGCAGTTATAGACGAGGTGGAAGCACTTAGTGCAGCCGGCCGTCCGGTGCTGGTGGGTACTACTTCGGTAGAAGTATCAGAATTGCTGAGCCGTATGCTGCAGCAAAAGAAAATAGCTCATAATGTACTGAATGCGAAGCAACACTCACGTGAGGCACAGATAGTGCAGGAAGCGGGTTTTGCAGGAGCTATAACCATCGCTACCAACATGGCTGGCCGTGGTACGGATATCAAGCTGGGCCCTGGTGTTAAGGACGCAGGCGGATTAGCTATCGTAGGTACCGAGCGTCATGAAAGCCGACGTGTAGACCGCCAGTTACGTGGTCGTGCAGGTCGTCAGGGTGACCCGGGTAGCTCACAATTCTTTGTATCTCTTGAAGATGACCTGATGCGTTTGTTTGGCTCTGAGCGTATTGCCGGCCTTATGGACAAAATGGGCCATAAAGATGGAGAAGTATTGCAGCATGGTATGATATCCAAGTCTATTGAGCGGGCACAACGTAAGGTAGAGGAGAATAACTTTGGTATCCGTAAGAACCTGCTGGAGTATGATGATGTAATGAACGCACAACGCGACGTTATTTACAAACGTCGTAACCACGCGTTGTTTGGCGAGCGCATTGCTATCGATCTCGATAATGCTATATACGCAGTTTGCTCCGGCTTTGCTGAGACATTTGTTGAAAGCAAAGACAAGGAAGCCTTTATGCTTGATGTAATGAAGCATCTGGCTATAGAGCCGGAGATCAGCGATGAGGATATGAATAAGGGTGATGCCGCTCTTATAAGCGAGCATTTGTATCACCAGGTCAAGGATTTCTACAGCCGTAAGATGGCTGCACTGCGCGAGCACATGATGCCGACATTGACACAGATATACACTGAAAATGGTGACCGCATCGAGAATGTAGCCATCCCATTTACAGATGGTATACGCGGCCTGCAATTATATGTGCCGCTTAAGGAAGCTGTAGATTTCGATGGCCACCCGGTGACGCAATTGCTGGAGAAGAACATCACCTTATCCATGATAGATGATGCGTGGAAGAATCACCTGCGTGCTATGGATGACCTTCGCCAGTCGGTGAGAATGGCGTCATATGAGCAGAAGGACCCGCTGTTGATCTATAAGTTTGAAGCATTCAATCTCTTCAAGCAGATGATGCTGGAAACGAACAGGGATATCATTTCCTTCCTGTTGCGTGCCGGTATACCGGTACAGGAAGCACCGCCGCAGGCAGTGCGTGTACCTGCACCACATACTGACATGAGCCAGATGCGTGTGAACAAGGTAGATGATGAAATGGGTCAGGACGAATATTATACCGAAAGCCCCGAAGCGCCCGTGAAACGAGCGCCTGTACAAGCTGCACCAAAGATTGGTCGTAACGATCTTTGTCCTTGCGGTAGCGGTAAGAAGTTTAAGAACTGCCACGGTAAAGGAATATAATAAGAACATTAACATCATAATAAAGCCTGCTACAATTGTAGCAGGCTTTATCTTTTCTAAAAGATTATTTATGGATCTGCATATTCCCTAGGTAGTTGCTGCCCAAGCGCATAGGAACTTTATACGCAATATCATCAAGCACGTATAACATAGAATTGGTGCAATTTTTATCTTTCCAGCTGTCGTTATTGATCACCACATGTTTTATGTAGTGTTTTTGGCCCAGGGCGGGTATCTCTATCGTCGCATCAGCGTTAAAGCCAATATCCACTAATGTATCCAGTGAGCCACTGACGCTAGGGTTATAAGTGTTATAGATGCTTTCCGTGTCGTAAGATGTATTTCGCCTGCTGCTGAATATACGGGTGCTTTCCGGTGATTGAAATTTGCCATCGGGAGCATAGGTTTCTACAATAACAACATAGAGGGCTGCGCTGTCATAATTTACAAATTGTATACAGGGGTAAGGATTGGTGCGGCAATAGTATTTGCAGCTGCCCAAAACAACAATAGCGAGTAAACTGAAGAGGATAGGGCTTTTGTTCATACATTAATTTTAGAGATTATATGCAAAAACAATGCCAAAAAATGACCGGTGCAACAATAAGATCTCGGTCAGATGAACTTCTTAATGCTGTAATCCCCGTTTCATTTCCTATTTTTGTTCGCGCCGCAAGGCAATTACTTTCTATATATTACTGATGAAATTACAATACGTACTCCGACTTGCAGATGATGCCATGATCAATGGCCACCGATTGAGCGAATGGTGCGGGCATGGCCCCGTACTGGAACAGGACATCGCGCTGACCAACACGGCCCTCGATCATCTGGGCCGCGCGCGCAGCCTGTATCAGTATGCCGCAGAGCTATTCAACCAACTGCCTGCCGAGGAGCAAAAAACGTATTTTACCTCTATAGCTTTACAGACCCAGATGAACTCCGGTGCGCCCGTTACCGAGGATAGCCTCGCGTTCCTCAGGGATAGCTGGGACTTCAGAAATGTGTTGCTGGTAGAACAGCCCAACCACGACTGGGCATATACCGTACTAAGGTCTTTCTTTTACGATACCTTCAATTTCTATTATTTCGCAGCGCTGCTTGGCAGCAAAGACGAGAGCATAGCCGCTGTAGCAGAAAAATCGCTGAAAGAAGCAACTTATCACCTGCGCTGGAGCAGCGAATGGGTGATAAGGCTGGGCGACGGCACAGAAGAAAGCCACCAGCGCCTCCGGCAGGCCCTCAATGATCTGTGGATGTATTCAGGTGAATTGTTTGAAACGGTTGCCGCCGAAACCGCAATGGCAGAGTTGGGGATAGCCCCCGATATGAAACTGGTACACACGCAGTGGCTGGCAAAGGTGAAGGAGGTATTCGCCGAGGCAAATATGACTATGCCTGAGGGTACGTGGATGCAGAGCGGGGGTAAAGAAGGCCGCCATTCCGAGCATCTGGGCTATGTACTTGCAGAAATGCAGTTTATGCAGCGCGCCTACCCTGGCATGGAGTGGTAAAATATTTTCACGCCTCCGCCGTTATCTTTACAGTCTAATTCAGCTCCCGGATGACATTATCTCTTATTCTGCCCTGTTACAACCCACCACAGGGCTGGGAGCATAATATCCTGGCCAATTACACCGCGTTTTGCGATCGGATAGGGATAATGGTGGAACTGATCATCGTAATGGATGGTATCAGCGTTTCTGTCACCGAAGAACAACTGATCTTTCTCTCCCAAAATGTTACTGCACTAAAGTTCATCAAGTATAACGAGAACCTCGGCAAGGGCTATGCCATCCGGCAAGGGGCTGCTATTGCCTCAGGCGATATAGTTATATATACTGATATCGATTTCCCTTACACTATTGATAGTATGTATAAGGTATATGAGTGCCTCGCAAACGACGGCTACGACGTAAGCATAGGGGTTAAAGATGAAGCCTACTACAGCCATGTACCCCACATCCGTAAGTTTATTTCCCGCTGTCTCAGGGCTATGACTGGCTTTTTTCTGTCACTACCAGTCACAGATACACAATGTGGGTTAAAGGGGTTCTGCAAAAATGTAACACCTTTATTCCTGCAGACCACCATCAATCGCTATTTGTTCGATCTGGAGTTCGTGCGCAATAGTTTCCGCAGCAAGAGACTGCGTATAAAAGCGATACCCGTTGCGTTAAATGACAAAGTACAGTTCCGTAAAATGAACTATGGCATTTTGTTACCCGAAATGCTCAACTTTGTGCGATTGCTGTTTAGAAAACCCAATGGATAAAATACACAAGAATATATGGTTGCTGATAACTGTTGTGTTTGCACTGGTGCTCACAACGATTATGCTGTCCGATATTGTCATTCATCCATGGCATGTCATGACCGAGCTTGGCGCAGACGGAGGTAAGAATCATTTTACTTTTCTCTATCAGGCACTCTACGGTAATGGCATTTGGTTTCAGGGTATGAATTATCCCTATGGGGAACATATTGTATATACTGATGGTCAGCCGGCACTATCTGTGATGCTCAGTATGTTCAAAGGTAGTATGACCATAGGCCGGGCGCTGGCGATCATGTGGTGGCTGATAGCGCTTAGTTACGTGCTATCTGTTATTTACAATTATAAACTGCTGACGCACTTTGGCGTCAGGCCCATTATTGCTATGTGTTTTGCAGGGCTTATCACGGCATTTTCACCTCAGGTGTTCTGTATCGCAGGTCACTATGCTTTGGCATATGCATGCATCATACCTATGTTGTTTTACTGGACGGTACAGTACTATTCGTCGGGAAGGAAAAAATATCCCGTCTTTATTTTTATAACTGGTGTCATCACTTCATTCACGCATCCCTATTTTGCCGCGGTCATACTTATGTGGACTCTCTTTTACGCGGTGGGATATTGCTTGCTGGTGAAAGACACCTTGCTAAAAAAGTTCGTGCATGTGGCGCGTCTTTTACTCGCAGTAATAACTGTATTCGTGATCTTCGGAGTGTTCATGAAGATCACGGATCCTATCAAAGACAGGCCGGTAGTACCATTTGGGATATTGGCTAACTGCACGCACATCAAGGATGTAATTACTTCAGATTATTCCCCTATATGGCATGCATTCAGGGGGCAGGGTGTTTTTAAAAAGATAAGCTTTGGTGGCGAAGGTTACACTTACATAGGTTTGGCTATGATGGTCGTGGTGATCGTGTCGTTAGTACTGGGAATATGCAATAAATGGCGTAAACAGCCACTGCGCAATATTGTTTCCGCCGGCGGATTTCAACCAGTGTGGATCTTCATTGCCCTGGCAGCCTTATTGTTTGGCATGGGCGCTCCGTTTACCTGGCATATGGAATGGCTGCTGGATTATTTTTCTATGTTCCGGCAGTTCAGAACACTAGGTCGTTTTACGTGGATATTCTACTACATCATTACTATTTATGGAGTGGTTGTGGTTTATACATGGTATGCCCGCAATATGGCTGTCGGCAGGCCTGTGCTGGCGAATGTCATCCTGTTGCTTACAATGTTCATTTGGGGTTTTGAAGCATATGGTTATATAAATTTCACCCGTGCTGCAGCGAATAAGGGCTACAACAATTACGACACGTTTGTTTGCACTGGTGTGAAGACATGGCCGCAATTTCTGGCAGATCACTACTACCGCAGCGATTCATTTCAGGCCATAATGGTCTTGCGTTTTTTCGAGGTCGGTTCTGAAAAATTATGGCTGGAACATAATACTGATATAAGTGCATGGGCTGTTGCCACAGGTATACAATCGTCTATGCAGTTGCATCAGCCCATGGTCAACTGCATGATGTCGCGCACATCCTGGGGGCAGGCATTCAAACAGGTCAGAACCGTTGGCGGGCCATATACCGAAAAGCCCGTGCTCGAAGAATTGAACAGCGATAGACCTTTTCTTCTTCTGGTGTTGGATATAGAACAACCTGAACCGGATCAGAAATATCTACTCGAAGCATCAGACCTCATCGGGCATTTTCAGCAGTGCACAGCATATGCCTGCTATCCGTCAAGAATAAAGGCTAACGATAGGCGATACGCTGCAAAAATAGAAACTGCACTCATAGGTATGAGCGCCGCCGATACCTGTATCAACGGCACCGGTGGTTGGTATGCGGCACACTTTAATGAAGAGAGAGCCAGGGAGGTATTGCGTGGAACTGGCGCCATGGCTTACGACACAATATCAGTCAAACAGGTTGCCTTGGCCGGTATCACTCCGGCTTTCGATCAACAATTGTATGAATTCTCCTGCTGGTTTCTAACCCCCGCTGATAACTATAAAAGTCCGTCATGCCTCGTAGAAGTACTGGACAGTATGCAGCATGTGATCTATTCGCAGGTAGCGCCCTGCAAAGAGAGTACAGATAATTATGGGCTGTGGCTTAGAGATCATATTTATTTTCACGTACCTGCTGCTGGCCGATATATGCGCTGTAGCATATTGAGAGACGAAAAGAATTCATACATTGCAATGGACGAGCTGCTATTAATGCCTGCTGATGCACTCATTATTTCAAAAGCCGCTGATGGCAGGATCATGGTCAATAATCATTTATTTAAAGCCGGGAAATGAGCGAGGTGAACGAAGAAATAGTGTATCAATGGCTTTCAGATGTGAAAGATCCCGAAGTGCCGGTGCTGTCTATACTTGATCTGGGTATAGTGCGCAAGGTGACGGTAGATAACTCCGGTGCTGAGCCTGCTGTTGCAGTTGCCATAACGCCCACTTACAGTGGTTGTCCTGCCATGGATATGATAGCAATTGGTATTCGCATGGTGCTGCTGGGCAACGGTATCCGCAATATCACTATTGAGCCACAGCTGAGCCCGGCATGGACCACCGACTGGATGACTGAGGAAGGGAAACGCAAATTGAAAGAATATGGCATTGCTCCCCCTAACAGAAAATCATTTCAGGCGTTGGGCTTGTTTGAGGAAGAATTGGTGGAGTGTCCGCGTTGCAATTCTACCCACACCGCATTAGTGAGCAATTTTGGCCCTACTTCCTGTAAGGCACTCTATAAGTGCGAAAGTTGCCTCGAGCCCTTCGAACATTTTAAATGCCACTGACCGGTAACTTAATAGCTCAGACACACATATATTAAAACAATAAAATATAGTTTTTGTTTAAAACATGGAAGAAATTACATCGGCGGGATTACACAAATGGGAAATTTTTTCCGCACTTTTTTGTAAATCAAATGTTATATATTGCATCAATTTCCCTGACAAAAAAATGACATTGTAAAAAAATTTATGAGTAAAAACACCTTGAAAGCCGCGCCTGTATTGAGAAAGATTTTTTCAAAAATGTGTTTTAAGTTTCAGGTTTGTGTTGTAATTTTGCCCACGCTTTAATATAAAGTAAAGTTAATTCTCAAACTTATTCTCGTGCCAGAATCAATAAAGAAGCTGTATCGTTTATGCTCTCGGAGCGCGTTCGCAGTTATAGTTGCCCTGCTCCTGTTTAGTAATTCTGCTATTGCCGCTCCAGACGGTAAAGCGCTGTTCATGTCCAATTGCGCATCATGCCACAACCCGGTAAAAGCGGCAACGGGTCCTGCGCTGCAAAACATTGATAAAACCTTCCCTAGTAAGGAATGGGGTTACAAATGGGTGCATAACCCAGCAGGTATGATAGCTGCCGGCGACAAAGATGCGGCTGCTATTTACGATAAATTTAAGCCAACGGTGATGACCGCATTCCCTCAGTTGTCAAACGAGGATATCGATGCGATATTGAAATATGCAGATGATTACAAGGCGCCGGCTCCTGCAGGCGGTGATGTAGCTAAAACTCCAGGTACTGAGCCGGCAAGCGATAGCAACGGCTGGTTATACACCGTGATCACTTTGTCTCTTCTTGTTCTTGTAGCTATCCTGTGGCGTGCAAATGCCGCACTGCGTCGCGCTGCAAACGAAAATGAAGGTATTGCCAATGAAAAGGAAATTCCACTCTACCGTAACAAACTGGTTATCGCTATAGTTGCCATCCTGCTCTTTATTATGGCGGGTTATTGGATCGTAAATGGTGCTATCAACGAGGGCCGTCAGCAGAACTATCAGCCTAAGCAACCATTATTCTATTCTCATAAAGTGCACGCAGGTATCAACCAGATCAACTGTCTGTATTGCCACGCCAGCGCTGAAAAGAGCAAGCACTCAATGATACCTTCTACCAATATTTGTATGAACTGCCACAAGCAGATCAATGAATACAGCGGCGAAGCAGAACATCCACTGGTTGATGCAGAAGGCAAGAAGATCAATGGTACTGAACAGATCAAGTTATTGTACAAGTACGCTGGTTGGGATCCTGTTAAAAAAGCATACAACCTTAATCCTGATGGTACCATCGCTGCAACGCCTATCGAGTGGGCTAAGGTGCATAACCTGCCTGATCACGTTTACTTCAACCACTCACAGCACGTTAAGGTAGGTCAGATACAGTGCCAGCGTTGCCACGGACAGATACAGGAAATGGACGAGGTATTCCAGTTCGCTCCGCTGTCTATGGGATGGTGCATCAACTGTCACCGTCAGACACAGGTTGCCGGCTTCACTAGCAACGATTACTACAGCATATTCAAGAAATACCAGGCTGAGCTGAAATCAGGTGCACGCACCGGCGTAACTGAAGCTGATCTGGGTGGTACTGAGTGTCAGAAATGTCACTACTAATGAATTAATGACCTTTCGGGCTGCAAGCCCGCCGGGGTATAGAGGATAGAAATTTTAGATTTTTTTTGAATTTTGAATTAAGAATATGTCTCAAAAACAATATTGGTCGGGTCTGGAACAGTTGAATAACACCGCTGCTCACCAGGAAGTTGTTGAAAATGAGTTCAAAGAAGAATTGCCGTTCGATCTGAACGACAGTATTCTGGGCGCTACTACTCCCCGCCGCGACTTTTTGAAGTTCTTAGGCTTCAGCACCGTGGCTGCTACTTTGGTAGCAAGTTGCGAGATGCCTGTCCGCAGGGCTATTCCTTACGCTATCAAGCCGGAAGATATCGTTCCGGGTGTTCCCAATTATTATGCATCCACGTTTGTTGATGGTGGCGATTATTGCGCTATCGTTATCAAAACCCGCGATGGCCGTCCTATCAAGGTGGAAGGTAATGATATGTCGTCTATCACTAGAGGCGGTACGTCTGCAAGGGTGCAGGCTTCTGTACTGAATCTGTATGATAAGGCACGTCTGCGCTTCCCGGGTTCACCTTCTGCAGGCAAAGACGGTGCAGTAGATTGTAAGGAATCTACGCTTGATGCAATAGATCGTATAGTGAAAGAAGGTATGACAGGCAAGCCTGGCTACCTCATCACTGGTTCTATACTCAGCCCTACTACCAAAGAAATTATTGCTCAGTTTACTGCCAAGAACCCGAATATCAAGCACGTAGTTTACGATGCCATCTCTCATTCGGGTATGCTGCAGGCCAACGAGGCTAGCTACGGCAAGCGTACATTACCAGGTTATCATTTCGAAAAGGCGCAGACTATAGTGAGCCTCGGAGCTGATTTCCTCGGTACATGGCTTTCTCCTGTTGAATTCTCTAAGGGTTATTCTAAGGGACGTAAGATCAGCGCAAAATCACTCAAGCTTTCCAAACACTACCAGGTTGAAGCTAACCACACCATCACCGGTGCTGCAGCTGACCACCGTGCTACTTGCCGCCCATCTGAAATGGGTATGGTAGCAGTAGCGCTATACAACGAAATTACAGGCGGCGCTAAGGTAGCACTACCTTCTGCAAAGCTTACTGAATTAGTTACCAAGGCTGCTGCCGATCTGAAGAAAGGCAATGGTATGGTAGTTTGCGGCTCTAACGATGTAGCAGTACAAACCGTTATCAACGCGATCAATGATAAAATAGGTGCCAATGGCACTACTATTAACTGGAGTGCTACTTCTAATTACAAGCAGGGTATCGATAGTGAAATGGTAGCGCTTACAGAAGCTATGGCCGGTGGTCAGGTAGGTTCTGTATTCATACACGGTGTTAACCCTGTGTACGATTACTTCGACGGTAAGAAGTTTGCCGACGGATTGGCTAAGGTGGCATTGTCTGTATCTTTTGCCGAGCGCATGGACGAGACCGCACAACATTGCAAATACATCATTCCTGATCATAACTACCTGGAAAGCTGGGGCGATGCAGAACCACGTGCGGGTTACTACAGCCTGATGCAGCCTGGTATCGCACCACTGTTCAAGACACGTTCTTTACAGGATACGCTCCTTACCTGGTCAGGTGCTACAACTAATTATGAGGCTTTCTGGAAGCAGTATTGGATGACCAAGCTCGGCGGACAGGAAAACTTCGAAAAATCAATACAGTCAGGTATCGTTGAGCCGGTTGGTGATATGCCTTTCGGCGGCGGTGCTTTCACCGGCAATGTAAACGATGCAATCGCTAAGGTACAGGCTAAAAAGCCTGCCAGCGGTGTAGAGGTTATGTTGTACCAGAAGGTAGGTATCGGTCATGGTGGCGCATGGAGTAATAACCCATGGTTGCTGGAAATGCCGGATCCTATCACTAAGGCGACTTGGGATAACTACGTATGTGTTTCTCCTAAGATGGCTAAGAGCCTGGATGCAGAACTTACCGGCTTCACAGAAGTTGATTCTAAGAAGAGGGTAGTGAACGTTACTGCTGCCAACGGTCAGGTAGTTAAGTTGCCTGTTGTTGTGGTACCAGGTATGCACAACGATGTAGTAGCTATCGCTGTAGGTTATGGTCGTGCCAAGAGCGTGGGCCGTGCAGCTGCAAGTGATGCTGTTACCGGTGTAGGTGGTAAGAATGTTTATCCGTTCACAGTGTACAACGGTCAGACGTTCGAATCATTCACTACTGCCAAGGTAGATAAAACAGCAGAAAAGTTTGATATCGCGATCACTCAGACGCACCATAGCTATGAGGCCCGTCCTATCATTCACGAATATACACTCGAAGAATTCACCAAGGATCCGCAGGTGCTTATCAAGGAGCGCAATGCAGAAATAGGTGAGTTTGCCCACGATCCTACACAGGAAGAGGGTAAACAATCGAAAGAAGAAAAAGACGCAGTGAACAAGATGGAAGAAGGCTACCGTGAACATGGTACCCTCTATCCTAACTACGAATATAACGGTATCAAGTGGGGGCTGTCTATCGACCTTAACTCTTGTATCGGTTGCGGCGCCTGCGTTGTAGGTTGCCAGGCAGAAAATAACGTATCAGTTGTAGGTAAAGAGCACGTATTGAAGTCGCACGAAATGCACTGGATACGTATCGACCGTTATTTCAGCGGTATGCCTGACGATCCGGATAGCATCCAGACCGTTTTCCAGCCTCTGATGTGCCAGCATTGCGATAACGCACCTTGCGAGAATGTTTGCCCTGTATCAGCTACCAACCACAGCAGTGAAGGTCTGAACCAGATGGCTTACAACCGTTGCATCGGTACTAAATATTGCGCTAACAACTGTCCTTACAAGGTTCGTCACTTCAACTGGATGGACTGGAACGGTGCAGACAGCTTTGCTGATAACTTGTACGAAGATTACCGTCGTGATGATATCAATGATGACCTGACTCGTATGGTACTGAACCCTGACGTTACGGTACGTAGCCGTGGTGTGATGGAGAAATGTACTTTCTGCGTACAGCGCTTGCAGGATGCTAAGCTTACAGCTAAGAAGTTGGGTCGCCCTATGAAGGACGGCGAAGCACGCACTGCTTGCCAGCAGGCTTGCCCTACAGACGCTATCAGTTTCGGTAACGTTAACGACAGGGAAAGCAACATCTTTAAATTGCGTCACGAAGAGCAGACAGAGCGTAAGTTCTATGTACTGGAGCACATCCACACATTGCCGAACGTTAACTATCTCGCTAAGATCCGTAATACAGAAGAGATCGTTGCACTGGATGAGAAGAAGAATGGCCTGCTTGCAGACCACATCTAATACTCTGAAAGAGAAAGTTGAAGAAGAAGTTTGAAATAGTTTAAATAGATAAGAGGTAGTAACAACATTACTGCTTCACCAATTAAAAATATCAATTACGTGCTATGCATATTAAGTACGAATCATTTGTAAGAGAGCCACTTGTAGATGGAGATAAGGATTACCATCAGGTGTCGGAAGACATTGTATCTCCTATTGAGGGCAAGCCGGGACGCATGTGGTATGTTGGATTTTTCTTTTCAATAGCCTTGCTTCTTTTCGGTATATTCTCCGTTTCCTGGTCCGTATATTGGGGCTTGGGTACGTGGGGTGTAAACCGTACCATCGGTTGGGGTTGGGATATCACCAACTTCGTTTGGTGGGTAGGTATCGGTCACGCCGGTACACTTATCTCGGCCATCCTGTTGCTCTTCCGTCAGGGCTGGCGTACAGGTGTGAACCGTGCTGCTGAGGCCATGACCATCTTTGCGGTAATGTGCGCGGGCCAGTTCCCTATATGGCACATGGGTCGTGTTTGGGATGCATTCTGGGTACTGCCATTGCCTAACTCTCGTGGTCCGCTTTGGCCTAACTTCGATTCACCGCTCCTTTGGGACGTGTTCGCGATCTCTACTTACTTCACCGTATCATTATTGTTCTGGTATTCTGGCCTGGTTCCCGATTTCGCTTTGATCCGCGACAGGGCTAAAACCAAATTCCGCAAAATGGCTTATGGTTTGGCATCTTTCGGTTGGACAGGTACTGCAAAGAACTGGCAGCGTCAGGAAGCTCTTGCGCTCGTACTTGCAGGTCTTTCTACTCCACTGGTACTTTCTGTACACACGATCGTATCTTTTGACTTCGCTACTTCAGTTATTCCGGGATGGCACACGACCATCTTCCCTCCATACTTCGTTGCGGGTGCGGTATTCTCAGGCTTCGCCATGGTGAACACCCTCCTCGTTATCACACGTAAAATATTACATCTGGAAGAGTACATCACTATAGGTCACCTCGAGGCGATGAATAAAGTAATCGTACTTACTGGTTCTATAGTAGGTATCGCTTACCTCACCGAGCTGTTCATATCTTGGTACAGCCAGTCATGGGGCGAAATGGCTGCATTCCAGTGGCGTATCATGGGCCCTTACTGGTGGAGTTATTGGGCGATGATGACCTGTAACGTGGTATCTCCTCAGCTCTTTTGGGTTAAGAAGCTCCGTCGTAATATTCCGTTCACGTTCATTATGTCTATCGTGGTGAATATCGGTATGTGGTTCGAGCGTTTTGTGATCATCGTTACCTCTACCTACCGCGACTGGGTTCCTGGTAGCTGGGCATACTACAGCCCGCAATGGCCTGAGGTAGGTTTCTACCTGGGTACGTTCGGCTTGTTCTTCACTTGCTATTTCCTGTTCGCTAAATACTTCCCTGTTATCGCTGTATCTGAGATCAAGTTCGTACTGAAAACTTCAGGCGACAACTATAAGAGGAAGATGGCTGCGCTGGAAGAAGCAACTGCTGAAGAATTCATACACACTGCACATGCAGGTCATGAAGAAGAGCATGCAGTAGTGCACCACTAATAGCTGCGTATTGCTATTGGGGTTTTGATTTATAAGTTTTGATTTTTAAGTTTTTATAAAATGGCTATAAAGAAATTTGCGGTAGCGGCTTATGATGATGAGGAAGTTCTGTTTCCTGCAGTCCATAAGGTACGTCACAGCGGTTACAAATTACACGACATTTACACGCCTTTCCCGGTTCACGGGCTTGATGTAGCTATGGGCCTGAAGGAAACAGATCTGCACATTGCAGGCTTTATCTATGGCCTTTGCGGTACTTCTACAGCGGTTGGGTTTATCTCCTGGATATACACTTCAGACTGGGCTATCAACTACGGTGGTAAACCACACTTCGCGTTGCCGGCCTGGATACCTGTTACTTTCGAGTTAACGGTACTTTTCGCAGCGGTAGGTATGGTACTTACTTTCTGCTACCTCAACCAGATCATGCCGGGTGTTAAGAAACACGTTTTCCATCCGCGCCAGAGCGATGACCTGTTTGTTATAGCACTGGAGTTGAACGATCACGTATCTGAAACAGAAGCTATCGCTTTCCTCAAGTCTACAGGTGCAAAGGAAACATCTGTACAGGTTGCAGAAGCCAGTTGGTGGTATGGACGTTGGGATAAAGCGGAAGAGTACGAGGCACTCAACGCCTAAACTGTTTTGGGATTTTTGCCTATTAGATTTTTGATTTTTTACTTGAATTTTTACTTCGAATATGAACAAGATTAAGAGCATAGTGGTAGCAGGACTGGCGATAACGCTGGGTCTGGCTTCGTGCGACTCGGGCAACCTTCGCCGCTCGCCGGGACACATCTACGCGCCTGATATGACCTACTCGCGTGCTTACGAGACTTATACATCTAATCCGAATTTTGCTGACGGACAAACAAACCGTAAGCCGGTAACTGGAGCTATTGCCCGCGATCATGCCATGCCTGATCATATTAACGAAGGCGATACGGTTACTTACAAGACCTATACAACTTCGCTTCGTTTTAACGATGACGAGATGAAGGAAGCTGGCCGTTTGTTCAATATCTATTGCGCGATCTGCCATGGTCCGAACATGGATGGTCAGGGGCCGCTATACTCAAGCGGTAAGTTCGCAGCTATGCCTGCCAATTTTAAGGATGGCAAATACCTGCACATGCCTGTTGGACAGATGTATGCTGCTATCAAGTATGGTAAGAACATGATGGGCTCTTATGCCAGTCAGCTCGATACAAAGCAACGTTGGATGGTGATCGCTTATATCAAGAAAATGCAATCAACCAATGGTGGTGATGCATTCGCTTTCGGTACAGCACCTGAGACCAAAGCAGATACTACGGCACCTAAGACGGATGCAAAAGCAGTGGCAGCAGTTAAGACAAAGTAAGAGACATTAACTATAAGATTTTTATAAAAGTTGAATACAATGACCGATAATTTTGTGATACCCGCGCGTTTAAAGCGCACAAGCATGTTGCTGATAGCAGTGGGTGTTTTGACGCTGGTATGCGGTATAGCATTTTTGCTCATGGGCCAGCATAGTTCAGATTTAGACAAGACTCGCTTTTGGGCTGTATTGCTCCATGATAGCGTATTCTTTACATTCATCACAGCTGTCAGCATCTTCGTTCAGGCTGCAGTATCTCTGGCACAGGGTGCCTGGTTAACTGCATATCGTCGTGTACCTGAGGCTATAGGAGCCAATGTGTGGATATTCGGCACTATAGCAGCTGTAGTTACCTTTTGTATAGTATTCGGTTTCCGCGATCATGCAGGCAACAACACTATATATCCGTGGGTTACTCCCGGTACCGACAAGATATTACTAGGTAAAAAGGCGTTCCTCAATCCGGGTATGTTTGTAGGCTTTACAGTTATCGCGGTTGCATTGTGGGCTTTCTTTGGTCATAAATTCCGTGCTATGTCTATCGCACAGGAGTCTGCTCCTAAGAACGATACTAAGATATACTGGAAGGTATTCCGTATGTCAGGCTTGTTCCTGATCGTTTATGGTCTGACTCAAATGAGCACTATACCTTGGTTATGGGTAATGAGTGTTCAGGCACATTGGTACTCTACTTTGTTTAGCTGGTACAACTTCGCCAGTGCATTTGTAAGCGGTATGTCGCTTATTATGTTGTGGGTTATTTACCTGAAGAATCAGGGTAATCTGGTACTGGTTACTAAAGAGCACATGCACGACCTCGGTAAGTTCATGTTCGCATTCAGTATCTTCTGGACATATTTGTGGTTTGCTCAGTATATGCTGATATGGTATGCCAATATTCCTGATGAAACCGTTTACTTCAAGTTGCGTCAGCAGGGACCTTACAGCGTAATATTCTATGCTAACTTCATCATCAATTTCTGTATGCCAATTCTGATACTGATGGCCCGCCCTAGCAAGCGTAACTATTTTACCGTTACCTTCATGGCTATGGTGATCATATTCGGTCACTGGCTCGACTTCTATCAGATGATCATGCCGGGTCCTCTGGGTGAGAACTGGCACATCAACTGGTATGAAATAGGAATATTCATGGGCTTTGCCGGCATATTGATTGCCAGCGTATCTCGCACACTTTCTAAGGCATCTTTGATATCATCAAACTCAATAATGCTGAAGGAAACTGCCATACACATTGCTTAATAAGGTTGAATTTTAGAATAGAGAATAATTACATTAATTAGAAAATAAGCTGAACGACCATGTCGGGATTTATAACAATATTTTTGATAATTCTGGTTTTCATCATTGTATACCAGATCGGTAAGGCAAGTGAATACGCTGCTTCTATACAGGGACAGGAAAAAGTAAAGGAGCGCACCAATCGTGTTATTGCATGGTTGCTGGTGGCGTTCTTCTTCCTCGGCTTGTATGGCATCTACCAGTGCCACATGGCGCTCATCGGCAGAATGCTGCCTGTGGCGGCTTGTGATAACGGTAGGGCGTTCGATAGCATGCTCGTTGTTACATTGTATGTAACCGGCGCAGTATTCTTCGCTACTCAGGCAATTCTTTTCTGGTTCGCTTTCCGTTATCAGTCATCTGAAAAGCGCACTTCATTCTACTTCCCGCACAGCAACAAGTTAGAGATCCTCTGGACTACAGTTCCCGCTATCGCAATGGCTATTCTGGTGGCTATCGGTCTGAAGAACTGGTCTGCTGTAACATCTGAAGCTCCGGCTAATGCAACTGTTGTTGAGGTTGTCGGTAAGCAATTCAACTGGCTGGTTCGCTACCCTGGTAAAGACAATGAGCTGGGTAAGAGAGACTTCCGTAAGATAGACGATGCCAAGAATATCCTCGGCCTCGACTGGACAGACCCTCATAATAATGATGACATCATAGCACAGAATGGTGAACTGCACGTGGTAGTAGGTAAGCCGGTAAAGCTCCTCATCGGTTCACGTGATGTGATACATGATGTGGGTCTGGCGCACTTCCGTTTAAAGATGGATGCTGTACCTGGTATCACTACTACGCTTTGGTTTACACCTACCATCACTACTGACTCTATGAAGCAGATCACACATAATCCTGATTTTGTTTATGAGATCTCTTGTGATCAGATGTGCGGTAAGGGTCACTACTCCATGCGTGGTACGATCATAGTGCAAACACAAGCTGACTACGATGCGTGGATGGCATCACAGAAATCTTACTATGCTACTATGAACCCTGAAGCGGCACCAGCTGCTCCTGCAGTGAAGGCAGACAGTGCAAAAGTTGTAATGAAATAATCAGCTATTCAACAATAGCAAATAATAAAATAGTGAAAAAATGAGTCACGAAGCAATTACTCTCGAAGGACAGCATGTAGCGCAGGGCGTTGATCATCACGATCACGAGCATCATGAGCAGCATTTTATTTGGAAATATATTTTCAGCCAAGACCACAAAATAATTTCTAAACAGTTCATCATTACCGGTATCATATGGGCCATCATTGGCGCGTTGATGTCTGTATTCTTCCGTTTGCAGTTAGGTTTCCCTGACTCTACTTTCCCTATTATGGAGAAGTTCCTGGGCGACTGGGCAAAGGGAGGCAAACTACAACCTGAATTCTACTATGCATTGGTGACCATGCACGGTACTATACTTGTATTCTTTGTATTGACCGCGGGTCTTAGTGGTACCTTTGCGAACCTGCTGATACCTCTGCAGGTGGGTGCGCGCGACATGGCTTCGCCTTTCATGAACATGTTGTCTTATTGGTTCTTCTTCGTTTCCAGTATCCTCATGTTTGTATCTCTGTTCATTGAGACGGGCCCTGCATCAGGTGGCTGGACGACGTACCCGCCGCTGAGTGCGCTGAAGGAAGCTTCGCTGGGCTCGGGATTGGGTATGGACCTTTGGCTGCTGAGTATGGCACTGTTCGTTGTGTCGTCATTGCTGGGTGGTCTTAACTATATCTCTACTATCCTTAACATGCGTACCAAGGGTATGACCATGACGCGCATGCCGTTGACCATCTGGGCGCTGTTCTTCACCGCTGTATTGGGTGTGTTGTCGTTCCCAGTGTTGTTCTCCGGTTTCGTACTGCTGATATTTGACCGTAACTTCGGTACCAGCTTCTACCTTTCTGAGATATTCATTGGTGGTAAGGCATTGCCGCACATTGGTGGTTCTGCTATCCTTTACCAGCACTTGTTCTGGTTCTTGGGTCACCCTGAGGTATATATCATCATGCTGCCTGGTATGGGTATGGCTTCAGAGGTATTGTCTACCCACAGCCGTAAACCTATCTTCGGTTACTTCGCGATGATCATCTCACTGATCGGTATCACGTTGCTTGCGTTCCTTGTATGGGCACACCATATGTTCGTGAGTGGTATGAGTCCGTTCCTGGGTTCCATATTCGTATTGCTTACTTTACTTATCGCTGTTCCCTCTGCGGTTAAGGTGTTCAACTGGCTCACTACAATGTGGCGTGGTAACATCCGTTTCAACCCTCCTATGTTGTTCGCGATAGGTTTCGTATCTCTGTTCATCTCAGGTGGTCTTACAGGTTTGTTCCTGGGTAACTCTGCCATCGATATTCACTTGCATGATACTTACTTCGTAGTAGCTCACTTCCACATTGTAATGGGTGTATCTGCGTTCTTCGGTATGTTTGCGGGTATCTATCACTGGTTCCCTAAGATGTTCGGTCGCTTTATGAACAATACGCTGGGCTACATACACTTCTTCATTACGTTCGCAGGTGCTTATCTTATCTTCTGGCCGATGCACTACGAAGGTATTGCCGGTATGCCACGCCGTTACTACGATTACTCTGCATGGGAGTCTTTCAAACACTTCCAGAGCCTGAACAGCTTTATCAGCATTGTGGCTATGGTGGTGTTCTTTACGCAGCTGTTGTTTGTGGTTAACTTCTTTGCCAGCATATTCAAGGGCCGTAAGGTAACTACTATGAACCCATGGGGATCTACTACACTGGAATGGACCACACCTATTAATCCGGGTCACGGTAACTGGGTGGGCGAAATACCAGAAGTACATCGCTGGCCATATGACTACAAGGATGATGGACATGGTGGCGACTTTATCTCGCAGACCACTCCGCTACGTCCGGGTGAGGAATCACATTAATGAGATTGCAAACACACACAACCATAAACAAGGCCGCTCCCCCAAAGAGCGGCCTTTATTTTTGTGGTGGCTGGCTTGCGAACCAACTGCTGGGACAGGTGGATGGTTCCTGTACAGGAAGCTTCACGGAGTATTTATTTCCTGTTTCTTTCCGCTTTTTTCCTGTATAGGAAGTGACCGGCGGAAGGAGGAAATCAATTTTGTCAATGCTTGCAGCTGCTGTGCTTCCTCTTTTGACGGGCTTGTTTTTTTAAGCGGAAACCGGAAGGGATTGGGTTATTCCCTGTTTTGCTGCGAGGTTGCCCACCCCAATGAGGGTACTGACGGGCTTCTTCTCCAGCTTCGCGATCCTGATAGCCATCGGGATCGCAATGACGAGCATGTTTGCAGCAGTTTTTATTTTTAGTGCAAAGCTGCAGTTTTCTCAATCAAAGTGTTGATAGTCAATTGTTTGAGTGTGCAGTGTGTTGCACAATGCTTCCGATATCTGCACAATTGTGCAGTTATTTTGCAGTGACGTTCGACAAGCTCACGTTGACAACATTAATCTTGTAGGTTTTTCAAAGAGCTTCTTCTGTATTACCGGTGGCACGACTTGGAGTCGTTCCACCAGATGAAATATCGTATTGCGATATAAAGGTGAGACGCAGATAGGACATACGCAAAAGGAAAAAGCATGATGACGGAAAAGTGGTGCATGATGGCTGAAAAGCTGGCCATGATGCCATATTTATTGTTGCCATGCGTGGCCTAGTGCAGCTATGTGTTGAAGTGGGAGGGATTTTGCCGAGGTAAATATAGCTGGTGCAGGTGTAGTGATATTTTGACAAGAAATTCCGTTTTTTAACGGTAAACAATTTAACTATAGTGGCATATTTTCGTAAATGCATTTAATAGTATTATGATAATGGGTGAATAAACGAGTGCATAAATAAATATATATGCTTGATTTCTACCTGCGTTTTTTACCGTTCGTGAACAAAAACGACCGTTCGTGAACTTTTTTTGGAAATGGAGGCGCCGTCATCGTAAATTACAATAGCTATATGTGTTTGTGGTACATGCTCAACTAACGTTCTGATTTATGAAACAATATTTTCTGTTTTTGCTTTTGTTGACTAATCAACTTGCTTTTGCGCAAGGAAGCAATACCAATAATATAAGGTCCATGAGTGACAGAGCCGATCAAGGTGCTGCTTTTACCGGTCGCCCACTTCTGTTTTTAGAGAACAAGGGGCAGATACGAGATCAGTATGGATGTGCAAGGAAGGATATACAATTCAGAACGGGTGATAAAAATGTGAGTGTTTTTGTAGGCAGTGGCCAACTGCATTACCAGTTCAATAATGTAGCTAAACAGCACAAAGACGATCAATATAGCTGCCTTCCCAATAAAAATGTTGATACTGAAGGGTACACCTGCACTAGTTACCGTGTAGACGTAGTATTAAAAGGAGCCAATATGAGTGTGCAGCCAATAGCAGAAGAAAAGCAGGAATATTGTGAACATTATTATACAGTTTCACTGAATAACAAAGCGGCCAAAGCTGAGGCGTACCGAAAAGTAACTTACCCTAATATTTATCCGGATATAGACTGGGTGCTCTATATAAAGGATAATAAACTGGAGTATGACTTTATTATAAGGCCAGGTGCGCGAGCAGAAGATATACAGATAGATTATGGTGGAGCTACCGAAATGGCGTGCCAGCAAAATGGCCTACGTGTAGTGACGCCGGCAGGGGAAGTTGCAGAGAGAAAATTGTATGCCTATGAAGAGAGCAGTAAACGAGAGATCACATCATCATTTGCACTTAATGACCATACGGTAACATTCAAATTAGGCGCGTACGATGGTACGGTTGTCATAGATCCAAGTCTAGTGTGGGGTACTTATTTGGGCAATATCGGTGAAGATGAATCATTTGGTATTGCGCATGATAGTACCGGAAATATATACATTGGAGGTTACACAAGTAGTGTTAGTGATATAGCGACAATAGGCGACCACCAAACAGTTTATGGCGGTTTTCAGGATGGATTTGTTGCTAAATTCAGCGGACTGGATGGCAATATATTGTGGGCAAGCTACTATGGTGGCAGCGGACAGGATGAAGTGTTGGCGGTTGCTGCCGACCGTGTTGGTAGCTGCTATATAACGGGTTTTACCCAAAGCAATAACAATATTGCCACAGCGGGTAGTTTTCAGTCGTCGCACATACCGGGGAATCAATCTTTTTTAGCAAAATTTACGAGTGTCGGCGACCTAGCCTGGGGCACATATTTTGGGGGCGGACATTATGATTACGGTAAGGGGGTGGCGTGTGATACCTCAGGTAATATATTCATTACGGGGAGTACAAGCAGTGATTCAAATATAGCAACGGCGGGTAGTTTTCAGGATACAATAGGAACTACATTCGGTAATGCCTTTCTGGCAAAATTCAATACTAACGGTAATATTTTATGGTCTACCTATTTTGGTGGTGCAGGGTATGGGGATGATGCTTTTGGGTGCGCTTGCGACAACAATAATAATGTGTATATGGTTGGAGAAGCTAGAAATGGGGGAATACATGTGACTTCAGGGTGTTATCAGGATACAAGCGATGGACCGCAGGATGCCTTTTTAGCTAAATTTGATAGCACGGGATCATTGAAATGGAGCACTTATTTCGGGGGAGAATTAGGGGAAGATGCAGAAGCTGTATCCTGCGATGACACAGGCAATGTATTTATAACCGGAAGCACAAAAAGCCTGACACATATCGCTACTTTGGGGAGTTACCAATCTAATTATGGAGGCGGAGATTATGATTCCTACTTGGCTAAATTTGATAGTATCGGACAATTGCGATGGTCTACTTATTTTGGAGGTGGGGGGCTCGAGTTTGGGTTTGGGCTGGCTTGTGATCATGGAGGCAACACGTTTCTTGGCGGATATACTACCAGCACTACTGGCATATCGCTACCAGGCAGTTATCAGGATAATTACGGAGGTGGAATGTGGGATGGGTTTGTTGCGAAATTCAACGGTGATGGAAGCTGCAACTGGGCTACCTATTACGGTGGGGAGTCGGGAGATGCGGTGCAAGGATTAACTTGTGATCAAGAGAACAGTATCTACTTGTGTGGCGCTACTGCAAGTGCGCACGGTATTGCTACAACCGGCTCATACCAACCTGATTTAAGTGATAGCACAGATGCTTTCCTGGTAAAGTTTAGCAAATTTCCAACGGAATTGGAAAGCGCTCATGTTTTGATTAGCAATCTTAAATTATATCCAAGCCCTAATGATGGGGATTTTAGTGTTAAATGCACTTTTATACGACCTGTTGATAACGTAAGTATCTCGGTTATTGATATTTTAGGTAGACTTTTTTATCATGAAATACTACCTGTATCTTCCGCTCCGCTAAATAAAAGGGTGTCTTTACAAAATGCCTTACCTGGCCTATACATACTCCATCTAACAACTCAATACTCAGATCAAGAGTTGAAATTTTTAATAGAGTAGTTTAATTTTAATCACCTTAAAAAAATGAAAAATGAAAAGGATCCCAATCAAACAGCTTTGCCTTCGTTCAAGGTTATTACCACTCATTGTTATTATCTTATCAACTTTCAGAGCCCATGCAGTGCAAAACATACCGCCGGACGCGGAGTATTCTTGTTTTCTCTGGGCGATAAGCCCAAATCATCCAAATGATGACAATTCTCCAACAGTATTTGATGATGGTAATTATGACTTCTTTACGTCATTGCCAGTCAATTATTCTGGGGGATATGGAGACTGGAATTGTAATAAGCATTTTCTGTTCAATGAATATGTTACTACAGCAAGTGAAAGCTATCCGGTTACGTTATTATTTAGCTATGGCAACCACGTCGACCTGGAACATCCTCCAGTCACAGCTCATGATATAGTCATAACTGACCCATTTGGCGTCGAAACTATAATAGCAGGTTATGCTGACAGGACTCTTGATGGAGATATCAATGGTCTAGTACTTTCTGAGACGGTCCCTGGTGAGTATACGGTCAAATATTATCAACATGACGTTTATGTAGTTGGTGGGTTACCAGATATCACCGGGGTATTTGTGGTAATACCCAAGATAAAAAAAATGTGGATAGATGTATCTCCAATTTGTTCGAGTTTTTCTGATCCCCAATATTCTTTCCAAGTACACACAGATCCCGAATTATCCACTGTTTTGGTTTCAAGTTCATCAACAAGTGCGAAAGAAGGGACAGATTGCGGACAATACGCACCTGAAAATTATTTGCATTTTGATTTCGTAACACCTCTTAATGTTGCGTCAAACCCGAGTTGGATTGGCACTAACTATATGACATATACCAATACCTCAACTCTGGTGCCAACACTGGTAGCGGCATCGCCTATGTATACGAGGCCTAATGCAACTCCATATGGTTATGATCCATGGGAGAATTATTCATTTCCTGTAGGTGCGATCCGTATTTATGGGCATATCCCGCCGCCTGTTGCTGCATATACGAATACTTACGATGGAGTAAGCCTTATACCGCTTGGCACGAAATATGGCATGAGCAAATGCGATGTCGCAACTACTACACCGCCAGCCCATGCGCGCACTTATGAACTGATGGTGACGGACAGCAGCTCGCTGGTGGATACTGCTTTGCCTGCGAATAATGACAATCAGTTTGCAGGCGCAGATAGCACCGGGAATGGGGATAGCACAGTCAATGGGGATAGTACGGGATTGAAAATGTACTACGCCAGCCTGACACCGGGTGCCCGGTGGATAGCGCAAATGAACACCTGGGAGGCCATGCTGGCTGACAGCACCCTGGCAGACTCATCGGCAGCGCTAACTGAGTTTGCCGCACTGGCAGGCAATAGCAGGTATGCCTGGTTGACAACTATAGACACTACGCTGGGTGGCGGAGATACTGCCACTGCAGCTGCGCTACTGGGGGCGGGCATAGACGACTATACGAATACCTATGCAGACAGGGCAACACTGGTGACCATGGCTGATGGCAAAGAAGCTGATGACATAGTGGGCAATTACCTGCAATACTATAACCTGGAGCTGAAATATATGGAAGACACGCTGAACAGCGATGACAGCACGGCGCTGGACGGGCTGGCCAATATGTGTCCCAGCAGGGATGGCATGGTGGTATATAAGGCACGGAGCCTCTACTATATGCTGTATGGCGTGGTGGTGACACCTGATGATAATTGCGATGGTAGCGGTGACGACGGAGAGCAAAGGCAGAGTGGCAAGGGCATAACCGTGACAGATGGTAGGCAACGCTATAGCCTGTACCCCAACCCAACAGATGGCCACATAACCCTGGTGCAGGCTATGGACGATGTGCTGCCGGTGAAGGTACAGGTGTATAGCGCCATGGGGCAGAGCCTTGATAGACGCGAATTGCAGTTTGCCCACCGCAATGCCAACCTGGTGCTGGAGAATATAACACCGGGTATGTACCTGCTGCAACTGACCGATAGCAATGGTAAGGTATATAACCTTAAATTTGTAGTACAATGAGGAAGCTGGTAATTTTGATATTTCTTATCTGTGCGTGCGTAGTATCTACGCATGCACAGATAAATTATGTGCACAACGGAAGTTTTGAACAGTATTCGAAGTGCCCGTATAATGTTGACCAGGTCAAATTTGCCAATTACTGGCAGCCCATAGATACTATAGATCACCCTGCTGACTACGATACTTTTGGCAGTCCTAATTGCACTCCTGAATATTGTAATGCCTGCGCCCCAGCTTGGGGCATGAGTGTGCCATTCAATGGAAATTTTAATCACTATGCGCGTTCGGGAAACGGCATGGCGCAAGTGCAGATGTATACTTATGGAAGTGGTGGTGTAGACTCTTATCAGAGAGATTATTTGCAAGGTAATTTGAAAACAACACTTACAGCGGGTAAAGATTATTGTATTACTTTTTATGTGGTGCAAGAACAAAGTTCTGCGTATAATATTAATAATATAGGTGCTTATCTTGATGATGGTACTATAGATACCACCATGAACTGCGGGCTACCGCAGACAACACATGTTCCACAGGTTTACGAAACAAGCATTATTAGCGACACGCTTAACTGGACTAGAATACAAGGGACGTTTACAGCAGCAGGCAATGAGAAATTTATTACGATAGGTAATTTTTTTGATTTTGAACATACTGATACCACGTCTGTGCCATACCCTAGTATAGGGCCAAGTTCTTATTCCTGGTACCTTGTAGATGATGTAAGTGTGATACCGCTGGATGCTGTGGCCAATGCCGGACCTGATGTAACTACTGTGGTAGGTGATAGTGTGTGGATAGGCACTAATGACGGCTACGTGCCGTGCAGGTGGTATACTACGGCAGGTGTGCTGATAGACAGCAATAATGCAGGCATATATGTGCACCCCACAGCAACTACCAGCTATGTGATGGAACTGGAGGTGTGCGGGATGTATAGCTATGATACGGTGAAGGTGACGGTGCACCCGACGGGCCTCACCCCGGCCCCCTCCAATGGAGAGGGAGGTGTTACGTGGGTGTTATTGCCGAACCCTGCACGGGATGAGGTGACCGTGAGAGGCCTCACCCCGGCCCTCTCCAAAGGAGAGGGAGTGGCTATACTGCGTGATATGACGGGTAGGGCGTTGGGAGTTTATGAGTTGAGCGGATCGACAACCGGTATTGATATTTCCGGTTGGGCTGCTGGTGTTTATGTAGTGGAGGTGAGTGAGGGAGGGATTAAGACAAATTTGAGGTTGGTGAAGGAGTAGCCGCGTAAGTAGTGGTCAACCACCTCCCCCTTCGGGTACTCCTCCTTTCCAAGGAGGAGAGTTGCTCCTGTTGTGAATAAATTTATTGTGCCCTGCTTATGTGAGCGGGCTTTTTTTGCGTGCGTCCGTCTGTTCAGCCGGGCAGGCAAAAAGTAAGAGTGAGTGCGGAGAGCGGCAAGAGTATGGTGATATTGGTCAGTGGTATTTTTGGGGGGCTTGGTAACTTTGCTGCATGGCAATGCATGATATAGCTGATGAGGGGGATGTAAAGAGGCTGGTGGATACGTTTTATGAGAAGGTGCTGGTGGATCCTGTGATAGGGTATATATTTACTGATGTGGCTGCTATAAGTATGGAGCATCATATGCCTGTGCTTTACTCGTTCTGGGAGATGGTGCTGCTGGCGAAGGAGGGGTATAAGGACAACCCTATGGCCAAACATAAGGCGCTGAACAAGCTGGTGCCGCTGACGCATGAACACTTTGCACGGTGGCTGCTGCTGTGGGAGGGGAATGTTAAAGAGCAGTTTGAGGGGGTTGTAGCAGAGCAGGCTATAGCGCGGGCTAAAAATATAGCTGCATTGATGGAGTATAAGGTGCAGCAGGGCAAATAGATTATCTATCAGCGGGTTTTACATATACATGTATGTGCTTGTTTTTTGCACAGGTCATTTTTTTTCGCTAATTTTCTGCGATAATATCAGGCTTTTTCAATCACATGTTCATGAGATCTGCATATCGAATAGTATTTTTCGTTGTTTTAGGGGCTTTGTCTGCGGGCACTGCTTTTGCCCAGAGTTTCCGGGTGCCGGAGCACTATTCGTTCAATACGCGGGAAGATTATCATAAGTATGATAAGGACATTATTCATGCCATCAACTGGATAGAAAAGACTACTCCCGGAGAGGAGGCAGACAGGATGAAGGTGGCGAGCAGGTTTCTGCTGGAGTGGCTGTCGGGCTGCCCGTATGTACGGTTTACGCAGAATGTGAGGATAGATGCCTTTTTGGGTGATAGTCCTCAATACCGGATATATTACGAAGGTGGCTGGGTGAAGTATGCACTGGAGGATAAAACGGAACACCCTGACAAAATGATGTGCACACTGGCAGGCATAAGGGCTGTGCTTAAGGTATATAAGCATGATGGCAATAAGAAGCGCGATCCCAACATAGACGAGCTGGCTAAGCTGGACCAGCAAGGCAAGCTGAAGGACTGGGTGCAGGAGAGGATGTAAAGAGTGGCCTCATCCCCTGCGCCTTCTCCCTGGGGTAAAAGGTGATATGGGTTGACCATGGTATCTGATAGAAAATGCCCTGTTTTTTGACAGGGCATTTTCTATTTATATTCTTCACCATCTGTGCTCGCCACACTGCCCTCTGCCTTGGGGTGGGCTGGGGTGAGGCTTTTTTAATAAGTGATCACCTGTTCTTCCAGTTGTGGCATTGCGCGGAACTCATATTGCTGGTTGCGGAGCTGCGGCTCGAAGCCGGCCTCTCTGATAGCATCCTGTATGCCCTGCGCTGTGAACCTATGCGGTGCGCCTGCTGCGCTCACTACATTTTCCTCTATCATGATAGAGCCAAAGTCGTTGGCGCCCGACTGCAGGCATATCTGTGCTACCTGCTTACCCACCGTAAGCCATGAAGCCTGTATGTTCTTGACATTAGGCAGCATGATGCGGCTGAGGGCGATCATACGGATGTACTCCTCAGGGGTTGTCAGGTTCTTGGTGCCGCGTATGCGCTGCAGTAGTGTGTCCACATCCTGAAATGTCCACGGGATGAATGCAATGAAGCCCTTGGCATCGGCTGGTTTCTTTGCCTGCACTTCACGTAGCTTTACGAGGTGTTCAAAACGCTCCTCTATTGTTTCTACGTGACCAAACATCATGGTGGCACTGGTGGTTAGCCCTATCTTGTGTGCCTCGTGCATAATGTCGAGCCACTCTTGTGCGCCACATTTACCGTTGCTCACCAGGCGGCGCACCCTGTCGTTGAGTATCTCAGCCCCTGGGCCGGGCAGGCTATCCATGCCAGCTTCCTTAAGGGCCATTAATACTTCGCGGTGCGTACTTTTCTCCAGTTCGGTAATATGTGCTACCTCGGGCGGGCCCAGGGCATGCAGCTTTAATGAAGGATATAGTTTTTTAAGCGTGCGGAACAGGTCGGTGTAATAAGCCAGTCCCAGCTCAGGATGGTGGCCCCCCTGCAGCAGCAGTTGCTCGCCGCCGTACTTAAAGGTCTCTTCTATTTTTTTCTTGTAGGTCTCTATATCGGTGATATAGGCCTCTGCATGGCCGGGTATGCGGTAAAAATTACAGAACTTACAGTTGGCAACACATACGTTAGTAGTGTTCATGTTGCGGTCTATGATCCAGGTAACTTTGCCGTGCGGTACTTGTATCTTACGCAGCTCATTAGCTATAAAGGTAAGTTCTGCCAGCGGCGCATGCTCAAAAAGATAAACGCCTTCCTCAACACTCAGGAACTCAAAGCGCATTGCCCGAGCATACAAATCAGATAATTGCATCAAACCAATTATTTTAGGGTGTAAAATTACGGAATTAGGCTTAGTCGGGGATAAGTATTTATTATGGGTGTATAGGACAAGTGGGGTAGGTGCACGCAAAGCATATCGAATAGAGGGCGTTGCCGGGTATTGAGGCCGCAAAGGTTCGTAGGGGGGTAGCCGCTTGCCTTTTTAACCTTTTAACTGATTACCTATTTAACCCTTAGATAATTGACGGGTCTTGCCTTATTGCCGGGTTAACTAATAAACCATTTAACCCTTTATGGAATGGTGACCTTGTTGCTGGGCCGGCTCTCGTTCCAGGTCCTGTCGAGGGAAGTGACCACATAGGTGCACTGCTTCTGATTTTTTACATCAGCATCGGTGAAGTCGGTCTCCTTCTGTATGGACAGTATCCTGTCGCTTCTGTCCAGATTCACAGCTTCGCCGTTAGGAAAGCGATAGACCACATATTTCAGCGGTTCTTTAGATGGATTATGCTGCTGCCATTTCAGGCTGGTGCCCTTTGGCTCGGCGTTGCATTTCAATACGGGTGGTGCGGGCGCTATACTGTCTATCCAGGGCATAGCCGGTGGTAAGGCAGGGTAGCGTGCATAGGCATTTTTAAGACTGTCTTTAAGGCCTGTGCTGATGCGGTCGAAACAAGATGCGCTATAATAGCAATATCCCATGCCTGCAGTAGGGCACTGCTTGCGGATATCCCTTATCTGCCACAGCAGTTCGTTAGCACTTTTCCATGGCCCGTAGGGGTTTTCTGTCATGCGGTAAACGCCCAGCCCGAAGTATATATGCCTCTTGAAGCAATGCTCATTCCACCAGGGCAGCAGTGTGTTGAAAGCGGCTGCCTTATGGTTATGTTCCCAATACAATTGAGGCATCAGGTAGTCTATCCACCCCTGCTGCATCCACAACACCACATCGCTATACAGATCGTCGTAGCAGGTTTGGCCTGCGCGGGTATTAGACCCCAGGGAATCCTTGCCGGCATTGCGCCATACGCCAAACGGGCTGATACCGAATTTTACAAATGCTTTCGTGTTCTTGATGCTGATATTGAGCTGTGAAATGAAGAGGTTGACATTATTGCGGCGCCAATCATCTTTGGTCATAGACTGACCATATTTGAGATAACTCTTGTTATCGCCAAACTGCGCATTAGGCACGCGGTAGGGGTAGAAATAATCGTCGAGGTGCACCGCATCTATATCGTAACGCCTGACCACATCGGTGATCACAGATATTACATATTCGCGCGCCTCCGGCGAGCCGGGATCGAGGTATGATTTCCCTCCATAGCTGATGATCCAGCCCGGGTGGGTGCGGGTAACGTGCGAGGGTGGATTAGGGTTCCAATTATTATCAACCAGCGCCCTGAACGGATTGAACCATGCATGAAACTCCATGTTTCTTTTGTGCGTTTCCTCAACCATGAAAATAAGCGGGTCGTAGTAAGGGAACGGAGGTTCACCCTGACGGCCGGTAAGGTACCTGCTCCAAGGCTCTATTTTAGACATATAGAACGCATCGCAGGCCGGGCGTATCTGCACGATGACGGCATTACAGCCCAGTGCCTTAAGGTCGTCCAGCCGCTTAATGAATTGCTGCTGCTGCTCTATGGCTGGCAGGCCCGGCTTGCTGGGCCAGTCGATATTGCTTACGGTGGCTATCCATGCGGCACGCAACTCCCTTTTGGGAGATTGCCCCCATGCAGATGAACATAAAATAACCAGTATCAGAAAAATCGTGGATGGCCTCAACATGTATTTTAACTACAAAATAACACTAAAAGGGTGGAAAAGAAAAGGTAATTTTTCTCCTCGTTATTCTGTGAAAGAAGGCTATCGCTGCAAAATCGCCAAATGTTTTCATCGGTATGGGTACAAGAGTACAGGGGATCAATACTGCCTCTGTTTTTTATTTCTGTATTACTATATGTAATATATTGCTTATTAAGTGTTTAAGTGCTTAAGTGTTTTTTCATTCAGGCGATAGCCATTAAAGAAAACACCCCTCCTTTTCAGGGAGGGGTGCCGGTATTTGGATAATGCGGATGATGAGCATCCGTGTAAAAAATTAATGCGTAGGTCCGGCATCAACGGCTGCTTCTATTACGCTTTGTATGCTTGTTGGCACATTAGACAGGAAGTCGTAACCGGTAGCTGTTTCAATAGCATCAACAGATGTGCGGTAGTAGTCCCATGTGTTTGCATTAACAGCTTGTGTGTTGGGCATATCAATAGCTATGACACGTGTCGTAGTGGTAACGCGACTGACGTCGTTGCTGCCTACCGGCAGTATAACGGCTATCTTCCAGAAGTGTGAAGGAACATTGATAGAGCCGCTTGCTATAGAGTTAGTAGTGCCGCCGAGGCTGCCGCTACCGCCGGTGCCATAGCCGCCAGCTATGATGTAGAGTTCGTTGCCGGCGCTCATCAATGTTCTGCAGTAGGCCTCAAAGGCTTCCCAGGTGATCTCGTTCATATGCGGTGCCTGCGGAGTCATATTGGTCATCAGGAAGGTTTTTGCATTGTCGGTGTCGCTGGCGTCGCGGTCTTCAGACGGGCAAAGGTGGCCACGGTCGAAACCGGTATTGGTATACATAGATGTGGTAGCGCGGAAAAAACCTGAAGGCAAAGTAGCATCGCTGGTAAAGCAATCGCAGCGAGATGCACTGCCTTTCCAGGCAGCGCTCAGGTGCCAGCTCACCCAGTTGGCCATTCCCTTGCTGTTGTTGTAAGACAGTGTGTATTGCACTTTATCCATAAGGTAGTTGTCGGGGGTGGAGGTGCTGGTGGTGGCGCCACTAGGGTTACCCATAGCCATGTTATTGTCGCGGGTAGGGGTGGTGTCAGATCCGCCGCCGGTGCCGCTATTATCGATGATGCTGAAGTCGTCAATATTCAAACGGCCGCCGGATAATTTACGTAACTGGAAACGAACATTGCCGGTGACGCTCATAGTGAAAGTAGCCGTGCTGAGTGCAGTGGAAGAAGTAGTGATGTTACTTCCTGTTTGTGTCCAGGTGCTGCCGCTATTGGTAGAATACCAGAGGCCCCAGGTGCTGGATGCGTCGGAGCCATAAACGCCATGTGCAACACTGACCTGATAAGCGCCTGCCGTCTCGTCGAACTGCATGGTGATCATCCCTGTATTCTCGATCCTCACCGATTTGCTACCGTTCTTGCGGTCACTGGTAGTAGCGCCCAGCAAGGCATCATTAAGATCCCAAACGCCCGTAGACAATGTAACTGTGGCGTCGGCATAGGCCGACTTGGAGCCTGTTTCAAAAGTTTCGGGGAAGCCCGTGTACACCGCTCTTGCAGTGCTGTGGTGGATGTTGGCTGTAGTGGTTGCCGGCGTCTGTGTGACGCTGTTTTGCTTGTTGCAATTGGTAAGTGCTAATGTTATTGCAATAGCAGTAATAACCGAGAAAATTTTTTTCATGTGCGTATGGTTTTGAGTGCAGGTGATTTTTTACAATGGTAGGAATCGGGGATTTACTATTCGTAAATATCGTGTGATGCTATCTTTAATAAAACGTTATGAACACTATGTGAAGGAGGGGAAACAAAAGGAAATATGTAGGAATCAATAGGGTAAACGATCAATAAAATAATATACTAATAACATAAGGAATTGACTATTTTTACGGGTTGAATGTAGCTTTACGCGTTAGATTGATATGTGTATTATTTAAAATGTATTATTATGAGAAGAGCATTACTAGTAGCTGTTTGTATTCTTTTAGGGTTTTCAAAGTCTTTTGCGCAAAATATATATACTTATGCAGATGATGTAACAGGTGCACCTTATTACACGGACCCTTTATTAGGTTCTTATACCAGTCTTACAGCTATAGGTACTACATCAGCTTCGCCTTGTGGCTATGGTTTTAGTGGCATGAGTGGTTGGCCTACCTCTGTGACCTACAGCAGCACTGGTCCGGCCGTACAGGTGACTCTTACTGCTTCTGCAGGGCATTCTCTGAAAGTAACCGGGTTCAAAGCCAATCTCAGAAGGTCGACTACAGGTCCTAATTTTGCCCGACTGGCCTACAGTACAGACGGAGTAAGCTGGACCGACGATGGGGTGGATCATGTCCCATACAATGGTTCATGCGCCTCCCCAACCGGAGGTGGCACTGCTTTGGCAAGTTGGACCTCATTCTGCGTATCGGGTACAACATTGTATTTTAGGATATATGCATATGATGCCAGTGGGTCTGGTGGTACATTTCAGATATATGACAGTCTCAATATCATTGGTGCTGTTTTGCTGACACCTACTGTTCCGGTTGTTACTCCTTCCGGTCCGACAACGTTTTGTGCCGGTGGCAGCGTAGTGCTCAATGCATCAACAGGTACTGGCTATACTTATCAATGGTATAACGGCGCATCTGCTATTTCAGGGGCCACCAATTCGTCTTATACAGCTACAACTGCCGGAAACTACTATGTAGACCTCACCAGCGCAGGCATTTGCTCAGATACTTCTTTGCACACTGCTGTAACAGTTAATCCGTCACCGGCTGCTGTAATAGCAGCAGGTGGGCCAACTACCTTCTGTGCTCCCGGCAGTGTTACCCTTAGTGAAACATCGGGCACGGGAACTACTTACCAATGGTATAATACTTCAGGGGCCATAGCAGGAGCTACAAATGCTACATATGTGGCCAGCACTACCAATCGCGACAGTGTTGTTATTACTAATAGTTACGGTTGCACAGGCACCTCCGGTGCTATTGTTGTAACAGTCAATCCGACCCCAACGGCCGTGGTTACTCCGGCTGGACCATTATCCATTTGCTCAGGTAGTTCAGTAACGCTTACTGCTTCTTTCGGTGCAGGGTATACCTATCAGTGGTACAATGGTACCGGCGCTATTGCGGGTGCTACCAATGCCACACATGTAGTGAATGCTGCGGGCCGCGACTCGGTGGTGGTCACTGCGGTGGGTGGTTGCACTGCTACATCTAATACGGTGATCGTATCCCTTAATCCATCTCCGGCACCGGTAGTTACAGCATCGGGCCCTACTACGTTCTGCACACCGGGCTCTGTGACACTTACAGAAACATCGGGTTCGGGTACTACTTATCAATGGTACAATGCAGCGGGTGCTATAGCGGGTGCTACCAATGCCAGCTATACGGCCTCTGCTACGGGTAGGGATAGTGTGAAGGTGACCAATAGCTTTGGTTGCAGCACCACATCTGCAGTAACAATAGTTACCGCCAATACTACGCCTACTGCTACTGTTACACCTGCGGGGCCCATATCTATTTGCTCGGGCAGCAGCTCCACACTTACTGCATCAAGTGGTGCCGGCTATACATACCAGTGGTATGATGGCGCAGGTGCTATTGCAGGTGCCACTAACGCTACGCATTCGGTGAATGCCGCCGGTCGCGACTCAGTAGTGATCACAGGTGCGGGTGGTTGCACGGCTACGTCTAATACGGTGATCGTGGCTATCAATCCTGTGCCGGATGCTACTACAACGGCTTCAGGCCCGCTCAGCTTCTGCCAGGGAGGCAGCGTTACGCTGACGGCTACTGCAGGTGCAGGTTACCTGTTCCAGTGGCGCAATACCGCAGGCGCCATAGCGGGTGAAACAAATATCTCTTACACGGCGACTACACCAGACACTTACCATGTAAGGGTTACCAATAGTTATGGCTGCGCTGTTAACTCAATAACTTTTGTGGTTACTGTTAATGCATTGCCTTCTACCTCTGTTACGGCTTCAGGCCCTGTTACCTTCTGTGCAGGCGGTAATGTGGTGCTTACGGCAGAAGTAGTTGCAGGTGACGTGTATCAGTGGTACAATGCAGCAGGTGCCATAGCGGGAGCGACTAACTCTTCCTATACTGCTACGACTTCCGATGATATTTATTGTATCGTCACTAATGCCAACTCCTGCAGCTCAACTACAGTTACCACGCACGTGGTAGAGGTGGCTCCTCCTTATCTTACTGCGGCGGGCCCTACTACCTTCTGCTCGGGTGGGGGTGTGGTGCTCACTGCCAGCACCAGCGGTGCATCAGGCGTATCTTACCAATGGATGAGAGGCGGCTCTAATATTGCAGGTGCTACCAACTCCAGTTATATAGCTACCAGCACGGGCAGTTATACTTGCCTCATCACTATTTCTGCCAGCTGCTTCTCTACAACAGCAGCCGTAAATGTAGTGGTGCGCCCTGCACCAAACCCGATCATATACCATGATGGTCACCTGCACCTGAGCACTGCTACTACATTTGCTACCTACCAGTGGTACCTGAATACGGTGACCATACCGGGCGCAACTACTTATATGATAACTGCACATGAGATAGGCAGCTACACTGTGCTCGTGACAGATACCGGTAGTTGCATAGCGTTATCGCCGGCTTTAAATATTTATGAGCTGGGTGTGAACAATGTGAATATGGCACAACAGGTAAGTATATACCCTAACCCTGCCACACAGGAGCTGCATATATCGGCGCCCGGGAATGTGAAGGTGGTGATCACCAGCATAGAAGGTAAGGTGATGGTGAGCAATGAGAACGTAACAAACCTTGATATCTCAGGATTATCTGCAGGTGTATATATAGTGATGTTATACGATGAGCAGGGCGAAAGACTACATGTAGAAAAACTCATCAAAGAATAAACAACAATGAATAGTTAATAACTGTATCTTAAAATAATAACAACGACGATGAGCTGCTCGATAAACGGGCAGCTCATCGTCATTTCAGGGCTTGGGTACCGTTATATGAAATATAAAAAAATTTGGTAATTCTCGCATAAGATTCTATCTTGCATGGGAGAATTATTTATTATTAATAGAGGGATACCGGCATGTCTGTACCCCTCGTTATTCCATTATCATTTTCATACGAAGTTTATGAAGAAATTTGTCCCTTTATTGATCCTATGTTGCCTGTCTTTCGCAGGATTTGCTCAGTCCACTAACACTGTTTCTGTGAATGCTACAGGTGCATCCGGTTCGTATAAGACCGGCTATACACAGGCTACATCGGGCAGAGTAGACGGAGACATTGTTGTTGGCGATGCATCTCCCGTTACTGCTACCAGGGGCTATGCGGTATTTAACCTTGCGGGGGTAGTGCCTGCCGGTGCTACTGTCGATTCGGTTTACCTGCGTTTTAACTATACTACTGCCAATACTTCGACATTCGTAAGGGGAAAGATATATGGAAAGGGATTGGATCTTTCTACAGTAACATCATCTGCAACCTTGTTTGCTGATTGCATGAACGGTTCTTACTTCGATAGCTCCTACTGGGGTGCCTCACTCACAGGTGCTGTAAAGAACATTGGATTCAATAACAATGGTATCTCCTTCATACAAAGTTCGCTGGGAACTGCGATCTCTATCGGTTTTGTGACCGATACTCCCGGTAATACCTATACAATAGTTGGTGAAGGCGGCACAACTGCTACACAGCCAAAGCTGACCATTAAGTATCACTGTACGGGTGTGTCGGGCGTTGTGGCTACTGCCAATCCCAATCCTGTGTGTAATGGATCTACGTTCTTGCTGCATGGCGGAGGTACAGGAGGGAGCACCTATGCTTGGTCTGGTCCTTCTTCATACACTTCTACATTGCAGAACCCTACAGTACCTATCATAGCTGCAGACACAACAGTAGGCGTGTATAACTATACGGCATATAATGCTGCAGGATGCGCTACTTCGGTTATCGCTTATGTGGTAATGAGTGCGATACCATTGCCTATACATGGCCCATCTTCATTATGTGCTGGCTCTTCGATCATACTTACCGATTCTACTGCCGGTGGCTTCTGGAGCGTTACTCCATCTACCGCAGGTACTATTACTACAGGCGGTGTTTTTATCGCGGGTATCGACAGTAATACTGCGCATATCTCTTATACGTTGTCTGATGGTTGTAAGGCTACTGATTCTGTGGCAGTGCTGCCTAATCCGCAGCCTATAATCGGCACTACAACCTTGTGTTCAGGATTATCGAGCACATTGAGTGACCCGACACCACTGGGCACGTGGAGCATATCCCCTGCGTCTGTTGCCAGCATTAGCACCGGCGGTGTGCTCACTGCCAATGTGTTCCTCGGGCTGACCACTTATTCGGCTACTATCACCTATACACTGCCTACAGGTTGTAAGGTTACTGCGGGCGCTACAGTACTGCCGCAGCCGGGGCCCATCACCGGCGCTACTATACTTTGTGCTCCTACTTCTACCACTCTTACTGATGCTTATTCCGGTACATGGTCCTGTGCCCCGACCACGGTTGCTAATGTAAATCCAAGTACAGGTGTGGTGACGGGTGTAGGTTATGGTATAGCTACTATCAAGTATACTAACCCTTATGGTTGTTTTGTTTCTTCACCCATGTATGTAGCGGTAACAGCTCCGGCGCCTATCACAGGTGCGTCATCAGTTTGCCCTATACTTACGGATACATTACACGATGCCATTCCGGGTGGCTTCTGGCAGGCGGGTAGTGCCAATGCCACTGTGGATACTAATGGCGTGGTACTCGGCATAAGTGCCGGCGTCGTGCCGATATCTTATTATAATGGTTGCGGCATGTCCAGCGTATATATTTCCGTAACTACACCTCCTGCGCACATGACGGGTACGTTTCATGTATGCGTGGGCTCTACTACTACTCTTGCAGATGCTACTACACCGGGCATATGGACCGGCAGTAATGGCAGCATAGCTACAGTAGCAGCAGGTTTCGGCACTGTGATGGGTAACAGCTACGGCGGATTGATCATTACTTATACCTCACCTGTTACAGGTTGTATCGATACGGCTAATTTTCAGGTGGACTCCATACCTCATCCTATTACCGGCACGTTCAACACTTGTCCCGGTGACAATGTTGTGCTGACCGACATCACTACCGGTGGTACCTGGAGCTCACAAAATGTAAGTATAGCTACGGTAGACACCGGCGGTGTGGTAACAGGCGTATCGGCCAACACTACTACCATTACCTATGCACTTGCATCAACGGGCTGCTATGTGACTGCCAGCATGCTGGTAAATCCTAATCCATCACCGATAACAGGTATCAAGGCTGTTTGCCAAGGCTTGCTTGATACTGTATCTGATGCTACACCCGGTGGCAGCTGGACCAGCAGTAACAATACCGTGGCAGGTATTCTAACATTGACGCCGCCAACCACCGCTCAGATCGTAGGTAGCATCGGTGGAACAGTGACCATATCTTATACTTTGCCTGCTACAGGTTGCCGTGCTACAGCCACAGAAGTGATACACCCTACACCAAATCCGGTGATCACATTTAATGGCGGTGCAACGACGCTGTATACCGGCACATATTACGCCACATATCAGTGGTACAAGAATGGTGTGCTGATACCTGGTGCTACTACATGGAGTTTAGCCGGTCTTACTGACGGCTTGTATACGGTGTTCGTTACCGATACTTTTGGCTGTCAGGTAATGTCAATTATATACACCCTGACTCACGTAAGTGTACCTGTAGTATCTGCCGGCGTGCATGTGAATATCTTCCCTAACCCTGCTAACAGCACAGTGAACATACAGTGCCCTGTAGCAGTGCGTGCTATGATCGCCAGCATGGATGGGAAACTGATCATGGAAAGGAACAATGCAACAACAATAGATATCAGCAGCTTGTCCACAGGTGTTTATCTGATATCACTATATGATGAGGCCGGTGAGCGACTTACTGTGCAGAAGCTGATCAAAGAATAGAGTAATAACTTCTAATAATAAGTAAGCGGGCTATCGTTCACCACGATAGCCCGCTTTGTTTGTAGTCGCCGGATGGGGTTGATTAGGGACAAAAAAAACTGCTCCTTTGCAGAAACAGCTTAGTGGGGAAAGCGATAGATCATTATAGCTGGTGATGTGGCTATTACAGGGGCCGGCAGCGAACTTTAACTTATAGTGCTAAAGCAGCATTGGTAATTAACCCGTTGCTACTAATGTAGACGTAAGAAAGAAGGAAAACGTTGGTTTTTCAGCCTAATTTCTCAGGGCTGCACCATAAGGCCGAATTGCTTCCAGGTTTTGGTATTGGTATAGAGCTGGTCCATAGGGTTGTCAATTGTCACGGTACGTCCATGGCCCGATGCACCTTTGCCGCCGCCGCCACGACCTCCTGAGCCCATACCGGTCATGCCTGTGCCGCCTGTACCTATATTGTTATTGGTATCGTCGCTGCTCTTTTTTTCTTTTTTCAGGCCCTTCACGCTCACGCACATAGAGATCGGCTTTCCTGCTTCTGCCATGGTCAGTGTATCTTTATTGAATAGCAGCTTTACGGGTATGGCAGCTTCCCACACCAGCTCGCTATACTCATCTATTGCTGCCCTTACCTTTATGCCACAAGGCAGGTTTTGTGTAACAGAGTACCCTCCATTACAGTCTGCAAATCCATCGAGAGAGAATTGGGTGGTCTGCCCCATCATCTTCTTGATCTGGCGACTAAGCTGTTTTTCGTTGTGCTGCGGCGTTTTTTCTCCTTTCGGGGTTTGTGGCAACTCCAATAAGTCGTTGTCATTGGGCAGTGGGTAATTGATGCGGAACTGAGGTTCCCGGTTGCCACTGGTGTCTATGGCTACCGTCATGCCGGCCTTGAGTATTTTTATCTGAGTGAACTCATCTCCTGTTTCCAGGGATATATATACATATCTCCGGTCGTTGGATGTGGCGTAGGCTACCTTACTCTTGCTATCATAGTTGGGGTAGGGCGATGGCCAGTCTTTGCTGTCACCGTCTATAGTGACAGGTTGTGCCTGCCAGTTGCCCGGCAAGGTTGTTGGGGCCTTACCTGCTTTTTTAGAGGAATGGCAGCTAAGTAATGCCAGTGATGATATAGCAATAATATGAAAGGTGATGGAGCGCATATGTGGTCGAAAATACACATTCGGGGCGCAAAAGTCAAAAAAGAGGGGTGTATCGACTGAAATTTAGGTTTTCAATAGAGGTATTGAAAAATAAAAAACTATGGAAACGTTTGTTTGTCAAAAACGTTTCCATAGTTTTGTGCCCGCAAGATATGGAACCATTAGAAAAAATATTAAGTGCATCTGCCGAGCTGTTCAGCCAGTATGGTTTCAAGACCATAACTATGGATGACATTTCGCGCAGGGCCGGTATATCGAAAAAAACCCTGTATCAGCATTTTGCCAACAAGGAAGAGGTGGTGAATGAGTCGGTGGTGTGGTATAAGAACCATATGACCAAAGACTGCTCGGTAATGCTGCAGGATATGGAAAATGCTGTAGAAGGGATGGTGCAGATGATGTCGTTTTTTGACACCATGAATAAGAAGATCAACCCGATGGCATTGTTCGAGATGCAGCGCTTCTATCCCGAGGCTTACAAAACCTTCAGAGAGATGCTGCATGACAAAGATGTGGTAATGATACGGGAGAACCTGCTGCAGGGTATGCGGGAAGGTCTTTACCGCGAGGACCTGAACGCTGATCTGATGGCGCGCTATCGGCTGGAGACATCGCTGCTCATATTGCAGCCCAACCTGATGGTCAATGAGCGCGACGAGTTGATATCAGTAGCACTGGAAATTGCCGAGCACTTCATGTATGGCATCATGACCCCCAAAGGAGAGAAACTATACCAGAAATATAAAACCAAATACCTAAAGAAACAGACCAACATATGAAACGATTGTTATCAACCATCATCATTATAGCAGGTATTGCTTCCGCAGCTGCGGCACAGCAAGCTACACCGCTAAGCCTGAATGACTGTATGGAATATGCATTGAAACATAGCTATACTATGAAGAATGCGAATATTGACGTAGCTATCCAGGAAGCACAATTAAAACAGACACTTTCAGCTGCGCTGCCGCACGTAAATGGCAAAATGGACTTCAATTACTTCAATGTTCCGCAAAGCCAGTTTTTGGATGCCGGCACTTTTGACCCGACGAAAAAAGGTTTGGGAAAAATACAAGCATTTGCTTTCTCGCTCGATTATGCAGGAGATGCAAGCATCACCGCATCACAAACCATTTTTGATGGTTCAGTATTTATCGCTGTAAAAGCTCGTAATGCTGTAATGGAACTTGCGAAAAACAGCAGGGATGTAACTGAAGAAAACGTAAGGTACAATATATACAAAGCATATAATTCGCTGGTGATTGCTTACCGGCAATATGACATCATCAAGAGCTCACTTAGCTATGCCCGTAGCCTGGAACATGATATTACAGTAACACAGCAGAGCGGTTTTGCTGAGAAGATAGAAGTTGAGCGTACAGGCGTACGGGTAAACAACCTGGCGACTGACAGCATGCGTATCGGCAATTTGCTTACCGTATCTGAGCAAATGCTGAAATACCAGATAGGTATGGATATCAATACGCCGATAGTGCTTACAGATACTGCTCTGGAAGAGCGTAGGCAGACAACTCTGACGCTTTTGGATGAGCAGGAGAACTATGATCGCGTACCGGAATACAAGGTGCTGCAAACATCGCTTACGTTAAACGAGTTCAGTGAGAAGCGCTATAAAATGACTGCACTTCCATCTATCAATGCGTTCTGGTCTCAGGGGTCAAACTATGGATCCAACAGGTTCGGTGATATGTTCATATTCAATCGCTATTATGCCAACTCCACTATTGGTCTGGCTCTCACCATGCCGATATTCAACGGTTTCCTGCGCAAGAACCAGCTAAGGGAAGCAACGCTGAATGTTGAGAAAACTAAAAACAACATTGAGTACATGAAGCAGTCGCTCGACTTTCAAACAGCAACTTCGCGTGCCACTTTAAAGAATGCTGTATTGCAGGTGAGGAGTCAGAAAAGAAATGTGGAACTATCTAGCGATGTGCTGGACCTGGCCCAGAAAAAATACAAAGCGGGTGTAGGTAGTAACGTGGAAGTTACTCAGGCGCAGACGGATCAACTTAGCGCAGAAACAAATTATTTCAGTGCGTTGCAGGATCTTATTAATGCGGAAGCAGACCTCAAAAAAGCTCTGGGACTTTTAAAATAAAAATCATCTAAAAACCACAACACTAAAATATAGATTATGAAACGTTTATTTTTCTTATTAATACCTGCATTTATTCTCGCATCATGCGGCGGCAAGCAGGACGCGAAAAGTACTGATGCTAAAAAAGCTGATTCTGGTAAGGTTGGAAAGGTAACACCGGTGGCTGTTACCGAAGTACAGCCGGTGGTGTTTAACGCAGATGTGGAGATACAGGCAGCAATAACGGGCGATGAAGTTGTAAATGCTGTCTCCAGGTCCCCGCAGGGTGGTACAGTGCAGCAGGTGCTGGTGCAAGTAGGGCAGACAGTGCACAAAGGGCAAGTGTTGGCTACACTAGATGCTAATGTTGTAGAAGAGCAAATACGTGGTTTGCAGCCACAGATAGACCTGCAAAAAGCATTGTATGAAAAGCAGAAGAGCCTTTGGGCACAGAATATAGGTACGGAAGTGCAGCTGATGAGCGCCAAAACAGCTTATGAATCGGCACTGAGCCAGAAGACGTCATTGCAGGCGCAACGCGCTTTGTACAATATTGTATCGCCCATAGATGGTGTTGTAGATATGGCGGCTATCAAGGTTGGTGATCAGGCAGGGGGGCTCTCAAATCCCGGTTTTCAGATCGTGAACATGAGCAAAATGAAAGCGGTTGCAACACTCGGGGAAAACTATCTCGGTAAAGTAAAGGAAGGCAATCCTGTTACTCTGGTATTTCCTGGTACAGGCGACTCTATTAAAACAAAACTTTCTTATGTATCTCAGTCAGTAAACGGTCTGTCACGCGCATTTGAAGTACAGGTAAAACTAGGCGGAAATAAGCAATTGCACCCTAACATGTCGTGTATCATGAAGATATCTAATTATACAAATCCGAGCGCATTGCTGGTACCTGTTGCGGTGATACAGAATACACCTAATGGCAGCGTGATATATCTGGCTGACAATGGCAGGGCAAAAGCAGCCGTTGTAAAAACAGGCCAGACTTCAGACGGTATGGTAGAGATACTCAGCGGTCTGAATGCAGGTGACCAGGTAGTGACAACCGGCTTTGAGGACCTGAGCGACGGCGACGCTGTTTCTATTCAAAAATAATTTCACTCACTGCAGCATAATACTCAAAGATGAAAGACGTATTTAAGGAGTTTAAACCATCGAGCTGGTCGATAGACAATCGTACAGCCATATATATCATTACGATCATCATAACGCTTGCGGGATTGCTGTCGTATCTGAACCTGCCTAAGGAGCAGTTTCCTGATATCAAAATACCTCAGATCATTGTGCAGACTTACTATCCAGGTACCTCTCCGGAGAATATGGAGAACCTGGTGAGTAAGCACATAGAAAAGCAGGTAAAAAACCTGACCGGCATCAAAAAGGTGACGAGTAATTCATTTCAGGACTACTCCGTTGTTATTGCAGAGTTCAACTCTGACGTGAAAGTGGACAAGGCCAAACAAGACGTGAAAGACGCCGTGGACAAGGCCAAGCCCGACCTTCCGAAGGCCTTGCCCAACCAGCCAGAAGTAAAAGATATAGACCTTTCGGAAGTGCCGATACTGTACCTGAATATATCAGGTAACTATGACCTGAACAAGCTGAAAAAATTTGCCGACAAGCTCAAGGACAATATCGAGTCGATGAAGGAAATTAAGCGTGTGGACATCGTAGGCGCGCTGGACAGGGAGATACAGATCAACGTAGATCTTTACAAGATGCAGGCGGCAGGCTTTACATTCAGCGACATCAGTAATTCCGTGTCTGCAGAGAACGTATCTGCAACTGCGGGCCAGGTGGCTATGGGCAACCAGAAGCGCATATTGAGTATAAAAGATGAATTTAAAACAGCCGAACAGATGGCGAACCTGGTGATCAAAAATCAACAGGGTAAAGCCTTATACCTGCGTGATATTGCCGATGTGCGGGACAACTTTCAGGAGCAGAAAAGCTATGCGCGACTGAACGGAAACAATGTGATTACTCTCAATGTTATCAAGGCCAAAGGTCAGAACCTGATTGCGGCATCGGACAAGATAGAGAAGCTGAAAGAGGAAATGCTGGGCAAAGAATTACCTAAAGACCTGAGCATTGTGATTACCGGCGACCAATCACAAAAGACACGCTCTACGCTTACTGATCTTATCAATACCATCATCATAGGCTTTATATTGGTAACCATTATCCTCATGTTCTTCATGGGCGTTACGAATGCCTTGTTTGTGGCTATGTCGGTGCCGCTTTCATGTGCGGTCGCCTTCCTCGTATTGCCGGTCGTCGGTTTTACGCTGAATATGATCGTGTTGTTCTCCTTCCTGCTGGCACTGGGTATAGTCGTCGACGACGCCATTGTGGTGATCGAAAACACACATCGAATATTTGAGAACGGTAAAATGCCGATAGCCAAGGCGGCCAAATTCGCCACGGGCGAGGTATTCCTGCCGGTATTGGCCGGAACGGCAACCACATTGATGCCATTTATTCCGTTGGCCTTCTGGCCCGGAGTTATCGGTAGCTTCCTGATGTATCTGCCCGTAACACTCATCATTACCCTCGTAGCATCATTGGCTGTGGCATATATCATCAACCCGGTATTTGCGGTAAGCTTTATGAAACCTGAAGATCATTCACATGATGCAGATAAGCCACGCTTCACAAGAAAAGATATGGTGTTACTCATCGTATTTGCCGCGGTAGCATTGCTTTTCTATCTGGGTAGGTCTTATGGTATAGGCAACTTCGTAGTGTTTATTTATTTGTTCATATTACTGGAGAAGTTTGTACTTGCGAAATGGATCATTTTGTTCCAGACCAAGGCATGGCCTGCCTTCCAGGATTGGTATAGCAGGATATTGAAACTATGTCTTTCCACAGGTGGTATGATTACTGTTATCGCTTCTACCTTTGTGCTCATGATAGGTTCAGTGGTGCTGTTCGGAATCCGCAAGCCGTCGGTAGTATTCTTCCCTGATCAGCAGCCAAACTTTACTTATGTTTATCTTAACCTGCCCGTAGGTACCAGTCAGGTATATACCAATGAAGTACTGAAGAAACTGGAAGTAAAAGTTAATGACGCGCTGGGTATAGACCCTGAGCATCATAAAACAAACCCTGCCGTAAAGTCAGTAATATCTAACGTTACTGTAGGTGCTGTGGATCCTAACAGTGGTGAAATAGGTGACTTCCCTAACAAGGGCCGCATAACTGTGGCTTATGTTGAGTTCTCACAAAGGCAAGGGATATCCACTTTCGATCTGATGACAAAGATCAGGGCAAGTATACAGGGCGTGCCGGGCGCTGAGGTTACCGTAGACAAAGAGAGTGGCGGACCGCCTCAGCCTAAGCCAATAGTTATAGACATAACGGGCGACAACCTGGATTCACTTGTAGTCACATCAGACAAGCTGAAACGCTTCCTCGATAACAAGCATATAGCAGGTGTTGAGCAGCTGCGCAGCGACTTCCAGGCTAAAAACCCCGAGATCGTCTTCGATCTGGATAGAGAGCATATGAACGCAGAAGGCATCAGCACTTATACAGTAGTGGACGATATGCGTACCGCTGTATTTGGCAAGGAAGTAAGCCGTTTCCGAGATCAAAACGACGACTATCCCATCACGCTGCGCCTGAAGCCGGAACAAAGGGATAATATCGACGCGGTGAAAAATATGCCGATCGTGTTCAGGGATATGGCAATGAACGGCGCTGTGCGTAGTGTGCCCGTAAGTGCCTTTGCCAATATACACTATGGTACTACCTATGGCGGTATCAAACGTAAGGATCAGAAACGTATCATCAGTATCTCGTCAAACGTTATCAATGGTTTTAATGCCAACGACGTGGTAGCTATTGTGCAGAAGGAGCTGAACACATTCCATACGCCTGCCGGTATTAACATCCGCATGAGTGGCCAGGAGGATCAGGCTGAAACTATGAGCTTCCTCGGCAAAGCATTTGGCATTTCGTTCTGCCTCATTTTCCTTATACTGATATTGCTGTTCAATTCGTTCAGCAAAACTGTTATCATCCTGAGTGAAGTATTGTTCAGCCTTATAGGTGTAATCCTGGGTGCTGCAATATTCAAGACTACTTTGTCTATAGCTATCAGCGGAATCGGTGTAGTAGCCCTAATGGGTGTGGTAGTGCGAAATGGTATCTTGCTCGTGGAATTCATGGATATGATGGTGGCAGAAGGCATGAGTATGTATGATGCGGTGATAGAGGCAGGACGTACGCGTATGACGCCGGTATTGCTCACCGCGATAGCTGCGATACTGGGTCTGATACCATTGGCAGTAGGTATGAATATTGACTTCGCTTCATTATTCCAGCACCTTTCTCCGCACATCTTCTTTGGTGGTGATAGTGCCGACTTCTGGGCGCCGCTGGCATGGACCATGATCTATGGTCTTAGCTTCGCTACCTTCCTTACGCTGATACTTGTTCCGGTATTATGCCTGATGGCATACCGCTTCAAGAACTGGGTAAAGAGAGTGAGCGACAGTGCTGCGGCAGCACTGGTAGAAAAGGACTAACAGATACTCTTGTACATAATGATAACGCCACGGATATCCGTGGCGTTATTTATTTCAGCCTGGTGTCTACAATAGTGTACATTTTCTCCTAAACAAAACGGCAACCCTTAAGGGTTGCCGTTTGAAATTTGATTTTCTATTTTGGAATTTGCTTATGCCACTGCTTCTTTTTCCTTCACAAACTCAACGGCCTTGTTCACCATATTCTTAGAGCCTATGAAAACAGGTACACGCTGATGTAGTTCTGTAGGTGTCACTTCCAGTATATTCATGTTGCCGGTGCTCGCCTTTCCGCCAGCAGCCTCTACTATAAAGGCCATTGGGTTGCACTCGTATTGAAGGCGCAGCTTGCCATTTGGAGCGCTCTTATCGCCGGGGTACATGAAGATGCCGCCCTTGATGAGGGTGCGGTGAAGATCGCCTACCATAGAGCCTATATAGCGGTGGCCATAAGGGCGTTTGGTTTCTTTATCGTCTTCCATGCAGTAATCAAGGAAGGCCTTCATGCCATCATGATACTTCACGGTATTGCCTTGATTCAGCGAATAGATCTTGCCATCTTCTGGGCACTTCATATTCGGGTGCGACAGGCAGAACTCACCTATCGATGGCTCCAGCGTAAAACCGTTTACGCTCAGCTTGGTGGCATATACCATCATCGTGCTCGATCCGTAGATGATGTAGCCCGCAGCCATCAGCTTATTGCCCGGTTGCAGGAAGTCTGCCTTGGTGCATGGTTTACCCAGCTCGCTCACGCGGCGGTAGATGGCAAATATGGTGCCTATCGGCGCGTTGATGTCGATGTTAGATGAGCCATCCAAAGGGTCGAACAGCACAACGTATTTTGAGTTCGCCGAAAAAGTGTCCTCATAGCAGATGTGGTCATCATTCTCCTCCGATGCTATACCTGCGCAGTCGGTACTGTTCTTCAGCACATGTATCAAGGTCTCGTTAGAGAAGATATCCAGCTTTTCCTGCTCTTCGCCCTGCACATTGGTATTCCCATGCTTGCCCAGTATGTCGGTAAGGCCTGCCTTGCGCACCCTTTCGTTGATCACCTTGCCGGCAAGGGCTATGTCCCTGAGCAATGAGGATAGCTCACCTGTAGCCTGCGGAAATTTTCTTGTCTCCTGAATGGTGAACTCATCCAGTGTTATTAATTTACCTTGTAACATGTTTTGATAATTTGCGATTTGTACCCAAAATTAGCAAGAAGTAGCCAAAATCGGGCAATAAGGCCGATTAAATTCAAAACCCGATGCATGTGTAGCGTGTTCTTTACTACCGCCGTCACTGTATCTTTGAGGTGCTTATCCGCCGTGGCGGCATTGTTTTTATAATAATAGACTTGTATGTTGCATAGTGTACTTAAGGGGTTGTTGTCGGCTGTTATTGTATCATTTGCCTTCAGTGGGTGCATCATGCTGCACCAAAGTTCTAAGTACAGTTTCAACGATGGTACGTATAAGACCAGTCGTTTTTCTAAAACAGAGGTATATGTGCTGCATGTCGATGAAGATACGCTAGCCGTCTTCCCGGTGCAGGAGTTTAAAGACTCAACAGCTATTATTACAGCTAAGCGCACCAACTATACTAGCCAGCAGAAAAAAATGAAAGATAATAAGGTGGCACGTACCTTCTACAAACCATCGCTGGATCTGGATGTAATGACCATCCCCGTAAAGTTTCGCCCTGCGGTAAGAGATATCCCCGGCCAATTACTTTCTACTGTTAATGGTGCTTTGTTTGCCGGCTACCGCATCGACGAGTATAAGCTTACCTATAAGCGCACACCGCTGAACATCTATAAACAAAAAATAAAGCACCTGGGGTACAGTGCCGGTCTGTATGCAGGTATAGGCAATACATTTGTAACCAACTATGTGCTTACGCCGCAAATTGCCAATGTGGAATATGAGGGGGTGATACTGATGACGGGCGTCGCTGTGAGCATTGCTGCAGATAAGTTCACCTTCGGTATCTCCTACGGTGTAGACCACCTGATGGACCGCTACCGCCATGACTGGGTGTATCAAGGCAAGCCTACCATCGGCTTTACGCTGGGGTTGAATATTAATTAGGAACAGCTGCTAGTTGAAAATCCGAAAATAGAAACGGTTATTGACTCTCAAGTTGCAAGAGGGATCAACGCATGTCACCCTTTAGGGCCGGGGTGAACTTACAGGCAATAAAAATCAATTAGTCGCTACTTAATACAATGTCAGAAATGCATTGCCCAGGTGGGTGATGATATCACTGGCTATCATAGCCTCCATCGATCGGTCTTTAGCTGCCATATCACCCGCAAGGCCATGCAGGTACACACCCAGTATAGCAGCTTCGTGCGGTACATAACCCTGCGCTATCAATCCGGTAATGATGCCCGTGAGCACATCGCCTGAGCCACCTGTAGCCATACCGGGGTTGCCCGTCATGTTATACCAGCACTCGCCTTCCGATGTGATTACCGCGGTGTGGTGTCCCTTCAGCACAATGTTGATGTTGTAGCGCATGGCCTGTATGCGGGCATGGTCTACCTGTATCATGCTATTAGTGTTCTCGCCAAATATTCGGGTGAACTCTTTAGGGTGGGGTGTCAGCACAGAGCCTTTGGGCAACTTGGCCAGCAGGTCTTTGTGCTTACCTATGATGTTCAGTGCATCGGCATCTATTACTACCGGCTGTTTGCAGGTATCTATAAAGTCTATAAAGCCTTCTATGGTTTTGCTATCAGCGCCCATGCCTGGGCCTATACCAATGCCGGTCATCTTGTCCCAGTCACTGATCTGTTCCAGGGCATTCATGCCATTAGTGCGGCATAGTGCTTCGGGTGCCAGTGTTTGCAATATCTCATAGCCACATTCCGGTACCAGGGCCGTTACCAGTCCTGCACCTGAGCATAGCGCAGCCATGGTGCTCAGCGACACGGAGCCCATCATGCCATGGCTACCCCCTGCCAGTAGTGCACTGCCAAAGGTACCCTTGTGCGCATAAGGCGGGCGCTGCCTGAAGATGGCCTTTATATCATCAAGAGCTATGGTATGGTATTGCGAATTGGTAGCTTCTATAAACTTCTTGTCCAGCCCAATGTCCAGTATATGTATATGGCCAGTGCTGGCGGCCGACTCGCGGTGCAGAAAGGAGCGCTTGTAGAACTGGAAGGTAAGTGTGTCCTGCACATGCAGTATCACTGCTTCTTTATCGGGCAGCAGGTCTGCTGGCAGCCCGCTGGGCATATCTATAGCCACTTTGCGGTTGGGTAGGTTGTTGATGCGCTGAATGAAATCTCCCACCCAGCCCTCTATGGGGCGGCTGAGCCCGGTGCCAAAGATGGCGTCTATGACGATAATATTAGCAGGCAGTTCGGTAATAAAATTGCCCGGCTCTACTATGGCTGCAAGGCTCTCATCAATAATGCGTAGCCGTTGCAGGTTGCTCTTGCAGTCAGGCGATAGTTCCTTGCCTGAGTTAAGCACGAAGGCCTTTACGCCATATCCCCGCTGATGTAGCTGTCGCGCAATGGCAAGTCCGTCGCCGCCATTATTGCCTGTGCCACACAGTATCACGAACAGGGCGTCTTTAGGAAAATGATCTCTAAGCCAGGTGGTGCATTTTTCTGCCGCACGCTCCATAAGGTCAGCTGAGCTGATACGCAATGCATTGATGGTATATGCATCGCAGGCCTGTATCTGGGCGGCAGTAAATATTTTCATGCTACTAATATAGGAAAATAATGGTTGAATATAGATGACGGTAGCATGATGCAATAGCTGTAAGCCTGAAACGTTGGTTTTATGTCCTCCGGGAGTCTCGGCTTTTTTTGCGGACGTAGCCTAGGCTAAGTGGCGCAGCGTGACTCTCCGGTAAGCGGTAAGGAAATGTAATTTCATGTCATTCCATATGGGGCAAAAGCAATATAGCCTGATAAGCCTTCCAAAAGATGCGCCCAGCAGGGGTAGCGCCGATTTGGGATGAGCATTGCAACTTGCGGTTTATTGAAGACTGATAGCTAAAAACTGAAAAAACTTTTCCACTTTAAGTAACCCCCATAATCCATTCATCCGCAGCAAGAAGAACCCTGATAAAGCATTTTTCGTGGATATCTCTTCTTGGTCAGTACCAAAACTCGCCTCAATTTTGTCGCCAGTAACCCTTTAAAAGGCCCCGTGAAGTTCTTTGAGATATAGCCGTATAAACCACGTATTGCAGAGGCGCAATGCCTTACGTCCCCGCTAAACATGGGCACAAGATCAGGGTGAGTCAATTTACCGACCCATTACCCGGTCAGGCAATGGTCGGGCAATGAAAAAGGAGAAAGACATTGAAAATCAACCTATTGCTAAAAAACATTGCCCGATTTCAGTTTTGCCGAGTAGTCGGGCAATGCCAATACAGCTACAGTGCATGAGCTTTATGATCTCAATATTCGGCGGTCGGACGCAGGGGTAGGTGATACTTCTCTGCGCCCCTTGCAGCTGCCCGGCTGCATAGACGGGTGAAACTACTTCCTCCTTGTGCATGAAATTTGAAAAACGGCCTAAAAACACCCTTTTTTGCACCATCCAATATATTTAGTAGTTTTATGCTTTCGATTTAGAAACATTCATTTGCATATGAAGAAAATATTACTACCCCTACTGGTACTGGCACTTTTCGTTGTTGCCTGTAACAAAACCCCAAATGCTAACCCAAACAGGGCGGCTATGCTGCGTACCGGTAAGTGGAAGGTGAGTGCGGCTTCTGTGATGATGCGTCTGCCTAACGGCCGCGATACAACCCTCAACTATTTCAGCATGATACCTGCCTGCCATGCCGATGATTACTTGAGATTTGACTCGCTTAATCATGGTGCTGTATACAATGGCGGCACGTCTTGCTCGGTTGCTGATGCAGATTCTATCTCCTTTATATGGCAGCTGAGGAACGATGATAACACCATCGATCTGTTCAACGGCTTTACCCTCATCGATTCGGTTGCAGAGACAGTTTTGCCTTACCATATCGATACTATAAATGCATCATCGACGCCTATTGTTCTGGATACTATCTCTACATCGCCTACCGTGGTTTTGGATAGTGCGTTTACCCTGCAGTTCGGCGTGGTTAACTCTCCATCGATCAACATTTACAATGCAACGATCACCAATTTCAGTCAATCATCATTTATAATGAATTTTGACTTTGTGGCGCATTATCCGCAAATGGACTGGTACATACAGGCTGTTCCTACAATAAAGCTCGATACGTTCCACTATTCAGTTACGTACACGAATTTTTAATATATTCCGGATGACACTATTGACCACCGGCATTGCCGGTGGTTTTTTCATAAATAATTACCTTTAGCAAATATTTTAGCAGACGCAATTATGATACACATTACTTTACCAGACGGCTCGGTACGTGAATACAATGCAGGAGTGAGCGCCGCTGATGTAGCAAGATCAATAAATGAAGGCCTGGCACGAAAAGTGCTGGCTGCCGAGGTTAATGGCGAAATATGGGATTCCAGTCGCCCCATAAATAATGATGCATCTTTGCGCTTACTTACGTGGGACGATAAGGGTGCAAAATCCACCTTCTGGCACTCCAGCGCACACCTTATGGCTGAGGCCCTGGAAGCGTTGTTCCCTGGTGTGAAGCTGGGTATAGGCCCTGCTATTGAGTCAGGTTTTTACTACGATGTAGACCTGGGCGACCGCAGTATCACAGAAGATGACCTGCGTAAGCTGGAAATAAAAATGAAAGAACTGGCAAAGCACAATTCTGTTTACGAGCGTAAAGACGTAAGCAAGAATGACGCTATTGCTTATTTCACCGATAAAGCAGATCCATATAAACTGGAGTTACTGGAAGGCCTGTCTGATGGTAGCATCACCTTTTACACACAAGGTGGTTTTACTGACCTGTGCCGTGGCCCGCACATACCTAACACCGGTTTTATCAAGGCGGTAAAGCTGACTAATATAGCAGGTGCCTACTGGCGCGGCAATGAGAAGAACAAGATGCTTACCCGCATCTATGGTATCACCTTCCCGCAGCAGAAAGAACTGGATGAGTACCTGGTATTGCTGGAGGAAGCCAAGAAGCGCGACCACCGTAAGCTGGGTAAAGAGCTGGAGCTGTTCACCTTCTCTGAAAAAGTAGGTAGTGGCTTGCCTTTGTGGCTGCCTAAGGGTGCTATGTTGCGCGAAAGGCTGCAGCAGTTCCTGCAAAAGGCGCAGCTGGAAACAGGGTACCTGCCCGTTATCACGCCGCATATCGGCAGCAAGCAATTGTATGTTACCTCAGGCCACTGGGAGAAGTATGGTAAGGATAGTTTCCGCCCCATTACTACGCCGCAGGAAGGGGAGGAATTTATGCTGAAACCAATGAACTGTCCGCACCACTGCGAGATATATAAATCATCACCAAGGTCGTATAAAGACCTGCCACTGCGCCTTGCAGAGTTCGGTACTGTGTATCGTTACGAGCAGAGCGGTGAGTTGCATGGCCTTACCCGTGTACGTGGTTTTACTCAGGATGATGCGCATCTGTTCTGCACACCTGATCAGGTGAGCAACGAGTTCATGAAGGTTATTGATCTTGTACTCTATGTGTTCGAATCATTGGGCTTTACCGAGTATACTGCACAGGTATCCTTGCGCGACAAGGAAGACCGCAGTAAATATATAGGCACAGAAGAGAACTGGGCGATAGCGGAAAACTCTATTATAGATGCTGCCGCCGCCAAAGGATTGAACACCGTAATAGAATATGGCGAAGCCGCATTCTATGGTCCTAAGCTCGACTTTATGGTGCGTGATGCACTGGGACGCCGCTGGCAGTTGGGTACCATACAGGTAGATTATAACCTTCCTGAGCGTTTCGAACTGGAATACGTAGATAGTGACAATACCCGCAAACGCCCGGTAATGATACACCGTGCGCCATTTGGCTCTATGGAGCGCTTTATAGCGGTATTGCTGGAGCATTGTGGTGGTAACCTGCCATTATGGCTGGCTCCGCTGCAGGTAAAGGTGTTGCCTATCAGCGACAAGTACAACGATTATGCACAGAAGGTGATAGAAACCCTGAAGAACAGTGATGTGCGTGCCGAAATAGACGACCGCAGCGAAAAAATAGGCCGTAAGATACGTGACACAGAACTGATGAAGGTGCCTTATATGTTGATAGTAGGGGAGAAAGAAGCCGCAGAAGGCATGGTTGCTGTGCGCAAGCATGGTGAAGGCGATAAAGGAGCCGTGACTATTGCCGAATTTGCCACAGAAATACAGAATATCGTGAAGGAACAAATGAAGGGTAAAAGACAAAACACCGTTCAGGCGTAAAAATTTATTATTATTTCACGTAATTGACCGACAAATATTTTATTTTTGCCAATAAAAATTTTAAAAACCATTAATGCAGAAAGGACCAAAGGGTAAACCATTTTTCAGGCCTCGCTTACCACAAAATGAACACCGACTAAATAACGAGATAACTGCGCCGCAAGTGCGCGTGATCGGTGACGATATAGAACCGGGTATATATCCCATAGCAGAGGCCATAAAGATGGCAGTTGACCAGGAAGTAGACCTGGTAGAAATCTCTCCGAACGCTGTGCCGCCTGTGTGTAAGCTGATCGACTACAAGAAATTTCTCTACGAGAAGAAGAAGAAAGACAAGGAGCAGAAAGCAAAAGCCAAGCAGTCGGAAGTGAAGGAAATACGCTTTACGCCTAACACGGACGATCATGACTTTGACTTTAAAGCCAAGCATGCAGAGAAGTTTCTGCAGGATGGCAATAAGGTAAAATGTTATGTGCAGTTCAAAGGTCGTGCTATCATGTTTCAGGAGCGCGGAGAGTTGCTGCTGCTGAAATTTGCTGAGCGACTGGCAGAACATGGCGGACTGGAGTCTATGCCCAAAATGGAAGGACGCCGCATGCTGGCTATTTTCTCGCCTAAGAAAAAGGCCAAAGTTTAGTAATTAACAAACATTTAATAGTCAATTTTTTGTTTTTCTGAAGTTTTTCAAAAAAAAATTGAAAAATATTTGCAGCACAAAAAAAACACTTATCTTTGCTTAAGAATATTACAAAGAAATTTCGCTTTTCAGCATAAAGAAGTTTTCATGGTGATAGGGTTTATAGGGGCTGGCCTGTTCTCAGGCTGGCTTTTTTATTTGTGCTAATTCATTGATTTTTAACAACTTTTACTTCTTATCTTTGTGTAATCATTTACTCGACACAGATATTTTAAAGGTTTTCATAGTGATAGGGTTTATAGGGGCTGGTCTGTTCTCAGACCGGCTTTTTTGTTGCCTTTAATAAAGGTTACGTTTATTATTACTACATTCACCTCTTAAAAAAATCTGAATGCGGCAGACTGTTCTTGCCATTGTATTATTACTATCTACTTGCTTACCCGCATTGGCTCAGCCGCTCGCGGCATATGTAAACCTGCAAAATGAATTATTGGTTTGGGATAGAGGCATGATACACAAAGTAGATTTCCTGCCGCCAACCCAGATGAAGATAGGGCGCACAGCCATCCCCTATCTGGACAACGCCAGGAACTTCAAAATATACTATGGCGGCAGTTCCAAACAGGTGAATATAGGATTCACCAATAACTTCTATGTCACCGACAATCTGGTGGCTTATATGAACCAGAAGTCGCTGAATGTTTTTGACAAAGGGGTATCGAAAAACCTCACCGGTATCTGCGATCAGTATTTTATTGCAGATAGTCTGGTGTTGTATCTTGATGCGCTGAAGGGTGAATACAGGGTGTACTATAACGGAGCGATAAGTACTGTAGAGTCATTCGTTCCTGATAGTGTATTGTCTCACCTCAAAGTGGGTGACAACGTTGTCGCGATGGATAACTTCGCTAATCAGTTCAGGATATTCTACCATGGCATGCTCATACCGCAGGAGGAGTACCCTGTATACAGTTTCGATGCGGGCCGCAATACAGTGGCCTATGTAGATGCCGATCATCGGTTCAAGATATTTCATAGCGGCCTTACCAAGCAAGTGGATGATTTTCCGCCGATGAATTACCATGCGGGCGCTAACCTGGTGGCTTATGTATCAGGAGATGGCTACTTCAGGATATTTTATAATGACAGTGTGTACAATATGGGTTTTTATAACCCCGTGTATCAAGTAGGAGACAACGTCGTTGCCTTTAAAGATCCTTCAGGCATATTTAAGGTATTCTACAAAGGGGAGATAACTGAACTGGAGAATTATTACCCTAATAGTATGACCATACAATACAATTCGCTAGCTTATATCAATGCCAGCAATACTTTGCGGGTATTTACTGAGGGCGAAGTGTATGATGTAACTAACTCAGACCTTACCAGCTGGCAGCTGAACTATGATGTCATTTCTTACCAGATAGGGCAAGGCATATTCAAGGTGTTTTATAAGGGCACGGAATACTAATTACTATAACTTTGCAGCTTTGTTATGAAGTACTTCCGTTATTACCCCGTTTGGTTGCAGTTGATCCTTTTTCTTTCATTGGTATTCACACTGACCTCATTCAGCATATTGTGCCTGAACGTGCTTATGGTCAAGGTCTGGGGTATTAATGTGTACCAGACGATGGCTGTAAATGATCATTCGTCTTATGCCTTGGTAAAGCTTTCGGAATTGGTGCAGGCTGTGGGCAGTTCGTTCATGTTCATGGTGCCGGCATTATTGTTTGCCTATCTCGCTCACCCCGCGGCGCTGCAATATATAGGGCTCAGGAAAGTGGGCTCTGCAGCGCAGTTTCTGCTAGTGATCATTATGATGCTGGGTGCAAGGCCTTTACTGGAAGCCATATCTGGTCTCATCGGTCAAATCGATTTTGGTGCCGGAGTAAAGAAAAGCCAGGAGGCAAATGATACCATTATGAGGGCATACCTCACGATGCCGTCCCTAGGTGATTTTTTACGTGTGTTCGTGGTGATGGCTATCATACCCGCTGTAGGAGAGGAGTTTTTTTTCAGGGGGATATTGATGAGGTTCACAGCCAAGATCAGTAGAAGTATATGGCTGAGCATTGTCTTTACAGCGGCGTTGTTTGCGCTTACGCATTCTAATATTTACGGACTTGCATCCATATTCCTGGCCGGTGCGCTGCTTGCGGGTATCTACTATCTCACGGGTTCTTTATGGTGCAGTATAGCGGGGCATATGGTATTCAATGGCAGCCAGATCATTTTATCCTACATAGGCAACACTAATGATGCTGTAAGGAATTTCGAGAACAGCCAAACTATACAATGGGGACTAGTAGGCGGCGGTGCAGTCGTTTTCGCAATAGCCTTCTACCTGCTGTGGAAGATAAGAACACCACTTGCTGCCAACTGGACAGAAGACTTTGATGCACCTGAGACACTACCGGAGCCGCAAGAGCAGAGTAATTAAAACAAGGAATATTACCTTAGCAACATAAACAGTATCATGGCGCTTAACCTACCCACTTTTTATAAACGCACAGGCAGTGCTATTGTTTTTGCGGCAGTCATGTTTATCGGGCTGCTATGGAATGATATTGCGTTCCTTGCCATGGCCTGCCTTATCAATATGCTGTGTCTGAGAGATTTTTTCAGGCTGATGAAGAAAATAGACGGTAACGCTTACTGGCCACAGTGGCTGCCGTGGGTGGTACAGTTACTTAGCTTTACCATCATGGCTTCTTTTTATAAGCAAACCAAAAGTGATGGCAGCGAGTTTGCTTTGTTCTTTTATACGGTGCCTGTATTCCTGCTTACTCCTGCATTGCTGCTGATCATAGGCGTGGTGTCTAAAAGGGATGCACTGCTGGCTCTGCTGCATGCATTTGGCGGCCTGTTCTATATCACCCTTCCATTATTTCTGCTGCTCATCATGAGGCAGGTCGATGCTATGCTGCCGGCAATTCTTATATTCATGATCTGGAGCAATGACACACTGGCTTACCTGGTAGGGTCATTCATCGGTAAAACACCGTTCTCTTCCATATCCCCTAAAAAGACCTGGGAGGGCACAGGAGGTGGAGCATTACTTACGATGATAGCGGCAGGTGTGTGTGGCTATTTTATTCACAGGTATCATATTATCGACTGGGTGATGCTGGCCCTCTGTGCCACGGTAGCAGGTACATTGGGGGATCTTGTAGAGTCGAAGCTGAAGAGGCTAGCCGATGTGAAGGACTCAGGTACCCTTATGCCCGGGCATGGGGGCGCTCTCGACAGGTTCGATTCATTATTGCTGGCTGCGCCATTTGCGGCCATCTATGCTATATTTTTTATGAAGTAGTTTTTTACTTAAGCCTGTTTCGGGCTTCGAGGTATTCGTTAAGCAGACTGTTCAGTGCTGTACGTTCTTCGGCGGGAATATGCGTAGATTCGTATACGCGCATGTCAGTGATAAGATCATTGAGGTCCTGCTCTTCTGTTTCCGACAACATATCTACTCCCTTTTCGAGATACTTGCCTACTCTGAACTTGGCAAGATGGTAGTCGCGGTTAGAACGTATTGTACCCATAGAGTTTATGTAGCCCTCAGGCTCTGTTCAAAGGTGGGTGTTTTTTTGGTAGGAGTGGTATTAAATACTGTTATTTTTTTTGCACATTTTTTGCATACTCACGGGTAATGACAAAATCGCTCATGAACTTCTGTTCCCGTAACTGTGTATATCCGCACTGGCTAAATACTTTGTTCATATCCGGTAATTGCGATGCCTGGATGCCGCATAGTTTGCGAAAAAAAAGGTACATGATTTTAAGTACAAGCCTGTAGGTGCTATGGTGGCTGTTGGCGAAGTCGGTATACAGCCAGCGGCCATTGGTGTGCAGGGCGCTATCCAGGTGTCGGAATATTGCTGCTGCTGTTTCTTCAGCAAAGTTGTCGAACAGGAAAGCGGTGATGATGATGTCGTAGTCGCTGCTAAGCGTGATATGTTGCACCTGACCCGTAATAAATGAGACTTTGTTATCGCCCGTGTCGCGTTGTTTGGCCAGCGCTATCATTCCCTGCGATGCATCAATGTAGGTGATGTTAAGATCACGGGGATGCAGTTTAGTGATGTCGTTCAGTAGCTGCCCACTGCCCCCGCCAACTATCAGGATATGGTCGGCGGGCATAATGGCAGCCAAAAAATGGCATTGGGCTGTGTGCAATTTATTCCCAAAGACCAGTCTGCTCAGCCGGTCGTAAAAGAACGAGACATTATCGTAGCCGTTACTCATGTATGGCCGCGGTTATAGATTCCTGCGCTTCATTTCTTTGTTGATGAGCGCCATTTCACGTCCTGTTTGCCCGGCTACAGATGTGTTTTCCTGCGCCCTGCGCATCAGGTAGGGGAGTACATCTTTTACAGGTCCATAGGGCAGGTATTTAGCTACGCGATATCCTTCGTGCGCCAGGTTGAAGGATATATTGTCGCTCATGCCGAATAGCTGAGAGAAATATACTTTATCTGTGCCGGGAGCTATCCCGTTGTCCTGCATATACTTGGCGGCTTTGAGGTTGCTGGCTTCGTTATGGGTGCCGATAAATACGGTGAGGTCCTGCAGGTGTTGCAGGCAGTAAACGACAGCAGCATCGTAATCCCTGTCGGTAGCCTGCTTATCCGGCTGAATAGGCGATGGGTAACCCATGGCAGCTGCACGCGCACGTTCTTTTTCCATATAGGCACCCCTCACCAGTTTTGCCCCCAGTTGATAGTTGTTGGCTACTGCTTTCTGATGCGATACTTTAAGGAATTCAAACCTGTCGTGGCAATACATCTGGAAAGTGTTGAACACAATAGCATGCTGCTTGTTGTAGCTGGCCATCATTGCATCGGTCAGTTCGTCAACCGGTTTTTGTATCCAGCTTTCTTCTGCATCGATCAGTACCATTACCTTATTTTCCGCAGCGGCTTTGCATATATGGTCTATGCGGTCGTAGATGCGTTTCCACTCGGCCTGCTCTTCATTGCTTAATGCCGCGCCCGATTGCTTCTTTTCAAGAAAAGCAAAACGTGCGAATCCTGTTATTTTAAGGCTGATGAAGGGGATATTCTTATTGGTAGATGCATATCTGATAGCCTTTACAAATTCGGGTACAGCGCGGTCAAATTCCAGTTCACCTTCTTTGCCTTCCACTCCGTAGTCAAGTATAGTGCCTACATTGTATTTACCAATTCTGGCAGCAGTTACAGCGGCTTCATCCATTGTTTCTCCTCCGCAAAACTGGTCGAACAGTGTTTTCTTTATCAGGCCCTGAACGGGCAGTTTCCATGAGATAGCCAATTGGGTCATTTTCATACCAATGCTAACCAGTGCAGGAGAGCCCATACTGGAAAACAAGAAATGGGCTCTTTTCATTTCTTTATCGCTGCGATACTGGAACGCGATCTCGGTATTGTCAAATTCAGGAAGCATAACTAAGTATTATAGAGCGCAAAGGTAATAGGCAAGCGGCAGTGATAAAAATTTATCACCCGTCCGGATAGTATTTATCCTGTGATATTGGTCACGTATCATTTTTAACGACTTTTTTGTTAAAATCCCCCTTTTACGCTCTTTTTTTCAGAAATATTTTTGATGTGTATAAGTTTTTTTCTAAAAAGCTGCGTATCTTTACGGTCAACCATTTGTTATCTTAAAAAACATAAAAAATGAAGAAATTATTTTTACTCCTAGCAGGAACTGCTTTTGTGATGTCTGCGAATGCACAAGAGCGACATTCAAGTATCGTTTTCAATGGCGGTATGCAGCAGAATCAATCGGTTGCTGCAAAAAGCCCTATCAATGCTAATATTCCTGGTCATACACAAACGACAGGTGCAGCAATGAAGACAACATCTACCGGTGGTTCACGTTGGTATAACTACGGAAGCTACCTTTCTAACCTTTATGGATCTACAGGCGTTGGTCTTGCCGCTCCATATATCTGGAACGATACCACTACCAAGGGTGCATACAGCGATGGTGCGGGCGGTACTGTTTATGATTTCGTAGATTTCACCAGTGTTGGTCTTTCTTTTGACCCATATTTCCCAGCTTGGAACGATGCTGGCACATATGCAGGTGCAATAGGGTTTACAGGTACCGAGGCATATACTATTGACTCAGTTAGTTTCGAAGGTATCTATATGCGTAGTTACGCTTCACCGGCTAAGATCGCTGTAACGGATACTATCCGTCTGGCATTGGTTTATGGTGATGGAACTGGTACGTCAGATTTCCCTACTTACTACTTCACAGGTATGACTGCTAACTACAGCATTGATACATTGCGTTTCATCTCTATGATCCACGATAGCTTACATAATCGTGCCGGTACTGCAACCGTTCATACTTATGATGTTCTGTTGCATAGCACAGATACAGCAGGTGACTATTTTAAGGCTATACCTACTTCTTTCAGTGTACCTGCAGGTAATTTTGCCGGTATGTCTCTGACTTTTATCAGCGGTGACCATACTATTCCTTTCGGTGATACAGTATACACTGGTTCTACTACAGGTACTGGTTACAAATCAGGTATGTTCCGTCCGTTCGTTGAGTTTGTAGGTGGTAGCACTCCTTCTTTCCCTACTTATGCTATAACTGACCAGAACGTAGGTTTCTTCAAGCAAGAAGGTGCACCAGGTTGGGGCGGTTTCTACATCCCTAACTGGGCATGGACTACTTCAAGCGGAACAGCAGCATCTGATCTGCAGTATCCTGCTTTAGGTTTCCACGTTTCTTGCGCTACTTGCCACACTCTGGATGTAGCTAATGTACAGAACACCCTGACTGGCGTTAAGGCATTCCCTAACCCATCTAACGAGTCTCTGAACATCGCTTACAACCTTGCTAACAGCGCAAACGTAACTGTAGTTCTTGCAAATACACTGGGTCAGGTAGTTGCTACTCAGACTATCAACAACGCTACTACAGGTACAGCAACTTTCAACACTGCTGCTCTGCCAGCTGGTGTTTATGCTTACTCAGTGATAGCTAATGGCCAGCGTCTTGCAGGTACAGTAGTTGTAGCTCACTAATTTTAATACCTAATTTTCAAAAAAAGGGCAGCGTTTTTCGCTGCCCTTTTTTCTTTTTCAAAACAATATTCTATTATTGCACACGTTTACCCGCATTACGGGCGACGAAAACGAGGGAAAAAAGGGAATGGCAAAAAATTTGTTGATAGTTGAGTCTCCTGCTAAGGCAAAGACAATTGAGAAGATATTGGGCAGTGATTTTGAGGTGAGGTCTTGCTATGGACATATTCGTGACCTTGACAAAGGCAACATGGGTATAGACATGAAAAACGGATACCAGCCTACATATATAATATCCGAAGACAAGCAGAAAGTAGTGAAGGAGTTAAGGTCGCTGGCTAAAAAATCGCAGGATGTATGGCTGGCAACGGATGAGGACCGTGAGGGTGAGGCCATTTCCTGGCATTTGTGTGAAGTACTTGATCTGGATCCTGTTACCACCAAGCGAATTGTCTTTCATGAGATCACCAAGCCGGCAATATTAAAGGCTGTGTCTAAGCCCCGCACGGTGAACATGGACCTCGTGAATGCACAGCAGGCACGCCGTATCCTGGATCGTATCGTAGGTTTTGAATTGTCTCCGGTGCTATGGCGCAAAATGAGTATGCGCAACAACCTGTCGGCAGGTAGGGTGCAGTCTGTGGCAGTAAGAATAATAGTAGAGCGTGAGCGTGAGATCACCCGTTTTAAGTCAGTAAGTAGCTTTAAGGTAGAAGCGATCTTTAGTGCTGAGGACATCAATAAAAAGAAAGTAAACTTTAAGGCTGAAGGGCCGGACAAGTTCAAACAGGTAGAAGATGCACAATCTTACCTGGATAAATGCATTGGTGCGAGCTATGCGGTAAAAGATGTGCAGGTGAAGCCGGGTAAAAGAACACCGTCGGCACCGTTTACCACATCTACCCTACAGCAGGAGGCCAGCCGCAAATTGGGTTATTCTGTATCTAAGACCATGTTGCTGGCTCAGAAGCTCTATGAAAACGGACATATCACCTATATGCGTACCGACTCGGTTAGCCTGTCGGAAACCGCGATAGATGCTACCCGCGAGGCCATCAACTCACAATACGGTGAAAAGTACTACCAGTACCGCGTATTCAAAAATAAAAATGAATCGGCACAAGAGGCGCATGAAGCCATACGCCCTACCGATATGAGTGCTACTTCGGTAGGTGATGCGGATACATACAGGCTATATGAGCTGATATGGAAGCGCACCATGGCCTGCCAGATGGCAGACGCACAAACCGAGCGTACCATAGCTAAGATCGCCGTATCGGCACACCCTGATCCGCTAACTGCTACCGGAGAGGTGATCCGCTTCGACGGATTCCTGAAAGTATATACAGAGAGCAGGGATGAAGAAGATGGTGAAGAAGAGAATGAAGGCATGCTGCCGCCGCTCACCGCCGGTCAGGTACTGGACCTGCAGAAGATGATGGCTTCAGAGCGCTTTACCCGTCCGCTGCCAAGGTATACGGAAGCATCGCTGGTAAAGAAGCTGGAAGAGCTGGGCATTGGCCGACCATCTACCTATGCGCCAACCATCAGCACCATACAGCAGAGAGGTTACGTAGCTAAGAGTGAGAAAGAAGGTGTGAAGCGTGATTACCGTGTGCTGACCCTGCACAATGATAAAGTAACCTCAGTGACAGGCACAGAAAATGTGGGCGCTGAAAAAAATAAGTTATTCCCGACAGATCTGGGTCTTGTGGTGAATGACTTCCTTCTCGAACATTTTGTGCGCGTGATGGACTTTGATTTTACTGCCAAGATAGAGGCCGAATTTGACCAGATAGCGGAAGGCAAGCAGAAGTGGAACACCATGATAGATGAGTTCTATCATCCGTTTCATGAGAGTGTAGAACATACTATAGAGAATGCAGGTCGTGCAAAAGGTGAGCGTGAACTGGGTGTAGACCCGGTGAGCGGCAAACCAGTAACAGCTAGGCTGGGCCGTTTCGGGCCAATGGTGCAGATAGGCGTATCTGGCGCTCCCGGCGCAGAACCGGCCGAAGGTGAAGAAAAGCCAAAATTTGCTAAGTTACGTGCCAACCAGAGCATAGAAACCATAACGCTGGATGAAGCGATGGAACTTTTCAGATTGCCAAGAAATCTCGGCCAGTTTGAAAACGAAGACGTAATCATCAACATAGGCCGATTTGGCCCTTATGCGCAGCATGCAGGACAGTTCTACTCCCTGAAAAAGGAAATGGACCCATATGCGGTGCAGATGCCTGAAATAAGCGAACTGATAGAAGAGAAGCGCAAGGCGAAGTTGGAGAGTGAGATCAAGGTTTTCGAAAAAGAGAAGATACGCATTCTTAAAGGCCCGTATGGACCATACATCAAGCAAGGGCTGCGTAATTATAAGATACCGAAGGAAAAGACAGAGACTGCCGCCGCACTAACCATAGAAGAGGTGAAGGCCATCATAGAAGATGTGAAAGCAAATCCGCCAAAGAAAGCGCCACGTGGTGCGAAGAAGGCGAAATAAAGCTGTGAGGTATTAACTTTGTGGAGTACACTATAACGAGTGAAGGAAAGACCTATGCGGCCAGATAGCGAGATCAAGGCTTTATTGCAGCTAATAGATGACCCGGATGATGAGGTATATGATACTGTGTCATCTCAGTTGCTGCATTATGGCCGTGATATCATACCTCAGCTAGAGCAGTTGTGGGAGGTGACCGTTGATGAGTCGGTGCAGGAGCGCATAGAGCAATTGATCCATCGTGTGCACTTCCAGGACCTTCAAGATGAATTTGCGGACTGGTGCAATGCCGAAAATCCTGAACTGTTGCGTGGCGCTATACTTATTGCTAAGTATCAGTTTCCCGATCTGAATATCCCGGCTATTCTCAGTCAATTCGATCAGCTGAGGCGTAATGTATGGCTGGAGCTGAACAATTATTTGTCGCCTCTGGAGCAGGTAGATGTGTTCAACAACATGCTCTATAATTTCTATAAGCTGCACGGGCATGAGCTTACAGAAAGAGAGCCCAAATACTTTTTCATTAACCAGGTGCTGGATAGTAAAGAGGGTAATGGCTACACCATAGGCATACTGTACCTGGCACTTTGTGAAATACTGGATATTCCCATTTTTGCGGTAGATGTGCCGCGTCAGTTCATTTTTGCCTACATCAACATTTTTCCAGACTTCTTTCAGTCGGGTGAGGATACCGTGCAGCAGATACAGTTTTATATCGATCCGCTCAACGGTATGATCTATTCTCAGAAGGAGGTAGATGCTTATCTGCAAAAGCTGAATGCCACAGAAGTAGATCGTTATTTTACGCCGATACTTACCAAGCGCGTGATATACAAAATGATGGAAGAGCTGGTGCTGTGCTACCGCTACCGAAAGGATGAGCAAAGGGCTGATGAGATAAGCCAACTAATGCAACTACTTGCCGATACTGCTGAGGAAGATGAAGACTAATTATCCTTGCTGACGCTTTCCTGTTGCTCTTTGGTGATCTTGTGTTTAGGGCGTTTTTCCGTTTCTTCTACGCCTATCAGCAACCCCCACGCCTCGAGACCTTCCACCCGCTCACATACCAGTTTTATCATGCCGACGATGGGTATGAACAGGAACATGCCCGGAATACCCCATATATATTCGCCCACGATCACCGCGACAATGGTGATGAACGGATTCATCTTTACCCTTGCGCCTACTATACGCGGCATGAGGATATTAGAGTCGAGCAGGTGAATGATGAACATGCCTGTACCTACCTCCAGTGCTCCATTACCGCCACTATTGGCAAAGGTGACGAGCATGGCCAGAACGATGGATGAATAGAAGCCGATGTAGGGTATGATATTGAGCACAGCCGCCATAAGGCCCAGTAAAATAGCATATTTAATACCCATGATCAGCATCAAAGAGCAGGTGGCGATGCTTACCAATAGCATTTCTATCATGAGCCCCGCTACGTAGCTATTGATCATGGATTTGGTCTCCAGTATTACCTCGCTTACCTTGCCACGATGCTGCTCGCGAAACAAGAGGAGTGCGAACTTCATGAAGAGCTTGCGGTGAAACAGCATAAAGAACGTAAAGATGAATACGAATACTGCCAGCAGCAGGATCCCTGAGACAGACCTGAATATATTGCTTACAGCGCGTGCACCGGATTCCATAGCGCTATTGAGTGACCTGTTGATATAGCCCGTCTGCTCTGACTTGTATATGTGAAATTTGATGGCTATCCAATGTTGCAGATCGGCAAATATGGCCAGGAAGCGTGTCTTGAGTACCGGGAAGTCTTCGGAAAAAGTGATGACCTGCGCGGTAAGCAGGTAGAAGAACCCAAACAGTGCGGATATGAACAATACGATACATAATGCAGCAGATAATGCCCTGCCTAACCGTAATTTTTGTTCGAAAAATTTATTGAGCGGGTAAAGCAGGATGGAGATAAGCAATGCAAAAACCAAGGGGATAAATATATTGGCCCCCTCCTGCAATATGAAAATGATCAGTACAAGACCTAGCAATATCAGTGCAAGTCGTGCAAAAAAAGGAAGTTTTACTGTATCCATAGTTGTTGTAGCGTGTCGTTGCCTGTATGGCTAATATAATTGTGCCACAAGGGTAAGTGTGGCTATGTATAGATAAAGATAGGTATATCCGATTTGGAATTTGAGTTTTGAAATTTGAATTTTGTCTTTATTATGCTGAAGCGTTTTTTTCAGAAGGGTTTGGTGGAGGCAGGCTGTGATGAAGCCGGCAGGGGGTGCCTTGCCGGGCCTGTATTTGCAGCTTCGGTGATCCTGCCGGTGGGTTTCCGCCATCCGCTGCTTAATGACAGTAAGCAAGTGAGCGAGGCCGACAGGGAGCAACTGCGCCCGATCATAGAGCGTAAGGCAGTGGCCTGGGCGGTAGCCATGATAGACCATACAGAGATAGATAAGATCAATATCTTAAAGGCCTCTTTCAAAGCGATGCATATGGCTGTAGATCAACTGACTATACGGCCTGAGCTGCTACTGATTGATGGGCACATCTTTCCGCCTTATCTGGGTATTGTGCATCAATGTATAGTAGGTGGCGACGGGAAATATGCGTCTATTGCCGCTGCAAGTATACTTGCCAAAACACACCGTGATGAATTTATGAATAAGCTGCATGCTGCCCACCCGGAATATGGCTGGGATATCAATAAAGGATATGGCACGGTAAAACATAGACAAGCTATTGTAGAGCATGGTGTGTCTCCTTATCACCGTCTTACCTTCGGTATTTGTAAGGGATATGCTCAGCAGTGATCGTTTTATTGCCCCGATGAGCGTTTGTTCAGGTCTGCTGTCATTGTTGCCACAGCAGGATTGCCAGGCAGTATCTTTGCGGCCTGTGTCAGTGCATTTCTCGCCTCAGTATAGTGACCTGCATCCATATTGGCCTTAGTGAGGAAGAGCCATGCTTCTCCGCTGCGAGGTACTGCATCAGCTGCCTTAGTGAATGAAATGATGGCGGAATCGATCTTATTCTCTTTGCCATACTTTACCCCTTGCGACAGATAATATTTCCCGGCTATTGACAAGTATTTGCTTAATGCAGGCATATATGGCTGGTATTTGCGAACGGTGTCCCAGTCTGCCAATGCTTTATCAGCATAGCCAGAATTGAAGTAGCAAATACCCCTGTCTATATAGGGAAGCATATGCAGTGAGTCGAGCTTTATAGCAATAGTGAAATAATGTATGGCTGTTGCAAACCATTGCTGGCATTTTACGGTATCATCAACGAAGTCCTTGGCATTCTTCATACTGGCGGCACCTGCGTTGATATTCATCAGGGCACTGTTGGGTGATGTCTTGATGTCTTTGAGGAAAAGCGTTTCGTTGTTTTTCCAGTCAGGATTTCTGGCAATGGTCGTGTACCCTGCCAAAAGAAGGATGGCCACGACAATTGCTGCCAGCAAAGTGTGGGCGGTTTTGAGTGGCTGCAGGCGTTCTGTTCCTTTTACCAGCAGGTATGCAATAACGATTGCAAAACCCAGCGAGGAATGGTAAGCGAGGCGTTCGCCCATAGGTGCTCCTACATTGAAGAAGATATTACTCACCAGCAGCAGGTTGAGCAAATAAAATGCCAGTGCAAAACCGAGCACATTGCGACGCTTAATGAGTAGCGCGCCTGCAACTGCAATGCCAGTGTAGGTAAGTATAGATACCCATACCATAGGGTTGCCAAAATCGGAATAAGGCAACTGCCGGTAGGAATAGTCGGCTACAAGCGGATGCGGGAACACCAGCAATTGCAGATAGCGGAACAATACCAACACCTCGCTGGCTATGTGCTGCACTCCTGTGGCATAGAGGTAAGGGTAGTTTTGTATAGTCTTTATAGCTTCATCACCGGGGCCGCTGGTGGCAGCGAACCTCATAAGCATATAAAGAATAAAAGGTATAGCGAATGGGAGCGATGACCGCAGGCTTTTGTTTACATCTTCTTTGCTGAAAATATAAAAGGACATGGGCAGAAAGAAAATCATCAATGCTGCATACTCCTTAGACAGTAATGCAAGGAAGAAGCAAACAAGGCTCCCAACCAGGTTTTTCGTTTTCCGGCTGTCCTTGTAACGGAATGCTTGTATGAATGTGAGTGAGATGAAGAGTATAGATAGTATCTCGTCGCGGCTCTTCACATTGGCTACTACCTCGGTATGCAGGGGATGCACCAGGAACAACAGTGCGGCAATGAAAGCGATAATAGGCTGATCTCTGAAAATGACCTCTCGAAGAAACAGGAGTACGGTAATAACAGACAAAATATACAACAGCACATTGACCACATGGCGAACATGCATATCACTGATCACCTTTTTTTCATTCTCCTTGTTCTCTTCCGCGGCAGGGCTGTTGTCGGCGCCGTTTACACCCAGCGCCTGCTGCTCTATGGCAAAGGTAATCAGTGATAACGGCCGATACCGGCCACCTGCTAACTGGTTGCCACTGCCACGCTGCTCCTGGTAGCTCTGAAACGCGTCTTTGGTGAGGATGTCTTTGATGCCTGCGGAGCCCTGCTGAACATAGTTATTATCGGTAATGGCCATGATGTCATCAAATGCGTACTCGTGTAAAAAGGTGTTGCTATAGAGTATAAGCCCAATCACCGCCAGTATCAGTGCCTGCACCCTGAAGTTCAGTAAGGTGAGTTTTTGCCGTTCTTTTACAGCGGGGATATCCTGTACCTGCGGTTTGCTTTCTTTTTTTGTCTTTTTGGCCATTGTAGATCATTCTCGGAACTAAAAATAATACAAAGAATGATTATGAATGGAATATCTATTATCTCACCACCTAACCGACTATTATTGTAGATTTGCATACCTGGATATGGGTATATTATTATGATTCGTAATTTATTGTATATTTTGTTGGTCAGTAGTTTGTGCGTTGGGTGCGTTAAGTTTCCGGCTCCCTATTATCAGCAGCAGGTGCCCGTTCCGCATAACGAGTGGAACTATAATTTTCTGCCTAAGTTCAAATTTGAGATAACAGATACCACCGCCCGCTACAACCCTTACTTTATCATACAGCATAGCCAGGCATATCCTTACTGCAATTTGTGGGTGTGGATGTACATCAAATCGCCGGGAGATACCATTGGTAAGAAAGAGCGCGTGAATATAACACTGGCAGATGCTACCGGAAAATGGAAGGGTAGAGGCATGGGCGCTATTTATGAAGAGCGCGTGTACCTGGACCTTGGCGATTCCGTGAAATTCAAAAAGGCCGGTAAATACGAAATAACAATTGAGCAGAACATGCGGATAAACCCACTACCCGAGGTGCTGCATGTGGGCTTCCGCCTGGATATGATAAAGCCTGAGAATATCCGCAGGCAGTAAACCGGTTAGTATGCGTTTCTTCAATTCTGTTTATGTACTGTTACTTGCCTACATTATCACGGCCCTGGCCTTCTGGGCAGTAAGTCTGCAGCGGCAAAATGTGACGATATATGATCAGGACATGCTCATCCTGCATGGCACCATAGATAGCCTGAAGAACCCGGTAGAATTTAATCAGCAGTTGGCAGTATTAGAGCATAATCGTGCGCGCCGCACTTACCAATATATTGGTGAGGGGTCTACGTTTCTTATTGTCATTGTCATTGGCGCCATAGTGGTCTATTCTTCTTTCCGCCGCAGGATCATTATCTCGCGGCAGCAAAATAACTTCATGCTATCGGTAACCCACGAGCTGAAATCGCCTATCGCGGCCGTGAAGCTGAATCTACAGACACTGGAGAAACATAAGCTAGAAGAAACCAGGAAGACACAGCTCATAGAGCGCTGCATCAAAGAGGCCAACCGGCTTAATGACCTTTGTAATAATATCCTCTTTGCTTCGCAGATAGATGGGAGGCAGTATAAACCTGCTATCGAAACCTTTGACCTGTCGGAGTTGGCAGATAACGCGGTAACGGACTATGCCAGCCGCTACCCGCAGCGCTTTGAAGACGATATAGCCGGTGGCTGCACCATAAAGGGCGACAAAGTAATGCTGCAGATAGCGCTGAACAACCTGCTGGAGAATGCGATAAAATATGCACCGCAGGATAAACCTGTGACGGTATCGCTGCATAAGCAGGATAAAGAAGCTGTGTTGCAGGTGATAGATGAAGGGATAGGCATACCTGATGACGAAAAGCGCAAGGTGTTCAATAAGTTTTACCGGGTAGGGAATGAGGAGAGCCGTAAGTCTAAAGGCACGGGGCTGGGCCTGTATCTGGCTAAGAAAGTAATATTGCAAAACAAGGGGCGGCTGACGGTAAAAGACAATACGCCAAACGGGGCCATATTTGAAATAGTGCTGCCGCTGTCAAAGTAGAGCAAATGGTGTGTAATAAACTGAGTTTTTTCTTTTTGATTTTTACTATTTAACTTTTCAAGTTATGTCGAAGAAAGTAATGCTGTTGATCATGGATGGCTGGGGCCACGGAAAGGTGCCTGCAGCAGATGCCATTGCAAATGCGAATGTTCCTTTTGTAAAATCATTGTACGGTAAGTACCCGCATACTGAACTGATCACCTGTGGTGAGGCCGTAGGCCTGCCGGAGGGGCAGATGGGTAACTCTGAAGTGGGCCACCTGAACATAGGTGCCGGCCGGATCGTTTACCAAGAGTTGCAGCGCATCAACGTAGCTGTGCGTGATGGAGAGCTGGAGCGCAGCCCTGTGCTGCACGCAGCTTTTGAGGCTGCGAAACAAGCTGGGAAAACGTTGCATTTTATAGGTCTTGTAAGTGATGGAGGAGTACACTCACATATCAAGCATCTTAAAGTACTTTGTACTCTGGCGCAGAAATATAATATTCCGCATGTTGCTGTTCATGCCTTCACCGATGGTCGCGATACCGATCCGAAGAGTGGGTTGGAATTCATCAACGAATTGAAAGCGCATACCGATAGTACCGGTGCAGCATTGGCAAGCGTTACCGGCCGCTATTATGCTATGGATCGCGATAAACGCTGGGAAAGAATTAAGCTGGCCTATGATGCCATGACACAGGGCGTTGGGGAGCATACCCAGGATGTGTTAGCTGCTATAGAGGCTTCTTACTCTGCCGGTGTTACCGATGAGTTCATTAGACCTATTATAGCATGCAGTGCAGACGGTAAGCCTCTGGCCACCATCAAAGATGGCGATGTGGTCGTTTGCTTCAACTTCCGCACCGACAGGTGCCGCGAGATAACTGTTGCGCTGACGCAGGAGTCGTTTCATGAGCAGAACATGCATCCGCTGCAGTTGCATTATGTGACCATGACGGAGTATGACAAGAGCTACAAGAACGTACATGTCATATTCGAAAATAAGGACCTCACTAATACACTGGGCGAGGTGCTTGCTGATAATGGTAAAAAGCAGATACGCATAGCAGAGACTGAGAAATATCCGCATGTTACCTTTTTCTTTTCAGGCGGCAGGGAAAAGGAATTTGAAGGGGAGAAACGTATCATGGAGCCATCGCCCCGCGATGTGGCTACCTATGACCTGAAACCGGAGATGAGTGCAGTAGCCCTTACTGACGATATACTTGCGGAGATCAACGGACAGACGGCCGACTTTATTTGTCTCAACTTTGCCAATGCAGATATGGTAGGCCATACCGGTGTATGGTCTGCCGTTACAAAAGCGGTTGAAACTGTTGACAAGTGTGTGGCCCGCATAGTGCCTGCAGCACTGGCTAATGGTTATGCCGTTTTTCTTACTGCCGATCATGGCAATGCCGACTACATGATCAACGAAGATGGCACGCCTAACACGGCGCACACCCTCAACCCGGTGCCGTTATTTATCATCTCTAATGACTTTGCAGGCACTATCAAGCCCGGCAAGCTAGGTGATATAGCCCCTACTATACTTACTTATATGGGCCTTCCTATTCCGGCAGATATGACCGGCAATGTGCTGATATAATTATTCCTTTATGAAATTGGTCAGATAACACCATGCTACATGATAGCTGGTGTTATCTCCTCTTTTATCCTCTACCAGGCAGGCAAATGTGTGTTTATCTGCACTGTATGCAGCACTTTCCATGAGCATTGCTTTTGTTTCGTCCTTCGCAAGGCTGCCAAACGGAAGTATATTGTAATACTGCCCCTGCTCGTTCATCACATAGCAGTATCCGTTTGATGAAGTGTATTTAGGGGACTTATTTTTGTTCGTTTCTTCGCCTGTCGGTGCTATTTCCGTGTTGCCGTTGTAGAACATGTAGATGAGGCTATCTGTCTGGTAGCACCTGATGCCGTCGTACTGCATCATCGGCGATTCATACACATAGTTATTGGCAATGAACAGGTCTTCCGGTGATGTAAATACGCCTGTGTGTTTATTACGGTCAAGTGTTGTATCCCACACCTGTTCATTTTTTTCGTTGAAATAGCTCACCGCCAGATCTCCTGTTGTCTCCTGAGCGTAGTTCTCGCTTACCAACGTGAGCATGCCTCTCTTGGCAAAAAGTGCCGACGGTATAGCCTGATAGCTGTGTGCCGCCCCCTTTTTATTCTTGGTCTGTTGTTCAATGTTTTTATAGTCGATCGCATAACCCTTCATGCTCATATCGGTTGGGGCTACGGAAAACAGTATATACTTGCAGGCTCTTTTCAGATAACTATTGCCAACACCATCACTGCCTACCAGCATCACCGGGTCAACGATGATCATGTCTAAGAGATGGTTTACTGCATCATAAGTCTGGCCGGTGACGAATGGAAATTTGTCGTTAAAGGAATAGCTTTCATTGTTTCCGGTTGTTGCATTTTTCTGAATTACCAGTGGGTTCACAACATCAGGCAGGTCTATAGTGCGGGTCTGAAAGGCATTGCCACCGGCTGGCAGAAAGCCTATAGCTACCTGATGGTGGTACTGGTTGTAGCGCGTAGAAAGGGAAATGCCCGTAATGCCGATCGTGAAGTAAACAGCATCATCATCGGTAGTGCCCAGGGTCAGCAGTTTCATGACGTCGGGGTTCTTGTAGCTGATGTGAATGGGTATTGTTACTTCAAGTTTGTGCCCCGCAGTGTATTTGAATAACTCCAGTTTGCCATCGGGGTTGTGCAGTATATCCCTGCACGAAAACACAATGTATTTATCTGAGTGATTTTCCTTTTCTACATAGTAGCTGTTGGTCTCACCGCCATGCCCGTTGCTGATGAGTACGGTGTCTTCTTTTATGGCACCTTTCTCTTCGTCAAATCTTATACGGTTCAGGGCATGTTTGTTGTTGATGAAATTTTCTACGAACAGGACTATTTCTCCATTGCTTTCAAACAGTGCTTTGAAATTAAGGTCGCGCAGCCACCGAGCCTTAAAGTCATCGGTAGTGTACTCCCTGTGTATTATCTCCTCACGCTTGGTATCGTATATTTTAAGGTTCAGTTTTTTTAACTCAAAGTGCAGGAGTGCGGTATTGCCGTTGTTAAGGATAAGTACTTTGTTCCAGCCTACTTTTTCAAAGTTCAGCGGTTTACTTTGTTCTCCGTTGATCACCTTGGCGAAAGCGGGAGAAAAGGACAGCACTAACAGGGCTGCAATATAAAGGGGTCTCATATTTTTCTTTTCAAAGGTTAAGGCAATTGACATGCCGGATATATATCGTTATTGCAAAATAGGGAAAAGCAGGGATTATTGCTTTATTTTGTCTGTACAATTATTATCCTTTTGATCAGAGAGAACGTTTCCTTGCTGCCTTATAACACCTTTGGAATAGATGTGCCTGCTGCATTTTTTACCGAGGTGACCGATGTAGCTATGCTTGCGGAAATTGGTGACCTGCCACATCATAAGTATGTTTTAGGCGGTGGAAGCAATGTACTGCTTACAGGCCCTGTAGAAGGACTGGTGCTGCATAACAAGCTGAAGGGTATTGAAGTTGTCAAAGAGGATGCAGAGCACGTATGGCTTAAGGTAGGATCAGGTGAGATATGGCACGAGCTGGTGATGTATGCTATAGGGCAAGGGTGGGCAGGTATCGAGAACCTGGCTTTGATACCCGGGACAGCGGGGGCATCGCCTATGCAGAATATTGGGGCGTATGGAGTAGAGGCTAAGTCAGTGATAGAAAGCGTTACCTTTTGGCATTGGGAAGAAAGGAAATTTGTTACCTATCACAACGCAGCGTGTTGTTTTGGGTATAGGGACAGCGTATTCAAGCATGAGCTGAGGGATAAAGTGTTTATTACTTCGATCATATACAAGCTCAATAAACATCCACGCTTCAATACCAGCTATGGTGCTATAGAGCAGGAGCTGGTGCAGATGGGTGTAAAGGAAATATCGGTGCAGGCTATAGCGCAGGCAGTCATTAATATCCGCACCAGTAAGCTGCCGGATCCTAAGCAAATAGGTAATGCCGGTAGTTTTTTCAAAAACCCTACTATACCTGTCAGCCAATACCAGCAATTGTTGACCCAATATCCCGATATGCCTTCCTATCCGGTAGATGATGCCAGGGTAAAGGTGCCTGCCGGGTGGCTTATAGAGCATTGCGGCTGGAAGGGCTACCGCAAGGGTGATATAGGCGTGCATGCCAGGCAGGCACTGGTATTAGTCAATTATGGGCATGCTGCGGGCAGCGAATTATGGGCATTATCCGGCGAGGTGGTGGCTTCCGTGCAACAGAAATTTGGCATAGAGCTGGAGCGCGAGGTGCAGATGTGGTGACACTCTTAAATCACAAATAGAAAAATTATAAAATTTAAGCAGGTCTTTAGTTAAAAGGTGTTTTTTATTTAATGTGTAGAAAAATGCCTTCAAAACATTAAATTTGCGCATTACAATCAAAGAATATGTCACACGAAACACATAACGACGGTACTTCCGAAATAGCAAAATCTACAGTGTCATTCAAATCTTCTTTTTGGCTGGCTGTTATTATCGTAGGTCTGTTCATCGCTTCGCTCAACTTTATTCAGGTTATGGGTAAGGGTGAAGGCGAGGGCGAAAAGAAAGAGGCTACTGAAGCAACTATGGGCGAAAAACCTGCTGCTGAAGGTGAAAAAGCAAAGGAAGAGGCTAAGCCTGCTGCTGCTGAAGCGCCTAAGGCTGAAGCTGCAAAACCTGCTGAAGCCCCTAAGGCAGAAGCTCCTGCAGCTGCAAAAGACGCTACAAAGAAATAAGCGTACCTCGATACTCCCATGCAGAAAAATGATGTGATCGCCATAACCGGCGCGGCAGGTTTCATTGCCAGTTATCTTACAGGATACCTGAACAGGCTTGGTTTTACACAGCTTGTCCTGATAGATGATTTCACACAGGAAAAGAAATGGCACAACCTCGAGGGTAAGCAATACCTGCATAAGGTAGAGCGCCAGGAGTTTTTTGATTGGGAGAAAAATAATCCGGGACTTATCCAATACATGTTTCACCTGGGTGCACGCACAGATACCACTGAGATGGACTATGCAGTGCACAAGAAGTGGAACCTTGATTACTCTATAAAGGTGTGGCAGCTATGCACAGAAAAGCGTATACCGCTGGTGTATGCATCTTCTGCAGCTACTTACGGTGGTGGTGAGCATGGCTATTCCGACTCGCACGATATTGTATCGCAGTTGCAGCCGCTGAATCCTTACGGAGTCTCTAAAAACGAATTTGATATCTGGGCATTGGCACAAAAGACAGCACCTCCTTTCTGGGCAGGGCTCAAGTTCTTTAATGTCTATGGCCCTAATGAGTTTCATAAGGCAAGGATGGCTTCCGTCATCTTTCATGCCTTCAACCAGATCAAGTCTAACGGACAGGTAAAACTGTTCCGCTCACATGTGCCCGAATACAAAGACGGGGAGCAGATCCGCGACTTTATTTATGTGAAAGATGTGGTGCAGATATGTGAATGGCTGATGGAGCATCAACCGGCAAGCGGCCTGTATAACACAGGCACAGGTAAGGCCCGCACCTTCCTGGACCTGGTACGTGCTATTTTTGAGACACTGCACTTGCCTGAGCAGGTCAACTTTATAGATACCCCAATAGATATCCGCGACAAGTACCAATACTTTACCGAGGCCGACATGCACAAGTTGCACGAGGCCGGTTACGACAAGCCATTTTACACGCTGGAGGAAGGCGTGCGCGAATACGTAAACGACTACCTGCAGGAAAATAAATACTATTAGACCATGTTGCTGTTTATCAGCCGATAGCATTTATTAATATACCTGTAGCTCCCCGATAGTCTTTTTATCCATAAATTGCACTCATAAAAACTACTGCTATGTTATACAATATGCTTTTCCTCTTCAGTTTTTTGTTTGCACCAAAGCCGGCAACCGCCATCCCCAAAACCATTTATGAGTTCAAGGTGGAAGCCCTTGACGGAAGTGTGATCGACCTATCTAAATACAAAGGCAAGAAAATACTGATCGTGAATACTGCTTCTAAATGTGGCTTCACACCCCAGTACGAAGGACTTGAAAAACTATACAAGAAGTATGAAGGTAAGATGGTGATCATCGGTTTTCCAGCCAATAACTTCGGTTCTCAGGAGCCGGGCACTAATGGAGAAATAGAAGCATTCTGCACCAAGAACTACGGAGTAACCTTCCCTATGGCTGCTAAAATATCTGTGAAGGGTAGTGATATGGCACCGCTTTATCACTGGCTTACAGAAAAGAAATACAACAACAAGATGGACAGCGATGTGAAATGGAACTTTCAGAAATACCTGATCAATGAGAAAGGCGAACTGGTAGAAATGTTCCTGTCTGACGTAACGCCTGGTGATGCTAAGATCAGTGCTGCAATCGAGAAGAAATAATCAATATTAATGTAATTGCATAGATAGCGGGGTATACTACTCCGCTATTTTTTTTGTCAGCAGGTGTTCTGTGTTTTCTTCCCCCGCAATAAGTTTCTTTATTTTCTTCAGTTCTGCTATAGTAAACAATAAATACCATAGTGCCATGAACCAGCTTACATAAAGGAGGATATATGCGACGATGGCTGCGAAGAATTCAATCTGGGGTAGCCAATACATAGCTGCACTCAACCCTAGTATAAGCATCAATAATTCATAGCCTATCCGTGTTACATTGCGATACCTCCGTTTAAGGAATATCCTGTTGATGATACAGCTCAGTGTTTGCACACTTCCTTCCGCAATCAGGAAATAAGGTATCGCATTGTTGATGGAAGTGGTAAGTAAGGGAAGTACAATAGCCAATAGCTGTGCTATCAGGTCTATCCATTTTAATGTCAGTAGTTGTTTCATACAATTGGTTTGAATGATGACTGTTATTCGGAAATGGGTTCTTCGGGTTGCTGCTCCTCATTGATTATCAGCAATACTTCTTTCATCAGTTTTATTTCTTTAAGGGTCATATGCCCGTACCATAGTGCCATAAAGGGGCTTGCCACTAATAATACGGCCAGCATAAACCAAAGGCCTTCGCCATAGCCGGTAACCAGGAACAGAAGTAGAATGCCACTAATAGCAAGCAGGGTTATCTCGTAGGTTGTGCGGGCCCTGTGCATGATCAATTTGTGCAGATACGCCTTGTTGTTGATACAGCTAAAGAGTTGCACCGCGCCTACCGTGAAATATGGAACTACAAGAACCGTAGGCCCTGCAAATACAATTGCAACAAGAGGCAGCACCGCAGCAAATATTTGTAGCCACAGGTCGCCTTGCTTACTGAGCAGTGTTTTCCGTATATAGTTATGGTCGTTCATTAGTTAGCATTGTTAATAACTGCATAGTTTTTTGCTATTCTTTTTCGGGCTTGTAGTATTCTATTTTTTTCCATAGCCGTAATTGTAAGGTACCAAAGCGCCAAAAAAGGGCCGGCAACTAGTATTTTGTCTAATAATGGAAATATAATATCCTCATTGACAGAAAAGCCGATCAAAGCCAATATTGTTATCGCAAACAATATAGCCTCATACGCGATCCTTGTACTGTTTCTTAACCTATTGTCCAGTAGCAGCCGATTGATGATACAACTCAAGTATTGTATTACACCTAGTGTAAAAAGCATAAAGAGGAGAACTTCAAGTTCCATACATAAGATCGCTGCGATCAGAGGCCCTACTATTGCGGCTATCTGTAGCCAGAAGTCTATTTGTTTAATGATGACTATCTGTTTCATGATCTTTATTTTCCCAGTAAACTGATATTTCGGTGTCTTATTATCCGATTAACCTTTTTTAACTCCATAGCATGTCATCTCTTCTGTGTACTATTCTTTTTATGCTGCGCGCCTCGGCTATAGTTATACCTATATACCATAAGCCAAGTAAAGGACAACCGACAAAGAACAATGAAATGAAAATAAGGTACAGGCCGTCGTCAAAACATAAAAGGAAACACGTTGCAGCAGTTGCGATCAGCATAAAAAGTAAACAACACCCATAATAAACGCGGTCGCGATTCTTCATGAATTTATCGAGGTACACGACATTGATCAAATAGCTTAACATCTGTGCAATACCTGCGGCAAAATAGACGGTAACTAAATGCATAGTACCGAATAGGCTGCCGGCAAGTGGTATTAAGATGGCCAAAAGCTGTAGTATAAGATCGGCCTGTTTGTATATGAGTGTTGTTTTCATTATGCCTTTTTAACTTATTGCCCCTATTAACCTACAGTCTGCCTAAGTTCTCAGGGTCTGTTTTGTAATCATAGAACTTTGCCAATTGCTTATCCTGTAAGGCACGTTTGCGGAGGCGGAAGAAAATGAACATGTTCATGAAGTGCATACAGCCCAGTATCAGGATGATAGCGCCTACCTTCAGGCTCAGTACTTCAACAAGTTCTCTGGCGGTTTGCACAAGGTCGGTTGTGCGCAGGGTGTATACGGCGTAGCCGATATTCACTAGGTAGAAGCCTACCCACAGCAGGTTGTTCACGGCATTAGCCAGTTCTTTATTACCATGGAATATATCTATAAGGAAGACCTGTCCGTTCTTGAATAAGGTATGGGCTACCCATATGGTCAATACGATAGTGATGATCAGGTAGGCGGTGTATAAAACGAGGATGTTGTTCATAAAATTGCTTTTTGTGGTTGGTTAATGATGTTGGTTCTGTCTGCTGTTTTATCGTGCTTGCGGAGGGGCGTGTATGTACTTTTTCATTGCTCTTTTATTTTGTACTAATGGTATTTTCAGAAATTATTGAAAGTATTTTATTTTTAAAAAACCGGACGTGCCGGTTTGTATTTTAATGCCTGCCTAGGCTTACTTAAATAGCTTCAATAGGGTACCTGTAAACCAGTGCTCGTCCATCTTCACCAGTCCGTCCACAGCCTTGCTGCCCTGGGTTGCAAATTTTTGTATGTCGCCTATCATTTCTATAAATGCTTTGGCATCTTTATCATTTTTATCAGCTTCTATATCTTTCAGTTGGGCCAGGGTATTGAGTATAGGGTCCACTTCTCTGCGCTTACGTTCTTTAATGATCCGCATGGCCACCACCCATATATCTTTTTCAGCAGTAAAGAACTCTCTGCGTTCACCGGGCTTCAGCACTTTTTCTACTATTCCCCAGTCCATCAGTTCACGCACATTCATATTGGTATTACCGCGGCTTATCTGCAGTTCTGCCATTATGTCCTCGGCACTCATTGGCTCAGTAGCTACCAGCAGCAGGGCGTGTATCTGTGCCATAGTGCGGTTGATGCCCCACTGCGTACCCAGTACTCCCCAGTTTTGAATGAATTGCTGTTTTGCTTCGTTCAATTTCATAGCACAAAGATAAAACGTTATTTCCGAACTTTCAAAATTTACTGAAAATAAAATAAAAATATTTTAGGAAGGGTGGTCATACCTAAAAACCACACACCACCAATAACCGTATCTTCATCCAAACTTTGCTGCTACTATGGCCCGGCTTATTATCCTGTGTGTATTGTTCCTGTTGTCTTTGCTGTGCGTATACCGAGCACCAGCATTATACTTATGGTATATGGCCATTATGGTTACCGAGTTCCCATGGGTATTCTGGATCCTTACAACCATTGTGCTGTTGCTTGGTTTCGTCACTGTTAAATACCAGCTTGCAGGTACTGCTATAGGCGTAGCGGCACTCATCTTATTCCTTACACCTGTCATCCGCGCAGGTAGCATCAGCAATCATCTCAACGCAGATCTTGGTGCTGCGTTTGGTCCGTCACCAAGGCAGAATGTTGAACCATTCCATCTTGCACAGATGTTTACGGGTATCAATACCCGGCAGGTAGCCTATGAAACCAAGGTGTATAGCAACGCAAGTGGCATTTCGCTCACTATGGATTTTTATCATGCACAATTGCCCGGGCCACGCCCGTGTGTGGTGGTAGTGCACGGCGGCTCATGGGCCGGTGGCGATAGTCGCCAGCTGCCTGAGTTGAACAGTGTTCTGGCCAAAGACGGGTACAATGTTGCCACAATAAATTATCGCTTGGCACCCCAATATCATAGCCCTGCCCAGGTAGAGGACCTTTGCGCAGCGATCACTTACCTGAAACATCACGCAGGTGAATTGAGCATTGATACCAACAACTTTGTTTTGCTTGGCCGTTCTGCCGGCGCACAGATCGTATCTGCCACGGCCTATACACAACACATAGCAGGGGTAAAGGGTGTAGTTAGTTTCTATGGCCCTGCGGACATGATATGGGGCTACAAGCATCCTGCAAGCAGGTTGGTATTCAATTCCTGCCAGATAATAGAAGACTATTTTGGTGGCACTTATGATGAGGTACCTGATGTGTATAAGAATGGCTCACCCATAGAGTGGGTCAAAGATGCTCATACGCTGCCTACTTTATTGATACATGGTCCTAATGATCCGCTTGTAGCTTATGAGCACAGCATTCGCCTGGAAAGAGAATTCAAAAAGTACGGCGTAAAATATTTTTTCCTTTCTCTGCCATGGGCTACACATGGTTGCGACTATACACTTAATGGTCCGTCAGGCCAGTTGAGCACGTATACCGTTAAGCGCTTCCTTGAGGCTGTGCTGAAATAAAAAAGTAATGGCACGACTCAGTGCCGTGCCATTATCCCTATTTGAAAATACGTTTATAAAACCTGATTACTTAAAAGGTCTTCAAACACATCAGCACGCCTGATGAGCCTTGCTTTGCTATCTTCTATCAGCACCTCCGCCGGCTTAAAGCGCGAGTTAAAATTACTGCTCATCTCAAAGCCATATGCGCCCGCATTGTGAAAGGCGAGGTAGTCACCTTCCCTTACTTCATTCAGCACTCTATCCCAGGCAAAGGTATCTGTCTCGCAGATGTTACCTACCACGGTATATATCCGCTGCGCCCCGCCAGGATTAGATATGTTGGTGATCTTGTGGTAAGAGTCGTAGAACATAGGTCTGATCAGGTGATTGAACCCTGAGTTCACACCTACAAACACGGTTGCGGTCGTCTGTTTGATCACATTGGCCTTCACTACAAAGTAGCCGCACTCGCTCACTAAGTATTTGCCCGGCTCAAACCATATCTCCAATTTGCGGTTATACTCTTTTTCAAAATTTTGTGCTGCCTCAGCTACGCGCGCGCCTAGCGTGGTCACATCCGTTTCGCGGTCATCTTCTTTATAGGCTACTTTAAAGCCGCTGCCCAGGTCTATAAAATCAAGCTCCTTAAAGTGGCTGGCAATGCCAAACATGACGTCCAGCCCCTGAAGGAAAACTTCTATGTCTTTTATCTCACTACCGGTGTGCATGTGCAATCCTTCTACATGCAGGTTGGTGGTCTTTACTATACGCTCTATGTGGCGCAGCTGGTGTATAGATATCCCAAATTTGCTGTCTATATGCCCTGTAGATATTTTGTAGTTACCGCCTGCTACTATGTGCGGGTTGATGCGGATGCACACAGGGTAGCTATTGCCAAATGTATTGCCGAACTGCTCCAGTATAGAAATGTTGTCAATATTGATCCTCACGCCCAGCTTCGTGGCTTCAATGATCTCGTTAAAGTCAACACAGTTTGGGGTAAAGAGTATCTGGTGAGGGGCATAGCCCGCCAATAGACCTAGATTCACTTCGTTAATGCTCACGCAGTCCAGCAGCGCGCCCAGCTTTCGCAGGTGTTTAAGTATGTTGACATTGGTCAGTGCCTTGCAGGCGTAGAAAAAGCGTGTGGGGTGTGCCTTGAATGCCTCTGTTAGTTTGTGGTACTGCCCGGCAATTTTTTCTGCATGATAAACATACACGGGCGAGCCATATTCGTTGGCTACAGCCGTCAACTGATCGTAAGTGATTGGTTCAAACATGCCGCGAAATTAGCAAGTCTGATACGTTATATCACTAGAACTTGTTCTTGCGATATTCGTAATGCGTAAGAAATTATTAAGCAGCTTGTATTATGTTACGGAATATTTTAACTAAATGCAGCTAAGGAAATAAGGGGGGTAAAAAAGGCCGTATTTGCATACGGCCCGCCGGATAGCGTCAATTTACTGTCAAAATGAATATTGTCACATCCACGATAAATAAACATCTCTTTTCAGATCTTCCTCTACCCGGCATTCTGGCTTGCGCCGGAATGTCATTAAACTACTATTGCTGATCTTTTACTAAGCTATCGCATGATTGCGCTGCCGTTACAACTGAATTAATTCCTAATGCAAAATTACCTGTTGACTTCGTACTTTTATACGTGAAAACTACCCCTCGTAACTGATTCTAATCATTGCTACCTAAACCAGTATTTCTATGAAAAACATTCAGGATAATTTTTCTGCAGGCGCTTCCGATTACGCTACTTTCCGTCCTCAGTCCCCCGAAGCGGTCTTTGATTTTATTTACAGTAATACCCGAAACTTCGATACTGCCTGGGACTGCGGCACTGGTAACGGGCAGGTGGCGTCAATATTGTCGGAACGTTTTCATACCGTCTATGGCACCGATATCAGCACTTCCCAGTTGAGCCACGCTGCTCAGAAAGAGAACATCATTTATCGCACTGAGCGGGCCGAGGCTACTTCGCTGGCGGACAGTTCGGTCGACCTGATCACTGTTGCACAGGCGATTCACTGGTTCGACTTCGACAGTTTTTATATGGAAGTGCGGCGTGTAGCGCGCCCCGGCGCCTTTTTTGCAGCGTGGACTTATAATTTACTCAAACTCACGCCGGCGGTTAACGAGGTCATAGATGATTTTTATCATGGCACTACCCGCGGCTATTGGGATAAGGAACGCGATCTGGTAGATGAGGGTTACAGTACTATCCCGTTCCCTTTTCAGGAAGTCAAAGCACCCTCTATCAGCATAGTGAAGCATTGGAACATAGATCAGGTGGCGGGTTACCTTAAAACGTGGTCAGGCGTGCAGCATTATATCAGAAAAGAAGGAAAGGATCCTATTCCGGATCTTATTCCTCAGTTACAGAAGGTATGGGGATCCCAGCCTCTCTTGGAGGTCAGGTGGCCCGTTTTTGTGCGGGCTGGTTTCGTCTCCTGACCGGCAAATGATTAAAAAGTTAATTCGGTAATTGTTTCACGTACATTTTTATCTTTGCTCTATGCATATCGGATTGTATTTTGGTAGTTTCAACCCCATTCACACAGGTCACCTTATCGTAGCAGAGCATGTGATACAGTATACGGAGATAGATAAGGTGTGGTTTGTGGTGTCGCCCCACAATCCGCTTAAAGATTCCCACTCTCTTCTGAATGAATATGACCGGCTGCACATCGTTAATCTGGCTATAGAGGATAATCCCCGTTTCAGGGCCAGCAATGTAGAGTTTCAGCTACCTAAACCATCTTATACCATAGACACGCTTACCTACCTTACCGAAAAATTTCCCTTAGAGCGTTTCTCCATCATCATGGGTGCTGATAGTTTTCAGAACATCCATCGTTGGAAGAACTTTGAGCAGCTGGTTAGTAAATATTCTTTTGTTGTATATAATAGGCCGGGCTTTGAGATAGAGGATACCTATGGCGCCGACGTCATGATTCTTGATGCACCTCTGCTCCACATATCATCTACCTATATCCGCAGGCAGATCAAGGAGAAGAAATCTATAAAATACCTGATGCCGGCGGTAGCAGAAAAATACATACTGGAGAACAGATATTACGCTAAATAAGGTATTCCTTGGCAATTACTTAACATGTCTTTGTGTAACTTTGGCATGGTATTTAAGGTAAACTCTTTTGATACCTTTTTAAACTTTAAAAACTTTTTATCATGGCAAAATTAGGAAACACGATCGCCTCTTTTATTGTAGGCGCAGCAGTTGGTGTAGCCGTTGGTTATGTGCTGGCAACAGACAAGGAAACACGTCAGGAAGACATGGACAAACTGAAAAAATCTTTGAACGGATTGAAAACTAAATTCGCAAAGAAGAATGGTGGTGTAGATCTCGAAGAGGAAATATATCATTCATAATCTACAATAGCACTCGATGAGCATATTCAGTTCTGTCAAAGAGAAAATAACTCAGCACCTTGATGTCTATATAAAATTGATCAAACTCGATTTTATTGGTCGTACAGCAAAGTTGCTGAGTTATTTTATGTTCGCAATGATCTGCTTGTTGCTGGTGCTTTGCGTGCTCCTGTTCCTGGGCTTCGGCATGTCAGAAACGTTTATTGCTATGGGCATGTCTAAACTGGCCTCTTTCTTTGCAACTCTGGGAGTGTATGTGGTCATGTTACTTGTCGTAATAGGCTTGCGTAAAAATATTACCCGTTTCTTCGCGGGCGGTTTCATTCAAGCACTTACCGAAGAAGATTACGAAGAGAAAAAATAAAGTAATAAATCGATCGCAATGGCGCTTTACCCCAAAAAACTGACCAGCATTGAAGATATCGAGCGCGAGAAAAAGCTGCTCCGTAAGCAGATGCTCCAGATGGAGAGTGAGCCTTTGTTTTCTGCCGATGGTTTCATGGATGGCTTAAAGGCAGCGATGCCGGGCAAGGGTAAGAGCAAGGGAGGCGGCGGTTTTCTCAGTTCCCTGCTGGGCATGCTTCCTGTCGCTAATCCTCTGGTGGAAACGCTTATAGGGGTAGTACAGTCACGCCTCAATAATGCGGGTGCTGCAAAGGCGTCTAAAAAGAGGGAAAAAGAAGTTGTCGCAGAAGAAGAAAAGCCAAAGAAACACATCGTTAAGAAGGTAGTTATAGAGATCGTTACCGGTTATCTCAAATGGAAGGCCATAGAACTATCTTATAAAGGCGTTCGTTACATCATTCGCAGATCAAAAGAACGCAAGGAAGAAGGGCAACAGTGATTTTGACTGCACAGGTTTTTTAAAAGAGTTCTATTTATTTTTGTAAAGATCCGGGCTTACATTGTCTATGTAGATATCCTCACTATCCACATTCCACACATCTAGCATCAACTCGTCTCCGTCCGGCAGATCATCAGGTAGCTTCACAAAGAAGTATACATAACCCCATTTATTGCGGGCGGCGTAATAAAAATCAAAATGAGTGACGCCCGGTTCTGTGAGCCCTATTTTGTTGTCAATTTTACACCCATACCAGTGTGTTGTTTTGCCGCCCCTGCTTACCGGGAATGTAAGCAGGTGTTTAAAGTATTGATACGGCTTTGGGCACATAAAATCTCCGCTACATTTCAGCCACGTACCATTCGTAAATTTTGCTTTACTATAAAGGACCCTGATGGCTTTAGGGTGATACTCTTCATTATCATACATGTGGTATACCAACTTGCTTTTACCCGTGCTGTCATGCGTATAATGTTCAGTTATAGAGTCCCCTCATAGTTCTGGCGGCCAATGATATTACCACCACTAATGCTTTGCTGGTAATGTTTTTTATTTTCTGTATGGTATTTTTTCTTCGGTATGTATAAAAGAAGCTGATTGTCGTAAATAAAGTATTAAGAGGAGCCTGTTGTTTTTGTATGGCCAATCAGGTGGTGAGAAATCCAAGTATCAGGTATCCCACACCTGCAGCACTTAGCAATAAAGAAAATATCCACATAAACCGTTTGCGTGTAAGTATCGCGATAGCCGATATGGCTATAGCGATCTGGAATATAGTGACAGATTTGGCAAATACCATATGCTTGCGCATATGCTGCTCCGAGCTACGGTCTTCTTCTTCAGCGGTTTTTTTTATCTCTGCTTTTTCTGCTTCGTAACGGGTGGTTTTTTCTTGCTGTGCAGGGTCAGGTGTCTTGCCTATCGCAGTCATTATTTGGGCAGTAGATCCCGCTATTTCAGCCTTTATGCTCTTTGACTGATAGTAGGCCCATTGGTTCGACGATTTTATCTCATCCAGCATAGCCTCGTTGGCGTGGTGGTTACCTATAAGGCCGGCTATAGCCGCCAGCACAGCTATTACAGCGGTAGATAAGGCCACATGTAGCGTCCAGTTTTCTTTACGCTCATTATCCTCTACTTCCTCCTGTATCTCTTTTAGTTTTTCCGTTGGGTCTTCCAGTTCTTCCATATATCAAATGTATTAACGCAGTTGTGTAATATTTCTTAAAATAAGTCAAATATAGTTAAAGGTGTGCTTGTTGCGATATTACCGATGCGCCAAAAAAAGTGGTAGCGTGTTGGTCAAAATCTGCAGTGTCGTCGCTGGTATAAAAACTCATTTCACTGTTGCGTGTCAGCTGGGCTTCTATTTCACCATGTCGTGTCAGGTAGTCTGCCAGGCTATGGGCTACAATATCACCCTGTGCTACTACGCGTACATGTCCTGGCAGGTATTTCCTTATCTTGTCCATCAGCAGGGGGTAGTGAGTACAGGCGAGTAGTATGGTATCTATATCAGGTGCCTGGGTCATTAGTTCATCCAGATACTTTTGTACAAAATAATCCGCTCCGGGCGAGCGGTATTCTCCATTCTCTATTATGGGCACCCACATCGGACAGGCCAGCTGGTGCACGTTCACTTGTGGGAAGAATTTGTTGATCTCTATCTCATACGATCCTGAGGTAATGGTGCCTTTAGTGCCCAGCACACCTACTGCATTTGTATGGGTATACCTACCTATCACTTCCGCTGTAGGTCTTATTACACCCAACACCCTTTTTTCGGGGTCTATGTTTGGTAGGTCTTGTTGCTGTATGGTTCTTAATGCTTTTGCTGATGCTGTATTGCAGGCCAGTATCACTAAAGGGCAGCCCATGGCAAAGAACCATTGCACACATTCCAGCGTGTATTGGTGCACCGTGTCAAAAGATCGGTTGCCGTATGGTGCCCGTGCATTATCGCCCATATACAGGTAGTCGTATTGGGGCAGGGCAGCAGCTATCGATTTGAAAACGGTGAGACCGCCATATCCTGAATCAAAAACGCCAATAGGATGAGAGTTACTCATAAGGTAAAGATAAACGGTTTGCGGGATAGCTCATCAGTTTCAATCTTCTTCGGTTAAAACATATTTAATATATGTATATCCGGAACCACAGCAGGCAATATTATGGGCCGTAATCCGTTAATTGTTTACATTTGAACGATTGTTTTTCTTATGATATTTTATAGAAGCAGGTATATATTTTTTGCGTTTTTACTGGTGTCGTTTGTTACTGTTGCCCAGGAGCGACCGATAGGTTATTGGAAATCACTCTTGCCATATAATTCTGCTATTGGCGTAGCTGCCAGTGGACGCACCTTATATACCATCTGCAACCAGAATTTTTTCACATTTAACACTGGCGACTTGAAGATAGAGACCTACAGCAAGGTGGAGGGAATGTCAGATGTAGGCATGCAATGCCTCTCTTATGATGCAGCTACAGGTACCGTCATATTGGTGTATAGCAATGGAAATATCGATTTGTTCAAGGATGAGATGTTTTATAATATACCTGATCTGAAAATAAAGACCGTAGCCGGAACAAAGGCTGTTTACCAGGTATATATTGAGAATGGTATGGCGTACCTCAGTACGTCATTGGGCGTACTGGTCATAGATATGGAGAATCGCAGCGTTAACGAAACCTACCAATTCTATATCAATAACCAAACCGTACCAATCAATAGCTTCTGTGGGCAGGGTAGTTATTTTTATGCAGCTACGCCTTCAGGACTATTCCGCGCTCCTAAAAACAGTCCCGAGTTGCAGAATTTTCAAATATGGCAAAAGGTAGATAGTACACATGTATTCACTGATATGGCAACGGTCGACAGTACTTTATTTTTATGCACATCGGCGGCGGTATATAGCTATGTGGATGACACGTTGCGCAAGATGTTTACAAGTGCAGGTACTGTAGCGCACATTGATCCCGGTTATGGCCGTTTATTCATTAGCGAGTCTATCTCACTGAAGGGCCAGGTAAAGACCATGGCGATGAACAGGCAGATCATTGATTCTTTTGTCACAAAGGACAGTATAGCGCAGGTGGTGCAGATGCAGGATAGCACAGTATGGGTGGCTAATGTCTTTTCCGGCTTAAGTAGGAGGAGAGATACTGTTAACGAGGATTATATCGTACCCAGTGGCCCTACCGACCCTAATTCTTTTGATATCTATGCTAACAACGGCGATGTATGGATAGCTCACGGCACATATGATGATAAGTATTTGCTGCAAGTGAACCGTAATAATATCACTAATTATAAAAACGGCAAATTCACAGACTATAATTACGGGAGTTTTGGGCCTGCATTTGACACAACATTCAGTTTTGTTTCTGTAACTAAAGATGAGCAGGATGGTACTATTTATGCCGGATCATTTACTTCAGGCCTGGTCGTACTTCACCCGGCCACAAAGACCGCCGAGGTGATTCAGGGTGATGTGTTAGAACAAAGTATTTCTGCAGGCGGTTACCCGGTTGTAAGTGCAACTACCGATGCCAACGATAATCTGTGGCTGGCACTTTTTGGCCCGCTGCATGAACTGTATGTCAAAGAAAAAGCGAGCGGTAACTGGTATAAGTATCACGTGGCTATAACCAGGCCTTACCCTTACGCAGGTGGCCCTATGGTTTTTGATGATGCAGGACATGCGTGGTATGCGAGCCTCTATGGTGGCGGGGTTATTTGTTATGATACCAAGAATACACTTAGCGATGCTACCGATGATGTAGCTTATCAGTTACGTTCAGGCGTTGGATATGGCAACTTGCCCACCAACAACACATTCAGCATTGCTCATGACAAGTCAGACAATATTTGGATCGGCACCGATGATGGTATTGCCGTGGTGTATAATGCTTCTTCCTGCGCTTCTCAGAGGTGCGACGCGGAAATACCTATCGTACAATACGACCAGTTTGCCGGTTATTTATTTAAAGGTGAGATAGTGCGGGCTATTGCAGTAGATGGTGCAAACCGTAAATGGGTAGGCACTGATAACGGTGTTTGGCTTCTATCGCCGGACGCAGGTAACAGTAGCATCATTTACAGATTTACTAAAGACAATAGTCCTCTCCCCTCTGATCATGTACAGAAAATAGCGATTGACAAAGTTACCGGCGACGTATACATAGGCACCGACAATGGGCTTGTTTGTTATCGCAGCACCGCTACTGAGGGGGGCACATCAAATAGCAATGTTATCAGCTTTCCCAACCCGGTTCCGAGTGGTTACAAAGGAACAATTGCTATCAAGGGCCTGGTGGCTAATGCAGATGTGCGCATAACAGACATTAATGGTCAATTGGTATACCGTACTACCGCATTAGGCGGACAGGCTGTCTGGAATGGCCTCGACTATAAGGGGCACAGGCCGTCATCAGGCGTTTACCTCATCTTCGCTTCCAGCAGCGACGGCACCCAGACTTATGCGGGTAAGATGGTGTTCCTGCAATAAAAACTACAGGATACCCTGCGGTGATCAATGGCAGCTTCACGATGGGTATTTGCAGCGTTTGAAACTTGACCCATATACTTTCCGGTTACCACAGGTGAGTGGTTTGATTTTTAATTTTTTCTTTTTACTTTTTCCAGATGGTGCAGAATACAACAGGCATAGTATTGCGTGCCGTCAAGTATGGCGAGAGTAGTCTCGTGTGCACTATATTTACTTCTGTATTTGGGGTTGAGGCATATATGGTGCAGGGCGTAAGGAGTACAAAGATGGCTCGCAATCGCAGCGGCCTTTTACAGCCGGCAAGCCTTACTGATATGGTCGTCTACCACCAGCCACAAAAGACAATGCAGCGTATCCGCGAGTTTCAGCCCGCATATATATACGCTTCTTTGCAGGAAGATGTGGTACGCAACAGTATAGCGCTTTTCTCGGTCGAATTATTACTGCGCTTATTACCGGAGCATGCGCCGTTACCCGACCTTTTTGATCTTGCTTACGAGTACTTCGTGACTCTCGACAAAGTGCCGCTGCAGCACGTGGCTAACTTTCCGCTTTACTTCATTATTGCCTGCAGTCGGGAGTTGGGTTATGAGTTAAAAGGTAGCTACTCTTCCGAAACGCCTTTTCTTAATTTACAGGAAGGAGGGTACACTTCCTACCCTCCGGCTTTAGCTACCGATGTAACTACTGAAGACAGCAGGTCGCTGGATGAGCTCACCCATGCAGCAAGCTATGATGATCTGTATAATATATTTATGGGTGCCGACAGGCGTATGCGCCTCACGGAGTGGTATGTAGCATTCCTGCAAGCGCATTCGCAACATATGAGCAGTATACGCTCATTGGCTGTTCTAAGGACTATATTGCATTGATATCGTATAGGAAAGTGATCATTCTTTAAAATGGCGGCTAAAGGACTTTTGTCAGTTCTCATTGATAATCAGCAGCCTATATGCCCCTTTTCTCCCCCTCAAACCTTAATATTCTCTAAAAATCCCCAAACAATTTGAAGATAAAATAAAACGAGATACTTTTGGGATATATTAACTACAAACTATGACACACAACCATTCCGGCCTCCGCAGGTTAGCGCTGGCATTCATGCTGGCCTCATCGCCCTTTATGGCCATGGCACAGACCAAAGCATCAAAGGCCGCTGCCGCTCCTAAAACGGAAGCTAAACTACCTGTAGACCCGGCAGTAATTACCGGTAAATTGGCCAACGGGCTCACCTATTACATACGCCCTAATCACAAACCGGCAAACAAAGTTGAGCTGCGTCTTGTCGTAAAAGCAGGTGCCATACTTGAGAACGAGGACCAGAGAGGTCTTGCTCACTTTATGGAGCATATGAACTTTAATGGTACTAAAAACTTCCAGAAGAATGACCTGGTCAGCTACCTGCAATCAATAGGTGTGCAGTTCGGCGCCGACCTTAATGCTTATACCGGCTTCGACCAGACAGTATATATATTACCCATCCCCACAGATAACCCCACCAATCTTGAAAAAGGTTTCCAGATCATAGAGGACTGGGCACATAATGCGATGCTAACCGATAAGGATATTGACGAGGAGCGTGGTGTGGTACTGGAAGAGAGTCGCTTGGGTAAGGGGGCTAACGACCGTATGCTGAAGAAATACTTCCCTAAGCTGGCCGAAGGCTCTTTGTATGCAGAGCGTCTGCCCATTGGTAAAGATGATATCCTCAAAACTTTTAAATATGAAACCATCCGTAGCTTCTATCACGATTGGTACCGTCCTGATCTGCAGGCGGTAGTTATCGTCGGCGATATCGACGCTGCTACAGCTAAGAAGATGTTGGAAAAACACTTTGCCGGCCTGAAAAACCCTGCTAAAGAAAGAGAGCGCAAATACCTCGACGTGACATCACGCAAGGCGCCTGAGGCAATGGTAGTTACTGACAAGGAAGCGACTAACTCAATATTGATGATGATCTTCCCTTACACCAAGAAACACATCGAATCTACAGTTATTGATTATCGCAAGGAATTGATCAATCAACTGGCACAAAAAATACTCAACACTCGTTTCACTGATCTTTCTAAGGGTAGCAACCCTCCTTTCGCTTTTGCGGGCGTAGGTATGGATAACCTAATTCATGGTTACGAAAGCTTTACAGTAGAAGCGCTGATAGGTAATGACGGTGCTGAAAAAGTAGTCAATGCCGTTACAGCAGAACTGCTCAAAGCAAATAAATTCGGCTTCAACCAAAGCGAACTCGACCTTGCTAAGAAGGATATGATGAGCGATGTGGAGAAATTACACAACGAAAAAACAACTACCGATAGCAAAGATTATGTAGAGGAATACATCAACGCGTTCCTAGAAAATGAACCTATCCCGGGTATCGACAACGAATACAAATACCAGAAGGAAATGATGCCAACCATCACTGTTGCAGAAGTAAATGCTGAAGTGAAGAAGTGGATGAGCAACATGAACACCTTCACGCTGATCACCGGTCCGGATAAGGCTGATGTAAAACTGCCTACCGACAAGGAATTGCTGGATATGACCGCAAAAGGCTTCAAACAAGAGATCAAAAAAGAAGAAGAGAAGAAAGTAGCTACTTCACTTATGGCTACTAAGCCAGTCGCAGGCAAGGTGATTTCACAAAGCACGGAAGCCGGCTTTGATGCTACCACATATACACTCAGCAATGGTATCAAAGTAACTATCAAGCCTACAACTTTTAAGAGTGATGAGATACTGATGAAGGGTGTAAAAAAAGGCGGTAGCAATAGCTATGGTGTTGATGACAGGAGCAATGTGAAATTTGCAACCGATGTTATGGATAACATGGGCTATGGCGCATACGACCCTACCGAAATTGAAAAAATACTTGCCGGTAAGAAGATCGAAGCCTCTATGGTGATCAATGACGTACAGGATGAAGTAAACTGCAGCAGTACGATCAAGGATTTCGAGGCAATGCTTCAATTGACTTACCTGCAGATCACTGCTCCACGTAAAGATGTGGCATTGTTCGAGGCTTATAAAACCAAGTCAAAGGCACAGCTGCAATTCATGTCTTCTAATCCGCAGGCTGCATTTGTAGATACCACTGTCAAGACGCTCTACGGCAACAATCCGCTGGCTAGAATGGTTATCCCTAAGCCTTCTGATTTCGATAAGATCAATGTTGACAGGGCTATACAGATTTACACCGATGAGTTCGGTAGTGCTGATGGCTATCACTTCTTCATCGTAGGGAACGTAGATGCTAAGACTGCCATCCCTATGCTGGAAACATACCTTGGTAGCATTCCATCGAAGAACAAGACAGTTGCGTATAAGGACAATGGCGTTCGCCCGATAAAAGGTAAGAACGAATTGAAGTTCCATAAAGGTTCTGAAAAGAAGAGCCTGGTAATGGGTGTGTACACAGGTGAAATGCCTTACACCGAAGATATGGCTCTGAAGACCAAGGCTGTCGCTGAAGTATTGAACATAAAGGTGATCGAGATCATCCGCGAGAAAATGAGCGCTATCTATGGTGGTGGCTTTAATGCACAGATGTCTAAAGAGCCATATGAGCGTTACAGCCTGCAGGTGCAGCTGCCTTGCGGTCCTGAGAACGTTGATAAGGTGATCGCTGCTACCAACGATATCATCAAAGACCTGAAGGAGAAAGGCCCTGAAGCTAAAGACCTGGATAAGGTGAAGAGTCAGTGGAGAGAAAAATACAAGACCGACGTTAAAGAAAACAAGTACTGGAAAGACAAAATGGAAAGTGCTATTTTCTGGGGTCGTGATAAAGACAGGATCTTCAACTACGAAACTTACATCGACAAGCTTACTCCTGCTGACATTCAGGATGCAGCTAAGAAATTGTTCGATGGCAGCAACGAGTTCATCTCTGTGCTGTACCCTGAATCATAGTAGTTAACCGATATCAAATTCAAAAGCCGTCTCCAACTTATTGGGGGCGGCTTTTTTGGTAAAGGTGGTAGTAAATATCAAATGCCTTCAAACAGTTCTTCCAGCTCAAAGGTAAAGCCCGGAAGTATATCGGTAGTCAATTGATCCTCTGCATACAGGTAACCCGACGAGATGTATTTACCATTGGTAAGTATATGCTTCTGCAAGGCTTTCTCTGTGGGAGTGACTATCCAGTATTCTTTTACACCAGCCTCCTCATACACTTCATATTTGTACTTGAGTTCTTTCTTATTGTTGCCCGGTGATAATATTTCTACCACAATATCTGGCGCACCTATGCAGCCACGCTCATCCAGTTCAGACGGGTCGCAAACAACACAAATGTCAGGCTGTAACACCGTGATTACATCGTCGTCGGCATAGGATTTACAGGGGATACGTACATCAAAAGGGGCAGCGTACACTTTACACTTTTTATTTCTTAAGAAACTCCATAACGCGCCCGAAATATCCATCGATATCTTCTGATGTATATTGCCTGGCGCAGGGCTCATTTTAAAGATCTTGCCCTTTATCAATTCCACTCGTTCCTCAAATGACCACTTGAGGTAATCAGCGTAACTATACGATCCCGACATGTCAGGCTCTTCAACCATCATGTGTTTTTCCATATTACAAATTTACGGATGAAAAGAATTGCCTACTCAATAAAATAAAAATGGCTGGTTTTCGCCAGCCACTTTTTTAAACTATTACTTGTTAACGTGTTAACCAATTAACTAGTTATCTTACTTTACTTCTTCGTACTCAGCATCAGCTACGCCGCCGTCGTTGCCGCCTGCTGGCTGTTGCTGGCCCGCGCCACCATCAGCACCCGGAGCACCTGCACCGGCTTTGTACATATCTTCACTTGCAGCCATCCACGCGGCATTCAGTTCTTCTTCAGTTTTGTCTATGCTGTCAAGGTCTTCTGATTTGTGTGCTGTTTTCAGCTTTTCGAGTGCAGCTTCTATCGCGCTTCTCTTTTCAGCCGGTATCTTGTCACCATATTCTTTCAGTTGTTTTTCTGTCTGGAATATGAGGCCGTCAGCCTTGTTCATTTTCTCTACGCGCTCACGCACCAGTTTGTCGCTTTCTTCGTTGGCTTTCGCCTCGTTCTTCATGCGTTCTATCTCTTCCTTGTTCAGTCCGCTACCTGCTTCTATGCGTATGTTCTGCTGTTTGCCGGTGCCCTTGTCTCTTGCAGTTACATGCAATATACCGTTGGCATCTATGTCAAACACAACTTCGATCTGTGGAACGCCGCGTGGTGCCGGTGGTATACCGTCCAGTATAAAGCGTCCCAGATTCTTATTGTCCTTAGCCATAGGGCGTTCACCCTGTATTACGTTGATCTCCACACTAGGCTGGCTGTCGCTGGCCGTAGAGAAGGTTTCGCTCTTTTTGGTAGGGATAGTAGTATTAGATTCTATCAGGCGTGTCATAACACCACCCATAGTTTCAATACCCAGTGACAATGGCGTTACGTCCAGCAACAACACATCTTTCACATCTCCGGTCAATACGCCACCTTGTATAGCAGCACCTATCGCTACTACTTCATCAGGGTTTACACCCTTGTGTGGCTTCTTGCCAAAGAACTTTTCTACTACTTCCTGTACTTTAGGTATACGTGTAGAACCACCTACCAGTATCACTTCGTCAATATCGCTTGTTGTCAGGCCGGCATCTTTCAGTGCTTTGCGGCAAGGCTCCAGTGTGCGCTCGATCAGGCTGTCAGACAATTGCTCGAATTTAGCACGGGTCATCTTGCGTACAAGGTGCTTAGGGGCGCCATCTACTGCAGTGATGTAAGGCAGGTTGATCTCTGTTTCCTGTGAAGAAGACAGTTCAACTTTAGCTTTTTCAGAGGCTTCCTTCAGGCGCTGCCATGCCATAGGGTCCTTACGCAGGTCTATTGCTTCGTCTTTCTTAAATTCTTCAGCCAGCCAGTCCATGATCACCTTGTCAAAGTCGTCACCACCCAGGTGTGTATCACCATTAGTAGATTTTACTTCAAACACGCCATCACCCAACTCCAGCACTGATACGTCGAAGGTACCACCACCAAGGTCAAATACGGCTATCTTGCTGTCCTTGTGTTGTTTGTCCAGTCCATAAGCCAGTGCAGCTGCAGTAGGCTCGTTAATGATGCGGCGAACGTTCAGGCCGGCGATCTCGCCTGCTTCCTTAGTTGCCTGACGCTGAGCGTCGTTAAAGTATGCCGGTACAGTGATAACTGCTTCCTTCACTTCATAACCCAGAAAATCTTCAGCAGTTTTCTTCATTTTCTGAAGGATCATTGCAGATATTTCCTGTGGGGTATACAAGCGTCCATCAATATCCACACGTGGAGTATTGTTATCACCTTTTGTCAGTTTATACGTAAAGTGTGACATTTCATTGGTCACCTCGTCAAATCGGCGGCCCATGAAGCGCTTGATAGATTGTACCGTATTGATCGGGTTAGTGATCGCCTGGCGTTTTGCAGGGTCACCCACTTTACGTTCGCCGTTTTTCAAAAATGCCACTACCGATGGGGTAGTACGACGTCCTTCGTCGTTCGCAATAACCACTGGCTCATTGCCTTCCATTACAGATACGCATGAGTTAGTCGTGCCTAAGTCTATTCCTATTATTTTTGCCATAATCTATTGCAGTTATATTTATTGTATGTTTTCGTTTATAGTTTCTTCACTACTATTATCAATCTATATGCCACAGCTCAGATACTGTAATATTGGCAGATTTAGTGCCATTATTAGCAAAAATGCCTTAACGGATATTCCATTAAGGCATAAAGTAATGATTGATAAAGGTAGATATCAATGATAGACAGTACCAACTATTCTCGTGTTGCTGGTAATTGAGTTGCTCTGCAGCGCACTGATAGTGCCGGGGGTAATGGTGATTTTGCCATTCCTGTAGCCTCTGGATGTAAACAGCCCAATCACATTAGCACCTTTTATGTTGGTGTATGTAGGTTCTACCTCATTACCGGTAAGCCCTGTTCCTGCTATTGACGCTGCCTGTAGGTAAGAATTAAAGTCATTTGTGCCGGCATAAATAAATATGTCACAACGGTCTAAAAGCCTCACGGTAAAATTATCTGCTGGTGTGCCCAGCCCTACAGCCACTGCACTGTAAAGATCCAGGTCTTTAGGCTGAAAGTCAAATCCTGTGCTGCCAAGCGCCTGGGTTCCGAGATCATAATCATAATAATGACTGGTGAGTGCCCCGGTTGTTATGCTGGAGTCTTTCCAGTTAAAGCGGATAAAACACTGCAGCAAGCCAATAGGGTTGTTATTGGATCCGTAGTTGTAATTGCCATATATGTCAAAGTATCTGTATTGATTGGTAGATGAAAAGTCCATTCCCTGCAGGTTAAGGTTGGTATCATCTCCTGCTATTGGCACATGGAAAACTGTATTGTCCACGTCTTCAATCACCGGAGTTTCCGACGAATCGGTTTCTCCTGTTGCCGGATTGGTCACTATCAGGCGGTAGTTATAGTTAGTATTCAGGGGGTTAGTAAATTTGTAAGCATAGTTCGGTGCATTAAAGAATGTCCCCGCTTGTTTAGGATACCCTTCCAGGTCCAGGTCAACCCTTTTTAATGGGATTGTCTGGTAAATTGATTCATCATAGGTGTTGATCAGCCTCATGCTCACATTAAGGCTATTGTAGAAATTGGAGTCAGGATCCTTAGCCATTGTCAGAGCGCTCTTATTCTGATCCAGAAAAGCCTTTTGTATGCGTATATAGTGTGCGGTATCTCTTTTGTCCAGCAGCCCGTATATCACAGTGATATTCTTGTAGGGTGCAGCCACATTGAATTTTTCAGAGCACGCAGTTAGGAGAAACAGGGCTGCCGGTATCAGCAGTGAGGTCAAGATCTTTTTCATGTACGACTTTAAATATAAAGGTGGACAAATGTAAGATATTCTGTTCAAAACCATACAGGCATTTCAAGCATACGATTTACATATTAACATTATTGTATGAATTAAGAGCCCAGACTCCTGCATGGCCCTGCCAGCTCCATTTTCATCGGCGAGTAACAGCAAAAAAAGAACCTTCGTTTCCGAAGGCTCAGTATAAAAAGCGTTGATATTGAGATTTAGTAGCGTATGCCTGCAAATTTACAGTCATAGTTGATGGTGTCATGCTGAACGTGGTACGTCATACGCAGTGAGTCATTAGAGATAACACCGGTACCTGAATAGGTAGTACTGTTATTATTACCCGTAAACGTGAAAGAATCTACAGAACGCATCGTACACAATGCGCTGTCATTAGCATTATTCAGTATGTTCTTAAGGGTCATTTCTACCGGGTTGGTCGTAACTGCGAAAAAGTGCAGCGGATATTGGTTATCACCATAAATCGTGCAGCTGTCAGACCCATTGTAGTTACCTACATACTTGTCTCTGCTATAAGTTTCACACCTCAGGCCTTCATAGCCTGCAGGGCAGGTACAATTTCCGCCGTCACATGATCCGCCATTCAGGCAGGCCACATTATTACAATGGTCTCTGGTGCAGGATGTATAAACAACTGTGGCAAAAGTGCCTAATGTGATAAATGCAGCAACAACTATGTTTCGCAGTATTACTTTCATCATTCTTGATTTGAAAGGGCTAAAGTATTGAATATTTGTTTAAAAATAAAGCACAAAATAAGAAATTTTGACCATACCGCAATGAATATTTGATTTCACAGCAAAAAACGCTTTTTGGTAGAAACTTGCCGGATAAAGGTATACCTGATGTTGGCTACATGCACATCCTAGGGAAGCTGCATATTTCAAAATCCGGGATCGGCTAACAGAAATGGCGCACCCGGTGCGCCATTTGTATATAAATTCGTTAGTGCTGACTATTTGCTGTCATATGCCCACTTGATGTAAGTAGAACCCCAGGTGAATCCACCTCCAAAGGCTGCAAGTATGATATTGTCACCCTTGTGCAGTCTGCTTTCCCACTCCCAAAGGCATAATGGCAGCGTACCATTGGTCGTATTGCCATATTTCTCTATGTTCACCATTACCTTTTCTGCCGGCAGTTTCATGCGGTCACCTGTGGCAGTAATGATGCGTTTATTGGCCTGGTGAGGAACCAGCCAGGCAATGCTTTCTGAAGTAAGGTTATTGCGCTCCATGATCTCTGCTGCCACGTCCGCCATATTCTTTACCGCAAATTTGAAAACTTGCTGCCCTTCTTGATAAACGTAATGTTCTTTATTCATCACGGTCTCCATAGTGGCTGGCTTTACCGATCCTCCCGCCTTTTGGTGCAGGAACACACGTCCGCTGCCATCTGTGCGCAGTATAGAGTCTATTAGGCCATAGCCGTCGGTATTCGGCTCCAGCAATACACAGCCGGCGCCATCACCAAAGATGATAGATGTAGCACGGTCTTCATAGTTCATGATAGAACTCATTTTATCCACGCCTATTACCAGCACTTTTTTGTGACGGCCTGTTTCTATGAATTGTGAACCTATGGTGAGCGCGTATATAAATCCGCTGCAGGCAGCATTCACATCGTAGCCCCAGGCATTCGTAATGCCTGCTTTGTCGCATATTACATTGGCTGTTGCAGGAAACTGCATGTCTGGCGTAGTAGTAGCACAGATCACTAGCTCTATATCCGTAGCAGGAATTCCTCTTTTTTCTAAGAGCACCTTTACCGCTTCTACAGCCAGATCGCTGCTTCCCTTGCCCTCTCCCTTCAGTATGCGGCGTTCTTTGATGCCCGTCCTTGACTGTATCCACTCATCATTCGTATCCATCATCGTTTCCAACTCAGCGTTGGTCAGAATATAGTCAGGAACATAACCACCTACAGCTGTGATAGCAGCATGAATTTTCTGCATTATTAGTTTTTTAGAACCCCCAAAATTAATTCAATTTGACTATTTGACCATTCGTTAACTAGACAATTAGTGAATTATTATAAAGTATATACTTTATAAGTATCATATAGTATACTTATTGCTTTGGTCATCTATCGCATTCCTCGCAAATCAGCCCACACTCATTTCCTGCTTCCTGCTTCACCGCCAATCGATAGATTGTCTTATCATACTTTCACAACCTTCAATTGTCAACCTTTCGGTTTTGAGCTTTTTCTTTTGCCTTATTTTGTAAATGCTTATAAAGACATTCCACCGCACACACTCAGCACCTGTCCGGTCATATAGGTACTCATGTCGCTGGCCAGAAACAGTGCAGCATTGGCTACATCTTCGGTTTTGCCAAAGCGTCCCAATGGTATCTTCTCAAACCATTTTTCTGCGCCGCCATCCTGCAGGTAGTGGGTCATATCTGTTTCTATAAAGCCCGGTGCTATAGCGTTGCAGCGTATGTTGCGGCTGCCCAGTTCCTGTGCTATACTCTTGGTAAACCCTATAATACCGGCTTTTGAGGCGGCATAGGCGCTCTGCCCGCCATTGCCTTTTACACCTACTACCGAGCTCATATTGATGATGCTGCCCGAGCGGTTCTTCATCATACCACGTATTACATGCTTGGTCAGGTTATACACACTTTTCAGGTTGGCATTCATCACATCATCCCACTGTTCAGGTGTCAGGCGCATCAGCAGGTTATCTTTGCTAATGCCGGCATTGTTCACACATATATCTATGTTGCCAAATTCTTTTAGTACATCAGCGGTCAATTGTTCGGCAGCTTTTGAGTCAGATGCGTCGCTCTTATAGCCTACTGCCTTTACACCCAGTGCACTCAGGCGCGCCTCAAGGGCTTTAGCCTTTTCTTCCGATGATAAATAGGTAAAAGCAATGTTGGCGCCTTGCTCGGCAAATTTCACTGCTATCGCCTCGCCTATACCGCGGCTAGCACCTGTTATCAAGGCTACTTTATTTTCCAGCAATTTCATGTTCATAGTATTTGGCGGCTAAAGTACAGATTAGCATGGAAACATGAAAGGGATTGCGGATTACAATTGGCGTAATGTGTTTATTCTACACTTTTTCGTTACTTAGTAAAAAAATATACCCCATGGAAGAAAGTAATGTTTCATCAGTAGTTGAATATGCAGGTTTAGGGCAACGTTGTCTCAATTGCCTTATCGATATGATTGTATTAGGATTTTTACTGATCACCATTGATATCGCTGTGATAGTATTCTTGTACTTTGCAGTAGGCACGGAACAACTTCAATCAAACGGAGAACTTTTAAACAATTTATTCGGAGTGCTGGATGCGATCATATTTGTGGGCTTTTTTACTTGCATTGAAGGCCTTAGTAAGGGTCGTACTTTGGGTAAGGTAATAACGGGAACTAAAGCGGTTAGGCCAAACTTGCAACCAATTACATGGAAAGATGCTTTTATGAGGAGTCTTTGCAGGATAATTCCATTTGAGCCATTTAGTGGTTTACTGATCAGCCCTGCATTTTGGCACGATTCACTAACAAAAACAATAGTTATAAAGATAAGGCGAAGGCCCAGTTAAATAAACAATGCCGCACCAGTAGTGCGGCATTGTTGTTTATCCTTGTAAAGGAGCGCCTTATGAGAACGCATCCTTTATCTTATCAAAAAAACTCCGGTCCTCATGTGCCGCTTTGGCCTCCGGTCCAGGTTTGAAGTTCGGTGAGTTCTTCAGCTTCTCCATCATTTCCTTTTCTTCGTGGGTCAGGTGCATAGGCGACCACACATTTACCTCTACCAGCTCATCACCCTTTTCATACGACTGGAATGCAGGGAAACCCTTACCCTTCAGCCTGAATATCTTACCGCTCTGTGTGCCGGCTGGTATCTTTATTTTTGCCTTGCCGTCTATGGTTGGCACTTCCACCTGTGTGCCCAGTACCGCATCAGGGAAGGACACATGCAGGAGGTAGATCACATCCAATTCCCTACGCAGCAGTTCCGGATGTTGTTCCTCTTCTATCAGTATCAGCAGGTCGCCCGCAGGTCCGCCTCGCTCGCCCGCATTACCTCTGCCACTCATGCTCAGCTGCATACCATCCTGCACGCCTGCAGGTATATCCAGGCTCAGTGTTTCTTCTCCGTATACGCGGCCCTCACCTTTACAATTACCGCATTTCTGTGTTATAGTAGTTCCTTCACCGTTGCAGCTAGGGCAGGTGGTCACTGTTTGCATTTGCCCCAGGAAGGTGTTGGTCACACGGCGCACCTGGCCGCTGCCTTTACAGCTGCTGCAGGTCTGTATCGATGCGCTGTCCTTGGCGCCATTGCCATTACAGGTACCGCAGGTTACATGCTTCTTTACTTTTATTTTCTTGTTAGCACCATTGGCTATTTCGCCAAAGTCCATTTTCAGTTTTATGCGCAGGTTAGCGCCACGTGTACCCTGGTGGCGTTGTCCGCCACGTCCTCCACCTCCGCCAAAGAAACTACCGAATGCATCATCGCCGAATACATCTCCGAAATTAGAGAAGATGTCCTCCATACGCATGCCGCCCGGTCCGCCTCCGCCAAAGCCTTGCTGTCCCGCGCCCGCATGGCCAAACCGGTCATAGCTCGCGCGCTTATCAGGGTTGCTCAGAGTATCATAAGCTTCAGCAGCTTCTTTGAATTTTTCTTCCGCTTCCTTGTTGCCCGGGTTACGGTCAGGGTGAAACTGGAGGGCTATCTTACGATAGGCCTTCTTAATTTCATCGGCGCTGGCTCCCTTGGCCACACCCAGTATTTCGTAAAAATCTCTTTTTGCCATGCTAACTTCCTTTCCCTAAGCTCATCGCCAAACGAAAGGCTATTTTATAGATTATCAATGTTCTTTACCTCTTGGGTATAATGTTTTACTTACCTACCACTACCTTGGCATACCTGATCAGTTTGTCGTTCAGGTAGTAGCCCGGCTCTACCACGTCTATTACCTTGCCTACCATATTTTCTTTAGGTGCCGGTATCTCCGTAATAGCTTCATGCAGGTCCGCATCAAAGTCAGTGTTTACTGCTTCCATTACTTTCAGCCCTTTTTGTTGCAATACGTTGCGCAGCTTGCCAAACACCAGATCCAGTCCTTCCTTCATGGCAGCGATATCAGTCGATTTGGCTATCTGTGCTTCAGCACGGCCCATATCATCCAGCACGGTCAGTAGCGAGGATATCATGTCCTTACCTGCTGTCAGCCTCATTTCTTCTTTTTCGCGCGCTGTCCTTCTCTTGTAGTTGTCAAACTCCGCTATCAGTCGCAGGTGTTTATCCTTCATTTCTGCCAGCTCGCTGGTCAGCTTCTCCACTTCATCAGCTCCGCCTTCATCAGGTAGGGTAGTTCCATGGTTACTATCGTCGGTATTCAGCATATTTGCCAAAGCCTCATCCATCTCCTCATTTTGTGCCATGTTGTCGGAATTCTCGTTATTTGTATTTAAATTATCTTTTATATTATCGCTCATACCCTTCTTTTTTTTGAAAAACATATCGCCATTATAGAGGTCAATAATTTTGCCAAACCCCAAAATGGGACAAAATGGCGGACAACAAATATAAGCTGAAGTTACTATTTATAGAAAAGTTGATGAGAGAATGACTTAACAATATAGATATTCTCTGCACACCTTGGCTCTTTTTAAGTGAAACGCTAAAGATTTGACTACAAATAATACCTCACCATAGGCCTGTTCTTAGATGTCCTGTCCACTATTTTAAAGCCAGCCCGCTCAAATGACTTATACAGCCCTATCCACGCAAACGAGTCGGGCAGCGTTTCCGTGGTGGGAATAGTAGGGTAGGCCTCTATTATTTTTATCTTTTGTTTCCGGGCATATCCTATCACGCCCTTCAGCATCGCTACCGATATACCCATCCTGCGAAAAGCTTTATCGATGAAGAAGCAGGTGATCGACCATACAGGCTCATCATCTATTGGCTTGTGCACCCGCGACCTTGCCATCCTAGGGAAGTCTGTTCTCGGGGCAAAGGCACACCAGGCTATGGCCTGCCCATCATATATACCCAGCACCCCCGTCGGTGCTCCGGCCAGCGCCAGTTCCTTCATCGCGTTTTTATTGCCATCGTCCTGTTTACCCTCAGTAAATGCAGCCTTCTCCAGCCGGTAAAACATGCACCAGCAGTTGCCACACGCTCCCTTAGCCCCAAACAGCGCTTCAAATTTGCTCCAGGTGGCCCTTGTCAATGGCTCAAAGGTCATTTCATCAGCTATGTCAATATCAGGTAGTGCCGGTGGCTTTTTCATCGTAAATTGCAGTGTCAACAAAACTAATTTACCTTTACCACAATGCCAATCATCCGGTTCGTATTTACTTTCTTTTTTTCCTTGATCATATCATTTGCCTTTGCCCAAAGACCATCTGAGGTCATGTATTTTTTCAACAAGACCGACCGCGCCTGCATCAATAATATTACGCTCAGCAGCGACTCTATTTACTTTTATACAGGTATATGCGAAGATGATGCCGCAGTGGCCAAGGGCAAGTGGAAAATAAATAATGATACCCTTACCCTTACCAACTTCGACAGGAAAGATTGCTGGCCACATTACGCTGTCACTGCAAAAGAATACACCTCTCCCGATAGCGTGCATGTATCCATCACCGATTATTTCGGTAAGCCGTTTCACGATATGCGCATCACCTTTTTCGACTCCGCAGGCAAGGAGTATTATGAGTTCGCTGATTCCAATGGATTGATCACCTTGCCACGCGATCACGCGGTGAATTATTACTTCACACTCATGAATGCAGATAGTGCTATGCACAAAGCCGACTCTCTGGCGGGCGTGGTAAAACAGGGCATGAATGATATTGCTATCGTTATAGACTATCCCTCATCTACTCGTTTAGGGTATGAGTTACACCCTATAGATTTTGAGCGTCTTACGTTCATTATCAGCGATGGTATGCTGTACGACGAAACCGGAAAGGTCGTTTACGACAATCGCTATTTCATTGAGGGCATAACCCCTGTTAAGCCGGACCAGAAGGCAGCACCTAAGACCAAAGTAAAAAAATAAAAGTACCCTACGCAGCGTAGTGTGCCAGCACCATATTCACTTTCCCTTCTTTATTGAGCACCATGCACTCGGCCGCTGTCAGGTCGTTCACTGATTGATAATACAGCACTATCGAGTTCACCGATGCCAGCGATTTATATAGTTCAAAGTGCAGTGTGGGATAGCGTTGCAGTGCCTTTTCAAAATAGGCGCTCAGCGCAGCCTTGCCCCTTACGGTCCCTGTAGGATCATTGTCGATCTGCACTATAAATGGTGAGGAGAATACAATGTCATCTGCATAGTGATTCATTACCGCCGCCATATCATGGTTGTTCCATGCTTCTATCCATTCATGGGCAAATTGCGCCGCCTGTTCCTTGGTTATCATTCCACAAATTTCAGCTGCATCGGCCAATTAAAATAGATACACATTCCTGTTTTCAGGCCGTAACAGTTTCCTTGAAAGCAATAGCCGGAATTGCTCCCGGCTATTGATAGTACATTCTGATTTCGAATAAACGGCTTAGTGTCGGTAAGCTCCTGGATTTCTTTCTAATGAAACCTTTGTACCTCATCATCTTTGCGGCGAAATTAGGGTCACTTCATTTTATCCAGCATCATTTTCATCATGTCATAGTGACTTCTGAATTTGGGTAGCGCATCTGCTATCAGTGTTTTTAATTCGGCGTCTTTGGTATTGTCTGCTTCCTTTTCAAACATCTTTATAGCATCCTGGTGGGCATCGGCTATTTTGTTTACCCAGGCTTTATCCCATTCTGCGCCTGTAGTATTTTTGTCCAGCGATGCCAGAGCATCATCGGCTTTGCCATTGTCATCCATAGGTAGGGGGAAACTTCTTTTATCTGCATATGCTCGTATCTTATCTCCCAGTTTTTTATGATCGGCTATCATCATTCGGGCATGCGCTTTCAGTTCCTTGCTGGTTCCTTTGCTCAGTCCGGCTTGCATCACCTTTAGTTCCATTGCATTATCAGTGCTGGCCTTTACTATAAAGTTGGAGTCCGCATTGCCCATCACGGCATCTTTTACTTCATTAGCTGCATTTTTTGCGTCACGTTCTGCATGGTTAACTGCAGTATCTACTTGGGCGGTTACACTGCTGCTGTCATTGGCAGAACTTGATTTGCTGGTCGAATTATTACATGCGCAGATAGAGAGCATACCTGCTATCATTAATGTGTGGAATTTTGTTGCGTTTTTCATTTTTATTGATTTTCAACTATTGGTAATAAAACTATGCCATATGAGAAAGGGGCTACATTTACAACAAAGTGGTGTTGGGGATATATTGCATAAGATGCCGTAATTCCGCAATCGGTGTATGATATCATCTTTACTTGTACTACTTTTGCCCTCTTTATACTGATTTTCGATTATTTAATTATATATGATGCAGCCGGAACAGTTCTTTGAACTGATGCTTAAAGAATTGGAAGTGCATACCGAAATGCAACCGTATTATAAGTTCCTGGGCAAAAAGTCATCTCTGCATTTTCGCAGAAATTACTTTTTACAGCGCCTGCGCTACATACAGCAGCACGCTATGCAAGGCAACGACTTATCTATATGGGACTGTGGTAGCGGCTATGGCACTACCTGTCTTTTCCTGGCTATGAATGGCATCCGCACCCACGGCACCACCCTGGAGTTTTATTACGATATGGTGCAGAAGCGCAAAGAATATTGGAGTAGCTACGGCGATACTTCATTGTTTACCTGCTCTTACGAAAATCTTTTCGATAGCCCTCCTCCAGCTAATACCTACGACCTCATCATTGTTCAGGATACCCTGCACCATCTTGAGCCTATCAACGATGCCTTGACGATATTCAACAGTTGTCTTAAGCCAAATGGTCGCGTATTGGCTATCGAGGAGAACGGCAGTAACCTCATTCAGCGCGCAAAACTCTACAAATACCGCGGGAATAAGCGCATTATTACTATCTGGGACGAAAAATTGCAAAAAGATATTCTCATCGGGAATGAAAATATCCGTAGCCTTAACAGCTGGCGTCATTTATTCGAGAGCAAGGGTTTTGAATTGCCGGAGGCAAGCGTCCAATACATTCGTTATTACTTGCCGGTTAATTATCGCTTCACAGATGCGGATCAATTATTAAGACAGGAGTTGAAGATACAGTCCCACTCAGGCCTTCGCAGGGAATATTTTTTCTTCGGCCTGAATTTTATCGCCACGAAAAAGTAATGGGAGGAGGATGTTCACCTTCCTTTTTCCAATTGCAGATCATATTTTATTCGAGACGCGCGTTAACAACTGCATCTTAATTGCTTGGACACTTGCCGTGTTTTGATGGCTCAGAATATCGTGCACCGTTTTTTGAATAGCGAGGTCGATGCCCTGGCTCTGACTATACCCTTCACTGATTTTGATCCCTGCGGCTATTACAACTTTCTGAACGACCACAACATACATCTGAAATGTGATAAAAGCCATAAGATAGGTAGTATACAATACCATATACTCAGGGTAAGTTTACCCTACTTCGAAACAGAGAGCCGCATCAATTTTGCAGTCAGTGAGATAGACTACTTTTTGTCGCAGCAAAATGAAAATTACTGATTATATAGCTATATTTGTTCAGCACTTCCTTCATTTTTTGATGACACAAAACCAACCCTTATGTGCACTCCATTCTTACGTTTTTCTGTGCTCTTGATCATAGGGTCTCTGCTCTCTTTTTCTGCCATAGCCGGCGACAGCACTGGTAGTAAAAAATATCCGGCGGCCGTACTCGTTATGCTCAATACCGAGACCAATCGTATTGCAGCCTTGGAGAAGGCGAATAGGAAAGATAAAGCAGCGATCGCAAAGCAGGATGGAGAGGGGGAGCGTAAAGCAATGATCAATGACTTTACCGACCATCTGGACTTTTGTCCTGTGTACTATTTTATGGATACCAATCTGGAGGCCATAAAAGCCGGACAACTCACGGGCCACCTTCGGTCTAAGGAAGGAACTGTATTGACAGAGGTTCCTGCCATATTGAATGGTGGCGAATACTTCATTGTGTTTTACGGTATTCCGTTAAAGCAGTACTTGAAAAGGGAAGTGGATGAAAAGGATGGTAAGGGCTATAATGATGACCTTGATTTTGGCAAAGGACTTGTTATTTGCAACAGCAAAATGGTGCAGGGGTCGTTTTTATATATGTTCGATTACGGTAAAGCATTTGCACGGGGTAAGGCGCAAGGTAAATATCGTTACGCTTCCGAAACTTTCGACATTGAATATTATCCATTCGTAAAAGTCTTCAATAAACAATTGAAAAGGTACAATCAAAAAAGATTGAGCGTAGAATAGCACATCAAATATCATTACTATACAACTAGTGGTGGCTCTATTTCACGCCTTGCTGCGACTGTCTTGGCTATACCTAACTTACAAAACCATATATGTAGCCATTCCTTCTATATTTCGTAATTTTGCGATGCCATGAAGTCTTTCAATGTACCTGTGCACTACAGGAGTCCGCTGGTCACTGCCATCAAGCAAAAGCGCAAAGCAGATGACAAAATGAAACGTGATTTTACGCCCACCTTCTTGCAGTTGGGCGATCTTCATATCATCCTCGCGCGCCACTTTGGTTTTTGTTATGGTGTTGAGAATGCAATAGAAATTGCCTTTAAAGCAGTTGCTGAAAACCCGGGCAAGCGTATTTTCCTGCTTAGCGAGATGATACACAACCCGGGCGTCAATGCTGATTTACAGGCACTAGGTATTCGTTTCATTATGGATACCAAAGGTAATATGCTCATGCGCTGGGAAGATATTACCAACAACGACGTGGTCATTATTCCTGCGTTCGGTACTACATTGGAAATGGAGGCCCTCCTCAAGGCAAAAGGAATAGATCCAACCCATTACGAAACTACTTGTCCGTTTGTGGAAAAAGTATGGAACCGTGCCGGCAAGATTGGCGATGAGGGTTATACCATTGTCATACATGGAAAACCCGGTCACGAGGAAACCCGGGCTACATTTTCACATAGTCAGGCACATACACACACGGTTGTTGTCAAGGATATGGCTCAGTCAGAAGTTTTAGCAAAATACATCACGGGAGAGTTGCCGCAGGAACAATTCTATGCTGATTTCAATGGCCAGTATTCCGCAGGGTTTGATGTGGCCAAAGACTTACAGTGTATTGGTGTGGTCAATCAGACTACTATGCTGGCTAGTGAAACACAGGCCATTGCCGACTACCTGAAGCAGGTCATTGTGAACCATTATCAACTCTCTTTTGATAGGTATGGTGAGCGATTTGCAGATACCCGCGATACGCTTTGCTATGCAACTAACGATAATCAGACTGCCGTAGCCGGCATGCTGGAATCCGAAGCCGATATAGCACTGGTAATTGGCGGATACAATAGTTCTAATACGTCTCATCTCGTCGAACTTTGCGAATTAAAGCTGCCCACTTACTTCATCAATGATGAGCACTGCCTTATATCTGCAACCACTATCCGTCACTTCGACATGCACACACATACCGAGATGGAAACGGAGAATTTTATGCCCGCAAACAGGCCATTGCGCATTATGATAACTTCAGGCGCATCTTGTCCCGATGCACTGGTAGAAAGGGTCTTGGTAAGGCTGGCAGCCATAACAGGCAATGACAATACTATTGATTCACTTACCGCCGACTGGGAGCGTCCTTAGTTTCTCTAAGGGGCGGCTCTATCAATATTAGACGAACCTTATAATATTTATACAGCACTACAAACTGCCTCACTTCATAGCCATCAGGCATGAACCTTTGTATCAGCAGGCGCTGTTGGGTCATGTCTGTTTTCACTATCGTTTCTGGCTCTTCTTTTAGCTCCGTATATTTATGGGTGGCATATTCTATGCTACTCCATTTGTGTGGTCCTAGTTTGTCATATCTGTAGGCAATGTACGATACTGGTAGCGGCAGCTGTTTACCGTGGTCTTTATAAGTATGTTCGTAGTCTGTATAGTTCTTGAATACCGATACAAAATGTACGTCATCAAAACTCTTCCAGCTCGTCATCAGGCTGTCATGTGCATCGTAGCACTTTACCACATAAGTGGTGTCTTTAGTGCTCAGCTTTTTTATGTCAAAGAATTCAGGCAGGCTCACCGACATGGTATCGTGCGTGTAGATAGTGTCGTTGTTGCTCGCACTGCTTGGTGGCACAAAACTTTTACCGGCCGCTGTTCCGCAAATGATACACGACAAAAGGAAGAGGATAATGATCGGTTGCTTCATACTGGCGCAAATGTAAAGAATTTATGTAGGCTTGTTTATTTCATGGCTTCCTTCTCCTTCTGTAGTTTCAGCATTTCATCGCGTAGCCTGGCAGCTTCCATGAAGTCAAGGTCTTTGGCTGCCTTTTCCATGTTCTTGCGAGTCTGTGCTATCGCCTTGTCAAGGCTCGCGGCAGTACGGTATTCCACAGTCGGTTCTGCTGCCATACTCATCAGTTCATCGGCAATGGCATATTTGTTGCCCTCGTCATAGCCCTTTATGTCCAGCACCGATGTTTGCTGCATGATCTGGTTGATCGATTTATGCACTGTCTTAGGGATAATGCCTCTTTCCAGGTTATATTGTATCTGGCGCTCTCTGCGGCGGTCGGTCTCATCCATCGTCCGCTGCATGCTGTCTGTTATTTTATCAGCATAGAATATCACAAGGCCGTTCACATTTCTTGCAGCACGTCCTGCCATCTGCGTCAGCGATCGTTCATCTCTCAGAAAGCCTTCTTTATCTGCATCCAGTATCGCCATCAGCGATACCTCCGGTAGGTCCAGCCCCTCACGCAGCAGGTTCACGCCTACCAGCACATTGATGTTGCCGAGGCGCAGGTCGCGCAATATCTCTACACGTTCCAGTGTATCTACTTCAGAGTGTATGTAGCGGGAGTTGATGTTGATGCGCTTCAGGTATTTGTCCAGTTCTTCTGCCATGCGTTTAGTGAGCGTGGTCACCAGTACGCGGTCTCCCGCGTTGACGCGTTTGTCTATTTCATCCAGTAGGTCATCTACCTGGTTGATGCTCGGGCGTATTTCTATTGGTGGGTCCAGCAGGCCCGTCGGGCGAACGATCTGTTCGGTGATCAGTCCTTCGCATTGTTCCATCTCATACTTGCCCGGTGTTGCACTCACAAATACCACCTGATTCAGTATCGATTCAAATTCATAAAAATTAAGAGGTCTGTTATCCAGCGCCGATGGCAGCCGGAAACCATAATCTACCAGTGTTATCTTGCGCGATCTGTCACCTCCGTACATGCCACTTATCTGTGGTATGGTCACGTGGCTTTCATCTATCACCATCAGGAAGTCTCTGGGAAAATAATCCAGCAGGCAGAAGGGGCGTGCACCGGGCTTGCGCCTGTCCAGGAACCTTGAATAGTTTTCAATTCCGCTGCAATAGCCTAGCTCCTGCATCATCTCCAGGTCATAGCTTACTCGCTCCTTTATGCGTTGTGCTTCTATATGCTTGCCTATGCTCTTAAAGTACTCAGCCTGCGCATTCATCTCATCCTGTATCTCATACATGATGCTCGACATCTGGTCCTTGGGGGCTATATACAGGTTAGCAGGAAAGATGGCAGCGTTTTCCATAATGCCTATTCTCTTCCCCGTGTCGGTCTCAAAGCTTTCTATTTCTTCTACTTCATCACCAAAGAAAGTTATACGGTAGCCATAGTCTACGTAAGGCAGGTTAATGTCCACGGTATCGCCATTCACCCTGAAGGTGCCGCGGGTAAACTCCCCCTGGCTGCGGTTATACAGCGAATTCACCAATTGGTGTAGAAAATGATTCCTTCCTATGCTTTCACCTTTCTCAAATCGGATAATGCTGTTGGCGTATTCCGTTGGGTTACCAATACCGTATATACAGGATACCGATGCTACTACAATAATATCTCTGCGTCCGCTTAGCAGGCTTGACGTTGCTCTTAGCCGTAGTTTTTCCAGCTCTTCATTGATAGACAGGTCTTTCTCTATGTAGGTGCTTGATGTAGGTAAGTAGGCCTCAGGTTGGTAATAATCATAGTAGGATACAAAATACTCTACGGCATTGTCAGGAAAGAATTGTCTGAACTCACCATAAAGCTGCGCTACCAGGGTTTTATTATGTGTCAGCACCAGGGTCGGCCTGTCCACTTGTTGTATCACATTGGCCATGGTAAATGTCTTACCCGAGCCGGTTACGCCCAGCAGCGTCTGAAATTTATCTCCATTCACTATCCCTTCAGCAAGTTGCTTTATGGCTTCGGGTTGATCCCCCGCCGGCTGGTACTCACTCTGTAGCTTGAACTTCATACCTAACAAATTTCGGGTATTTTACTATTATATCAATTATCAGTTTGCAATAATCCGTTATTTCATTTTGTTCGCTGATAGCCATTATTGCCCTAAATTTGATGCCACATGTCCGTTCGCATCCTTCGTACTGTATTGTTATCTATTGCTTTGCTGGCGCTTACGCTACCGGCATTCTTTTGCAGTAGCCCCAAGGGTGGCAATTCAGACGGGCAACCTACCTCGCTTTGGCGCAATGTATATGATACCAGTGCCCACTATGTGGGTATGCAGGCTTGCCGCACTTGTCACGAGGAAGTCTATAAAACGTTCATGCAAACGGGTATGGGACAGTCTTTCGGTATGGCTACAAAAGAAAAGACCGCAGCCGACTTCAGCCCTGCCCATGCACTCGTCTACGATTCCACACTCGATTATTACTATAAACCTTACTTCAATAATGATTCTTTCTACATCATGGAGTATCGGTTAGAGGGTAAGGATACCGTCCATAAGCGCATTCAGCAGGTCAATTATATTGTGGGGTCAGGCCAGCATACCAATTCGCACATATTTGGTGTTAACGGGTACTTATATCAGGCTCCTATCACCTTCTATACGCAGAAACACAGGTGGGATCTGGCTCCGGGTTTTGAGAAGGGCGCCAGCACACGCTTCTCACGCCTTATACAATTAGAGTGTATGAGCTGCCACAATGGCTACCCCGACTTTAATGCCGAAAGCGAGAACAAATACAATGTCATCAAAACGGGTATCGATTGCGAGCGTTGCCATGGTCCCGGCAGCCTGCACATACTGGATCGTCAGACAAACAAGATAGTAGATACGTCTAAGGGCCCTGACTATTCTATTGTTAATCCGCGCCGGCTCCCTGCAGAGTTGCAGAACAATGTTTGTCAGCGCTGCCATCTGCAGGGTATTGCTGTCCTCAACGATGGTAAGTCATTCTTCGATTTCCATCCGGGTATGAAGCTCTCTGAGGTCATGAATGTTTTCATGCCGGAGTACGAAGGTGCACAAGACAAAATGATCATGGCATCTCACGTAGAGCGCATGAAGAAGAGTCGCTGCTTTGTCGAGTCCGGACAAATGAGTTGTATCACTTGTCACAATCCGCACATCAGTGTCAGGTTCACGCCACGTACGCAGTACACCAATGCTTGCCAGACCTGCCACAGCGGGGCGCAAGGGAAAAATGCCTGTACCGAGACTGCAGCAGTAAGAGCTACAAAAAATAATGATTGTATTACTTGCCATATGCCCCGCAATGGCAGCATAGATATCCCTCACGTGGCCGTGACCGATCACTACATACGCAAGCGCCCCGCTGCAGATACCATGCAAAAACAGATTACAGCATTCCTGGGCTTGCGCTGCTTCAATAACGACAAGCCCGATGCCATTACTGTTGCTCGCGGCTTCATGGAGTTCTACGAGCGCTATGCTCAGTCAAAGGGCCTGCTGGACTCGGCTATTCTCTATCTCGATAAGCAAAAAGAAGCAGAGGCAACTCAAAAGCAAAACAGGGATTATATACGCGTTTACTTCCTGCTCAACGATTTTGCTCAAGTCGCTGGCTACGCTGCTGCTCTCCAGCCATCTACCATCAATGATGCATGGACAGCATATCGTGTCGGTGAGGCATTTTCCCAATTGGGCCAGGCCGACAAAGCGCTGCCATGGTATAAGCGTGCTACAGAATTAAAGCGCTATGCCCTCGACTTTGAGAACAAATACGCAGTTTGCTTGCTTGCTTTAAATAATGTCAGCGAGGCCCTTAAGGTATTTAATTTTGTCATTGCCGAAAATCCTAACCACGTCAGTGCAAACACCAATTTGGGTTATATCTATATGCAGCAGGGCAATAACAGTATGTCTTATGATTACCTGCGCAAGGCACAGCAGATCGATCCCGACTATGAGCAAAACCTCATCAATCTCGCCGTATGGTACCACAACAATCAGCGGCCTGGGGATGCGCGCACAGCATTGGAACACTTACTCAAAAAGCACCCTGCCAACGATCAGGCACAAGCGATGCTCAGCGACCTGAATAAATGATCTCAGGCCCGTTCGTTGCACAGATATGTTGTTGTACTTAGCTTACGTGTACCTACCGTTTGATATAAGGGAAAGCCAGGCCTGCAGCCGCAAATGCGCCAATAAAAGTACCTGCTATATATAGCTGCTGTTTTATGTCCCGGGTACGATTGAATGGCAGTGAATATTATGCTCGCTGCAAACTTCCTTGGATACCATAACTTGAATGGTCCGTACCCATAAAAAACACCCGGCAGGTATACCTGCCGGGTGCGTCATAAAAATATATCGCTTGGTTATTTCTCTACCGTAAACCTTACTACTCTGTTCATATGTTCTGAGTGCAATGTCAACAGGTACGTACCCGTAGCCAGGTCATTTTCCGGAAGCACATGTACATTTATAAGTCCGTTACCGGCTTGCGTTGTATGCACATAGGCTACTTGTCCCAGCATATTGGTGATCTCAATGTGTATTTCCTCATCTGTCTGCACGCCCAGGTCGCCCCTCAGGGTAAAGCTGCCCGAGTTAGGGTTAGGAACTATAGTCACAAAACTGTGGTCATTGTTCACTTGCTGCACACCCACATTCAGGCCGGTGTTTACTATCGCATAGTCATACACTGTGATGTCATTACACAAGTCGGTATTGATCACTTTACAGGTTATGGAGTCACGGCCTGCAATAGCTGTTGTTATAAACCTCGTAGTAGTTGCACCCGGTACAGGAGTAGAATTATTGTACCACTGTATGATAGGTGCCGCACCACCATTGGTGATCACGGCTGTAAAGGTGTCCGTCATTATGCCACCAGGCAATACTATGTAGTTGGTAGCAGATACAGATACCGAAGGCAGGTATACCGGCACTACGGTCAGTGTTGCGGTGCTGCTTACCGCTACAGGGTAGGTCAGGCAAGGGTAGTTACTGGTCAGTGTCAGCTGCACCACATCTCCGGTCGCAGGCATGTAAGAGAGCGGATTCATCGTACTGGTGATGATACCGTTGACTGTCCAGTCATATATCGGTGCCGCACCGGCGAATGTCGCATCGGCATAGAAGATGGCAGGTAAACCCTGACAGATAATGCTGGAACCGCTCATACTTACTGTTGGGGTAGAGTAAGGCACCACATGCAGTACCATGGTATCGCGTGCCGTATCTATAGCTGGGCAGGCAATATTGCTTTCCAGGTAACAATTCACAATATCACCATTAGCTGGCGTATAGCTCAGAGTTGGGCCAAAACCTACAGGTACATGATTGACATACCATTCTAACTGTGGTGATGTGCCTCCATTGGTTACAGCTGCGCTCAGCGAAGTCGGATTGCCGGAGCACACGGTATCGCTACCTAGCGCGGTATGTATGGTTACTGTTGGCAATGTTGTCGGTGTCAGCGATACGATAACATGACTGGTCACTGTATCAGGGTTCACACATGCGCTGGTGCTGAATAATTTACAAGCTATCAGATCTCCATTGCTGGGTATGTAGGTGATCGTAGGTCCTGAACCTGCCGCTGCACCATTTATGGTCCAGATGAAGGTAGGTGATGCGCCGCCGCTTGTAGTATTACCCATGTAGGTAACTACGGTTCCTGCACATATACCTGTTGCAGGCGTTGATGAGATGCTGAGTACCGGTGCACCCACAGTGTTCACCAATACGGTATCCAGCGCATAGCAACCGGATCCTGTAATGCCAAACCGAATAACAGATGTACCACTGCCCACACCCGTCAACAGCCCCGATATAGAGTCGATGGTCGCAACTCCGGTACTGGCGCTTGCCCAGGTGCCGGTACCACTGCTATGCAGTATCGTGCTTACGCCTATGCACAATGTGTCGCTGCCGGTAATGCCTGCCGGCAAAGCGGTAACTGTAATGGTATCGGTAGACCGGCACCCTGTGGTAGAGACAGTATAACTGATAACAGTAACACCGGTAGCTGCAGCATTCAGCACACCACCAGGTGTAGTTATTGAAGCAACTCCCGACACACTGCTATTCCAGTTGCCACCGGTAGGGGAGCAGGAAAGGGTAGCCGTCGTACCCACGCAGATCGAGGAACTCGTTCCTGTTATAGCGCCGGGGTGTACATTCACGGTAACATTGTAGTAAGAACTGATTACACCGCACACTGTTGCTTTAGCATAAGTGATAGTAGCAGTTCCCGCCGATACGCCGGTTACTACACCAGCCGTATCTACAGTAGCTATGCCGGCAGTAACTGTATTGCCCCAGGTACCGCCTGTTGTCACATCAGCAAGATGTATCGTATCACCTACACAAACACTGCTCGGACCTGTTATAGGCTGCACTATTGGTGTGTTGATGATAGTAATTGCTTTCTGAGCAATGTTTGCATCACCACCGCAAGTAATAGTATAGCTAACCGTGTCAATACCAGCAGTAACACCTGCAGTCACGACACCTGAAGTCGATATCACAGAACCCGTATGATTAGTTATAGACCAAACACCTGCACTGATCGCGTTAGTATAGGCACTGGTAGTGCTAGTGCATATTGAGTCTGCGCCGGTCACAGTATCATTTAATGGTAAAGGGTAATTATGAAACAGAGAAATAGAATTTGCTGCTGAGTTACAAGCAAGAATTTCTGGCCTTGTGTCGCCGTCAATATCCCCTATGCCAACTCCAACCGGCCCTAGACCAACTGAAAGAGACGTTGCAGTAGAAAATGAACTTGACGTAATGGCACCTGTTCCGGTAGTAGTATTTCTGAATACTGACAAATCACCCGAAAATGAATTGGATGCAACGATATCAAGCTTACCGTCACCATTTAAGTCACCTATTCCGAAAGCCATCGGAGATATGTCTGCCGCAAAATCAACTTTAGCAGCAAGTGAAGAGCTGGTAATAGATCCGGAAGTAGCGGTATTATAAAACACCGATATTGCATTGCCTCCAGAGTCAGCAACAATGATCTCCGGCTTTCCATCTCCGTCTATGTCACCAGCAAGAATTTGCTGGGGGCTTATTCCCGTTGCAAAATCAACCTTAGCGGCAAAAGAACTACTTGACAATGCTCCGGAAGATGCGATAGTGTTACGTAATACCGAGATTGTGCTTGCAGCATCATTACTTGTAATAATATCCGGCTTTCCATCTCCATCGATATCGGCTGCGCATAAGCTCTTGCCAAAATGACCTGTAGCAAACGAAACCTTTGCTGCAAATGAACCAGCAACAAATGCTCCGGGTGTAGTTATCAGGTTTCTAAACACAGAAACCGAATCATAAAATGAACTTAACACCGCTACATCCGGTCTCCCATCTCCGTCAAAATCTGCTATGATAGTTTCAAATGGGGCTGCCAGTGTGGTATAAGTATGTCGTGCAGCAAATGAGACCGTTCCTGAAGTACAGGTATTTCTAAAAACATCAAAACCAGGAGTATTTGGACCGCATGTTATTATTTCGGGTTTGCCATCTCCATCAAGATCTATTGCCTTTACACTTGTTACACCTGTTACTGTTGTGTATTGAACAGGCGTTGCTAAAGAAGAAATAGATATGGATCCTGATGCGCTTGTGTTTCTATAAATAGCAATCTTATTGGTTCCGGAACGCTCACAAAGGATTACGTCTGGTTTGCCATCTCCATCAACATCACATATACAAATACCAATTGGGTTAGCGGTAGCAGTAAAATCAACCTTGGGTTGAAAATTAACCTGATTATTTACAAAACACGATGTATCAAACCTGGGCAGGAACTGTATTGACTGATAACCCGTAAGTCGTGTAGTGGTATTCAACACACTTACCGGTGCATATGTTGCTCCGGTAGGTACGGTCACCGTAAGTGAGGTTGTACTTGCAGATGTTACTGTAGCCCTTGTAGCACCAAAGAATACAGTGTCATTGGCTACAACACCATTAAAATTGGTACCCGTGATCGTTACCGCAGTAACTCCTCCTATACCCAGCCCCGGGCTCACCGAGGTAATGGTAGGTTGTGCCATCGCCTTCTGGCTGCCTGTGCAGCACAGTGCCAGGGTTGCAATACACAGTCCAAGGATGTTCTTAAAACGCGGGTAATAGTGTATACTCATAAAAAGTCACTTTTGTTTTATGCTATAATATTTTGCTAAGCAGTGTTTAGTTATCGTACCAATATCATGCCTACCTTACAGCACAGGACTAAACCCCAGCCTCTTAAAGTAGGTGTAAATAAGGGTTAAAAATAAGAAAATAATTGCAATATCATATACAGCGGCAGCCTGCGTGTTCATTTTATTTTTAGCCATATCCATTGTTTCTTCTTTTTATATACTACAGGTTAATTTTCATCATACTATGTTGTCCGCTTCATTAACGTCCCATTAGCAATATGCCTTGGAACAGAACATGTTCAAAACGAAAAATGAAAAGGTCATCCTGAGCCTCACCGCACAGCGATTTTTCATACACATGATCCCTTCACGCTGATTTCAACCCATGTCACCTCTTCTCGCTCGTGGAAGGGGTTGGAGGAGGAGGCCCCTCTTTTTATTTCTTTTTCCCGTTTTTCTCACTATTTTTATGACCGTCAATTATATATATTTGCACCATTGATGGCCAGCCGCCACCAATCACTATAAATTTGAAAACTGATCTACACATGTTCGCACGTCTGAAGTATTTGCTTTTTATACCGCTGTTCTTTGTCGGAATATCTTCTCTGTTGGCTCAGGACGAGAACTACTTTATGCATAAAAAGCATTTCTTTCTTTGCTCATTCAAGAAGGAGTGTTCTATTTGCGAGTCATGCACCAAGGAGGTCTATAAGGTTAAGATCCTCAACAATGCCGATAAAAAAGTGAAGAGCGTATACTACACGTTCTACTCTCCGCTCCTGCAAAAAGACATTACCCGCGAAGCCGTTATAGAAGGCGATGCTATTGAAGCTTCCCAGCAGGGCATCCTGTTCCTCTGCATGGTCAATGGTGTACATTGGGCTATCACCAAGATCGTCTATACCGATGAAACCTCTGTTTCTTTCCTGGTAGACGGACCACTCAGGAAATACCACCAGGAGCCTGACGAGTGCGACTGCAATATACCTAAGACAATCTACCCTTACGGTAAGCCGGCAGATAAGAAGCCGGTTACTATTTACTAATACTGCTCTTCAGGCACTGCATACTCTTTTTATCAAAACACCACCATGCAGCAGATAACAGCCTCCGAACTCAGAGAATGGATGAGTTCCGGTAGAGATTTTATGCTTATCGATATCCGCGAAGACTGGGAGCATCAGGCATTCAATATAGGGGGCAGCCTTATACCCATGGGCGAGATCATGACACACCTCACTATTATACCTAAAGACAAAGAAGTGGTGCTCTATTGCGAAAAAGGTATTCGCAGTGTCATCACCATTCAGCGCCTCGAAAGCCTCGGCTACAGCAATCTCATCAACCTGTCCGGCGGCATGAAAGCCTGGAGGGCAGCGCAATGATCAGCTATATCTTCCATAATTGGCCACCGGCAGTATCGTCGACGGTCAGCTTATGTTTCATGCCCAGTGTTAGCGTATAATTGATGTCCTGGTGACCGCTGGGGAAATTAAAGCACACAGGGTAGTCATACTCCTTCACCTTATCCCATATGATCTCTTCTACGGTTTGTCCGAAGGGTCGCTCGGTATCCTCCATGTCGGTAAACCCGCCCAGTATCAGGCCCTTCAGTTTATCCAGCTTACCTGCACGTTTCAGGTGCATCAGCATGCGGTCCAGCGCATACAGGTGTTCACCCAGGTCTTCTATAAATAGGATCTTCCCGTCAGTCACTACTTCCGATACCGACCCCGTAAGATGCACCAGCAGCGATAGATTCCCGCCCGTCAGTTCTCCCTCCACAGTTCCTGCCCGATTGTATGCAGATGCCGGCGTAGAGTATTTCAGTGGCACATTGGTCAGCGCATACAGCAGCGACCGTAATTGCTCCGAATTTTCTGTTTCCGGCTTAAAGTGCCCGCACATGGGGCTGTGCAGCGATGCCATATCATATTGTGCCTGCAGGTGGTTGTGCAGCACGGTGATGTCACTAAACCCGCATACCCATTTAGGTTGCCGTTCAAATGAGCTGAGATCCAGCCCGTCTATAATGCGGCTCATACCATACCCGCCGCGCCCCATCAGTATGGCGTCTACCTCAGGGTCATCCATCATATGTTGCAGATCTGCAAGGCGCTCAGCATCTGTTCCCGAGAAATAATGAAATGCACTACCCACGGTCTTACCCAGCTTCACTTTAAAGCCCCATCGCTCCAGCACTACTACAGAATAAGCGACCCGCTCCTGCGATACATATCCCGATGGACAAGTAATACCTACTACTGAGCCTGGCTGCAAATATTTCGGGTGTTTCATACCAATATGTTATTACGCCAAAAGTAATTGTTTTAAATGCCTAACAAAAAAATAACCTCTTTTACCAGCTGTTGCCCCGGTAACAGAGGGTCACTTTCATCTTTTGGGTTTTGACCTTTGACTTTATATTTTATCTTCGCAACATGGCACTTATAAAATCGATATCAGGGATAAGAGGCACTATTGGTGGCAAACCGGGCACAAGCCTTACACCTGTAGACGTCGTTAAATTTACTACTGCCTATGGTGCATGGATAGCACAGCAGGGCAGCAACAAGAAAATAATCATCGGCCGCGATGGCCGCATGTCAGGCGGCATGGTACGCGACCTCGTAGCGGCAACGCTGCAGGGCATCGGCTGTGATGTTGTGGATCTTGGCCTCAGCACCACCCCTACGGTGGAGATGGCCGTGAAACTGGAGAACGCTGCCGGTGGCATCATCATTACTGCAAGCCACAATCCTAAACAATGGAATGCGCTTAAACTCCTCAACAAGGACGGTGAATTCCTCAATGCCGCCGAAGGCCAGTGGATACTCGACTATGCGGAAAAGGCAGAACCCGACTACGCCCTCATTGACGACATAGGTACACTCGTTACCGATGATACATACATCCAGAAGCACATCAACATCATCCTGGAACATCCGCTGGTAGATGTAGCTGCTATACGCAAGATGAAGTACAAAGTGGTGTTGGATTCTGTTAACTCCACCGGTTCTATCTCCGTGCCGCCACTGCTGCATGCACTGGGTGTTGACGATATCATTGTCATCAACGACGAGGTCACCGGCGATTTCGCCCACAACCCTGAGCCGCTACCGGAAAACCTGGTAGAGCTCTGCGCCACAGTAAAAGGTAACAATGCCACGGTTGGTATCGCTGTAGACCCCGATGTAGACAGGCTTTGCTTCGTATGCGAAGATGGTAGCCTCTTTGGCGAGGAGTATACATTGGTAGCGATCGCCGATTATATGCTCACTCATAAGAAGGGCAATACCGTTTCTAACCTCTCCTCTACACGTGCCCTTCGCGATGTTACAGAGAAGCATGGCGGCCAGTATTTCCCCAGCGCTGTTGGCGAGGTCAACGTCACCAAAAAAATGAAAGAGGTACACGCCGTAATTGGTGGCGAGGGCAATGGTGGTGTCATTGTTCCTGAGCTGCACTATGGCCGCGATGCCCTCATTGGTATAGCACTGTTCCTTACGCACTTGGCCAAGACCGGTCTCTCAGTCAGGGCGCTGCGCAACACTTATCCCGATTACTTTATTTCAAAGAACAAGATTGAACTCACAGAAAATGTGAACGTAAAGCACATCTTCGAAGAGATCAAAAAGAAATACAGCGACAAGCCTATCAATACAGAAGATGGCCTGCGTATAGATTTTGATGACGAGTGGGTGCACCTGCGCACATCCAATACCGAGCCTATCATCCGCATCTATGCGGAGAGCAAGAACGAGACCACAGCCGCGGCAGTAGCCACTCGTATCATGGATGATATCCGCAGCTTCATGGCCTGATAAGCCTTACACAATTCCGAATACCTGCAATCAGGTAAATAGGGTGTTTCTATTCCCCGCGAATGGAAACACCCTGTTTTTTTATTGCCCTATATAAAAACCATAGATGCCTTTATAATGTCCCACTGGTTTTGCGGTGTAGGGTGCGTACACAGGGTCCTTTAAGTAGTTGCTGTCCGTAACGATCATATACTTTGCCCCATGAGCCAGGAAGTAAGGCATGTTGTAGGCACCATTGATCAGCTTGGCGCCATACCCCGGATTGCCGAAGGCTATGAGCGACATATTGGTGGTATTATCGGGTACAGATACAATGATATCTTTGGGGCTTATACCCCACTGGCGCAGGTAAGGCCCCACCTCATACACATCCTGGTTAATGTAAACCAATGTCTTGTCGGTATAGCGCTCATGCTGCACCAGGGCATTGTGAACAATACCTGTGGCTATCAGCAGGCATAGCGCGGTGGCCACAATCGCTTTTACCGTTTTTGTTGCCCGCGGCAGTGCTTTTCTGCTGTACCACTCTGCCAGTGTGATGGCCAGGAAGGTGGCCGGCAGCACATTGAGCAGCTGATAATAATCATGATCGCCAAAGGCATTATACCACAGCATATTGTAGGCGGTAGCGCCCGGCACCAGCAACAGGGTAAGCGTGCGAAGAAATTTATCCAGCGAACGCCACTTGATAAAACCCCAGATAATGAACCCCGCCAGCAGAAAGATCAATATCCTGTTGTGGTAGGAAGAGAACCATACCTTCAGCATGCGCACGTTGATGGTGTAGAGTATGCTGCCTTCCTCCATCCGCCATATAGGGAAGATAGATTGCAGGTTGATGTGGTTGCCGTAAAGATCGTTGTACCACGCCACATACTTATACCACGCATACATGCTTGCCACTATCAATAGCGCACTCACAGCCAGTGGAGCAAGGTGTTTCCTGTTTATCCTGCCCTGTATCCATTGCACCAGCTTCACCCCCATATAGGCCAGCCACAGCAGGCCGCCGTCGGTAGGCTTCAGTAGCGTGGCCAGGATAATAACGGCTGTGGCAATGACCATGTCCTTTGCCTTGCTGCTGTGCTCATAAAGCAGCAGGTAATACAGGCCCATGAACGAAAAACTGATAGCAGGTACATTGGGCAGAAAGTTAAGCCCGTAGTAATAATAGAATGGTGATGTGGCCAGAATGATGACCGGAAAGATGCTGGTGAGGGTATCGCTGATCCATAGGCTCACAATACGGTACAGATAAAATAACCCCAGCAGATAGCACAGAAAAGTGATGCTGCGCAATACCCAATACTTAAACCCGGTGAGCTTACATACCTGCGCTGCCAGGTAATAGAGTAGGGGGAACTCACTGGCCACCCGCCCGTCTTTGCCGCCCAGGTAATATTGCGCCGGCTGCAGCAAGGCGTTGCCCCGCTCATAATACACCTCGGCATAGGCGATACAATCGCTCTGCCGCCAGGCATGTATCGAGCGCGGCGGATAACCGATGATATGATACCCGTCTGCCGCAACAAAAGCGACCACTACCAGCAGCGCCAGTATAGCCAAACCCTTACCATTCATTCGGTGCAACATCGGTTAAAATTAATTAAATCGGGCACAATTACAGTCCCGGGTTTTCTCAAAAATATTTATCTTTAAACTTATACTACGTTGTTATGCGCGCAGCCCATAAGCTATACTGCACTACGGCCATAGTGGCATGGCTATGCATCTGTGCGGCTACCCGCTCGTTTCGGGCGCTTGGTGCTCCTACTCCCTCAGATACACTTATGCCGAAGCACAACTTTCATGCTGGGCCGCTAAAGGAACCGGTCGACAGCATACTGGTGGTAAAACGCTTTCGACATATGTATGTGTTCAACCACAACAAGCTACTGAAGGTATATAAGATAGCACTGGGCGAGCAACCGGTAGGCCCCAAACATTTTAAAGACGACCGCAAAACACCCGAGGGCATCTACCACATCATAGGCCGCAACCCCTATAGCGAAGCGCACAAAAGCCTGCGGATAGACTATCCCAATGACCAGGACCGCCAATATGCCAAAAGTATGGGCCGGCCAACAGGTGGCGACATTATGATACATGGCCTGCTGAATGGCGAAGAAGATAATGCAGATGCCTACACCGATACCGACTGGACCTGGGGGTGCATAGCCGTGAACAACAAAGAGATAGACGAACTATACGACCACGTAATTATTGGCGCTCCTATCAACATACTGCCATAGCACTACTTACTTCCCAAAGAACTTCAAAATATCGCAGTAGACTACCTGAGGATTGCAGCGACTAATATAATCTCTATCGTTAGCAATGAAACAACGCCTATCGGACGGCAAGCAACACTGAAACAAATTGTACTGCAACCAGGAACGTGAGACCAGCCGATCGTTGAACTCCATGGTGTAGAACAATGAAGATACAGGTTGATCCAGCAGATGTTTATACGCTTCAAAGTCTTGCCATGTCAATGGGGCATCGGCAGGAAGCGGAGTATCTTCAATAGATATCTGCTCCACCGTAATTGCCGTGCAGGTAGCTTCCGCTTTTATTGTTTTGCTTCCGCTTTCTTCCGCATGGAGGGGAAGTGATGCGGGTTCATTATCAATGACTTCCGTGACATTTTCCGCTACAGAATGCTTATGCGGAAGTGGCTGAAGCGGAAGCCGGCGACGATCAAGTGTATCGTATGATGGTGTGTAAGGATCATCGTCCTCGAGATATGCCGGAGAGGTTTCCTCAGGGAAACGCGGGGCGACGACTGCCATTGGTTCGACATTGTATGCCATCTCAAAAGGTTTGTAGCCATTTTGACATTGCTGGTTGAGAAACTCATTGTGTTCCTTGTGCACCTGATGGGCGAGGAATTCATCTTTCTGGTCGATAAAATCGACGAAGCTACGGACCGACTGCATGGTTTGCCCGAGCGTGGGGTAACGATTGAACTTGTCGATGCAGATGCATAGTTTTCGCAGCACATCGGCCTCCTTAGATGTAGGGAACCTGCACCCTTTTTCACGGGCATTGATGGCATCCAATAATTCGACGATCTGACCGGACATTTTTTCGGCGATCATAGCCGGTGCTGCTACTGCAGCTCCCTTGAGGCGCTGCCAGTTGAACATGCGTATCCAAGTGCGGATGGTGCGGTCTGAAACGCCGACATTTTCGGCTATTTGTTTCTGGGTGAGCTCTCCGGCCCGGTAGTGCTGATATGCCCGGGCCTGTGGTTCTGTCATTGTCATAGATGATAAGGTTTAGTTTTTTGATTAAACGGATATCTCCATTTTGGACCAAAGTTCCTTCGGGTTTTTGAGGTAGAAAAAATGAAAAGGCACCATGACGGTAAAACTGTGCATGATGACGCGAAAGGTGTACCATCATGCATTTTTCTTTGGTGGATAACGGGGAATTTTTTGTTGATCTTGAAGTAGATATGGACTTCTTTTATCTGATATTTATGAAAAATAAGTATGATCTAAAATTTTGATCATTATTTCGTGTGTGCGGGACTTACAAACACCAATCGATGGCATCTGCGTTGCAAACGCGGACGAGTGAGTGTGCTATGTTTGTCTGAACTATGATTTGATTGATTATTTGATGGGCTATGATGGATGTTGCCACTGCGGATGAGTGGGATTATAAAAAATAGAAATGGCTTACTATATTTATGACACAAAATAAAAATGATGAAAAATATACCCGTGTTAGCCATATTGCTGTGTGGCCTATTAAGTAGCTGTAGTCATATCAAAGGAAAGATATACTACGATAGAGGAGTAGCACTGGAGAAAGAGCGTGCCCTGGCCGAAGCAAAATCTGAATTTGATAGTGCCATAGCAGTCTCTCCCGACATGATCGAAGCTTATGAGCACAGAGCCAATGTGAAAAGGATGCAACTGGACCACAAGGGCTCGCTGGAAGATCTGAATAAGGCCCTGGCACTAGACCCTAAACAAGCGGGCAACTACCTGAACAGGGGATACGAAAAAATAAGACTGAAGGATAGTGCGGGAGCTATTCAAGATCTTGATAAGACGATATTGCTGGATCCGAAAATGAAGTTAGCTTATTTTGACCGAGCTCTTTTGAAGTTTCAGACTTCGGACTTCAGGGGCTGTATCGCTGACTTTAGCAAGACGATAGAGTTAGATACCGTGAATGAAAAGACATATCAGCTTTACCAGCTAAGGGCAACGGCGAAATATAAGCTGCAAGACTACAAGGCCGCGATCATAGATTATAATAAAGTGCTGGAGCTAAACTCTAAAGACGACCTGTCGTACCTGTACAGAGGGTTGTGTGAGTTACGTGTAAAGGGTAAAGATGCAGGCTGCTCTGACATAGCCTATGCGGCAAAGCTAGGATCTGAAGAAGCAGCAGACTCGATGAAGACCTGCTGCCATTGAGTTTCCTTGTCAGAACCATGATCTTCTTGATTGAAAGGATTTACTTGAACTTATGTGCTGTGGTTGTCTGAACTCCACGACTTGCGGTTGGGACAAGTATGATTTGATCGATTATTGGATGGGCTATGATGGGCGTTACAAATAAGGAGGATAGAGGGGGTATGCTAGTCCACATTAAAGGACTTTATGGCCACGTCAATTTTCGGTAACTATATACATAGCGCCGAAGATGTTGGGCGTTGCAGCATGAAAAAACGGCCCCGGTAAACAGGGCCGTTGTACAAAGATTATTGAAGAAATATTACCAGAGGTGCACACGGGCAGTATCGGCGATGAACATTTTGTCGCCGGCCTTGATGCCGAATGCCTCGTAGAAATCAGGGACGTTAGGGAATGGACCATTCACGCGGCATTTAGCAGGTGAGTGCACATCGGTCATCAGCTGTGTAGCTATTTTTTCAGGACGCTCTGCCAGCATCCAGCCCAGTGAGTAGCCCAGGAAGAAGCGCTGCAGCGGTGTGAGGCCTGCGATCTTTTCGCCCTTCTTGTAAGCTTCTGTCTGCTTGAAGGCATCGAGCCCTATGAGGATGCCACCAAGGTCGGCAAGGTTTTCGCCGAGTGTAGCTTTACCATTTACATGAAGTGTGTCGAGCGGTGTCATTTTGTTGAACTGCTGTACCAATACATCGGCACGCTTGGTGAATTGCTTGGCGTCGTTCTCGCTCCACCAGTTGCGCAGGTTGCCCTTCTCGTCAAACTGGCGACCTTCGTCGTCAAAGCCATGGGTGATCTCGTGGCCTACGGTGCTGGCGGCGGTGTAGCCATATACGAGTGCGTCGTCCAGCTGCTCATCTTTAAAGCCCGGAACGGTCATCATAGCTGCAGGCAGTACGATCTCATTGTTAGACGGGTTGTAGTAGGCATTGTAGGTCTGCGGGGTCATGTCCCACTCGTTACGGTCAACCGGCTTGCCCAGTTTGCTGAGTGAGTAATTGTTGAGCCACTGGTTGGCGCGCATCATGTTGAGCACATAAGGGCCGCGGTCTATCTTCAGCGCTGAGTAGTCTTTCCATTTGTCGGGGTAGCCTACTTTTTTCTTGATGGCCATGAGCTTGTGTATCGCTTTCTGTTTGGTGCTGTCGCTCATCCAGTCCAGCTTTTCCATGCGGGCCTTGTAGGCGTTACGCACGTTCTCCACTATCTGCTCGTAGCGGGCCTTGGCCGTAGGGCTGAAGTATTCTTTTACGAACAGCTGTCCCAGTGACTCGCCTATAGCACCCTGCTCGGCATCGAGCGCACGGCGCCAGCGAGGACGCTGCTCCTGCTGGCCGCGGATGATCTTGCCATAAAACTCAAAAGAGGCATCTACAACAGCCTTATTGAGGTAGCCGGCAAAACCGCTAATGAGGTGAAAGGTCATGTAGTCTTTGAGTGTCTGCACATCGGTGCTGCTCACCAACTGATCGAGCGCCTTATAAAACTCAGGCTGGCCAACGATAACACTATCTACATGCTGCACGCCTATCTGCTGTAGTGTGGTCGGCCAGTCGGTCTTAGGGGCCAGCTTGCTGAGCTGGGTGATGGCAAACTTGTTGTAGTTCTTATATGGGTCGCGCAGGTCTTCCAGTTTGCGTGATGCCTTAGCCAGCTTGGTCTCGAAAGCTACGATAGCGGCAGCCTTGGCATCAGCCTGGGCGGCATCGGTACCGGCGAGTTTAAGGATAGTGGCTACATATTTAGGGTAGGCTTCGCGTATCGTGGTAGTGCGGGCATCGGTATTGAAATAGTAGTCGCGGTTAGGCAGCCCCAGGCCACCCTGGTCCATCCTGTAGGCTTCCATGTCGCTATTGTTCGCATCCTGCTCTACGCCCTCGCTGAAGAAAACACCATTGCCGTAAGTGTGCATGTGTGCGGCCTGGGCCATCGCATCTTTAGCGGTTTTGATGGCTGCTATCTTGTTCAGCTCATCGCGCAGCGGCTCGATACCGTTCTTCTCCATACCGGCGCTATCCATAGCGCTGTACCAGAAGTCGCCTATCTGCTGGCCTGAGCCTGATTTCTCCCCCTTGGCTTCAGCATCTTCATTGATCTTTCTCAGCTTGACATAAAGTTCGCGCTGCACGAGCTCGCCTACACCAAAGGAGGTTTCATCGCCGGGAATGGGGTTCTTCTTTATCCAGCCACCGTTGGCATAGTCAAAAAAGTCGTCGCCGGGCTTTACGGTGGTATCCAAATCGCTGCGGAGGATATCGGCTTTAGCCTCTTGTTTAGCGGCAGGTTGGTTGCAGGCAGTGGCCAGGGCGGTAACAGCCAGCAAGCCTGATAGCAGTTTTTTCATATACTTTATAAAAATTAAGACTTTAAATGTACTCAGTTTTTTACTTTCAGTTGTCAGTTCTCGGTTTTCAGCCCCTGCGGCGAATACCTCTTCATTTACATTACCTGAATGATCAGGAATTTGAGGTATTGGGTAGCGGGCACGTTCCATAGTATAGGGTGGTCTGACGCCTGCGTCTGCCAGCATACCTGGCGCAGTGTGCGGTGTGCATCTTTTGCCGCCATACGGATGGTATCGAGAAATAACTCGGGAGACACCAGGTTGGTGCAAGATGCAGTGACGAGGAAGCCGCCAGGCTTCGTGAGCTTCATACCCCGCAGGTTGATCTCTTTGTAGCCGGTAACGGCCTTGTCGATATTCTCGCGGGTCTTGGTGAATGCAGGCGGATCGAGCATGACCACATCATACTTCTTCCCTTCCTTGCCCCACTGACGCAGCGCATCGAATGCGTTCATGGCCTCGAACTTGCAAATGTCTTCGTAGCCATTAAGAATGGCATTGTTGCGGGCAGTAGCTACCGCACTCTCAGAGATATCGAGGCCCAGCACGCTTTTAGCACCATAATGAGCAGCATGCAGCGAGAAGGTACCCGTATAACAGAACGCCTCGAGCACATCGGCACCTTTGGCAATGTGCTGTATGGCGCGGCGGTTGTCCTGCTGATCGAGGAAGTAGCCTGTCTTCTGGCCATTCTCGATATCTACGTGGAACTTAAGGCCATTCTCATTGATGATGATGTTGGTATCGAACGGCTCAGACAAAAAGCCTTTTTGCTGCACCATACCCTCCAGCTCACGCACCGGCACATCGTTGCGCTCGTAAATGCCCTTGGGGTTGAAGATATCTTTTATAGCTGCTACTATGGCATCCTTCCAGCGCTCGATGCCGAGTGCGAGGGTCTGGATGACGAAGTAGTCATTGAACTTATCGATAATGAGTGCGGGCATCATATCCCCCTCACCGAATATGAGGCGGCAGTTCTCTACATAGCCTATATGCCGGCGGTATTCCCAGGCCTCCTTTATGCGCTTATGAAAGAAAGCGGCATCTATATTCTCGCTTTTGATGCGAGTGAGCAACCTGATGCGTATCTGAGAGGCGGGGTTGATATAGCCTTTACCGATGAAGGAACCGTTGGAGCTATAGAGTTCTACTATATCGCCGGGTTCGCAAGTGCCCTCGCTATCGCCCAGTTCATTACCGAATACCCATGGGTGTCCGCTCATGACACGGTCGCCGATCTTTTTACGCAGGAAAAATTTTGCCATCCGGCAAAGGTAATTGAAATCGGGTTGTGAGTGAGGGGGCCGCAAGCAGAGGTTTCTGGCAAAGGGCGCAGAGAGTATGTCGCCCGTCTATGCAGCCGGGCAGGCGCAGAGGGCGCGGCGTTTATGAATTGCCATGATCCTAACCGGAATTCGTCATGACATAACATTTTGGATGATTTGTGGTGATTTTGAAACAGTCTATATTTCAATTACATTTGTCATATGCATTGGTACAGGTATATTTTGTGTGTTTTTTTGCTGTTTCAGCTTTCTGCCGGTGCGCAGGAGCGTGGTACTGTGTGGAGCCTGCAACGGTGTGTGCAATATGCTATAGACCATAATATCTCGATCAAGCAGGATTCTATCACTGCACGAGGTGCAAGACTGACCATGCAGCAGAGCCAATTATCTCAACTGCCTGTGGTGACCACATCGGGATCATACGGCAGGAGTTTCGGACGCTCCATTAACCCTACCACTAACCAGTTTGTGGATATTGACTACAATTTCGTGAGTGCATCGGGCAATGCCAATGCGTTGCTGTTTGGCTGGATGCAGGTGAGGAATACGATAGCACGTAACAAACTAAACCTTGAGGCAGCCCTCGCTGACCTGGATCAACTGAAGGATGATGTATCGCTGAATGTGGCTAGTAGCTTCCTGGTAGCGCTACTGGCCAAAGAGCAGATCACCATCAGTAAAAATCAGGTGAGTGTATCGCAGGCGCAGCTGGACCAGACAAGGGCCTTTGCAGAAGCGGGTAGATTGCCTGAACTGAATGTGGCTCAGCTGGAATCGCAAGTGGCCACTGACAGCGCTAACCTTATTAACTCTATAGCCAGTTACAAATCTGCACTGCTGGACCTGAAAGCGCTGCTGAACCTAGACCTTGCCACGCCGTTTGATATAGAGGTGCCTGATGTGGAAGTTCATGATCAATTGGTGGTGTCGGCAATGATACCTGAGGAGATATATGATAAAGCCAAGACCCACTTCGGCTCTATAAAGGGGAGTCAACTGCGTGTGGAAGCTGCGGATAAAAACTTAAAAGCAGCTAAAGGTGGACTATACCCGCAGCTTTCGATGGGCTACCAGGCAGGAACGAACTTTTCCAGCAATTACCAGAATTACAGCTATAAACAAGGGACGCCGCAAATATCGGGCATAGCTTATGACTCGCTTACCAATCATGCGCTATATGTATATTCACCTACAGTAGTTACTACGGCAAGCGATGTTCCCTTCGGAAATCAGTTCAAGAATAACTTTCGCCAGTCGATCTTCCTGAATCTGAATGTACCCATTTTCAATGGGTGGCAATCGCAGTATGCGGTGAGACAGGCTAAGCTGAACCTGGCCTCTCAGCAATGGAATGAATATAACGTGGCGCTGACACTAAAGCAAAATGTGTATAAGGCGCATAACAACGCCATCAATGCTATACAGAAATACCAGGCAGCCAGGCGCGCAGATGATGCCGCGACCAGGGCGCTTGATTTTGCCAGGAAGCGCTACGACCTGGGGCTGACCAGCACGGTGGATCTGCTGGTGACGCAAAACAGCCAATTTAACGCAGCATCTAATTTAGTCATTGCGAAGTATGACCTTATCTTTAAGCTGAAGGTGATAGACTATTACCTGGGCAAGGAAATAAAACTGTAACCAATGGTAGGAATGAAGCAAGTACTGTTGTGGGCAACAGAAGAAGCGGGCAAGATCATACAGTTCTATTTTAACGGTACGTTCAAAATAGATAATAAAGGTACGGTCAATAATCTGGTGACAGAGGTTGATAAGATGTCGGAAGATAAGATTATAGAGATCATCAGAAAACATTTTCCTGATCATAGCATTATAAGTGAAGAAGTAGGTGAACTGCTGAAACCGAGCGACTACCAATGGATCATAGACCCTATAGACGGGACCGTGAACTTTGCCCATGGCATACCTATATGCTGCGTGAGCATAGCTCTGAAATATAAAGACGACCTGCTGCTGGGTGCTGTGTATAACCCGATGATGAAGGAACTCTTTTTTGCGGAAAAGGGCAAGGGTGCAACGCTGAATGGCATACCCATCAATGTATCGAAGAAAACCGACTTTAAGAAAGCATGCCTGGTGACGGGCTTTCCGTATAAATGGCCGGATAGTGCCTCTCACCCGATCAAGGTTTTTGAACGTTTTGTGATGGAAGGACTGCCTATACGCAGACTGGGATCGGCGGCAATAGACCTGTGCTGGGTGGCTTGCGGCCGGTTTGACGGCTTCTGGGAGTATAACCTGAGCTCATGGGATGTGGCTGCGGGCTACCTGATCGTGCAGGAAGCGGGAGGTATTGTGACTAATTTTGAGGGTGATCCGTATAATGTATTTGAGCGTGAAACCCTGGCCACCAATGGCTTTATACACGCAGAAATGCTTCAGGCCATTAACCGCGGACGCACATAAAGCTGTGTTCAGATCTGCAACGCATGTGACGGGTGTGTGAAGTGCGATGAGCAGAATAGGATGTTGCCGGGTTTATTATGTGTAAATTCTTCTTTTTGGTGTAGGTTTGTTATAGAATAATATTTTTATTTATGCGTTTTTCTACATGTCTTTTTATTGCGCTTACGGCATTCTCCACGGTAGGTCTGGCGAAGAAAAAAACCGATCGTAAAGTAGCCAAACAATTGCAGACCGATATAGGCTATCTGGCGTCTGACGAGCTAGCCGGGCGCAGAACGGGTACCGATGGCGAAAAGAAAGCCGCAGACTATATAGAGAAACGCTATAAAGACCTTGGCATAAAGCCTTATAACGGGCAATACCGCTACCCCTTCCACTTTGTCTATGGGCGAGAGATGGCAGCCTCTACCCAACTGCGCATAAACGGTAAACTGATAAAGCTGAATGAAGATGGTTTTGCGATGCCTTTCAGCGCGTCGAAGCATGTGAGCAGCGATGTGCTGCCGGATGTGACTGAGCAAGGCAGTGTATGGATGATGCCGCTGTATGCCGATAAGAACCAGGCGGACGATGCACACTTTGAATGGGATAAACACATGTATGAGCAGGCTAAAGAAGCCAGGAAAGCAGGCGCATCAGGAGTAGTATTTTATGATAATTATGGCAGCAAGTATGAGCCGGAATTTGACAAACACGCGGAGCAGGACCCGTTGGAAATACCTGTTGTATACCTTAAGCATAGCGCCTATGAAAAATATGTAAAGAGTAGTAGTGCTGAACAAAAGAGCGGTATCAATATAGATCTGAATGTGACGATCAATAAGACCGACCGTACGGGCACCAACATTGCTGCATTTATAGATAATGGCGCGAAATACACTGTGATAATAGGGGCGCATTATGACCACCTGGGCTTTGGTGAAGACGGCAACAGCCTTTATAGTAACGCTGCTAAAGAGCACCAGATACACCACGGTGCCGATGACAACGCAAGCGGTACTGCGGCACTGATGGAAGTGGCGAAGTGGGTACAGCAGCAGAAGTCGCACCACTTTAATTATCTTTTCATCCATTTCTCGGGTGAGGAGTTAGGTTTATTCGGATCAAAGGCATTTGTAAAAGATCAGAAGATAGATAGCGCGAAAGTGGCTTACATGATCAATATGGATATGGTGGGCAGGCTCAATGACAGCACCAAGGCGCTGACATTGGGCGGTGTAGGCACATCGCCTGTGTGGGAAGAAGTGGTGGCCATGGGTAAAAATGAATTCAAAATAGTGATAGACAGCGCCGGTGCCGGGCCATCTGACCATACCAGTTTTTATAACGTAGGTATACCCGTGTTGTTCTTCTTTACCGGCACACATAAAGACTACCATAAGCCAAGTGACAGGGCGGAGTTGATCAACTATCCCGGAGAGGTAGAAGTGATCAAGTATGCAGAGAGTGTAGTGACCAAGATGGAGCGTGATAACATAAAGCCTGCCTACCTGGTAGCTAAGCAAAAGAACATGGGCAGGGGTAACTTTAAAGTGACCCTGGGTATCATGCCCGACTATTCTTTCCAGGATGGCGGTGTGCGTGTAGATGGAGTATCTGACGGCCGGCCGGCAGAGAAGGCAGGTATAAAGGCAGGGGACATTATCATTCAACTGGGTGAAGTGAAGATACAGAGTATGCAAAGCTATATGGAGGCCTTGCGTGCGTTTGAGCCGGGAAATAAGACCCAGATAAAAATCATACGCGGTGGCAAGGAAATGAGCCTGCCTATCGAATTGAGCAAATAGAAGGGATGAGGGTCACAGCAAAGGTGCGGAGTGGTTCGAACTAATACAGTTTAAGCCTGCAAAGCTGCTTATGTGTTCGGACAACCGCAGGGGATTGCCCTTTCGTGGCTTGCAAATCGGTACTGTTATTTTTTCCGGATCATCATGATACCGTCGCGAACGGGTAACAGGAGATGCTCTACACGGTCGTCAGCTTTTACCTTTTGATTGAACTGATGCATGGCTTTTCCGTTACGACCCTGTTGCTCCGCCGGTAATGTGACATCACCCTCGAAGAGCACATTGTCGGCAAAGATGAAGCCTCCGGGGCGCACTTTATCTATGACCATATCAAAGTATTGTGCATATCCTTGCTTATCTGCATCAATAAACACGATATCGAACTGCTCAGAAAATGAGGGGATAATTTTTTTTGCATCGCCGGTGTGCTGAATGATCCTGCCACTAAGGCCAGCGGCTGTGATATGGCGATGTGCTATATCGTACAATTCTTCGTCGACGTCAATGGTATGCAGTACACCGCCTTGCTGCAGCCCCTGAGCGAGACATATAGCAGAGTAGCCCGTAAAAGTGCCTATTTCCAGAATGTTCATGGGTCTGATGGCGTGACTCATCATTTGCAGAAATGTACCCTGCACATGGCCGGATAACATGACAGCGTGGTGCACCTTCATGTTTGTTTCCCTATTCAGATCAGCGAGTATGGTCGATTCCGGCGAGGTATACTCTTCAGCATACTGCTCGAGGTGTTTGGGGAAAATTGTCTTTGTCATACTAAGGGCAAAAATAACGGAAATATGGGAAGGTGTTAGTTGCCATATCCCCGCACCCTGTCTACATCATCGCGATAGTAGCCCCATTTGGGCTGCAATGTACGGTTGCGGATACGCGTATAGTCAACTATCTGCCATATATAAGCTCCGAGGATAAGACAAGCGCCCAGGATAACACCTGCGATGACCAAGGCAGGTGTGGCAGCGGGAGCGAGAAGTGCCAATGCAATCGTAATACCTCCTAGCCAAGGCCCCGACATTTGTAAAAAGCCCTGCCATACATAGCCCAGGTATAAACGATGCAAACCGAGTATATAGCAGGGAAACGGGTATATGAAAATGCCGCACAGGACGGACGCGAATCCGCGACTACGAATAACTACCTTATGTCGGGGCCTGGGTGAGCCCTGTTCGCCATCGTGGAAGAAGAGAAGGAATGATGTGTTTTTACGGACGGACAATTGACGTTGGAAGGGGTATTATGTGTAACAGATGAGGCGACTGGTATTTCTTTTATAATTTTAACGGGAAATGCAGCGTAGGAACTGAGTATGCCTAAGGAAAGAAGAAGGGATAGGATAGCCTGTTTATAATGCATAGGGTCTAATTTTACAGCATATTTAACTACATCAAAATAAATGCCACTTTTCTCAAAACTACTTTTTTTCGGCGTTTTATTTTTTCTGCCTGTGTTGTCATTTGCACAAGAAGATAGCTATACGTTGAAGGGCCAACTGATGGTAAAGGGTGGCGACAACTATAAGTATGAGCTTGTATTTACCAGCAACAAAGGGATAGTAAGTGGCTACTCGCTGACCTACCTGGGTGGTAAGGAGCCCAGCAAAGCCAGTATTACCGGTGTGATAGATAAGGACAAGAAGACCTTTTCTTTCAGAGAGACGAAAGTGTTGAATGGCGATAGGGAGCAGGCAATGTGCCTGGTAAGCTGTAAGCTGAGCTATAGCCAGGCGAAAGGGAAGTTTATATTTCTCGGTGCATTTAAAGGTAAAGACATACATTATGTGGCGTGCGGAGAAGGAATGGTGGCCTTTACCCACACGGCAAAGAAGGATAAAATATTCGGAGATGATACCGTGAAAACGGAGGTGCAGGCAGCACATGTGGAGATGGTGACTGAAGGAGCCAAGAAAGAATTAAGGACTACGGCAGACTCCTGCATAGTAGATGTATGGGACTATGGCGTGCAAGATGGTGATATCATCACCGTATTGTATAACGGACAAACAGTATTGGCCAACTACGAGTTGACATCGGAAAAGAAACACCTGCGGCTACCACTGACCAATGCTGAGAATATACTGACCATAAGAGCCGAAAACGAGGGTAGGGTGCCCCCCAATACAGCCAGAGTAATGGTGCATGAAGGTGATGCTACCCATGAGTTTACTGCATATAATGAACAGGGGAAAGAGGCAACAATAGTGCTTCGGAAGAAATAATAGCTACATAGGTATATATTAATAGTGCATGTGTGGTGTGTTAAGAAACGTTAGCGATTCTGTATCTTTCGGGAAAGAAGCCATATTTTTGTAACCAATAAAAAAATCACATACTATGAGTTTTATTACAGATGTTATCGCACGGCAGATATTGGATAGCCGTGGTAATCCTACAGTAGAAGTAGATGTACACACCAGCGAAGGGATCATTGGCCGTGCAGCAGTGCCAAGTGGTGCCAGCACAGGAAAACACGAAGCAGTGGAGCTGCGTGATGGTGATAAAAAGAAATACGGTGGTAAGGGAGTACTGAAAGCGGTAGCAAATGTAAATGACTCGATAGCAGAAGAGTTGTATGGACTGGACGTTACTGACCAGAACGGTATAGACAAGCTGATGATAGACATAGACGGGACACCTAATAAGTCTAAATTGGGTGCCAATGCCATACTGGCTGTGAGCATGGCTACAGCAAAAGCAGCCGCGCAAAGCGTGAATCTGCCACTATACCGCTACATAGGCGGCGCTAATGCCAAGACGCTGCCAGTGCCGATGATGAACATACTGAATGGTGGTGCTCATGCGGACAATAAAATTGATTTTCAGGAATTTATGGTCATACCAACCGGGGCATCTTCATTTGCGGAAGGGCTTCGCTGGGGTGTGGAGATCTTCCACTCTCTGAAAGTGGTATTGAAAGATAAAGGCTACAGTACTAACGTAGGTGATGAGGGTGGCTTTGCACCTAACATTCAGAGTAATGAGGAGGCGATAGAAACGGTGCTGAAAGCGATAGAGAAAGCCGGGTACAAGCCGGGTACGCAAGTGTCTATAGCGATGGATGCTGCCAACAGCGAACTATGGAATGAAAAGGACAAGAAATACCACTTCCATAAAAGCGATGGCAAAAAGATGAGCAGTGAAGAGCTGGTGGAATACTGGGTGAAATGGTGCAAGAAGTACCCGATCGTAAGTATAGAGGACGGTATGGCTGAAGATGACTGGAAAGGCTGGAAGATGCTTACAGATGCTCTTGGCAGCAAGGTGCAGCTAGTAGGTGATGATCTGTTCGTAACCAATGTTACCCGCCTGGAGAGGGGAATCAAAGAGAATATTGCCAATGGGCTGCTGGTGAAGGTAAACCAGATAGGCACGTTGACAGAAACCATTGATGCGGTGACCATGGCGCAGCACAATAAGTATAACACGATCATGAGCCACCGCAGCGGTGAAACTGAAGATACAACGATAGCTGATCTGGCTGTAGCGCTGAATTGCGGACAGATAAAAACAGGATCTGCCAGCCGCAGTGACCGTATGGCAAAGTACAACCAGTTGCTGAGGATAGAGCAAGAACTGGGCGGCAATGCATGGTATCCGGGGAAAACGCTTAAATTTGGCAAGTAAGATCAGAACGAAGAGCGATTAAAAACGGTTGTATCATGGACATAAAAAAAGTACTGAAAGTTATCACCAATAAATATTTCCTTACTGCTGTAGGGTTTATTGCCTGGACGGTATTTTTTGACCAAAATGACTGGTTGACGCTAAGGCAGCGGCAAAAGGAACTTGATGGTGTGAAGAGTAACATACGATACCTGAACACTGAGATAGCCCGCATGACAGCTGAGAGAGACGGACTAATGACTGACAAAAAGAAACTGGAGGAATATGCACGCGAACACTACCACATGAAGCATGATAATGAAGATGTGTATGTAGTGGATGGGGCGACCAACTAGTTTTGAGTTTATTATATAAAAGATAGCATCTTAACGGGTGCTATCTTTTTTTTGGATCACGGATTATTTGGATCACGCAGATTTCACGGAATTGATTATTACGGGCGTTTGTAACAAATACTCATGTTGTTTTTAACAGATGAGTCGTGAGTTCGCTTCGTTCCTCGAGATGACGGGTATTTTGTGTTTGTCTGAATCGCTGATTTATCAGATTAATAGATTGCGCAGAATACCATGCGTTACTAATGAATACTGAAAAGCGATGCAGGATGACATGGAGGTATAAAAAAAGCAGGAGACTATCTCCTGCTTTTTTTATAGTGTAAACTATTTAGGTGGTTACCTGATAAGGGTGACGTTGCCGTTACGATGTTCTTTTTGTCCATCTTTGAATGTGGCATCTATCATGTAGATGAATGCACCTTCAGGCTGGTCAACGCCATTGAAACGGCCATCCCATCCGCGACCATCGGTAGACGTAGTCTCGTAGATAAGCTGTCCCCAACGATTGTAAATATCCATTTTGAAGGAGGTAAGTCCGCGCGACAATAATTGACGCGGGAAGAAATAGTCGTTTACTCCGTCGCCATTTGGCGTAAATACATTGGGGTATTCCACATAGCAATCGTTCTGCACCCAGACGGTATCGCTGGTCTCACACCCATAGATACTGACTGTGGCCATATAATAGCCCGCAGATGTTACCATTATTCCTGAGCCGGTAGTACCATCGCTCCACACCCAAGATGCCAATGGATTTCCTGCATTGATATTATCCTGTAACGGAATAGCATCGCCGCCAGGGCATATTGCAGTGTCGGGACCGAGGTATATGTTAGGGTAAGGATATATGCGCATAGGCCTGGTAACAGTAGCTGTAGGGCAAGACCTATAGGTAGCGGTCAAAGTAACCGTGAGGTCGCCTACAGTGTTAAATGAGTGTACTGCGGGATTGACATTAAGCAACGAGCTACCATCGCCGAAATCCCAAACAACATTAGTAAGGCCGATATTGGTATATAGACCCGTGAAAGTTACCTGACCACCACGGCAGAGTACTGTATCGCTTGCCAGGATGCTAATAGCCGTATTTGAGTCGACGTAAACCAGCTGCTGCACGGTGTCACGGCACGGAATATAATCGGTGGCCACGAGTGTAACTGTGTATACGCCTGTGTTGTTATATACCTCACTTAATGTGGCCGATGTTGATGTGGACGTGGTACCATTCCCAAAATTCCACACATAGCTATTGCCAATACCTGTAGAGGCGTTGCTGAACGTGATGGTGCTGCCCTGACATACCGCAACTGTGGGATTTTCGGTGAATGAAGCATGTACAATATTGGTGAAATTCACGGTCTCTTTAACGCTATCTACGCAATGTGTGTTCGTGATGACCAATGTAACCGTATAAGTAACAGGCCCCGGAGGATAGTATATATGTGTCGGGTTTGTTGCCGTATCGGTAGTTCCGTCTCCGTAGTACCAATGGTATGTAAGATCGGATGCAGGAGTAGAGCCATTTGTAAAGTAGACGGTGTCTTGCTTACAGCCCAGATGCACGATATCGGTAAATGCCGGGGAAATAGGCGGCGCTACAAGAGTAACAGGACCTAAGACATTTGATGTGCAGCCAGCGGGGCTATTGGGGCATGCGCCCTGGGTATTGGCGATGAAACTGGAGTATGTACCGGCACCCAAACCCGAAATGGTAATTATACTGTCGAGACCTACGTAAGTAACAACGGGGGTCTGTGGTACGCCACCCAAACTGTACCTGAGGGTATCTGTCTGGCCGGGGTGTAGCCCATGTATCTTGATGATACCGTCGTTGAATCCGCATTTTGTAGGGTTTTGCACCAACTCTATGTAATTCATGGTAAATGCCGGATTATCAAGTACCAGAGGCCCAATAGGCGTAGTTGTGCAATGACCCCAACTTACGGTAATGTTGGTATATGGACCGGCACAAAGGTCGGTTAGTGTTGTGGTTCCCGTATCGGAAGTAAATACTACTACCGGAGGTTGTACTACTCCATTGTACGTATATTTAATGGTGTCCAGTTCATTTGCATCGAGGCCGCTGAGTGTGATGGTGTCATCATTATTGCCGCAGTAGGTAGGATTGGTGAATGTTGCCGTAGGTGAGACGAATGTAGCGGGAGCGATGGTGAACGGTAAAACAGTATTGCAGAAACTGGATAATGAGCTATAGACAATGAAGGTGTCATGCCCGGGTACTAAAGTGTCGAGCACGTTAGTGGGAGTGAGAACAGAGTCGAGTGTAGTGCCGGTAGGGCTATGGACAACCACTGTCCATGGTGTACCCAGACCGCCCGGGGCTACTGATATTACTGCCGGCGCGGCACAAGTAGCGGGAGAAATAATGGTGTAAGAGACAGTAGGTATAGGTAAGATCTCGACCGTAAAGGCGAGTGTCTGACTGCCGGAAAGCGGACAGTTGTTGTCGGTATAGTTTACGTAAAATGTGTAGAAGCCAGGAGTAACACCGGTTGATGTCCAGGAAAAAGTGGCTAGGGGATGATTAGTTCCATTGTTGGCAACGGTGAAACTACTGCCGGCTGGTAAACCGGTTGCTGACATCGTGATCTGATTAGTAGTGTCTGTTTCTGTTGCATTTGCATTAACGCTGAAAGGGCCATTGTTAAGGCATATGTGGAAGTGTGTGGAATCATCGACCGTACCATTTGTTGCTGTTGTAAGCCCTCCTTTGGGTGCAGTATTCGTGCAGGTGAGGACAAGGAATGTCATCTCGCGCTGGCTTGTACCCATGAGTGTATCGTGATGATATTCCTCAATGTTGTAGCACACCAATGCTCTCTGGAGGATATTGGGTGTAAACGACACCTGACCTGTAAGCTGGTCGAATACGAAACTGCCGGGTACGGTGCCCAGTGGAGCAGAACCCGTGTATGGCGCAACATATGTAACGGCGCCTGAAGGGGTGCACGATGAGGTGCCACCGGAGGACGTTCCCTCGCCGCTAACAAGGAAAAATGAAAGACTATCTCCGTCAGGATCTACGGCACCTGAATTGTAGTTGTCTGCAGCACCCAGGCAGAAATAAGGGGTGGGAACGATGGTAAGATCCGGGCTGGTGTTATTTCTGAAAGAGTTGTTGAGTGTGTCGACTAGTTCTGTAACTGTATTTGGAGTAGTGATGATATTGGTAATGGAAGTAGCCCTACCAGCAGGCGAGACGCCTGCACCCATATAGCCGAGGAACAGGAAACGCCAGTGAGTAGAGGTATGTGGCAAGGTATAGGTACCTGTATAAACGAATTTTTTGATGCCGGGGATAGTAGACGAAAGATTGTGGCATTGAGTATTTGCAGTATCAGCGGGACATACAGGCGTAATTTCCCTTGTGCTGTCCGGAATAATGTTTAAAGTAAGGTTACCTACGGAAGTATTGCCATCGTATATGCAAATACGTGGTGTAGCGGAAAACAACGTGTAGTAAGGTGCAGAGCTGGTAGGCGTAAAAGCAGCCGCACTACCACAATCGCCGTAGGCTACCAGTGTTATTTTGTAGGTATTGCCACTTATCCATTGGTATGATAGATCCATGCCCACGATGTGCGAAGCTTTGGCGGCCAGACCACAAAGCAAAAACACACCAGTGAGCAACAGGTTGCGAAAAAAGCAAGACGATATTTTTAACATAAAAATTTTTTCAGAAATTGATAATTAGTAGTTAGATATACAGATTATGCTTACAAAAAGGTTGGTCTCAAGAAGAAATAAAATATTCTTTTTGGATATACCTTTATAAACCGGTCATAAAACTAATTTATTCCATTCATAAAAGGATGAAGTTTGTCACTTTTTTTACCAGAAAAAATCAAATGTGTCATATTTGGTTACGCAGCTATAATTTATCATTCTGATAGTTAATAGAAATAAGTTATTAATTTAATGTCTTAAGTTATTTATGTTTTTATTAGCATAATTATTTAATTATTATATGTTATATAAGCTTTTATTTTATTAATACATTGAAAAATATTTACATTGTTTCGTTAGGTGCATAATGTATATTTACATGAAATATCAGCGTTATTAAACAGGTGTCTAAAATAAGTCTACTTTTTCTGGTATCCATTATCCTATATGCGTCATGTCGTATGGGTAATAGTGGAATGCCTGTCAGCACCCCCTACTTTGACAGTGCGATAGTAACGGCAGAGCGTATTTATGACTCCGGCAATAAAATGAAGGCGTTGGTGTACATCAAAGATGTGCACGCCCATACTGATCATCTGACGATACAAGATGAGATGAATTACTATGCCTACTGCAATACTATTTACATGAAGTTCCTCAAGGACTACGACAGGAGTATTGCGTTGGCAGATAGTATGACCTATATACTTCAAAAGACCGGCTATAGTGCCAAATTACCTGTCAGGAGGATCCAGATATACAATATTAAGGCAGATGCCTTGTTGGCAAAAGGTTTATACACCCAAGCCTATGATAACTATTTCAACGCGAAGAAGCTGGCCAGTGAAACGGCAGACTCCTGCGAGCTTAGTGCGTATAGTTACAAAATAGGTATGGTGCTGTACCAGCAGCAGAAATACCTCGAAGCGGCTGATTATTTCAAACAATCGTTCAATGAGTCAAGGTCTTGCCTGGATATCTTTACCTACTTCTATCTGCGACAGGAATTGCTTGACAATACCGGACTTTCTTACGGGCGAGCAAAGTTTTATGATAGTGCCGATAAATATTATCACCAGGCGATACAATATATTAATGAACATAAGGGTAAGTACCCTAACAAAAGTAATAGTGTTTATGAAAGTGCCGAGGCTGTTGTATTTGGTAATCTGGCAGATGTTTTTACTGCACGGCAAATGTATGACACGGCCGAGGTATTACTGAAGAAAAGTATTAGTGTAAATCTGCAAAAGGGATTTACCAATTCGGATGCTGAGCTGGACCGGATCAAATTGGCGAACATCTATTTATCAGAAAAGAAAGTGGATTCGCTGACCAATCTGCTGAACACAGTAAGAGTGGAGCTGGATACCATACCCAACAGATATGCAGAGATGCAATGCAATAAACTAATGTGGCAGCTGCACGCAATGAAGCATGACTCAGCGGGGGCTTTAAGGTATGCGGTTGCCTATAACACGCAGAATGATTCCTTTCAGAGTGCCAACAAAGCGCTGATGGAATCGGATATAGAGACAAGCGCTCAAATAGCAGATCGCCAATATCTTATCTATTCATTGGAGAACGAAAAATTCCAGCAGAGAATATACCTGATCATAGCGGTAGTGATAGCGGTGATGGCGATCTTTATCTGTGTATTGGTGATCAGGTATTCTACGAGGGCTGACAAGAACGTAAAAACACTTACCCTGCTGAATAACAAGATAAATGACCAGAAAGAAAAACTGGAAAATGCACTACAGGAGCTGGAGTTTAAAAATAAGGATAACTCAAGGATACTGCGATCGGTGGCTCATGATGTTATGAGCCCGATAGCCGCTATATCGGCACTGACCGATATACTGGTGACAGAATCAACAGAATATTCGCAGGAGCACAAGGAGATATTTGATCTGATACAAGAGGCGTGCGGCAACTCGCTGAGTCTGAGTAAAGATATACTTGAAGCGGCGGCTACTATAGCACCCGGGGTGCTGCATAAAGAGCAGGTAGACATTAATAAACTAGTGTCGGGTTCGATAGAACTGCTGGGATTTCGCGCTACTGAAAAGCAACAACATCTGGTAGTGCATGCATCGCAACAGCATATCAGTGCTTTTGTGAATAAAGAGAAGATATGGAGGGTAATCAATAACCTGGTAATGAATGCCATCAAATTCAGCTATACCGGCTCTGACATACATATTTATACAGCATTACAAGACGATCATAACGTACTTATCACTGTAAAAGATAGTGGTATGGGTATACCTGAGAAGAACAAGGGATCCATATTTGACATGTTCACTGAAAGTAAAATGAATGGTACTTCAGGCGATAAGCCTAATGGACTAGGGCTATCTATATCGCTTCAAATAGCCAGGGCGCATGGCGGCAATATCTGGTTTGACAGTGAGGAAGGCAAGGGAGCGACATTTTATTTTAGTTTTCCTGATATGACTTCTTCGGATGCGTAATTCCACACTTAATCAAAAAATAACTTTGAATTAGGTCAAATGATTCATTTACAAGCATGTACGTTGACGTCTCATTAACGTGTGCGGTGGTTTTTATCCGTAACTTTGTGCTGCACTACTGAAAACATTGTATTTATTGTGTTGCGTGGCAATGGGCCTTGGTTAATTGGGCTTATTGTGCTAGCTTTCATATGTATGTTTACATACATCATTAAATATCATAAATAAGTAGTCTTTGTGATTTAATATAATATCAACAAGCTTTTTTATTTTATGCCTGCGATACTGATAATAGAAGACGATGACATCATGCTGAAAGCCATCAGGAATATCCTTACGAAAGATGGATATACGGTGATCACTGCCAAGGACGGTAAGGAGGCATTTGAGAAGATGGACAATTCAGAGTATGACATTGTGCTTACTGACCTGATGATGCCCTACGCCAATGGTCTGGAGGTGGTGAGCAGATTGAGGAGCGATAGCACCCGCAGGCATGTAGGCATTATAGTGGTATCTTCTGTAGGTAATGAAGAGACAATTACGGAAGCATTTCGTTTGGGGGCAGATGACTATCTGAAGAAGCCCATAATGGCAGGGGAGTTGCTGATACGTATAAGGAAGCTGCTTGCGAACCGTACCAACAATGCCAAACTCGTAACTAAAAAAAAATAACAGGTCTACATGTGGAATGATCTTACGGGACTGATCTATTCGGCTTATGAGCAATTCAGTTATCTGCCTCTATTTATTGAGATAGCCCTTGCATTTATCATTATAGCGATTTTGGCTACTATCATTGCGTATAGCGTCATATTGTATAAGCGTTGGAAAGGCTATGTGGAAGATAAAAGGATGGCATTCATCAGCCCGAAGATAGAGGAGATGATCACAGAGCAAGTACTGATCAACGAAAATCTGGAAAAAGTACCTGTTGAAGAGATCGAATTTGACCCTGCGGCACTCAATGACAAAATATATAAGAAGGCCTGGGTGCGCCAGGTAATGATAGACATACTTATTCAGTACCGTAAGAATTTCAGGGGTGAAGTAGGGGAGTTGCTCAGGAAGCTTTATCTGGATATGAACTTATCGAAGGACTCTTTTGACAAGATGAAGAGCGTGCGCTGGGATAAGAAAATAAAGGCAGTTGTGGAGCTGACGCAAATGGATATTCAGATATCAGATGTAACCATACTGCCACTTACCAATAGTACAAACCCATCTCTAAGGGCTGCCGCGCGTAACGCATACATACAGCTGAGTAAGAATGAGCCGTTCAAGTTTTTTGACATTGCCACTGAACCTATCCTGCCATGGGATCAGCTGGAATTATTTAAGATCATTACCACTACCAAAGAAATAGCTATTCCTAACTTCTCGAGGTGGGTGAGCTACTCTACAAACAAGAGCGTGGTATCCTTTTGCCTGAAGCTGATAGCACACTATGACCAGCAAACGGCGGTGCCGGCAGTAATGGAGTTATTGAATAATAAGGACCATTACTTCAGGGCGGATGCCATCAACTGCCTGGGTAAATTATCGGCAGAAGTAGCAGAGGACAGGATGGTGAGGATATATAATACCCAACCACTCAATTGCCAGATAGAAATATTGAAAGCTATAGGACGTATTGCATCCGGCAAGCAGCTGGAGTTTTTAAAGCAAGAGTTCCTGTATTCTCCCAACTTTGATATAAGGATGAATTCGGCCCGCTCTATTATCACACATAATACTGCGGCATCGCGTGCTATTGTAGAAGAGCTGATAGAAACCACTCATGATGAGAACAGGTTGATCATCAGTCATTGTCAGAATCCGTTAATCAAGTATTGATGAATATCACGTTCTGGGAGATCCTATCGAAATTTTATGAAGTAACCGTATTTGTTTACGGCATTACGCTGCTGAGCATATACGCGTTACTGGCATTGTTTTCTTTCCTGAATATACGTTTGTACCTGAGGAAAGAAAGCTATACTGACTACAGTGTACTAGTCGGGTCTCCGCTGGCGCCGGGCATTTCGATAGTAGCCCCGGCTTTTAATGAGGCATTGACCATTATTCAGAATGTACGCTCGCTGCTGACAGTTGACTATCCGAAATACGAGGTGGTGATCATCAATGACGGTAGTACGGATGACACCCTGCAACTTCTTATAGACGAGTTTTCAATGGTGAAGGTGGATTATGCCTATGACGCCAAGCTGGTCTCCAGGCCTGTAAGAGGTGTATATAAATCGACCAATGACGCCTATGCGAAACTGGTAGTGGTGGATAAGGAGAACGGAAAATCGAAAGCTGATGCCAGTAATGCAGGTATCAACGTATGCTCCTTTCCTTACTTCGTATGTACGGATGTTGATTGTATATTGCATGAAGCAACCTTGCAGAAGCTCATAAAACCCATACTGGAAGAAGATGGATTGAGGGTGATAGCCACCGGGGCCACTCTACGCCTATCTAACTCATGCGAGGTGGATGGTGGTGTGATCACGAAGATCAAAGCTCCAAGACCTCTGCTTGCCCGATTCCAGGAAATGGAGTACATACGTGCTTTTGTATTGGGTAAGATGGGGTGGAGTTACATCAATGCGGTACCTAACATATCGGGCGGACTTGGTATGTTTGACAAAGAGATAGCTGTAAAAGTAGGTGGATATGACTCTGCATCATTTGGTGAGGATATGGACCTGATGATGCGTATGAACCGCTACACGAAGGAAAACAAGATCGAGTCATCGGCCAGATATATACCGGTGACCCTTTGCTGGACTGAGGGCCCGACCACATTGAAGGTATTTATGCGCCAACGAACGCGATGGGGCAGAGGGTTGATTCAGCTGATGTATATACACCGGAAAATGATGCTGAACTCGCGCTATGGCAGAGCCGGCATGCTGATTTTTCCGTACAACTTCTTCTTTGAGCTGATGGCACCGGTAATTGAGTTTACCGGTATCCTGTACTACATCTACCTTGGAGTTACGGGGCAGGTAAACTGGCCCTATGCGATAATATTGTTGATATTCGTTTATACCTATTCTGTAATGATATCGACACTTGCGATATTGTGGGATCAGCTTACTTTTCAATATTATAAGACCTGGATGGACGTGGTGCGTATATCCAGTATGGTGTTTATAGAAATGCTTATATACCATCCTTTGATCGTGATATTCGCATTGAGGGGTTATTTCTTTTTCTTAACCAACAGGAAACATTCGTGGGGGAACATGCAAAGGCAAGGCTTCAAAAAAGCAGCGGATGCACAACCTGTCTCTACCCCGGCAACTTAAGATGGGTGTGATATGAACAGTATAATAAATTTTATCTTTCGGGGCGCCTTTTTATCAACTGTTGGTTCATTCTACCAATACGCAGTTTTTATCTATGGTACTACTCTCCTCGGCGCATACGGCTTGCTGGCCATTATGTCGTTGATATCTATCAAGCGATACATGAGGAAGAATGGCTCGGTAGACTATAATATCATAGTAGAGTCTCCACTGGCTCCCGGTATTTCCGTTGTTGCGCCCGCCTATAATGAGGGTGTAACCATTATTCAGAATGTGCGCTCTCTACTGACCTTTAATTATCCGCGCTATGAGGTAATCATTATTAATGATGGCAGCACAGATGATACACTGGAGAAGCTGATAGAAGAGTTTGAGATGATACAGGTAGAGTATGCCTATCGTGAGAAGCTGAACAGCATGCCTGTGAAGCGTATCTTCAAATCGACCAATGCTGCTTATGATAAGCTGATAGTCATAGATAAGGTGAATGGTAAGAGTAAGGCAGATGCTTCGAATGCTGGTATCAACATCGCGGCATTTGATTACTTCCTGTGTACGGACGTGGATTGTATACTGGATAAGGATACGCTTATCAAGCTGATCAAACCATTTATGGATGAGGAGAACACCAAGATAAAAGTGGTGGGCGAACCTTGTGAGGAATGTGGTTTCCAGCATGTGCAGGAAGACTTTAAGCGCGTTATTGCAACCGGAGCAACGCTGCGTATGGTGAATTCGTGCGAGGTGGATGGTGGTTTGATAACCCGTGTAAGGCCGCCGCGCAGATATTTACCTCGTTTCCAGGAAATGGAATATATACGCGCCTTCGTATTGGGTAAAATGGGTTGGGACTTTGTCAATGCTGTGCCGAATGTGTCGGGCGGATTGGGCATGTTTGATAAAGAGATAGCGATAAAGGCGGGTGGTTACGACTCTAAGTCATTTGCCGAAGATATTGATCTTATCACGCGCATGGGCTCATTTATGTGCGTTAATAACAGAAAGTATGCTGTAAAGTATGTGCCAATCACCCTTTGCTGGACAGAAGGACCTACTACACTTAAAGTGTTCGGTCGTCAGCGCTCGCGCTGGGGCAGGGGACTTGCACAGCTTATGAACATACATAAAAAAATATTGTTCAACCCGCGCTACGGTACATTGGGATTACTAGTATTCCCTTACAACTTCTTTTTTGAGTTGCTGGCGCCAATGATCGAGTTTACCGGTATTCTTTTTTACATCTATCTCATATGGACCGGGCAGATCAACTGGCCTTATGCTATCATCCTTATTATATTCGTCTACACCTATTCTGTAATGATCACGACCATCGCCTTGCTTTGGGATCAGATCACCTTTAAGTATTACAAAACATGGGGTGAAGTAATAGGGCTATGCCTGATGGCGTTTCTCGAGCCATTCATATATCATCCACTCATTATGTTTTTTGCGCTCAAAGGTTACCTGGATGCATTACTGGGCCGCCAGCACGTATGGGGTAACATGCAGCGCCAAGGCTTTGGTACACAGGGAAAAAAGAAGAAAGAGGAGCCTACGCCAGCCACTTAGTGCATTGGTTTGGAATGAGCAGTTCGGCATTAAAGCAAGCTCTTGTCGCAGATTAATAATTAGTTACTATATATAATTATATTGATTTCTTTTGAGTTTTTTGGTATTTCCTGTTACTTTTGAAGCATAATACAATCTCACAACTTTCTATAAATACCATCAACAACTAAAACCTAAAATGCTGTAAACTCTATCAACAAACTCACAACTTTACTGTAAACACTATCAAAGCAATCTCTCACAACTTTCTGTAAACGCTATCAACAAACAGTGCGCGGCGTTGCTATGCATTGTCTATTACGAGTACGATTAAACCCAGTTACAACTTACTACTAACCAATTAAATTGACGCAGCATGTTTAAGAAAAGCCCGAAGCTTTTGCTTCCGCTATTGCTTGTACTATTGTGCACGCATGCCAATGCACAATGGCTCAAGAAACTAGAATCATCAGACAATCTTTACAAAGACGCCAAACGGGAAATTGATCTGAAGCATTACCAGAATGCGATCAATATGTGTACTAAGGCGCTAGAGATATCTCCCCACAACTACGACATTCACTTATTGCTTGGTAGGGCTTACTCGTTATCGGGCAAAGTAGATAGCGCGCGTATAGAGCTGAACAAGGTAATAGAAAAAAATCCCCGCTACAGAGATGCCTATATCTATCTGGTGAACATGGAGGCTGTAGCCTGTAACTATGTGCAAGCGCTTGAGTATGCGGATCAGGGACTGAAGTACTTTCCTAACGACCGCGACCTGCTGCTGAAAAAACTGGACGTATATAATAAAGAAGGTGACTGGATAGAAAGTAATAAGCTGGCCGAATACCTGTTTGACAGGTATTCGAGCGATCCTTTCATTCGCAGTGTATACCTGGAATATAAACTGACACTTGCCCGCCAGTATGCTCACCGCGGCTTTATAGAAATAGCCAAACGAGCGTATGAGTCGGTGCTGGAGCAAGACCCGCTGAACAAAGAAGCACTTGCAGCTGTGTATAACCTGGACGTGAGAGCCGGTAATTATTCCAGTTCTCTTGCGTTTGTGAACAGGGCTATACAGTCAAACCCTAACTCGCGCGAATTCCTGATGAAGAAAGTGAGCATACTGGATGCGGAAGCAAAGTATGTAGATGCGATAGAAGTGATAGAAAAATTACTGAAGCTATATCCTAATGACCCTGAAATACGCAAACTGAATACCTACATGCGTATGCAGGCAGGACACTACTACATGAACACTGACCCGTACCTTCAGTTTCAGGCTGTGCTGGACAAGGAGCCGGGAAACAGGGATGCACTTAACTATGTGATCAACATAGCCAGCAGCCGTGGCCTGAACGATGAGGCACTTTCATGGTGCAACTTCGGATTGAAAAAATACCCCGGTGACAGAGAGATCACCAATAAGAAGCTGGGTATACTGTCGAGCATGAAGAACTATGGCGCAGCAGCCAACATCGCAGAGGCCCAATACAAATCGAGCCCAAGCGCTGACAATAAAGCCAACTTTGTGGAGCTGAGAACATTGGCCGGACGCTCGTTCATTGCAGACCAGGATTATGATAGCGCAATAGTAGCCTTGAAGTCCGTATTGTTTTACGACCATGGAAATCAGCAAGCTGCTAACTACCTGACCACGGCATACACGCAACAGAAAAGATATGATGAGGCTATACGTGTAATTGATGATCAGCTTACTTACTATCCTGGTGATGAAGGACTGCTGTATAAAAAAGCGGGTATACTGGAAAGCTACCAGCACTATGCCGAAGCGGCACAGATATCAAAGGACCTCTTGCAGAAATACCCTGATAAGAGGCATTATCTCCTGAGTTTCGTAGAGCAATCGCTGGCTGCAGGGCGTCAATCGCTGGCCTATGATGACTACTCCAGCACAACTGTGATACTGAAGGAAGTGCTGGAAAAGCAACCAGATAACCTGGATGCATTGAACTACCTCATTAATATAGAAACAGCGTTCAAGCAATATGATACTGCGATAGTATATGCAGATCAGGCATTGCATTATTATCCAGATTCAAAGGACCTGTTGTTCAAGAAAGCTTCGGTATATGCTGATGCGCACAGGTACAGAGATGCCTACGCCATATCTAGCGTGCTGCATAACGAATACCCGTACAATATCCGTTTCCGGGACGCTTATGTAGACCAGTTGCTGGGATCGGGTAAGATGTATATGGCAGATAACCAGCCAGACAGTGCGGTAAATGAATACTACCGCGCGCTGGAAGTATCGCCGGGTGACACAACATCGCTGTACTATGCTATCAATATATTGAACGACCAGAAAAAATATGATACCGCATTGGTACTTATCAATAAAGGACGTGCCATGTATCCAGATAAGCCTTACTTCCTGCTGAAGAGAGCTGTGGTATATGAGAATACCCAGAAATGGGAAGATGCATGGCTGGCAGCAGACACGCTGACCAAAATAGCTAACCTGGACCCCAAGTATATGGACTATGCCAACTTTCTGTATAGCCGCAGGCTAAAGAATGAATGGTCGGCATCATTCCTGCGCTCTTACATAACAGACTCTGCTAACGCCACTACTGTACCTACCATCAACAATCTGGCAAGTATAGGCTACAAGAGAAATATCAAGAGAGGTAGTATAGGTGGTGTAGTGACCTACGCCGGCAGAAACACAACAACAGGATTTATGTTTGAAGCAAATGCTTACTACAATCATACACCAAAGTGGTTCTCTAATGGTTATATCTCTTATTCTCCATCTGATTCGGTTTTCCCAAGGTTCCGTCTGGGGTATTCGATCAACCATACCTTCAAACATGACTGGGGCGGTGAACTGGGTATCAGGTACCTGAATACGTACAATAGCAGCACCATATCTCCGACAGCATCTGTTACTAAAGAAATAAGAGAATTTTACCTGAACCTGCGCGGATACTATATCATAGCCAATACTAAGGATTCTGACCAGGTGAAAAAGGAAGCTAATGTTAGCAAGACCAACAATTACTATTCGGTGGTGTTAACAACAAGATGCTACCTGAGCACTATAAGCAGAACCGAATACTTCTCTGCCATAATGGGCTATGGTACCGCACCGGATGATAACAGCCGTAACTATGCATTGCGCCAATACCTGCAATACCCAACAATAAGTGTGGCCGCAGGGTATTCTAAACAATTCAAGTATAGAACTACTGCTACTTTATTTGCGTCGTGGTATAATACCCGAATTGCAGAACAGAATCATATCAACCAGTTTGATATCTTCCTGCAGCTAGCGAGAAAATTCTAGAATTAGATACCGTTATAACATAACAACAGATCCCGGCACACCAGCCGGGATTTTTGTTTTTGTAAGGGTCTCTTTCCCCTTCTCCAAAGTGGCAGAGGACAGGGACCAGTGATATGTTTTGAATGTAGGGCTGATTACGAATGCCGGTAAGGTCATAGCTCATTATGTTAAGGCTAATTGTTTATATTTATGACGACCTTTGCGGTGGTTGGACCGAATATTGCAGCACAGAAATACAAGATGATGAAATTGCACATTACAGAAGAAATAAGCGCCATTATTGTATCCTGCACTATATTATGCTCGTGCAGCAGCAATGCGCAGGATATAATGTTGGTGAACAATAAGACATCGGCATATAAAATAGTAGTGCCCAAAGAGCCATCTAAACTGGAGCAGAAATCAGCGGAGGCATTACAAAATTACCTGAAGCTATCGGCGGGAGTGCAACTACCCATAGTGAAGGAAGATGCGAATGCCGGCGGTGCAGCGATATATATAGGCCATACAGCCAAGGGTGACAGGATGCACCCGGCCAAGATGGCGGCTGAAAGCTACCTGCTGCAAACGGAAGATAAAGACCTGTATATAATGGGAGGCAGTGGGCAAGGACTAATATATGGCGTGTATACAATAGCAGAAAGATATGCCGGATGCCTGAAACTAAGCAATGCGCCAGCGATGGTGCATGAGCAAAAGGAAATAAAAATACCGGCACTACGTGAGGAAGTAAAGCCACAATTTGAATACAGAGAAGTGTATTACCCGGCTAGCGGCGATGCTGAATACCTGAAGTGGCATAAATTGCAGCAGTTTGAGGATCTATGGGGCTTATGGGGACACTCCTACGATAAACTGGTGCCAGCTAAGACTTATTTTAAAGAACACCCTGAATACTACGCGCTGGTAAAAGGTAAGCGCCAGCCGACACAGTTGTGCCTGAGTAATGATGCGGTTTATAAGATAGTGGTGGCAGAGCTGAAGAAACGTATGGCTGCGAACCCGGATGCCCTATACTGGTCGGTGAGCCCGAATGATGATATTGGCTATTGTGAGTGCGACAAATGCAAACCTATAGATGACGCACAGGGCAGCCCATCGGGGTCATTGATCAACTTTGTGAACCGGGTAGCCGCAGCATTTCCTGATAAAAAGATAACAACACTAGCTTATGGTTATACGCATCGCGCACCAAAGGAACTGAAGCCAGCAAACAACGTGTACATCTTCCTCAGTGATATAGATGCGTACAGAGATAAGCCGCTGTCTATTGAAGGGTCGGCAGCTGCTTTCCGCACCGACATGAAAGCATGGGGTACTATCACGCCCAATCTTTTTGTGTGGGATTATATCACACAGTTCACTAACTACCTGGCACCATTCCCTAATCTCACTACGCTGCAACCCAATATACAGTACCTGAAAGACAATGGTGTTAAAGGCATATTTGCGCAGGGAAGCGGCGAGACCTACAGCGAGTTTGCAGAGTTGAGAAGCTACCTGACAGCCGAACTGCTGAACAATGCAGCTGCAGATATAAGAAAGCTGACCACAACATTTCTGGAGAATTACTACGGACCTAAATCGGCAAAATTCGTACAGCAGTATATAGATGCGATGCAGCAAAAACTAGTAGAGTCGCACAGAAAACTGGATATATACGGTAACCCCATAAATGAATGGAATAGCTACCTGTCGCCGGACAATATAGACCTGTATGGGCAAATGCTGGATAAGGCTGAGGTTGCCGCAGAAGGCAATGCTACCTACCTGGAAAGGGTGATCAAAATGCGACTGCCACTGGAGTACACAGTGCTGCAGCAAGCACGTTTTTATGGCAGGGGTAAGTTTGGTGTATTTGTAAAAGAGAACAACGGATGGATGGTGAGACCGGGCCTGAAAGAGCGTGTAACAAGGCTTGTAGCCAACTGCAAGAAGGCAGGTGTTACCGAGCTATCGGAGGGAGGAGTGAACCCCGACCAATACCAGCAGGAGTGGGAAGCGATATACAAAGCTGGTGTTACACCGTCGAAGGCATTAGAAGGTAGTGTGGCATTGCAGAATCCATTTGTGGAGGACTATCCTGCGAAGGGTAATAAGACACTCATAGATGGTGTGCCGGGGTACAATGATTTTAGCTATAACTGGTTGTGTTTTTACGGAGTGCCTATGGTGGCGACAGTAGATATAGGGCAACCCGAAACGGTGAGCAAGATAAAGATGCACTTTCTGGATGATCCGAGGCACTGGATATTTCTGCCTACTACGGTGAAAGTAGAAGTATCGGAAGATGGTGTGAAATATACAGCGCTGGAAACACTGACCTCACCGGCTAATGACGAACATTATGAACTGAGCATAAAAGAGTATAACATCGCAAATACAGGCAAGAGTAAGGTGCGTTATATACGCGTGACGGCCGCTAACCCGGGCGTGCTGCCTGCATGGCGGTATAAGGATAATAAGAAGCCGATGATAGCTTGTGATGAGATATATGTGCAGTAATCAGGTGGTATGAACAAACGTTTCAACATAAGGGTTTACGGGATATGGATACATGAAGGCAAATTGCTGGTCAATGAGGAATTGATCAAGGATCTTGTTATTCATAAATTTCCGGGCGGTGGACTGGAATGGGGCGAGGGTACTGTAGATTGCCTGAAAAGGGAGTATAAAGAAGAACTAGGGCTGGACATAGAAGTAGGCGAACATTTTTACACCACAGATTATTTTCAGCCATCGGCATATGATGACTCGCAGATAATGAGCATCTACTATTATGTAACAGGAATAGCGCCTGAGCAACCTTATAACCACATGCCCAATGAGCGCACGTATTGGGTGGATATAGAGACGGTATCGGCCGATACATTTACGCTGCCTATAGATAAGAGAGTGGGGGCTATGCTTAAAATGAGAGCGGAGAAAGGGAGCTATAGAGCGGACTGAATTGTTCTGTCACCCGAAACGGGTGATTTTTAACTACAGGCTTTTTGTAAGTGTATAGTATACGTTAGTGACGGATATAAAAGTTAATTTCACGCCTTAGATGTATAGTTTCAGGGACATACGAAAGAAGGGGATAATGGCTATGTTGTTCTGCCTGCTGTCATGGACAGCAGCTAAGGGACAACGCTTTCCGTTTCATGATCTGAGTGTGGATGACGGGCTGATACAGTCGCAGGCGATGTGCCTGGCGCAAGACAAGACAGGCAACTTATGGGTGGGCACGCTGGGTGGGTTGTCGCGGTATGACGGGCGAAATTTTACTAACTACAATGTGCGCAATGGCTTACCCGGAAATACGGTGATGTCACTTGCTGCCGATAGTGCAGGGAATATATGGATAGGTGGAACGGACGCATTATCTAAGTTTGACGGGAAGAATTTTACACACTACAAATTATCGCGGCCACTGGAGCGAAGCATGAACCGCAGGCAACAACTGATGGTGGTGAATGATACCATATGGTGGCGTGTAGCGGGGGAAGTATATTACGTGGCCAACGGTAAGATCAAGTATTTTGTAGCGCCGGGAGGAGACGCACCGGTAACGGCATTGCTGGCGGAGCAAGGGAGTACCTATATAGCAAGGGGAGATTCTCTTTTTCACCTGAGTCATGGCAAGTGGGATACCATAAGCTTCACCCTGCCTGAAGGGCAAAAGGCACCGTCCATACAATACATCTTTAAAGACAGGGATAAAAACGTATGGCTGGCAACAAATGGCGGACTTTACAGGCTTGAGGGTAATCGTATAAAGGCTTATGAGATAAACGGAATGCCCCTTACTTACCCGGCTATGATGGCCATAACACAAGACCGCAGCGGTGCATTATGGATAGGCACCAATAACAGCGGGGTGATGAAAATATCGGGCAATAGCTTTCAGATATATAACAAGCGCAACGGGCTTAGCGACAATAGTTTCTTTGCCATGCTGACCGATGCAGAGGGTAATGTGTGGATGGCATCTGACGGGCAGGGGATTTTCAGATTTTCGGGTACGATGTTTACGGGGCTGGATGAATCTATGGGGCTACCCAGTGCGCAGGTAATGACCATAGCCTCGAATAAGAGAGACTCATTGTTCCTTGGCACTTACGATGCGGGTTTGTTTGTATTTAAAGATGGCAAAGTGGCCGCCAGGCCGCTGCCTGACGGACCAATACCCGCTATATCATCACTTGTATATGCGCATGATGGCAAGCTATGGATTGCCACACGGGGCCGGGGGCTATGGGAATACCACAGAAATGTGTTCAGACGATACTCCGCAGCCGAACATGGTGTGCTCTCTAATTTTGTGACAAGAGTGTATGAAGACCCGGATAACCGATTGTGGATAGGATTTGATAACGGAGTGATGCAGTATGTGCATGACAGCTTTAAAGTAATAGCGGCGAATATGCCCAACGTATCGTCGTTTCTGGCTATAGGACGGGATAGCATTCTTATAGCGACTGACAAGGGATTGAAGTTGTATGACGCCGGGATAATATCAGATTTTAAAACGCATACTGTGGCAGATAGCTCAGTAGTGCAATGCTTTGCGCTAAGGGGCAGAGAATTGTGGATGGGTAGCAGCGACAATGGTGTGATGAGGTATGACATGAGGACGCACAAGCTGCAGTTGATCAATAAAAGTAATGGTCTGCGCAGCGACTTTATCTACAATATAGTAGTAGATGATGAAGGAAATGTGTGGGCAGGCACCGGATTTGGTATACATAAGATAACTGTAAAAGGCAACGCGGAGCCGCATATCACGTTTTATGGTAAGGAGCAAGGGGTAACAGGGATGGAAAGCAACCTGGATGCTGTGCTGAAATTGCCCGATGGTGGTATCTGGTTTGGCACCACCAATGGAGCGCTGCATTACCAGCCACACTCTGATATGGTGTCGTCTGCGCCGTCGTGCATCATTTTAAAGTCGATAAAACTGGCCGGTGATAATGTTATAGACCCATCTTACTATGACAGTACAGACAACTGGTATGGGCTGCCTTATCATTTGCAATTACCCTATAAGAAGAACAATATCTCTTTTAGTTTTCAGGCTATAACGCTGAATGGCAGTGATCAGTTGCAGTACCGCTACAAGTTGGAGGGGGTAGATGCCCCATGGTCTGACTGGTGCGCTACAACATCTGTAACCTATTCCGCACTGCCTCCCGGTAAATATACGTTTCACGTACAATGTTCTGGTACCAGCGGTATGGAGCGTCCGGAACTTACCTATTCTTTCGAGATCATTACTCCGTTTCAGAAGACAGGCTGGTTCCGGTTGCTGGTGTTGAGTGCCTGCCTGCTATTGGGTATCTGTCTTCAGTACCTGGTGAACAGCAGAAAACTGAGGCGAAATAAGCTGCGCGAGAAGCTGCGTGCTGAGGAATTATCGAAGATAAGATTGAGAACAGCGGAAGACTTTCATGATGAGATAGGGAATAAACTGACCCGCATCAATGTGCTGGCCAATGTGTTGAAAAGCAAAATAACGCCCACCCCCGATGTGACCCGCATACTGGGACAAATAGAGGAGAATGCAGCACTACTGTATGGCGGAACAAGGGACATATTATGGTCGCTGAAACCATCGAATGACAACCTGTATGAGATACTGATGCGCATTAATGAGTTTGGTGAAGAGTTGTTTGGCGACACCGACATCCAGTTCTCGTTTCATGGAGTAAGTGAGCAGTGGCGTAATTACCGGCTGCCCATGGATATGAGCAGCAACCTGATCATGATCTTCAAAGAGTCGCTTAATAATGCCCTTAAATATTCGGGTGCCAAAAACGTATCTATAGACATACTGATGAAAGGCAGGGATGTACTACAGATATTGCTGAAGGATGATGGTAAAGGATTTGACGTAAAAGAAGTGACGAAAGGGAACGGTATACACAATATGAATATGCGCGCCGGCAGGCTGAATGGTAAGTTGTATATCGATTCTCACCATGGCAAGGGTACGATACTGACCCTGACCTTTAAAATACCCCGAAACAGGTGATGTTCTATTGATACTTAATCTGGAACTTTACTAAAAAGAGGCACGATGAATCAAGATCTGGATATACGCGTAGCAATAATAGAAGACGATGAGACCATACGCGAAGGGTATGCTTTCCTGATAGGTAACACCGCAGGTTATAAAATAGCAGGTACTTATCCCTCGTTTGAGGATGCTGCGAAGAAAATAGTGAACGATGATCCTGATGTAATACTGCTGGATGTAGAACTGCCCGGCATATCGGGCGTGGAGGCAATACCCAAACTCAAGAAGTTGCTGCCTGAGACCCATATTCTTATCTTGACCGTATATGAACAGGAGATGCTTATCTTCCGCGCGCTGGGCAACGGCGCAACGGGCTACCTGACCAAGAACACCCCGCATGAAAAGATCGTAGCTGCAATAAAAGAGGCGATGGAAGGTGGCGGGCCTATGAGCGCTCATGTGGCCAAGATGGTGATATCTTCTTTTAAACGGAATGAATCGACGCCACTAACCAGGAGGGAGACCGAGATACTGGAACAAATAGCCACGGGCAAAAGCCGCAAGCGGATAGCTGAGGAATTATTCATAGACCTGGAGACGGTGAAGTCGCACATCAAGAACATCTACCACAAGCTGGATGTGCACTCTAAGGCTGATGCGATAAAGGCGGCAAAGGACAATAAGTTTATTTAGTGTGTGATTTAAGTAAAAAGTAAAAGGGGTCTCAGCAATGAGACCCCTTTTACTTTCTGTATGAGTACCCGAGTCATTCCGGGGTGACAAAGTTCTTATTGTTTTACAACGGCAACCGTCTTAGTAGCTCCATTGCCCTTAACTACTACATAGTACATGCCAGCAGCCCAATTGGCTGTGCTGATAGATGTAGAAGCAGTAATGTTGTCGGTAGTGATAACACGGCCATTGAGGTCGATAACTGCAACGTCATAATTACCAGCGGCATTATCCAGGCGGATGTTAAGCGTGTTGACAACAGGGTTAGGATAAACGGTCATGCCTATGTTGTTGTTTACATTAGTAACGCCGGTCGTGCTCCATTCGTTAATAGAAACTGAATTTGTATTAGTTTTATCAGCTGCATCGGCTGAGCCATCTCCATTAACAAAATTAACAGCACCCCAGAAAGAAATTGCGCCTGTGCCGGCTGCAGGTGCTGTCCATGAAAATGACTCTGTAAAAGTTGTACCGCTAACGGAAATAGCTGTGCTTTGCTCTGCAATGGTAAGTAATGTATAACCAGACTGCGGTGCTGCAATATGAGTGCTCGCAGGCAATCCGGTGGTAGCAAATGTGCCTGCATCGGTTACCGCAGCAGTTGCAGTATCGCCTTTGATCGCGGCAAGCTGGAATCCGTATTTAGTTAGTGAAGCGCCAGTGCTATTAGTACCAGTTATTTTAACAGTGTAAGTAAGGCCGGCTTTGTAGTGCGTAGTTGGAACACCACCAGCTGAATCTAATTCGATGGCTACACCGATAGTGGGTGTAGCGGCAGCGCCATGACAGCCGCTGTGTGCGCAACTTGTGAAATTTAAGAGACTGCCTGCTGTTTCAGCACCAGTACAATCGTATCCGTTATTAGCTGCACCAAGGTGATAACTGCTAAAGGCGATAGTGGTAAGACCTGCAATAGCAGTAAAAAGTAGAATTTTCTTTTTCATTTGTTTGGATTAAATCAATTATTAATGGCTGTATTTTTGCAATGTTAGGAATTTTTTTTCTAAAAAAACATTTTTATGACAATTATCGCGCGCAATAAAACATAAAAATAATGCAGTTTAACAAACGGATTGTAAAGCAGTTATTTAAAGCATAAATGCCCCGTGTAAGGGGGCATTTACTGAAAGTATAGAAAATTAAATATCGTTTACTGCTTTACCACCGGGATGGTTTTTGTGCCATCATTGTTACGGAGCACAATATAATACATGCCTGCAGACCAACCTGCCGCATTGATCGCAGTTTCATTGCCTGAGTAAATGGACTTACCATTAACATCATAGATCAGGATGTTGCCGTTGAAGCCTGAAATGTTAAGGGTGTTGACAACAGGGTTAGGATATACATTGACATTTATGCTGTTATTTATCGTTGCTACATCTGTAGCTGACGCCTCGGTAACAGTAATAGAGTTATTGTTCCAGTGGTCGCCTCCACTGCCGCTACCATTTACCGCGTTGATACATCCGTATACTTTTACGGTTCCGGTACCTGCTGCCGGCGCGGTCCATGGCAGACCAGAGATAACATAAGTAGTGCCGGTAGCGCCTGTGCCCGTTGTTGCGTTGTGGCGTCCGCTGTGCTCAATGACATCAATACCACAGCTGGCGGCAGAAGTGTAACGTGTGGCAGCCGGAAGACCCGTAGTGCCCAGGGTGCCTGCTAAAACGGCTGCGCTTGTACCTGCACCTGAAGCTTTGACCACAGTGGTCTGGAAACCAAAATAAGGGAGTGATGTGGTACCTGTATTTGTACCGGTCAGTTTTATTGTATAGGCCATTCCCGGGTGATAACTTGTCACGGCTACGCCGGCCGAATCCAGTTCTACGGCCACAGTAGTTGCCGTGCTGTAGGCATGGCAACTACAGCCGCTGCCGCCAGTGGCTTTTGTGCCATCTGCACCACTATTGTATGCGCCGCCGGCAGAACTGCTTGATAATGTAATGTATAGTAGCCCTGCTACTACCGGGGTTAAGAGAAATACCTTTTTCATCATTTTGATTTTAATCGACAATTAATTTGTGCAATTATATGAAATTTTGTGGTGAAATTAATTGCCTGATTGTTATTGATTTATAAATATTGCGTATAAGCATGTTGTTGATTTTTTAAGATATTATATAGCTATTGTTTTGTTGTATCGGAATAAAATAGCTTCCTAGTCTCATTAACTACTTACTTACTACTTTTGTGGCCATATGGGGCATAAGAAACTGATCAAATTTCAGGCGATAGACACTTATAAGAATGTGCTGCAATATCCGGAGAACATGAAGGGTAACTGGAAAGATTTATTTAAAAACACCAACCCGATAACGCTGGAACTGGCTTGCGGTAAAGGCGAATATAGTGTGAACCTGGGCAGGGAGCACAGAGACCGGAATTTTATTGGGGTGGATATAAAGGGGAACCGGATATACAACGGGGCTAAAAAGGCACTTGCGGAAGGGCTGGATAACGTGGCGTTTCTGCGGACGAATATCGGACAAATAACAGAATACTTTGACACTAATGAGGTAGAGGAAATATGGATAGTATTCTCTGACCCCTTCCTGAAAAAAGGGCGGGAAAAGAATCGTTTAACACACGAACGCTTTCTGTATGCCTATCAGCAGATACTGAAGCCGGGCGGTATTATCAACCTGAAGACAGATTCGAAGGTATTATATGATTTTACATTGGAGGTTATAGCCGAGCAAAACTGCACTATTCAGCAGAACATACCTGATATACACGGACAGGGAAAAGCTACCGGACCGCTGGCCATACTTACCTACTATGAATCGCTGCACCTGGCTGACGGACGCACAATATATTATGTGTCGTTCTCGTTACCCAATACACCGATAGAACTCAAAGGCAGATTTAAAAAGAGTGCAGTTGACGGAGCATAGAGATTACTATATCCTGCCAGACGGCAGGCTGGTATTTACAGAGCAATATCTTGCTGAGCGTGGATATTGCTGTGGCAACGGATGCCTGAACTGCCCGTTTGACTACAAAAATGTACCTGAGCCTAAGCGCACTGAATTACTCAACAACAGGGGAGCTGATGAAAGACATAAAGAAGGATAAGGACCCGATATTTGATGCTATATATGCGGTAGTGCGCTGTGTGCCCAAAGGACGGGTGACCAGCTATGGTGCGGTGGCAGCAGCTATAGGTGCCGCATCGGGCGCCAGGCTGGTAGGATATGCTATGAATGCCTGCCACAATGCAAAACCCAAAGTGCCTGCTCACAGAGTAGTGAACAGGAATGGCCTGCTGACGGGTAAGCACCACTTCTCACCACCGGAAAAAATGCAGCAATTGCTGGAAAAAGAAGGAGTAAAAGTAATAGACGATAAAGTGCAGAACTTTGATACCCTGTTCTGGAACCCGATGATAGAATTGGAGATGTAAGTTTGCTGAAAATCAAAAGTTGGAACAGTTTTTGTATATAGATAAAATCAAAGACGGCCGTAGCCGTATCCTATGCCTGACACACACAGTACCCGAAGAAAATACCTCTTACTCCTCATAGTTTCTGTTTTGTTATTACCGGCCGTTTCCTGCAAACACCATGGAGGAAAGAAAAGAGTGGTCACTACGGATTTTTCCTACGACGACTTTACGGAGAAACTACAGACCGTACTATCGCCGGTAGATACTAATAGTAAGAAACCTAACAGATCGCTGACCTATAATGTCCATTATACCTACATGCAGAATGAGTATTATCCAATATGGCTATCGCACGGATATAAGGCAGATGCTGCGGCATTGCGAGCCATGGCTGAGCTGGAAGAAATAAAATGGGATGGTATAGACCCTGAAAGATATCAGTTGACCAAGATCAAAGATCTGAAACAAAAGTTGGGTGACAAGAGCACCACCCTGGCCGATGCAATAGCTTTTGATACGCTACTTACACAGAGCTACCTAGCGGCCTCGCAAGACCTGCTGTTTGGTCGCATATTGCCTAAAAAAGTAGACTCGCTGTGGTACCACGTAAATGACAGTGTATGGAACGCGCCGGCCTTGCTCACTGATATGCAGATAAAGTATGTGCCATTAGATACCTTCAGAAGTACATTGCCTACTTACAACCTGCTGCGTATGGAATACAAACACTATGCGGAGCTGGCTAAAGATAGCTCATTGATACAATCTATGGCGGCGCTGAAGGGGGTAAAGACCCAGGACAGCGATGTAAAGGCCAACGCAAGTATCATCATCAATAAGGAAGCACCTTGGATAACTACCAGTGAAAATGATAGCGTAAGTGAATGGTCGCAACAACTGTCGGCTTACCAGGATTATATGGGCATACGCCCTACGGGTAAACTGGATAGCAGCACTATGAGTTACTTGTGTATGCCGCCTGATACGCTGATGCCCAAAATAGCTGCTAACATGGAGCGCATACGCTGGATGCAGCGCAACTTCGGCGACCTCTATATATTGGTAGATGTTCCTTCGGCGCAACTTTTCTTTCGCAAGAACGGAGAGAATGTGATGCATATGCGCGTGGTAGTAGGGAAGCCTATCAGGCAAACACCATCGCTATATGCGCTGATGACCAATGTAGTGCTGAACCCGCCCTGGGGTGTGCCGCCCACGATACTGAAAAAGGATGTATTGCCGGGTCTGGAAAAAGACGGTAAAGCTTACCTGACTAAGAAAGGGCTGAAAGCCTATGACAAGAATGGCAAGGTAGTGAACGCCTCAACGATCAACAGCAAGAACTATAGACGTTATAGCTATAAACAGGCACCGGGTGACGACAACTCGCTGGGGTATGTGAAATTCAATCTGCCCAATCCTTGGGATATATACCTGCATGATACGCCACATCGCGGCGACTTTGGTAAGCGCGACAGAGCGCAAAGTTCAGGTTGTGTGCGCCTGCAGCAGCCCAAAGAGATGGCAGTATATATCTTATCGCAACTGGAGAAAAAGGACTTTACAATGGACAAGCTAGATTCTATAGTGGACACACATAAAACACAATGGCGTGTACTCTCTACCAAAATACCTGTGCACATTGCCTATCTCACTGCATTTGAAGACACTACAGGGAAGCACATCTCCTTTTCCCGTGACGTGTATCACCGCGATGAGAAGCTGATATCATTTCTGGCTGCGCAGAAATAATTAGATTTAGTTGGAGATAGGTACTACAACGGTGCTGTCTACCTTGCCGTTATTGACATACTGGATAACGCGCTGCTTGCATGCAGGCTTAATGCTTTTGGCAAAAACATCATCATATATGCTGCCTTCAGGCAATGCGCTTACTTTTCTGTTGAGCCAGAAGGAAGAGGCCATGTAGTTGTGTTCAGGGAAATAGATGAACAGGCATGTACCTTCTTTAATAGCATTGATGATCGGTATTTTCAATGGCTCCGGTACAGCAGGGCATCCCCAACTGCGTCCCAGTCTGTTATTCTCTGTAATAAATTTATCACTTACATAATCAGCCCCGTGCACTACAATACCACGATCCATAGCTGCATCATTATAGCCATTATCCATACCATTGAGCTTGAGGGATAGACCGTGATCACCTGAATAGGTACCTGCCGTTACATAAAAGCCAAGACTGGTTTGGTGAGAGTCGAAATTATTAGAGAATGATTGCGCACAATCTTCGCCTGTGCCCTGTCCATGAGCCACATAAGTATTGAATAATACCCTACGTGCAGTCAAATCGATGACCCACATTCTCTTTTCAGTAGATCCTCTGCTCATATCACAAATGGTAACAACCTCTTTTTCGTTATTGAGCTTGCCGGCATTGCGAAGATTCAGGTATCCTTTGCAGGCGGCAGCAAATACATCATAAGAGACGTGCTCGCAATTGCTGAAATCGATCTGGTGGTAGAGATTATTGATATAGTTAGCCACACGCAGCTCATCTACAGAGGAATTTGCCTCACCGGCAGTAACCGCCTTAAAGGAACAGGCTACGATAAGATACGCGCACAAGCACACAACCAATTTCTGCATTGATCTTATTTTGAGTGAATAATTTTAATACTGCGTTATCTGGCAAATATACGACATAATTGTTTTTCCAAAACATGTTGTGGTAAAGTGAACGATTTTTAACTTTTACGCATTCCCATAGTCAAACATGCTTGCCACCATGGTAAATGTTAAAATGTTTCTATCCATTTGCGCAAACCAATGACTAATAAGTAATTTAGCGCACTAATTATCCAACAACTAAACAACCACAAGTGAAGTATTTTCGTCATATTATCCTTTTTGCCATCCTGGCTTTTTTTGTGAGCGGCACAGTATTATTTGTGAGCTGCAAAAATAAGTGCGGAACTACCACCTGTCAGAATGGAGGTACCTGTGAAAGCAATGCATGCGTTTGTCCTAAGGGATACTCAGGCAATTCTTGCGGTACTGCCTGGTCTGACAAATACGTGGGCACCTATACCTGCACGGCCGGTGGCTGCACGCCCGCCAATCCGGGTACGGGTACATGGACCAGTGCTATCACCAAGAGTTCTACCGACGGAGGGGAGACAATCGTAATTTCTAATTTTGCCAGTACAAATGCCTCTGTTTCAGCCACTGTGGATACGTTGGGTAAATTGACAATAGTATTACCATCAACAGGGTATGGTATATCAGGTGATGGTACTTTGACCAATACTACTATCCTAATGACCTATACGCTATCAACTTCAGCAGGGGGTACACCCTTCCATTGCAGCTTTACAATGGTGAAGCAATAGTCCTTTGACCGTTTTGCGCAGCTAAATTGCTAACTTGCTTTTATGTTGATCAGAAAATTAGCGACTGCCTTGTTGTTTGTTCCTTTATGCGCATTAGCGCAAAAAGGTAAACAGCAAAAGAACGCTTATCCACAGGATTATTTTCGTAACCCGCTTGATATACCTATTTTTCTCGCGGGCAATTTCGGTGAGTGCCGGCCGGGACATTTTCATAGTGGTGTAGATATAAAGACGAAGGGAGAGGAGAACCAGATAGTGCATGCAGCTGCGGATGGCTACATATCACGCATAAAAATGGAGAAGGGTGGCTTCGGACATGGAATATACATTACCCATCCCAGCGGCTATACAACCCTTTACGCTCATTTGAATGACTTCGCACCGGCCATACAACAATACGTAAGAGAGAAGCAATATGAAGCGAAGCGGTGGGATGTAGATCTGCAATTGACACCTTCACAATTTCCGGTAAAGAAGGGGCAACAAATAGCGTGGAGCGGCAATACCGGTGCCTCTACAGCACCACACCTGCATTTCGAGATCAGAAGTACGAAAACGGAACATCCGCTTAATCCGGAATTGTTTGGGCTGCCGGTAGTCGATAAAAAAGCGCCGGTAATACCGGAACTGGTATTGTATTCCGGCAGTGTTTATGAGGAGGGAGACCAGTGTATAAGAACCGCACAGCTAAAGAAAACTGCAGGCTTATATGTGCCAGCTAACGGGACGGGAGACCTTGTAAATAGTGGAAGCCTTTGTGGGGTGGGCCTGGTAATGGACGACTATATGGATGGAAGCGACAATACGCTGGCTATTTATACTGCGAAACTGTACATGGATGACAGCTTGCAATCATCGATAGTGCTGGACGACATAGGATATGATGTGACCCGCTACATCAACGCATATGCCGACTACAAAACACATGCACAACATGGCAAGTGGGTGCAATGCTTATTCAAACTGCCGGGTAATCACCTGAATAGTATATACCCCTACCTGAACGCTACCGATGGAAGGCTGGATCTGAGCGACAATAAACTGCACCGGATATACATCGTGGTTGCCGATGATAAAGGCAACGAGAGTAAGGTAAAATTCAATCTGCAGGGACAGCCTGCAATAGATACCTTAGTTCCCGCGGGCTCTATACCTTTTCTTGCTAATAAGGTTAATAAATTCAATGACCCTAATGTTTCTTTTTCACTGGATGAGAACGAACTTTATGATGATATCAGCTTTATGTTTAGCAAGAAGGAGGGTGACCATATCTTCTCAGATAAGTACATAATACATTATGCCTACATACCGCTGCATCATTATTTTGAACTTAAGGTGAAGCCGAACAAGCCTGTTCCTTTTGACCTCAGGAGTAAGATGGTACTGATGTATAATGATGGTAAAGACGATGACGGCAGAGCTGCAATAGCTGCCGAAGAAGGTTGGTACAGGGCATCTGTGCGCAATTTTGGTACTTACTGGCTGGATGTCGATACTACGGCGCCTGCCATAAGATCATTACAAAAGGACGGGGCTGTGCTGACCGCAGCAAAACAGATAACTTTTGAAGCAAAAGACGCAATGACGTCGGTAAAAACATTTGCCGGATATCTGGATGGTAAATGGATATGCTTTGAGCAGCATGGCAACTCATTCTTTTATAAATTTGACGAGCACTGTAGCAAGGGAAAGCATGAATTGATATTTAAGGCTGCTGACGAGAACGGCAACGAACGGCAAGCCCAACTAACCTTTACAAGATAATAATTATGACACTGAAAGCAGGAGATAAAGCACCGGCATTTACCGTTAATGACCAGAATGGAAATGCAGTATCGTTGAAGGATTTTAAAGGGCAGAAGGTGGCGTTATATTTCTATCCGCAAGATGACACAGAAACTTGCACTATAGAGGCGTGCAACCTGCGAGATAACTTTGCCGAACTCAAGGGCAAAGGGGTGGTGATACTTGGTGTAAGCCCCGATACAGAAAAGAGTCATAAGAAATTTGAGCGCAAATATTCGCTGCCATTTACCATACTGGCTGATACCGAAAAAGAATTGCTGAATGCCTATGGTGTGTGGGCTGAGAAATCAATGTTCGGACGAACTTATATGGGTACGCTGCGCCGAACTTTTCTTATCGATGAAAAGGGCAAAATTGCTCACATTATAGAGAAGGTGAAAAGTAAAGAGCATGCAAAGCAGATAATCGAAGTTTGGGGGTTGTAATTTGATGGTGGTTAATCGATGTGTGTGTCGGTATCAATATTATTCTCTTTAGATACCACATCTTTAATGATTTTATCCAGGCGTTCCGTTACTTCAATAACATCGCCCATAAGTTCTGCATTGTGTGGGTCTGCCGGGTTATGTCGATTGAATAATTTAGCGAGACCAAGGAGTGTTGCCACCGATCCTCTCACATCATGGGCTTGTATATGAGCGATATCTTTCAGTACATTTCCCTGCTTTTGTATGTGTTTCAGATTCTTCTGTTTTTCGTGAGATAGCTGGCGGTTGGAATCGACCTGAACGAGAAATTTCCTGACCACAACAGCAATGATGATCAGCAGGAAGATAATACCTCCGATATAAATGAACCTTTCGTTACGCTTATTCTTTGCTTTCAGTTGCTCGATCTGTATGTCTTTCTCTTTAAGGTCCAGATTACGGGTAGTTTCAAGGTCAGCTATTTTCAGGTTATTTTCGGCTGAGAACATGGAGTCTTTCGCGGTGATATATGTTTTGTAATGTTCCAGTGCCGCTTTATAGTCACCCAGTAAAAAGTACGTTTCAGAGAGTGATTGGCTCACTATCTGTATCTCGTCAAGGTCATTTATTTCCTTGTCTATGGCAAGAGCGCGCTCCAGATAGCTTATGGCTTTATGAAGATTATCAGTCTTGTTGCGTTTATTGCCGGGCGATAAGGTGTCTTTGGCAAAATACAAATAGCAATCACCGGTGCTGCCGAGGGCGCATGCTATGTTCATCTGATCTCCTAGCTCTTCCGAAAGATGGAGGCCTCGGGAGTGATAGTCCAGCGCACTATCAAATTTGCCCAGGTGCAGATACACCACACCAGCTGTGATGAGGCGACTCTGAAGGCGTACTTTATCACCCAACTCTTCGGTTATCTTCATAGCCTGCAGATCGTATACGAGGGCTGTATCGAAGATATTCCTATCCATATAGATATTGCCGATGTTGGACAGCACGGTGGCTATACTCGTCTTTAATCCTATATGCTCTGAAATTTTGAGTGCTTTGAAATTATATTCGAGTGCCTTTGGGTAATTGCTCTGGTTGCGGTAGATGCTGCCTATATTAGAGAGATTGATAGCCAGACCATTATTGTCGCCCAACTCTTCAAATATTTTGAGCGCTTTGAAATTATATTCCAGCGCTGCAGGGTAATTGCTCTGGTTGGTATAGGTGTTGGCAATATTGCCCAATGCTCCGGCGATACCCACCTTGTTATTCTGGCTTTCGTTAATGGACAATGCCGTGAGAAAATACTTGAGGGCGCGTGCATTATCGTATTTAGTGAAGTAATTATTGCCTATTGATGTGCTGGATTTGGCTATACCTGATTGATAATCCAACTGCTTGGCTAACTGTAGTCCCTGATTGCCATAGGTAATGCCTTTTTGCTGATCGATATAACAATAGACATTACTGAGCCTGCAAAGTAACGTTACTTTATTAGTGTCATCTTGCATGTGCGGCAACTCGTGCAGAAGAGAATCGCAGAGTTCCTGTCCTTCTTTGTGCCCGGCATGCGCCAGCAAAGGGATAAGTAATAAACAAAAAAATAAAGAATGCTTCATGATATCGTGGACTACACAAATATTAACTATTTAACCCAAAAAAACAAGGGTTTATCTTTTGCAGATAAACCCTTGCAAATGATAGTATGAAACTCCTTATTTTCTGAGTATATCAATACACTCCGACAAGGTGATCATTCTTTGCTCGCCGGTGGAGAAATTTTTCAGACTTACCAGTCCCTTTTCTCGCTCCTCATCGCCGGGCAGTAGCACATATGTAATACCTCTTTTGTTGGCATATTTCATTTGCTTATCAAATTTGGTGACGTCAGGGTATATCTCAGCGGCAATGCCGTTTTCGCGCAGCTGCTGTAAGACCTGCAGTGCGTAGCGCTCATTATCTCCGCCGAAGTTGAGCAGTATGACCTTACCTCCGGATGCCAACTGATCAGGGAATAGCTTTAGCTCTTCAAGCACATCGTAGATACGATCGATGCCGAAGGATACGCCCACGCCTGAAAGATTTTTAAGCCCGAACAGACCGGTAAGGTCGTCGTAGCGGCCGCCGCCACCGATACTGCCCATGGTTACATCCGGGTGATTACACACTACCTCGACAATGACACCGGTATAATAATTAAGTCCACGCGCTAGGCTGATGTCTACGTCTATTTTGCCACCCCAGTTGCTATTGGCAAGTTTGTGATAATAGTCAAGTGTAGTGTTCAGTTCTTTAAGTCCTTCCTGGCCAGTGGCGTTGCCGGCCATAATGGCGTCGTAAGCGGCTAGCCTGGCAGCATTGTCACCGGCAACGTTGATTACTTTTTCTATTATAGCTATTCCTTCATCTCCAATGCCGCGCTCCTGAAGTTCTTTGGTTACTCCCGTCCATTCTATTTTATCCAGTTTATCCAATGCTATGGTGATATCCATCATTTTTTCCGGAGCACCACAAAGTTCAGATAAAGCCGCAAGCAATTTGCGGCTATTGATCTTGATCTTTACCGGCAGGCCAAGCTGGTGGAATGCAGACTGGTAGATACACAGTAATTCTGCTTCGTTGATGAGTGATGTGCTGCCTACCACATCGGCATCGCACTGCCAGAACTCACGATAGCGGCCCTTTTGGGGTCTGTCTGCACGCCATACCGGCTGCATCTGGTAGCGGCGGAAAGGGAAGGCAAGTTCATTCTGATGCATCACTACATAGCGGGCAAAGGGTATAGTAAGGTCGTAGCGCAATGCGCGTTCTGTTATTACCGGAGTGGAATAAGAACGTTGCAGTATCTTTTCCCATTCGGCAGTCATTTTGGCCTTGTAGTCGTCAGTTTGGGCGTTAAGGCCGTTGTTGAGTATTTTAAATATCAGGCGATCGCCCTCCTCTCCGTATTTACCGGTGAGTGTGGTGAGGTTTTCCATGGAGGGTGTTTCCAATGGCTGAAAACCGTATAGTTCAAAAATATTTTTAAGCGTTGTAAGCAGGTACTGGCGTTTGCGTACCTCTGCAGGTGAAAAATCGCGCGTGCCCTGTGGTATTGAAGGTTTAGACATAGTTCCGTTACTTGTGATTATCAATAATTTTCTGGCAGGCCGCATCTATCATATCATAGACAGGACCATAACCCTCCTCACCACCATAGTAGGGGTCCGGTACAGATTTATTGGTGCCGGGATACAACTCATTTAGCAGGAGGTCCACTTTATGCATCTCCGCATCTTTGCCACCTATACCCTCTATTTCATGGTATACGTCTTGAGCAAGTGCATAGATCTTATCATATTTCGTGAAAAGGGAAGCGGTAAATTTCTCCGCTCTTTGCTCAGATATGTCAATGCCGTGCTGCTTACAGGTAGCTATAGAGAACCGGTGCGGGGGCTCGCCAACATGATAAGATTCCGTGCCCGCGGAATCTACTACCCAATTGAGCCCATGCTCCTTTACTTTATGCCGCAATACGCCCTCCGCTATCGGAGAACGGCAAATATTGCCCAGGCATACCATCAATATCCTCATAACGGTGGCAAAGCTAATAAAAACGTATGGTTCGTTGACTGGTATTTGCTTTTACACATATATTCGGCACACGTATTGCTACTGTTCATGGGAAATTAATACTATGACGGGTTTTAAAAGGTATGTTTTCGTAGTTTTACCACGTATGAAGAAGATTATTTTAGTTGCAGTAATAGGTGTATTTTTTTCAAGTGAGCACGCATGGGCATGGGGTGCCAGAGGCCACGGCCTTGTAGCAGAAGTAGCTTTTTCGATGCTGGACAGCGCTACCAAAGAAAGGGTGCACAAATACTTCAGCGATATGACCATAGAGCAGGCGGCCAACTGGATGGACGAAATAAAAAGTGATCACAAGTATGATTATATGAAAGCGTGGCACTATGCGGATGTGGAAAAAGGGGAATCTTATGTTCCTGCCAAGGATGGGGACGCTATTGCAGAAATAAAGGCAAGCATCGAGGCTTTGAAGCACAAAGAAACCCTGAGTGATGAGGATATACGTAGGCACATACTAATACTCATGCACCTTGTGGGCGACATGCACCAGCCACTGCACGTTGGCTATGGCAGTGATAAGGGAGGTAATACGGTGCAGGTGAGGTATAATGACCATGGAACTAATCTGCACCGTGTATGGGATTCCGAGATCATAGAAAGTGAGCATATATCGCTAAATGACTGCATGAAACGACTGAAAAATTTTGACAAGGAAGACTTGAACATGCTATCTGCCATCAATATTGACAACTGGATGAAACAGCCGCGTTCGCAGTTAAATAACGTCTACAACTTTAAAGACGGGACTATAGATGAGGCGTACATAAAGAAGAATAAGGTAATAGTAGAAGATGAGATAGCTATTGCGGGACTTCGATTGTCAGCGATACTCAAGAGTGTATTTAAGGCATAAGGCTTCAGGAAAATTAGAGAGCCCCGCAGCAACTGCTACGGGGCTCTCTTTTTTAAGTGAAATCAATTTACACCCAGATCGCGCAGTTCGTTTCTTATGATGTAAAGAGGTGAGGCAATCGCGTTGATGTATTGGAAATTACCTTCCCGATCGTTCTTGATGGACAGCTGTATACCGCTGGCCTCACTTTGCACCGCGTTGACCACGTAGCTATTGCGGATGCTGTCGAAGTATATATAAGGCGCTCCGGATGAGCCGAAACGGAAGTAACCCTTCATCAGGTAGCGATATCCCTCGAATACATAGTTGCCACCTACCTCATCGGGGAAAACGCCGAAGTGATCAAGCATACCCTCAATCTTAGCCTCATTAAGTAAGCGGCCGGCAGGGCTGTTGGGCGAGCTTTGCAGGCAATGCATCTTGTCCGGGGTCTCTTCAAGAAAATCTGTGTTGATAGAAAGGGACGGTATTTTATCAATGATCTCTTTGGGAGTATTGATGATCTTATACAAGGCAATATCTGCACTGTAGAAGGCCTTGACTAGTTCTACTTCAACAAGGAAGGTATGTTTCTTGGCGTCCGGCTCATAGATCATCTGGTGAGGCGCCATCAAAGCCGTCAGGGCAGGATCATTGTACAACGTGTTATTATGAAACTGGATGACCAGGTGTGGTAAGCATATCTTTTTCGCTGCCAGGGTTTCCCACCGGGTATCAAAGCGTTTTTGCTTCAGTATATTGGTAATGCCCTGCAAGCCATTAGGCTCAAGGTTGTTGATGTACAGTTTACGTGTATAAGCGTCTGTAAAATAATGCTGATCGATAAATGATTTTTGAGAGCCATCCAGTTTGTACAATATCTCTTTCTGATACAGTTCTTCATCAATGGATTTAACATATCCTGCCTGTATACGTAGATTGTGCGCAACAGTGAGCAGAAAGCCGTTGCCTACATGAAAGGCACAAATGTTATTCTCGAAAGAGCGACGTTCCGGCTCGGTAGGATTATACACCCACATGATACGATGAAGCGGCGACGACTGTTCGTCTATAAGCTGGCGTTTAGTATTGAGCATGGGGGTTAGTGTTTTGTCAGTAAGTGATGATAACAAAAATAAGGTATCCTTCGCAGGAATGCTCACAGGGATGCCAATACCGCAAGGGTATCTTTCTTATCCTGGTGCAGCTGCTGCATGAGCGCCTCCAGGGATGGGAACTTCTGCTCATCCCGCAGTTTCCGGATAAATTGTATTTCCAGTACATCGCCATAAATGTCTTTGTCGAAATCGAAAAGATTGGCCTCTATTTTGATCTCTTTCTTATCAGTGACAGTAGGATTGTAGCCGATGCTGAGCATACCATCGTAGCGAGTGCCGTTATGCTCCGCCCTGATGGCATATATACCGATACCCGGCACCAATTGTTCCGGATCCAGTGGTTGCAGGTTGGCTGTAGGATAGCCTATGGTACGTCCCAGCTTATTACCGTGTACTACCCGGCCCCTTACCGCATATGCGCGGCCCAGCATGTGTGCGGCTTCCCCTACCTGGCCATCGTTTAGTGCCTTGCGAATGCGGGTAGAGCTCACTGACGCAGCGTCAATGAGCTGGGCGGGTATTTCGGTAACATGGTACTGATTAGCCGTTGCAAATTCCTGTAGCAGTTGAATATTCCCTTTGCGGTCGTGCCCGAAGCGGTGGTCGTAACCAATAACGATACTATGCGGGTGAAAGCGGTGAACCAGAAAATCTTCGATGTACTGCGCGGCGGAAAGATTGGCAAACTCACGCGTAAATGGAACGACCACCACATGGTCTATGCCGCGCTCCTGTATCAGGGATATCTTTTGGTCCAGAGGGGTAATGATGCCCAGTGGCTGATCTGGAAACAATAATTTACGTGGATGCGGGTCGAAAGTGATCAGGATGCTCTCCCCGTTTACCTCACGCGCATGCCTTACTACCTCTTGCAGTATAGCCCAATGACCCAGATGCACACCATCGAAAGTACCGGCTGTTAAAACCGCATTTCTGAAAGAGGGTAAATTATTTATGTCTGTGAATACCGCCATTTAATAGAGGTCGCAAAGGTAAGTGAACCCGCTGAAATAACCCCTCATCAAACCATGATGAATAGTATTATTTGTGATGTTTATTAGGTTTGGCCGACATATAGAACACCAGATCACCTCCCTGCATGATCTCATCATGTGTTATATAAAGCCGGTTCAGCAGTTTACCGTTCAATTCTGCTTTACGTACATATATGTTCCCGGGTTTTTGGTCGCGTGCGGTTATTTTAAAGATCTTGCCGTTCTCCAGATTTAAGGTAGCCTCTTCAATAGCAGGGCTTCCCAGGTCATACCTGTCGCTGCCGGGAGCCATAGGGTAGAAACCCATTGCGCTTAGTATATACCAGGCACTCATCTGTCCACAGTCATCATTGCCACTAAGGCCTGCAGGTAGTGGGTGGTACATTTGTTTCAATATATGGCGTACCCTCTGCTGGGTTTTCCAGGGCTGATCGGTATAATTGTATAGGTAAGCGATGTGGTGCGACGGTTCGTTGCCATGCACATAATTACCGATGATGCCGTCGCGGGTGATATCTTCAGTAGCTGCAAAATATTTGTCAGGGAGTTCCACATCGAATAGCGAATCCAGGTGTGGCACAAACCGTTTATTGCCCCCCATCATTTTTATCATATCGGCTGGGGCATGTGGCACATATAAACTGTAGTTCCATGCATTGCCCTCTACAAAGCCGGCTTCGTCAGTATTAAGTACATCAAAATCCTTTTTGAAGGTACCGTCATTGAGTTTGGGCCGCATAAAGCCGCATGATGGGTCATATACATTACGGTAGCTAAGCGCACGCTTACTGAACTCGTCGTAAATATCGGTGCGGTTGAGCTTTTGAGCCATCTGTGCTATACACCAGTCGTCGTAAGCATACTCCAGTGTTTTAGATACTGATGATCCGTTCTTATCTTCAGGTACATAACCCATGTCCATGTAGTAGCCCAGGCCATCATAGGTCCTATGTTTGGCGGTGTTCACGCAGGCATCTAGTGCTTTATTGGCATCGAATCCTGTGTTGCCTTTTATAACGGCATCTGCAATTACCGACACACTATGATACCCTATCATGCACCAATTTTCATTAGCAGAATTGCTCCATACCGGTAGCATATGATGCACACTTTGATCATAATGTACCAGCATACTTTGTATCATATCGGTATTGCGCTGTGGCTGCAATATATTGAACAGCGGATGCAAAGCCCGGTGAGTATCCCATAGTGAGAATGTAGTGTAATTGGTGAAGCCGGTAACCCTGTGCGTATTCTGATCTAACCCTCTATATTCACCATTTACATCCATATAGATGGTAGGGTTGATAAAAGCATGATACATGGCCGTGTAAAAATTCTCCATGGTTTCTTCATCGGCTTTTACTTTTACTTTTTTCAGTTCTGCTTCCCACTGTGCTTCGCCTTGTTTTTTTATGGCATCAAAATCCCAGCCTGGTGCTTCCGTCATCATGTTTTTTATTGCATTCTCTGTACTTACAGGTGACAGAGCAAACTTAATTTTTATTTTTTCTCCCTCGGTGGTGCTGAAGTTGAAATACGCCCGTATCTGTGTGCCGGCAATTTCAGGGAAGTCCTGATCCATTTTAAATTTGCGCCAGAATCCCCTATACACTTCTTTTTTTGTATTGTCCTGGTAGCCGTAGTGAGAGAAAGGCTTGGAAAAGGCCATGGCAAAATATAGAGTTCGGGTGCGCCCCCATCCGGTGGTTTGCCTGTAGCCTGTGATCAGGCTATCGTTCTCTACACGCACATAGGTCCACACATTTTTATCTGGGTAGTTATAGATGCCGTACATAAGGTCGAGTATAATGTGGGCGCTATCACTTTTAGGGAAGGTGTATTGGTGGAACCCTACACGTGTAGTAGTAGTGAGCTCGGCAGTAATGTTGTTATCCGCCAGTTTCACTTTGTAATAATCGGGCGTGGCTACCTCAGTTTGGTGTGAGTAAGCTGAACGATAGCCACTATGCGGTTGATCGGCAGTGCCAGGGTTGAGTTGCAGCTTACCTATAGTTGGCATAATGAGAAAGTCGCCCAGATCGGAATGGCCTGTACCGCTGAAATGGGTATGACTGAAACCAACAATTGTTTTATCCTGGTATTGGTAGCCAGCGCAATATTTGTACACATCTCTATTGTACTTGCCATTAAGCTCGTAGGGTAGGGTGTCCGTTTCCGGGCTTAGCTGCACCGAGCCGAAGGGAACCGTAGCGCCAGGGAATGTATGGCCCATCCGGTCGGTACCGGTAATGGGTTTAACATATTTCGTTAGTTCCTGTGCTGTCGCCTGCAGAGCTGCCAGTAAAAAAATGCCAGATAAAAAGTACTTCATGATGCAATAGTTAGTATGCGAAAATAAATGTACTGTTTTTTGCTATCGCATTAATAAAAACATCCCGAGTTTAGGCGGGATGCAAGGGTAAATATCTTAAGGATAAGACTCTTATTGAATAACGGTTTTTACGGTGCCGAAACTGTTACTGTTGCCGGCCTTTATAAAGTACATACCCGGTGCAAGGTGCAGGTTGCGGATGTGATACCTGCCCGTGCCTTCTTCAGCATTCAACGTCTCGGTGTGTAGTTGACGCCCCATCATGTCATAGACAGCCAGTTGGTACTGGTCTTGCCTGCGTGTTGACAGCGAAAGCAGAATATCATCAGATGTGCTGTTGCCTATAATATGCATAGCAAGCATTTGCAGGTCGTGTTGCTCAATACCCATCGGGAATGCGGTGATGTTGATATTGTCTAAATACCACACGCTACCATACGTACTTACGGAGGTATACCTGAAAGCGAAATATAGCGGGTGTATTGCTTTATAAGCCGTAATATCAATTTCATGAGTAACCCAGTCAGACGAGTCGCCAATACTGATCAAAGGGCTAAGAGCAGCGCTGATGTCGTGCGCCGTGCTGGTATCATAGTGACCGAACGTATCAAGAGCACTCAATCTTAAAAACGTGAGTCTGGAACCCGAAGCCCAAAGGTCTGTCTTAGAATCGAAGTGCAAAAACGCCCTTTGGTAAGAGCTGAGATCTAATAGTGGGGTTATGAGGTAAGACGTATCCAGATTGTACGAGCCGCCATAGTAACCGGTACACTCCATGCCGGGGGTGCCATATCTGCCATCTGTAGCAGTGCAGGTCCATGCCCCAGCCGGTGAAGTGCCACTTATAGGATTTACTACCAGCCAGTCTGTAAGGGAATGAGAGCCAGCAGGGCAATCGCTGGTGGTAAAGGCTTCACGCAACGTATCTACCGCCGTCTGAGCCAATGAGTTCAGCGTACCTAATATAATCGATGAAAGTAATACTATCTTCTTCATAGTATAAATATTGTTTAAGGGTCAAGATGGTGGTTTGTGTCTACTGCAAGTTAACTAAATTCCGAGCTATTCCTCCCATCCCATAGTCCTGGTAAATTATTTTCAAATATGCCCCAGATAGGTTTCGTTACCAAATAGACACAACAATCCAATATCCATAGACGAGAGCTATCGGTGAAATGTTAGTAACTTAGAAAATATTTTTTTGTCTCTAACATTCAGCGGTATTACCTCGTCTATGTGTTTAGCTTACAAGTTTATTCGGGCTAGTATGTAGAATTAATTTAATGATAGCATTGCCAGATATCCATTACATAAACAATTCATTACCAGTAGACGGTAAGAGTTCGTCCGGGCAGGATGACCTCAGTACCCTTATACGGGAATGTATGGCTCATTCTCGCAGCGCTCAAAAAAAATTATATGATATATATGCCCCGGCAGCTTATGGTATAATAAAAAGATACATGTTTAAAGATGAGGAAGCCGCCAGAGAGATACTGAATGACTCATTTTTCAAAATATTGACCAAGCTGGATCAGTATTCTTTTCAAGGTGCATTTGAAGGGTGGATAAGAAGGATAGTTGTAAATACCGTGACCGACTACCTGAGGAAAAATATTAAAGATGCGCCGGTGCATAAAGAAGTGCAGCCCGAGGATGCCTTTGTGAACAGCAGCTCAGTAGAAACCTTGTCACATAAAGAACTGTTGCAGGTAGTGCAAACATTACCACAGGCACAGCTGGCAGTTTTTAACTTATTCGTGTTTGAGAATTGCGCCCATAAAGAAATAGCCGACCTGCTGAATATTACAGAGAATAATAGCCGCTGGTACCTGAACGATGCACGACGACGGCTGAAGGAAAAGCTGGCAGGAAAATAAAACAGACAATTGAAGTAACTGAATATAAAAATGAAAGAAATGGAAAATATTGATCACCTTTTTAAAAGCGCTCTCGGAGACTTCTCTGAGGCCCCGCCGCCCGAGGTGTGGGATGCGCTGGAGAAGAGATTAGACGGGGAAGACCGTAAGCGTCCCGGCTTTGTCTTTCGCTGGTTTTGGGTGGCACTCAGCATTTGCTTCATGACTATCATCGGCTCGGCGATAGCATGGAAGATGCATAGCAATAATGTTGCATTCGCATCAAGATCGCGCAATGTCGATCCTGCAATTGTGCAACAGGCACCACCTCATAACAATGAGGCTAACGCATCGGGACGCGTTAGCGAGGAAGTGGCCCATAAAGTGACAGGAACAAATGAGGGCGAAAAGAATAATTCGGTTACATTGACAGCTAAAACTAAAAAAACTACTACAGATAAATTTATAGCTGCTAACACAACAGTTGCTTTATCAGAAAAAGTTACTGAACAGAGCGCGGTTGAAAATGTACCGCCCAAACGCGATCCACAAAACTTCAACCCGGCAGCTACTGCTCTGCAGCCTGAAGAAAGCAGTGCGGGTGAGCCGGTCGAGTATGTAGTGAATTCATCTGTCAGGCATAATATAATCGTAGCAGAAACAGAAACAACACAAAGTGCTGCGGGACCACATATACAGGAACCAATTTCGGAACCTGAATTTAATGACGAACCTCAACCTTTGAAGAAAACTACAGCAGATAAATATGGTGCAGGTAGAATGGCGATAAATGGTACTAGTCAACACGCCCAAAAAAGTACCGGGAAACAGAATCAAAAGGTACTCAGGTCCACTGTTGCTGCAAATGACCGCGTTAAGAGGACGATAAAGATGGCTGCCATCATCAGTAAGACTGATCAAATAAAAGAGACTAATGAGTTAGCTGGCAATGTACATATTAGTGGAGTTGATGTAAAAAAACGGCAGACCGCAAACACACCGGCTTTTTCGGACAATAAGCCGGCGGTGAAAAAGGCTGAGGTAATTGTGAAGAAGGACAACGCACAATTGGCAAAGGCACCGACCGCTGTACCCAAAGTAGTGACCCCCAATGCTATAGACGCAAAACAAGCCGCTGCTAAGAACCATACCCAACCCGCGATCAAAGAGGGTCTCATTGCTAACCAGACAGATGTGAAACCTGTTCAAAACCTGAGGAAGGGAAAGAAAGCTGATGTTGCTGCAAGAACTGCCGATACTCATCAAACGACTTCACAGGCTACAGCAAGCAACAAGGATGTTTCCAAAAAGGTAACAGACAATAAAGTAATGCGTCCTGTTACTAGTCACATTGCTGCGACTACTAACTCAACTGTTACTGCCTCTGCAATTACATTGGTAGATAAAAAAGAACCTAAGCTTAAGAAGACGAATACCATACAGCCTGCTACGGAAAAGGTAGTGGCGTCAAATGCACTGGCTAACAAGAAAAGGAACACTAAGTACAATGAGCAGCCTGATGTAAAACTGATCAAGGATAGTAACGTGCCGAAAACTGAGCGAGCTTCAAAAAATGAGGTTACCGCAACACCATCTGCCACCGTAACGAAAGTGGTTGCCGCAAGAGAGGCGAAGAAGAATGCCGATCTGAAAAAGCTGGCTGCAAGGAATAAGAACGATGCCGGGGTAGTTGTAGCGGCGTCTGGTAAACAAATGGCACAAGCCGATAAAAGGAAAGCACAACCTGCAATAGTTAAAAAGCAATCAGGTATAGCAAAAAAAGCGGAAGCCAAAGTCACTGCCCTTGCTAAAGATGGTAATAAGAAAAGGAAAACCAATACGGTATCAGGTATAACCAGCACCAAGGGGAATAAGAAGAGCAGCACAAATGTCGCGACTAATCAACCACAACCAGCAAGTATAGTAACTGAACTACAGCCCGCGATAACGGCTGTAGCTGCAGCAGCGCCTGTTACATCGCCGTCTCCGGTGGCTACAAATTCTTCTGCATCCTCGTCCATTTCGTCGCAAATGAAGATGGCTGATCCTGCCTTACAGCATGGAAAAGATACATCTGCAAGTTCTGCTTCAGCTGGTTCTGCTGCAAATGACAGCAATGCTAAAAAGCCGTTTTGGAAAAAATACAAATTTGAAGCAGGCGTAAAGGCCGGCTTCGAAACCGGTTTCAGCAGTACAGCAGCAAATAAAGTGGTGGTGTCGCCATATATAGAATGGATGTTGGCGCCGAGGATGTCACTGTTGATACAGCCTTCATTCAAGACCTCGTTTGTACGTAATGTAAAACTTAATGGTAATCAAAGTTTTTATAACCCATATGGTGATAGCACCGTTAGCTATGTGACAGCTACATTGATACCCGTTATTGTAGGAGGAGGTATTGTTGATACGCTGATCAAGAGAACGTATCATTACTCACAATCGAAGGATTCTATAACAAAGACCTATGTAGCTTCATCCGGGCACTATCAGGAATACGACCTGCCATTGCTGTTCAAGTATGCATTGAACTCTAGGTTGTCTGTGTATGGCGGTGTAAACCTTACTTACAGCAGGTACGCGTACAATGCAATAAAGGAGAATACCAGTACGCTGAAGGTTGGAGTGGTGGCTGATAGCTTCACGATTAGTAATCTTAATGCTCCTTTGCCTGCACCTCCTTCAGCGGCTGCAGCAATTCACTTTGCCGGCAATCCTATTTCTGGCTACACTGGTCCTCTCTACCCATCTCCTTCATCTGGAGGGCTGTTCAGGTTGGGGTATATGTTAGGTTTCAGTTACGAGTACAAAAAAAGGTGGATGATAGACATGCTGATGCAACAAGGTTCTGCTAAATCAAATACTGAGGGTGGAATAAATCTGAATAAAGCTTTGTCTGCCAACTATTTTAGATTTACACTCGGCTATAAATTAAGAAAATAGTCCCCTCTATGCTATCATAAACGTTCCTTAATGTGCAACATTAAGGAACGTTTTTTTGTGGAATTCATTGTTACAAAATCCTCTACATTTTTATCGCTATACACAATACAAAATTTTGAAGTGTAGGTTTTAAAAATGTATCTGTCTTGTATGGTTCAATTGGTTAGTGTTTTAAAGATTTGTTCATTTTCGAAGGCATAGTTTTTACAGAAAATGAGTAAACCAAAACCAAAATTTAAAGCTATGCAACAACGGAATCAAAGGCTGACCAACTACCAGCCAAACAACGAATGGAACGAAACAAATAACAGGGGAACAGACAGGACTAACGCTGATTACAGTGAGTCTGATGTGCAGAATTCAAGGCTACAACAACAACAGCACTACATCAGGGGTGGACAGCAGGAAGGCTATCAGGGAAGCAGCTACAATGACGGTTATCAGGGTTATAGCGAACAGTATGATAACAAACGCGGCAATCAATGGGGAAGTTATCCGGGTGCACAGCCGTCGGATAATGGCTACAGTCTAAATCAATACGGCTCGCAAAACCAATATGGTTCGCAGTATGAGAGCGATAACTACAGCCGAGGTAATCAATTCAATGGCAACCAACAGAATGCGTCGACCGGCAGCGAGCAATACGGTCGTCGTAGCCAATACGGAAGCAATCACACTCAGGATAGCAATTATAGCCGCAGACAGCAATACGCCGATAACAACTCAGGCTGGGAAAACGGTGGCAACACCCGTGAGAATAGGTACAATAGTGGAGGGTCACAGTCTGCTTACAATCAGAACTATGGTGGCCCTTCTACATATGGTCAGGACTATGCCGGACCATCTGCCTTTGGTCAGAATTACGGAGGAGCATCTGCATATGGACAGACCTATGGTCAGAATAGCCCGCAATATGGCGGCCAGAATTCGCACGGCAATGCTACCAGCTACAGGGGTAAGGGCCCCAAGGGTTATCAGCGCTCTGACGAACGGATCACCGAAGAGATCAACGACCGCCTTACGGATGACCATCAGTTAGATGCATCCGGTATCGAAGTGCGTGTGACTAATGGAGAGGTTAAGCTTACAGGAAGCGTTCCAAGCCGCGAAGCTAAACGTCGTGCAGAAGATCTGAGCGAATCGATCTCAGGTGTTGCTAACGTTGAAAACAGCATAAAAGTAAAACAAGAAAATAGTCCCTCTGATGTTTCTGCAAAGTCATCATACTCAGTCAGTGAGGATGGCTTGAAGAACACAGACAAAAACAAAAGCACATCGAAGATGTAATGAAAAATGCACAATGAAAAGTGCATTTGGTGTGACAAGTGCCGGGCGCTATGCCCGGCACTTATTATTACAATATGCTACAGTTATTAACGAGGGCTTAGGTTATATATCTTCCTGATGTCGCCCAGGATTTTCAGGAAATCTATATTCAGATCTTTGAGCACACCGGTATGCAGATCGAATACCCAACCGTGAACCACAGGGAATTGATGGTCTAAATAGGATTTTTGCACTTCAGCTGTCTTGATGACATTGATGCACTGCTCCAGTACATTCAATTCCACCAGTCTGTTGTAACGTTCATTCTCATCGGTAATAGCATTCAATTCATCCTGATGCATACGGTATACGTCACGTATATTTCGTAGCCAAGGATTAAGTACGCCGAGATCGACAGGGGTCATCGCTGCTTTTACACCGCCGCAGTTGTAATGACCGCAGACGATAATGTGTTTCACCTTAAGGCTATTGACTGCATAGTTGATACAGGACATCACGTTGAGGTCGATATTGATGACCAGATTGGCCACATTACGGTGCACGAATAGCTCGCCCGGCTCTAGTCCCATGATCTCGTTAGCGGGCACCCTGCTGTCGGAACAACCTATGTACAAATAGTCCGGTTGCTGATCAGCGGCCAGTCGCTCAAAATAGTTATGATCGCTGTTGGTCATTTTAGCTACCCATTCTGCATTGTTGGCAAATATCTGTTCGTAAGAGGCCATGTTTTCACTTATTTGTAGTGCAATATTAATGCAATAGAGGTAGATAATAACACAAGATGCAGGGATGCAAATTAATACTGCAGGTATACATTGCTATTAGCTTGCAGCGATGATATCAGCCTCACGTATCGGGATCATAAGCCACAGCTCTTCTCCGATCACAATACTTCTGGTTCAGTTTTTATTGGGTACTGGGCTGCATGTCATTGGCTATCTGAGTGTTGCACCTGAAAGACCCACGTTTTGCCATTGATATTGTATTAGGAACTCAGCGCGTTTAGTCCCAGCCAGGCCATCATACCCATACCTACTTTCATTGCGTTCTCATCAATATCGAAATGAGCATTATGCACAGGTGCTGCGAATGTATTGTCCGGGCCTTGAGTGCCTATGCGAAAGAAGCAGCCGGGTACCTGGTGAGTATAAAAACTAAAGTCTTCACCCGCCATGCGCATGTCCAGTGTGCGTACATTTTCGTCACCCATGTAGGTTCGTGCCCAGCCCTCTGCTTTTGCAGTGAGCGCCGGATCATTGAAAAGAGAGGGATAGCCAGCCGGAATATCAACTATAGCCTTTGCTCCGTAAGCAGCGCACGTTTGCTCTGTAATGTCTTTTATCCATTGGTGTGCCTCGTAGCGCCATTTTTCATTCATTGTGCGGAAGGTGCCGAGCAACTCTACCTTGTCGGGGATAACATTGGTGGCAAAACCTGCCTGTATACTGCCAAATGTGAGCACCGATGGGATAAGCGGGTTTCCCTTTCTGGAGATGACTTGCTGCAGCCCTACTATAACCTGCGCCGCAATAGTTATCGGGTCGATGGTTTGGTGTGGTAGCGCAGCATGACCGCCTTTTCCTTCTATGGTGATGTATACTTCATCGGCGCTGGCCATGTACTGGCCCGAACGGAAACCCACAGTACCGCAGGGCAGGTGAGGATATACATGTAGTGCGAGAATGGCTTCAGGCTTAGGGTTTTCAAGAGCTCCTGCTGCTATCATCAGGCTGGCACCGCCAGGGTGTTTTTCTTCCCCGGGCTGAATAATGAGTTTGATCGTTCCTTCCCATTCATTTCTTGTGTCGAACAGGATGCGCGCTGCCCCCAACAGGCAACTGGTATGCACGTCGTGACCGCAGGCATGCATTACACCGTCATTCTGCGAGCGATAATCAACTGTATTGGCTTCTTTGATCGGAAGAGCGTCCAGTTCAGCTCGCAGGGCCACGCATTTCTTGCCTGGATTCTTGCCCTCGATTAATGCAATAATACCCGTTCCGGCAACTCCTGTAGTATGCGGAATGCCCCATTCAGCAAGCTTGCCCGCTACAAATGCAGAGGTATTATACTCTTCAAAGGATAATTCGGGATGCGCATGTATATGGTGACGAATTGACTGAACTTCAGGAAAATAATGCAGCGCCTTTGCGCGTATCTGGTCTATCATATTAATTGCTGTTAATGGTCACCTCGTCGGGTACTATCATGCAGGGGCTGAACAGCGTGTTAGCGTCCTTGTACATACCTTCAGCATCATCCCGCTTGCGGAAATCTCCAGCCTTCACCTTATAACATGGTGATGCGTAAATGAGATAGGTGTGCACACCGGGATTGCGGCTCATGAATTCCGATTTTACGCGCAATGCTTTAGTCCTGTCTGGGCCATTATATATCTGTACCCGGAAACCAGGACCTGTGTAATGTGGGCCGTGGCTTTCTGTAAGAAATGCTTTGCGGGTAGGTTTTACGTCTTTATCTTTTTTAGGGTCAGCGCTTTTTGTTGCGGATGTTTTTGTAGCGGCTAAGGCCACTTTAGATTCTGCATTTTTTGCTGGCATCGTTACTTTTCCCGTGGTAGTCTTGGCCACTTCTTCTCTGCTGTCTTTTCCGGCTGCAGTTTCCTTAATGGTCTTGAGTTCTTTAGTTTCCTTAATATCCGCCGGAACTGAGGTGCGTGGGGTTTTTATTTTGCCAGTTTTGGGTGCAACTGTTGCATTAGCTAGCGGTTTATTTAACTCGGAGGCTTTGGTTTTGTTGATCAATAAACTAAGGCGTGGATCAGTATGAACAGATACACTGCCCCTCTCCTGTCCATAGGCCAGCATGCAGCTAAACAAAAAAGTGAGAAAAAACGATATGTATAGTAGCCTGTGTGATTTCACGGGACGATAAAATTAAAGAAAAAAAGCAAACTTATTGCACAGTATTTGCCTCTGGAAAAGTTGCCGTGGCAAATAAGAGTAACATAATTCAAAGGTTAAGGGAAAAAAATACACGGATTGGGCGGGCGTTTGCAACTATTTTGGGTGAGTAAGCACTGCTTTATATGGACTAAAACCCTTTTTTCATTTGTTTCGAAAACGGAGTAATGTCGGGAATTTCTTTTGGCCGCTTTTTAACCTATTTTTGTTTCAGAATCTGATCAGTTTAGCCTGGAGTATTTTGCTTAGGTTTGATCCAGCCTAAAAACGTGTTCCTTAACTAAACATTACTGAAATATGCTATCAACAAAAAGTAATCATACAAAGAATGTGTTTATTGTATGCTTCATAACATTGATAGTTTTCCTTATCAGGCGGTACGATGGCTTTGTCAATGCTCAATTTTTTACAGAGGATAGTGTTGTTTTTTGTCAGCAGTATCTTGACCTTGGAGCCCATTCAATATTTAAGCCATACGCTGGTTACTGGCACCTTATTCCGCGGTTGATAGCTTTCATATCCGGGTCTTTGGGTGTAGGTTATTCAAACCTGCCGCTTGCATTCAACCTTGCCACATTATTGGTAACATTGTTTGTTAGTGTAAGTCTCTACTTCAGCGCGGTAAAACTCAAGCTAAGGAACAAATTAGTGTATGCAACATTTTTCCTTTTCGTACCTATGGGGGGAGAGGTATTTATGAACGTTACTCACGTGATCTGGATCACCTCTATCTACCTTATAGATTTTCTATTTGTATCTTATTACGCCAATGCTGAACAATCAGGTGGCCGGAGTTGGTACCTGCAGTTAGTTGTTCTGGCTACCTTTTCCATCACAGGCACGTGCTCATTGCTGCTGATACCGGCGATCTTGGTTATCCTTATTCTAGAGCGAAAGAAGCTGACAATTCGCCAGCTAGTGCCATTGGCTGTTGTATTTGCAGGGGGAATGATCCAGCTATTTCTCATGAAGTTTGTTGACCCTCGCAAGCCTGTCGGGAGTTGGACCGTAAAGGCAATATTTACACGCAACACTTTTGAAGTTTTCACGAAAAACATAACCGACGTATTTTACCTGTACTTCTTGTCTCCTTTATTAAAGTATAAGATCATTTTTGGTATCAGTACTATTATATTCTGTGTTTTGATGTTTATGTGCGTGATGGCTTACCGACGCATCGAAAATAAAAGAAAATATGTTCTTGTGCTATCGGGTCTCGCTTTCTGGGGTAGCTCTATGTTCGTAATGGGACAAGCTATCGGACCCGAAATGCGCGGCTTTACTGCACTGCATAATGACCCGGTAAAATGGGCCAATTTTGACGGCTGGTTCACTTATCAGCGTTACTTGTTCATTCCCTACGTATGTATCATGTGGTTGCTGGTTGTAGGATATGATGCCTATATTAAAGCATGGAACATTGTCGCGTATTTATTGTTCTTATCTTTTCATTACAGAGAATTGAAAAATACCCTTCCTGACCTTAAATGGAAGCAACATGTGCAGGAATATTATGAGGGAAAGACAGATACTATAGCGTGTAACCCGCATGGATGGGGATACCAGGTTATTTTACCTAAAAAGAAATAGGGTAGTTGAGTTAAAGATATCTCGCAGCAATTATGCCATTGTCCACAGGGAAAGAAGAGGAAACCGGCCAAGTCACTCTTTCATCAACTTGTATATAAAGGAAATGATTTCCTCCGATGAAGAGGTGAACAAGGATTGCTTAGGCCCTATACCACCTTTCTCTACCATGGCCACTATTCCGGCCTTGTTGAGTATTATGAATGAGGGAAAGCCGTTGCGGTAGTTCATAGTATGGCACTCTTCGTAATGGTCATTAACAGCAATGGGGAAATGGATAGAATGACCTTTTAGAAAATCAGGTAACAGGTCGCCCTCTGGAGTTATAGAGATCATTTGAAAATTTGTATCCCTTTTTAAAAGGTCGTATAAAGCATTAAATGGTGGTATATGTTCATCTCCCCCGGTCACGAGCCAAAATAGTATAAGGGTCACTTTACCCTTGCAGGATTCTGTTGAAATTGTTTTGCCATCGATAGTGTTGACCTCGAAGTTGAAGTAAGGTTTGCCTATGTGTTGCCGGTTAAGTGAGTCATAGTAATTGCTCATAGACATCATTTCCAGATCGCTAAATTCTTTACCGATATGCACATGGGTGTTTCCCACATATCCTGTATCTGTTACTTTTTCTTGTGCGCTTAGTTTGCTAGTCGGCGGGGACAAGAGTAGCAAACTATAAAATAGCATTTTCATAGTATCTGAAAATACTGATGAGAAATGAAAAAGCCATCCTGTAAGGATGGCTTTTTATATTTTGATATTTTTTCAACTGTATTAGTTGGCGCTAACTGCGTCCTGAACGAGCTTAGCAGCTTCGCTGAGTAGGATAGCGGATTGTACTTTCAGACCTGAATTAACGATCAGTTCTTTAGCGGCCTCAGCGTTGGTGCCCTGCAGACGAACAATGATCGGGATATTGATGTTGCCCAATTTCTTGTACGCGTCAATAACTCCTTGTGCTACGCGGTCGCAACGAACGATACCACCGAAGATATTGATAAGGATAGCCTTAACGTTAGGGTCCTTCATGATGATACGGAAACCAGCTTCTACAGTTTGAGCATTTGCAGAACCACCTACATCGAGGAAGTTAGCAGGCTCACCACCAGCGAGTTTGATCATATCCATAGTAGCCATAGCCAGACCTGCACCGTTTACCATGCAACCTACGTTACCGTCGAGTTTCACATAGTTAAGGTTGTGCTCGCCCGCTTCTACCTCTGTAGGGTCTTCTTCACTCTTGTCGCGCATGTCAGCGAGGTCGGGATGGCGCATCAGTGCGTTATCATCCAGGTTCATCTTACAGTCAACGGCAAGGATCTTGTCGTCAGCTGATTTGAACAATGGGTTGATCTCGAGCATAGCGCAATCGAGGCCTACATATGCTTCATACAGGTTAGTTACGAACTTCACCATGTTTTTGAATGCGAGACCGCTAAGACCGAGGTTGAACGCTATTTTGCGTGCCTGGAATGCCTGCAGTGAATAACCTGGCTTAACCCACTCTTTATATATCTTTTCAGGAGTGTGGTGGGCTACCTCTTCGATATCCATACCACCTTCTGTCGAGTACATTACCACGTTTTGTTTTTTTGCACGATCCAGCAGGATAGACAAATAGAACTCTTTACGCTCGCTAGGGCCATCATAATACATGTCCTGAGCAATAAGTATTTTGCTTACTTTTTTACCTGCAGGGCCAGTCTGTATGGTAACCAGTGTATTACCGAGGATGTTCTTAGCGGCAGTTTCAACGCCTTCAGCGCTTTTTACCACTACTACACCGCTCTGGTCAGGCACTTCTATCATGCGACCTTTACCACGGCCACCGGCATGGATCTGAGCTTTAACAACAGCGAACTTGGTGCCGTTGTCTACTGATATCTTTTTATACGCGTTTACGGCTTCGTCAACATTAGAAACAGCAATACCTTCCTGAGTAGGGACATTGTAGCGTTTCAGCAACTCTTTAGCCTGGTATTCATGCAAATTCATCTGTAAAAAATTTTGGCGAAGTTAATGGTTTAATAGGTAAATACGTAATGATTTACAAGGTGATATTTTCTAATGTTTGGATTGTTAGCCCCGGAATTCACCCGACACATTATTAAACTCAAAAATATAAATCATGCGTTTTTTGGAAAGAGAGGCCTGCGCTTCGCTTTTTTAAAGACGAGGAGTGCGGCAATTGCCAAAAGAACGAGCGGCCAAATATTTGTAAAACAAATGATCAGCTCTTTGAGTCCGTTAAAACCGGTTTGTAAGGCCAGACCCATGCGGGTGAAGAAGGGAACGGTGGCTATACGGTAGGAGTTGATGATGATCTGTGAGTAAACCTGCTGCGGCTGGCTGAGAGCGACCGTAAGTGTGGCATAAGTAATATCATCCTGCAATTGCATTTGCTGCACTTTACGTTCCACGAGTTGTTGCATATTATCATCTTCATATTGCTGGGCCTTTATGATGTCATCGGTTTTCTTAGCCAGTTTTACTGCGCTCTCTTTGGTATACGCACCTGCGTTGGATTTCAGCAGCGCGTTGTTGCCCATGTACCTGGCGGTAACATCTGTTTGCTTTATAGTGCGGGAGTCTATGAAGCTAACCATAGCCGGTATGCTGTGGATAACAGAATCAAGAGCGGCAGCGGGAATTTTTAAGGTAAGTGTGGCGGTAGTGGTATAGGTGGTCAATTGTTGCAAGGAGTCGGGCTTGTAATAAATCGTGTTAGTCTCTCCCCGGTTATTTTCCAGTTTACTTTCTTCTATGATGCCGCCGGCGTTAGTTACCATGCGCTCAATTCCGTTTACTGCTGCCATTACATTTTGCACTTTGCAGTTGAAGTCGGCTGTGTGTATGATCTTTCGTTCGGGGGAATTAAGTGGTAAGGCCGGTGCAGGAACTGCTGCAGCGACGGCGCTGTCTGTTTTGGCATATTGTTGATGATTGCTGCCATTGCTGCATGCGGCAAGGCACACCAGTGGCACCAGCCACCCGATTTTTTTTGTAGCCATAGGAATGTTTGTTTGTAAAATGGTTAAGAAAAAGGAACGCCACTTGCATGCATTCAGGTGGCGGTAATGCTGGTCGTATTGTTTAGTGTTTATACTCATTTTGTAAAAAGGTGACTGATGGCGAGTGTTAAAGATTTGAAAATGAATTTTTGGGGTGAGTTGATTTTCACGCGAAGAGCGCAAAGGTTTCGCAAACGGAGTTTTTAAGAACGCAAAGCGCCATGTGCTGGTGGGTTGTTTGTAACATCCGCTTTTGTCTGAACTATGATTTGTTTGATTATTTGATGGACTGTGATTCTTCCGCTTTCGGGAGTCGTGTTTTTTTTGAAAAAGCGGAAGTGGATAATTTATGAGTTGTGGTTGGTAATGAGGTATTAGTATTCACATTGTTACTTCCGGCAGGAAGGGAGCGGAAGTAAACCGTATACTGATTCACGCAAAGAGCGCAAAGGTTTCGCAAAGGTCGCAAAGAGGTGTGTTTTCGTTTTAAGAGTTCAAGCATATTTTATCAGATTTGGTTATTACTTCCGTTTT
>Ga0164296_1000022_pt1 | contig 198393 bp, 161 predicted proteins | sample GEODES057metaG_FD_113533 | JGI IMG/M metagenome (GOLD analysis project Ga0164296, IMG submission 113533) | Dystrophic lake water microbial communities from Trout Bog Lake, Wisconsin, USA - GEODES057 metaG | ecosystem: Environmental > Aquatic > Freshwater > Lake | place: USA: Trout Bog Lake... | reverse complement strand
GTCGTATCTCGTTCCATTGCTCCATATTCGTGAACATCCTCCTGGTTAAACCAGAGATGCTGCACTTTTAAACCACCACGCCACCCGGCGAACCCGCCGCACTTTTTAACCGCGTTTTATAAATACCTCCAAGCAAAAGCAAATGTGGCCAAGCATCGAGGAATTTCTGCTTCGAGTGGCCGGAGATTCAGCTATGGACTTGAAAGTCATTGCTGAGGCAGCCCAAAAGGCGGGTTTTGCTCCTCAAAATGGCAGCAATGAAGGGAGCTTCGCGCAGAAATTGAAGGCTTCGTTAAATAAGCATAAGTGCAATCTGGTGATATCCGGACTGACACGGCAGGGCTTCGCATATCGTGCGCTCTATGACACCGAAGAAAATCTGCGAATTGTCAGTGTATTCCAGGCCTTTCGCATGCCATTCAATGCTTCATTTCGCGTTCAGGTCCTAGATATTTTTCAGACTCAATCAGATAATGCCAATGTGCGTGAAAATGCCTACCACCTAATGGACTGGCTCGACGATGCATTGTCGGGTCGCCGACCTCAAGATAAACCAGAGGCCGATAAATTTCTTGAAGACAAGGAGATGGTCATTGCCATCTGGAATGCAGTTACAGGTGCAGCCATAAACGAACGACATGCATACGGCTTTAGGAACCTCCCAGACTTACTGAGAGAGCATGGCATTGACGTTTCCATCCCGCTTTGGTGGCGGTCGAGCATCAAGGAATATGAGAATTTCCTGCAAACCGATGCCGTTCAACCCACCGAGGCTCCGGCCATTGCAACTGAAAACGAGACCTGATGTGAAAACCAGAAATGTTTCCATGTTTCCCCCACTATAGGTGGAAACATGGAAACATTTTTCCCTCCTGGTTCAGAGAAAAAACGGAGCGCGTTGATTGGCAGCACAGATACACTATTTTAGCCGCAGCCCCCCAATCACCCCTTCCCACCCCCGCCCGCGAGTCTTAGCATCCACCATGCCCGCACGCAAACCCTGGACCCGGCCTGAGCTGCTCATTCTCTTGAATGTGTACCACAAGCTGCGGTTTGGGCAGATGCATGAGCGGCAGCCGACGGTGATCACGCTGGCGAAGAAGCTGGAGCGCACGGCGGGGAGTGTGGCGATGAAGCTGTGCAATCTGGCTTCGCTGGATCCCGCGCTGAAGCTGCGGGGCATCAAGGGGCTGGATGGCGCGAGCAGGCTGGATGCGACGATGTGGCAGGAGTTTCACGCGAACCTGGAAGAGTGCGTGCCTGCCAGCGAGGCGGCGCTGCGTGAGCTGATGAAGGCGGAGCCGGAGGCGGAGATGGAGGTGCTGCCGAAGCAGGGCATCCGCATCATCAAGCCACCGCCCTCGGGGCCGACGACGACCACCAGCACAGTGAACGTGCGGCTGGGGCAGGACTATTTTCGCAATGCGGTCTTAAATAACTTTGGCGGCCGCTGCGGCGTGACGCAGTTGGGCCTGCGCGAGCTGCTCATCGCCTCGCACATTCTGCCCTGGGGCACGCATGCCGGCCAGCGGCTCAATGTGCGCAACGGCCTCTGCCTCTCCCGCCTGCACGATGCGGCGTTTGACAGGCATTTGATCTCCTTTGATGACAACCTGCGTCTGCGGCTCTCCAAACGCCTGCGCAGTGAGCTGCCGCAGCGTGCGGTGCTGGAAAACTTCGCCGCGTATGAGGGGCATGCTTTGGAGATCCCGGAGGACTCCGTGCTGCCGGATCTCGCCTTCATGGCGGAGCATCGGGAGACGTTTCTAAAGATGTAGCTGGGTGATCGGCACACCACACGCGAAGCCGTACCTCGTTTTCTTCCTTCACGGTGATCTCCCAATGATCATCGGGCAGCGGCAGCACGCTGAACCACTGGCTTGAGCTTACCAGCCGACTGCACATTGCCATGGCTCGCGCTTCGCCAAAGAGAATGATGCCTGCCGAGCGAAAGCCGGATGAAATATACATGGGTGGATGAATGCTCATGCAGGCCACCTTGGACGATGAGTCTAGGGACTATGAGTCAAGTCGGGTCCTGGTTTGAGGCCTTCGCTACCCCCTTCAAGGGTGCCTCTTCCTCCCCCTCACCACGTAAGTTGCCAAGTTGCCGTGCTTAGGCGTGGAAACTTGGCAACTTGGAGATAGGAGGGTCAAAGGCACTGTGCAGGATATGGCAGTTGGCAGCAGAGGGGAGCACTTGACGGCGGTGCGTGGCACGCGGGGGGAAGGTGCGAGGGGGGGATGCTGAAGCGAAAGCCTGGCAACTGGCGGGGTGCTTGGGTTGCCGTGGTTTCCGGGCGCGGGGGTGTTTGACGGAGGCGTTTGGAGAGGGGGAGAGCGTTGCTGCAGCAGCTCGCGCTGAGACGAAGGATTCCAGGGACGCGGCGCAGCGCGTCCCTACCAGCCCTGCGCGGCGTTTCGGGATGGTAGGGAACCGCTGTGTCGGGTCCGTGATGATGGGTCTTGGGCGTCGCAGGCGCTGAAAAAGGTGCGCCGTCCTGGGGACTTTCGACAGCGGAAGGCGGGGGCGTTTGGAGAGGGGGAGAGCGTTGCTGCAGCAGCTCGCGCTGAGACGAAGGATTCCAGGGACGCGGCACAGCGCGTCCCTACCAGCCTCTAGCCTTCGTGCTCTCAGCTACCAGCGGATGGTTTGGATGCGGCCTTTCCACGGCCATGCGTCGGGATCGTTGACCAGTCCGGCCCTCACGGGGTTGTGCTGCATGTAGGTGCCCTTGTCCACGTAGTCGCGCTCGCTGCGGAGGCGATGGTGAAACAGTCCCCGCTCCCAGCGCCATGCCGGGTTGTCACAACGTTTCGAAAAACGGTCTTTCCAGAACGAGGTCCAGCGTTCCACATCCACCCACGGCCCGTCCTTCGGCGAGGCAAAGAAATGCAGGTGATCCGGCATGAGGAGAAAATCGCCGACGACCCACGCATTGGCCGGGTCAGACCAGATCTGCTGCAGCATCGACATCACCCGTTCTTGAGCGCACCAGTCGCCGCGCTGATCCGCGCAAACCGTGCACCAGAGAAGGGTCGCGCCGTCATAGGTGGGCAGTACGCCCTGTGCGGGTGTTCGACGTCCAACGGGATCTTCCGGCATGGGGCGATGATGTGAAACCGTTCCTGTTCTGACAAGGAAAAGGAAGAAAAAAGGTAAGCGCACGCTGCGTCGGGTCTATGATGATGGGGCTTGGGCATCGCAGTCGATGAAAAAGGTGCGCCGTCCTGGGGGCTTGGGACGGCGGAAGGAGGGGCGTTTGGAGAGGGGGAGGGCCTTGAGTTAGCACCCCATGCTGGGACAAAGGATTCTGGGGAGGCGACACAGCGCGTCCCTACCAACGCCGCCGTATGCGGACATCCGCGGGCGCTGGGAGGCATGGATTGGGCCACCGCCCAGAGCGTCCCGGCCAGCGAGGGTTTTGGACCGGGGAGGAAACCAAATGAAAAGTTGGCACGGTTCTCGCTTTAACCCTTATTCGCAAAAGATTGGGCCAGGAAATTTCATCTTCCCACGGTTCTGATCGTTGCAATTCGTGAACCACACTACTAATTGCCGTTAACCATGAAAAAAGTCGAAGCGATCATCAAGCCGTTCAAACTGGAGGATGTCAAAGAAGCCTTATCCGAAGTCGGAGTCGAGGGCATGACTGTTGTCGAGGTCAAGGGATTTGGCCGCCAAAAGGGCCATACCGAGATCTACCGTGGCAGTGAATACACCGTCGATTTCCTCCCGAAGGTGAAGATTGAGGTCGTCGTTGACGACAGCCGTGCGGACGCAGTGGTTGACGCCATTGTCAAAGCGGCCAACACCGGTAAAATTGGTGACGGCAAAGTGTTCGTCAGCGCTGTGCTCGATGCCATCCGCATCCGCACCGGCGAGCGTGGCGTCGATGCTGTCTCCAGCAGCTAGTTTTCCGCTCTCTTAGCAACACCAATCAACATCGAAGACCCGTCAGCGGCTTGTCCCTGATGGGTTTTTGGTTTTTACGGGTGGCGCTGCCTTCCTGGGCCGCGAGCCTGGGGCCTCGGCGGGAATGATGTGAACGCTGACGAGGGGGGGGGCGCTCTGCTCAACCCCTCGCTACCGGCTGGGAGGGCTCCGCCCTCTGAGATGCCGCAGGGCATGGACGGTATCAGTGACAGCAGTGCGCTGGCATGCCGGGATGTGAGGTTTCCTGGGTGTGGAAGTCCACCTGGGAGCGCTCATTGGGGGAAAGTAGGGTAATTGTGACAGTTTCGTCACCTTGGCGCGATCTGGTTGCCTTGACAGCCCCCATGCCGCCGCTCTAACTGGCGGCCCCGTCCAGGCGACGGGTCCCCCCCCATGATTTCCTTCCAAAAGATCTTCGGCAAATCGGATGTGTTTTATGATCTGCTCGAATCCAGCGCCAGCCATGCCCGGGAGAGCGTCCAGTCTCTGCACAAGCTGATTTCCGACCCCGCCGCACCGCAAAACCTCGACGCCTTTGTCGCCGCCCGGCGCGAGGACAAGAAGATCACCCAGCAGATTGACGAGGCGCTGTGCAAGACCTTTGTCACCGAGCTGGAGCGCGAGGACATCGAGGAACTGGCCAACTCGTTGTACAAGATTCCCAAGACGGTCGAAAAAATCGCCGAGCGCCTGCTGATCTGCAGCGAGCGCCTCAAAGGGGTGGATTTTTCCCGCCAGATCAAATCCATGGATGCGGCGGCCGAGATCGTCCTCACCCTGGTGGTGGGGCTGCGCCAAAAGGTGCGCCTGGAGCGGGTGAAGGCTTTGAACGACCAGATTCAGCAGGTCGAGGGAGAGGCGGACAAACTCATGATCGAGTGTCTGCGCGGGCTTTACACCACGGAGAAAGACGCGGTGCAGGTCGTCATCCTCAAGGACCTCTACGACCTGATGGAAAAGGTCGTGGACCGCTGCCGCGACGCAGGGAACGTCGTCGCCCACATCGTGTTGAAGAACTCCTGACCCGCCGCGCATGACACTCGTCCTTACCGTGGTGCTGGTGGCGTTGATCTTTGAGTACATCAACGGCTTCCACGACACCGCCAATTCCATCGCGACCGTGGTGTCCACCAAGGTGCTGACACCGCGCCTGGCGATCATCCTGGCGGCGGTGACGAATCTGGTCGGTGCGCTGTTTGGCACGGCGGTGGCCAAGACCATCTCCTCGGGCCTGGTGGATTCCGCCTTCGTCACCACGGAAACGATCATCTGCGCACTGCTGGGCGGCATCATCTGGAATCTGATCACCTGGTGGTTTGGTCTGCCGTCGAGCTCCAGCCACGCGCTGGTCGGCGGGCTCACCGGAGCCACCCTGGCCACGGCCAGCGGCAACTGGTCGGCGCTCATCTGGTCCAAGGCTCCTGAAGCCGGCAAGCAGTGGTTTGAAGGCGGCGGCCTGCTCTACAAGGTCGTCCTGCCGATGGTCAGCTCACCCATTGCGGGCCTGCTGCTGGGCTTCCTGGTGATGTCGTTTCTGTATCTGCTGATCTCGACCTTAAACCACCTGTTTGGCGTGCTCAAACCGCACATGGTCAGCACCGTGTTCGGCAAGCTGCAGATCTTCAGCGCGGGCTTCATGGGTTTCAGCCATGGCTCGAACGACGCGCAGAAAACGATGGGCATCATCGCCCTGGCGCTGCTGGCCGGGACGAAGTCCGGCGACCTCGCGCAGATTCCCGACTGGCTGGGCTTCCTGCGCATTGATTCATTGGGCGCGAAGAGCGATCAGATCCCCGTCTGGATCAAGGTCGCCTGCGCGCTGACCATGGCCGCCGGTACGGCCGCCGGGGGCTGGCGCATCATCAAAACTTTGGGCCACAAGCTGGTGAAACTGCAGCCCGTGCACGGCTTTGCTGCGGAGACGACGGCGGCCACCGTGCTGCTCACCGCCGCGCATTTCGGCATGCCGGTTTCCACCACGCACGCCATCACCACCAGCATCATGGGGGTGGGCACGGCCAAGCGCTTCAACGCCATCAAGTGGGGCGTCGTCAAGCGCATCCTGTGGGCCTGGGTGCTCACCATTCCCGCCACCGGGCTGATGGGTTACCTGCTGTTCAGGCTGTTTGGCACGCCGGTGGGGTGATTTCAGGGCGGTGCACGCATGCATGCCCAGCGCAGGTAGGGCGGCTTGTCCTCAAGCCGCCGTGGTCTATAGCGTGTCATGCACGCGGATAACTCATTCCGACCTCCGTTGCTGCGTGGTCCTTGTGCTCCGCTGCGGTCAGTGGTCTTTTCGGGTATTCCTGCTGCTCTTGGCGGCGGGCTGAGGACAGCCCTCCCTACCTCGCGCTGGGCGCACGCGGCACCGTTTCCTCCAGCGCCGCCCGGAGCGCTGCCACCATGCGCCCGATTTCCTCCGGCGTGACGCAGAGCGGCGGCATCAGCACGATCGTGTTGGCAATCGGGCGCGTCAGCAGGCCGTGTTTGCGGGCGGCCAGGCAGACTTGCGCGCCGAGGCTCAGGTCGGGTGAATCAATCGTCATCGCCGCGATCATGCCGCACTGGCGGAAGCCGGGCAGGTCGGCCATCAGCGCACCGAGATGGGCGATTTTGGCGGGCAGTTGCTCCAGCACGCGCTCGTCGCGGAACACCTGCAGACTGGCCAGTGCAGCGGCGCAGCCGAGCTGGCTGCCGGCGTAGCTGTGGCCGTAGAAAAAGGTGCGGCCTTCGTGCGGCTCCCCCAGGAAGCCTTCAAACACGCGCTCCGTCGTTAACGTGACCGCCAGGGGCAGGTACCCGCCGGTGAGTCCTTTTGCGAGGCAGAGGAAATCCGGCACGACGCCTTCGTGCTCGCAGGCAAACATCTTCCCCGTGCGGCCAAAGCCGGTCATCACCTCGTCCAGGATCAAGAACACGTCCTGCGCCGCACACCAGGCGTCCAGGTTTTTGAGCATGCCCTGCGGCCAGAGACGCATGCCTGCGGCCCCTTGGATGAGCGGTTCGATGACCACGGCGGCGATGCGGCCCCGCTCGTCCGCGCTCAGGGACTCCAGTTCCTCAAGGCTTGGCACCGTGATGACGCGGTAGCCGAAGTCATTGCCGCTGCCCTTGAACAGCGGGATGCCCCCCAGGCTCGCCGCACCGAGCGTGTCGCCGTGGTAGGCGCGGTCAAAGGCCACGAGGGTGTCGCGCTCCGGTCTGCCGTTCTGCTTCCAGAACTGCAAGGCCATGCGCACGGCGGACTCGATGGCGGTGGAGCCGTTGTCGGTGAAGAAGGCGCGGGTGATTTTGCCGCCCGGCAGCAGCTCGACGAGTTCCTTGGATAGGCGGATTGCCGGTTTGTGGGTGAAGCCGAGGAAGGACGTGTGCGCCACCTTGCCAAGCTGCTCAATGATCGCCGCATTGATGACGGGGTGCGTGTGCCCATGGACATTCGTCCAGATGGAGGCGTTGCCGTCGAGATACTCGTGGCCAAACTGGTCGCGCAGGGTGCAGCCATGACCCGCCACCAGCAGCAGCGGGGTGTGTCCCTGCGCGCACCACGGGCGCATCGGGGTAAAGGGGTGCCAGAGATATTGCTGATCGGCTGTGGTCAGGGCAGAAAGAGGTGGCATGATGCTTGCGTAGTTTTCACAATAGCCTTATCTTTATCTATTTTGGAGTTGATTGATTTTGAATGTCTTAGTTTTAATACTTGCTTAAGAATGATGGAATCTCGCATGGCCGCTAAAAATCACGTCAATTCAGCCGGTTTTCCCGCAGGAAACAGCGGGCTGTTCCCGCTTACCATGTGGTCGATGATTCAGGCTGCCAAGCAGGAAGAAGGTATTCTGGAGGGGCTGGAACGGCTGGCCAAGGCCTATTGGCGGCCCTTGTACGTGTATGCACGGCAGCGCGGGTCATCGCATGACGCGGCCTCGGACGAGGTGCAGGGTTTCTTTGAGCATCTGCTCTCCCACGACGTGCTGAAGAATGTACAGCGCGGGGAGGTGCGCTTTCGCAGTTTTCTGCTGCGCTGCTTCACCAACTGGCTGCACAACGAAAATCACCGCAACCGCGCGGCCAAGCGTGGCGGTGGCATGGCGTTGCAGCCCTTGGAAGAAATGGATTCACGGACCGACGAGCCTGCCTTGATCGTGGGGCAGACCCCCGACAAGGCTTATGACCACGGCTGGGCGCGCGCCATGGTGGATCATGCCATGAAACGGCTGGAGAACGAGCTGGAGCAGCGTGAGCGCAGCGAGTTCCTGCTGGAGCTGCGCCAGCGCACCTTTGCCAGCACGGCTGCCGGCCCGGACTGGGAGGAGATGGCCAGCCGCCATGGCATGTCTCACGGTGCGGTGCGCAAGGCGGCTACTGATTTGCGCCGGCGCTTTGGCATCCTGCTGCGCACGGAGGTGCGGAGCATCGTGGCGAAGGACGAGGAGGTGGACGATGAACTGCGCTACCTGGTGAGTCTGCTCTCCATGGCGGCATGAGGCGTGCTGTAACACATGTTCAATCTCCCAATGAGCGCGAACGCCCAAGAGCCGCACCACTGCCCGGTCTGCTCCGGGCGGTTGGAGCGTGATGGCGTTTGTCTCGTCTGCCTGCTGCAGGAAGGCCTGGAGGCCGAACATCTGACCGGCACCGCGCCCGTGCCGCCGGAACGCTTCCTGACCCTGCCCTGCGAGTTTGGCGGCTACCGGCTGGTGCGGGAGATCGCCAGCGGCGGGATGGGCATCGTGTATGAGGCGGAAGGTCTGAAACTGCGGCGCGTGGTGGCCATGAAGGTGGTGCGCAATGCCCACTTCGCCACCCGTGAAGAAGCGGCGCGGTTCCGCGCGGAGACCCAGGCCATCGCGCAGTTGGACCACCCGGACATCGTGCCGATCTACGAGAGCGGCGAGGAGGACGGCACACCCTATTTCACCATGCGCCTGGCGGAGGGCGGCTCGCTGGCGGACCGCTTGAAAAAACGTGGCATCATGCCTGACCGGGAGGCGGCCACCTTCATGAGCCGCATCGCGCGCGCCGTGCAGTACGCCCACGAGCACGGTGTGCTGCACCGGGACCTGAAACCCGCGAACATCCTGCTGGACGTGGCCGGGAAGCCCATGCTGTCGGACTTTGGCCTGGCCAAGCTGCTGGATGCGGAGTACCAGCTCACGCGCAGTCATGCGTATGTGGGCACACCGCATTACATGAGTCCGGAACAGGCGGCGGGAAAGGCCAAGCAGGTCACCACGGCCAGCGACGTGTGGGCGCTGGGGGTCATGCTGTTTCAGATGCTCACCGACAAGCTGCCCTTCACCGGTGGTAGCGCGGTGGAGGTGATGCGGCGCATCACGCAGGAGGAGCCGGAAATCACTTCGTCGGGGAAGCTGACGGTGCGCAAGGAGGTGAAGATGGGAAAAGTGCAGCCGGAAAACGTCTCGGTGGCGTCGCTGCGCCGGGTGCAGCCGGACCTGGCCACGTTGATCCTGCGCTGTCTGGAGAAGCAGCCCGAACGGCGGCTGTCCAGCGCGGGATTCCTGGCCGATGTGCTGGACCGGTTTCTGAGCGGGCAGCCGATCCAATCCCGGGCGGTGGGAACCTGTGAGCGGCTGTGGAAGCTGGCCCTGCGGCAGAAGGTGGCGGCCGTGGCCATCTTGGCGACGTCTCTCTCCTTGCTTCTGGGCACGGGGATGTCCCTGTGGCAGATGATGAAAGCGCAGCAGGCCGAGCGGGAGGCGCTGAAGAGTGCCGCCGAGGCGGAAACCGTCTCGCAGATGATTTTGGACACGGTCAATGATCTGGACACCCTCAGCAACGGCAGGCGCATCGACATGCAGAAAATGCGGCAGCAACTGCTGACGCGCATCAACGAGTTCAAGGGCGATCCGGTGCGCAAGGCCAGCCTGCTGCAAGGCGTGTATGTGGTGTATGCGGACAAAGAGTCCATTGAGGCCTGCCAGGAGGCGCTTGAGCAGGCCCGGCTGCAGCTCGGTCCGGACCATCCGACGGTGTGGACGCTGCGCTCGACGATCGTCGAAAAAACCGCCCTGCTGGACATGGATTCGGCGGCGAACATCGCCGAATTCCGGGCCGTGCTGGCCTGGAAGCGGCGCTATTACGGGGCAGGGCACGTGGAGACGATCTTTACCATGGCCGATCTGGGCCAGTCCCTGACCGCAGCGGGGATGGAAGGGGCGGTGGAAGCCGTCACCCTGCTGGCGGAAGCCTGTGCCGCGGCGGAAAACAATGATGAACTGGAGACCAGTTACTCGGTCAGGTGCCGCTTTTTGTACGCGGACGCCGTCTTTCGTTCAGGGCGGCAGGAGGAAGGACTGGAGTTGGGGCGTGGGCACTGCCAGCAGGCGGTGGCGGAGCTGGGCAAGGCCCATCTGCGTACCGCGCTGACCTATGACCGGCATGCCCGGCGCTGCCGGGAGGCGGGTCTGGTGGATGAAGCGGTCACCGCCGGCGCTTCCGCTCTGGAAAGCTACTGGGTCTCCGTCGGACCCGACAACAGCTATGCCAACGCCTGTCTCAAGCGGCAGACTGAAACGCTGCTCAAGAAGGGCGCGCTCGAAGCACGGCTGGCTTTGATGCACGATGCCGTCCGCGTGTGCGACCAGCAGCTCGGCCCTTTGCATGCTTTGACGCTGTATCGGGCGGAGGCCTGCATCGTGGCCCTCAAGACCATGAAACGGCCGCAGGAGGCCGGTGCCTTGGGTGAGGCCTGGCTGGAACGGGTGCGGCTGCGGGATGGCAGCGTACCGCCTGCCGTCGAAGAACTCCTGCGTGAGCATGCCGCCACGCTACGCCTCCTCCAGGACCATAATCGGGCAGAGACCACGCAGCGTGAACTGCTGGTCATGATGGACCTGGAGAAGCAGGGCACGCTGCGGCGTTTTGCCGACCTGTCCAACCTGGCGGAAACGCTGGTCAAGCTCGAGCGCGCGGCAGAGGCGCTGCCGTTGCTGCAGCAGGCTGTCCAGGCCTTTGAAGAGCGCGGGAAGACCGCGGCGGAATTGACCGCAAAGTTTCTGCCGCTGTCCAAAAAGCGGCTGGCGGATGCCGAGCGGGCGGTGGCGGCGCAAAAAAATGCCGGGGAGTGAAATTATTTTTCATTCATGAGGTAACACGCTCATCGGGAAGTTGTGGATGGCGGTTGCACGAATGCGTGCACACCCATGAAAACACAACACACCCTACTCCGAAAAGTGCCGCAAACGGCGCTCGCAGCGATCATGTCGCTGTCGCTCATCCTCAGGCCGGCTTACGCCGTTGACTCTGGGGTTGTCCTCACCGGCTCCAACACCATTGACAACAGTGGTGCCATCATTGACGGCAACAGCAAGAATGGCTACTTCGTCCAATCAGGAAGTCTGAACATCAGCAACGCCACTCTGCAGAACTTTAAGACCGTAGGTGGTGATGGCAGCGGCGGTGGAGCGGGCTTCGGCGGAGCCGTCTTCATCAACAGCGGGGCTTCCGTGACACTCAACAACGTCAACTTCCTGGCCAACCAGGCGGTGGGCGGTAACGGCGGAGTTGGTTTGGTGGGAGGAACGTTGAACAACATGTTTACCACGGGTAACAACGGCTCGGCTGGAGCCAACGGCTATACGCCGACTCAGACCTCTTTTACAGACATCGGCGGTACGACCGGCACCAAGGGCTACAACGGCGGCAACAACCTCAATGGTTTTGGCGGCGCGGGTGGCAATGGCGGCGATGGTGGTGGTGGCGGTGACCGGAGTGCCAGTTTGATCTTGGGCGTCACGGCCGCCAGTGTGGACTTGGCGGCGTGGGTTACAGACGTGATCGATGCGGCTTCCAATCCGTTCACGGTCAACGTGGCCATTGGTATGGCGCTGAACCTCACCAGTGCAGGCATCAATCTGGGCAATTCAGTTGCAGCCCTGGTCGATTTCGACAAGTCGCTCTCCGACGGCCAGATCGGCCTGGGGGGCAACGGTGGCACAGGTGGTATTGGTGGAAAAGGCAGCTTCGGATTTGGTGGTGCCCCAGGGGGTAATGGCGGCAACGGTGGCACGGGCGGTGCCAACTGGAGTGGCTCCGCCTTTCAAGGCGGCGCAGCTGGCGGGGATGCTGGCAGCGGCGGCAATGGCGGTATCGGTGGTTTCGGTGCCGGTGGCGGCAGCGGCGGCAACGGTGGCATTGGTGGCAGCGGTGCCACCTGGTCATCTTCCGCAGGCTCGCCCGCCGTCGATCCCGTTTACGGTACCCAGAATATCCCGGCCGTTTACGCCAGCGGTTATACCGACCCTGTTACTGGCACCTGGGTGCAGGTTCAGGGCAATCTGCAAAGCATGCCCGCTCCCTACTCGCTGGTTCTGACCAACGAGCCCAACTCGCCTACTGTGACGGTCTCTGGCGTGGTAAGCTCTCCGGCACAGACCATCACGTACATCCAGACTCCCGGTACTCCGGCGATTGCAGCTGGCTCGGCCGGCTCACGCCCGAACGGCTTGGACGGTTCAGCCGGCGGTGGTGGCAACGGCGGATTTGGCGGCGGCGTCGGCACTAGCGGCACTGCCGTTGGAACCCTCGTGGCAGGCGGCAGCGGTGGCAATGGTTATGGCGGTGGTATCTTTGTTCGCGCAGGAGCGACTCTCACCATCACTGGCAACGCTTTGTTCGACGGTAATGGCGTGCGTGGCGGCCAGGGTCAGCTTGGAAACAGCAGCACGGTGGCTGGACAGACCGGCATCGGCGTCGGCACGGACATCTTTATGATGACCGGATCGACTGTGAACCTCAATCCCGGCGCAGGCAATGTCATTACTTTTAATGGCAACGCCTACAACACTTCCATCGCAGACGACAGCGCGGCCTCCATCATTGCTGGTGGCGGCGCGACCCCGGTCTCATCTGGCGCAGGAGCAGACATTCACATCCAAAGCGGCCTGGTTCAATTCAACGGAGCCAACGTGTACTCCGGCCAGACCATCATCGAAGGCGGTTCGCTTCAGGCTCAGGACGGCACCGGCATTTATTGGGACAGCAACATTAACTTTGCCGATACCAAGGCATCGCCCGATGCAGTTTTGCTGACGAACGGTAATTTTACCCGCTATGTCGGCACTCAAAGCAACCGTGTCCAATGGACTGGCAGCGGCGGTTTTGCTGCCAGCGGTGGAGATTTGACGGTGGCACTCAGCAACAGCCAGACGATGAAGTGGGGCAGCAATGGTTTTGTGCCCACTGGCAGCGATTTGGTGTTTGGCTCTCTTTACGCCACCAACAAGGTCAACTTCCAGAACAACATCGACCTCAATGGTGCCAACCAGACCATCCTGGTCACCGCCAATGATGCGACCCTCAGCGGCGTTGCCGCCAACACGGACACAGCCACCTTGAATGGCGTGCTTTCCAATGGTTCCCTCACGATCAATGACGCTAATCATAGCGGCATTCTGATTCTCGGTGCTGCCAACACCTTCACGGGTTCAACCACGGTCGCGAATGGCGGTCTGGCGCTTAGTGGAAATGGTTCGCTGGTTGCCACGGACGCGGTCAACCTTGCTGCAAATACCAGCTTTGACATCTCGGGCATCACGGCCAGCAGCCAGACTCTTGGCTCAATCACTGCAGCGACTGGCTCCTCCATCTTTCTCGGTGGCAAAAACCTCACTGTGGGCGATTCCAACAGCACGGAAGTGGACGGCGTCATCAGCGACGGCGGTCAGGCAGGCGGCACCGGCGGCTCCCTCACCAAGCAGGGCAGCGGCACTCTCACTCTCACGGCGGCGAACACCTTCACCGGTACCACCACCATCAATGCGGGCACCGTTGCCCTGAAGGGCAGCGGTTCGCTGGCTTCCCCAGTCAATCTGGCGCAGTCTGGCACCACCCTGGACATCTCAGGCACCACGACCGGCACGGAAACCATTGGCTCCCTCCAGGGAGTGGCAGGTACGAAGGTGGCTCTCGGCTCCCAGAATCTGACGGTGGGTGATTCCACCAACACCACGATGGCGGGTGCCATCACCGACGGCGGAATCGCCGGCGGCACGGGCGGTTCCGTAACCAAGGCAGGCAGCGGCACGATGACTCTCACTGGTACAAGCACCTATACAGGTGCTACGACCATCAATGCAGGCACGGTGGCTCTGTCGGGTTCCGGCACGCTCTCTTCAGTCACTGAAGTGAACGTCGCGAACAGCGGTGCTAGCTTCGACATCTCGGCGCTGACCAACGGCGGCGAAACCATCGGTTCCATTGCCAGCGCCGCAGGCGCAACCGTCGTCCTGGGGGCGAACAAACTGACCGCAGGCGACTCGGGCAATACCACGGTGGCAGGTGTCATCAGTGGCGTGGGTGGTTCCTTCACCAAGACCGGCAGCGGCACGACGACCTTCACGGCGGCGGACACCTTCACCGGTGCCACCACCATCAACAATGGTGACCTCGTGCTCTCCGGCGCTGGCTCTTTGGCTGCTACTTCTGACGTGAGTCTGACCAGCAGCAACAGCACCTTTGACATCTCTGGCATCACCGCCAGCGGCGAAACCATCGGCTCCCTCGCAGGCGTCGCTAATTCCAATGTGATCCTGGGTGCCAAGAACCTGACCACCGGCGATACCCTCAACACCACGATGGCAGGCGTCATCAGTGGCGTGGGCGGTTCCCTCACCAAACAGGGCACGGACACCATGACCCTCACAGGTACGAACACCTACACGGGTGCCACCACCATCAGCAACGGTACCCTGGCCCTCTCGGGCACGGGCACCCTGGCATCGGTCACGGCAGTCAGCCTCACCAGTGCAGCAAGCGTCTTCGACATCTCGGCTCTGACCAACGGTGGCGAAACCGTCGGCTCCCTTGCCAGCGTGGCGAATTCCAATGTCAATCTGGGTGCGAACAACCTCTCCTTTGGTGACACCACCAGCACCACGGTGGCAGGCGTCATCAGCGGCACGGGCGGCTCCATCACCAAGCTGGGCAGCGGCACCGTCACTCTTTCGGGCGCAAACACCTACACCGGCGCGACCGACATCCAGGCAGGCGTGGTCGATCTGACCGGCAGCCTTGCCAGTGCTTCCGTCACCGTTGAAAGCGGTTCCACCTTGAACAGCACCAATGGCGGACTCGCCACGGGTTCCACGCTGAACAATATTGGCACGCTTAACCTCGGCTCCGTCAATAACACGATAGCCACGCTGAACAACTCCGGCACCATCAACGGCACCGCGACTCTGACAGCGACGAACTACAACCTGAGCGGCGGTTCCATCGTCAATGCCCCACTCGGCACGGGTACGATCAATGTTGGATACGCTGCAAACGGTGTGGTCACTCTGAACAACAACGTCGCTGCGCTGACCATCAACGTCGTCGATAAAAGCACGCTTAATCTGGGCGGAGCCACGGGCAACCTGCTGCCCACCGGATCCACGGTCGATCTGCTTGGCAAGAATGCCATCATGAACCTGGTGGGCGGCAACGAAACGATCAATAAACTCGAAGGTTCCGGTGTCGTGAACACCAACGACAACACGCTCACCGTGACGGACACGAGTCTCTTCACCGGTGTGATCAACGCACCCAACACCAACCTCACCACGGGCTCACCTACCGGCGGCGGCGGACCTTTGACTCTTGGCGGCGGCGGCACCACCACCGCGCAAAGCACCACCATTGACAATGGCTTGACCATTGGCGCTGGAACCACGCTGAAGAGCACCACGATCTCCATTGCCCCAGGACAAACCCTGGACCTCAGTGCTCCAGGTGCCAAGATCGACTTCACCACCCTGACCAGCACCGTCAAAGGTGGCCAGGCCTTCATCAACATCGGCAGCAACAACTTCACGGTTCCCGCCGGTGACACCATCTCTGGTAACATCACCTTCATCGGCACCGGCAATGTTACCATTCTTGGCACCATCGCGCCGGGCTTCTCCCCGGGTCTGGATGTCCTGACGGGTGCAGGTCTCAGTCCTTCCCTGACGGGTATCTACAATGCCCAGCTCGCCGGACTCGGCGGTGTGGGTGGCACGGATTTTGACCAGGTGCAGATCGCCACGGGTGCCACTCTGACCATCGGCGGCACGCTCAATGTGGCTGGCTACGGCGGTTTCGTTGCAAAGCAGGGCAACACCTTCCAGATCATCTCTGGACCTGGCGGTGCCGTGCCGATCAACCACATCACCGGCACTTTCGCCACGGTGACGTTTGACGCAACCGGCGGCGGTCCGCTCAATCCTAACTCCGCAGCCTTCGTCTTTGACGTGAACACGGGCAAGATCACCGCAACGGGTCTCAATGGTGCCACCAACACCTTTGCCGATCTGGGCAGCAATGCCAATCAGCGCGCTGCTGCAGCGTCGATCTTCAACGCCGCCTTTGTGGGCAAGAACCAGATCGACACCTCCACCACGGCCGGCAAGCTCGCCTTGCAGATCACCGACGCCACGGGCAGCTCCTCAGGCGACCTCGCCCGCTACACGCCGACCTACTACGGCTCGCTGGCTGACTACGCCTTCATGGGCAACCAGGTGCTGGTGCGCAGCATCCAGGACCGCGTTTCACCGATGAACTACATCTCCAGCCAGGTCAGCGAAGACAGCCTGAGCCAGGTGCCGGAAACGATGTCGCTCTTCACGGGCTACACTTATTCCTATCAGAACACAGCAGACGCTGCCAGAGCCACGCGCAACGACTACTACGGCGGGGTCAACCTGCTGGCTTCGGAAGAGTACGTCTTCGGCATTGCCGGCAGCGGCAGCCAGGGCAGCATCCAATCGGCGCTTGGTAACGCCAAGTCCACCGGCTGGGGCACCATGGTGTTCGGGCGCTACACGGTGGCGAAGAGCTTCACGTTCTTCGGCAGCTTCGGCTTCAACCAGCAGGACATGGGTCTGAGCCGTCAGACGGTGAATGGCTCGGTCCTCGGCCGCACGGATGTGACCAGCTACGTGGGCTTCCTCGGGGTGCAGTACAAAGGCTGGCGCGTGGGCGGAGTGTCCATCGCTCCGCGCATGTCGTTCAGCTACTCGAACTCACGCGTCGGCGGGTTCCAGGAAACCGGAGCGATTGATGCTCTCAACGTGGGCGGTTACAACAACAACCGCTTCATGGGCGAGGCGGGTCTGTCCGCACTGTGGAGCACGGAACTGGCAGGACGTGCGTTCAACCTGGAAGTCGCAGCCTCGCTGCAGCAGTACTTCGTCAACTCAAAGAGCCAGATGGCTGTGCAGGTCGCTTCGGTGCCATCGGCCAGCTATGGGGTGAACTTTGCCAGAATCGGCAGCACCCAGGCGGTGATCCAGGTGAACGCAGGCTACTCACTGTTCAGGGATGTGACGACCTACGTGGGCTACGAAGGCCACTTCGGCAACCAGACCACGCAGTACGCCAAAGCGGGCATCCGCGTTAACTTCTAAACGGTTTGGAGCCTCCCCGCCGTCTGCTGGATGATCCGCCAATCATCCACCCGGCGCCGGGGCAAGCCTCAGGCAGTTTGAAACCACAACAGGCGCGATCTTTTCATGGGGGTCGCGCCTGTTCCATGTACCTGTGTCCAATCAATCCAGGGTAGCGAAAGCGCCAAAGTGAGGGGACAACGCTAAGCATTCGCCAACCTCACTTCTTCAACAGCTTCTTCACCACTTCCGCCACCTGCTTCGCGCCATCCGCTTCATAGCCGGTCTTCACGTAAGCCACCTTGCCATCCGGCCCGATGACCACGGTGTGGGGGATGCCTTCGACACCGAAGCTCTGGCCGACGCGCTGGTTGGCATCCAGGGCCACTTCGAACTTCCAGCCACGGGTGGCGAGGAAGGTTTTCACGCTTTCCTTGTCTTCCGCCTGATTGACGCCAATGAAGCGCACCTGCTTGGGATCGAAGGCGGACATTTCATCGATCATCTGCGGCAATGATTTGATGCAGGGGCCGCACCAGGTGGCCCAGAAGTCGAGGACGATGACCTTGCCCTTCTCCTGGGCGAGATCAAAGTCACCGTCGGCGAGCAGCGGCAGTTTGAAGGGCTTTGCGTCTTGATTGAGCAGCGGCGAGCTTTGACCGCCGGATTCCGGCAGCACGGGCTCCGGGGCGAATTGCAATTTCCAGTCACGCAGGGCCAGCATGGCGGCGTTGTCCGGCGGCGCGGTGCTGCGGATCACATAAATTTGCGGCAGCGGCACGCGGCAGTCGCCCAGGAGCGGGCTGGTGCCAAACACGGCATCTTCGGCGAAACGATCCACCTTCAATCCCAGGCGTCCGCCATTGTTCAACTGCAGCCAGTGCGTGATGACCGGCGGCACACCCTCTTTGTCACGGGCTGCAAAGGCGGCGCTCACCGCGTCGGCCGGTTTGATCAGCCAAACGGCAGCTTTCACGCGGTCACGCGGCACCTGGATCGTCTCCATGCCCGAGCGGATGGCAAAATGGTCCGCCGTGGCGGCTTCGATCACCCCGCGCAGCAGATCGCCATTCGCTGCGAGCAGGGCATGGCGCGGCGGGTCATCTTTGCGGAAGCGCGGGACGGTGAGCGCATGCTCCCTGGCTTGCGCATCGACGAGCGGTACAGCCACGCTGCCTGGAGCGATGCGTGCACTGAAGGAGGTGATCTTCACCGGGCGCTCCCCATTTCCCCACAGGCTGAAGGGCTCGATGCTGATGCCGCTGCCAGAGCGCATTTTGGGATTGAGCAGGATTTTGCGTGCGGAGACGCCATTGAAGAAAACCTCGACCGAGTTCTCCGCAAGGGAGATGCGGATGGGCATGGAGCCGTTGGCGTGCAGGCGAAACTGACGGTCCATCTGGTCACCATTGACTTCGAGGCCAAAGCAGACCTCGCTGCCCATGTGGCCGAACAGCAGATTCGTGCTGGGTGCGGCAGGGTTGATGCCGTCGCAGAACAAACGCATGCGCAGGGCGGAAAAGCCGTTGTTGAACAGGGTGAAGTTGATTTCATTCACCTGCATGAAAGACGGATGTCCCCAGGCACCGCCGGGTTCGAAAGCGATCTGCCCTTTGCCAGTGCGCTGAACCTGCTTGGCACTGCCACGCACGCGCTGCCAGCCGGGGTCTTCGAATCCGTCGAGGTTCAAGGAGGCACCACCGAACTGAATGGCCTGAAGTTTGTCGGCGGTCAGATGTTTCACGGCAGCCAGGTCGGATTCCAGATCCACCTGCTTCGAGTCAATGGCGCGCAGCCTGCCGGGCAGCACATCCCCTTCCTGCAGATAAAACAAGGCCTCGCTGCGCAGTCCTGCGGGATGCTCTGCCGCCACGCGGGTGATTTCCATCTCGCCCGTACTGGCCAGGGGGACCGGTTTGAGCGCACCGACCGGCCGCCAGCGCGGCTGGGCTGCGCCGCCGGCATCCAGCGTGCCATGCAGCACGCTTTTGTTGAGCGTGAGGGTGTCGAGCGTCGCCAGATCGACCGGCTTGGCAGCGGCGAAGCCTTTGAATTCCAGGTGGTGCAGCGCCGCGATATTCAATTTCACCGGCGCTGCGGAGAAGGTGGTTTTGAAGGTGGCGATTTCATTGCGCACCTCCAACAGCGTGCCGTTCACCCATTCACCATCCGTGAACCACATCTCGGTGAGCGGTGGTGCGGCCTGGACAAACGGGGAGGCCGTCGGTGTCATTTCCACCGCCAGCACCTTGTCCCAGGACAGGCTGGTTTCCCTGCCATTCGGCTCCTGCACCATCAGAGCATTGGCGTCAGCGCGTACCGCTTTCGCTTTGAGATAGTGCCCGTTGGTCAGTTCGATGCGCGGCCGCACATCGGTGATGTCGGTGGGCAGAGTGCCATCCCATGCACGGATGCGCAGCGCTTCCAGGGTCAGGTCGGGACCTTTGTTCAACAGGGTGAACCCGGTGGGGTTGGCATCGGCAGCTTCGTCGTCATTCCGCTCCGCTGCCTTTACCACGGCTTCGGCCCGGCCTTGGACGACCCCTTGCACCACGCCAATCAGCGCACCAAACAGACCGCCGCCGCCTGCCTTCGCGGCCGGTTTTTTCTCTTCCGCCTTCACTTGGGGCTCTGGCTCGGCGGCGTCCACGGGCGGCTTGCTCGTCTCCGCCAGCTTGCGACCATTGGCGCCATAGATCGCGCACCGGCCGGTTTCACGGTTCCAGAAGAGCGTCAGCGTGATGCGCCGCGCATCGTCGCCGAGTTTTTGCACGCTTTCAAATACGCGGCCTTGCAGCACGACGTCATCCACCCAGGTCTCCACGATCATGCGTTCTTCGTCTGGAGCCTTGAGTTCGATTTTAAACTCCGGCCGTACACTCGAACTCAGGGTGAACTGCATTTCCACCAGCTTGGGGGCCTCGACTGGAAGAGTGACGCGGTGGTTCCAGCCCACCTGCTGCAAAGCCGCCCGCGGCACCATGCGCCAGAGCTTCTCCTTGATTTCCACGCTGTTCACCGAGCTGGCTTCGATCCAGCCGCTGGTACTGCTCAGCGCAGCCAGGGGGGCGTCTTCGGTCTTCAGGCGCTGCAGGCTCACCACCGCATCGCGCAGCACCTGGATGCTGCCAAAGCGTGCGGACTTCACGCTCACCGTTTTGGCATCCAGCCCGGTGATGGAGCCAAACAGGCGGCTGCCGTCCACGAGGCGGATGCTGAAAGGTTCTTCCGTTTTGGCATCCGTCTTGAAGCGGTTGATGCGCTTCAGCACGTCCATGCCCACCTGGAAATCCTCGCTGAACATGGGCGTGCGCCAGATCACGTGACCGGCTTCGGCACCCACGAAATCACCACCGATCCACTCGCCATTCTGCCAGTGCAGTTCGGAAGCGCGGCCGCAGACGCTCGCCAGCATGAGCGCAGTGACGAAAGGTTTAGCGTTCATAGATGGGCAGGAAACGGTAGTTCAGGGCCAGGGCCAGCAGGGACATGCCGGTTTCATACGCACCATGGCCAAAGCTGCCGTCCGTCGCCTGGCTTTCGGCCAGCACGCGTGCCGTGGCGGCATTCCACTTTTGCCAGGAGGCATAGTCACCCTGGAACAAGGCCTGCGCCATGTAGTAACGGAAGTATTCTTTGTAGCTGCCTTCGCTGTGCTCCAGACGGTCGGTGATGTGCTTGAGCGTGGCCTTGAATTCCTCGCTGTCCTTGTGTTTGGACACGGCGGCCACCAGCGTGGCGATGGCGCTGCGGTTCATCGACTCGCCAAATCCGCCGAAACCGCCCGCATAGACCACGCTGCCATCCTTGCCGGTGCTGCGCTTCATGTACTCCAGCGCGGTGTTGATGACTTCATCGGGGACGGCCATGCCGGCGTTGCGCGCAGCGAGCAGCCCCATCAAAACCGCACCGGTCACCGAGGTGTCCGCGTCGGTGGAGTTTGGCATGTAGCGCCAGCCGCCCCAGCGGTTGGCCTTCTGCGCGGTGCCGGCACAACGGATCGCGAGATCCAGCGCCTGCCCGATGCTGCGCACCGGCTTGCCGCCCTCCCACAGCAGGGATTCGTCCACCGCGCCATAGGCTTCGGAGAGTGCGAGCATGGCAAAGCCGTGGTGGTACATGCTGTTCGGCAGGTAGCCGCTGTCCGCATCCTGGCTTTTGATCATTGCACGCAGCGCCCGGCGGATGTTCGACGCATAACGACCGAAGTTCGGGTCTTCACCGCCTGCGAGAAAGGCCATGAGACAGATGCCGTCAATGCCTGCGCCATCCTGGCCGCCCTGCCAGTTCCCCGTGTCACTTTGCTTCGAGGCCAGCCACGCCAGCCCGCGCTCATACACGGTTTCGACCTCCTGGGGGATCGCACCGCCGAAACGCAAAGAGGGATCCTGGGCGGAGGAGTTCAGGGGGGAGAGCAGGAATGACGAAACCAGCATGACGCATGACGAAGCTTCGAACAGGCAGCGGCGGACAGGACCGCCGTTTGCGGCCGTCAGCGGGGGCTTCGTCATGGAGGGTGCGTCATTCATTCGGCATTCGGGTTTTGTCATTGATCAAGCATGAGGCCACCGTTGATGATCAGCTGGTTGCCATTGCCGTTGGCACGCTCTCCTTGCTTGAGGCGTTGATCGTGATTGATCTTGATGCCTTCCCAGTACTGCATCGCGTCGGGCAGGTCGCGTTCCTTGCACAGCTTCCACTGCTCCGGCGTCAGGATCGCCTGCAGGTCCTTTTCAGCCACTCCCGCCAGCGGCACCAGGGCGTAGTAGTATTGTAAAAACCACTGGAAGGACATGTGGCGCTCGATGTCCGGCAGGAAGCCGGCCAGCACCTGCTGGAGGGCGGACTCGACCCTGGCGCATTGTTCTGCTGACAGCTTGCGGCGGCGGTCCAGTTCGGAGGCGCTCATGGCGGCCATGGCTTTCAGCCGGTAGTTGTGCCGCTCATCGGCGGACTGCTGGAGTTTTTTCTGCTGGGCTTCAGTCAGCGTGGTCTGCAGCGTCGTTTTCCACAGTTCCGTGTTTTGCGGTTTGGTGTCATTACGACTGAAATGCGCGCGTTCCGTGCCTGCCAGCGCCTGGAGCAGGTTCTTGGGAGTGGCGGTTTGCACACTCTGCCGCACCAGGCTTTCGGCGAACTGCCGCCAGTACGCCAGACTGCTCTCCACCGCTCCTTTGGCCGCCGTGGTGAGTCTGGCGACGTCTGGTGCGGACAAGGAGAGCAGGCGTGCGGCCTCCTCCACCCGTGGCATCATCGCCGCCAGTGTCCGGGTGCGTTCCACCTGGTACATTTTGAACAAGTGCTGCGAGATCGCCACCTGCATGTCGGGCACTTCGGGAAAGGTGCCGTTCATGTCGGGCAGGTTGTTGCGCGCGGAGCCGTTGTTGGAGACGATCAGTTCCTGCCAATGGTTCCACTGCAAATCGTCCAGAATGGTGCGCAGTTGCTCTTTTTTCATTTTGCCGGCGTTCTGAAACAACTGCGGGGCATTGTAGCTCCAGTACTGCTGGCGGCGCTGCTCCATGAGCGGCTGCATCAGCTCCACCAGCAACGGCTCCAGTGTCGTGCGCTGGTTCTGGGACAGCGCGAGCATCGTGTCCATTTCCGCCAGGCAGATGCGTGAGATCGCCAGGGCGTTGCGCCTTTCACGCTGCTTGTTCTCAGCCGCCATGCGCGTGCGTTCGTCTGCCGTCAGCAGCTTCTTGATCCCCTCAATCCACGCCGGCAGCTTGATGGCCTGCTGCTCTTCATTGATGCCAAAGTACATGTTGCCCCGGATGCGCTTGCGCTCGGTGACCGAGTAGTTTTTCGCCTGCTCCAGCCAGCCCTTGCGCGCCAGTTTGAGCGACTCCTGGATCGCTTCCTTTGACAACTTCTCCAAGGCCTGCTGCCGTTCCTTGGTCAAATTCAGCGTCAGGACGATGCCGTCGATCTCCGTGTCCATCACAACCTTCATCTGCTGCTCCGCCTGCTGCTCGGAAGGTTTGATCATGTCAGCCACTTCGTTTTCCGCCTTGGCGCGCTCCTCCTTGTCGGTTTTGTGCCAGTCTGCGAGCATCTCCGCCGGCAGCACGCCGCCGAGCGCCGCATCCCAGGTCTTGTCCCATGCTGCACCACGCGGACGATCAAAGCGGATGTAGAAGTAGTTGCGGTTCAGGATCTGCTCACGAGCTGCGGAGGGCAGTGTGCGCAGCATGCTGGTGGCCCGCTTTTTCTCCGCATCGCACAGACGATCGAGCAGGCTCTCCGCCGCGGCATTCAAGGCGGTGACCTGAGCGTCTGAGAGCTTGAGCTTCTGCTTCATCAGCTCGATTCTGGCCCGCAGGTCTTCGTTCAACGGTCCGCGCGATTCACGCACCCAGCGTTCGAGGTGCGAGGAAATCTCCTGGTCCACCTGCTGCTTGGCCTTCTCATCCACCTCGTGCCAGGCGGTGTAGCGCGCCTCGCCGAGGGTTGCTTTCAAGGCGTTCAACCAGGCGGCGTCTTCATCCGGGGGCGTCCAGCCTTCGATCGGTTCATTGGGGCCTGCCACTTCCGGTTTCCAGACGCCGATGTGCCGGATGGCCGCTGCGTCTGAGGTGCGTGACAGATAGGTTCGCATCATCACCAGGGCCAGCGGCTGCCAGGTTTTCAGCGTCGCCTCCACGGCCTTCCTGGACTCCTCCTGCAACGCCTGTTTTTCCTCAGGCGAGAGTTTCGCCGCCGTGTCGATGGATTTGACCACCTCCTCCATGTGGGCCGTGAGCTGCTTCTGTTTTTCGGGCGCGCACATCTGCACAAAGTCCGCCAGCACCTTCTCGACCGCTGTGGACAGCGGCTTCTTCAGCTCGGCACGCGACAGGGTCTGTGCCTGCGCTCCACCCGAACCGGTGAGTATGACTGCCAGCAGCAACAGCCTGATCATTTCGCCGCGCCTCCCGCTTCCAGTTTGTTGAAATAGGCGTCCAGTCCCGTCTTGAATTCCTCCGGCAGCTCACGCCCCGTTTTCCCGGTCGCCTGGCCCACCGGGCGGGCGTTGACATTGGCATCGGCATCGGTGCCTGCCCCCAGATCCGCCAGCGCAGCCCCGGCGCTTTCAGCACCGCCGCCACCACCGGGATTCGAGCCACCGCCGCCGCCACCTTTGCCCTGACGTTTCGCCTGCAGCAGCAGTTCGATGGCCTCGGTCTCCGCCGCTATCGCGGGCGCGCCCGTGTCCGGTTTGTCGAGAATGCCCGCTGCTTCATCCATCACGTGCATCACCGCATCGAGGAGTTTCAGCTCCTTGCCAAATTTTTCATTCCCCTGCGGCAGATGCAGGATGTCATCAAAAGCACCGCGCGTGTTGGCCTGAATACCAAACTGCTTGGAGGCGAGGGTGGCCGACTTCTTGCCATGCTCTCCTTCTTTGAGAGCTGGCTTTGCATTCTCCAGCTCACGCGTTTCATCCCGCAGCTTCATCTCGTCGCGCAGGGACTTCATCACCTTGAGCACGATCTCCGGTGGCAGGCTGTCGGCGCTGCAACTGCTGCAGGATTTGCACTCGCTGGCCGCCACCATCTCCTCCGCCCAGCGGTCCAGCGTGTCCGCCCAAAACTCCGCGCCCACCATGCTGTTGCCGCTCAGATTCACCGCCGCCTGCTCGCCCAGCACCGACAACGCCTTCACCGCCTGCGTCTCCTTCATTTGGCCGATGATGTTCTTGAAGTGCATGTCCGGCTTGCGGGCGAAGTAGGCTTCCAGATCGCTTTGAATCACCCGCACAGTTTCGCTCTGAGTTTTCTCATTCTCGGCAATGGCGGCCGCATCCTTCACTGGTTTGTGCTCCAGACCGAAGGCGCTGAGCGTTTTGGTGTTCAAATCCTTCGCCGCGACCAACTGCTGGCGTGACGCCGCCTTGAGCCGCTTCACAAACGTGCTGGCTTCCAGGCTCGCCAGGATGGCACCCAGCTCGTCTGAAACGCGCGCGAATTCGGCCAGCAGCAGCTTCTGCTCATCCAGCGCATCCTGCATTTTCTTTTGTGCCTGGGATGCCGGTGGCTGCTCCTGCGGCTTCTCATCCGCTTTGTCATTCTTCTTGCCCGGAGCCGCCGCCATTTGTGTCGTCGGCAGCTTCATCGTGCTGGGCTTGGGCGGTGAAGGCTTGGCATTGGGGTCCGCTGCCTGCGGCTCGGTCTTGCTCATCGAACCTTCCTTGTCGGTGATGCTCGGCATGTTGTCCTTCTTCTGCTCCTCCGTGGAGGCCTTGCCACCCTTCGAGGCACTTGGGATGTCCGGACCGTTGGCAATCTGGGGCGCGCTTGGCTTGCTTTGCCCGGCCTTGCCTTCACCCGGCTTGCCTTCCTTGGCTGGTTGCTGGGAGGAATTCGACGGCGGATTGGCAGCCATGGTTTGTCCGGCCTTGCCGCTCTGCGCATTGGAACTCTGCTTCAGCAAGTCCGCCACGCTGGGCATCCGCTTGGCTGCGATGTCTTGCAGTGACTTGAGCATCGTCGCCCAGGATTCAAGCCGCTTGGCATCGAATTCATCATTCCGCGTCGCCTGTTCCACCAGGCTGCGTCCGCTTTGGTTCAGCATGCCCAGCCGCGTCGCGTTCGCATTTTCCGCGCTCGCCTGCTGCGCGATCTTCCGTCGGTTTTCCGGGCGATCCAGCTCGGCGGGATTCAGGGCGCGCAGTTCTTTGTTCGTTGCGTGAAGTTGCTGCTCTCTTTCATAGCTTTCACGAGCCGCTTCGAGCCATTTGCCAAACTGCTCCGTCAGCCACAGCGCGTGATCCGTCTTGTTCAGCACATGCAGCAGGAAGGCCGTCGAATAGGCCCGTTTGCGCTTGGGCAGGTAATCCTCCGCCCAGGCGCGGATCTCCAGCGTCTGAGGTGCCACGCCGTCTCGGTCCGCACAAAACGTTGCTTTGGCCGCCAGAGTCTTTTTTTCGGGTTCACCTGCCGCCGCGATCTTGTCTCCCTTAGTCTTGTCATCGTTCACGCTGCGCCATTCCAGGCCGGTGCGCTGGATGCCGAAGTCATCCTGCACATCCAGGTCAAAGACGACGACCTCTGAATCGAGCACCACCTGCTCCTGCGACTCCCGCCGCGCCGCCAGCCGTGGGGCTTCGTCTTCAATGGCGTTGATCTTCAAAACCAGCGGCTCGCGCGGCGTCAGACCATCACGATCCTTCCACATCACATGCTTTTCAGTGTCCGCAGTGATTGGATGAAAGGGCGTCATCACCTTCGCGCCGGAAACCTTCTCTGCTTCGCCATCGACCTCTGCCGAGGCCAGCTCACGCGATGCCGTGGCTTCGAGTGAAGCCTGCGCGCCTTTGAGCACACTCACTGAGCCGCCGCGCACTTCGGTCATCGGTTCCGTCTTGTACTGCAAATACTGTGGCAGCCGGGTGCGCACGGACAGCGCCGTCAATTCCGGCCGCGTGCGTGGCTGAACGTTCACCGTCTTGCGCACATCACCGAGTGACAGGGCCAGCGCCGCATCTTCCTTCTGTGGCGGAAACGCCAGCGGGTAGGCACCTGCCTGCAGACTGCCCAACACAGCAGGCTGCTCGCTGATCTGGGCCGTGGCCGTGGCAGGCGACCAGCGCGTGTCCTTGTTGAGCTGCACCTTCAGATCAAACGGCTCCGCGTAGGGCACCACGAGGCGGTTTGGCAGCGCCTCGATCTTTGCAAAGGTGAAGCGCTCCACATCGCGCCAGGGCGTCGCCCAGCGTGCCAGTGCATTCCACGCGGCATCTGGAACCAGGGTCAGCGCCGCCACGGCGAGCAGCGTAGCCAGCCCTGCCGCCCAGCCCCATTGATAATGCTTCGCCTGCGGCACCGCATGCGTGAAGTCTTTGTCCTTCACCGCCTCCGCCGCCTGCTCCATCGCCGCCTGGACCAGCCGCTCGCTCCGGCCTGCGGAACCTGCTTCCACATGCGCCAGTTCCACGATGCCGAGCAACTGATCACCGAGCCGTGGAAAGGTGCGCTTCAGCAGCCGCGCCGCATCCTCCAAACGGCGCTGACGCCACACCCAGCGGTGCCACTTCAGCGGCAGGCCCAGCCCCAACACCGCTGCGCCGGCGATCAACAGCGTCGCGCGCAGCCACATCGGCGTCTCCATCACACGGTCCAGTGCAAACACCAGAATGTAGGAGAACACGATTCCAAACGCCGCCGCCAGCAGCCCCTCGGTGAGCTTGACGATCCAGACGCGCTTGCGAAAATCCGCGAGCTTCGATTCGAGGATGACCGGCAGTGCTGTTTTCATAATTCGTGAATGGTATCCTGAAGGAACGTCTCTGACGAGCTTTTGATTGGGGGTTTAGAACGTTCCGGCGGCCTTTCTTCCGACCCAAAAAACGCTCATCAGCAGCACCAGCAGCCCGGCCCAAGCGGGGTGGGACCAGATTTGCAGCCGGTGCTCCTGCACCGCTGGCTCTGGCATGGCGGAGATGGCGGCGAGGATCGCGGCGGGGTCGCTGGCATCCAGCACTGCGCCTTTGGTGAAGCGCGCAATCTCACGCATCACGTCAAGCCGCGCCGGCTGGCCACGTTTCTCACGGCTGGTGCCTTGGATGGAAATCTTCGTCTCCAGCGACGAACCTGCTTCGGCGCAACTGAGCTGCACCACGTGCTCGCCGGGCTCCACGGGGCTGAAGACGCCGTTGAACAACCCCCAGGCTTCCTCACCAGCAGGCATGAGGCGCACGCTGCTGACCTTGCCGCTGGGTGCGGCGATCTGCGCGATCACGACGCCGTCGCGCAGCGGTTCGCCGGTGAGGCTCATGACGTTCGCGTTCAAAGTCAGCACATCGCCCGTGCGCGGGCGGTCGGGCGAGTAAAACAGACGCATCTTGTCGCCGCTGCTCATGTTGCGCTGGTAGGCCATCCAGCGCACCACCTGGCCCCAGAAGCGGTAGTGGTATTTGTCCTCCACGCCTTTGCGCCAGCGCCAGGCTCCATCAGTGCCCATGAAGAGGATTTTGCCCGCGCCGTAGGTCTTTGTCGCGATCAGCGGCACGCGGCCGAACTGATTGGACTCGGTGCCATGCGTGGCCAGCACCTCACTGCCAGCCTTCGCGCGCAGCGCGGGTGCATACCACTGAAAGCCCGGCAGATTGCTCCAGACACGGGCGCTCGCCTCGTCGCTGTCTTCGAGTTTGGTCAGAAGACTGTGAGTGCCTGCCTCGGTGAGGGCAAACTTCCCTGGCGACGACGAGCCCCAGCCGCGTGGCTGTGCGGCGTCCCAGATCACCGGCAGCAGGTCAGCTAGCGGTGTCTCCTGCAGAGTGGATTGAAAGCCATGGAAGCCCGGCATGAAGACGAGTCCGCCCGCCTGATCTCGCACGAGTTTTTGCAGCGACGTGCATTGGTCCGCACTGAGCTGGCCTTTGGCGAGACCGACATCGCCCAGGAACACGACATCGTATTTCGTCAGCTCTTCATCCTTCGGAAAGGTCTTCAAATAGCCGCGGCCAGCCCCCACCTTGCCCAGGCCGGGATGCAGCAGCAGGCAGCTGACGTCCACGCCCGGGTCACGTTCCAAGGCATTGCGCAGGTAGCGGTACTCCCAGCGCGGGAAGGATTCGATCACCAGCACGCGGAGTTGCTCTTTGCGGATCGAAAGCGGTGCTTCCTGCGAGTTGTTTTCAGGGTAGCGCTCGCTGGGTGTCTTGGGGATGGTAAGTGTGAGCTTCACCTCGCCGGGTTTGTCAGGCTTCCAGCCGATGACGTCTTGATAGCGGCTCATGGCGGGCAGCGTGACTTCTTTGGTGATGATCTCGCCGCTGGAAGATTTCATCTCCAGCATCACGACTTCATCACGCGGCAGTGAACTTTCGATGGTGAACGGAATGCGCAGCGGCTTGCCCGCCACTGCGAAGGTCGGCACGTCGAAGCTGCTGAGTTCGACATCCGGCAGCCGCGTCTCCGCACCCGTGGGCACGGAAAATACCGGAACCTCACGCATGCGCAGCCGGGTGGTGGCCTGGGAGGGTGCGGCACCCGTGTTCCAGTCGCCATCGCTGATTAGAACGACCGCCTTGAGGTTCGGCTGTTTTTCCAAAACATCCGCTAGCGCCGCATGAATGTCCGTGCCTTCCGAAGGCGGTGTCTGCGCGGATGAAAAAGGCTCGATCACCACGTCCATGCGCTGCTTCAGCGGCTCCCACAGCTTCGGGTCGGTCAAGGGCTTGGCGATATCTTCGCGCGACTTCGGCTCGGCATTCGGCTTTGTTTTGTCGATGACATCCTTGGTGGTCATGCTGCCCGAGACATCGTGCAGCACTGCCAGGGTCGGTCGCGTCTCCGGCTTAAAGGTCTCCAGCCATTCCGGCTGCAGGAGAGTGATCGCGATGCCGACGGCGATGACAAAACGCAGCAACTCCAGCCAGCCGATGATGGCCCGATAACCGCTGCGCCGCCACGCCATGAACGCGAGGCCGCCCATCGCCACGACAAACGCCACACCGACACCGAAGGCGACGGGCGTGGGATTGAAGACGAGCTGGGATGTGGTGGGTGTCATGAATGGTGTAGTGTCGTCCTCGTCCTCCTACTCGAACTCGTCCTCGGTCAATTAAGTACACGCAGGCATTTTAAATGATCGAGCCAGTCCCAACCTTTCGCTGGCGCAGTCTGGCAGTCTCTCGTCAATCCAACACCCATCACACCCGATAGAATCGAGGACGAGTTCGAGTAGGAGGACGAGGACGAAAGGAGAGTCATCGAGCAGGAGAGATTTGTGGGTCACGCTTGGCTGGCATGCACAGCAGCGCTTCACCCAAAAGCGCCAACGCCATCACAAACAAAAACGTCCGCCAGATTTCGCTGGCGAGGCTGGCGTTGTTTTCGACCTGGTCTTCGATGACGTGATAATCGAGTCCGGCAAACAGCTCCGTGAGCGCGGCTTTGCCGAGCGTTTCGGGATGATCTTCACGCAGGGGTCGATTCAACGCGACAAGCCTGTCGCCGTTTTCGACGATGCCGGCGCGCAGTGGTTGCTCCGAGCTGAGGATGGTTGGGCCATGGCGTTTCCACGCGCTCAGATCACCGCTGCCAAGAGCGCTCGCACCGGCATCGCGCTGCTGCGCTTTGCCGAGGCTGCGTGCGCCTTCATTCAGTGCGCGATGCAGCATGGCAAACATCACCACGCCATCGCGGGCAAGGCTGGAGGAGCCGGAGCCGGGCAGCGTGCCGAGGAACCAGGCATTGCCATCGCCGGGAATGTCGGCGCGCATGAGCAGCGGCAGATTGCCGGTGAGGCGGGCCAGCGGCGTGCCTTCGCCGAGGATGTCGCAGCGGCGGCTCACTTCGAGGTCGCCCACGGGGAGAGCGGTGCCGCTGCGGGTGTTGGCCAGCAGGCCGGTGTCATTGCGCCACCACTCGACGCTGGCTGGTTTGCTTTCGCTGCTCCATGCACCCCAGTGCAGGCCGCCGAAGGCTTCCGCATTCGCCGAATTCGTGGGCAGGAACAGCAGGCTCCGGCCTGAGCTGAGATGATTCGTGAGCTGCTTGGCGATCAAGTCATCCGCCTTCGGCAGCGGTGCATGCCAGACAATGAGCGCGACATCATCCCAGGCGATCTCTGCTGCGCGCGAAGGGGGCAGCACCGTGGCGGCATACTTGCGCGTGGGATCGGCGGCGGCTTCCAGCGCAGCCTGCAGCGGTCCGGCCTCGGCTTCGTCATCGCTGACGATCACGGACTGCAGCACCGCCGGTTCATCAAACACGAAATGGTACACGTTGTCGGATGGCGAAGCATCCGCAGGCAGTTCGACCCGGCCCGCGCCGCGTTTCGTCGTTTTGTCGATGGGAATGGCATGGCCTTGCAGCACGAGTTGTGAGTCCTTCATCTCCACCTTGATCGTCGTGCTCACGTCATTGATCACGAAGCGCAGAGGCAGTTCCAGCGGTTCGCGTGAAGAAGTGTCACGCGTCACGCGCAGATCGAGCAGCAGTTCGGCCTTGCCGGCAGTTTCATTGCGCACGACCCTTTGCACTGAAACCGCGAGGTTTTGTGCCACCGGCTGCGCATAGCTCAGCAGATGCAGGCGCAGCCCCTTCAGTGTGGTGAAGGCACCGCGCAAGGCCTGCCAGCGACCGCTTCCGGCATCCCAGTCGCTCTGGCGCAGATCGCTCAGCACCCAGACATCCGTGCGGCCAGTTTGATTGGCGGTCATGTAATCCAACGCCCCTTGCAGCAGCGCGGGCACATCCGCTGTGGTGTCTGTGGGTCCGGTGAGTGGCAGATCAATTAGCGACTCCGGCTTCTCCAGCAACTGCGGCTGCAAGTGCGCGTTCTCAATCAGCACCAGCTTCGAGCGCACGCCCACCGTATCACGCAAAGCTTGCGCCAGCTTCGCGATGCCCGCCGCACGCTTGCTCGTGCCTGTGGCCAGGTTCTGCTGCTCCATGCTCGCCGAGCGGTCCAGCAACACGATCACCGTATCTGGCACGCCGCCCGTAAGCCCGAGCAGACCTCCCGCCATCGGCCGTGTGATGACAAACAGAATCGCCGCCACCGCCAGCACACGAAACGCCAGGATCAAAATCTGCCGCAGCCGCGACAACCCCTTGTTCATCCGCTGCGCCATCTGCAGAAACATCATCGCCGCCCACTTCACCTGCCGACGGCGGTACAGATGGATCAAATGAATGATCACCGGCAGCGCCGCGAGCGGCAGGGCGAAGAGGAGCGCTGGAGCGAGGAAGGTCATGGCTTTGCTTTATTTTTGCCCAATCGCAGCCACGACAAACCTATCACGGCAAAGCCAACGGCAATGATATCGATGATCATGCTGCCAGCAGGCAAGCCTTTTGCTCTTTTGCTTATTTGAATCAAGAGCACTCCAGACCCGATGCCAAATAAAAGGGCACCCAACATACTGCTGTGTTTGATGACAGTCTGCTTACCTTTCATCACCGGCCTCCTTTCTTCTGAATGCGTGCCAGCAGGAACTTCGCGAGCACGTCGTCGTATTTTTCGTGGAGTTTGACGCGGTGGTAGTCGATGGCGGTGGTGCGGACGAGTTCGTCGATCTCGTGCATGTACTGGCGCACGGCTTCGCGGTAGTTGCGGGCGATGAGGCTGGGGTCGGCGAGGATGGCCTCGCCTCCTTCCATGTCGATGAAGCGCGCGGGGCGGTCAAAGTCGAAGTCGAGTTCCTGCTGGTCGAGCAGGTGGAAGACGGCGACGTCGTGCTTGCGGAAGCGCAGGTGCTGGATGGCGGATTTCAGTTCGGCCGGTGGCACGAAGAGATCCGAGAAGATGATGACGAGCGCGCGCTGGCGGATTTTTTCGGCGGCGTCGTGCAGTGCGGTGAGCAGCGTGGTGCCGCCGACGGGCTGGATGCCGGACATTTGATCGAGCACGAGGCCGAGATGCGAGGCCCCGCGTTTGGCGGGGATTTCTATGGGCTTCTCCGCGAGACTCCACAGGCCCACGGCATCGCCCTGCTGAGCGGCGACGTAGCCGAGAGTGCCGGCGAGCTTGCGAGCGTAGTCGAAGCGAGTGCTGCCGACGGGGCCGTAGTTCATGCTGCCACTGGTGTCCATGAGCAGGCAGAGGCGCAGGTTGGTGTCGGCTTCGAATTCCTTGATGTAAAAGCGATCGCTGCGGCCCCAGGTGCGCCAGTCGAGACGGCGTGTGTCATCGCCGGGGACGTACTTGCGGTATTGGGCGAATTCGAGGGAGGAGCCGCGCACAGGGCTGCGGTGCTTGCCGGAGACGCCGCCGAGCATGGCATGGCGGGCGTTGAGGGGCAGGGCCATGAGGCGCGAGAGGACCGTGGGGTCGAGGAAACTGCGGGTGTCAGATGGCATACGCTTCGAGAATGAATCTTCCTCTTCCTCCTACTCCGTCTCCTCCTCTCGGAAGGATTGGAATGCAGATTTTCTTCTCGTCCCAGCAACTGGAGCACTACATGACGATGATTTGACGTTAACTCCCTCAAAACGAGTGATGAGTGCGCTCAAAATCGAAACCACACTTAGTAGCATGTCTTTTCCACTCAGAACTCTTTCATTCTTGCATGCTTTCTTTGCGACAATCGCATCAAGACACGCGGCGCATTCAGTGGCAGAACCACGAGCGTCATCGAAGAACCGTACGCGTTGTTGAGTGGCACGGCGACCATTGCCTTCAGCCGTGTTTAGGAGTGCCGACAGGCTAGCACGGTCAAGCTGATCCAAGACTTCGGAAAGCCGTGGGGTCTTGGATTGTTGAATATCAGCAAACAACTCGGTAAGCCAGGCGATGAATTCGAGTTCAATTTGATAGACCTGGAGCTTTTCATGATCGAACTGGCGAGTGTCTGACATGGCATGAAGAAGTGGAGAGTTATGGAGAAGTGACCTCAGAAAAGGAGGAGGAGTATGAGTAGGAGGAAGAGGAGGATTAGCGATCACCCGGCCTTCGCCAACTCCTCGACCAACCGCTTCGCAACATCACGACTGCTAATGCCATCGCTCTCCGCCGTGAACGTCGTCATCACGCGATGCCTTAACACAGGCTCGGCAACTTCCATGATGTCCTCCATGCGCACCATGTAGCTGCCGTACAACGCAGCGCGTGCTTTGGCACCGAGGATCAAATACTGCACGGCACGTGGTCCCGCTCCCCAACTGACGAGGGGCTTGAGCCACGCGGGTGCCTCGCTGCTGGCTGGGCGCGTTTTGCGGACGAGATCGACGGCGAATTCATAGATGTGATCCGGCACGGGCACGCGGCGGACGAGTTCCTGGAAGGCGATGACCTTCGGACCATGGAGGATGTGTTCGAGTGTTGGCAGGCTCGCGCCGGTGGTGGTGCGGGCGATGGCGATTTCTTCATCACGGCTCGGGTAATCGACGCCGATCATGAACATGAAGCGGTCGAGCTGGGCTTCGGGCAGCGGGTAGGTGCCTTCCTGCTCGATGGGATTCTGCGTGGCGAGGACGAAGAACGGCGAATCAAGCGTGTAGGTGCGTCCGGCGACGGTGACTTTGTGCTCCTGCATGGCCTCCAGCATGGCGGCTTGGGTCTTGGCGGGGGCACGGTTGATTTCATCGGCGAGGACGATGTTGGCAAACACCGGGCCTTTGGCGAATTCGAAGGCGCGTTTGCCGCCGGGGAGTTCCTGCAAGATGTCGGTGCCGGTGATGTCCATGGGCATCAAATCGGGAGTGAACTGGATGCGGCTGAAACTGAGAGACATCGTTTCGGCGAGCCGTGAGATCAGCAGCGTCTTGGCCAGACCAGGCACGCCCATGAGCAGCGCATGACCGCGGGCAAAGAGGCAGATGGCAAGCTGCTCCACGACCTTCTGCTGGCCGACGATGATCTTCTTCAGTTCGTCGCTGAGCTGGAGGTAAACTTTGCGAAGCTCATCAATGGCGGCGACGTCGTCTTGCGGAAGCGGGGAGTTGGACATAGGTGATTTTAGGAATGCTGACACATGCCACCAGAAAAGCGGTGTTCTGACAAGTGCGGCGTGTGTAAATAAACTGTCAACGCCGCAGAAACTTGGGTTTGTTTACTCCACCAGCGTCTGTACGTGATGCGTTACGGCGCTGGCGAGGCCCTGGATGTTGTAGCCGCCTTCGAGGATGGAGACGAGGCGGCTCTGACAATGGGCCTTCGCGGATTCGAGCAGGAGTTTGGTCAGCGTGACGAAATCATCGTCGGTGAGGCGAAACTGGCCGAGGGGATCGTCGATGCGGGAGTCAAAACCGGCGGAGATGAGAATCAGGTCAGGTTTGAAGGCGTCGATGGCCGGCAGCAACCGGTCGGTGAAGGCGGCGCCGAGGGTGCTCATGCCGGTGCGGGCGGGGAAGGGGAGATTCAGCGTGCAGCCTTGGCCCTTGCCGCTGCCGGTTTCATTGGCGTGGCCAGTGAAGGGGTAGAGCGGGCTCTGGTGTGTGCTGCAAAACAGCACGCTGCCGTCTTCATAGAAGATGTCCTGCGTGCCGTTGCCGTGATGCACGTCCCAATCGACGATGGCGACTTTTTGCGCGCCGTGCTTTTGCTGTGCATGGCGTGCGGCGATGGCGATGTTGTTGAACAGGCAGAAGCCCATGCCTTGGGCAGGACGTGCGTGATGTCCGGGCGGTCGCACAGCGCAGAAAGCATTCCTGGCCTTGCCCAAAAACACGGCGTCCACCGCATTCAAGACGCCGCCGACAGCCTGAATCGCCACGTCATAAGATCTGGCGCAGATGGCCGTATCGCCGGTGCTGAGGTCATCAAGGCCTGATTCGACATCATTTTTGGCCGTGGCGATGTAACCGCGATCATGGCAGAGGGCGAGTTCATCCAGCGTCGCAGCACGCGGAGCGATGGCCTGAGTTTTGGCGACGAGGCCGGAATCCGTCAGCGCCTGCGTGATCGCCACATGACGTTTGACGCTTTCAGGATGACCCGGACCAGGGTCGTGCTGCTGGTAGATGGAATCGAGGAGCAGGGCAGTCATGCAGAGTTTGCAATGGTTGGCTGTTGTTTGCGATTGTTGGCAATGGTTTGTCCAAACCACTGCAAACTACCGTAAACGATTGCAAACTACCGCAAACTTCTGCGATCAGCGTTTGCCAAAAAATTCCGCCAGCTTCTGCAAATCCTTGCCTTCAGCAGGCTTCATCGCGCTGGCGATCGCCGCGTCCTGAATCGCAATGAGCTCCTTGATGCCTTTGCGCCCGTATTCGAGCATGGAATGGAGCTGCGCCTCGGTGAAGGTGGCTTCTTCGCCGCTGCCCTGGATTTCGACAAACTCACCGTCTTCGGTCAGCACGATGTTGCTGTCCACATCGGCAGCGGCGTCTTCGGTGTAGCAGAGGTCGAGAAGGGTTTCACCTTTAACAATGCCGACGCTGACGGCGGCGATCTTTTTCTTGAGCGGCTGGCGCGTGATCTTGCCCTTTTCGAGCAGTCGGTTGAAGGCCACGGCGACGGCAATACAGGCCCCAGTGATCGCGGCGGTGCGGGTGCCACCGTCGGCCTGGAGCACATCACAATCCACGCAGAGAGTGCGCTGGCCGAGTTTTTCGAGATCAACAGCGGCACGCAGGCTGCGGCCGATCAGGCGCTGGATTTCGGTGCTGCGGCCATCCGGCCTGCCACGTGAGCTTTCGCGGTCTTTGCGCTCCAGCGTGGAGTAGGGCAGCATGGAGTATTCGGCGGTGAGCCAGCCGCCTTTGACGTTTTGCACCTTCATCCAGCGCGGCACCTCTTCATTGATGCAGGCCGTGCAGATGACACGGGTGTTGCCAAAGGCGATGAGGACGGAGCCCGCGGCATGCGGGGCCACGTCGAGGACGTATTCAATTTTGCGGAGTTGGTCGGGAGTGCGGCCGTCGGTTCTGGGCATGACGGTGCTTAGCACGAAGCGGGGATGCGCCAAAGCCTTTTATAACAAGCTGGCAATGATGTGTTTGAACAAACCCCGCGAGCCCTCCGTCCAAAGCTTTAAATTAACTGGCATTCGTTATGCTAAAGATAGGTGACAGCTCAAACTTAATCTCTATGACGCGTTTCCCTCGCCCTGGTTGCTGGTTCCGTTTTACCCCGACGGATTGGAATTTCATCCGTGACACTCTGGCGCTGACGGAGCGTGGCAAGGAGGGCTTCAAGGCAATGATGGACGACCCGGACGCGGTGCCGATCATCCTCGACAATGACAAGCTCTTCGACGCTGCGATCCTTTCCCGCAAGGCGGCGGTGCTCTCGCCGGAGCTGTTCTTCTTCATCGTGGTGCGCCATTCGCTGAAGGAGTTCGGCATCAAGGAAATCGCCGTGGCGGATTACATGGCCGTGGTCTGCGCGGACTTCGGCTGCTCGCCGACCAAAGGACCAGAAGACATCAATCACAGCATCGACAGTCTCTACAGTGTTGATTATCTGGAGGCGATCGAGAATGCCAGCCGCCACCACAAGTTCTTCCTGCATGTGCAGTGTGCGAATCAATTTCTGGTGCTGACCTGCCTGTATCCTGACTTTCTACATCGCCGTGCCGCAAGGCGGGGTGCCCCGGACGTGGACTACTACGAGCAGGTCGTCGTCAGCCACCTCGATGCCGCCCGCAAGCACGTGCTGGCAGACGAGTTTGCCATGGAGGAGACCTTTGAAAAAGTGGCGGAATGCTTCCCTCCCGCGCGCCGGGCGATGAACCACACCGTGAGGGAGTATTTGAGCCTGGGGCAGTGAGCGGGAATGCTGGGCGAGCCTACATTTAGCTGTCTGCTTGGATTCCTTCAGACCGGGTGGCGGATGCAGTCGCCTTGGTACGCTGAGTTGCGAGCTTGGCGCGCAGTTCGGCCAGTTTCTCTTCGAGCTCCTCGATCTTCACTTCCAAGCTGGCGCAATACTTCTTGGGGTCCCGCTGCTGGAGACGGTCGAGGAGGTTGAATAGCAGGGCCAGCCGCCAGAGCCGGGTCCACAGTCCGCGGAGGCGGTAGGCGCGGAGCAGTTTGCCCGCACGCAGCATGCGGGTGAAGCGGAAGATGTTTAGCATCCGCAGGAAGGCGACGAGTGGCAGCAGGATAATGACGAGATTGATCCAGTTCTTGAGGCAATAGGTCACTTTGCTGGGCGCGGCGGCGACCATCCAAAGGAACTCCATCGTGAAGCCGATCCAGATGACGCAGGTGGTCAGATGCGTCGCCAGAGCCATGCGCGGATGATTGTCCAACGTTTCGCCGCCGGTGAGTTCGGCGCCCAGCACGGGGAGCACGAGCAGTGTGAGAATGACCATCGGCAGCGCGAGCCTTTGATCGAGCTGTTCGGAAGTCTCTTCACCGACGGGCTTCCAGCCAATGCCGGGCAGCCAGAGCCAGCCGCGTGGCTTGCTGCTGGCGGTGATCATGCGCAGCGGCGGCAGCAACGCGGTGAGCAGCAAGCGCTTGAGGCGCGCAGGCAGGGCATCGTGAGTGACAAACAAACCAGCGATGCCTTCGACGATCACGATTGCCCATAGAGTGATGATGAGCGGCAGGAACAATCCAGACGACATGAACCACTCACGAAATGCCTCGCCGCTGTCGCCTTGTGGCAGCACGAGGCCGATCACGGTGAGAAAAGCGATGGCGACCACGAGCATCAGGCCGTGGCGGAGAGTGCCACCTTGGGGTGTCGGGCCAGCAGTGCTCGAAGCGCTCATCATGAGGGTCAAGTTAGCGCCAGCCTGTGGTGAATGGCAATCCTGGGATGTCATTTAACACAACCTGCCGGGCTCATCAGCCGCCGCCCAGCGCATAACCCACGCCACGTACGGTGCGGATGAGTTTTTTGTCGTGATCTTTGTCGATCTTCGAGCGCAGGCGTTGAATGTACACCTCCACCAGATTGGTTTCGGGGTCCATGTTGTAACCCCAGACATGCTCATAGATCTGCATGCGCCCAAACACGCGGCCGGGGCTGCGCATGAGGTGCTCCAGCAGTTCAAACTCGCGCGTGCTCAGCTCGATGTCCGCACCGCTGCGGCTGACTTTGCGCTCAAGCAGGTTGATGCAGAGGTCATCGACACGCAGCAGGTGGCTGGAATCTCCGGCCTTGCGGCGCACCACGGTGTGAAGGCGTGCGGCCAGTTCCTCGACGAAGAACGGCTTGGTCATGTAATCATCCGCACCGAGGTTCAGACCCTCAATTTTTTCCGGCAGCGTGGAACGTGCGGTGAGCAGGATGACCGGCACGTTGTTGCGCTTTTCACGCAGGCCGCGCAGGATGCTCAGGCCGTCACGCCCCGGCACCATGATGTCGAGCACCAGGGCGTCGTAGGGCACGGTCGTCGCCATTTCCCAGGCTTCATCGCCATCGCTGATGGCGTCCACCTGAATGCCCTGCTCCTCCAGCCCCTTTTTGGCAAAGGAAAGCAGTTTGGCCTGGTCTTCGACGAGGAGAATGCGCATGAGGCGGACGATGCGGCGAGATGCCCGCTTGTCCACCGGCACGTGTTGAAATGACGAATGACATGAATTGATCGGAGTAGAGGCGGATCTCTCCTTCGGGTTATTTTTGTCATTCGGGTTTAGTCATTCGTCATTTTTCGGGTAGTCTCCCGCATGAAGCCTCTGCTGGCATTTCTGCATTTTTTCACTGCCTCGCCGGCGGTGGCAGCTCTGCCACCGCAGGGCATTCAGGCGGCGGCGGCCTTTTCCGCTGCGCATGGCGGCCATGCACTGCTGATCAAGCAGAATGGCAAAATTCTGTACGAATCCTACACGAACGGCCACACAAAATACGAGCCGCACCGCATCTACAGCGGCACGAAGGCCTTCTGGGGCCTCACCGCTTTCGCGGCGGAAAAGGACGGGCTGTTTGAGTGGAATGAACGCGTGGCCGACACCATCACCGAATGGCAGGGCGACCCGCGCAAAAATAACATCACCGTGCGCCAGTTGCTTGATTTCAGCCACGGGCTGGAGCCGATGTTCGGACTGCACGAGAACACGTATGCAGACCGCACTGCCGCAGCATTGAAAGCCGGGTCTGTGGCAGCTCCAGGCAGATCCTTTATCTACGGCCCCGCCGCGCTGCAGGTGTTCCATGAGCTGCTCGCGCGCAAGCTGCAGCGGAAACAGACCCCCACGCGCTACCTGGAGCGCAAGGTGCTCGGCCCGCTCGGCCTGGGCTCGCAGCGCTACCTGCCGGATCAGCGTGGCGCGCCGCTGCTCGCTGCGGGCTTCATGCAGACGGCACGCCAGTGGTCGGAGTTGGGTACGTGGATGCTCAAGCACGAGGAGGTGCTGATGAAACTCCAGGGCAGCAGCGCGAACGCCGCCTTTGCCTTCGGCTTCTGGAACAACCACGCCGCTGACTCCAGAGCCGCCCGCGAGGTGGATGCGGAGGCGATGCTCGATAAAAAATGGCACGAGCAGTCCTGGCGCAACGCTTGCCTCAGCCGCTCCGCTCCCGCCGATCTCATTGCCTGCATCGGCTCTTACGGCCAACGGCTGTACATCGTACCTTCGCAGAAGCTCGTTATTGTGCGCTTGGCGAAGGATTCGAAGCCGAATGATGCGGAAATGCTGCGGCTGTTATTTGCCCCGAAAAGTTGAGCGCTTCATTGCGCCACGGGCAAGGCTTTCGGTGCCGTAGTTGGAGCGGGTGCAGCGGGTGGTCCAGGGGCTACGGCTGGCTTCTGCTCCACCACTGGAATCGCCTTGCGCACCATCAACTTCGACACGCCGTAGATAAGCGTGCTGTGCTTGGGCCGCCATTGATAGCCGATGCCGAAGGGGAGGGCAGGGACTTCGGTGGTGCGATAGTATTCGGCCAGATCGGCCTGAAAGTGCTGTTTGAAGAGGGGAATCGGACCTGGATACCAGCCGTAGGCTTTCACGTCCCAGGAGTCACGGGGGAAGTCCTTCCACATGATGCCGGAGTCGTCCTGCGTCATGGTGTGGCAGTGGGCGAGGAGGTAGTCGCGGATGGTGTGGAACTCATCAAGATGCATGAGGTAGGAGGCGGACTTGGTGAAGCCGTTCATGACCCCGAGCCCATCGCAGAAGCGCAGGAAGGAGGCGTCCTGCTTGAGCGCCCAGCCCGAGATGTTGGTGGAGAAGTAGTAGAGGGTCTGCTGTTTACCCTGGGCACCCAGGAAGTTGATGCGTACTCCTGAGGTTTTGGTGGGCTTGTCAGTCACGATTTTTCCTTCGGCATCCAGCCAGATGTTTTCCACGTTTTGAATGTGGCAGCCGCAGCGGGAGAGGAAGACGTAGAGCACAGGCAGCGTGCCGGTGAGCTTGGTGGCCTGCAGGTCCTTCTTCATGTCTGCGGTGATGAAAAAGCTGAAGCTGAGCGAGGCATTCAACGTGTTGCGCAGATTGCGCAGCGATGCGCCGAGCTCACCCGGACTGAGTTTGGTCACATCTGGCGGCTGGCCCACAGGTTCTACCGCTGCCAGTACGTAGGCGGAAGCGTTGGGGAAAAAGGTGTAGGCGTGCAGGAAATCCGGGCCGCTGAAGACGTAGAGCAGCGGCGAGGTGTCGCTGACAGCCTCGGGCAGACCCAGCGGGGCCCAGGTGCGGATCGGGTTGAACTGGCGCTGCTCCGCATCGGCCCAGGTGGCGTCGAGATCTTTGGCATGAGAGTTGAATTCGCCGTGCTGCGCCAGTCCGGCCAGTGACGAACCCTCCTGGGGCAGGCCAGCGAGGAAGCGGGCCTGCTCGTTGGGCGTGGGCGGTTCAGCGAAGGCGGTTTGAGCCAGGACAAGCAGCAGAACGAGTGTTTTTTTCATGGAGTGCGTGGAGTGCGCGGGGAGATGAAATAGAGGATCCAACCCAGCAAAATCAGCGCCATCCCGGCGAGCGTTTCATCAGGATGCTTTTTGGCGACAAATACCATCATCCACAGGCTGATGCCAAGAAACAAGATGGGCGTCACCGGATAGCCCCAGCAGCGATAGGGCCGTGGCAGGTCCGGCTGCCGGATGCGCAGCACGATCAATCCCACCACGGTGGCAAAGGAACCGAGCTGAATGCTGAACTGCACACAGGTGAGCACCGTTTCAAAACTGGCCGTGAGCAGCAGCGTCACGACGATGGCAAGCTGCACAAACAAACCGGCCACCGGCACGCCACGGTCATCGCTCACCGCCAGCGGGGCGAGGATGCGCAGGTCCTGGCCCATCGTTTTCATCACCCGTGGCCCCACCCAGGTCATCGCGCTGATGCTGGAGACGAGGCCCAGGCAGATCAGCCCCGACATGATCTTGCCGCCAGTCTCGCCGAAAATGTGAACAGCGGCGATGTGGCCGACATCGAGTTTGCCATTCAGCTCGCTCATGGGCGCCACGTAGAGGAACACCGCATTGAGCGCGAGATACAGTCCTGCCACCAGCAATGTGCCCAACGCGATCGCCAGCGGCACGTTCTTCTGCGGGTCGCGGATGTCTCCGACGATGTAAGTGGCGGCATTCCAGCCAGCGTAGGCATACATGACGTAAACGAGGCTCACGGCGAAGGGAGTGCTGCCAATCAAAGCCAGATCACCAGAGGCCGGCATAAAGTGTACCGGCTGGGCTTTGCCAAACCAGAATCCAGCGCCAATGAAGACGAGGACCAGCAAGACCTTGAGCCAGGTGGCGGTGTTTTGAAAGCCGGCTGCCACATTGATGCCGCCGACATGGATCAAAGTCACGATCCAGACCATGACAAGGGACCAGGTCGTCGCCGGTGCCGAGGGAAAGATGCCGGAAAAGTATTTGCCGAAGGCCATCGCCGCCAGCGCGATGGGTGCGGCAAACCCCACCGTCACCGAAAGCCAGCCGGAGAGAAATCCGACCGCCGGATGAAAAATTTTGGAGAGAAAGTGGTACTCGCCACCTGAGCGCGGCAGTGCCGCCGCCAGTTCGCCATAGCACACCGCGCCGCAAAAGGCACACACACCACCGACGATCCACAGCATCATGAGGACGAAGCCCGAGGGCAGGGAACCCACCTGAAAGCCCAGCGAGGTGAAAACCCCGGTGCCAATCATGTTTGCCACCACCACCGCCGTGGCTGTGATCAGTGAAATCCCCTGCGTGCGTGTGGTGCTCATGGGTGCGATGGCTACGCGCTCGGCGGCGGGGCGTCAACTCTGCTTGCAAAGCTGGCAGAACATGGCTTGGCAGCGGATAGGGAACTCCCCCGCCACGCCATGCCCCGATCCGGTATCGGCAAAAATAAACGCGAATTCATCTTTGCCCCTGCGGTGGTGTTAACCGCCCGGGTTTCTATGGGATGTAATTCAATCAACCACCACCATGAAACTCGCCCCTCTTTCCACCCTGATTCGCCGCCCTGGTCAGCAGCATGAGCTGGAGTCTGCCGCCACTGCGGCCTCATCTGTGTCTCCGCACGCCGTAGCGGCCACCTTCGATTTTTACACCGTCACCTGGCAGGCCGATGGCTTTGGCTTTGATGCCACCAGCGGCGAATTTTTCACCGCCAGCCCGACGGCGCTCGTCGTCATGCAATCTTTGAGCGAGGGAATGAAGCGCCAGCAGATCCTCGACCGCCTCACCGCGCGCTTTGAAGTCACCCACAGCACGGCGGAGCGCGATCTGGAAGCCTTCCTCGCCGAGCTCGTCCACCTCGGACTGACACCGGAATCGAACTGAATTCGAACCATCCCAACCCCAAAGTCATCTTCCCATGAATGCTTCCCCAGTCGTCGCCGTCACCGGCCTTCATCGCGGTGAGAATCCCCAGCCCGGTTCCGCCGTCATTCGTAGCCTGCGCCGCGTTTATCCTGAGCTGCGCATCATCGGCCTTGTTTACGATTCGCTTGAAAGCGGTCTCTTCAGTGAAGAAGACGCGCCGGATGCCGCCTTCACCATGTCCTACCCCGGCGCCGGTGTGGAAGCCTTCTGGCAGCGTCTTGATGCGATCCGTGAGATCGAACGCTTTGACGTTCTGATTCCCTGCCTGGATGCTGAGATGGGGCCGCTGGTGGATGCACCGGAAAAACTGCGCGAGCGCGGCATCCACGCCTGCCTGCCGACCGTTGCGAGTTTCAAATGCCGCGACAAATCGAAGCTGGCTGAGCTGTGCGAGCGCACCCACTGCCGCACGCCGCAAACCGTGGCCGTGAGCGATGTGAACTCGCTCCATCAGGCCGCAGCGACGCTCGGTGGCAATGTTTTCGTGAAAGGCCGCTTTTATGAGGCCCGGCACGCCCTCACCCCTGCCGCCCGCGAAGCCGCCTACTGGTACATGCTTGAGCAATGGGGCGCGCCAGTGCTGGTGCAGGAAAATGTGCAGGGAGAGGAATACAATGTCATCGGTCTTGGCGACGGTCGCGGCCACATGCTCGGCTCCTGCTCCATCCGCAAGATGCTCCGCACCGCCAGCGGCAAAGGTTTCGGCGGCATGGTGGTGCGTGATCCGCAGCTTGATGCCATCGCACAATCGCTCATCGCTGAACTGCGCTGGAACGGCCCGTTTGAACTCGAATTCGTCAAATCTGAAGGTCCCAAGGGTGAATACTGCCTCATCGAGATCAATCCACGCTTCCCCGCCTGGTGTGACTTCCCCTCCACGCTGGACTGCAACCTGCCCGCCGCTGCGCTCGAACTCGCCCTCGGCTGGCAGCCGCGCGAGCCACTGCGCCACGCCAGCCCCGGCAAGTTCTTCATCCGGCATGCCATCGACATGACCGGTGACATTCGCGATCTCGCCGCCCTCACCACGAACGGTCAGTTCTTCCGCCAGCCGCGCGAGATCATCCCGCATCCCGCTTCATCCCGCAGTCTTTAATTCCAACCCTTCACCGCATCCTCCCATGCAAACACTTCAGTCCTACTCCCCGCCGACGATCACCCGTCATCTTAGCGGCCAGAACAGCGCCGCCAATCGCAACCGCCATGCCCATGGCCTCAACAGCAACGTCTGCGAGCGTATCGACGGCGTGCCCGTGGCGGATCTCGCTGCCCGTTTTGGCTCGCCGCTCTTCGTTTTCTCTGAGCGCACACTGCGCGAGAAGATCCGGCGCGCACGAGAAGCTTTCGAGAGCCGTTACCCCAACACCCGCTTCGCCTGGAGCTACAAAACGAACTACCTCAACGCGATCTGCCGCGTCTTCCACAGTGAAGGCTCCATCGCTGAGGTAGTGAGCGAGTTTGAGTATGAAAAGGCCCGCCGCAACGGCATCGCAGGGCGTGACATCATTTTCAACGGGCCGCATAAATCCCGCGCAGGCCTGGAACTTGCCGTCAGTGAAGGCGCGATGATTCAGGTGGATCACTGGGATGAACTGCTGCTGCTCGACACCATTGCCAAGGAACAAAACCGCAGCATCGACATCGCCATTCGCTGCTGGCTGGATGCAGGCATTCAGCCGGTCTGGAGCAAGTTCGGCTTCGGAGTCGAAAACGGCGAAGCCTGGCGTGCGATCAAGCGCATTGCGGAAAGCAAGGGCCGCCTCCGTCTGCAGGGCCTGCACACGCACATCGGCACCTACATTCTGGAACCGAACGCCTATAAGGTGGCGGCGGAAAAACTCATCACCCTCATGGAGCGCTGCCGTGAGAGCTACGGCTGGTCCTTGCGCTACCTGAACCTGGGCGGCGGCTTCCCATCGCTCAGCTCTCTGCATTATTCGTATCAGCCTGCCGAGCAGGTGGTCCCGCCGATCGAAAAATACGCCGAAGCCATCGCCAGTGCGCTGAACACACTGCCACGTGACCGCCGCCCGCGCCTCTATCTGGAAAGTGGTCGTGCACTTGTCGATGAAGCCGGTTATCTCATCACCAGCATCGTTGCCGTGAAGCAAACCGGGGCATCAGGTCCGATCACGCTCGCAGGCAAGGCGGCCAAAGCGCCTGCCTACATGCCTGAATCCAATGGTGCCGCCTACGTCATTGATGCCGGCATCAACATTCTCTACAGCGGCAACTGGTATCGTTTCAATGTGAAGCCCGCCAAAGCGCAGCGTGAAAGCGCCCAGCACCCCATCAAGCTCTATGGCTGCCTGTGCATGAACATTGACGTCATTCGTGAGCAGGTGTCCCTGCCGGCGATGACCACGGGCGATCATCTTGTCATGCATCCCGTGGGAGCCTACAACATCACTCAAAGCATGCAGTTCATCACGTATCGTCCCGCCGTGGTCATGATCGGCCTTGATGGCCGCGTCGATGTCATTCGCGAACGCGAAAATCTCGACTACGTGCAGCGCCTTGAACACGTGCCGGAACATCTGTTGAACCCATCGCACCAATAATTCTGCACTGTCATGAACCCGGAAGCCCCATCCACCCTCCCTGTGATGGCCATTCTTGAAGAAGCCACCACTCGCTCACCCTCTGTCTTGCAGAGGGGCGTTGTGAAAGCGTCAGCCTGCGCCAGAACGCTGCGCCCTCATCTTGAACTTCTCGCGGCTCCGTTGCTGGAAGTTGCACGTGCCGCCAGCTCTGTCTTCCTCTGCGGCAGTTGGAAAACGGGTGCGTTGCTGTGTGCCACGCTGCTGTTCATGCCGCGTTACTTTGCCTTCGCCGTCGGCGCCAGTTTGCTCGGCAGCCTGATTGCGAAGCTCCTGCATCTGCCTGCGGCGATGCGCAAAGACGGCACGCTGCTTTACAATGTGTTCCTCAGCGCACTCGCGGTGGCATGGATCACCCGTGGTTCCGCGCTTGAGGCGCCCGCCATCTGGGGCATGCTGGCTGTCGTTACGGTTTACACGCTGCTGTTATCTGCTGCTTTGTGGCACTGGTTTCCGCTGCGTGCCGGACTGCCGCCGCTTAGCGTCGCGTTTGTCGTGGTCTTTGGTACGCTGCTGACGTTTTTCCCGCTCTGGGCTGCTGGCACGACATTGCTCGACCTGGGTCTGCCGGATGAACCCGCGCTGCCTTTTGTTGTCACGGCGTTTCTGCGCAGCATGGGTACCATTTTGTTCTTGCCGAACGTGTGGACGGGTCTCGCCGTGACGGTGGCGATTCTTGTGTGGTCCCGTGTCGCCATGATCAATGCCATCGCGGGATACACCGGTGGTGTCATCATTGTGAAGCTGCTTGAAGCCTGCGGACTGCATTGGCTCGGCTGGTTTGCAGGCCACAACTATCTCCTCGCTGGCATGGGTCTAGGTGCCGTCTATTTCGTGCCGTCGTGGAGTAGTCTCGCGCTCGCCTTTGTGGCAGGTGCGGTCGCGGCATTGCACGTCGCGGCGGTGCAGCATTTTCTGCGTGGCTCTGGCTGGGAGTACCTGCCGCTGCCCTACCTGCTCACGATCTGGAGCATGCTCTGCTGCCTGCGCCTGCGTGAGAAGCCGGGGTCGCTGCTACCAGCCACGGGCACCTTCGACAATCCTGAAGCCGCCGCTGCCTCAATGGCTCTCGCCAACGCCCGCTTTCCGCATCGCCATGAAACCCACGTGCTGCTGCCCACCGCACGTGAGGTCACGGTGACCCAGGGCTTTGACGACAAGCTCAGCCATCGTGGTGAGTGGAAGCACGCGCTCGACTTGGAAGTGCATGACGCGGCCGACAATGCCTGCCCCTCCGGCTATGATGACGATTTGAGCCGCTACTACACACAGGGGCTCGAAGTGCGCGCTCCCGGCACAGGGGAAATCATTCGCGTCATCGACGGCGTGGCCGACAACGCCCCCGGTGGCTGCAACTTTGCCAGCAACTGGGGCAACCATCTCATTCTGCGTCTTGATTACGGCGGCATCGTGAAGCTCGCGCACTTCATGAAGAACGGCATCCTCGTCAAAACCGGGCAGCGTGTGGGTGCGGGCGATCTCCTGGGCTACTGCGGCAATTCTGGTCGCAGTCCGGTGCCCCACATCCATCTGCACAATCAAGCCACCACCGAGACCGGCGCGCCCACCACGCCCTTCTGTCTCACCAACTTTTTCACGCGCACCGCCGAAGGGGTGCGCTGGAACTTTGCCAGTGTGCCCAAAGTGGGAGCCCGCATCGCCCCGGCGACGGTCTCCACCACCGTGCTGGGCACACTGGCCCATTTTGCCCCTGGAGCAGCCACGTATCGTGTTTCCACCGCAGGGGTGGTTTCGTTTGAAACGATCACCACCACGCTCGATGAATCCGGCCGCTACCTGTTCCGCAGCGGCAAAGAATCGCTCACGGCGGTTCTGGGTCTGCACGCCCTGCAAATCACGCAGAGCAGCCTCAGTGGTCATTCGCAGCTCCTGCGCTTCCTTTCGTTCGCCATGCCCACCGTGCCATTCGCTTATCAGAGCGGCATGAACTGGGAGGATTGTGTCGCTTTGCCGTCAAAGCAGCACGGTCGGGCATTGGCGGGCGCTTTAGTGCCGTATCTGGGCTATGGCACCCAGCGCGTCAGCACCCGCCACTCGTTGCATCCCACCACCCAGCGCCTTCACCTCGCCACCACCATCATCAATGCCAGTGGTGATCTTCCTGGAGAAATCGAATTCACCCTCGAACCCGTTCGCGGCCTCACCCACCTCACGGCGCATTTGAAAGATCACGACGCCGTCTTCACGCAAACCGATTTCACTCCCACGCTGCCCAATGGCGATGCCGAATAAACCACTCTCCTCCCCAACATGAAAACACACATCCTCATTCTTGCCTTCGCGTGCGTCACCGCCGCGAACGCCGCCGACAAACACGCCGCCATCTCAGAAGCATGGCAGACATCCCTTACTGCGGAATCCAACAGCGATTATGCAGGTGCGCTGGAAAGCGTGCTCGCGTTCAAGAACGCTGGTGGTGAGACCTATTTGGCGGCGGTGCGGGCCGGCTGGTTGTCTTATCTCAACAAAGATTACGTCAAGGCCATCCAGTTTTACACCTCGGCGGCCAAGCAGGAACCGCGCGCCATCACGCCCCACCTCGGCATGATGAACGTGCATTTGGCGCAGGCAAAACCCGAGGAAACCCTTCGTGCGGCACGGGAAGTCTTGAAAATCGATCAGTTCCATCGTTCGACACTGCTCATTGCCGGGGAGATTCTCTACAATCAGCAGGAATATCGAAAAGCCGAGGTGTACTTTGAGCGCGCTTACAAGCTGATGCCTGAAGAACCCATCGGCATGAGCTGGTTTGGCTGGTCGCAGATCAACCAAGGACAGGCCCGGCTGGCCGCGCCCTTGTTTGAAAAGCTCATGCAGATCAATCCACAGGGTTACATGGTCCGTGACGGATTTGTCATCACGCATCCCGGCCCGCCGCAGGGGCCTCCCGGCCAGCGTTGATTGAGGAGGGACTGCATGCACACGCCATCCCAGATACGCACCCGCGGGCGGCATCTCCATGCCGCGCTTGATCAAGTGATCGAGCAACGCGGGTGGAGCATGCCGAAGCGGCGGGCTCATCAGTGGCGCAGTCTGCGCTCTCTGGTGCAGCATGCCCACGCCCACATCCCGCTCTACCAGCGGCTGTTTGCCGAGGCAGGATTCACCCCCGCGATGCTCGATGACTGGGATGATTTGTCCAAAATACCCTTTCTCACCAAGCCCGACCTGCGTGCCGCCACACGGGCGGATTTGATCGCCAAAGACAACCGTGATGACATCCGCTGGCTGTCGTCCTCTGGTTCCACCGGCATTCCCGCCAGCATGGCGCGCACGGAGGATTCGCTCTGGCACTACATGGCCTGCAACACGGCCTTGTACTATGATTGGTGCCAGGGCAAGCCGCTCAACAACGGCCTCTATCTCGTCGATATGGCTCGCGACAGCATCGACTTCGCCGCCGCCGACCTCCTGAGCACCACGGTGCCGGACTCGCGCATCTTTTCCGTGCACGATCGCGTTGCCAAGCTTACGCGCGAGCTCCTCGGCATCGCGCCCGAATTCATTTCATCCTACCCCTCTTCGCTGCGCGCCATCGCGTTGGAACTGCGGGCGCAAAACCGTGTCATGAAGAAAACACGTCTCATTCATCTCACCTCCGAGATGCTGGACGCGCACACACGGCATCTGCTGGGCCAGGTCTTCCCGAACGCACGCCTCATCGAGACCTACACCAGCACCGAAGGCGGGCTCGTCGCCTGGCAGTGCGTGCACGGCTCGCGCTGGCATGTCGCCGAGACCAACGTCCTCTGTGAAATCGTCGATGAAAACGGCCTGCCAACCACCGGCCTCGGCCACATCGTCATCACGGATCTCACCAACACCGCCACGCCGATCCTGCGCTATCGCGGGCTCGGTGATCTGGCCCGCTGGGAGCCGGAACCCTGCCCATGCGGCAGCAGTGCGCGCAGCATCCGGCACATTGAAGGCCGCAGCGCCGCCATGCTTCGCGCCCGTGATGGCGTCTTGATTTCGCCCTATGTCATCACCAATGCCATCGAGGAAGTCCCCGGCCTGGCACAGTATCAGGTCGTGCAAAAGCAGCCCGGCCTGCTCGAAGTTCGCATTGTGGCCGAAGCCAGCGCATCGAAAAATCGCGTTGAAAGCGGTGTTCAAGCGGCGCTGGAGTCTGCACTGGAACGTGCTGCTGATCTGCAAATCACTTTTGTCTCCACGATTGCCGCGCCACCAGGATCGCATAAAGTGCCGCTTGTGATTTCCGAACTGCCCCTTTCCGCATGAAACGCCTGCTGGACCACACCTTACGTGGTTACGGGCAGATGCTCGTGGCGAACAACTGCATCACCGGTGTGTGCGTGTTTATCGGCTTGTTGGTGCTTTCAGTCGAAGCCGCATTGATGAGCCTGGGCGGCGCGCTGCTCGTCTCCGCACTCGCGCAATGGCGTGCGCAGGACGACAGCGTGCTCAAAACCGGCCTCTTCAGTGTGAATGGCGCATTGCTTGGTGCTTTGTGGTATCTGTTTCCGCAGGTGCCGCTGTGGGCGCAGGCGCTCACCACCGCGCTCGGTTGTGCCGCCATGGCGTTTTTCTTTGTGCCTGTCGCTGAGCGCATGCACGAGAGAAAGTCGCCCTATGTCCTTTTCAGCCTGCCCTACGTTGTCGTGGCGTGGGTTGCGCTGACGGCGCTGATTTTCTTTGGCGTGCATGATGCCGAACTCACGCGCGGCTGGCGTGCCCTGCTGACCAATCGCTTTGAAAAAGCTGAGAAGCATTTCCTCAACACCGAAGTCAGCACCGACATGGCCGAGGCCTATCGCTGTGCAGGACTTGGCTGGAGCTTGTACCGCCGTGGCGATCAAACGGGCGCACAGACAGCCTTCTCACGCGTGCTCTCGCTCAAAATCGGCGTTGCAGACGCCTATGACGGCCTAGGCTGGAGCCGCTTCCGCCAGGGACGCTATGATGATGCCGCGCTGGCATTTCGGCGTGCCGTCGCGCTAGACTCCTTTTTCGCCGACTCATGGGACGGTCTGGGCTGGTGCGAGCTAGAGGCCGGTCATCCTGATGAAGCGCGCCGCCATTTCACCACGGCGGCGTTGTGCGCCCCGTTGTTTGCCGATGCCTTCACCGGCTTCGCCGCCACCCTGTCTGGAGGCAAGGCGCAGGAGTACGCGAAGTCATGGAGTGGCTTTCTCTCCAATCATCTCAGCCTGACGGCGCAGTTTACCTCCAGCCGCGTGCTGCTCTGCTGGGTCTGGTTTTTCATCGGCATCCTGTTGCATTCACGCACCAGCGCGCTCGTGGCTCTGGCCGCCGTGCTCACTTGTGTTCTGGGTTCCACATGGAAACCAGTCTTTGGCGATCCCGCCTTCGCCATGAACGTCATCGTCCTGGCGCTGGCGCTCGGCGGCCATTACCTGCGGCTCAATTGGAAGACCGTTGCGTGGATGCTGTTTGTCACGCTGGCGCTCGCCTGGCTCTGGGAACCGCTTTCGGAGGCCTTGCTGCGGCTGGCGCTGCTGCCGATCTGCCTGCCTTTCAATATCGCGCTTTTCGGCAGCATTGCATTCTTTGGCTGGTTGCATCGCCGGGGGCTGCGTGATGAGCGCATCCCCATTGACTGGGCTTCCAGCACGCCTGCGCAGATCCGTGTTTACACTGCGCAAAAAGAGATCGCCGACACCTGCTGGGACAAACTCAAAAAGGCAGATCCTGAACAGCCACTGCCGCAGACCGAACGCTCACTTCAGCTTCCGGCCAAAGTGAACCTCAAAGTAAACGCCGAGTGAGTCGGCCAGCGCCACGGCAAAGCGGCGCTGATACTCTGGAACATCACGCACATTGTTCCAGGGGCACTCCACCTGGATGGCGCTCACGGTGCCGCCGTTGCATGAACCATGGGCGGCCACGTCATACACGCCGCTGAAGTAGCCAGCCATGAAGGCTGGGCTGGCTTTCGTTGGACTCGGCAAACACCGGAAGCCCCGGTACTCCAGCAATCCGCCCAGGCTCTGCGGCCCACGCACCAGCTCTGCGAAACTCTGGGGCGAGCGCTTGTCCAGATCACGGATGCAGGTGGAGGCGATCAGCGCCGCATCTGCGTTCAGTTCGGCATCGGAGTGCTTCAGGATGTCGCCTTTGACCATGTAGCCCAGCTCAACCCGCTGATCGAGATGGTGGTGGCCGTGAATGTCCAGCAGCAATCCCACGCCATTCTTTTTCATCACCGTGTCGCAGGCCTTTTGCGCGCTGTCATGAAAACGGTGCCAGGCGGCGATGGCGGTTGGGTCGCCTTGCGCGGCCTCTCCGATCTCGCGGTTGGGATCGAGTTTCGAGCGGCTCAGCCGGGAGATGATGGCGTGCGGTTTGCCGCCAAAGCGCGCCGCCAGTTCCTCAATAATTATCTCGGCCAGGGGTATGGTGTTGGAATCAATGCCGGTGACACCGTAGCGCCGCGCCAGCACGTTGTCTGGTTTCAAGGTCCCGCCGTGAGGCACCGTAAGAATGATGGGCAGCGTGCCGGGACGGACTTCAATGTATTCTTCGAGCTCCGTTGTCTGGGCCTGCAATGCGGTGGCAAAAACAAATAGAAAAAACGGGATGCGCATGGTCATTGCTAGTGAAAGACAGTTCCCGGCTGCCTGCCACGTTTTTTCTCGCTCATGATTCATCGCATTCTACTCCCGCTCCTCCTGCTCGCTTCCGCCTCCCGTGCCGGCAACTGGCCCGAATGGCGCGGACCTTCTGCGCAAGGTCACGCCAGCGCTTCCGGCCTGCCGGAAACCTGGAGCGAGACAAGCAACATCGCCTGGAAGACCGCATTGCCGGGTCGTGGCCACTCGACACCTGTCATGTGGGGTGAACACATCTGGCTCACGACCGCCATTGAAAAAGCAGCGACCCCCGAGGAAGCCAAACGCCGCCTCGAATCCAACACCGGCGACCAGCCTCTCACCGTCCTCGGCTCCGTAAGCCTGCATGCTCTGTGTGTGGAGCGCAGCAGCGGCAAAATCCTGCACGACATTGAGCTGCTCAATGTGAAGGACCCGCAGTGGGCGCATCAGCTCAACAGCTATGCCTCACCTTCGCCCGTGCTTGAGGAGGGGCGGCTCTACGCGCACTTCGGTTCCTTTGGCACCGTCGCACTTGATACGAAAAGCCTCAAGGTGCTGTGGAAAAACGAGGAACTGCACGTCATGCACGAAAACGGCCCGGGCTCCACCGCTGTGCTGCAGGGAGACAGATTGATCGCCCATTTCGACGGCAGCGATCAGCAGTTCATCGCCGCCTTTGACACGAAGACCGGCAAGGTCGCCTGGAAGACACCCCGCAGTGGCGAGATGGATCCACGCCCCCATCAGCGCAAAGCCTACGGCACACCGCTGGTTGTGACGATCAACGGCAAGCCGGAAGTGGTCAGCTCCGCCGCCAACAATGTCTATGGCTACGATCCCGCCACGGGACAGGAGCTGTGGAAGGTCCATTACGGCGAACTCGGCTTCTCCATGTCCACCGTGCCTGTAGCCGACGACCAGCAGATCTATTTCAGCACCGCCTTCGGCAAATCGGCGGTCATCGCTCTCAAATACGCCGGTTTGAAGACGCCCGAGGTCGCCTGGCGCAACAACAAAAACGCCCCCAAGATGTGCTCGCCTGTGCTGCACAACGAACTGCTCTTCTACGTCGATGACGGTGGGATCGTGAGCTGTGTGGACACGAAGACCGGAGAGGCCTTTTACCGTGAACGCATCGGTGGCAAATTCAGCGCCTCGCCGATTTTTGCAGATGGCAAACTTTACTTCTGCAGCCGCGAAGGTGTCGTCACAATCATCAATCCGGCCAAGGAATTCAAGATCCTCTCCCAGAACACCCTCGATGGCCCGATCATGGCCAGTCCCATCGCGGATGGCAGCGCCTTGTTCATCCGCACGGACAAGGCGCTGTATAAGATCGGGAAGTAAGCCGTCATCGGGAGACTTGCTATCCATCGGAGGTTGCATAAACTTTCGCCATGACAACGATTGCCCAGATTGAAGACTCGATCCGTGCATTGCCAGCGGCCAGCTTCATCGAGCTGATGGACTGGATGGAACATCGTCATGTTGAGATTTTGCGTGAGCAAGGTCGCGAGCCGCCTGAACTCGAGGCCGCCATGCTCAAGGCGTTGGATGGACCCTGGCATGTTTGGAATGACGATTTGAAGAATAGCATTCGTCAAAACTGGAAAGACAAAACGGCCAGGGTTGCATGACCGGGTGTCGTGTCATTGTCAGCGACGAGGCCCTTGCAGATTTGCAGCTTCAATCATCTTGGTATGCTGAGAGCGCTGGTCCCGATATTGCAGAACGCTATTTGAAATCTTTCGATGAGTCGTTGGATGCTGTTGCAAAACAGCCCTATCTCGGAAGGCCGAGGCATTTTGAACATGAGATGCTCTCGGGGTTACGCTCGTTCAGCATGGTGGGTGCGTTTCGTACGCACCTCGTGTTTTATCATTGCGAACGCGACCTCATACGAGTCTTCCGCGTGGTCCAAGGCATGCGCGACCTACCCCGGCGATTGCTGGAACCGCCGGGGTCGGAGTGAGGTGGACTACTTCAGCGCCGCACGCAGCACCGGCTCGAAAATCTCCGCCTGACGCAGGAAGCCGAGGTCGGTGCCGTGGGAGGCGTCGTTGGAGCCTTCGGCATCCGTACCGTAGAGGGCATCGCCGCCGATGTAATGGAGGTTGGCGACTTTTTCGCCCTTGAGCTGCTCATAGGCAGCTTTGAGAGCGGCGTGGTTGTCGTCATGGAACTTGGCCTTGGCAGGTGTGATCCAGGAGTTCGTGAAGCGTCGGTCCTCGACGAGAATGATCGGCGTGTTGGTGTGCTTGGAGCGCAGTTGTTTGACCAGCGGCACGCATTTGGCGGTGACGTCGGCGGGCCCCATGTTGGGCAGGCAGTCGATGACGATGATGGCAGGATCGAGTTCATTGATGAGATCGCCCACGGCTGCGTCCATGCGGCCATTGCCGGAGAAGCCGATGTTGATGACGGGACGGTCCAGATGACGGCCCAGGATGGCGGTGTGAACCATGCCGGGGCGTGAGGCGTTCGCGCCATGGGTGATGGAGGTGCCATAGAAAACGATGGGCTTCTCACGTGGAGCCAATCCTTCGAACTTCGCCGCAGCAGGCACGCCGATTTCGAGTTTTTCGATGCCGTTGAAGAGCGGCAGGTAGGCGGCGAATTCATGCTCGCCGGGCGCGAGATCGCTGATCATCACGGCTTCCACATGCTGCTTGTCTGGCTTCGTGCAGGTGACCCATTTCCATTGGCCCTTTTCATCACGGGCATACAGATCGAGCCCGCTCGCGCCGGTGGCGGGCATGGCTGGCAGGGCCAGATTGGCTTTGGCAAGATCGTATCGGCAGTAGATCGCCTTCGCGTCTGTCTTGAAGCGCACCATCATGCCGGTGCTGTCACGGCTGAGGCCCCACACGGCTGGCGTGACAGTCTTTTCCGCCTTCGCCGGGAGGCGATCAAACCAGCGTAGCCGCTCCTGATCTCCCCAGCCGCGTCCTTCGACGCCCCAGGTCGTCACATCCTGCCACTTCGCATCGGCGGGAATGGTCGGGCCTTTGGGTTTGGCCGCAGGAGCAGGTGCTTTGGGTGCGGCAGTTTGAGCGAGCAGCGAAGTGCTGACAAAGAGGGCGAGGAGAATGGCTGGCTTCATGAGGCGCATCAGTACGTTGTGCGGCGGCTGGTTCTCACGCCAATCGCGTGATGGCAGCGGCACAGCCGACACTCCTCTAGATTTCAGCCGCGCACTTTGGCGAGGGCTTTTTGGGTGGCCTCGTAAGCGGTCTTTTCCCAGACAGGCAAGGAGGCGCGGGCGGTGGGATTTTTCAGCGGGGGCACAGGGCCATGGGCGGTCGCGAGGTCGCTGGCCACAACCTTGCCGCTACGCACATGGGCGAGGAAACCGACCGTGACACTCTGCCGCTTGCAGTCAGGGGTGACCCACACCCGGACGACGGCGTCGAGCCGGTTGGCGGCGGCGAATTTCTTGACCTCGGCGCGTTCGATGAAGGGATTGAGGTGCGAGGGAACCTCCTTCATCTGCGCGAAGGGCGCATAGTGGAAGGCGCGGCTGTCATCCAGGGCGCGCTCCACGCCACGCTGCACGGCCAGATGCACCCGCAGTTCTTCGGGAGAGTCCGGTTTGGAGTGGGACAGGGCATGACCACTCGGAAATTCACCAGAGGGACCAATGCCGATGGCACCCGTGCGTGCATTGTGAAGGCGGCTGAGATTGCCCTCCGCGCAGGAGGACAGAGCGGCTGCGGTGAGCAGGCTGGCAAGGAGGAGGGTGAGGCGTTGCATGTGGCGCTATGCCACGGAGCCACGGCCTTGTCATGCGGTAAGGGTTCAAGCTCAAGTCTTCACCCAGATGCGAAGCAACGTGTTTATCTGGCCAGGAGGAACTCTTTCGCGTTCACGAGGCTCCAAGTGATGTCCTCCAGCGCGAGGCGGCGGTCTTTGGCAGAGGCGAGGAGGGATTCCATGACCTTGGCTTCGTCGGAGGTGGGGGCGCGGGTGAGGAGGGCCCAGTAGAGATCGCGGGTGACGGTGCCGTTGTCGGGGTTTTTGAGCAGGGAATAGAGGCGGTTGTATTTCTGGGAGACGACGTTGCTAACAATGGGCCCACTGATGAACTGGAAAATCTGGCCGATGGAAGTGTCCGCCGCGCGTTCGCATTCGCAGCTCAGTTCGCGTTTGGGGCGGCCAAATTGGGCGAGAAAGGCCTCGGGAGACATCGGATCGGGACTGCCACGGCCATTGGCGGGGCCGGGGATCTGGCTGGCGCGGGTGCCGCGGCTCCAGCCATTGAAATCCGGCGTGACACGCATCGAGGCGTAGAGCGAATCGATGAGCTGCTCGGCACTGAGGCGGCGGGGCAGGTGGTGAGAGTAATTGATGAGGTCTGCCGCGTTGGTCTCATTCGGCGTGCTGTCCAGCTGGTAGGTGCGGCTCAGCATGATGGTGCGAATAAGATGGCGCAGATCAAAACCGCTGCGGATGAAATCCTGGGCGAGTTCTTCAAGAAGCTGCGGATGGCTGGCGGGATTGGTGAGGCGCATGTCATCGACGGGATCGACCAGACCACGACCCATGAGGTGATACCAGATGCGGTTGGCCTGCGCTTTGGCAAAGAGCGGGTGCTGCGCGCTGGTGAGCCATGCAGCGGCGGCCTGCAGTTCATCTTCCTTATCGGCGAGCTTGGGCATGTCGGCACCGAGGAACCGGGCCTTGGCCTTGTCACCCGTGCGCGGGTTTTCGATGTTCAGCTTGGCGTTGAGAAAGACGACCTGCTCGCCGTTGAACTCATGCTTGTCGTTTTTATCGCGGGGTTTGATGTCACTGAGGATCTTGTAGTCCACCTGGGCAAAGACGGCGGACCAGTTGTAGTAGTCATCCTGGGTCCAGCGGTCAAAGGGGTGGTTGTGACACTGCGCGCACTGGAGGCGGGTGCCGAGAAACACCTGCGCCGCCGTGGTGGCACGCAACTCCGGGGTGCGGTTGGCACGGTAGAAATTCGTCTCGGGTTCGTGATAAGTGCTGCCGCGCGAGGCGAGCATGGCGCGAACCATTTCATTGATGGGGCGGTTCCGCGTGATGCCGTCACGAATCCAGTCGTGAAAAGCCTGCACCCCGGTTTTGTCGAGCGTGCGGGATTCGACTTTCAGGACATCGGACCATTTCATCGTCCAGTAATCAGCAAACTCGGGCCGCACCATGAGACGGTCGATCAAGCGCGCGCGTTTGTCACGGTGGGTGTCGGCGTCAAAGGCACGCGCTTCATCCGCAGGCGGGATCATGCCGCAGAGGTCGAGCCAGGCGCGGCGCATGAAGACCGCATCACTGCACACCGCACTGGGGTTCATGCGCAGGGTCTTGAGCTTGTTGAAGACCTGGGAGTCGATGTAGTTGTCGCGGCGCGGCTTGCTCCACACAAAGGCCGGGTTCGCTTTCACAAACGTCAGTCGCACGGGCACGGATTGATTCAGGTAACGCACCAGCACGCCCGGCTCACCGAACTGCAGGCGTTTCACCAAGCCGCTCCGGCTCACCTCAACGAGTCCGTTTTGCAGCGGCTCATAGATCGCGCGGTCGGTGACTTCGCGTTGTGTGCCATCGGCAAAGGTCGCTTGCACGGTGATCTGCACCTTGTCCTGAGGCTCGTCCAACACGAGTTCGGTGGGCGTGACGGTGAGTTTCGTCACCTTGGGTGCCGTGCTGTCATCACGCGGCAGACCGGCGGCGATCCAGTTTCGCAGCACCTGATATTCCCAAGTCTTTAGATCGAGCTTCTTGCCGCCCTCGTGGGCGATTTGATTCGCTCCTTTGACCAGGATCAGGCTTCGCTCCGGGGCAAATAGATCCACGCGGCGACCTGAGGCATCACGGGCGAGCGCTTTGAAATCGAGATCCGCATCCTGGCCGCGCAGGGAGAGTTTGAAGCCGCCTTTGCCCGTCGCATTGCCATGGCAGGTGCCCAGATTGCAACCGGCTTTGGAAATGGCCGCCATCACCTCGTTGCGGAAGGACACAGGTTCGACCGCAAACGCCGACGACAAAGCGACGGCGCTGAGCGCACAAACCAAACTGGAGACAGAACAATTCACGAGGCCGCAAATTACGGCTCGGGAGCAGCTTCTCTTCCACTCAAGCAGGGCAAAACACCTGCCTCAGTTCTCAAAACGGAATGTCATCGTCTTCCATGCCGTCGGTGATCGGGCCTTCACCGAAGTCATCGTGCTGCTGTGCAGGAGCAGGACGTTGGGCCGGGGGGCGCTGCTGGGCAGGCGCTGGGCGCTGGGCCGGACGGGCTGCGGGACGATTGTAACCGCCTCCTCCGCCACCACCAGACCCTCCGCCACCGACGCCACCAGAGTAGCCACCTTCTTCATCGCCACCACCGCCACCGGCAGGAGCGCGGTCACCACCAGGGCTGCCGAGGAATTGCATCTGCTCACCGACGACGCGCATGCGGGTGCGCTTCTGGCCGGTTTGCTTGTCTTCCCAGGAATCCATTTGCAAGCGGCCTTCGATGAAGACCGGGCGGCCTTTGTGAAGATATTTTCCGGCGAGCTCGGCCATCTTGGCCCAGAGGACGACATCCACGAAAGTGACTTCCTCCACTTTCTCACCGCTGTCAGAGGTGTACACGCGGTTCACGGCGAGACCGATGTCGCACACCGCGCTGCCTTTGGGCGTGTAGCGCACTTCGGGGTCGCGGGTCAGATTGCCGATGAGCATGACTTTGTTGTAGGAGGCCATAATGGGGCATCTTTGCCGCCCCCCGTGCCTGAGGGCAAGAATTTTGTCATTCTCGTGACGCTCAAATCCGTGCCATGCTGGAGGCTGATGCTGGAACTCATTGATGGCTTAATCCTCCACCTGGCGACCGAGCGGGGTCTGTCCACGAACTATCAGCTCCTGGTACGCCGGGTGCTGGAGGCGTTTGCCTCGTGGTTCAAATCGAAGCACGACTCCGCTAGCGTGGCGGCCGTGACGACGGAGCACGTGAGCGGCTTTCTGGGCCAGAGAAAAAAGGACGGCATTGCGGCGTCCTCGGCGCGCGTCGAACTCATCGCCGTCAAAATCTTCTTCCGTTGGTTGACCGCTCGCAAACACATCCCCGCCGATCCTGCGGACCCGATCCTGCCGCCGCGCCAGGAAAAGCACCTGCCGGACTCCTTGAACGAGCAGGACGTGCGCAAACTCGTCGAATCCGTGAACGGCACGAAGCCGCTGGATCGGCGTGACCGGGCGATTTTGGAGCTGTTTTATGCCAGCGGTGTGCGGTTGTCTGAACTGGCCGATGCGCGGCTGGAACACCTCAGCCTGGAAGAGGGCTGGATTCGAGTGACGGGCAAGGGCTCGAAGACGCGGCTTTCTCCCGTGGGAGGAGCCGCACGCGAAGCCATCGCGGCCTATGTGGAGCATGCACGACCAGAGCTGGTGGGGCCGAAATCACAGAGCCACATCTTCATCTCGCGCAATGGCACAAGACTGACCACGGCGCGCATCCAGCAGATCGTGAAGGAGCGTGCCGTGCTGTGCGGCATGGATCCCGCCCGCGTGCATCCGCATCTGCTGCGGCACAGCTTTGCCACGCATCTGCTGAACAACGGCGCCGACTTGCGAGTGATTCAGGAGATGCTCGGCCATGCGGACATCTCCACGACGCAGATCTACACGCATGTGGATCAAGCACGGCTCAAGGACGTACACCGACGGTTTCACCCGCGTGCGTGAGCGGCCACATCGCCCATGCGGGCATACACTTCGCGCCCCGCTTTGCTGTGCACGATCAAATCGTCTGAGAACTGGATTTTACCCGGCTCAAAGATCGTGATGAAGCAGGAGCCGCCGAAACGGAAGTAGCCTTTTTCGGCACCTTTTTCGATGGAGGTGCCCGGCGTGTAAGTTTGCACGATGGAGCCCACGCAGGTGGCGCCGACTTCGAGCAGCAGCACATCGCCGAGGGCGGGGGTGCGCAGCACGGTGATCTCACGTTTGTTTTCCCAGTGAATGCTGGCCCTGCGGCGCAGGGCGATGGGACTCACCGAATACAGCGGGCCATTGATCAGGCGGGCGGGCCCGGGAGTGCCTGCGCAGGGAAAATGAAAGCGGTGGTAGTCCACCGGGCACAGGCGGGAGATCAGCATGCTGCCATGGGCGTAGCGCTCTGCGAGTGCGTCATCGCGCAGGAGGGCAGGGAGGTCAAAACGAGTGCCCTTGATGAAAAAATCGTGACACTCGGCGATGTCGGGCAGCACGAAATGGCGGCCATCCGCAGGGAGGGAGATGACATCGTTCCCAGGGGCAATGGGTCGTGCCTGGGGCTTGAGTTTGCGGTAAAAAAATTCGTTGAAGGTGCGGAAGGAGTCCGGTGCATCGGCGAATTCGCGGGTGTCCACCCCGTAGGTGGCCAGGAAAGGGGTGATTTTTGCCTGGCTGGCCGGGGCGTCCATGCGGCGGCCGTACCAGCTCGAAAAAGCCGCCCGTTTCACCAGCGTATGCAGCGGCAGGGCACCCAGCGGACTTTCGTAGGTGAAGCGTAAAAAACCCTCGCCATACACCGCCTCGGTTTCCAGGCGCTGGGTCAGGCGGTCGAAAAAAATGATGGGTGCTGTTGGCATAGGGCGGGTTCACATAATGCCAAGCCAAGAAAACGCCACACGAACAAAACTGGCGACAAACCTGATTCGAGGCATAGTCGCGGCCCCTTCCAGCCTGAAAAGTATGACCGAACCCGATGCCCGCCCCGACAGCCAGCCGCCACCCACAAGCGGTCTGGTTGACCTTTCCGATTTGAAACTGATGCCTGCATGGGTCGGCGAATTCGGCAAGGAAGACAAAATCAAACAACGCTATGCCGATGCAGAAGACCGCCCCCAACGCGGCGGTCGTGATGACCGTCGTGGCGGTGGTGGTGGTGCTGGCGGCTTTGGCGGTCGTGATGATCGCCGTGGTCCTCCTCCGCGTCGTGACGGCCCTGGTGGTGGTCCTCCTCCGCGTCGTGATGGTCCTGGCGGCGGTCCTCCTCCGCGTCGTGATGGTCCTGGCGGTGGATTCCGTCCGGGTGGCCAAGGACAAGGTGGCCCGCGTCGTGATGGCGATGACCGCCGTGGTCCGCCGCGTCGTTTTGGAGATCGTGATCGCGAAGGCCCACCGCAGCGTGAGTGGGTGGAAATTCCGAAAGACGTTCAGCTCATCATCTTTCCTGAAGACAAGGCGGTTGACGCGCTCGCCGCGCATGTGCGCCAGACGGGTCATGCGTTCAGCATGTTTGATGCCGCACGTCTGGTGCTGGCTGGGGGGGACCGCTTCATGGTGCGCTTCCGCTGCGCGGAAGAACGTGCCACGGGTTTCTATCATGTGCCTGCGGACGGCAGCCTCTTTCTCTCGCGTGATGAAGCGCTCGCGCATGTGCTGCGCAGCGCTGCATTGGATGAGTTTTATCGTGTGGAGGAGATCGAACTCGAAGCGCCCAAGGGCGAGTTTGCCTCCGTGGCCGTTTGCGGCATGAGCGGCGAACTCATCGCTCCGCCAAGCCGCCACAGCTATCAGACCGGGGTGCTCCGGCTTCATCGTGAGCGCTTTTCAAACATGTCGCTGGAGGATTTTAAACGTCGCATCCGCGTGGAGTCCAATCCGGAGCTCGTCGCGAAGTGGAAGGAAACCATGAGCAAGGGGCGCCGCTGGGTGTGCCTGAAGGGTGAAGTGCCGGAAGGCGGCGAACCGCTCGCGCTCAGTTCCCGCGCCGACATGGAGGCGCATTTCCGCCGCACCTTTGGCAACGACGCCGTCATCGAAGTGCGTGACGCCACCGTGCCGGGCAACATCGACAAGCAGAAGCTGGCGCATATATTCTTCATCATGATGCGCCAGTCCGTGGATGCGGCGCGGAAGCACCTGTTCGAAATCTCACAGAAGCTGGGCGCAGGTCTGGAGCGCCGAGGCATGAAGCTGTTCAAGCGGCGTGCCGGCAAGCAGTTCGTCTGCCGTGTGAAGCCGCGTGCCATCGAGCCCGGAATGGTGTTTTCAGACCGCCTTGCGTTGGTCGTGGAACAGCTCAAGGCCAATCATGGCATGCCCATGCAGAAGCTGGTGGAGTCGATCATGCCCTCGCCGGCAGCCCCCGCTGGCACTGCCCCGGACGCGCCCAAGCATCCAACCGATGAGCAGATTGCGGTCATCAAGGACATCCGCTGGCTCGCGAACGAAGGCTACGTCATTGAATACAGCGACGGCATGGTCTTCCTCGGCGTGCAGGGTGAACCTGCGGCTGCGAAGAAAGAAGCTCCCGCCGCCAAGGAACGTGCGGGGACAGTGGCTCCGGCTGCGAAAGCACTTGCCGAATCGGCTGCTGAAGCTCAGACAGCGGACGCTGAACCAACGCTCAAGGAACCCCCGACTGAAGAGTCGATGGAAGAAGAAGCGCTGGCGGAGGAGGCTGAAGTCGCACTGGCAGAATCTGCTGCGGAAGAAGCCGCCGTTGCAGAAGCACCAGCACAGGAAACTGCCAAAGCTGAGGTTGTTGAAACAGAGTTGAAAGAACCCCCGGTGGAGGAGTCGATCGAAGAAGAAGCCCTGGCGGAGAAGGCTGAAGCTGAGCTGGCCGAATCCTCGGCAGAAGCACCTGCGGCGGAAAAAGGCGCTGCCTGATTCGATCCTTCGTCAGATTCACCGCGCCGCAGGCGCTAGCAAAGTAGTTGAGAGTTGCAGTTTGCTCTGGGGCTTACGTCCAAGTTCCCAGAGCATTCTGAATCTTGTGGCTACTTTCAGCGACGGTCCTCGACTGCCCACAGCATCTTCACCGTCTGCACGGCGGCTTTGACGTGGTGGACACGGAAAATCTGCGCGCCGCGGCTCATGCCTGCGGCGATGCAGGCCTGGGTTCCCGCATCGCGTTCCAAGGCGGAAATGCCAAGCACATCGCCAATGACGGTCTTGCGTGACACTGGCAGCAGAATGGGCCGCCCAAAGCGATGGAGGCGCTCCAGCTCGCGATAGATGGTGAGGTTGTCGTCCTTCTGTTTGGCGAAGTCGATGCCAGGATCGAGCACGATATTCTCTCGCGGCAGCCCGACGCTTTCAGCCAGCACGAGACGTTGCTCAAAGAAGTGGTCCAATGTGTCCATGATGCTGCCATACTTCACATGCGTGTGCGGCACCTTCGGCTGACCGACGCTGTGCATGATCAGCAACCCGGCGTTGTGCTCGGCGCAAAGCTTGGCGTTGAACGCATCCGGCAGGCCGCTGATGTCGTTGATGAGGTCGCCACCATGCGGCAGCACTGCAGCGATGACGTCGCTGCGCCAGGTGTTGATGGAAAGCAGCGGGGCATTGAAGCGGGAACTCAGCTCCGGCCACTTGTCGAGAAATGGCAGCAGCCGGTCGATCTCCTCCGGCACGCTGATGGCTTCGCGGTTGGTGCGGGCGCTTTCTGCGCCGATGTCGATGATGTCCGCGCCATCTTGAAGCTGCTGCCTCGCCTGAGCCAGCGCCTTGCCAGGGTCCAGCGTGCCATCGCCACAGAAGGAGTCGTCATTAATGTTCACGATCCCCATCACCAGCGGGCGGCGCGGGAATTCGATGCGGTGCTGTCGCGCCTGCCAGATCATAGCGGCCATGCCTCCGGCAGTGGGACCACCTTCCGTTGACGTTTCTCAAACCGCACGGTGGTCGTGTAACCGACACTTCGTGCGAGGTCGAGCGCCTTGTTGAAATCTACCCCGACATCCGTGGGCAGATGCGCATCTGAATTGATCACGATGGGCACTTTCGCCGCGAAGGCCATCTCCAGCATCTCGCGAGCGGGGTAGATTTCGCGCACGTCTTTGCGCAGGCCTGCGGTGCTGACTTCGAGGATGCCGTTGGTGTCCACGAGGGCCTGGATCACGGGCTCGTAGTAGTGCCGCAGATCGCCCGCAGGGCGCAAACCGAAGCGCTTGGCTAGGTCGGGGTGCGCATGGAAGTCGAACTGCTGGGTACGGATCATCTGTTCATAGAGTTTCCAGTACATGCCCCACATGTGCTCGATGTCAGACGCCGTTTTCCAGCGCGAGACATGCTTCGGATCATCCACCGCGATGCCGTCATGGATGTAATGCACGCTGCCGATGAGGTAATCCCAGTCGGCCATGCCCGCCGTCTCGTCGATCCACTTCTGATACCCTTCAATGTGGTCGCATTCGAGCGCGAGACGGATTGGGAAATCCGGCAGCACCTCGCGCGCCTCATTCACCAGCTCAAAGTACCTCGGCAGGTCCGAGAGCAGCATGCGCCAGTCGTCGAACTTCTCCGGCATCGGGTTGTGATCCGACAGACCGATCTCAGCCAGGCCGATGCTCTGCGCATGGCGAGCGTAATCGACGGGATTCCCCTCGGCATGCAGGCAAAGCGGCGTGTGCGTGTGGTAATCGGTGAGCATGGGAGTTTTTCGCTGCATTGGGCGCTCTGGCAAGTTGATCGCGGCCTCATTTCGCGGCATGAAGGAGTCATGCCCCCCCTCAAAGCCTTCATTTTCGACCTCGATGGCACCCTGATCGACTCGCTTGCGGACATCGCCGAGTCGATCAACCGGATGCTGGATGCGCGAGGGTATCCGCGTTGTGAGCAGGAGGTGTTCAAGCAGATGGTGGGGGACGGCATGGAAAAGCTCGTGGAGCGTGCGCTGCCGGAGGCGGTGCGGAGCGAGGAACTGATCAAAGTCTGCACGGAGGAGTATCGGGCGCAGTACGATCTGCTCTGGCAGGCGCAGACCCGGCCCTACGAGGGCATCGTGGAGCTGCTGGCGGAACTGCGGGGTCGCGGGCTCAAACTGGGTGTGATTTCAAACAAAGCGCACCGCTTTACCGTGCCGATGACGGAGCATTTCTTCGGCACCGGGGTGTTTGACCACATCCTGGGCCAGCGCTCCGAGGTGCCACGCAAGCCGGATGCCGCCGGCGCGCACGAGATGGCGGCCTTCCTCGGTTTGCCGACCGACGCAATGGCCTACGTGGGAGACTCCGGCATCGACATGCAGTTTGCCAAGAACAGTGGCATGCGCGCCGTGGGAGTGCGCTGGGGATTCCGCAGCGAGGCGGAGCTGATCGAGTGCGGCGCGGACGTTCTCATTTCACGCCCGGCGGAATTGTTCGATCTTTGCTGAAAATAATGTTCCCGCTGGTACTTGAGCGCACGAAACAGGCCCCTTAGTGTTGGGCCACTGTGAAATTTAAAAACTCCCTTTCATTCGTGCGTGCCTCACTCGTTCTCGGCACCATTCTGCTGGCCGCTTCCTGCCAGTCGTCCCGTAAAAAAGCAGCACCACCGCCGGAACCTGTCAAGGAGGTGTGGAAATATCCGGGCGAATGGACCGGAGGAAACAAGCCGGTCACGCGCATGGTCATCAATGTGGATGTGCAGCGTGCCATGCTGTACAACGGCAATGATATTGTTGGCTGGACCTACTTTGCCAGCGGCATCCCCAGCTTCCCTACGCCCACAGGTGATTTCAAGATCCTGGAAAAAGTGAAGGACAAGGTTTCAAATCTCTATGGCAAAGGCTTCGACAAAAACGGCAAACTGGTGAACTCCGACTTCAAGCAAGGACGTGACCTGCTGCCGGAAGGCGGCCACTTTGAACCGGCCAAGATGACTTATTTCATGCGCCTGACGGGTGACGGCGTCGGTATGCACATCGGGCCGATTCCCAAGCCCGGACGTCGTGCGTCGCATGGCTGCATCCGTCTGCCCGCCAAGATGGCCCCGGTTCTGTTCGAACACACATCGGTTGGCACACCCGTGACGATCACGGGCAACGGCCCGGATTACCCAACCTACCTCAAACAATCCGCCGAAAAGGCGAAAGCGAATTCCGAGAAGCTAGCCGCTTCGAAAAAGAAAGCGGCAGAAGCTGCGGCAGCGGCGACGTCAGCCACGACGCTGGCTCCTGATGATCCCAACGGTCCAAAGGGTGGTGTGACGACGCCTCCGCTCGGAGCGCCTCTCGGCACGCCTGCTTCACCGCCGGTCGAAGTGAAACCTGCGGTGCCAGCCAATCCTGCACCTTCTCCGAACAACTAGATCACCGAGGAGCGGCCGCACGGCCGCTCCTTTTTTTTACAGCCGTGACAGCCCTTCACCCAGCCGTGAGCTTTGTAGGCCCTTGTGAGTCGTTAGCGCGATTTGGGTTTCGCAGTGCTCTTTGTGATGTCGGCGCCATTCGCGAGGCCGAGGCGGCCTCGTGCTAAGTGGAGGGGCCTGCGCCTGAACCGGACGTCTCCGTGCCTGCTTGGCGAAAATCCCACACGAACCGCTATGAAACAATTTGGTCTGGCAAGCGCGAACGCCTGCCAGACCATGAGTTGATAGGAACTGCAACCCAGAACTAGGAGTGCCCTTTTACTTCTTGCCACCAGAAGCCACTGCGGCTGCGGCAATAGCCTGTTCGGCCTTCATCTGCTCGATCTGAGCATCGAGCACCTGACGCTTGAGGCTGGTGCCGGTCTTCTTCGCGTACCACAGCACCAGCGGGGAGGCGATGAAGATGGAGGAGTAGGTGCCGAGGATCACACCAATGGTGATCGGCATGGCGAACTCAAGCATGGCAGGGTTGCCAAGGAAGAGCAGCACCACCATCGGTGCGAGGGCGGTGGGGCCAGTGAGGAGCGTACGGGAGAGTGTTTTGCAGATGGCTTCGTTCATCATGTCGCGCATGCTGCCGCCCGTGCCCTTTTGAATGGTCTCACGGATACGGTCGAACACGACGATGGTGTCATTGATCGAGTAACCGGCGATGGTGAGCAGCGCGCCGACATGGATGATGCTGAGCTCCTGCCCAAACAGCACGCAGAGGCCGGGCACCATGAGCACGTCATGGAACAGGGCGATGATGGCACCCACGGCGAAGGCAAACTCATAGCGCATCAACAGATACAGGAAGATCGCGATCAGTGCGGCCAACATGGCCCAGAAGGACTGCTTGGCGAGTTCGGAGCCGATCACGGAACCCACGGTCGCGATGCTGGTGCCAGCCACGATGTCCTTGTCCCATTTGCCGGTGATCGCATGCTGGATCACCGCACCGCTTTGCTCTTCGCAGCGGATGCTCAGGTTTTCTGTGCCAGCGGCGCTTTTGCGCTGGATGTAATAGCTGCCGAGAGCTGTTTTGCCGTCTTCCTGTTTGAGTCCTTTGAACAAGGCATCGAATTCAGCATCCGTGATGTCCTTGCCCTTGGTCAGCGTCACGTCCACGCGGCTGCCGCCACGGAAATCAATGCCATAGCTGCCCTTGCCTTTGATGGCCAGCGTGCCAAACGAGATCGCGGTCACAACGAGCGAAGCGATGATGAATTTAGGAGCCGAAGACAGGATGTCGAAAACCTTGTCCGGGATGATCTTGGTCGTGTGAATCCGGTGCAGGATGTTCTTGTCCACGACCCACATGAAGATCACGCGAGTGACGATCAGAGCACCCACCATGGAGGAGACCAAGCCGATCATGAGCGTGACGGCGAAGCCTTTGACCAGGCCCCCGGAGATGAGGAACAAAATCAAGGCGGAGATCAGCGTGGTGATGTTGGAGTCGGCGATGGCTGAGAATGCCTTCTCATACGCAGCCTCCAGGGCGGCGGCCAGGGTCTTGCCCGCCTCCATTTCTTCGCGCAGTCGCTCATAGATCAGCACGTTGGCATCCACCGCCATGCCGATGGTCAGCACGACACCGGCGATGCCGGGCATGGTCAGGGTGAAGCCGAACAGGGCCATGGCTCCGAACAAGATCGAAATATTGATGATCAGGCCAATGATCGCCACGATACCAGCGAGTCGGTAGATGAACATCATGAAGCAGGTGGTGATAAGCAGAGCGGCGACGCCGATCCACTTGCCCTGATCAATGGAAGACTGACCGTAGGCCGACGACACCGAGCTTTCAGACAGGATCTTCATCGGATTCTGCAGCGGATTGCTCAGCAGCGTGGCCAGAGTGTCTGCTTCCTGCTGGGAAAAGCCTTTGCCGCCACCGCCGGAGATTTCCGCCCTGCCGCCGTATTGTTTGGCCCGCAGGCTTGGCGCGGAGTGAATCAGGCCGTCCACGATGATGGCCATTTCTTTTTGATAATGGATCGCCGCAAGATCATCAAAGAGCTTGGCTCCATCACTGTTGAACTGCAGCGCCACTTTGTTGCCCTCAGCATCGACGGTGCGGAAGGCCGAGGAGACGTACTTGCCCTCAATGTCCGCCGAATCGCGGACGAGCTCGGACTTGGCGATGACGGTGCCATCCTTGGCTTTCACCGGGTTGCTGTAATCCATTTCGACCCAGCCGGGCTCCTTGATGCCACCGCGTGCCTTGATCTGTTCCAGCTTGGCGCGGCTGTCGGGGTGGACACGGCGGAACTCGAGGTGGGCCACGGTCTGAATGGTTTTCCGCACCTCTTTGATTTCCTCTTCGGTGATGCCCGGCATCTGAATCACGACCCGGTCGCTGCCTTCTGGCTGCATGGTGAGATCCTTCGAAGCGTCAGGGTTGAGGCGCTTTTCCAGAATCGCGATCGCCTGCTGCACATCGCTGCTGGTCACTGCCTTGGTGCTGCCGTCTTCATTCTTCCCGGGAGAAAGCTGCACGATGAACTCGCTCCCGCCCTGCAGGTCGATGCCGAGCTGGAGTCCCATCGTCTTGGCCGTATAGATGGACGCCAATGCGGTGAGGGCGACGAGGAACGTGCCCACCCAGCGCTTGGTTTTATGTACAGCGCTGCCGACATAGACGATCAGCATCATCAAAATGGAGGCACCGACAAGGAAGGTGGCGAAGGGATTCATGGACTGGTTGGCTGGTAGGTTGGGAAATTCAGGAGGGGTGCCACTTAGGCTACGGTCGCTTCGACGACGTCGGACTTTTTCGTCACAGCGGCGATCTTGACGCGCTCAAACTCGACTTTGACGTTGTCGGCGATTTTGACCATGACGGTGCGGTCTTTCACGCTGGTGATGATGCCATGCACGCCACTTTCCATGACGACGTGGTCGCTGACTCCGACGCTGGCGATGAGCTTCTGGTGCTCCTTCATGCGTTTCTGCTGCGGGCGGAAGATGACAAAGTACATCACCACGATCATGAGGATCGGCAGCATCATCGGGCTGCCAAGGAGGCCGCCTGGGGCTCCGGCAGGTGCGGCCTGGGCCAGAAGAAGGGTGTTTTCGAGAGAGATAGAGATCATGATTCGGAGGCTGCAGAGTGGGACTTGTATTTCGCGACGACCTCTGCCCGGAACTCGGCGAAACAACCCTGTTCGATCGCTTGACGTGCCCTGGACGTGAGGGACGCGTAGAAATGCAGGTTATGCAGAGAAATCAACCGCAAACCCAGAATCTCCTGTGCCTGCACCAAATGGCGGATGTACGCCCTGGAAAAGCCCTGGCAGAGCGGGTGGGTGTCTTCGGAGATGGGGCGGAAATCCTTGGCGTAGCACGCATTGCGCAGGTTCATCAGGCCCTCGTGGGTGAAGGCCGCGCCATTCCGCGCCAGCCGTGTGGGCAGTACGCAGTCAAACATGTCGATGCCGCGTGCGATCAGCTCGATCACCTGCGGTGGCGTGCCCAGACCCATGGCGTAGCGGGCTTGATTCGCGGGCAGATGCGGCGTCACCCATTCGGCGATGCGCATCATGTCCTCTTCCGGCTCGCCCACGCTGAGTCCGCCGATGGCGTAGCCGTCAAAACCCATCGCCACCAATTCCCGGGCGGATTTTTCACGCAGCTCCTTATAGACACTGCCCTGCACGATGCCGAAGTGCTGCTGCGCCCCGCCGCCGGTCTTCGGCCGGTGTTCATCGATCCAGGTCCGGCAGCGTTTGGCCCAGCGCAGGGTCAGATCCAGGCTCTTTTCGGCCTCCTTGGCCTCGCAGGGGTAGGGCGTGCATTCATCAAACAGCATCGCCACGTCCGAACCCAGGGTCGCCTGGATTTCCATGGACGTCTCCGGGCCGATGAACATCGGCGTGCCGTCGAGGTGGTTTTGGAAGTGGCAGCCCTCCTCTTTGATTTTCCGCAGTTTCGCCAGCGAGAAGACCTGAAAGCCGCCGCTGTCTGTTAAGATGGGGCGATCCCAGTTAGCAAAAGCATGCAGACCACCTGCCGCCTGCATGATCTCCATGCCGGGCCGTACAAAGAGGTGGTAGGTGTTGCCCAGAATGATCTGAGAATTGAGCTCCTTCAGCTCATACGGATGCATGGCCTTCACCGTGCCCTGCGTGCCCACCGGCATGAACACCGGCGTCTCCACCACGCCATGCGGCGTCGTCAATCGTCCACGGCGGGCGTGGGACGAAGGATCGGTGGCGAGAAGTTCAAAAGACATGGTGGGCCGGAAAAAGGGCGCGGAGTCTCGCCGATGTGGCGGAAAGAGCAAGCGCCCTGCACTGCTTGTGAAATTATCACGGCGATTACCCAACAAGCTTGACAGGGGGGCTCGGCTATTAATAAAACGGCATTCTTACCTATGCTCTTTTGTGCGCGCCGAGATCTCGTTATTTTCCTAGTTTGGGCCCTTTTTTGCCCTTCAGCCTTGTCCTAGCAGTTTGCACCTGCGGTGGATCGCGCAGCCGTGGACCAGACCATACGTGAGGCCATGCGGATCGGCACCCGATCAACCCCGAGTCAGGCTGCCCAGCTCTCCCCCAGCCAGTTGCAGGAGATCAACCTCCTCGATCGTGAATATGGAGTGCAGCAGATCCAGGGCATCGTGCGGCCCAAGCCGCCCACCTACATGCTCATGCTGGAAAGCTCTGGCTTCTTCACCACCAATGCGGCGCTCTCTGCGGTCTCACCCCATTCCGACTGGGTGGCACGTCCCGGACTGCGCGCGGCCTGGATGCCACAGATCACCGAACGATTAAGCCTCATGGCCATGAGCTACTACTCGCTGTGGCGGTATGCGGAGATGAAGCAGATCAATTTTGACGATTTTGGTGCTCAGGCCTGGCTGATGTATCAGATCGGGCGCAATCAATTGCCGGGCGGGTTCTCACGCTTCAGCGGGTGGGCGGGATATCGCTATCAACGGCTCATGTCCCCCTGGAACTGGGGGCACCTTCTGTATGAAAACCACTTTGTCGAAATCGGTGGCCGCGCTGCGTGGTCGCCATTGAACCGTGTCACTGTCTGGCTGGGCGGGAACGCTGCCGTCAGTGTGGCAGGTGCGCCGGATCAACTCCGCCGCCATGAATTCAGCGCCCAGTCCGGTGCCCTCTGGCAGCTCACGCCACGGCTGCGTTTCACGGCCCTTTATCGCCTCGCCTGGTTCGACTATGTCAACCTCGGGCGCAATGATTTGAACCATCTTTTTTTCCTGGGTTTTGGCTGCCAGATCATGAAAAACCTCCGTACCGACCTCTTCGTCAATGGGGTGCTAAACCGATCGAGCGGCAGTCCCTACAGCTACAATGCATTGAACACCGGCCTAGGAATTCAAATCTCGCAGACGTGGTAATTGACTAAAACTAGGATTTCATTACAGAATAAGAAATAATCATTTCAACCAACCGCACCCACCATGCAAACGCTTCAATTTCTCCTTCTCGGCACCATGGCAGTGCTGCCTTTGTGCAGTTTCGGCGCGGTGAATGTTGATTTCAGCAGTGGCAAGTTCAGCTCCGATGGACAGCACATGGCGACTGGCAAAAACGGGCATGCTCAGGCGGCCTTGGACTCACAAGGCAGCCTCATTCGTTTTGGGTCGAACACGCAGGCTGACCTGGGTAATGAGCGCGAGGTGACCCTGACCAAGGGGCTGCTGCTGGTCTCCAGTGGCGAAGGCTTCCTGCGTCGTTCAGGGGTGGTGATCCATACCCCTGAGGGGAACATTACCGTTCGTGGCACCGTTCTTGTGGCGGTGCTGCCGGACGGGGCGGTGAAATTAACCTGCCTGGAAGGCAGCGTGCGTGGCGACCTCGGCGGGCATGGCGTTTCTCTTCATCCCGGCGAATTGATCATTCAGCGTGGCGACGGCACGCGGGACATCGTGCAGGTAAACTTGCACGCCCTTGCCAGCACCTGCGCCCTCCTTGTTGGCGGAGGCTTCAAGCCGCTGCAATTCGCGGGCAGCATTGATAAGGCGGTCGCACAGCAGGATAAAGCCATTGCCGCAGACCATCAGCATTCCGCCGGTCAGCATTTGGCTGGCCACAGCCAAGGAGATTCCACCAGCTTTTTAGCCCGTCTGTTCTCCTGGAATGGCAACGCAACAAATAATCTGGGTGGTTCCACAGGCGGGGCTGCATTTGCCATCTCTCAAGGAGGAACTTTCAACGGGGCTTCAACGATTTCCAACGCAGGCGGCACGTTCACCCTTTCCGGTAGTTCCTCTAATGCCATATTGGGGAACACTCCCTTTATAAGCGCAGGCACGCTGGCGATTTCGGGCACGGTAAACTCCAACCCACCTGAAGCAGCTCTGACAGCGGGTTCGAACTCCCATCCACTGCTGCTAGCCAGCTCTGGCGGGACGACTTTGGATCTCAACAACTCGGTAGGCAATACCAATTCTGGATCCAGCAGTATTTCGGGATCCAGCATCACCTTCAACTCAGGATTCACCAATACTAATATCAACGCCACTAATTTGGTCATCACTAATACGGGAGTCGGGACATTAGCTTTGAATACGGGAACCGTAAATTTGAGCGATGTGACCTTCAGTTACAACGGGCAGGTTTACCATGGCCAGGATGCGGTGAATTTGATCAACAGCCTGCAGCATCCCACGACCCCCTCCACTCCCTGATTAGTTCGGCTGGGTTCGCAGCGCGAGCTTGCGCTCCTCCCACACACCGCTAATCTCGCGGCCCTTATGCTCAGAGCCGGTATTGTAGGCCTTCCCAACGTTGGCAAATCCACCCTTTTTAACGCTGTCACCCGCACCCGCAAGGCGGAGGCAGCCAACTATCCCTTCTGCACCATCGAGCCGAACACCGGCGTCGTGACCGTGCCAGATGAGCGCCTCGCCGTGCTGTCGAAGATCTCCGGATCCTCGAAGCTGGTGCCTGCCGCCATCGAGTTCGTGGACATCGCCGGTCTCGTCAAAGGAGCGAGCCAGGGCGAAGGCCTGGGCAACAAATTCCTCAGCCACATCCGCGAGGTGGACGCCATCGTGCATGTGGTGCGCTGCTTTGAAGACGGCGACATCACCCACGTCAGCGGCACGATTGATCCCGTGCGCGACATCGAAGTCATCAACACCGAGCTGATCCTCGCCGACATGGACGCCATCCAGCGCCGCAAGGACAAGGCCGAAAAGAATGCCAAAAGAGGCGAAAAAGAGGCGAAGGCCGAACTCGCCCTCTGCGAGCGCCTGATCCCCCATTTTGATGCTGGCAAGCCCGCCGTCACCCTCGAATGCACCGAAGAAGAGCGGAAGCTGCTCAAGAGCTTCTTCCTCCTCAGCTCCAAGCCCTGCATCTTCGCCTGCAATGTCTCTGAGTCCGACCTCGCCACGGCCACGAAGAATCCGGACGCACATCCTTTTGTCGGCAAAGTGCGCGAATACGTGAAGCACGCGCACGAAGCCAGCGCGGTCGTTGTCAGCGCCGCGATCGAAAGCGAGCTCACGGACCTTTCTCCCGAAGACGCGAAGGCCTACCTCGCCGACATCGGTGTCGAGGACAGCGGCGTGTCACTCTTCATCAAGGGCGTCTATGACCTCCTCGGTCTGCAGACATACCTGACCACCGGGGAAAAAGAAACCCGCGCTTGGACCATCACGAAGGGCATGAAGGCCCCGCAGGCTGCTGGCGTCATCCATGGCGACTTCGAGCGCGGCTTCATCGCTGGCGAAATCGTGCATTACAACGACCTCGTCGAACTCGGCTCCAACGCGAAGGCGAAGGAGAAGGGCAAGTGGCGCATCGAAGGCAAGGAATACGTCATGCGCGACGGCGACGTCGTCGAATGGCGCTTCAACGTGTGAAGTAACGCGGGCACTCCTGCCCGCTGAGTAAGGCATGTTGCGGGCAGGAGTGCCCGCATCACTTCACTCCGTCCAGGACCGCCCCTGACCCGTGCGGAAGGAACGCTCCAGACTGCCGTACAGTGCCGTGATCCTGGCCTCGTCTTTCAGGACGAACTCGACGGTATGGGCATGCGTGGACGTCGGGTAATTCTTCACCACTTTCGGAGTGGCCAGATCGGGTGAGACACGTCCTACCGCCTGCTCGAACATCCCCTTCGCCCTGTCCAGGGCCTGAGTGCCGACCCCCAGCGTGCTGCTGCCAGAATCCGGCTTGTAAGGCTCCAAAAAGTAAAAGCGCACGATCTGCGCGGAGTTCAGCGTCAGGTTGACCTCCACCACCCGGGCCACGCCATCGGAGATGTACTCATGTTTGGACAGCGCGATGATGGAATTGCAGCGCACGATGTAGTTCCCCCCGGTGAATTTCCCCTGCCACAGCCCGTCCTGCGTCACCGTATCCTGCTGAGTGTTCTGGCCGTTGGTATTCTGCCCGGTGGTATTTTGGCCGGTCGTCTGTCCAGTGGTGCTCTGCGCATGAAGAGAAACGGTCAGCAGCAGAGAGAAGGTGAAGAGGAGTGCTTTCATGAGGATGGAAGGAGGGGAAAGTAACACGATGGCAGCAGGAAAGAACAACCCTTTCTTTGACCGAATGTTTCTCCCGAAAAGGTCCAGAGGGCCGGAAAGGCCCATCTTCTAAAGTGGCATCATCCATTCAGTTTCCGTCTCGAACTGCGTATTAATAAGCAGTTCAACCCCCACGCGCACCATGTTCAAGTTCTCCGGTCAAGGCTCCATCACCAATTGCGACGGCATTTCGCGTCGTGATTTTCTCCAGGCAGGCGCCCTCGGCGCCATCGGGCTGACGATGCCCGGCTTCGCCAAATTGAAGGCCGAGGGCAAAGTGGATTCCAAAAAGAGCAACAAGGCCTGCATCATGATCTTCAATCTCGGCGCGCCGAGCCAGCAGGATCTCTGGGACATGAAGCCGGATGCGCCGAGCGAGATCCGCGGCCCCTTCAAACCCATCCGCACTAAGAGCAACGCCTTCGAGATCTCCGAGATCCTGCCCCTGCACGCCAAGATCGCGGACAAGTTCAGCCTCGTCCGCTCCTGCTACCACACCGCCGCAGCGGTGCATGACACCGGGCACCAGATGATGCAGACGGGCCGGCTTTTCACCGGCGGGGTGAATACTCCGCACGTCGGCAGCGCCCTGGAGTTCCTCCAAGGCCGCCGCAGCGATCTGCCTGCTCATCTCATTCTGCCGGAGTCGATGGGCCCCACGGGTGGCAACATGCCGCACGGCCAGGACGCCGGATTTCTCGGCAAGGCCTACGACCCCTTCGTGCTGAATGCCGATCCCGCCGTCAAAGATTTCAAAGTGCCCGATCTCCTGCCGCCCAAGGAAATCGGCGAGGTGCGCCTCGAACGCCGCCGTGAATTGCGCGAGCTGGTGGACAGCAGCGTGCGCAATTTCGAGTACAGCGAGCAGGCGAAGCTGATGGATTCCAATTTCGAGTCCGCCTACCGCATCATGACCAGCACGCAGGCCCGCGAGGCCTTCGACCTCACCAAGGAGCCGCTCAAGGTGCGTGAGCGCTACGGCATGAACCGCTTTGGCCAGAGCTGCCTGCTCGCCCGCCGCCTCGTCGAGCGCGGCGTCCGCTTCGTCACCGTGAACACCTTCATCACCGTGTTTGGCGAGATCACTTGGGACATCCACGGCTCGAAGCCCTTCACCAGCATCGAGGGCATGCGCGACATCGTGGCCCCCATGTATGACCAGGGCTACAGCGCCCTCATCGAGGACCTTTTTCAGCGCGGCATGCTCGACGACACCATGGTCACCTGCCTCGCCGAATTCGGCCGCACACCCAAGATCAATCCCGCCGGTGGCCGCGACCACTGGCCAAACTGCTGGACCGTCAATTTCGCCGGCGGCGGCATCAAGGGTGGTCACGTGGTCGGCAAGAGCGACGACATCGGCGGCTACCCCACCGAGCGCCCTGTCGCACCAAAAGAAATCGTCGCCACCATCTATCAGGCCCTCGGCATCGATCTCACCACCGAGCTCCCCGGACCGCAGGGCAGGCCCTATCCCGTCGTCGATTTCGGCACGCAGGCGATCAAGGAGCTGTTTGCGTAGAAAAGCTGGCCTTATGAAGAAGCGAGCATTCATTACAAGTTTACCGTGTTTCGGCCTGTCATCTCTGGCGGTGTCTGCAGAGACAGCGGTTGAAACAGGCATGAAGCTTGTTCCAGAAGCTTGTGCTGCACAAGATCCCGGATCGATGTGGCAAGATCATGTGACAATGCACGGGACTAAAACTTCCGAGCAAGATCAAACGCAATTCTACCAGGCCTATGCCAGGAGCCTGGGGGAATGGACTGACTTAAAACATCCCGAGGCGAAGCAGGTGCGGCTCCTTATTCATGAAGCATGGAATCAGGCGATGGGGTTCATCGTTTCGGATGTTTGGGGTGGTGTGGCTCATGTCCTCCCGAGATTGCCTGCAGAAACGGAATGGGTCATCTGGGACGGGTACAATCGAAGCTTTGATCGCGCTTATATTGGTAAGTATCGCCTCGACGCGATCACGCATCTCCTCTCGATGATTTTCGAAGCGAATGCCGAAGTCGGCAACAAATTGGCCGACTCAGTATGGCGCATCGAAAAATGTCTCAAGGCTCTTGGTGAGGCGGAAAAACTCCTTCCGGAACAAGGTCATTATTATTTTCGTTCGCACCTGATCAAAAGAATTGGCGAGTGCCTTTGATCAACAAACCGCGCCTCCCTACTTAACGTCGCATGTTGTTTCGTACCTTTAGCTTTTTTATCTTCGCCTGCACTGCGGTATGCGCCGCCGAAGCCCCGTCATTCCGCAACACCATCCAGCCCATCCTCACGCGCTATGGCTGTGCGATGGGCGCGTGCCATGGCGCCGCCGCAGGGCAGGGGGGCTTCAAACTGTCATTGCGTGGGTTTGATGACGAGGGAGACTGGATCTCCGTCACGCGCAGCGCGAATGGCCGCCGGCTCACCATGGAAGATCCGGCGCGCAGTTTGTTTCTGCTCAAGGCCGTCAAAGCGGTGCCGCACAAGGGCGACAAGCGCTTTGAGGTGAACTCTCCTGAATACAAGGCCATCGTCGGCTGGATCGCCGCTGGTGCGCCGGGACCGAAGGCCAGCGATCCGCTCATCGTCGCGCTCGATGTCGAGCCGAAGCAGGTGGTGACGAAGCCCGGTGTCACACTGCCCCTCAAAGTCACCGCGAAATTCAGCGACGGTCACAGCGAGGAAGTGACGCGCTGGGCCAAATACAACGGTGTGAACGCCAGCGTCGCCACCGTAGACGAACATGGCGTCGTCAAAACCACGGGTCGGGGTGAAACCGTCATCAGCGCGTGGTATCTCAGCCGCCTCGCCGTTTCCACGCTTGTCGTGCCGAGCGATGGCGTGGTGGATGAGCCCGCGTTTGCGCAGATGAAGCCGCGTAATTTTATCGACGAGCAGGTGCTCACGAAACTGCGCGCGCTGAATATCCCGCCTTCCGGTCGTGCGGAAGATCATGAATTCCTGCGCCGTGCCTTTCTCGATACAATCGGGGTTTTGCCCTCGCTCGAGGAAACACGCGCCTTTCTCGCAGACACAGCCGCCGACAAACGTGACCGCCTGATCGAAGCGCTGCTGCAGCGTCCGGAGTTCGTCGATTACTGGTCGCACCGCTGGAGTGATCTGCTGCTCGTCAACGGCGACAAGCTCATGCCGCAGGCCATGTGGTCCTACTACAACTGGATCCGCCGCAACGTCGCTGCGAACACCCCGTGGGACGTTATGGTGCGCGATCTCCTCACAGCCACCGGCAGCACGCTGGAAAACGGTGCAGGCAATTTTTTCATCCTGAACGATGAGCCCACCAAGTGTGCCGAAACCATCAGCGTCGCCTTCCTCGGCACCTCCATCGCCTGCGCCAAGTGCCACAACCACCCGATGGAGAAGTGGACGAACAACGAGTACTTTGCCTTTGCCAACATGCTCTCCCGCGTTCGCACCAAAAACGGCGCGCAGGCCGAAGAGCGTGTGCTGTTCTCCGCCGCTGATGGCGAGCTCGTGCAGCCTCTCACCGGCAAGCCGCAGCCGCCACACCCGCTCAATGTCACCACGGCCGTCTCCATGACGTCCACCGAGGACCGCCGCGTGCCGCTCGCGAAATGGCTCACCGGTGCCGACAACAAACTCTTTCAGCGCGCCATCGTGAACCGCGTGTGGGCCAACTTCTTTGGCTCCGGCCTCGTCGAAGCCGTGGATGATCTGCGCGTGACCAATCCCGCCAGCAACGAGCCGCTCTTCGCCGCCGCCTGCGAGCATCTGGTGCAGCAGAAATTCGATCTGAAGGCCCTGATGCGCACCATCCTGCAAAGCGAGACCTACCAGCGCAGCAGCATCACCCTGCCCGAAAACATCACCGACCTCCGCTACGGCTCGCATTACGTGCCACGCCGCCTAAAAGCCGAAGTCCTGCTCGACACCGTGTCCCAGGTCACCGCTGCGCCCACCACTTTCAAGATCGACAAACGCAACGCCAACCGTGGCACCAGCGAAAGCTACCCCATGGGCTTCCGCGCCCTGCAACTACCCGACAGCAACATCGCCAGCTACTTCTTGAAGAGCTTCGGTCGTGCCGACCGCGTCAACACCTGCGAGTGCGAGCGCACCAACGAGCCCAGCATGGCCCAGGCCCTGCACATCACCAACGGCGACACGCTCAATCAAAAGCTCGCCCAAAAAGACAACCGCCTGGATGCGTTGCTCGCCAGCAAGCTCAGCAATGAAAAGATCATTGAGGAGGCCTATCTCATCTCACTCGCCCGCCTTCCCACCGAGCGTGAAATCACCAAGACCAGCGCCCTTCTTGCCACCGCCAAACCCGAAGATCGCCGCACCACGCTGGAAGACATCTTCTGGAGCCTGATGGGATCGAAGGAGTTTTTGTTCAATCACTGATCGTCTGGATCACGCTCATTGAGCGTGATTTTCAAATCCTCGGGATTCTTCGCTGTATGCCAAAGCAACGCCACCACCACCCAATCGTCCTTGATGCGAAAGTAGATCGCATAGGGGAATGGTTTGGCGAAGACACGGCTGAATTGTTTGTATATCAGCCGGTGCGTGCTCGCAAGGCGAGTGATTTCAGGCAATTGCGATCTGAATGCAGACAAAAAGCGACGGCTCAGGTCAGGTTCTCCCACACTGGCATACCAAGCGGCAGCATCGTCAATGTCATCCCAGACCTCGGGAAGGATACGGAGCTGTTTCATCCATGCCTGGCTTTGATGAGTGCATCAAATTGTTCCAATGTCAGCGCACGCGAAGGATCACGTTCGAACCTGGCCCAGCGGGAATCGAGTTCGCGTTTTTCCGCTTCGCTGACTTTTGGCTCCTTCATGGATTCTCCGATGGACTGCCACAGCGCATCCACCAGCTGTAGCTTCTCGCTCACGGGCAGGGCTTGGAGTTTGCTGAGATCACTCGCGTTCATGACCGAATTATCCGGCTCGGCCGCTTTTTTGCAACACCTCTCTCACCCCATCCATCCCGCACTATGAGCATCCTACGGCAGACTCTTTTTCTGATGGTTTTCATCGCCGTCTCACACGCCCAGACCGTGGACTACACCAAGCAGATCGTTCCGCTCTTCGACACCTACTGCATCGACTGCCATGACGACACGGATGCCGATGGCGAGTTCCGCCTGGACACCTTTGCGAACTTGATGAAGGGCGGCAAGGAGGGCGTGGCGATTGTTGTGGGCAAAGCCAATGACAGCATGCTGGTGAAGTTCCTCGAAGGTCATTCAGGCCGTGGCGGCAAGAATGAATTCATGCCACCCGGCAAGCGTGAAAAACTCAAGTCGGCGGAAATCGCGCTGATCAAGACGTGGATCGACACAGGAGCGAAAGGCCCGGCACTCGCCGACGCGAAGCCGATGCCTCGCGAGGTTATCACGCCGCAGATCATGCCGACGGTGCCGCCGAAGCACGCGATTCAGGCCGTGGCATTTTCGCCAAAAGTGCAGCTCATTGCGGTAGGCCGCTACGGCGAGGTCGAGCTGCTCAATCCGGTCACGCGGACCGTGGTGCGCAAGCTCACGGGCTTCAAGGGGAAAGCCAACGCGGTCGCCTTTTCACCGGATGGCGCGACGGTCCATGCCGCTGGTGGCGAGGCGGGAATCGTAGGCATCGTGAAGAGCTGGAAGACGATCGATGGTGCGCCGCTGCAGTCGTTTGAAGGGCATCTCGATGCCGCGTATGCACTCGCGGTTTCGCCCGATGGCAAGATGATCGCCACGGGAGCCTACGATCAGAAAATCCGCCTGTGGGATGCTGCGACGGGCAAAGAAATCGCCCTACTCAAAGGGCACAATGGCGTGGTGAACGGCCTCTCATTCCGCCCGGACGGCAAGGTGCTGGCGAGCGCCAGCGCTGATCGCACGGTGAAGCTCTGGAGCATCCCGGGTGGCCAGCGGCTCGACACACTTTCGCAGCCAACCAAAGAACAAACCAGCGTCGTCTTCAGTGCCGATGGCAAACACCTCTTTGCGGCCGGAGGTGATAACCGCATTCGCCAGTGGCAGATCAGCGCCGATGCCAAGGAGGGCACGAACAAGATCATCACCAGCCGTTTTGCCCATGAAGGCGGCATCTTGAACCTCGCGCTGTCCCTCGATGGCAAGCTGCTCGCCTCCACCTCGACCGACAAATCGCTCAAGGTCTGGAACACGGCCGATCTCACGGAAAAAATCCCGCTGGAGAAACAGCCTGACTGGTCCTCCGCACTCGCCTTCACCGACAAAGCCCAGCTCGTGGCCGGTCGCGTGGATGGCAGCCTGAGCGTCTATGAATCGTCCACCGGCAAAGTCGTGATGGCACCTGCGCCAGCCAAGCCAGCCATGGCGGTGAAGCCCGAACTCACACGCGTCACTCCACGCGCTGCATACATCGGCGGCGATTTGATGGTGACTCTCACCGGCAAAGGCTTCACCGAGGACACCCAGACAATGGCTTCCCATCCCGGCCTGAAAGTTCAGTTCGTCAAAGGCTCGGTCAAGCCCACCACGGCTCGTGTGAGAATCACCACCGGCGCCGAAGTGCCTCGCGGTGTACACGAAGTCTGGCTCAAGAGCGCCCTTGGCGAATCGGCGCGGATGAAGATCTATGCCGATGATCTGGCACCCACCCTCACACTTGCGGCTGATTTCAAAGCCGGCCCTGTCAGCATCGCCTCATTGCCCGCCAGCCAGTGGGGTACGCTCACCGAGATCGGCCAGCATGACGCGTATCGTTTCAAAGCCAAAGCGGGCGAAGAACTCGTTTTTGATCTCGCCGTCGCGCAGATCGGCAGCCTGGCGAAAGCACCCACGCTGGAGATCATGGACTCGAACCGCACCGTGCTTGCCGTGAATCGCGGCCTCGACAGCGGCAGCGACCCCTTCCTCACGTGGAAAGCGCCTGCGGATGGGGAGTACACCGTGCTCGTGAGCAACACCACCATGGATGGCAGCGCTGACCACGCCTATCGACTCACCTTGGGAGCACTGCCTTACGTCACCGCCTGGTCGCCGCTCATGGCGCAGGTCGGCAAAGAGACAAAGGTCACGCTCATTGGTCATTATCTCGGTGACAAGAGCACCGTAATGATGAAACCCGACAGGGAAGGCATGATGAACGTCCCGTTGGATGCCAGGGCGCTGCGCTTCCGCTCCATGCCTGTGCTGCGCGTAAGCGCGCTGGCACAGGTCGAAGAAGTGGGGGGAAATGACAGCATCGCCAGGGCGCAAAACGTCACCGCGCCCGTCACCGTGAATGCATGCATTTCCAACGCACATGACACCGACTGCTTCGCCTTTGACGCCAAGAAAGGCCAGGAGTGGATCATCGAAACGCTGGCCGATCTGGCGGGCTCGCCTGCCGACACGAAACTCGAAGTCCTGCATGCCGACGGCAAACCCGTGCAGCGCATGCTGCTGCAGGCCGTGCGCGACAGCTACAACAACTTCCGCAGCGTCGATGCCAACAACCCCGACATCCGCCTGCAAAACTGGGAGGAGATGGAGCTGAACGAGTTCGCCTATTTCAATGGCGACGTGATGAAGATCATCCGCATGCCACGTGGCCCGGATGGCGGCTGCTTCTTCTACACCTCCGGCGGCAAACGCCGCGCCTACTTTGACACCACGGCAAATTCGCACTCGCTCGACGAGCCCTGCTACATCGTTGAGCCCAAGCCGATTGGCAGCCACATCGTGCCCAACGGTCTGCCCGTCTTCACCCTGAACTACACCAATGACGACAGCGGCGACCGCAAGCTCGGCAGTGATTCGCGCCTCACCTTCACCGCACCTGCGGACGGCCGCTACATCATCAAAGTCACCGACACTCGTGGCTGGGGTGGCGAGCGCTACGTCTATGCCCTCACGATCCGCCAGCCCATGCCCGATTTCAGCGTGAAGCTGGCGGGCATGAATCCCATCGTCATGCCTGGCGCCACCGTCGGATTCTCCTTCCGCGCCGAGCGCGTGGACGGCTTTGATGATCCCATCCAGATCGACATCACCGGCCTGCCCGCCGGTTATTATGCCTCCTCACCGCTCCTCATCGAAGCCGGGCATGATTTGATCAGCGGCAGCCTCCATGCCGCGCCAGATGCCGCTGCGAATGCCGACTGGAGCAAGCTCAAGATCACTGCGAAAGGCAAAGCACTCACCCACGACGCAGGCACCTTCGGCAAGGTCACGCTCGGTGCCGCACCGAAGTTCATCATCGTCATGGAGCCGGATGTCGGCGGCAAACCCGTCATGCGCGAACTCAAAGACGAAACCAAGCCCCTCGAAATCACCCTCGCACCCGGTCAAATAGTGAAAGCCTGGATTCGCGCCGTGCGCATGGGCAACGACGGCATCCTCAGCCTCGATGTCCATGGCCTGCCCCACGGCGTCATCGTCGATGACATCGGCCTCAACGGTGTGCAGATCCGCGAGAAAGAAAACGAACGCCCCATCTTCTTCCGCGCCGCCAACTGGGTCAAAGACCAGGACAAACTCATCCACGCCGCCGTCAGCTCCGCCCGCAACGAACACGACAGCGCCGCGTTGCAGACCAGCTTTCCGATGCTGATGAAGATCCGGAAGCCGGTGGGTGTGGCGGGGAGGTGAAGGTCCGATCAGATGACTTCCTCAGATCGGCTCATGAACCTTGTACATGACCGCATTCGCAAAGCCAAGCCGCCTCCTCAAGTAGCCGTGTCGTTTTCAGAGTACACGGAGTTTTGCCCCTGCAACCAGTGAGCTGCCTTTCGCCGTTCCTCCAAGATACCGCTGGCACACTTCCAATCTTCTTCAGAAGACTTGTGCAAGGGCACTCCTTTGATCTCCAAATCATTATTCATCAACCTTGCCAACGATAGGTCCATGGGACCACACCACGCCCGAGGCGCGAACTCCAGAAAATCCATGGCTTTAGGTTCGACATAAAATTGGCGAAGGCGCCAATGAATGGCGAGCATCTGGAAAGACAGCTTCTCAAGTTCTTCGGGGCTTCTTAAATTGGGAGTGACGCTTTCTTCCTCTAGGTCACTGATCACCTTGTACAGGATGTCGGTTGAGACTTGTTCATCATAGGCAGGCAAATCTAGAAGTCCCAAAGACCAAGCGAGTACGGCCGCTCCTTCCGCAAGCCAGGATAGTTTCCACTGCATTTTATCCGGAAGTTTGCCGACAGGTGTTTCCAGTGCTCGAATTTCATCCACCTCGCCTTCCTTCCATGCTTCCGAGTCTCGAAACCCATCCAGCATCTCCAAACGTAGTGCATCTCCTTCCGGATGATCCTCCATGAAACCGCGATTCACCAATGATCCCATAAAAATGAGCCGCGAAATGACTCGTGCTTCGGATGGAGGATCAAAGGCGGCTGATTCATCTGCGAGCAATGGGTCTTCGGCATGCATGGGCTGGTGCGCAGGTATCTGAGCCTCCGGGTCAGCGTCATTGTCAGCAGAGATGATCATACGTCCTTTCGCATCTCTCAGGCAGCCAGGAAGAAAGATGACGCCGTCCACCATGCGCGCAATTTCAGTGATTACCTCCTGACGTGGGTCGTTGTCTGTAAAGGCTGGATCCAGCATGAAACTGAGAGCAAAGGACAACCCTGGCAGATAACCAAACAGCTCAGGCCGCTGACTGGCATCAGGGAACTGACGGAAATAGCCCGCCATACCCGAGAGCTGATCGCCCCATCCTTCTCCTGCGTAATAGTCAGGATCGTGCCGAATCTCCATGTGGAGTGAGGCCTTTAGCCAGCCACGTTTCCAAGTTCCTTTGGCGGAGGACCATACGCCAGTTTCACTCGTTTCGATCACTGCTTCCGGGAGCAATTGCCGCAGTGCCTGCAAAACTTCCTCAGGCTTTCGGTGCTGGCTGAAAATGTTGATGGGGGGAGGTGCCATGCGAGCCAGTTTTCACAGCCTTGTAATTGAGTCATATGAAATTTCAGACTTTGGAGCGGCTCTGGGATCAGAATTACACGCTACAAACCACCGTGCATTCGCGTTCCCATTCCCACATGAACCGCCGTCATTTCCTCCAGAAATCCCTCGCAGCCTCCGCGTCCATTTCTGCTCCAGCCATCCTGAGCGCGAAGTCCCCAAATTCGATGTTCCAAGTGGCCTCGATCGGGGTGGGCGGGATGGGGGCGGTGACGATGATGAGCGTGCTGCAGCACTCCAAAGTACGGCTGGTGGGCATGTGCGATGTGGATGCGAAGACACTCGAACTCGCACAGGGTGGCCATGCAACTCGGCGCAAGGAACTGCAAGACCCCGATGCCGCCGAGCGGCTGGAGGGCGCGGTGCCGTTTCGTGATTACCGCGAGATGCTTGCCAAGCTGGGCGACAGCATCGACGCGGTGACGATTGGGACGCCAGACCACATGCATGCGGCGATGGCGGTCACGGCGCTGCGGGCCAAGAAACATGTCTATCTGCAGAAACCGCTCACTCATCACATCCATGAGGCGCGGATTCTGGGCGCAGAGGCGGCAAAAGCCGGGGTGACGACCCAGATGGGCACGCAGGGGCATTCGAGCATCGAAACCTTGCTCGCCGTCGATCTCATCAAGAGCGGTGCCATCGGCAAGGTGAAGGAAATCATCTGCTGGGAGAACAAGGCCGCAAACTGGTGGCCCAAGGTCACCAAACGGAAAGCCCAGGCCGATCCAGTGCCGGCGAATTTGGATTGGAATCTGTGGCTCGGAGTTGCGAATGAGGTGCCGTTTCTCGACGGTGCCTATCATCCCTCCATGTGGCGCTCATGGGTGGATTTCGGCGTCGGCATGATGGGGGACATGGGCTGCCATTACTTCGATGTCGTCTTTGCCTGCCTCGGCCTGGCCGCACCCACCCGAGTGCGTTGTCTCGATGCAGGCAGCAAGGGCGATCTCTATGCGCAGAAGCGACATCTCGAACTTGAGTTCCCCGGCACACCACTCACGGCGGGCGACAAAGTCAAAATGACCTGGACCGACGGCGGCTATCCGTATGACGCCCGGGTCATCAAGCCCAGCGTGCTCACGAAAGACACCCCCAGCGGCATCTTCTTCATCGGCGAGACCGGCAGCATTTTCAAACCACACAGCCAGCGCCCGTGGCTGGTGCCGGAGGAGAAGTTCATCGGCTTCACCTATCCAAAGACACGCATCGCGAACCATTACACCGACTGGGTGGATGCCTGCATGAAGGGCGAGAAAGCCGTCTCCGACCTGCCCTCCTACGGCTGCCCCGTGACGGAGGCCGTGCTCCTCGGCGTCCTCGCTGAGCGCAATCCCGGCGGCTGGATCGAGTGGGACGCCGTAGCAGGCCAGGTGACGAACCAGCCGGAACTCAATGCACAGCTCACGCGGACGTATCGCGATGGCTGGAGCGTCGCAGGCTTGGGCTGAGGTTTGCTTAACATCCGCAAAGCAAGCGCAAAAAACAGTGCAAGTTGTTCACAGCCGACGTTGCACTCGTCCAATGTCATCGTAGCATCATGGAGTTATTTAATGAGCGCGCACGAGTACAAACCAGACTCTCGTCTGAAGCAGGCCGAGAAGATCGCCACGCACCCAGAGCAGTACAAAGTCTGCGAAGGTTGTGGCTCCATCGTGGTCACGCGTGCCGTCACCTGCCCGAGTTGCCATGCTTACATGTTTGACTCCACCCCCGTGCGTGTGATCGCGCAGGCCAAGGAACTGGCGCTGCGTGCCGCGAATTCGGTGCTGGCGTCGGACTTGTCGTAAGTCCTGATCAGCGCTTGGGCATCGCGTCCGCCGCTTCACCACGCAGCAGTTTGCCGAGCATGCCGGTGAGCCACAGGTAGTGATCATTGGGCAGATCAGGTTCAGCTAGGAAGCGGCTTTCACCGACAGGCGGATGATTGTCGGTTTTGAAAATCGCGGTGCCTTCATCCAGTTCATCAAACATGGCGACGTAGAGCATCTGTGCTCCAGCCTGCTTGGCCGCGAGCGCCTGTGACCAGAGAAACTCCCCACCACGCCGTGGAATCGCGTCAAACTTGGCTTCCTGGTTGCGAGATTTCGAGAGATTCGTCCAACTGAAGCCGGGGAAGAGGACCGGCAGGTAATCGAGCTTGTGCTCGGCACACCAGGCGATGTCGGACTTTTGAAATTTCTCTCCACGGCTGGCAGCGTCCTTCGGCGTGCCAAAGCGTCCCACTGCCCAGGGGCTGACGATGTCTGCACGGGCAATGAGTTCGTGCAGTTGGGGGTCTTTGATGCAGTCATGGTCGAGCGTACGCCAGTAGTAGGGCACGCCCAGCATGATGGCGCAGCCGCCGAATTCAGGATCGTCACGCAGGAAGTTGATCAAACGTGACCACTCTTCGAGCATGGGCGCGCGGTCATTGAACCCAAGGCCCCAGAGGGCGACGAGGGGTTTGCCATGATGTTTGAAATACGCTGCGCCTTTGCGGTCGAGGCGCTTTTCGGTGATGAGGCGCTTCCAGTCGTCGATCACCAGTTGAATGCCGTCTTCCTTGATGCCGCTGAGGTCATACATCAGCGTCAGACCGCGCCCGTTCGCAGTAGCGGCCGCCTGACAGTGCGCGAGCACCTGATCCATCGGCTCACGAAAGCGTTTGTCCCGTGTGGTGCCGGCGAAGCGCTGCACAAAGGCACCGTCGATGCAATAGTCGCGCATCCATTTGAAATGCAGCTGCACGACGGCGGGATGGACGGAGCTAAAGACTTCGGCGGTGCGGCCATCGGCGTGTTTGAACGTCGTCGCCACGCGGGCCGCCTGCGGCAGTTCACTCACGTCCGGCCATAGCTCGATGTGCGCGTGCCCAGGTTCGAAGGTTTTGCCTGCGGCGTAATGATGCCAGCCGTTGTTGCTGCCATCCCCCTCGCAGCGAAACCAGCCTTGATAGCCACAGACGACTTTGCCGGTGAGCGTGCTGGTATCCACGGTTTGGGCGTGGGCGCTGAGAGCAAGAAGGGTTGGCAGAAGGAGAAACCGGAACATCCGGGATGTTTTCGTTGACGGCAGCAGGGCGTCAAGGTGTGATGTGGTTCGCATGAAACGACGCGCCTTTGTGAGTTCGCTGGCCGCATGGCCGGCTGTTGCTGCGGTTCCACAGTCCGAGGAGGAAAAGATCCGCACCATCGCCGAAAGGTTCCTGCGTGAGCAGGGCGTCCAGGGCATGAGCATCGCCTATGGCAGGGACGGGAAGATCGACTTCGAGGCTGGCTATGGTTTTGCCGATGCGGATGGCTCCGAGGCCATCACGCCGCAGCATCGCTTCCGCATCGCCAGCGTTTCCAAACCGTTCACGGCCTCGGCGGTCATGGAGTGCATCGAGGAGGAACGCCTGCGACCTGACAGCAAGGTGTTTGGTCGTGATGGCATCCTGGGTGGCGACTATGCCGGGGATGTGGTGGCCATCACTGTGGATCATCTGCTTGCCCACACCTGCGGTGGCTGGGCCAATGACAAGAACGACCCCATGTTTAAGAACCCCAAGATGAGTCATGCGGAACTCATCGCCTGGACGCTGGCCAATCAGAAGCTCACGCGCCGGCCCGGCGAACATTTTGCCTATTCAAACTTCGGCTACTGCGTGCTCGGACGCGTGCTGGAGAAGGTTCGCAAGATGCCCTATGAAGCCCTGATCAAACAGCGGCTGCTGCAACCCTGTGGCATCTCCAGCATGCAGATCGCCGGTAACACGCTCGCGGACCGGAGGCCGCAGGAGGTGATGTACCTCACACCCAGGGCGAATGCGGCCTACAGCATGAATGTCGCGCGGATGGACTCTCACGGCGGTTGGATCGCCACGGCGGGAGATCTAGTGCGCTTTGCCTCGCAGTTGCCGCTCTTGCTCAAGAAGGATTCAATCCGCACCATGACCACGCCTGGCCTCAATGAGGGTTACGCCAGAGGCTGGTATGTAAACAAGGCGCCGAATTGGTGGCACAGCGGATCTCTGCCGGGCACCACCACGATCATGGTCCACACTGCCAAGGGATTTTGCTGGGCAGGTTTGCTCAATGGTCGCAGCGAAGGCCTGGGAATCGCATTGGACAAGCTGATGTGGCAGATGGGCGGCGCGGTGAAGTCCTGGGCGCTGTGAACCTCAATTCTGCCAGTTTTCATTTTCCAATTCGTATTCTGCATCCACCTCTCACCTCCACCATGACACCCCAGCAAAAAGCAGAATCCCTCGGCCTCGTTTTCACCAAGCAACCGCCCGCCTATTTGAACCTCTGCATCCGCAGCGGTAATCAGCTCCTCACCTCCGGTCATGTGAGCGATCTGAAGGGCAAGCTGGGCGCAGGCGTCTCGACGGAGGACGGCTACAAGGCCGCCAAAAATTGCGCGGAAAAGGTGCTGCGCTCGGTGTGGGACACGCACGGTACGCTCGACGGTCTCAAAGTTCTCAAGGTCCTCGGCTGCGTGAACTCGACGCTGGAATACAGTGACCAGCACCTGGTGATCAACGGCTGCTCCGACCTGCTGCACGAAATCTTCGGCAAGGAAGGCGACGGCTACCACGCGCGCAGCGCCCTGGGCTTCGCGCAGCTCCCCACCGGCGCAGCCGTGGAGGTCGAGGCAATCTTCGAGATCAAGGCCTGACCCGGACGGGGCCAGGAGCCTCGGGGTTGTCTTTTGGCCGGGCATGGGTATCCTCCCCACCCCCCAATGCCACTTGTCCACATCAAAACCTACGGCTGCCAGATGAACGAACGCGACACCGAACAGGTGTCGCAGATGTTCGTCGAGCGCGGCTACACCATGACGGCGCGTGATGAGGACGCGGACGTGGTGCTCATCAACACCTGCTCCGTGCGCGATCAGGCAGAGCAGAAAGCCCTGGGAAAGATGGGCATGGTGCGGCGTCGGCGTACACCGCTGGTCACCGGCTTCATGGGCTGCATGGCGCAGAGCCGTGGCAGTGAACTCGTGAACAAGGCCAACGTGGATCTCGTCGTCGGCACGCAGAAGTACCATCGCGTCGTGGACTATGTGGACGAAATCATCCGCGCCAAGGAAGCGAAGCAGATGGACGACGAGCGCTTTTCCATCGTCGATGTGGAGGAGGAAGCCGCTTCGCAGAACACCATCCGTGACCACACGCTGAAGGAAAAGCAGGCGAGCGCCTTCGTTAGCATCATGCAGGGCTGCAACATGAAGTGCACCTTCTGCATCGTGCCCTACACTCGTGGCGGCGAACGTGGCAGGCCCATCGCAGACATCGTCGAAGAGGTGAAACGCCTCGCTGATCGGGGCGTGAAGGAAGTCACCCTGCTGGGGCAAATCGTGAATCTCTACGGCAGGCATGAATTCCCAGCGGTGGACGGCAAAAGCCCCTTCGTGCAACTCCTCGAGGCCGTGCATGAGGTGCCTGGTATCAAGCGCATCCGTTTCACCAGCCCGCACCCAATTGGTTATAAAAAGGATCTGATCGAAGCCTTCACCTACCTGCCGAAACTCGCTGAGCACGTCCATCTTCCCGTGCAAAGCGGCAGCGACGTCATTTTGAAGCGCATGCACCGGCCTTACACGGCGGCCAAGTTCACCGAACTCGTCCAGCGCATCCGTGAGGCGCGCCCAGACATTGCGGTAACGACCGATGTGATCGTGGGTTTCCCCGGCGAGACCGAGGAGAACTACCTCGAGACGCGGCAGATGTTTGAAAACATCGGCTTCGACAATGCCTTCGTGTTTCGCTATTCCAAACGTCGTGGCACACCTGCGGCAGAGATGGAGGAGTCCACCCAGGTGCCGGAGCGCGTGAAGGAAGAGCGAAATCAGGATCTGCTCGGGCTGGTGAACCGCATCGCCCTGCCGATGTACGATGCCCTCGTGGGCAAAGAGGTCGAAATCCTCTGCGAAGGACCGAGCAAGACGAACGATCAGCGCCTCACGGGCCGCACGGGCTCCAACCGCATCGTAGTTTTCGATGGCAATCCGGAACGGCACACGGGTGAGATTTTCAAAGTGCGCGTCGCTGAGGCGGGTCACTTCACGTTGTTTGGCGATCCTGTACTGCATGCATGAGCGCGGCTCTGAATATCGAACTTCGCCCGCTCACTCGTGAGCATGCGCCCGCGTTTTGCCAATTAGTCATCGCACTCGCGGAGTTTGAAAAGCTGCCGCCGCCGGACGAAACCGCTCAGGCACGCTTGGTCAAAGACGCCCTGGGCGAAAAGCCGCGCATCGAGGTCTGGCTGGCCTTTGCCAACGAGGACACGGAGCCCTGTGGCTACATGATTCTCGTGGAGACCTATTCAAGCTTTCTGGCCTTGCCAACCTTGTATCTCGAAGACCTGTTCGTCCTGCCGGACCGTCGCAAAGGCGGGGTAGGCGGTGCTTTGCTGAAAAAAGTGGTGAGCCTCGCGCATGAGAGCGGCTGTGGCCGCGTGGAGTGGACGGCGCTCGACTGGAATGTGAACGCGCAGCAGGTGTACGAGCAGCGCATCGGGGCCAAACGGATGAGCGAGTGGCTGCTCTACCGCCTGACGCGTGAAGATATGCAGCGGCTGCTGGACGGCGAGAAGTCCTAGAAGGACATCGTCGGCACGTCGATCAGCGAATAGACCTCGACCGGATCAGGCTGGCCCTTCACCGGATGGATTCCAGCGTTTTGGTAGAGCTGCAAACCTTCCGCCCAGCCGCTGAGAAACGGCGCACCGGCCAGCACTGGCACCTGCAGCTTGCGGGTCAGGCTTTCGATACGGAAGGTCACATTCACGGCTTCGCCTACGGCGGTGTTCACTCCGCGCCCCATGGCACCCAGAGCCACATCACCAATGTTCAGGCCGATGTGGCAATGAACTTCCAGGTTCATGTTTTCCTTCAGCCATTTGCGCTTGGGAGATTCATTGGAATCAGGGCTGCTGAGAATTTTGGCGGCCTCGGTGGCCTTCACCCGCGAGGAGATGTCATCTCCCGGCCAGTAGGCAAAGACACCGTCGCCAATGAACTTGTCGATGATGGCATCACGGGTTTTTAGGACTTTTTCGCACTGCGCATACCACTCACGCAGCATGGCCGCCACTTCCTCAGCGCTGAGCTGGGAGGAAATGGTGGTGAAGTTGCGCAGATCGCCGACGAGCAGGGTGGCCCTGACCGTCTTGACCGGCAGCGCGATGGTGTGGAGCGACTGTGTGCTGACGTTGCTGGTGGTCTCACCCGAAGGACGTTCTTCGTCCTGGCTGTCAAAAATAAAGGTGCTGGTGCCAAACTGCACACGATCCCCATGCCGCAGCGCGCGCGCCGTGGTCACGGCCACGTCGTTGACGAAGCTGCCGTTCGCGCTGCCAAGATCGGAAACCCAGAACAACTGCCCGTCACGCCGGATGGTGGCATGCTGGCGCGACACTCCGCCGTCCACCAGGCGGATGCTGGCATCCGGGCTGCGTCCGACCAGATTGAAGTCCTCGAGAGTGATCTCGAGTTCTTTCTCCAGTGATTTGAGTGTGGCGCCCATGCAGATGATTAAACGGAATGCTCTTTTGAAGCAATTTACACGCCGTAAGTCAAGCGCGGTCGTCTTCCTGCTACAAGGTTTTTCGCAGGTTCTTTCGCGAGTCTCGATTCATCTTGGAAAGCAACTTTTTAATTCGACCGGGTTCAGTGCTTGTCGTGACGATGTATTTGCCATTGCCACCGGCGTCTCCACCATGAGTTATGATGCATTGGTTTTTTCGCAGGCGGGTGTTAGGAGTCGTTTTTCCGGCGCTCCTGGCATTTGCTGGCGTGGCACATGCCCATGTGGTGCCCAACATGACGGTCGAGGCGGAATTCACCTCAGCCGGCGGCTGCACGCTGCGCATCAATGTCGATCCACGCACCTTTCTCGCTGCCGATCCTACCTCGCTGCCGCCGGTTCCGGCCTCGTGGTATCTGGAGCAGTCGACTGGACAAGCCGCCGTGACCCATGAAAAAGCCCAGCAGTACCTCGCCAATTCGTTGGGGGTCCTGTTCGATGGCAAAAAAGTCGAGCTGCCAGCCTGTAAAATTCAGGCCATAGACGGTGCTGACAACACCATCTTGAAAGCCGACACCCAGGAGGTCCATTTGCTGGCCACGGCCAGCAGTCAGGTGCCCGCAGATGCCACTACCTTTCAGATCGACTTTGCCAAAGAGGCCAACACCAGCCTGATTCTGCTGCACACCCAGGCGGGAAAGACCGAACTTCGCCCGCAGGTGATCTTTCCTGGGGAGACCAGCCGCCCGTTTCAACTCCACGTGATCGCATTAGCTCCGCTGGTGGACTCTCCGCCACCCAAGGCCAATGAAACCTATGTCATCGTCGCACTAGCCGTCGCATGCATCCTGGGATTCATCGGCAGGCGGCTGCTCAACCGCTTCCGCCACCATCATCGCGCCCACCGCAAAGCGGGTGATGGCTAAATGTGAACAACTCGCACTTGTTCACCCCTTCCAAGAGGGGTTAATCCTGTCCCCCGCCGCATGCCAGATTCCTTCGTTCACCTCCATCTCCATACCGAGTACTCGTTGCTAGACGGCGCGGTGCGCATTGATGCGCTCATGAAACGCGTGAAGGAGCTGGAAATGCCTGCTGTGGCCATGACCGACCATGGCAACCTCTACGGCGCCATCGACTTCTACATGGCCGCGAAAAAGGCCAAGGTGAAGAGCATCATCGGCTGTGAAGCCTACCTGGCTCCCGGCTCTATGGCCGACAAAAACGAAGTGCCGGGCCGCAAGCGTTCCTCGCATCTCACCCTGCTGGCCGCCAGCAACGAAGGCTTTGAAAATCTCTCCAAGCTGATCACCAAGGGCCACCTCGACGGCCAGTGGTACAAACCCCGCGTGGACAAAGACGCTCTGCGCGAGCACTCGAAGGGCCTCATCTGCCTCAGCGGCTGCATCAATGGCGAAATCAACGAACTCCTGCTCTCCGACCGCAAGGATGAGGCGGAAAAAAGCCTGCTGGAGTTTCGCGACATCTTCGGTCCCGAAAATTTCTATCTCGAAATCCAGGACCACAACATGGAGGCCCAGCGCAAAAGCGCCCGGCAGATGATCGAGTGGGGCAAGCAGTACGATCTGAAGACTGTCGCCACCAACGACGTGCATTTCCTCAATCGCAGCGATCACGAGTCCCACGACATCATGATCTGCATCGGCACCGGCGCCAGCATCTACGATCAGAACCGCATGACCTACTCCCCGGAGGTCTATTTCAAGACCGCCGAGGAAATGCGCGCCTTGTTCTCCGAGGTGCCTGAAGCCTGCGACGCCACGCTCGAAATCGCTGAACGTTGCGATCTGAAGATCCACCTCGATTCCACCAGCATCGAGCGCTACCCGCAGTATCCGATGCCAGACGGCGGGGATCGGAATGAATACCTGCGCAAGCTAACGATAGACGGCCTCGAACGCCGCTATGGCCGCGACCGCGCACTCAATGACGCGGTGCTGCACGAGCGCATGGAAGTGGAGCTCGCCCTGCTGAAAGAGAAAAACTTCACCAGCTACTTCCTCATCGTTTGGGACTTCATCAACTGGGCCCGTGAGCACGACATCCCGGTCGGTCCCGGTCGTGGTTCTGCTGCAGGATCCCTCGTCGCCTTCTGTCTCGGCATCACCGACATTGACCCGCTCCGCTTCGAACTCGTGTTCGAACGATTCCTGAACCCCGAGCGTGTCAGCCCGCCCGATATCGACATCGACTTCTGCCAGACACGTCGTCCCGAAGTCATCCAGTACGTCCGCGAAAAATACGGCGACCTCAGTGTCTGCCACATCATCACCTTCGGCACCATGGGGGCCAAATCGGTCATTCGTGACGTCGGCCGCGTCATGGGCTGGAGCTACGGCGACAGCGATGCGCTGTCGAAGATGATTCCGAACGAGTTGAACATCGACCTGGAGGAGTCGGTGAAGAAAAACCCTGATCTCGCCGCGAAGCTGGAGAGTGACGGCAATGCGCAGGAGCTCTGGCGGCATGCCACCTTCCTCGAAGGCCTCACGCGTGGCACCGGCGTTCATGCCGCCGGTGTCGTCATTGGCGATCGCCGGCTCGACAACTTCATCGCCCTCACGCGCGACAAGGAAGACGCCATCCTCTCGCAGTATGCGATGAAGCCGCTCACCGAGCTCGGCATGCTCAAGATGGACTTCCTCGGCCTCAAAACGCTGACGGTGATCCACGAAGCCGAGTACTGGATCAACAAGCGTGTCCCCGGCTTCAAAGTGGCCAATGCGCCCCTCGAAGACACCAAGACCTTCGATCTCATCAAACGCGGCGAAACGGTCGCCGTGTTCCAGATGGAATCTGGCGGCATGGTCAACACCTGCAAGCAGCTCGGTCCCGACACCATCGAAGAAATCATCGCTATTCTGGCGCTGTATCGTCCCGGCCCGATGCAGTTCATTCCTGACTACATCAAGCGTAAGAAGGGTGAGGAGCAGGTGGACTACCCGCACCCTCTGCTGGAGAAGATCTCAAAGGAGACCTACGGCATCTTGGTCTATCAGGAGCAGGTCATGCAGGCGGCGAATTTGCTCGCCGGCTTCTCCCTCGGACAAGCCGACTTGCTCCGCCGAGCGATGGGTAAAAAGGATGCCGCCGAGATGGCCCGCCAGCGTCTCATCTTCGTGGAAGGCTGCCTCAAGACGAACGACATCCACGCCAAGCTGGCGAACTCCATTTTCGACTTGCTCGAAAAATTCGCCCAATACGGGTTCAACAAATCCCATTCCGCCGCCTACGGGATCGTGACGTATCGCACGGCCTTCCTGAAGGCGAACTACCCCGTGGAGTTCATGGCGGCCGTTCTCAGCTACGAAATCAGCAATCCCGACAAGATCGCCAACTTCGTCAGCGAGTGCTTCGAGATGGGCATCAAGGTGCTGCCGCCGGACGTCAACAAGTCGTCGCTCAAGTTCGCTCCTGAGCGGTTTGAAACCGAAGAGGATGTGCCGAATGCCATTCGCTACGGTCTCAGCGCCATCAAAAACGTCGGTGAAGGCGCCATGGAGGCGGCCATCGCCGAGCGTGAGAAGAACGGCCTTTACACAAGTCTCGAAGATTTCGCCGCCCGGCTCGACAACCGCGCGGTGAACAAGAAGCTCATGGAGTCCCTCGTCAAAGCGGGAGCCTTTGACTTCACCAAAGAGCCGCGCGCCGTGATGTTCGCCAAGCTCGAGCAGGTGCTCGCTTCTGCTGCATCCATGCAGAAGGACAAAAAGGCGGGGCAGGGCGGTCTCTTTGATGACTTCGAGCTCGCGCAGCCCAAATCCAAGAAGAACGAGGCTGCAGCGCCCTCAGTCGTATGGAGCACCGATGAAGTGCTTGCCTTCGAAAAAGAACTGCTCGGCTTCTACGTCAGCGGTCATCCGCTCGACAGCTACAGGGGTCATTTCGACTCCACCAAGTTCATCAAGATCTCCTCCATTGAAGAGATCGACACCAAGCAAAAACCGAGTTCCCACTCCATCGCTGGCATTCTCAGCCAGCTCGAAGTACGCTACTCGAAAAAAGACAACCGTCCGTTTGCGACCTTCAAGGTGGAAGATTTCACCGGTGTGCAGGAGATGATGTGTTGGAGTGATGATTACGAGAAACTCAAGGACGTGCTGGCCAACGGTGCCGTGCTCGATCTGCGTATTCGCGTCAGCAAAGATCAAAAGACCGACGGCAATCGCGTCACCATGAACAACGCGCAGGTGCTCAAGCCCAAGGCCGCGAAACCGCGCAACGCCGGCGACCCCGATCCTTCCGAGCCACCGCCACCGAAGCCACCTGCTCCTCCCAAACCGGTCGTCTTGAAGCTCAACGGCACCCATGACGAAACGGATCTTGAGCGCATTCACGAAGTATTGATCGCTCACCCTGGCACGCTGCCCGTCTTCCTCGAAATCTCCAGGAACGGCCACAAAGCCCGGCTCGAACTCGATGAAACCTTTCGAGTGACGCCAAGCCAGGATCTGCGTCGTGCGCTGACGGTCTGGCTATGAGCTATTCCAGCGGCATGCTCACTTTCTCGCCGAGAAACTTGGGTCGCGTGCCCAGCACGTTCACATCCAGTACCGCTTTGACGCAGGCCAGTTTCTCCCGCAGAAAGGTCTTCACGGAAAGTGCCACCGGCACATCCTTGGCATCCAGACCGTAAGCCTCGATTCCAAACGCCCGCGCCAGATAAATGGCGCGCGCATTGTGAAATCGCTGTGAAACAAAAATCACGCGCTGTTGGCCAAAGACCTCCTTGGCCCTCACCACCGAGTCCAGCGTGCGAAATCCAGCATAGTCACACACGATCTTCTCCGTCGGCACGCCCAGCTTCATCAGCGCAACCTTCATGTCCGTGGGTTCATCGTAGCTGTGCGTACCGTTGTCACCGCTGACGATCAGCGCTTTGACCTTGCCCGCTTTAAAGAGTGCCGCCGCAGCCTCGATTCGGTATTTAAAAAAATAGTTGGACCAGCCTCCTGCCACATGTGCGGCGGTGCCCAGCACCAGGGCCACAGGAGCCTCTGGCATGGCATTCACATTATCAAGGCACCGGCCTTCCGCTCTCTTTGCCACCCACCATTCACAGCCAAACACAAAGCCAGGTGCCAGCACGGCCAATAAAGCGATTCGCAGCCACCAGCGCTTCAAGAGTGTCTTCATGCCAAACTCCTCCCGCCAGTTCACACAGCCTGCAAGCTGCCGCTTCTATCATTTTGCCAAATCGCATTCTCAGCGCACTGTCTGGAACACATGCGCCCGAATCGCCCCGAACAACCCGTCGCCCGCCAGAACCGCCACTCCCGCTCAGACAACCAGGTGCGTGTCTATGAAGAAGGGGACATCTCCGCAGTCCTGGAAGGCAAGGAAAGTCCTCTCGTCCTGATCCTCGACTGCGTCCAGGATCCGCACAATCTCGGAGCCTGCCTGCGCACCGCCGATGCCGCAGGCGTCTGCGCTGTGATCATGCCCAAGGACAAGACCGCCCCTATCACAGAGACCGTCGTTCGCGTGGCCTGCGGCGGGGCGGAAAACATCCCCCTCATCCGCGTCACCAATCTCGTCCGTGCCATGGACAAGCTTAAAGAACTCGGCATCTGGCTCGTCGGCACCGCGGATGAAGCCACCAAGAGCCTCTACGATCTCGATCTCAAAGGCGGCATCGGCATCGTCATGGGTGCGGAAGGTGCCGGCATGCGCCGTCTCACCGGTGAGCACTGCGACTTCCTCGTCAAGATTCCCATGGGCGGCAAAGTGGATTGCCTCAATGTCTCCGTCGCCACCGGCGTGTGTTTGTTTGAATGCGTCAGGCAGCGGCAGCCGAAAAAGTGAATGTGGAACGAAACATCGTCGTGCTCACCGGCGCGGGTATGTCCGCCGAATCTGGCGTGCCGACGTTTCGCGGTGTTGCCGGTCTTTGGGAAGGGCATCGCATTGAGGAGGTCGCATCACCGCAGGGGTTCGCACGCGATCCCGAACTGGTGCATCGGTTTTACAATCTGCGCCGTGCTGCATTAAACACCGTGGAACCCAATGCGGGCCATCTCGCGCTGGCGCGTCTGGAAAGCGCATGGCACGGCAAGTTTCTGCTGGTCACACAAAACGTGGACGACCTCCATGAACGTGCTGGCAGCGAAAAACTCATCCACATGCACGGCGAGCTCCTGAAGGCACGCTGCGAAGGCTGCGGCGCGGTGCTCTCATGGACCCAAGAGCTGTCCTCCGGCACGCGCTGCCGTGCCTGTGGCGAGATCGGCGGCATGCGCCCTCACATCGTCTGGTTCGGCGAATTTCCCTTCGAGATGGAGTTCATCATGAACTCCTTGAAGAGCGCGGATCTGTTTCTCTGCATCGGCACCTCGGGCGTGGTGTATCCTGCCGCCGGCTTTGCACAGATCGCTGCCCAAAACCGTTCGTGCCGCCTCGTCGAATTCAACATCGAAAACACCAAGATCTCACGTCAGTTCCGCGAGCGCGTCATCGGCCCTGTTTCTGTGGAACTGCCCAAGTTTGTGGAGCAGCTCTTATCCGAGACGCACAGGCAGGCCTGGTTAAGTTAGAACGGTGATGGCCCGAGGAGAAGGTCTTTGAGGTCCTGATCACCCGCTGCGGCACTGTCACGACGACGGGGTGGCGGTCCGCCCGGACCTCCAGGGCCACGGCCACGCCGCTCCTGTTCTTCCGGCGTGCTGCCAATCACGATGTCCCAGGTGCCGACGAGTTCCTTGCTCTCGGTGCTCATGGGTTTGAACTCACGAATGACAGAGAGCCGCTGCTGCTCCGTGCCCATGCTGCGCAGGATGCCATCACGGTCATTCTGCGGCACGCCAGCGATGAACAGCTGCGTGGTGAGCATGCTCTTTTCGTTCTGCTTCACGCGGATGTGATAGTGAATGGTGCGCCCGGTGTAGAGGCCCGGCTTGATCGTGCGAAAGCGATATTCACCCTTCGGGTTGGTTTCAATTTTACCATAGCCCTGAAATTGTGGATCGCGTTCCTTGCCCGGCTGAGTGCCCCGGCTGTGGATGTAGCAGCCATTGTTGTCTGACTGCCAGAGTTCGATCACAGCGCCTGGAATCGGCTTGCCATCCACATTGAGCAGGCGTCCACCGAACTCCGTCACCACCCCGCTCGCCGGGGCTTTCCCTCCAGTGATCATCGTGAGATCATTGTCCTGATCGAGCGGCAGATGATCAGGGTAATACGGCCCTTCCGTCGCACGTGGAGTGAGAGCCAGTGCCTCGGCATACACGCTGCTGGTGATGATTCCGCCCGTGGTCAGGAGCAGGCTGTGAAGGAGTCTGCGACGGCTGAGCGGAATGTGAAAAGGATGGATCGTGGTGTTCATGAGCGGGGTGTTGATGCCGTTCAAACCAAGCCATCCCACGTTGGTTGCGAATGAAAAATTTCAGAGTGAACCCGGCGCTAGATTCTGAATCACGATTTCCTTGCCCTGGTTTTCCTGCACCGGCCCGTTCGTGCTGATCTCACATTGCCCGGCCTTGGTGCCAATGACGAGTGGCATGGTCGTCTCATTCCGCAACGTGAGACGGCGTGTGTCTTTCACCGAGTGCGGCGCCATGTTTTCTCCCATGCCGGGAGGGCCGTAGCCAACCAAGATCGGCAGGGCATGCACACGCTTCCCTTTCGCAGTGAGGGTGACCTTGTTCCCAGTGCCATAGATGGCTGCGATGCCATGCACAGTGACCTTGTCTGCCTCGGTGGGGAGCAGCTTCACCTCCACCGTGGCATTGTCCCCTTCGACATAGAGCAGCGGGCCAAACTGCGCGTCGCCCTGGCATTTCGTGACAACTGCGCCAGTCGATACCCAGAACGCTCGTTCGCAGCCGATGGCGGTGCAGTTCTCCATGCGTGGCGCGGCTTTGGTGCGCAGTTCAAAGCCGCCGCGCATGTTCTTGGCCGTGCAGTTCTTGAAGCTCAGATTCTTGTGCGTGCCGTAAGTGCGGAAGCCGTCCTCGCTGAGCGCCTTCATGTAGCCGGGCAGAATCAGGGCTTCGCCACTACGGTTCTTCATCTCTGTGCGGAACTTGCGGTCAAAAGCCATGCCGGAGGTTTCAGTGAGGATTTCATCCGTGCGTCGCATCACCCCTTCCGCGTAGCAGTCTTCAAAAGAGCAGTCCGCGCAGTCCTCCTGGAGATAAAAAGCGTGGCCGAAGGCGCGGGTGAAAACTTTGCAGCCGACGAGATGCGTGCCGTTGCCGGTGATGTGCATGCCGCTGTGTTTGTGGCCGCCTTTGCCAAACAGATCGCCATAGCCGTATGGAGCCGAACCTTGCACACGGATCGTGCAATCACGCAGTGTGTTTTTGCTGCCGGTGACACCGATCACCGCACCACCCATGACGATGCCGTTGCCTATGTTCGTGATCGTAAGACCCTTGAGTGTGTTGTTACTGCCTTTGATGAGGAATTCATCGGTGTGAATCGGTGCATGGAGGGCGCTGCGAAGCGCGGTGTCGAACTCAATCATCACACCGCTGAGATCAAAAATATTGTCGCTCCCGCTAAAGCTCAGAAACTGCCATTCCTGCCGCTTCTGCCGCTCTTTGATCGAGCTGAGAGGAATGAAATCAATCATGCGATACATTCCCGGCTTCAGCTTCACGTTCTGCCCGCTTAGCGCAGCCATTTGCGCAAGTTCAGCGAGACTGGAGATGGGGGCAGGCTTTTCGGCAGCAAACGAAGCTGCTGCTTGAAGCAAGACCGAGAATGTCAGAATGAATCGAATAATCATGTGGGCCTAAAAGATGTCATGTTTCTTTGACCTGAGATGGAGCTAGGTTCGACCTTCACCAGGCTGGTTTGGCGATGACCGGCTTCTGGCCTGTAGCCTGTACTTGATACCAGCCCGGGAAGCCTCGCCATTTCACGCTGCCATTGGCGTCCGCCTTCAACGTGACCTCGGTGTGCCACCTGCGGCCAATCCATTCTTCCAGCACTTCGCCGCGCTTGCGGATGCTCCAGTCCTTGTTCCAGGACGCCGCTTCGGGTTTCCAATGCGAGCCTTCCCAAAAGCCCCAAAGCAGAAAGCTGGTGTAAGCCGGATGGCTGAACGCCGCGATGAGCACATCGCGCGTGTAATCTGCCGCCAGCTCCTCATCCTCCGTCGTCACGATGTCATATTCAGTGATGCACTGATGCGGCACTACCTCGGCAAAACGATCCGTCACCGCAAGCAGATGTTCCGGCGATGGCAGATAGCTCTCATGAAAATGCGCCTGATTGCCGAGCCCGTGCACCGTGAGTCCCGCCGCATTGAGCGCTTGAATGTAGGTGAGCGTGTCGTCGCATTGTGGTCCCGGGCGGAACACCTGGTCCTCGTTGACGCAGAAAGGTAGCTTCGTCAGCGATCTTGCCAGCTTGAAAACGTCACGGTCGAGATGTTCCAGCCCCGGGCGCTTGTTCAGCATGTCTGCACCGTTCCAGGCAATGGGGTGGTTAATCACATCCCATTCGATGACGCGGTCTTTCACAAACTCCAGCCGCTCCTTCACACTGGCCAGCGTCCGTTCGCGGATGACTTTGCTGTCCTTGATGTCGTGCAGATTAAATGGCGTGGCCACCTGCATCAGGTAATGCCCTCGCACAGGAATGTGGCGCTCCGCGATCCAGGCAAAGGCCCGGTCCAGCTCCGCATTCCGTTGGGCCTTGCGCTTTTCATCAAAATCCGGCGACCAGTTGCCATCCTTCAAATCGTTCTCAAACACCACAATGCTGAAGAGGCGGTCAATGATCTCGCGATAGCGATTGTCGTCTTTACTTTCACTACTGAACCGCTTGGCCACCACGGCGGAGCCAAAACCGAAGGCATGCCGATGCAGCGTGAGTTTCACCTCGGTGTTGGCCACCGGCTTGCCGTCATCACCCGTCACGATCATGGAGAGATCCGCCTTGCGATGCTTCTCGATGCGTTCCATCGCCGCCTTGCGCCAGGGCGCATCCGCTTCACGGCCTGCATAACTACGCTTCCTCAATTTAGCGCGCGGGAAGGTGCTGACATCCGTTGTGGCCGGATACTTGAGCACACGAATACTTTCGACCTCGATGCTCTGTTCCTTCTGCCCGCAAAGCAGCACGACCTCAGCTTTGTGAGCCGGAATGTCGTCGCTGGCGATGAACGTCACTGGCTGCTCCGTCCACTCGCGATGGATGTCCACGCCGAGAGTATTGCCAAAGGAAGTGTAAGGCGCGGTGCTCAGTTGCAGCTTCGCCAAGACTTCGCCTGCTGCCGCATCGCCTACGACTCGTGCTTTGATGATCGCCAGCACCCGCTCGTGCTTTGCGATGCCCTCGGCCACCGCTGCAAAGAATTGCGCTGAGAACGCCGTGCCAGCATCCGGTTGCGTGATGGTGATGCGTCTCCCGAGTCTCAGGAATTCAGCCTTCCCGACCGCCGTGGATGCCCATGCCTCCAAGACCCCCTCTCTACGCACATCCGTGCCTCCAGGTGGAATCTCCAGCGCATGCAGCGGACAGAGCGTGGTGAAAAAGACTGCGGTCAGAAAGCTCAGGCGTTTCATGGTGGAGGTGGATCTACCTTCGCTTCTGCGTGATTCAAGCGGGAGAGCAGGGACGCAGCTCACGACGTCATCGCAATGCGAACCAGCATCTGCCAGCCTGCTATTTGCCAACCTTCTTATGCTGAGCCGTAATCGCGCCGTCCTTGCCTTCCGGCCACTGGGCACCTTCGGTAATCCATTGGCGGATAAGGCTCACTTCATCCTTGGGAATACGGTGACCTGTGGCTGGCATGGCTTTCTTATCCTTGGCTGGCAGTGTTAGAGCGAGATAGAGCATGCTTTTCTCCGCATCCTTCGGCACGATCACCAGTCCGGTCTCGCGTTTGCTAAAGGCGAGCGCCCGCGTTTGCAGGTTGAGGTCGCCCAGCAGAGTTTCCGAGTTATGACACTCGACGCAGCGGTCAGCGAGGATCGGCTTGATCTGTTTCACAAAATCCACCGGAGAATCTCCGGCGGCATGGAGGGCGGTGGTGGAAAGGCAGGCGATGAGCGCGATTTGACGATGAATTTTCATGGGACAAGCATCCTTGATTTGCTCGAAGCTGTCTCAGCGTGGCTTGCGGCTGAATGGGCGCATCTTGTCGCCTTCCTGGTTGCTCCAGCACGCGCGCTCCTGCATCATGCTGCATGAGCATCGAACAAATCACCGCCCGCATCTGTGCGTTTCGTGACGCCCGGGACTGGATGCAGTTTCACAGTCCCAAGGAACTCGCCATCGCCATCACGGCGGAAGCGGGGGAGCTGCTTCAGCACTTTGTCTGGCAGCAACCGGAGCAGATGGAACAGCGGGTGAAGGACAAGATGCCCGAGCTGAAGGATGAAATGGCCGATGTGGGCATCCTGCTCTTTGAACTCGCGCACAATCTTGGCGTCGATCTCGGTCAGGCGATGCTCGACAAGATCGAGCGCAATGAAACACGCTATCCCGTGGCCAAGGCACGCGGATCAAACGCCAAATACAACGAACTGTGAGCGAGGCCGAAGTCCCAACGCCACATCGTCGTCGCAAGCGTTACTCCGGTAAAAATCCGCAGCGCTTCGAGGACAAGTACAAGGAGCTCAATCCCGAGCGCTACGCCGAGACCATCGCAAAGGTGCGCGCCTCCGGCAAAACACCTGCCGGACAGCATGTGCCCATCCTGTTGAAGGAGATCATGCAAATCCTTGCACCCCAGCCTGGTGAGCGCGCCGTGGACTGCACGCTGGGCTACGGCGGTCATGCCAGCGCCCTGCTCAAAGCCGTGCAACCAAGCGGCACCCTTCTCGCGCTCGATCAAGACCCTTTGGAAATTGTGCGCACCGAGGCGCGGCTGCGTGCAAGTGGTTGCGAGGAATCGGCACTCGTCGTGAAGCGAATGAACTTTGCTGGGCTTCCCCGTGCACTGGGAGAACTCAGTTGGAGCGATGGCGCAGATGTGCTGCTCGCTGACCTGGGCTGCTCCTCCATGCAGTTCGACAATCCAGCTCGAGGTTTCAGCTTCAAGCACGACGGTCCGCTCGACATGCGCATGAATCCGCAGCGCGGTGTATCTGCACGCGAACTGCTGCAAAAACTCAGCGCTGACAAACTCACCGCCATCCTCAGCGACAACGCAGATGAGCCGCACGCGAAGCTGATCGCGCAGGCACTGGCGGAATCAGATCACGCTACCACGCGCTCCCTAGCCGAAGCCGTCCGCCGTGTGTTGCCGAACCGGGTGAACGAGGAAGACCGTGAGGCCACCGTGCGCCGCGTGTTCCAGGCCCTGCGCATCGCCGTGAACGAAGAATTCACTGCGCTCGACACCTTTTTGCGTCAATTGCCCGCCTGTTTGCGCTCTGGTGCCCGTGTTTGCATTCTCACCTTCCACTCTGGGGAAGACCGTCGAGTGAAGCATCTCTTCCGCGAAGGACTGCGCAGCGGCCTTTTCAGCGCCACCAACGATGAGGTGATCCGTCCGTCGTCGCAGGAGACCCGCGACAATCCACGTGCGGCTCCGGCGAAGCTGAGGTGGGCGGTGAAGGCGTGAATTGAGCTGCGTTCGTTGTGCGAACGAGGGGCTGGCTATCGTATTTGTCAGCCATGTTCCAACCCGCTCGCTTCATTGTTTGGTGTGTTCTCTGTTTTCCCTGGGCTTCCCATGCCGCGTTGCAGGAAACCTGGGAGACGGGTTATTTGAAAGAGGACGCCGTCGGAGCGCATGTGCTGGGGTATTGGAAGTTTGATGGGGAGTCGAAGGAAGTGACGCTGCATGGAGCTGCATTGAATCCGAAGAGGAAGTTTGGCGGGGCATTGGAGTCGTTTCCGGGGTTTCCAGTGGAGGACAAACGGCATGCGGCGGTGGTGGGGGTGAAGCCGCTCAAGGGGGCGTTCACGATGGAGATGTGGATCAAGCCGAAGGCGGCGTTTGAGCCGAGGCTGCGGTGCTTCTTGCTGGACAAGAAGTATGTCGATCACACGGACTATCAGTGGCAGATCAGCGATGCAGATAAAGGCGGATTGAGGCGAATGTTTGTAACTTTGGGTTTTGGGGAGCAATCTAAGACGATCTATTCGCTGCCGTTCAAGCTGGAGGCGGATGTCTGGCAGCATGTGGCTTTCACGTATGATGGTGCGGGTGAGGGGAAGTTTTATCGCAACGGGGTGGCGGCGGGTGGGGCGAAGCTGGCAGGATATGGCACGGTGACGCAGGGAATGAAGCCATTGAGCATTGGGGACCGGCTGGGCAGCAATTATGGCGGGTTTCCGGGGTTGATCGACGAGGTGCGGGTTTGTGAGGGGGTGCTGAGTTTTGAACGCGTTTCGTTGCAGATTGTGGCAGGGCGTAATGTGTGGCGGCGGATGGAGACGGCGAAGCCGGTGGAGATCGTTTGCACTAATTTGCAGCGCGAGACGCTGAAGGCGGCGCGGCTTAAAGTGAGTCTTGGTGGCAGGACGGAGGAGTTTCTTGTGTCGGATTTGGCAATGGGAAAGAGTTTCACGGCCAAATACATCTTAAACACGGCACTCAAAACGGGTGATTATGAATTGCGGGCGCGGTTTGAAACGGGCGATTATGCGACGGAGCAATCCACCACTTTGAAAATGGTACCGCGCGTGCCGGAGCGCATGCCGGTGATTATGTGGGGGGCAAGTGGCGATGACATCGCGCAAGTGAAGGAGCTTGGGTTCACGCATTTCATTGGCTTGGGTGCGGACTATGGTGAGATGTGGCAGCAGAAGAAGATCGTGCCTCCGGCCAAGCCGGAAGTGATCGCGAAGAATCGGGCGATGCTGGATGAGGCGCTGGCCAATGGGCTGGAGGTCATTGCAAGTTTGTCGCCGGCGCAGGCATTGGAGAAGGAGGAAAAGCATCTGCGCGTGGGGCGTGACGGGAAGGCTTATGCGAGGCCGGACATCTGTGCGTCGCTGCCGGACTTTGCTTCCTTTTTTCAAGTGGTGGGCATGAGTGTGACGAAGGCTTATGGAGACCATCCTGCTTTCACCACGGCGTTGATCGATACTGAGGTGAGGGACAACAGTCAGGTGAGTTTCAATGCGGTGGATGTGGAGGCTTATCAGAAGTTTGCGAAGGCGGAGATTCCTGCGGAGGTCTCGGCGAAGTGGGGTGTGGACTGGACGAAGTTGAAGGACTTTCCGGCGGATCGAGTGATCGCGGATGATCATCCGATTTTGAAATACTTGCGCTGGTTCTGGACGGTTGGCGATGGTTGGAATGGGCTGCACACGGCGCTGCACAAGGGGGTGAAGAGTAGCAAAGTGTGGACGTTCTTTGATCCGGCGGTGCGACAGCCGAGCATCAGTGGCGCGGGTGGTGCGGTGGATGTGATCTCGCACTGGACTTACACTTATCCTGATCCGCAGAAGATTGGGATGTGTGCGGATCAGTTGTTTGCGATGAGTGCGGCGAGCGGCAGGAATCAGCGGGTGATGAAGATGACGCAGTTGATTTGGTATCGCTCACAGACTGCTCCGATTGGCAGCAAGGCACCGGGGGAGGTGGTGGCGTGGCAGGATCATGATCCTGACGCGGCGTACATCACGATTGCGCCGATGCACTTGAAGGAGGCGCTCTGGACGAAGATCTCGCGGCCGATTCAAGGCATCATGTATCATGGCTGGCAGTCGCTGGTGGCGACGGACAGTCCGGGTGGGTATCGGTTCACGAATTCCAACACGGCACCGGTGCTCAAGCAACTGCTGCATGATGTGATCGAGCCGCTGGGACCGACGTTGATGGCGATTCCTGATGAGCGCAGTGAGGTGGCGTTTCTGGAGAGCTTCACTTCGCAGATGTTTGCGCATCGCGGCAGCTATGGAAACAACACGGACTGGGCGGCGGATGTGTGGCTGGCGCTGCAGCATGCGCATGTGCAGACAGACATTCTCTATGAGGAGACCCTGCTCAAGAATGGGCTGAGCGGGCGCAAGGTACTCATCATGCCGTATTGCGATGTGTTGACGAAGTCGGTGGTGACGCGGATTCAGGACTGGCAGAAGAAGGGCGGCAAGATCGTGGCGGATGAGTTTCTGTGTCCGGCGCTGAAGGCGGACTTCATGCTGCCGAGTTTCAAGCGGGTGAAGAAGGCGGATGAGGACAAAGCGAAGGTGCTCGGAATGGCGCGGACTGTGGGCGGTTTTGCGCTGCCACAGAAAGCGCTGTGCGACAATCCGGAGATCATTGTGCGCACGCGGAAGTTTGGCGATGCGACCTATGTGTTTGTGGTGAACGACAAGCGCGAGTTCGGCAGCTACGTGGGCCAGCATGGGCTGGTGATGGAGAATGGACTGCCATCGAGCGGGGTGGTGAGTTTGAAGGTGGAATCGGCGAATGTGTATGAACTGACGGGGACGCAGTTCATTGTGCCGAAGCGTGGAGAGGACGGAGTGATGAGCTGGCCGGTTGATCTGGGGCCCTGTGATGGGCGCATCTTCATGGTGCTGCCGAAGCCGCTGCTCGGTTTGAAGCTGGAGGTGCCGGAGAACGCGGTGGCGGGGAACAAGGTCAAGGTGGCTGTCAGCATCACGACGACGCAGGAGTTGCCGACCAAGGCAGTGGTTCCGGTGCGCGTGGACATCCGCGACGCGAGCGGGAAAGCGGCGGAAGGCAGCGGGTTTTATGCGGCGGAGAACGGGATTGTGGAGATCGGGCTGGACCTCGCGCCGAATGAAGATCCGGGCACTTGGGAAGTGCGGGTGAAGGAACTGGCGAGCGGGATGGAAGCGCGGAAGTGGATGAGGGTGGGAGGGAAATGACGAATGAGTAAGCCCGAATGACGAATGGCCTGCGTCGAGAGTGCTTTGTGGGCGGGGTGTGGGGAAAGTGCGGAAAAATTAACCACTCATGTTCACTAATAAAACACTAATGCCAGATTCAGATAATGAGTGTCTGATTCGTGGATATTGGTGGTTCTCCTGTTTGGTTCAAACCACTGTGCGAGCATCGATCATTGGTTGCGCATCTCAGAAATTCTCTTCGTTGCCGACCATGAAGGTCACGTTGGTAATTCCGGCCGATTTGAGTGAATCGAGGGTTTTTGTGACGTCGCTGAACGATGCTTTTGGGTGTGCCTCCAGGGTAACAATGAGCTTTCGTTTTCCTGCGTCCTTGAGAAGCTTTGCCAGTGCTTTGGACAGGTCGCCAACTGGCTCCTCATTGAGGCTCAGTTCACCTCTTTCGGAAAGGCTCATGAAGACTTCGTCGGGCCAGTCGTCCTCGCTTAATGGAGTCAGAGGTGTTGATGCAGAGGCGGGAGATGCAAGCTCGGGGAGCTGCTTCTTCAATTCCGTTTCGACACGAATGCTTCCATAGGTGACATGCCAGATGTGTGACATGAGGAAAAAGAAGCCGATAAAGAGCAAGATCAAAAAGGCGATGCTCCAATGGATCACGCGATCTGTCACTCCTCCGGGAGGGTGTTTGGCATTCATGGATGACAAGGGAGAGGTTTCTTCGGTCTGGGCCTCGTTGAGGCGGAAGATGGTGCGCGGAGAGGGATTCGAACCCCCGACCAACTCGGTGTAAAAGGATTGCTCTACATGGGGCTAAAATCCTTCTTTTACCCAGTAAAACGCATGAATTCGAGTGGTGTATAAAATAAATGTTGCCCCCGCTTGTTACCCCGCTTACCTTCCGCCATGAAAACGAAGGATTCTGTTGCCCCCAAATCAACGCTCCAAAGCCTTTCCAAAATCCCAGGCTTCCCCGGTCTCTATCGCCACGAAAACGGCAGCTACTACGGCAAGAAGAAAATCCAAGGCGTCAAAAAGGTCGCTGCTCTGACCACGCCGGAAGGGCAAAATATCTCAGACCGCAAGTGGGCGGAAAGGGCATTCAAGGCATGGGTTGAAAAGCTGGAAAACCCAGCCCCCGCAAACGCGCAAATGCCGTTCGGCGATTTGCTCCAAAAACTGAAAGACTCACTCAAGGGAAAGAGCGAGGCGACGCAGGACAAAATGGATTGGGTCCGACGCGGCTTTGAGATGGATTACCCGGAGTTCCTGAAAAAGCCCATTGCTTCCATCAAGCCGTCTGACGTGTCGGACTTTTTGGGAAGGCGCTCCAAAAAGCTCGGCGCGCTCGCTTACAATGACATGAGCCGCATTGTGAAAAACGCCTTCGAGCTAGCTTTGCACGATGGGGACATTTCCGAAAGCCCGTATGACAAGGTTCCCAAATCCATCCGCCGCAAAAAGGCGAACCGCGCACCCGCGCAGGTTCCCACCGTGGAGCAGTGCCAGGCGATTTGTGACCATGTTCGCAGCCGCCCGTTTTCCGACACGGCAGAACGGTCGGCGGACATGCTGGAGTTCATGCACAAGGCTGCGCTCGGAACGGCAGAATGCGTGTATGCAGACTGGCAGAAAGTAAATTGGGAAGGGGGCTACATCGAGGTGAAGCGCCAAAAGACCGGCGCATATTTCCGCGTGCCGATCTACGACCACTTGAAGGCCTTTCTCCTCGATTTGCACGAGCGCCAAGGCACGCCAGCCTCGGGGGCGCTCTTTTCGATCCTGTCGCCCAAGCAGGCGCTTTACAACGCCTGCAATCGCCTGGAATTCCCGGCCTACTCGCCGATTGATTTCCGCAAGGCACGCATCACATGGTTTCTCCGCAAGGGAGTAGCAGCGGAGGCAATCGCCAAATGGCAGGGGCACCGCGATAATGGCGTCCTGATCCGTCGCACCTATGCTTGGGTCATCTCGGATTCGGACAACGCCTACGAGCAGGAACAGCTCTCAAAGCTCAAAGCGTAGCCATTGCCAAGGCTTCAACATCTTCCCTTGGAATCCGAACCAATGCAGTCAGAGGGCTACGACGCAAAAGCTTACGCTCAATGAACCGGCTTACCGTCTTTTCAGATACGCCAAGAATCTCGGCGCTTTCTTTGAGCGAAAGGCACTTCTTGCTAGATGGTCTTGCCGCCTTTCTGAGTGCGGCAATTTCAGCCTCTAGCGTGGTCACACGCCTGACCAAGGCAGGCAGCGCGGCAATGGCTTGGGCCAGAATCAAGGGGTCTGAATTTGAGGCGAGCATTTCCATTTGCTGTTCAGTCCGTCCCCAGCCCCGAAACCGAACATTTTCCCGCTAAAAATCTTTGGCCGACCATGCGGCCACCCGTATCATGCCGCATCAATGGATGACATCATGAAACTCGTTCGCACCTATCGTCTGACTGGAGCACTCGACCAGCGTTTGAGTCTGGCAGATGCCCTGTTTCGGATGATTGTACCGGATCTGCGCTTTTTTGTGTTTAGCGCCGTGCCCCATCATGCCGCAGACGATGTGCTTCAAGAAACCCTCAAGGGCATTGCCGCGAGTCTCAAAAAGTTCGAGGGCGATACTAAGAATGCGTTTTGGGCGTGGTGCTATCGTATCGCCCGCAACAAGACTAGCGACTACTTCCGAAAGGAGGAGGGCAACCGCTTGGAGATCATGCCACCGGACGACCTTTTGCAAATAATCGAATCGGCACAGCCTAGTTCCGGCATTCCGGCCCAGGAAAGACACGACCTGGAATATGCCGTTGGACTCCTCCGCAAGGCCAAGCCGGGTTGCTTCGAGTTCCTTTGGAAACATTATGTGATCGGACTCGACTACGGCGAGATCGCCGCCGAGCACAATATCCAATACGATAACGCCCGAATGAAAATCACGCGCTGCCTAAGCGAAGCGCAATCCCTCATGTCCTGATATGGCCGACCAAAACACAGAAGCCGCCGCCAAGCTGGAGAAGCTGGGAGCACATCTACGGCAAGCCGTAGCAGCGCAGCACCCCACACAGGAGCGGGACATTCAAACCGCCCTCGGAGCCGTCAGAGAGCAATGGGAGCAGGAACAGGAGGCACTGAGGCAGAAGAAGCCCGCTCCCGGCAAAACGCCGGGGCGTGAGCCAGAGCCGCCTGAAATCGACCGGTGAAATCAACACTCATTTCATGGCTCACAGGCGAAGTGCTGCCATAAGGTAATATTGTACATGTGCTATAAAGTGCCCGCCCACCCACCCTGTGGGCTCCGCACATTTTGTATCACTCGGCTACATTGAATCGGACACTATGCTGCAAAGTTAATTCACTTGTCGTTCGAAAACCCGCCCTCAGAAGCCAATCAAGCGCTCGTTAAACTGCCAGCGCCAAAGATGTATAGTCAACCGTTTGGCGGCAGGTAAGAGCGCCCAGCACGGAGCCGAGCGCCCGCAGCACTAGCGTTTGCGATGCTTGGTGCTGACTACTGCAACGCACGAAGCGATCAGTTGAGCGATTGAACTGATGAGCAGTGCAAACTCGTTGATGGTCATGGTGTCCTCCTTGCTTCTGTCCGCCTTAATCGGCGTGACGTGAGCGAGGAAAAGAGCCAGGTTCAGCGAGGGACGGGAAAGGCCGCGCAAGCGCCTACGGGGCGAAGATGCACAAGCAAAGCGCGGAAGCGAGCAGCCTTGGACGCACTTGCGTCTGGCTAAACATTCTCAGCGTCACCCCGAAAAGGCGGGGCAAGAGGACGCCTGCCAGCGATGCCCATCACTGTTCATTTCTTCGAAGGTGACTTCGTAGCTATGCCATCCAAGTAGTCAGCCCACCATTGCATCATCTTTCGGCGCTCAGGCAAGTATTGGGCGTGATTGTAGGCCGCACGCACTTTGTTGCGCTCGCCGTGAGCAAGTTGGCGCTCGATAACGTCAGCATGAAATCCATTTTCATTGAGGATCGTGCTGGCAGTGCTGCGGAAACCGTGACCGGTTGTGCGTGAGTGATAACCCATCCGATAGAGGGCGTAGAGCATGGTGTTCTCGCTCATGAATGAACTTGGTTTGTGCTGAATTGGAAACACGAGTTCCCTGTGCCCTGTCAGCTTTTGCAACTCCCTTAGCGCCTCTATGGCCTGACGCGATAGCGGCACAATATGCTCCTCTTTCATTTTCATGCGTTCGGCAGGAATGCGCCACTCGGCTTTGTCGAAATCGAATTCCGTCCACTGTGCTGCGCGTAGTTCGGTAGTGCGGACGTAGGTCAGCAACAGCAATCGTAGCGCCAGTTTCGTTTGCGATTCGCCGTCATACGCTTCCAATCTTTTCAGATATTCAGGCAGTTCAGCGGCCTTCAAATAGGCGTGATGTTTAGTCACTGGCGTTTTGAGTGCGCCGCGCAAATCTGGAACCGGGTTTCGTTCGGCGCGTCCCGTAGCGATGGCGTACATAAAAACTTGCCCACACACTTGCATCATACGATGTGCGGTATCCAAAGCGCCTTTGCCTTCCACGACACGCAACATGGCGAGAACCTCCGGCGCAGTAATATCTGCGATTGGCCGTGCTCCAAGTTTTGGGAAAACAAATCTTTCCAAGCGTGCGGTCATGGTTTTGGAGGTTATCTCTGCCAACACATGTTTTCGCTGCTCTAACCATTCGCGGGCGACTGCCTCAAAAGCGTTTTCGCTTTTTAGAATCGTTTGCCGCTTAACCTCTTTTTTTGTTTCACCAGGATCATTCCCAGCGGCGAGTGCCTTGCGAGCTTGTAAACGGCGTTCACGCGCATCAATCAAACTGACTTCAGGATAAACGCCAAAAGCCAGCAGCTTTTCCTTTCCTCCGAAGTAATACTTAAATCGCCAGTATTTGCTGCCGGAAGCTGTAACCAGAAGGAACAGGCCTTCTCCATCTGTTAGCTTGTATGGCTTTGACTTGGGTTTCGCATTACGTACTTTCGCATCAGAAAGTGACATTAGGGGTATCTCTCTCCATCGTAGGGGTATCTGGCTAAAATTATACCCCTAAATCGGTACGGATGTCAACGACCCGCAGCGATCAATGCTCCCCGTGAAATTTGCGAAACTAGCTCTGAGAGTGGATTTGCCGGACATTAACGGACGGTGGCGAATCAATAAATGGTGCCCCTGGTCGGCATCACATCTTTGGATTAATATATTGTAAAAAAACAATAATCCAAAAATAGTTAAAGGCACATACCCCGTTTTGTACCCCAAAACTTTGCTGTGCTCAGAACTGTGTTGTGAAATGATTGTGAGAATTGCCTTGAATGAAAAAGGCTAACCCATAACCAACGACTAAACGCATCCAAAAGACATTTGTATAAACTACAGAAAATCCTGTCAACCATCAATCAACGCACGTGCGTAAAGCATGCGTCGAGTGTTGTGTCGGTATCTGTTCGTGATAGCGCCTTTATCATTTCGAGAATTTTCACCGTCTTCGCATATCACTTTCTGCTCATGCCGGATTCTGTTATGCTGCAAAAAATATGGGATGCCTATGAAACCTGCCTTCAAAAAACCACAAACCGAGTTTGCCAAGTTGATGGCTGCCGCTTGCGTCCGGCGAGGCTATCTTGAAAAGCTGCATAGCGGCATTTCGCCAGTGACCCGCACCGGCGATTATTCCGACGTGAAGGTAATCGACGCAGACGGCAGGGAAATCCCCTGGAATCAGGTATCACGCATCAATCAGGATGAGATGAAAACTCTAATGATCGGCGTGGTGAACAGAATTCACACATTCCTTGCTCGGACAATTTTCTCTCCAACTGAGGACAAAGAATTCACCCAATCACTGGACCGAGCCGCCGCACCTTGGACGAAGGCATGGGATGAGCCGAAGTATCTACCGGATTTCCTGATGCCGGTTCCATCCAAACAGGAAGAAGAACGTTAGAGGAAGCTGGGTGCAATCAGTCCAAGCACAATGTGGCATCTGTTATGCACGTTGAGCAGATTTTACTCAATGCTCCAACTCTTATTCGTACCAGCGGCTTGAAATGGAAATGAACCTGTCGTCTTCTTTGCTTGCCAGAGCGAAGGATTTTGCGACGACAATAGCGCGTCAACCGCGCTAACTTTTGGAGCAGGAGGCGGCTCCTTGGAATTGGCCTCTTTTGCCGTCTGAATTTCTCTCCAATTGCGCTGTGCTTCTCCAGAAAAATTCACCGTTCCCGTTAGCGACGATGCAGGTATTTCCACCTTATTCTCAAAGTGTAAATCGATCAGCTTTCGATACGATTGACCAAAGGCTTCAACAATGTGTAAGTTTTTGCCTACATCGCGCCTGCACCAATCGCGAGCATCACGATCTCCAGCTTCAGCCTTTTGCATCATCCTCAATCTTTTGATGCACCTGTCTGCCATTTCTCGCGATATTTCCGCTGCACCTTGATTTGCCTGAAATGCTTGTGGATTAATGTCCCAAGGCAGCTCAATAAGGAGGCAGCCGTTTTTCTTTAACAACTGATTCGCTGCATGTGCCACATGACGCATTTCCTTTGCGTCCATGTATGGTGTCACAGCGGTGATCTTGATAACGTCAAAAGTTCCTTTCAAGTCTGGCCGCTTGTCTAAAACCTGACTAAACGGCATAACCAGAAAGTGCTCCATGTCTTCATGGGTGAGAGATGTCCCCTCCTTTTTATAAGCTTCTTCCTTGGCGACCGCGTTGTGATCGACTCCCCAAACCTCTGCGCCATTCTGTTTTGCCAGTGACAAAAAATCACCTGTCCCTGCGCCAACATCCATGATCTTTTTGCCTTTGAGATCTACCCCATTTTGGTTGAGCAGCTCGATGTTGTGAGCATCCAGCGCGTCTCTTTTTTCACTCATGTGACCTCCGTCCAATCAGCCAATCGTTATGCGATCATAACAGCAATTGGTTAATTTTACCTTGTCGTTGAGACAGGCGACTTGACCCTTTGACGTTGAAAACGCAGGGTTAATCGAAGGTTAATGACACGTCGGCCCTTGCTCTGAAAGCGCCTTTATCAACTCGCGGATGTCCTCCGCCTTCCAGGCGGTGCAGCGCTCCGTCAGCTTAATGGGTTTCGGGAATCGCCCCGATTTCACGCCTTCCCACCAGCACGTCTTGCCGATGGGAATAACACTCAACACCTGCGAAAGCCGGACAAATCCGGTTTCAGGAATACCATTCATCATAACCTACCTCTTTCCTCACCTTAAAAAATCAGAACCAAACATCACACTCAATGCACCGTCTTCTTCCCATTTTCGCTTTCCGAAAATGACGGACCGCTTTCTTGCAGGCTCACCACGATGGACTCGATAAACGGAGCCTTGGCGTCCTTGGGCATCTGCCATCGGTCAGAATCGAATTCCTGAATAAAATCGGCGGTGCCGGTTTCCAAGGCCATGACGAGATTTTGCAGATTCCTACCCCGGACGAACACCATCATGAAGGTGAACACCAAGACAAAGTTCGTCCCGAACGGGCCGTCATAAACAATGTCGAGCAGGTAGTTGTACCCCGGCGAGCGCGTCGGGTCGTTCGCCCTCCTGATTTTCAGGCGGGCAACTTTGTCTTTGGCATCAAATGCCATGTACTCATCGGAACCCGTTGGAGGCGGCGTGTCCGCCGCCGATCCAAACGGTTTTTTCCGAAACTGTGCAAGAGGATCGTTCATTTCATTCCCTTTCATGTTCGTGGCTCTCCTGAGCCTTTACAAATTTCCGAAGCGCTTCGCTTCTTTGCGCCTGGGTGTCCACTTCGTGAATGTGCGCCGAATAGACGGCGACGCCGCCCGCCACCTTGAGCATTCCCACCTGCGTCACCGTTTCGACATTGGAGATGGCGTCCATCATCAGCTTCTTCATGCTCTGCGTCACATCGCCGGGAGATGCAGGGCCAATAAGCGGCGCGGCTTTGGCCTTGTGCGCAGGCGAGCTGGAGAACAGCCGCAACTGCGTCTGTGTCTCGTGATGCGTGATCGCATCCATGGAGCGCCGTTTTAGAGGATTGAGGGGTGTCATAATCACATGTCAAGTTCCGGCCCTTTCGTTTCATCGCGGCTCTTCCGGGCGTCAAGGAACTTTCTCCACGAGTCCTTTGCCAGGTCATAGGCCTGCTCGCGGACACGCGACAAGAACACGATGGAGCGTTCCCACCAGCTATTGCCCATCCCGTTTTGGCTCACTTCGCCGTGCTCTTTGACGGCCTTCATCATCGGGCGCACCTCATTGAGGACTTTGACGCGGCGGACCTCCTGGCAGCGCTGCGGGTCATCGACGACTCCCCGTCGCTTCATGGCCATGGCCGCTACGCCGATCTTCGGCTGCGGTTCACGGTCGATGCCCCGGTCTTTGAGCGACCGATGATCGACCCGCTCCTCACGCCCCGCTTTCTCAAGCGCGGCATTGACGGCCTCGGCCCACGAGGCCCGCTGTTTAACCAGAAGGCCAACGTCATTCCATTCCGTTGATTTCTTTTTGCAGAACTCCTCACCCTCAATTTTCCGCATGGTGCAGAGAATATGGACGTGAGGATTCTTGCCGGATTTGGTGTGGTGAAGTGACAATTCGGCAATCATGCCGCTGTTCACCAGATGCTCTTGTGTCCACTCCACTGCCGTTTGGAATTGCTCTTGTGCGGACAGTTCTGGTGGAACTGCCAATATGAATTCACGGGCGAGCTGCGCGTCTTTGCGCTTCTCACCCGCTTCCACAGCGTTCCAGAGCTTGCTGGAATCATGCGCCCACGCGGGAGCGTCTTCGGGCGCAAGGATGATAGAGCTAAGCACACCCTTGCTCCTGCGTGCATAGTCGAAAATCTTCTCATTGAACTCGTCACGGAGTTTGGTTCCTGCGCGGTATGCAGCAGCAGCTACGACAGACCGCCCCCGCTTTTCGCGGCTAAAAATCTTCGCTTCGAGTCGGAACATTGCCATGCTCTCCTCCAGTCGTCCGACTGACTCTATACCGAACATTATACCATAATGCGTTGTCGCTTGTCTCGCAGAATGAGGGTGGGCGCGGGTTTGCCGATTTTCGCCCCATCGAGGATTCGTCCCTCGATTCTGCCGTCATCAAAATAGCCGCGAGCGGTCAGCGAGCACCATAGCCCAGGCCGGAGCGAGCCGACAGGTGAGCGGAGGAATGGCGAGGTTATATGTTGCAAGCAACATTCCTCGCCATGGGGGCTTCAAAGCCGCCCCCTGGACCCCGCTTATTGAGCGGTTGCACCGCTCTGCAAGGGCGCTCTGCCCTTGCATCCCGACCAAGGAAGTGTCTCCCTTGGAACCCTGTTTGCGGGCATTCTGCGTGCCCGCTGAGGGCGTTCCGCCCTTCAAATCCCTGACCAAAGGGGTGCCCCCTTGGAACCCGCATCAAGGGGATTGCCACCCCTTGAAATCCCCATTCACTGCCGAAGGCAGCGATTTACCTTGCCGGTAAAAATGCGTGCTGCTACATCCATAACCGCATGTGGCGCGGCGCTAAAAAATTGCCCGAATATCATCCCCAAACGCTGTTGCGTGATTGGGGCGGTGGGCATGGTTTTCGCCTCTCCGATGCGCTAACCGGCGTCTGTGTATTCGGTGCCACTGGCAGTGGCAAGACCAGCGGCCCAGCCAAACATCTCGCCTACGGCTACCTTGCCGCAGGTTTTGGCGGACTCGTCCTATGCGCCAAAAAAGAAGAACGCCGCCAATGGGAGCAATGGGCCACTGAGACAAAGCGTCACAAGGATCTCGTCATCGTGGACGGCAAAGGAAACTGGCGTTTCAACTTCCTTGAGTGGGAAGCTAGCCGGCCAGAAGAGGGGGGAGGGCTGACCATCAACATCGTTTCGATCCTCGACGAGATTGCCGGTGCCATCGCTTCGTCGGGTTCCTCCGAAGGCGGCCAGGGCGACAAATTCTGGCAGGATTCCCTCCACCACCTGAACACCAATCTGGTCGATTTGCCATTGTTCGCAGGCCTACAGGTATCGCTCCCGCTCATGCGGTCGATTCTCACCACCGCCCCGCAAAGCCTGTCCCAGCTCGACGCCCCCGAGTGGCAGGAGAGCAGCACATGCGCTGCCATCATTAAAGAGGCCGACCGAGAAACCAGCAAGGGCACCCCCGAAGCCCGAGCCGACTTCGAGGAGTGCCGCAACTACTGGATGAACGAATATCCCCAGCTTTCTATAAAGACCCGCAGCATCATCGACTTGTCGTTTTCGATGCTGGCTCGTCCGCTGGTGACGCGGCCCCTGCGAAAGCTGTTTTCTTCCGACACCAACATCAAACCGGAAGACGCCTTCGACGGGAAAATCATCATCGTGGATTTACCCGTTCAGGAATACCGGCTCGCTGGCCGCATCGCCAACCTCGCTTGGAAATACTGTTTCCAGGTCGCCGTGCTCAGGCGCACGCCGCCCCAGACACGGGACCGGTTCTTGCGGCCCGTGTTCCTTTGGGCGGATGAAGCGCAGAATTTTGTGACCAAATTCGACGCCGAATATCAGGCCGTCGCTCGATCCGCTGGCGGATGCACGGTGTTCCTGACGCAAAACCGCGAGAGCTACCGGCGCGTTCTCGGCAATACCGATGCCGTCGATTCCCTGCTGGGGAATCTTCAGGCCAAGTTCTTCTGCCAGAACAGCGGAGAGACAAACGAGTGGGCATCCAAACTGCTCGGCGAGCGATGGATGACCATCACCAGCACCAATGCAGGCCAGTCGAAGAACGAGGGGAGGCCGCTCGCGGATGGAAGCCACAGTGCAGGCGTTCACCGCAGCGACCAGCGCCGCGCATTCGTTGAACCGTCGTTTTTTACGACGCTCAAACGTGGCGGCGCTCTCAACAACAACCAGGTCGATGCCATCGTTTACAACGGTGGGCACCTGTTCACGGAGGGCAAGGAGGCGCTGCCCTACAAGCTAATCACATTTACCCAGAGCTGAGATGCGCCAAACACTTTCCTCATTCTGGCAGAGAAACGAGAATGCCAAATGGCTCATGCGCTATCCAGCCATGACCGTCATGGTGTTCATGCGAAAAGACATCGGCTATCGGCTTTTGAATCCGATCCCGATGCTTATCATGACGGGCATTCTGGCGGTCGTCGCGATGATGATCCCGCCCGATAAGCCGGAGACGAAGCCGCACTACCTGTTCTGGTTTGCCGTGAGTTCTCTTTTTCTCGCAAGCTGCCAGCGCACCAAACGCTGGCGCGAGTTCAAACGCGGCATCTTGCAGCACAGCTACTACATCGGCACTTCGCCCTTTGATTTTAAATGGCTGCCGTTTTTCTGCCGCCGCTTCCGGCGGGTGGGTCGCTTCGTGGACCCATTCTTTTGCATCATCCTGGGATTCGCCGTGCTGGCCGAATCAACGGCCCTTGGCTGCTGGCTGCTAATCGCAGGCACAGCCGTGCGGATTTTCGAGGACGCCGTGCATCGCAAAGAGCTGAATCGCGACCTCGATATTCTCGATAGCCTCATCATCTCGGAGGTTCACGGAGGCACCGTTGAGGCGTTCGATGATTCTGCGCCGCACGCTCCGCAGTCATCATCACCGCCGATTCCGACGGGGCTTGCGCCCGATATTAAGAAAAGCATCAACCGCCGCGCATCAGCGCGGGCAGCTAAAAATTAAATATGACAAAGCCAGCACTCAGCCAAAACCGCATCGTTGTCGCATTCGTCTTCGCCGGACTCGCCGACTTGATTCAGATTCCGCTCACTGTTTCGATGGCATCCATCTTCGGAGCACCGTTTGCAATCTTGCTCATCTTTATGATGGATTGCGTGCTCGCGACAGCTTTGAGCCTGCTGTTAGGATTTCACTGGTTGCTGTTGCCCTCATTCTTTTTGGAAAACATTCCGGGCATCGGCATGATTCCGGCATGGACCGTCTGCGTTGCGCTCGTGGTAAAGCAGCGCAAGGATGAACACACATCTTCCCAGCTTTACATGCCGCCTGTGGTCCACCAAGTCACCCTGGCATTGCCTGCACATGCGATGGCGGCCCCGAATCCACCGTTGCCTGCACCAAAGGAAGACGTTGCGACCCGCCTCAACCGTCTGAGCGATCTTCTGTCGAAAGGCATTGTAACGCAGGCCGAGTATGAGGCGCGGCGGCAGCAGATTTTGGCGGAGATTTAGTCGTCTGCTGCTTTGCCTTGCTCGTTGAATCAAACTCCTTTAAAAGAGGGTGGGTTATGATCTCAAACGGAATTTTAACTGGTGAGTCTGTGATTGATATGCCCAAACCGAAAGCAAACAACTCCGCCACCTTCGGCTTTGAGGCGAAGCTCTGGTTCGACGCCGACAGGCCGGTACCGCAACTTTTGAGTGGTTGCCTGCAAATCAATAATCAAACCGAAGAAAGCCATGATTAACATAGTATGGGGCAGCACAGATAAGCCTGTCGCGAGCAAAAGGCTCGCGCACATTCTGAGCGCGGAAGCGGACCTCGAAGGTACGCTTTACATCGGTTATCCAATCATCGGCACGCCTGAGGGTTCCTTCCCAATAGATGCACTGCTGGTCTCGCCGACCAAAGGGCTTGTTTTGTTTAACGTGGTTGAAGGCAAAGTTCTGCCAGACTACGTTGAGGCGCAGGACGAAGGCTTCAATAAGATGCAGGCCAAGCTGCTTCAGCATCAGACATTGATTCGCAAGCGGAAGCTGCTGGTCGATATTCACACCGTCACTTTTGCGCCTGCCATTCAGCAGCTTGAACTCGACGACGATCACCTGCTCTGCAATGCAGACAATTTGGTGTCGTCTATCGATGAATTGGATGATTTCGAGCCGGAGGTTTTCCCCACTCTCGTTTCAGTTATTCAAGCAATCTCAACCCTGCGGAGGGGCCGGAAGAAACGCGCACTTCACAATCAAACATCGCGAGGCACCAAGATTAAGGCGCTGGAGGATTCAATCGCCAACCTCGACAGCCAGCAAAGCGCAGCAGTGGTCGAAACGTATGAAGGGGTTCAGCGCATTCGTGGGCTGGCGGGATGCGGCAAGACCATCGTTTTGGCTTTGAAGGTTGCCTACTTGCATGCCCGTCATCGGGACTGGTTGATCGCGGTGACATTCAACACGCGGTCGCTGAAAAAGCAGTTCGAGAACCTCATCACAACGTTCGTACTGGAACAGGCAAACGAAGAGCCAGACTGGGACAAAATCCGTATCTTGAATGCGTGGGGGGCACCAGGTGGAGCCGACCGTACTGGCATCTACTACGAGTTCTGCCGCGATCATGGCGTGGAGTATCTGGATTTCGGAACGGCCAAGAATCGCTACGGGTCCGACAAGGCATTCGAGAGCGCATGTGAAACTGCGCTTCAAGGGGTCAAAAAGTTCGCGCCGAAATACGATGCGATTCTGGTCGATGAGGCCCAAGACTTCGCGCCAAACTTCCTGCTGCTCTGCTACGAATACCTCAAGGAGCCGAAGCGATTGGTCTATGCATACGATGAGTTGCAAAACCTTGGGAACCGGTCACTCCCGCCTGTTGAAGAAATCTTTGGGAAGAACACGGACGGAACCGCCCGCGTCGTTATCCACCCGCCCGAAGCAGGGAAGCCAAAGCAAGACATCATCCTCGATACCTGCTATCGCAACTCTCGTCCGGTTCTGTCCACTGCACACGCACTTGGATTTGGGGTTTACCGAGCCAAGGGGCTCGTTCAAATCTTCGAAAACAAGAACCTGTGGTTCGACATCGGCTATCAAGAGACCGACGGGGACATAGAAGACGGCGAACTCGTGACGCTCAGTCGCACGCCGAAATCCAGTCCTGAGTTTTTGGAAAAGCATTCCCCAGTTGAGGACTTAATTCAATTTAAGGTCTTCGAGACGGAAGAAGCGCAGACTGCGTGGCTCGTCGCGGAGATTGAGCGAAACCTGACTGAGGATGAACTGATACCCGACGATATTGTAGTAATCAATCCCGACCCACTGAAGACGAAGGATGCAGTCGGAGAAGCAAGACGAACGCTGATGCAGATGGGAATCAACTCGAACCTCGCTGGAGTGACGACGATTGCCGATGTTTTCACCGAGCCAGGGACTGTGACCTTCACTGGCATCTTCCGTGCGAAGGGGAATGAGGCTGCGATGGTTTATGTAATCAACGCACAGGACTGTTTTGGAGCGCTCCTCCCAAGGGATGTGGCACGCGTTCGAAACCGCCTGTTTACTGCAATTACACGCTCGAAAGGATGGGTGCGAGTTCTCGGTGTTGGGAAAGCGATGTCTGCCCTAAAGCAGGAGTTTGAAAAAGCGAAGGCCGAGAACTTTGCGCTGCGCTTTGTCTACCCAACTGAAGAAGAGCGCAAAACGATGATGACCGTAAACCGGGACATGTCGAAGGCGGAGCAGGACCGAAGCAATAAACGAAGAATCAACTTCGCCGAGATTATCGAGTCCTTGGATTCCGGCGAAAGTTTCATCGAAGACTATCCGGAGGAAATGGTGAAGAAGCTTGAAGCCTTCCTAGCCAAAAAATCGAAACGCCGCCGGAAATGACACCTCAGCAGACGCTCAAACAGATCAAAGAACTCACAGAGATTCTTGTGGGGCTGAGCCTGTCGAATGAGCAGAATTTTCCGACGACGCAGGGCAAGCCCAATGCGGCGTTTGAGATTTCGGTGAACAACGCGGCAGGGATGAGTGTTGCACTAAAGAATGTGGCCTACCGAGACATTTACGGGGAGTTGGAAAAAGCGCGGTGCTTCAACATAAAGATGCTCGACGGAGCATTGGTTTCTCTTCGCTACAGGTTTTCGGCGGGATCCATCTGCGAGCATTCTCTATCGTATTTCCCATCGCCGGACTTGGAGCATTTTCAGAACGAGCCGGAGATTTATTTGGAAGACGATGTTTATGCGGATGTCGTCGCGAAGAACATCGTCCCGTTTCCTATCCGTTTCGACTTCAGTGACGACGAGGGAAAGTTCGTGGACGTTCACCATCCTTATTCCCACTTAACGCTCGGCCAATACAAGAATTGTCGAATACCAGTCTGCTCCCCGCTTGGGCCACTTGCCTTTGGCGGCTTTATCTTGAGGAACTTCTACAATACAGCGTTTCGCAAATTCTCAGCCGAGTTTCCAACTAGCAAGTTGGGGTTCGCCAACACAATCACGGCGAAGGAAAGAAAGATCCCGCATATTGTCAGTGGTATCTAATTTAGACTGCTTCAAGGCGTGCGGATTTGGGATCGTATAGGAAGTCCCCAATCGTCCCGTCCATAACCCTTTTGATCGCTTCCTCGATCACGGGCAGAGGCAGAAGAAACCATTCTCGAGGTTCTACCTGAAATCCGAAACGGTCTCTCAGCTCAAGGTCCAGCCGCGCACTGGCAAAAATTTTGTGAAGTAACGCTTCGAGGCGCTTACGGTTGATGTTTGCTAGCTTGAAGGTCGCCACGATTTCAACATCTGCCAGCAGATAGGTCGGGTCTTTCTGTGCATTGGCGATCCTGCTCTTTACGTCACCTCCGGTGACTCCAATTTTGTGAATCACGGAACGGTTCGCCGTCACATATGGATTCTCGGACTTGCTTCGTAGCACGTAAATGTAGCCAGTCGGGAGGTCATCCTCATCTTCTTCGTCCGAGAAAAGCGGGCCGAGGCTCGTATCGCTGATGCGACGGCTGTTCTTGTCTTTGTTCAAGGCGCGCTGCAACGAGCGAACGAGCAGATCGCTCTCGGTGCCATTGTCATAGACCACTCTTAATCTGCGGTCAGGACGACCATAGTCACTGACAAATGGTTCACCCATATCTGCGACGACGACCTTTTGTCCATCCAGAATAAAGAGATCGCCCTTTTTTACTTCGGCGTTGTCTTTGTATTTCAGCGTCCGCCGCTCTCCCGACTGCAAGTCAACTTGGAGCTTTTCGAAGACCGGGCGGAATTGCTCAAAGTCACGACAAGGGTTCCGTTGCGCAATTTCCTCCGCAGCTTTGATCTCCTCGCGTGCCCGAACGTGAACCAGTTTGGTAACGTCCTCGTCCGACGTTGCTTCCACTCCCAAAGAGGCCAGCAGTTCCACATCGCTAGGTTCCTCTTGCACACAGCACAATTCGTCTCCGTCTTCTGCGCCAAGAAGCCCGTCCGCATCCAAATCCTTGAGCACCTCACGGCATTCAGCCAAAGCGCGGATACGATCAAGGCGCACGGCATAAAGTCGCTCGAAAATATCGCGATTCTCCCCGTACTCCGGCAACCGGCCTTGCTCGCGGCGGAAGCGTTCGATTTCTTCAAATCCGGCGATGATCCGTTGTTCCCGAGCCGTGCGTCCGCCGCTCGGGGTGGCTTCTGCCTCCACGCCGAGTTCTTCCAGCAGTTCAAGATCGTCGTCTGTAATCTCTTTAGCCATTTTGCCCATCCTTCGCCTTTCGTTGCAGGAAAGCAATCCCCTCCGCCATCCGCTTTTCCCACGGATCAACGGCGGTAAGCGAGGGCAGCCTTCCTTTCTCCTGCTTGAACCGAAGTGCGCGCTTTGCTAGTTCGCGGGCATCTTCTATCGTCAGATTGATGCGTCTGGCGGCGATGACTTCAGCGACTTGTTTTAGCCGCTCCTCGCCCATTGACTTGGCGAGAATGGCGTAGGCTTCGCCGAACGGATTGATCCGGTCAATCAAATCAATGTCGAGTTCCGTAACACTGAGCGCGAACTTCCGAACCCCTTCGATGAGCGCGGTGTTTTTCGAAGCCTCTCCATCGCCACCGGTCAGTTGTTTTTTTGCCTCTTGCACCACATTCAGCGCCGCGATGGCGTGCTGTCGAACCGCCTCTTGGTCCTCGTCGCCTAGGTGCGGGTAAGCCTCCTTCACGATCTTGCCCATACGGACCTGCGTCAGCTCTTCAGGCACCAGCTCTTTGTCAAACATACCGCGTTCGATGGTCTGCTTGTCCTGCACAAAGGCGGTAATAAGTTCATTCAAGTCCTCGCGGCAAATGCGCCCGGCCTCTTCGGTTTTGGGTTCCGCAAGACCTTTGATTTCCAGTTGAATGCGGCCCGTTTCCGCGTTCACCCCGACGTTGCACTTTTCGGGATCATATCCGCCTTGGCCGTAATCAAAACCGGGAGTCGGTTCACTGTTTGGGCTCTTGGGCTTGAACTCAAAACGCGGCGCAAGAACCTGCTCCATGAGCAGGCTGGCGGCTATGGCCTTGAGCGTGTCGTTCACCGCTTCAGTGACGGCGGCCTCACTGGCGTCCGGTTCGGCGATAAGATTGGTAAAGCGGGAGCGGATCTTTCCGGGCGCGTCACGCGTGGCTCGACCGATGATCTGAACGATCTCCGTGAGGCTAGAGCGGTAGCCAACCGTCAACGCGTGTTCGCACCAAATCCAATCGAAGCCTTCCTTGGCCATGCCAAGTGCGATGATGATGTCCACGTGATCCCGATTATTCTTCTGCGCCGAGTCCCTTAGCGCAGCAGCGACACGCTCTCGCTTCGAGGAATCGTCGTCCACCAGATCGGCGATCTTAAGCACTCGTCCGTTCTTCATCTTAACAAGCTGGAAGCCTGTATTCGGGTCGGTGCCCTGCCATTCACCGAGTTCATGAATGATGTGTTCCACTTCCTTGATTTTGTCTCCTAGGCTCTCGCGGGAATTGACGTTCGGGATGTGGATAATGGTCTTTTCCAGCGGATTGAGAACGTTCAGGATTTCGTCAGTGTATTGACCAGCGTAGAAATAATAGCCGATGTCTAATTGCTTCAAATATTGGTAACCGTTGAGTTGTTCGTAATACGTGTAGGTCACGGTTTCAAACTTCGACTCGTCCTCGGGATGCATCACAGCTTCGGCATCGCCACGGAAGTAGGAGCCGGTCATCGCCACGAGGTGTGCCTTGTTACGCGCCATAAATTGGCGCACTTGGTCCCCGAGACGGTTGTCGGGATTGGCGGAAACGTGGTGGAACTCGTCCACGGCAATCAGGCGGTCATCGAAAGCATCCACGCCTAATTTCTCCACCGCGAAGCGGAAGGTGGCATGAGTGCAGACCAGCGTCTTGTCTTCGCTCTCCAGAAATTTTTTCACGGACTCCACCTTGCCGCCATTGTCGGAACCGGGCGCATCGCAAAGGTTCCACTTCGGCTCCACCTTCCAATCCGCCCAAAAACCAAATTGGCTCAGGGGTTCGTCGTGGAAACTCGCGCCGATGGTTTTCTCCGGCACGACGATAATGGCCTGCTTGAGTTTCTGGTTCACCAGCTTGTCCAGTGCGATGAACATCAATGCCCTGCTCTTGCCCGACGCTGGCGGCGATTTGATGAGCAAGTATTGCTCGCCGCGCTTCTGGTAAGCACGCTCCTGCATGGCACGCATACCCAGCGCGTTGGAACGCGTGGAGCTGCCATCCTGCGCATATGTGACAGAGACGGATGGGATTGATTGATGAGCCATATTATGCATTTCCAAAAGATTGTGCCGCAGCGCATCCAAGCTGCCAGGCGGTTTCGATATCAGTTGCTTTCGCAAGGTAAAACTCTCCTCCGAGCCAAACCGCACACTTCGCAAGTTGCCTCTTCATCGCATATTCACCTGCTACTGCCGCCTCGAAGGAGAAGCTAGCTGCTCGGCCTCCGGTTCCAGAAGTGCGATGAATCATCCAACTGAATGCTCCATTCGGCATGCCGTTTTGCAGTGATTGCTTTCTCAATTCCGGGCTAGCGGACAAGCCTATCTTATAAATATGCCTTCCCTTGGATGATTTGCCAAGATAAGCATCCGCGTCACCGCTGAGACGAAGAATATAAAGCTGTCGCTTGAGTCGCTGCGCACTGGAGGACACGACGTAGCCATCCCGATTTGCCGGGCCCGCTCGGTTGAAACCTTCTATGGGTGCCAATTCCTCTTCCATCTCTACCGCCTTACTAGCGGGAAGATAGACATCTACTTCCACCCAAGGTGTGGTGCGAAGCAGCTCAATTTGCCTCGGATCGGTAAGGACCTCGCCCATTGCTGCTACCGAACGAGCTCGATCCAACAGGTCGGGGTCGAGATCGGAAACCGTCAGGCGATGCTCTGGGAGGTAACTAAAAGCCCGGATTGCACGCAGCGAATTACGCCACTTTTCGGGCTCCAATTCGTGATGGATTGGATGCGTGAATTCATCTCGATCTCCTGCTTCATGGCTGATAAGATAAAATCCCGCGATCTTGCCATGCAGTTCCTCATCGTTGTGAGGCGTTCCGGTTACGTAGATGACGGCGATGAATGGATCAGTCAAATCCCGTGACAGATTTCTCCGGCGGCCTTCGCCCCTTGTTCCGGTCCATCCGATCTCACCCCATGTCTCTGGTGACCATCCCCAGAAAGATGTGAAAAACACTGAAGTATCGTTGGTCCAGAATTCTGATGGATTTTGGCTCATTTGCGGTACCTTTTCGCGACAGGCGGTTTTGCCGACATCTGGGTGTACAGCTCGAAGAGTTTTTCCAGCCGCTCGGTATCGTTCTTGAAGCGACGGCCGATATAGATGCGCTCCAGTATTTCGTCGTTGCGCCTGTGGGCTTCGCGCAGATTTGGATATTTCGCATCCATCGCTTCGGGGTCGTAAAGATCGGCAATTGTCGCTGGGAAATGCGCCTCGCGCGCTAGCAGTATGTCCTCTGCACAGCACGTCAGATCGGCTTTGTTTTGCTCGGTAAGGGTGGGAACGGGAAAGGTATTCCAGCCGAGGGTATTGGAGTAGCGGTATCGGGTTTCGAGTTTGCCACAAACCGTAGCAATCCAGACCAGATGAAGCCGTGACACAACTAATGCGAGATTCCAAATCGGAGCGTCATATAGAGCAAATGAAGAGTTAGTAAATGTTGCGTCATTGCCAACAAGTCCCGCTGGCAAATAGGGCCTGCGTTCCGATGAGACGGCAGGAACAGCAATGCTGTGCCTCTCTCCGATTCGCATCAGCTTTAACTGGTGAGATCTCTTTGCGAGAGCATGCGCTCCTTTGTCCGGGCTTGCTAATCGAATTTGTCTGACTCTCTCGACTCGCGCGGCAATGGTGGCAATATTGAGCGCTTCTTTTATGTGCTCATCTTCAATCCAAATACAATACCTCAAGCCGCCGTTGATGAAATCATCTGAGCCAATAATTCTTCGTAAGAACCGATTTTTTTGCGCCGGGCTTAGACCCAAATTGTCCACTTCTCTTGGGGCGACAAGAAGATTACCGCCATCACTAGGCTTATTGCCGAATTCCATCGCGGCCAATCCAGACAGTGGTGTTGCGAGTTTCCTAACCACCACGAAATCGCCCATAGTTAGGTAAGGCGAAATTCCAGCCCCTTTGCGCACTGAGGTTTCTCCTCGTTCATCTACCTCATAGAGCGCCTTTTGATCACTCGAAGCGCGCGCTATGCAAACAATAACGACAGTTACTCCGGCATTGTAGCTCGCAAGATTCGACCATCTAAAAGACGTGTGGGCAGATAGAATTTCGCAACCGCCATTCCATATCATTGGCCATAACAGGGAGACCATTTGTCCTTGGCAAATCGAGTTAGTGGACACAAAAGCAGCGCGCCCTTCCGTGTGGTGCAACCAGTCTGCGGCTTTGATGAACCACCCAGAAACGTAATCCAAGAATCCGGGTGAATTGGTCCGTCCATTCACTACATCCCGAATCTCCGACTTTTGTTCTTTGGTTTGCCAAGTTGACCCGAGGTATGGTGGATTTCCGCATATGTAAGTCTCACCGCCCTCATTCGCGAAATCGATCTCCGCCTGATCTAATGGCGTTTCAAACAAATCATCGGCGCGATTCTTCACGCCCTTGCCGGTGGGTGGGCAGATGCCCAGCCAGTCGAGCCGCAAGGCGTTGCCGCAGGTGATCCAGTTGGCAGCTTCGAGCGGCAGGAATTCGGCGAGGGCAAGTTGCTGGCCGCGATAGAGCACGTCGCACTGATACTCGGCGATGATTAGGGCGAGGCGGGCGATCTCGCAGGAGAAGTGGCGTAGTTCGATGCCGCGAAAGTTGGTCTTCGGGATTTCGGATTTGCGCTCGGCCTCGCCGCGACGGCTGTTTATCTCCGCCTCGATCTCGCGCATCTGCTTGTAAGCGATGACGAGGAAATTGCCGGAGCCACAGGCGGGATCGAAGACGCGAATGTGGGCAATGCGCTGGCGCAGGTTCAGGAGCTTGCGGGCATTGTCGCCCGCCTCCGCAAGCTTGGCGCGCAGGTCATCGAGGAAGAGCGGGTTGAGCACCTTGAGGATATTGGGCACGCTGGTGTAGTGCATGCCGAGCGCTCCTCGCTCCTCGTCATCTGCCACGGCTTGGATCATGGAGCCGAAGATGTCGGGATTGATCTTCGTCCAGTCGAGACTGCCGACGTGGAGGAGGTAGGAACGTGCGATCTTGCTGAAGCGCGGCACGTCCACACTGCCAGAAAAGAGTCCGCCATTCACATACGGAAACACATTGGCCCAACTGCGGATGCCAGCTAGCTCGCGCTCTGTGGGCTTCGTGTTCATTGCGCGGAACAGTTCGGAAAGCACCTCATGGGTGTTAGAAGAATCCCGCGCGCTCATTTGCTCTATGGTGGCGGTAAAGCGGGCGTCTTTTCCGAAAATGGCCGTGTCCTCTGCAAAGAAGCAGAAGATCAATCGCGCCATGAAGTGGTTCAGGTCCGCTCGGCGGTCCGCAGAGTCCCACTCTGGGTTCACTTTCAGGAGTTCAATGTAGAGCCGGTTCAGGCGTCCCGTCGCCTTGATGTCAAATGCGTTTTCCCGGATCTGCTTGACGGTGGTGATGCCAGCCAGCGGCAGGAAGAAGCCAAAGTGATCGGAAAAATCAGCGTAGGCACAGGCGACCGTCTCGCCATCCACGACGTTTTCCGCCTCGAAGCTCTTGCCGTCGGTGGCGAGGATGAACTTTGCCTTCTGCCGGACTGTTGCCGAGCTTTCCCGCAGGGCAGTCAACGTAGCGGCAACTTCGCCTTCTTGGCAGACTTTGATGTGAATGTTGTTCCGCTGGAGAACACCACCCTCAATGTCAGACTGGTTTGAGTCTCTGCTCCGCAGGCGTTTGAGGGTGGTCTCTTTGTTTCCAAACGCCTCAAGGAAAGCGAAAGGGAAGTTCGCGGCATCCAACGGCGCTTCAGCGAGTTTGGAAATTGCTTCTTCGATTTCAACGGCGTTCATGAGGGGGAGTGTACCAAATTTGAGTGAGGCTGTTTGGCCTGTTTAGCAGAATATCGCGCCAGGGAAAAGGCTTTCCCTAGCGCCTATTGCGTGGGGCACGATGTTCAACATGGATCTTCATGCTTGGTTATCTCCAAAGGGGGTGGAGTTGCCAGTCAGTGGGCAAACCCATTTCAGCGACTGGGATTTCAGGGTATTCCCTGAAGAGATCAAACAGACGATTTTTCCACTGAGTGGTATCGCTAATCTTTCCCAGCCAAAAATGGCAAACCGTCAACATGAGCCCCACTCGGTCGGGTGCAAAGCCAGGCTGGATATGCCATTGAGGATTTTTGTTTTTGCCCGGAATGGAAGGTTTCACGCCGAAGACCCGATTCCAAACACGACCATGATGCGCACAGGTGTTGCGCAGGGTGAAAATAGCCTTCGTCCATGAAAGCAGTTGTTGATCTGGAAACCCAAAGTCTGCCGCTGCCTTTTTCACAATGTCGGGAGAAACGCTATAGGCCAGTTGCATCGCTGTCTCGCAGGTCATCAACTCACAGGCCATCCACAACGGCAGGTGCTCATGATCTGCTCCGTATTTCGCGTCGAAGTGTTTGACGAACGTATCGCTGGCCCTCCGTTTTTCGTTGAGGAGCTTGGTCAGCCAGATGAGGTGGTCTTCGCGCTCAATGCCTTTGAGTCGAACCAAAAGCTTCACATTGCGCCAGCATTGTTTCCACCACAGACGCTTTTTAAACCCCGGAAGATTGCCGGAATCCAAATGCCCGAATGGCCCATGAACCTGCACAAAGTGGTAAACAAAACGGCTTCGCACCGCTACTTCAATGCGTTCAATGGCGTCCAGCAGGATGATCCGCAAACGGCGGTCGAAATTGTAGCGCCGCCACACCTCGTTGAGGTTGCTTCCAGGTTTGAATTGGTCTGTCAGGTTTCCTGCGGCATCTCGTTGCCGGTAGGGATGCAGGTATCCGCTCAAACGGTAATAGTTGACCACTTTGAGACGGCTGATGAGTTCATCACGATTGGCGGCCAGCCCACGATTCATTAATTGATCGGCTTGCTGGTCTATTGTCAGTGGGGGCTTGGCGTAGATCATTGCTGGCCTCCTTCCGACCTTTTGCCTGAACGCAGGCAAAAAAAGACCCGCCGAATTACGCATGCAAGCAGAGGCGCGGCGGGTTTGATGTGAATATTCTGCCTGACAGGGGAGCGGATGTCAAGCCTTTCCAAAGGATGAATATTCATGGTTCTTCTCCGCGTTACAGGCTGCGAACGGTTGCGCAAGGCTTACAGCGGTTCGCCATAGGCGAAAACGGAGAGTGCTGGGGTTTATTAATCAATGTGTTGGTCATACCTGCCTTGCTTCCAAATGACGGGAGAATATGGTTTTTACCATAGTTTTTTTGGTGGGAAAAGCCTTTCCCTCGCGCCTACTGCGTGGGGCGCTACCCTTTCTAACGGGAGGTGTCCCGTAACGCCCTCGGCGGCTCCTTGCCTCGATCCGGTGACGCTCCGGTTCGGCACTGTGCATTCTGTGCGGCTCCTTGTTATTCGCCCCTGCGGGCTGGGTCGCGGTTTTGGCTGGGACCGTCTGGCCGTCAACCCCGTGCCCGCTCCATTCGCTGCGCTCCCGTGTTCGGGGCATGACCGCCAGCCTCATGACCCCAGCTCCTTGAACCGCTGTCCCGCAACGGGGCAATCAACAAAACAAGGAGACCAACATGACACAGAATACACTCAGCAAAGCTGACCTTCGCCAGTTCACCGGAACCGACCAGTGGTATCGCCACGGCCTCGCACGCAACGTGCTTTACACCGATGGTGTTCAGCATGTCGCCGAGGCAGGCGGTGCCTACTGGCTGGTTGATGAGATCGCTTTCGCTCAATCAATCCCAGCCGTCACCGCCGAAGAGTTCCAGACGTGGCGTCTCAAGGTCAATCCTGACCACACCGCCACGCTGGCTTGCGACGATGGCAACAGCCGAATCGTCTTCACCAAGGAAATTGAAGTCACCGATTTCCCACTGGATGAAATCTCCCTCTACTTCACGAACAACGTGATGATGTTGCCGAGCGAGTATTAGCTCGGCATACCCCCCTCCGGTATCAACCGGAGGGGGTTATCTTTTCTGAATAACTGCATTTGGTGGGAAAAGCCTTTCCCTCGCGTCTACTGCGTGCGGCGCCACCCTTTCTAACGGGAGGTGTCCCGTAACGCCCTCGGCTCCGCGCCAGCCCGCTGCACAAGCAAGCCCACCGTTGGACGGGCCTGCAGCTTTACCTTTCCAACGGCCAGCTTGCTTTCCCAATCCTCCCGAAGTGGTTGCCCGGCAGTTTCTCTTTTCGCTGCGCTTCAAGCTCACTGCCCAGCACGTCTTCGTTTGAAACGACAAGCGGCGTCTCCCGTGTCAACGCCTGCGCAAGCGTGCCTGTTTATGGCATCGCTAAAGACCCCGCCAGTCCGTTCAAGCGGACAATCGGCTCCCCCTGAAGGTCGCCCCCAATTCTCCGCTGTGACCGGTTCACTCCGTCCCGGCTCATGGGGCCTTTCTGGCTAGGCCATCAGGCAGCGAAAGGCGCAGCCTCAAAACTGAAAAGGAGACAGACTATGGCGTTCCTTCAACTCGATTACGGTGTGTGGTTCGAGCAGTTCAAGCCCATTACCAAACCCGGTACTGACCACATTGCCTTCGACACGCATTCGGATTGGGAATTCCTCAAGACGGAGGCCCCCAATAAAATCTGGACGCTGGTTGATTGCCCTGATTCGGGCGATGCCGTTATCATCAATGGCTGTCACTTTGTGAACCGACTCGAATACTACGTCACGGAGGTGGCACACAATCCTGACGATGAATACAATGTCGAATGAGGGCGGAGGGAACTCATAGTTGCCAATGCTTCTGATAGTTTGGCCCATCTGACTTTGGCTGAGCTTCGGGGGGGAATATCTGAATCGTGAGTGGAATCGGGAAATCTGCTCCAATAATCGCGGCTTCCCCAGGCTTCAAATTTGGAAGGAACGAGGAAGCCGAACGGTCAATCTCTCCGCAAGCGCGTTCGACAACCTCACGGTCCCTGTCGTTTGTCAGACGGTGAACAACAAGCGTCCCCATCTGGCTCAACACACCTTCGGTGATGTCGCGTGGACGTTGTGTAGTGAGGCAAATATTCAGGCCGAACTTGCGGCCCTCTTTGGCGATCAACTCAAATGCGTCAAGACGTGCCACCGCATCCTCGCCACCGATTTGCCTTCCAAGGAAATTGTGAGCTTCATCAACAATGACAACCACAGGCGACGTATTGAACGAACCGTTCCGAGCAAGATTCAGCAGATGCCGTCCTATGACGTTGGCCACGATCTCCCGCGCCTTGAACTCGTATGCGACGCCACTCAGACAGATTCGAAGAAGCCTCTTGTCGTTGGAAACAAATTCGGCGATCGAGTCCGTCAGCGACGTGTCTGCCGATTTGAAAACGCACTCAAATGCTGGGGATGTGAGCACTGCATTTATACGCGAAACCAAAGACAGGCAGTTTGAAAATTCACCTGATTCCTTACCCCAACGGGTAGGGTCTTTTGGGTCTCCATATTTTGGCCCGAATGCCTCTGGATGAACACATTCCTCTTCGATCTGCTTCGCCAACATGAACACGTCGAATGCTTGCCGTGGATTATCTAACTGTTCCGATATTCCGGCCTCTTTTTCCGCCGCTTCAATAGCTGCCTTTTTCTGTTCTATTTTTCTAATATATCCCTGCGGGGCAATTGATGGCTTTAGCTTTGCAACTCTGAGACTCCTTATTGCCGCCCGCATCTTTGGTCCCTGCACTTTGCCGGCTGGCTCGAACAGTGCGATGAAGTCTGATTCCACGAAACATGTTGGCGGCAGTGCACGAGGCGTGGAGGTGGCTGCCTTGTTGACGGGGTTTCCAAGATGAAAATGAGTGACGTGTTCACCAGAAAAACCTCGATACTCGCCCGTCGCGTCCAGGAGAATGATCTTGGTCTTGTATTTCATGCACTCCTCGATGATTCGTGCCGTCGTCCAGCTCTTGCCACCTCCAGTAGTTCCGAGAATCGCACAGTGTCGTCCAAACAGTTTCTCCGGGCGAATAGAGACGGCACTTTCGAGAGCAACGTCGATGGATCCCAACTTGAGCAGAACTTTGCTCGCGGGATTTTCTTCCGGCTCCATCAGGCTCGGGAGGTCGGCGACAAAGTTATGCGGTGCAGCATACACCCTGTCACCAAGCCGGGGATAAGATTCAACTCCAGCCGTGACCCGCAACGAATCCATCGCGACTGAACCAAGAAGCTGGATTGTTCCAACCGCATCAAGGTTCACGACTTTGGAGTGCGAGGCATCAACTGAGCGCCGTTCTGATTCGGGAAGATGGATTTCAACAACACGTCCGAGAAGCAGATTGGTTTGACCTTCGATCAAGACGAATTCTCCAACCTCGCCTTTGCCGTAGCGGCCTCCGAGAAAGTGTGCGCCACTTGGTGATCCGGCATCGTTCAGATTGAACCGCACCGCCTGGGCGGAAACAGAGGACAATACCCCGATGAACAGTTCGGGCCGTAGAAGTCCTCTCGGGAATGCTTCCTCGATTTTGGATGAGCCACTCATTTCGTGTCCGCGAGTTGTTTAATGTCCCGAGTCAGTCGTTGAGCTGGGGTGAGGGATTTCAAATCAGGGATCATCTCAGCAAAATCACCGAATGTGGCGTTAATGAGCCAAACATCTTCCCCCTGTTTTGTCAGGTTGAATAACGTCTCCCAATACTTGTTGCTCTCTTTCGGGCGTGCTGTGAGATCGTCGGCTGACGGGTTGACAATAATCAACCGCAGGTGGGGATTGGTCCGCACGGCAGCGAGAATTGGCTCTGACAGATGAGCATCGTTAAAACCAAAGCCCGTCACAATGAGACACGTATTAGGTTCGCGAAGAACAGAGAAATACTGTGACACCAGTTCCAAGTGAGGCTGAACATAAGACTGCTGATACTTGCCCCTTGCCGGATAAATCAGGCATGCGGATTCCGGGGTCGGATTAGCATCGACTTCTATCTCTCCATCACCAGTCCTCGACCAGTTGACCGAGCCATGAAGTTTGTAGATGTGAAAGACTCCCTCAAGAGGCGTGCCGACTTCGTCGCCTGTAGTGGGACGCCGAACAATGTCATACAGGAAGAATCGCGGATCGAAATGGCGTGGCTGCGTAAATGAGAAGCCATCCAAAACTACCAATCCTTGCCGTCCTGCCGCAGTCTCGAAGCACAGATCGTAGTTGGTGGTGAAAAGTTTAAGCCTGGAATCACGGACTCGACGGCGCGAGAGCCGGTGAAGGAAGGTGCGATGAGCCGCCAACTGATTCTCGTCTTCGGGGACAATGAATTCAGAGCACTTTTCGAGAATCACTTTCTTCGAGGCGGTGATGAATTTGGCAACATCAGTATTGTCCTTCACCTGAAGGAATGCCTCGCAACGCGAAAGCAGTGCTTCGATATTATCCTTCTCAGCGGCGATGTTGTATCCGATGTCGGCAATCACCTTTTTGGCCTCGTCCGTCATGGTGCGTGCGGCGTCTCCGGTGCCGGGATTGGAGTTCACGCAATAGTCCCACAATGCCCACATGGAAGGCCCCTTGGTAACTGGCCCGAGGGAAGTTCCACTTCCTGCAAGCACCACGACATGCTGCATTTGTAGGGAGGAAAGCAGAAATCCTTTGAGTTCGTCTCTCGCCGCTTTAGCTCCTGTGACGAGTTTTTGTTCTTCCGCTGGTTCCATGCCTGCGGTGATTTCTGGCTTCAAGTCCTTCCACTGGCCGCTTTCTGGTCCGAAAAACATGGGTCTGCCAGCCGTCGTGTTCGACATAGTCGATGGTGGCGGAGGCGGAGCAGGAGTTGGTGCGGTTGGCTTACTCATATCGCTTTCTCAGTTTTTCTTGAGTTTGACCTGCCCAGACAGGAAGCATAGCAGCAGCAGGCTACGCATTCGGCGAATGTTGGGGTGTCCAGTTCATTTGTCTTCTTTTAGAGGAAGATTGAAGGAAGCTCTAGTGCTATCAGATTTATTGTCGCGGGAAAAGGCTTTCCCTCGCGCCTACTGCGTGCGGCGCTACCCATTCTAACGGGAGGTGTCCCGTAACGCCCTCGGCTCCGCACCACCTGCCGCGAGCAATCCCACCTTTGGGCCGGAGCCTTGCGGCGCATCCGTCCCAAAGGCCAGCTTGCTCCCCTGCCACCGAACAGGCAGCCTGTGACAGCGATTCTCCTCTGCGTTCCCAAAACGCTGTCACAGGCTGCGCTCGTGGTTTTATCCTGCCGCCTGGCACCGTTCCCGTAAAGCCGCTCAATGTCGGCAAAGAGCCGACCCGCGTCTTTGCGTGAACCCTGCCAGTTCCGCCACCTTTGCGCACCAAGGCGGCATCGGCTTCGCTCCGGTTCCCTGCGACTACGCCGCTACCGCCTCCGTGCCAAACAACACCGCGCTAGTCAGCGCGTGAAGTGCGCCGCCCTCAGCATCGGGCGGCTTTGATGCCTCGCGGACGTGCGGTCCGTCAAGGGCATCCAAAGGCTGTCCCTAAAGGGCACCCTCCTTTGGAGACCTCCCTGTGACTGTCCGCCCGATCCTCCGGCCGTGGGCACGCATGTTTTGCGTTCGCGAGAGTGCTTTTCGCAAAACCGAAACGGAAGGACCTTTTGATGCAAATCGCATCAAAAACAAGAGCTTACGCGACGGCAAGAATGGTAAGGAAACTTTAACACAAATGCGCTATTCTGAACGCTCGACCAATCAGAGAATGAGGAGGCAAGCATGGCCGAAGGAAAGTTTGATCTCACCGCTTTGGATAAGAATGCGGTTGTCGCGTCAGTGAATGAAGCAGGGGCCACCGTGGCGGGATACCAGGCCGGTCCTTCTTTAGGCCGCACGTTACTTGATGCGACTGTTCCCATCCTTGATTTCATCCAGGGCGGCTTTTTGGGGAAAGCGGATCATGCCTCTCAACTAGAGAAAGCGAATGCGTTGCACCTTGCCGGAGTGGACACTCACGAAGGCCGAAAAGAATTCTTGTCCAAGCGCCTCGGCATCACCGCTGAAACGGGCGATGATTACCGCCTCGCCATCTTGACCAACGACCAGGGACAGACCGTTCTGTTCAAAGGCCGGATGGATGGTAACACCCTTACGCTGACCGAGAGCGTTCCCGTGCCTAACGATATGCAGAGCGCCTTGGGAATCGGCCAATTGCTTGGATCGTCTTTCAAGCCCTTGCCAAAGCCTATTGAGGTGAAGGTGGACCGAGCGACGCAACGAGTGGATGGGTCAACACAATTGGAACTGAACGCGGACGAAAAGAAAAAGCTCCAGACTCAAGCGACATTTGCCGCTCTCATTGACCAATCTGGCAGCGTTAAATTGGACTCAAACGCCAGATTTCCCGGCCAAAAGGGAATTTCAGGCGTCGGCTTGATGTCCTAAACCGACTCTGACTTTTCATCCCGTCGCAGCATTTCGCGACATCCTCGCTTCTCTCGCGCTGGGTGTTTTGAAAGGCGATCTTCCGAATTAAGCCCTTGCCATGAATCTGAACGTGTCGCAGTTTTGCATGGCTCAAACAAGCGGCGTTAGCTCAGTGGTAGAGCGGCTGCTTTACACGCAGTTGGTCGGGGGTTCGAATCCCTCACGCCGCACTCCTCATAAAAAATGGGGATTCTGTTACCCCCAATGTTGCCCCCGACGACAGAAAACCTGTCTTTTGGGGTCTTGCGCCAAAACGCTCTTCCCCTAGTGAAACGGGCTTTTGTCCAACCCTGTCCATCCCAGGGAAACGGCCTCGCAAGAAGTGTAAACGAGCCGCTCTACCACTGAGCTATCCACGCATTCAATTGATGAATCGCATTTTGCAGAGTTGTGAGGCTGCAAAAACGGTAAGTGACGCTAGACAGGAATGGCGCTCAGTAAAGATGGTTCATCGTGAATTTTGGAGGCTGGAGGTGACATCCCCGCGACTGCTGCGATGCGGAGTTTTTTGCAAACGCTGCTGGGACGTGCAGCGTGCGAAGGTGCGCTGGCTTTGCTTCCCGGGCATGCTGGCGAAAACCCCGGGCGGCGCTCGCTGAGGCTCGCTTGCCCGGGGCTACTTTATATCGCCCTTTCAGGGCTCAAGAAGGCTGCGCAAGGTAGGCCACGACGGGGTGCTATTGCTGGCCTTTGGGGGCTTTTCACCTTTGGCAGTTCGCAACACACATTTCCGTCTAGCGGGCGGTCTCTGGCGAGAAAGTCGTGGGCTTCGACGCCGGAGGGCTGAGGACAGCCCTCCCTACCTTGCGCTGGGTGCGAAGGTGCCCGGCGCGATGTAGGGAGGCTTGTCCTCAAGCTTCCGTGGAGTGTCGACACGAATGCTTTGCGGAAATCCGTTTTGGAAAACGCTGCTCAAACTGAGCTGAACATTTGCTTGGGGTGGTTCATGGTGTGGGTAGTTTGGCGGATGCCGCACGAACGATTCAGGAATCCATGGCCTCATGATGTGAATGGGGTGCTGGATATTCTGCGGTGGAAGCTGGGGCTCTCGCGAAAGGAACATGCGCTGATTCCTGAGGCGGGAAATGAGCCGGCGGGTTGGCTGCGAGTGGGGGCGGATGAGCTGGCGCAGATGCCGGAGGGTGGATGGCGAGTGATCTGGCTGGGGCATGCTTCCTTTCTGGTGCAGGGGGCGGGGTTGAATCTTTTGATTGATCCTGTTTTTGCGGATTATTGCTCGCCTGTTCCGGTGCCGTTCTTGCGCCGCAAGGCGCCGACGCCGTGCGGGATTGGGGATCTGCCGCGCATTGATGCGGTGCTGCTGACGCACAGCCACTATGATCATCTGGACCTGGGCACGCTGAGGGAGCTGGGGGACAGGCCGCAAATCGTCATTGCGGAGGGGCATGCGGCGTGGCTGGCGAAGAAGCTTTCGCGACCGGTGAAGGAGCTGCGATGGGAGGAGTCGTTGCGATTGAGTGATGAGGTGGTAGTTACAGCGACTCCGGCGCAGCACTTCACGGCGAGAACGCCGTTTGATCGCAACCAGGCGCACTGGTGCGGCTGGTTGATTGAGGGGGCGGGTTGCAAACTCTGGCATGTGGGTGACAGCGCCTACTGCCCGGCGTTTCGCGAGCTGGGGCAGGCGCACGGGCCGATTGATTTCGGGATGATCCCGATTGGGGCGTATCAGCCGCGGAGCATCATGAAATCGATTCACATGAATCCGGAGGAGGCGGTGCAGGCTTTTGAGGAGGCGCGGTGTGTGCGGGCTGCGGGGATGCACTGGGGCACGTTTGCTTTGACGGATGAGCCGATGCAGGAGCCGGTGCTGAGGCTGCGGCGGGAGATGGAGAGACGAGGGCTGCCTGAGGATGTGTTTACGGCGGAGGCGGTGGGGTATGCGTGGCGGGTGCTGCCGAGGGAAGTTGCTGGCTGAGATGGAGGGCGCGCAGTTGAGGGAGGCGTCAAGCGCAGCGGCGGGTGTGGATTCCTTCTTCGCCAAGGCTGCGAAGGACTGAGGTTGTAAATTGAGAACTGAAAACTGAGAATTGTAAAATGACCGGAGGCGTGTGGAGGAGTTCAATGCAGACGCTCATTCTTCGCGCTGTGCGCTACGGAGGGCTGGCGTGCTGAGGCTCGCAACGCAGCAGTTTCCAACACTCATTTCCGTTTAGCTGGCTGCCACTTGACACGAAAGTTGCGGGCTTCGGCGGCGGCTGGCTGGGACAGCCAGCCCTACCTTGAGAAGGGCATGCGAGTATGCATTGCGCGATGCGTTTGGAATGCCAAACGAGCACGATATCCCGCCTTAACTTAGAGTGTCATTCGAGCCTGACGAGTTCAGCCAGGAAAACTCGTGCGGGTCATTTCAGGTAGTTATCGACGGGCTCTGATTCGGGGGTCCAGTAGGAGATGGATTGAATGCGGCCGGATGCGAGCTTGAGCACGGTGACCTTGCCTTCCTGCTGTGGAAATTTTGCGATCAAGTTTGCGTCATCGCCGAGAATGATCTGGTGGGCATATTTCTTCATTTTGGGAATGGCGAAGAAACGACCGATGCCAGGCATCCCGTGGATGTTGGCGATGTAGACGGCTTTTTTGCCGGGCAGATGATCTTTGCCAAGTGCGGTGAGCGCGGCGTTTGCCTTCTTGCCTGTGGTCATGTCGTGGCTGACCAGCAGAAAGTGTGTTTCAGCAGGCTTCAAAGTGAAGGCGGTGCCATGCTGATCTGCGGCAGTGAAAGTCTCGACCGTCTGGCCTGTTTCGTAAGGCTGTGCGATGGCTGATGCCGTGCTGAAAAAAGAAACGGTGAGGAACACCGACAAGATAGTAATGAGATTCATTTTCATCAGATTGTGTACGTAATTTAATCTATAACTAAGGTGACTGGAAGGACTTGGACACGTATCTTATACGACACTTTTCTGCCGTGACAAAGATAATGAAATCCACTCCGCCGATGGACAGCCTCTTTGGGCTGGCCTGGAGTGGTGCGAGATGTCTGGCAGAGAGAGGTCGCCGCGCATCTTCAACAGATCGAAATCCCGCCGTCAGGACGCGCAATCAAAGCAGGAAATGATTACTCGGGGCGCACATGCTTTGATGGCAAAGCAATTTAGGGAGCGGATCGGACAGCTGGAAGGAACCGAGCCGCGTCTGGCTGCGGCCATGAAAGACCTGCTTTCCAGGCCGGGCTCTCTGGTACGGGCGGTGACGGCCTATTTGCTGGGGATTGTGATGGGATTGTCGCAGGAGGCGGCTGAATGTCTGGGCTGTGGCATCGAGTATCTGCATACTGCATCGCTCGTGTTTGATGACCTGCCGAGCATGGACAACGCCCTGCTGCGCCGTGGAGCACCCAGTCTGCATGCAGCGCATGGTGAGGCGGTCTCGATTCTGGCTGCGCTGGCACTGGTCAACCGGGGTTACACCTTGCTTTGGAAGGGCATCAACGACGCTGCGCCAGTCCGTCGTTTGGAAGCCAGCGAGTGGATTGAGTCCAAACTGGGCATCCATGGCGTCTTGGGAGGCCAGGCGTGGGATATTCACGGTTCGAGCGAATCATCAAGCACGGCAGATGTCAGCCGAATCGCGGCGCGCAAGACGGCGGATCTTCTCAGGCTGACCTTGGTGCTTCCGGCCATCGTGGGGCAGGGAACGCGGCGTGAGATTACACTGCTCGACCGTCTGGCCTTGCTGCGGGGAGTGGCGTATCAGGCTGCAGATGATTTGAAGGACGCATTCGCAACAGAAACGCAATCCGGCAAAAGCGGCGGGAGAGATCAGGAGCTGCAGCGGCCTAATCTGCTTTCCTCCGAAGGTGCCGATGGTGCGAAAATTCGATGCCGACGTTTGATCGCCATCGGAGATCGCATCATGGGCAAACTGCCCGGCCCTGCCTCGCGCTGGAGCATGCTGGAGAATTTGCGCGTGGCAGCTCCTGCCTCAACCACCTAACTTTTTTTGAAACGATGAGCCTTTGGCGAATGATCCTGACCAACCTGCGGCGTCACCGAGTGAGGACGATCATCGGCGCGGCGGGCATTGCGCTGGGGGTGGCGACGATGCTGAGCGTGGTCGGCCTGCTCGGAGGTGCGGTGAAGATGTTTGAGCGCATTCTGCGCAGCGACGCGGAGATGGTGGTGTTTGAGAAAAACGTTTCCGATTTGTTTTTCAGCAACGTGCCGGTGGAGGTGGCGGAGGAGCTGCAGAAGCAGCCGTTTGTGAAGCAGGCGCGCCCGGTGTTGTTTGCCATCATCAGTGCTCCTGATCGCCCCATCGTGACCTGTTTCGGCATTCAGGTCGCTGACAGCCGTCTGCAAAAGGGGGAATGGCTCAAGGGCAGTGCGGCGGCGTTCAAGGACGATGGACGCGGCGTTGTTTTGGGGGAGAGAGCGGCCGATTTCATCACGATATTGGAAGATGGTATGGTGGAGCTGGGGCAGGAGAAGTATCCGGTGGCCGGGGTGGTGAGAATGGAGAATGGCTTTGAAAACGGCGGGGTCTTCATGCCGCTGGCCACCTGCCAGGAGTCTTTTCATAAGCAAGGTGTGTGCTCGGTGGTCACAGTGGCGCTGGCCAACGGGCACGAGTCGGGCGAGGTGAAAAGCTGGATGAAGGAGCAGCACCCCAGGCTGACGGCCTTGGAAAATGAGGAGTTCAGCCGCAGCTACTCGCAGTTCAAAATTTTGAAGACGACGGCGTGGGTGGTGGGTGGCTGCGCCTTTTTGCTCGGCGGTCTCAGTGTGACGAACACGATGATTCTATCGGTGTTTGGCCGCATCAAGGATCTGGCGATTGCGCGGGTGTGCGGATTTTCGCGTGCGCAGATTGCGGGCATGATTTTTGGCGAATCCCTTCTCGTGTCTGCCATTTGCACTCTGGGCGGATGGGGGATCAGTGCGCTGGGACTGTATGTGCTCAAAGCCATTCCGCAGATGCAGGGCTACATCGAGCCGCGCATCGGATGGATGGAAATCACCGGTGCGATGACTTTGGCAGCATTCACCGCGCTGGGCGGTGCGATGTACCCTGCATGGTACGCAGCGAAACTTAATCCGGCACAAGCCCTCCGATTTGAATGAAGACCGAGCATTCCACGAATCCGCAGGTGGCAGTCAAAGACGTTTGGAAGAGCTTTGATCGTGGCCGCATTGAAGTCTTGAAGGGCGTGAGCCTTGACGTTCGCAAAGGCGAACTCGTGGCGCTCTGCGGCACCTCAGGCTGTGGAAAATCAACTTTGCTGAACGTGGTCTCCGGTCTTGAGGACATTGATCGCGGTGAGGTCGCTGTGCTGGGGCATGATGTGGTGGATGAGAAAACACGGGTGAAGCTGCTGCGATTTCACATTGGGTATGTGTTTCAGTTTCATCACCTCATGCCGGACCTCACGCTGGCGGAAAACTGCCTGGTGCCGGTGATCGCCGCGGGAGGCAGCCGGGCGGGCGCCTTGGAACGCCTTGCTGAACTCGCTGAAGCCACGGGGCTAAGCCACAGGCTCAAGCAGCAGGTGCGTGAGCTCTCGGGTGGAGAGCGCCAGCGCGGGGCCTTGGTGCGTGCGCTGATGAATGACCCGGAGATCTTGCTGTGTGATGAGCCCACCGGTGCGCTGGATGAAAAGAACCGGGACAACGTGATGGAGCTGCTCATGAATCTGGTGCGATCGCGTGGACGAACGATGATCATGGCAACGCATGATCTGGATCTGGCAAAACGCTGTGACCGCACTATGAAGATGCGGGATGGGCGGATTGAGGGAGAGATACGCTGAAGCCCGATGCATGCACCTGGCACATCTCCGACGGGAGTTGAGACTGCCACACGGCATGCGCTTGGCTGGCTGGTGTTTGGGAACAGTGTCGGGTTGTTCCTTGCGATCCTTCTCGTGGAGCCGCAATGGCAACTGGGTGAACTGAGCTACGGCCGATGGGTGCCGCTGCATTTGAACTCCCAGCTTTATGGCTGGACGGCGCTGCCGCTGGTCGCGTGGCTGCTGCAACTCTACGAGGTGGATGCATCCAGGTTTCGCGCATGGGGGCCTGCGGCCGTTTGGGCATGGACAGCAGCGCTGGCCTTTGCTTGTTTGCTGTGGCTCAAGGGCGAATCGTCAGGCAAGATCTTCCTGGACTGGCGTGGAGGATCGCTGCAGGCGTTTGTGGTGGCGCTCGTGATCCTGTGGGCAGTTCTCTTTGCTTCTTGGTATGACCGTGCATCAGGATGGAGCCGAATGCGTGTTCGTGTGGCACTCGCAGGTTTGGTGGTGCTGGCCATGGTCCCGCTGATGATGGTGATGGCATCGTCACCGAAGACTTATCCGCCGGTGGATCCAACCACAGGAGGACCTTTGGGATCGAGTTTGATGGGATCGACGCTGTTGGTGGTGGTGCTGATGCTGCCGAGAACGACTGGCATTAAGGGGCGGGGTACTGCGATCTCGGGCACCTGGTGGTTCTTTGGCTTTGCGCTGGTGGTCTTCGGTCTGGCGGAGGCCAAGGGCGGAGGGCATTATGATTGGTGGCAGATGGGAGCGATGCTGATCGAGCTGCCGTGGATTTGGTTGATCATTTACGACTGGGCCGGCTTCGAATGGCCTGAGTGTGCCAGGGTGTGGCGCAAGCCGGTGCTCTTTTGGTGGACGCTGCTGTCGCTGACAGCTGTGGGGATGTATTTCCCGGGGATACTTGATCACATCAAATTTACCCAGGGACTGGTTGCGCACTCGCATCTTGCCATGGCAGCTTTCACCACTTCGTTTTGCGCCATGATTTTGTCGGTCATCACTGGGCGATCCATCGGCAGTGCAAGAACGGTGGGGGGATGGAATCTCGCCGTCTTCATCATGCTCATGACGCTGGCCACCATGGGGTGGTGTGAGGGGCAGAATGCTGAGTGGATGATTGTCCCCGCCACGTGGCGACAGGCTGGCATGTTTATACGAGCTGTTTGTGGAGCCGTCATGCTGGGGGCATCGGCAAGCTGGTTGATCAAACACCGAACAAACTCATGAATCGTCTCAAGTTTCTACGTCTCTGGAGTCTGGCCGTTGGCAGCATGGATGCCTGTACCGGGCTGATGCTGGTGTTTGCTCCCGCACCGACTCTGCGCCTGATGCAGGTGCCGGAGGTCGCGCCTGCGGCATTGATTTTTTTGAGCTGGATGGGCGTCTTCATCGGTTCTGTGGGGCTGAGTTATGTGCTGGTGCTCAAAGGCAGTCGTGAAGCGGAAACGGTGTGGATTTTTACAGCGGTGGTCCGTTTGGCAGTGGCATGCTTTCTGGTGGCCGAGATCTTTTCGGGGAACCTGCCATCAGCGTGGATGCTGGTGGCGGTTACCGATGGAGTAGTCGCGCTGGGCCAAGGGGCGGTGCTGCGCGCCGGATGGTGGAAGGGAGGGGAAGGATGAAAGCCACTGCAATGAGAGCCGCCGTGGTGACAGCGGCTGTGTATGGCTACTTCCTGCTCTTTGCGCAGTTTGCTTTTGTGGAACTGCTGCGTGGACAGCTGGCAGGGCATGATGCGGAAACGTTCGAGAAAACGGCCCTCGGATTGATGGCATTGATGGGCATTGCTTCCGGCTTTTGGGTGGCGTGGAAGGGAGCATCTGCGCGCAAGACTCGAATGGGTCTGCTGCTTGGGGCGGCTGCAGCTGGCATTGCGCCATGGGTGACCAGTTTTCCAGGTTTGATTGCCGTCGCCATGGTGACTGGAGTTGCGGTTGGCCTGTGCACGGTCAGTCTTGCGACGATGCTTCGTTCCTGGTGCAGCCTAGTGCATGTAGGCATCGGAACGGGAATCGGCTATGCGTGCTGCAATCTGCCGTGCGTCTTTTCCCTGCCGCCTTCCCAACAGGCTGGTGTTGCCACTGTGTTTGCTCTCCTTGGGGCTGTGTGTGTTCCTGCCAAGGCGGGTGACTCATGCGAGCCGAAGGCCCGAGAGATGCCCTTCTCACTGGCCGTGCTGCTTTTCACTGCACTGGTGTGGCTGGACTCAGCGGCGTTTTTCATCATTCAGCATGCTGCGGATTTGAAGCAGGGTACTTGGGGAGAGACTTTGCTGTGGCGAAATGCTGTCATTCATCTTCTCGCGGCACTGATTGCTGGTGTCTGGCTGCAGCGCGGGTCCGCACGGCTGCTGCCTGCGATTGCATGGGGCATTCTGGCGGTTGCTGCACTGGCGGTGAATCATGACTCCACACGAATGCTGGGTGGCTTGCTCTATCCGATTGCGGTTTCGCTTTACTCGGTGGCTTTGGTGGCATGGCCGGGGTGGTTTTCAGGGGCTGCAAATTCACGGGATGCTGCCTGGAAAGCTGCATGGGTCTTTGCTGTCGCAGGCTGGTTTGGTTCAGCGAATGGCATTGGGATGGCGCAATCGCTGCATCGCGTGCCGCACGAATTCATTTTCATCTCAGGTCTTGTCGTCTGCGGAGTGATGTTTTTTCCATCGGTGAAGCATTGGCGATCTGCAGCAGCGGTTCTGCTGGTTGGTGTTGTCGCCTGCTGGCCTCGGACCCACGCGGCGAATTCTTCCGCCACTGCGATCGAGCGTGGCAGGCAGGTCTATCTTTCGGAAGGCTGCATCCACTGCCACTCGCAGTTTGTGAGGCCCGCAACACGGGATGATGAATACTGGGGGCCCTCGCGTTCCAACATGGTTGAAGCGAGGCCGGTGTTGATTGGCAACCGGAGACAAGGGCCTGATCTTTCCACTCTGGCAGTGCGCAGGTCGGCGGCGTGGTTAAAGCAGCACTTCATCGATCCTCGGTTGTTTTCACCCGGGAGCATCATGCCTTCGTATGCCAGCCTGTTTGAGAGTGGCCGAGGAGATGATCTGGTGGCTTATCTGCGGCAGTTGGGAGCAGATGATGCTCCTGCTATCGTGGCGAAGGCCTCGACCTGGCAGCCTGTCGAGAGCCATGCTCCAAGCATGATGGGGAGGGATTTGTTTAACCGACAATGCGCCCTGTGCCACGGTGCCGATGGAACTGGCAACGGGGTCATGGCAGCCAAGCTGGGCAAAGTGCCGGCCAATCTGGTGAAGGGACCCTTCATCTGGTCGCCAGAGTCTGCCGAGCGCGAACTCAAAATTCAGAGGATCATCAAGTTTGGAATCTTTGGAACGGACATGCCAGGGCACGAAACTTTGAATGATGAGCAGGTCATCGAGGTCGCAAAGTTTGTACTGAGCCTCAGATCTTGAGGTTCTAATTGATCAACCTGCTTACGCATTGGCGCGCAGCCAGGTGAAGCTGCGTTCGGCTTCGCCTTTTTGGTAGGCGATTTCGGCGTCTTTTTTGGCGGGGCCTTCGGGGGCTTTGAAGGTGTCGATCTTTTTGCCGCGTTTGGCCATGTCGAGCCAGGCTTGGAACATGGGGGTGTCGCGGTGGTTGGGGAAGATGTTCCAGAACTCGTCTTTCTTCCAGGAGAAGGGGCGGGCGAAGCCGGAGATGGTTTCGACTTGAAGGGGCACGCCGGGGGCGAGCTCGGCGAAGCGTTTGGCGTAGGCTTTGTAATCGACGAGGCCTTCACCGACGGCGGTCCATTGTACGACGGCGCCGTTTTCGTCCTCCCAGAGCATGCTGTCGCGCACGCTGCTGCAGATGGTGAGGGGTCCGAGGGCTTCGAGATGGAGGAGGGGTTCTTCGAGGGCCCAGACGGCGTTGCCGGGGTCGATGTTGGCACCGACGTAGCCTTTGCCGGCGGCTTCAATGAGGGCTTTGAGTTCGTGGGACTGCATGTCGCCAGCGTGATTTTCGACGGCGATCTTGATGCCTTCGCCTTCGGCTTTGGACTGGCAGGCCTTGATGGTTTTGACGACTTCTTCGATGTGCTTCTGGATGCCGCCGTCGGTGCTACGGTCTTTTTGATTGCCGAGGTAGCAGCGTGCGACGGGGGAGCCGAGTGTCTTGGCGATGCGAATGGTGAGGCCGAGATGCTCTTCAGGCGTGCCGTAGATGTCCTTCCAGGTGTTGGAGGTTTTGCAGACGCTGCCAGTGCCGACGTAGAGTTTCAGTCCGGCTCGATCCGCCTGCTCCTTGAGGCTTTTGAGATACGCTTCTTCGAAGTTTTCAAACACATGCAGTTCGGAGATGAACATGGTGTCGAGCTTCAAGGACGCGGCGTAGTCGATGAACTGCGCGGCTTTCCAGCCGGTGGCGCGGACGGCGAAGTGATCGAGGCCGAGGGCGAGTTTGGCGCCTGTGGCAGCCTGGGAAAGGGATGCGGCAGCGGTGGCGGCGAGGGATTGCGCGAGGAAGGAGCGGCGGTTCATGCGGCGCATGCTAGCGGAGGTGCATGGCCTGTCGACAGCGAATCATCAAGCCGGTGAATCAGCGGATGATGAGTTTGACCGCACCCTGACCCTGGCGATCATCGGCGGAGGAGACGAGGATTTGGGCGAGGTGGTGGCCGCTGCGCCATGGGGCACCATTGATGGGCTTGACCTGAAGGAGGTAGGCACCGGTGCCGACGTTGCGGAACGAGGTGATGTTGTTGCTGAAGGGAGCCTGCTGGCCGGGCACTTCAAAGTACTCCATCAGGGTGAAGTGATCCTTGGTCAGATCGGTGACGGGCCAGCCGCTGCTGCTGACGAGCACCAGGATGTTGGCAGGATGGGAGTTGCCGTTGGCGGCAGCACCCGCCGAGGCCTGGGCGGAAATGGTCAGTGCTGTGGCACCCCCGGTGACGGATTTCATGACCACCTTGGCGGCGGGCGGCGGGGGTGGCGCGACGGGATTGGGAGCAGGTGCTGCAAAGACGGGTTTCAAGACGGGCGCAGGCTCGGCTTTTTTGACGGGTGCCGCAGGCGCTGGCTTGGCAGCGGCCTTGGGTTTCACTGCCACGGGTTTCTTTTTGGCTGGCGCTGCCGGTTTCGCCGTCGGCTTCTTTTTCGCTATGGCTGACTTGGAGGAAGTGGCAGGCTTTTTAGCAGGTGCCTTTTTGGGAGCAGGTTTTTTGGCCATAGTGGTTCAAGGGTCAGAATTGTTTCAATTTCTGCGAGGCTAGCAATACTTCGTGCTCTCTGTCGAGATTCCTCTTGGAATAGAGACGCATTTATTATTTTGTCGCACAAATTAAAAACCCTATTTTAAGCGCATCAGAATCTTGGTTTGTTGGGTCGCAGCGCGGGAAAAGTGAGATCGGTGGTTGTTGTACAGGGATCTTCTGCCTATCTCAGTTTACCGGTATCTCTAAAAGCTCTAGTTGATCAAATGAACAGTATTCTCATCATTCTATAATGAGGTGAAAATTCTGAAAATAGAGGATTGCCAACAACACAGTCTCTAGATTATAAGGACTGGTTAGAATTTTATATTTACGGTCTTTCTGTCATGCTTCGGATATTCGGCAGCTCTGCAAATCCGGTTTGTTTATGAACGCGCACCCCACAATTGGATTCCCTTTGTCGCGCCCCTCCCTGCGGTCTTTCCGAAGGGAGCGGATGTTCGTGGAACAATTGTTTGCAGGATTTTCCAGACTGATTGGATTTTCTCAAGTCGGTGGTTGGGCTTGGTTCGGTGCGACCGACGCCACGGATGATCTCATGCCGTGGGGACGTGGCACGTTGGTGCCACGAGAAGGAGCTGGGGGCGGGGGGGATGAGCCGGAACCTGCTGCCCCGGAAGCCACGACGCGAAATCTGCCCTTTTATCATGCGCCGGTGCTGCTGGCGGAGGTCGTTGCCTTGCTGCAGCCCGCCCCAGGTAAGCTTTTTTTCGATGGCACGCTGGGTGGTGGCGGGCATTCGGAGGCATTGCTGCAGCATGGTGCCCGGGTGGTGGCGATGGATCAGGATTTGAATGCCCTGAAGCACGCCACCGAACGCTTGAAGCCTTATGCGGCGCAGTTCTGTGCTTTGCGGGGCAACTTCCGCAACTTTCCGCAGATCGTTGAAGAGACCGGCGTTTCAGGGTTTGACGGCATGCTGGTCGATATTGGCGTGTCGAGCCATCAACTTGATGATGCCGCACGCGGATTTTCATTCATGAGGGACGGCCCGCTGGATTTGCGCATGGACACGGAATCGCCGCGTACTGCCGCAGACCTCGTGAACACTGAAGATGAAGCGGAACTCATGCGCCTGTTCTTTGATTACGGCGAGGAGCCGAATGCGCGCCGCATTGCGCGGGCGATCGTCAAAGCGCGCACTGCGAAGTCCATCCGCACGACATTCGAGCTCGCCGACATCGTTTCCGCCGCAGCGCCGAAGCGTGGCAAGCGCCACCCGGCCACGCTGGTGTTTCAAGCATTGCGCATCGCGGTGAACGATGAACTCGCTGCGCTGCATGATTTTCTGGCCGCAGCACCGCGTTGGTTGAAACCCGGCGGCAGACTGGCGGTCATCTCCTTTCACTCGCTGGAGGATCGCATCGTCAAACAAACGCTGCAGCACCTTGCCGCGCCATTCATCGACCGTCCGGAGTGGCCTGAGGCACGCAAAAATCCGGACTGCGTGCTGAAACTTATCACGCGCAAGCCCGTCCAGGCTACGGCGCAAGAGATCGAACTGAACCCACGTGCGCGCAGCGCGGTGCTGCGCGTCGCCGAACGACTCCCCGCATGAACCCACGCCCGCGCAACCGTTACCGCAACAGCCTTGGTCTGTCCACGATCACGGCCATTTTGATTGTCGTCGCCTCGCTGGCGCTCGTCGGTCTTGGTATCGTCGTGAACAAGAACCGGGTGCGTGCGCTGGGCGAAGAGCAGCGCAAGGTTGAAGCTGAGATGCGCCTGCTGAATGCCGAGATTCTTGCCCTGAACAACCGCATTGAAACGATGCTCACCCGTGACCGTGTGCAGCCGCGCCTCACCAGTTCAGGTACGCTGCTGCGCCCGATCACGAAGCATAGCATTCTTTTCCTCAAACCCCTGCCCGTGCAGCCTGCGAAAGCGGCGGCACCGGCTGCGGACCCGTCTGTCGCTCAAAACATGCCCAAGGCCCCGTGAGTCAACCCCTGCCCAATCAAGTTCAGCTCCGCCGGGACCGCCCGGTGTGCCGCCGCATGCTGCTGCTGCTGTTTGTGCTGCTGGCGGGTTTTTCCCTCGTGACATGGCGTCTCGCCGTCATCCAAATCAAGGAAACATCGCGCCTCGCGGCGCTGGCGGCGAGGAAATATCAGCGTCACATTGATCTGCCCGCGCATCGTGGCGCGATCAAGGATCTGAGTGGTGAATACCTCGCGCATGATGAAGAAGTGCGTGAGCTCTACACGGACTGCACGCATTTGCATGAGGTGATCACGGTGCGGCACCACCTGGCGGCCATTCGCGGGGTGAAGGCCGTCGATTTGCGTGAACAGCTTGGTGAGGCGGACACCCTGGCTGCCTACCATGATCACGTGGCCAAGGTGCTGGCCGGCATCCTGCCGCTGGCAGAACCCGAAATCCGCAGCCAGATTGCCTCGGACAAGCCGGAAATCGTCCTGGCAAAACAAGTGGATGAAGAAACGGCGAAGCAGTGGAAGACCCTGTTTAACGAGAAACACATTTTTGGTCTCTACATGCGTCCTACTGTGGCGCGGCGCTTCCCGGCCCAGGATCGCCTGTCGCTGGTGCTTGGCTTCACTGACACAAGCAACAAAGGGCGTTTCGGCGTCGAAAATCTCATGAATGGCAAGCTCACGGGCATTCCCGGCGAGCAGTTGATCGAGCGTGACAAGACCGGACACGAACTGCCCTCCTACCGCAGTCAGGTCACTGAGCCGCAGCATGGCAGCGACGTGCATCTCACCATTGACATGCAGTTGCAGGACAACGTGGAGGCCATCTGTGAGCGGGCCTGGAAGGCCCATAAAGCCCGTCGGGTAGTCATCGTCGTGACGGAACCCGCCACCGGCACCGTTCTGGCCATGGCGGCGCGTCCACACCGAGATGTGAACAACCCCGATGAGAGCACCTGGACCAACCACGTCATCGCGGCACCCTACGAGCCGGGTTCCATCTTCAAGGTGGTCACCTTGGCGGCGGCGCTGGACAACCGCAAAGTCACCCCCGGAGATATGATCGACTGTGGGAACATGCACTACGAAGACCCGGTGCGGAAGGTCAAGCTCAGTGATGATGAGTCTCTGGGCATGCAGACGGTCAGGGGCGTACTGGTTCATTCCAGCAACATCGGGATGTACAAAATCAGCAAACGTGTTGGACAGGAGATGATGCTCGACTATGCCACAAGGTTTGGATTCGGTTCGCGCACTGGCATCGGTCTGGTCGGCGAAGAAGCCGGCCGCCTGAACACCGGCAAATGGAGCAACACCACCTATTCACGCATGCCAATTGGATATGAAGTCAACGTCACCCCCCTGCAAATGTGCATGGCTTATGGAGCCATTGCCAACGGCGGCGTGCTTATGAAGCCACGCCTCATCGACCGCACGGTGAAACCCAATGGAGAAACCGAAATCACGCCGCCGCAGCCGGTCTGGCAGGCGTGTTCTACGAAAACCGCCGCCACCCTGCGCGATTTCCTCGAGGGAGTCGTGGTCGAAGGCACGGGCAAACGTGCGGCGCTGCCTGACGTTCGTGTCGGTGGCAAAACCGGCACCACCCGGCGCTACGATCCTGAAAAGAAGCGCTACGTGGATGGCACTTACCTCACTTCTTTTGTCGGCATGGCTCCCATCGACAATCCCAAGCTGGTCTGCCTCGTCATGCTGGATGATCCGAAAGCGGAGAGCGCTGCCATGGTTCGAGGCGGTCGCATCGCCGCCCCGATTTTTGCCGAGGTGGTGCGCGAGACGCTCGACCACCTGGCCATTCGCAACGAACGTCCCATCAAAGTGGCGGCGAAAGGAGGTGCGCAATGAAACTGCGTGACCTCATCCCCAATCTCGACAAGCCTGCGGTTTCCGGCAGCCTCGATACGGAAATCACCGGTCTGGCCTACGATTCGCGCAAAATCGGCCCAGGCATCGCTTTCGTCGCCATTCGTGGCACGCATGCGGATGGTCACGCCTTCATCGGCAAGGCGATCGAACTGGGTGCAGCGGCGATCTTCGCCGAACAAGCACCAGCGGATGACTGCACCGTGCCTTGGGTGCATGTTCGCCACTCGCGCATCGCCCTCGCCCAGGCGGCTGCGGCGCTGAACGGGCACCCGGCCAAAGGACTCACCATTGCCGGCGTCACCGGTACCAACGGCAAGACCACCACGGCCTTTTTGCTGCATCATCTGTTCAATGCCGCGCAGATGCGCAGCGGCCTGCTGGGCACGGTGTTTTACGACCTCGGCGACGGAGAGCACGTGCCTGCCACGCATACCACGCCTGAGTCACTCGAAATCCAGGGGCTGCTCGGCAGCATGCGCGACAATGGCTGCCGGGCCTGCGTCATGGAGGTGTCCTCCCACGCGCTGGATCAGGACCGCGTCCATGGCCTGCCGTTTGCGGCCGCCATTTTCACCAACCTCACCCAGGACCATCTCGACTACCATGGAACGATGGAGAAGTACTTCGAGGCCAAGGTGCGGCTGTTTCAAATCACCGCCGATTCTTCGCCGCGTTCGGCCTTGATCATCAATGGGGACGACTCCTGGGGGCGCAAACTCGCCCAGCGTTTCGAACACACCGGTCGTGTCGTCCGCTTCGGCTTCGGTGTGGGTTGTGAGTATCGTGCCATCAACGTTCGTTACGATCTCACCGGGACTACGTTTGAGCTGGAAGCGAAAGGCCGCAGCTTCCTGGTGCGCCTGCCACTCATTGGCGACTTCAATGTTTACAACGCCCTGGGCGCGCTGGCTGCCACGCAGGGGGTCGGATTGAACCTGCGTGAAGCCATCAAGAATCTGCAAAATGCACCCCAGGTACCGGGACGCATGGAGCGGGTGTCCGACAACTCGCGCTTCCAGGTCTTCGTCGATTACGCGCACACGCCAGACGGTCTGGAGAATGCCCTGCGCACCGCGCGCGCGCTGCGCCCGCGCAGGCTTATCACCGTGTTTGGCTGCGGTGGGGACCGGGACCGCACCAAGCGTCCCAAGATGGCTGCCGCCGCTGAAGCGGGCAGTGACATCTGTGTGCTCACTTCCGACAACCCGCGCACCGAAGATCCGCAGCAGATTTTGAACGATGCCAAAGCTGGCTTCGCCCGCCCGCAGAAACACGCCATCATCATGGATCGCCGGGAGGCCATCCAGACGGCGCTGCAAAATGCGTGGGAGGGTGATCTGGTGCTCATTGCCGGCAAAGGACACGAGGACTATCAAGACATTCAGGGCCAGAAACATCCATTCGATGATCGCAAAATCGCCCGCCAGCTTCTCCACCATCTCAAGGCTGACCGTGCTGCCGAGCGCGAAGAAAAAGCCGCTGAACGCGATGCCATGCGTGGTGGCTTTGACCGACCAGACCGATTTGATCGATGATTCCTGTTTCACTCCAGACCCTGGCCCAGTTCGCCGCAGGCACACTGCGTGGCGATGGTGCGTGCCTGGTGACGAACGTGAACACCGACTCGCGCAAAATCACGGCAGGTGAGGTGTTCGTGGCGCTGGTGGGCGACAAGTTTGATGCCCATGATTTCATCCCGCAGGTGGCTGCCGCTGGAGCGGCGGCCGTCGTGGTCAGCCGGATTAATCCAGCCTGGGGCACGCTGCCGTGCGCCGTGATCGAGGTGGGTGACACCCTGCTGGCGCTGCAAAACATGGCGCGTGGTTATCGTGAAAAGTATGCGCCGCTGATCATTGGCCTGACTGGCAGCAACGGCAAGACTTCGACCAAGGACCTCACGGCGGTCATCATGGCGCGCAAATGCCAGACACGCGCGACCGTGGGGAATCTGAACAATCACATCGGCCTGCCGCTGACCTTGCTCGCGCTGCGCGAAGGGGATCAGTGCTGTGTGGCTGAGATGGGTATGAATCATGCCGGGGAAATCAAGGTGCTCACGGACATCGCCAAGCCGGATGCCGGGATCATCACCAACGTCGGCATGGCCCACATCGAGTACCTGGGCACGCAGGACGCGATTGCCTGGGAAAAAGGCACGCTGGCGGCGAATGTGCGTGCTGGCGGCGTGGTGGTGCTGAATGCGAATGACCCCTACAGCGAGGTGATCGCGCGCCACTGCCAGGCCAGTGTCTCGACGGCCGGTGTCGGTTGTGGAGACGTGGCTGCCACAAACCTGCGCGCAGATGCAACAGGTACGACCTTCACGCTCGACTTCGGCGGCGAGAAAGTCGAAACGCGGCTGCCGATTCTTGGCGAGCACATGGTCGGCAATGCGGCGCTGGCTGCCTGCATGGGCTGGCGGCAGGGCATTGCGCCAGCCGAGATCGCGGATGCGCTGAATCAGGCGAAGCTTACCGGCGGGCGGGTGGAACCGAAAGTCGTGGCCGGCATCCAGTTCATTGATGATTCGTACAACGCGAACCCGGACAGCATGATCGCAGGATTGCGCACGCTCAGCACGTTGGGCGGAGCCGGGAGCCGTCGTGTGGCGGTGCTGGGCCGCATGGGTGAGCTGGGGCCGATTGCGGAAACGGAACATCGCCGCGTGGGCGAGTTCGCCGGTTCGCTCAAGCTTGACGCCGTATTCAGTGTCGGCGGTCGTGAAGCCGCATGGATCACCGAAGCGTCGAAGGCGGTGTCGTCCGAACATTTCCCCGATCATGCCGGTTGTGCCGCACGTCTGCGGGAGTGGTTGCGCGAGGGAGACGTGGTGTTGCTCAAAGGCAGCCGCTCCGCGCGCATGGAGCAGGTTCTCACGCATTTTTCCACCTCATGATGTACTGGCTTTACGAACTTAGGGAATGGCTCATCGCTCATCATTGGATCAGCGATGACGCCGCTCTGTACAAGATTCTCAATCTTTTCAAATACCACACGTTCCGTGCCGGGGGTGCCGCGCTGACGGCGTTTACGCTCTCGTTGATGTATGGCGACCGCCTCATCCGCAAACTGATCTCATTGAAGATCGGCCAGCCGATCCGCACCGCCGAGGAAGTGCACAAGCTGCATGAACTGCACGGCAAGAAGGCCGGCACACCGACCATGGGCGGCATTCTCATTCTCTCGGCCATTGTGATCTCAACGCTGATGTGGGCCAAGTGGGACAACGTCATGGTGTGGACGGTCCTGTTCACTACCATCGGTCTCGGCGCACTGGGATTTCGTGATGACTACCTGAAGATCAGCAAGAAAAACTCCAAAGGCGTCAGCGCCCGCACCAAGCTGGTTTGGCAGACATCGGTGGCGGTGGTGGCGGGCCTACTGTTTGCCTATGCGGTGCCAGGAGAAAACGGCATCACGCTGCGCGCCCTCTACATTCCGTTTGTGAAGGATGCGGTGATTGCGGACATGCATCTCTTTGCGGTCGCGTTGTTTGCCATCATCATCGTGGGCGCTTCGAATGCGGTGAACCTCACCGACGGTCTGGACGGCCTCGCCACCGGCTGCTCGATCACCACCTCCCTGGCCTATGCTGCGTTTGGCTACATCTGCGGCAATGCGAAGTACTCCGAGTACCTCGGCGTGGCGCACAACAGCCTGGCCAATGAACTGCCCATCGTGGCGATGGCGATGGCGGGCGCCTGCCTTGGCTTTCTTTGGTTCAATGCGCATCCGGCCAAGATGTTCATGGGAGACACGGGATCGCTGGCGCTGGGCGGCTGCATTGCGGCGCTGGCCATCGGCTGCAAACAGGAGATCGTGCTCGCCCTCGTCGGTGGCGTGTTTGTGATGGAGGCGATGAGCGTCATTCTGCAGGTCTGGAGCTTCAAGAAGCGTGGCAAGCGCATCTTCCGCATGGCTCCGATCCATCATCATTTTGAACTCGGCGGCTGGCACGAAAACCAGGTCATCGTGCGCTTCTGGGTGCTATCCCTGCTCTTCGCCCTGCTCGGTCTCGCCACGCTCAAGCTTCGTTAATACATGCGTTTCGCCTCACAACACTTCGCCATTCTCGGTGCTGGTCGCAGCGGCCTCGGTGCTGCGCGTCTGGCGCGCCTGCATGGCGCGGAAGTGACGATTTTTGATGAGGGTGACAAGGCAAAGCCGGTCGAAGATTTCCGCTGTGTGCTAGGGCAAGCTGCGCGCGATCTCGTGGTCAAGCCGGGCGAGTTCCAGCAGGTCATCATCAGCCCCGGGCTGGACGAGCACTGGCCCTTGCCCACGAAGTTCACGGACGCAGGGGTGCCGCTGGTGGGCGAGACCGAGTTTGCCTTCCATCTGACTGACATGCCGATGGCGGCGATCACCGGTACGAACGGCAAGAGCACCTGCACGGAGCTGATTGCGACGCTGTTCAACGGCTGCGGCATGAAGTCACTGCCCTGCGGCAATCATGGCGTGTCCCTGAGTGAAGTCGTCGCCAGCGGCGTACGTTATGATGTGCTCGCGCTCGAGATTAGCAGCTTCCAGCTTGAAACGATCCGCGACTTCCGTGCGCGGGCCAGCCTGTGGCTCAACTTTGCACCGGATCATCTGGATCGTTATCCGGACATGGAGTCCTACTTTGCCGCGAAAGCCCGCGTCTTTGAAAATGTCACAGCGGACGATGTGGCCATTGTACGTGCAGGTGAAAGCGTGTCGTCAGGCGCAGCGCAGCGCTGGACCTTTTCCGCCTATGGCGCAGAGGCGGGCTACACCTACAGCGCTGGCAGCTTTTACCATTTTGGCGAGGAGATCGGGAGCGCCAGAGGATTGAAACTGCGTGGCAAACACAACATGGAAAACGTGCTTGCCGCTCTGATGACTGGCCGCGTCTTTGGCCTGCAATTCTCCAGCATGTTGAAGGCCATGGAGAGCTATGAGCCGCCACGGCACCGCTGCGAGTTGGTCCGCACTCTGCGCGACCGCGAATACATCAATGACTCCAAGGCGACCAATCTCCATGCGCTGGAAGCCTGCCTGCGCTCGCAGGAGCGCCCGATCGTGCTGATTGCAGGTGGTAAGGACAAAGAACTCGACTACACGCCGCTGCGCGCTGAATTGAATGGTCAGGTGCGCGCGATGGTGCTCATTGGCGAGATCGCGCCGCAGTTGCAGCGTACGTTTGGCGATCTGCTGCCCTGCCAGTGTGCCACCGACATGGCGGACGCGGTGCGTCTGGCCACAGAAGTTTCCCAGGCGGGTGATGCGGTCATCCTCAGTCCCGGCACCTCCTCCTTTGACATGTACACCGGCTATGCCCAGCGCGGGGACGTGTTTCGTGACGCCGTGAACACGCTGAATTGAATTTAAATACCCTTAATTCCGACAATCCTAGACCCCAGGTCCTATGAAGATGAAACCCAAGCCCAAAGAAACCAAGCTGCTGCTCAACCTGATGGATGGTGAGCGGCATCGCCACCGCGTGGCGCTCGTGACGGAAGAGGGTGAGTGGAACCAGCATGAACCGAACTCCGGCATGGCGCGCATGTTCGTCGTCATGCTGCTGATCCACGTCGTCCTGATCGGCGGCATCATCATCTATGATTTCATGGGTGATGACGAAAAGCCGCAGCAGACCGTGACACAGGCGGCGCGCGCCGTGAGCAGCGGCGTCGGGCTGCCAGTGGCCGCACCCGAAGTCATCACTGCCCAGGCGCAGGCGGCGGCTGACACGCAGCAGTTTGACAACTACGAGATGCATTCGGGGGACTCGATCAAGTCCATCGCGGCCAAATTTGGCTCCACCGAAGCGGAGATCACCCGGTTGAACATGATCGACAAAGGCTTGCAGATCGGACCTGGAACCATGCTGCGCGTGCCCAAACAGGCCGTGCCGAATGCGATTCCGGTGAACCCCAAGACGCTGGAGCCAATGAAAGTGGCCGAAGAGGTGCCGAAGGCCATTCCCGTGGTGCGCGACCACCCGCCGTCCACGAAAGTTCCCAGCGAGGCCGTGAAGCCTGACGAAGCGCCCGCAAGCCTGTCGGCCGCCACCATGACGCCCATTTCATTGCTGACGCCGCACGAAGCCCCGCCTGCGACCTCCTCGCTGGTGGCTGCTGCCGACACACCGGCCACCGCCCCCGCGCCTCCGGCCAGAACCGCTGTGCTGCCTCCTCCCACCAATCCGAATGCGGTGGCGCTGCTGACGGAAAACGCCCCCAAGGTGGAACCGAACAAGCCAGCCGCCACAAGGCCCCGGGAGGAGGCAAAGGCCGCCGCCAAGGCGGAAACCAGGCCGTTGGTAAGGCCGAATCCCGTGCCGCCGCCCACCCAGATGCTGAGAAAAATTGCAGAAGCACCTCCGGCACCGAAGAAGGAGAAGACCGAGCCAGCCAAAAAAACGACGGCTGACGCTCCGCCCAAAGCCACGACCAGGACAGTGGCAGCCCACACCCACACGCTTAAATCAGGTGAGACGCTCTACCGGCTCGCAGCCAAGTATGGTGTCTCGGTGGCCGCCATTCAGAAGGTGAACAACATCAAGAACCCCAACTCCATGCGCGATGGGATGAAACTGGTGATCCCTGCGAAGTAACTCCTCGTTTCCGGCTCCATGGCCAAATATTCGATCATCCTGTTCATTCTTGCGGCATTGTCGCTGATCGCACTGGGTATTACCATGCTGGCGAGCACGACGTTTCAGGTCGCGCAGGAGGGCGGGGAGGATTATGTGACCTTGTGGCGGCAGTTGGGCTGGCTGGGAGTGGCGACGGTGCTTTGCGTGTTCATGGCCGTCGTGGATTACAACGTCTGGATGCGCTGGCGCTGGCACATTCTGATCGCCGCCGCCGTGCTGCTGGCCTTGTGCTACGTCCCGATGATTGGCGTGAAGATCAACGGCTCTAAGCGCTGGATCGGCCTGCAGGCCTTTGGCGTGGGCGGGCTTCGGGTGCAGCCGTCCGAATTTGCGAAAATTGCGCTGGTCATCGCCCTGGCGGGCTGGTTTGGGACGCACCAGGCGCTGACGCGCACGTTTTGGCGCGGTTTCGTGCTGCCGGGTTTGATCCTGCTGGGCGTCGTGGCCCTGATCGGCTGTGAATTTGACCTTGGCAGCGCCTTGCTGGCCTCCACGGTGGGCCTCGGTGTGATGTTTGTGGCGGGCACCAAGATGCGCTATCTGGCGATCATCGTCGTCCTCTGCGGCGGCGGCCTCGCGGCGGGGATCAAGTTCCTGCCGAACCGGTTTGAGCGCATCATGGTCACCTTTGACCTCGAAAACCACAAGGAGGACCTGGGACTGCAGCAGTGGGTGTCCAAGCTGGCGTTTGGCTCCGGCGGGATGGAAGGTCGCGGCCTGGGAGAGGGGCGCATGAAGCTCTCCTACCTGCCCGAAGCCCATACCGACTTCATTTTTCCGATGGTCGGGGAGGAGCTGGGCCTGCGCGGAACGGCGGCCGTGGTCCTGGCGTTTGCGATCTTGGTGATGGCCGGAATGGTCGTTTCCTCCTATGCCCCGAACCGGTTTGGCAAGCTTTTGGGCGCCGGACTGACTTTTTTGCTGGGAATGGAAGCGCTCTTGAACATGGGCGTGACCACTGCTTTGCTGCCGAACAAGGGTTTGCCGCTGCCTTTCGTAAGTTACGGAGGGTCCAGTCTCGTCGCCGCGATGGTCGCGGTGGGCATCCTGATCAACATCCACCGCCAGGGCGTCCATCTGACCTGGGATCAGCTCCCCGTGATCCGCAGAAAGCGCCGCTGGACTCCACAGCTTTAGCCTTTTGAATCTTAGTGAAACAGAAAAATTCGAAGTCCATCCACGTGCTAATCGCGTGTGGTGGCACCGGGGGGCATTTGTTCCCTGGCATTGCCATCGGTGAGGTTCTTACCTCTCGTGGTCACGAGGTGACCTTGCTCATCAGCGAAAAGAAGATCGACACCCTGGCCGCCTCCGGGCATCCGGAGCTGCGGTTCGAGAAAATGCCGTTTCTCGCCATGCCGAAACCCTGGTCGCCCAAGATGTTTGGCTTTCTCAAGGGCCTCTGGCAGGGCACGAAGGCCTGCCGGAAGATCATCCGCGATCACGAGGTGGATGTGGTGCTCGGCATGGGCGGATTCACGTCCTTTGCCCCGTTGTATGCCGGGCGCAAAGAAGGCTGCACCACGCTCATTCACGAAAGCAACGCCATTCCTGGAAAGGCAAACCGGCTGAATGCCCGATACAGCGATATCGTGCTTTGCGGCCTCGAAGCCTGCAAGGAGCACTTCCCGAAGCATGAGGATGTGCGCGTCGTCGGTACACCGATCCGCAGCGGCATGCGCAAGCCGAACAGCGACGACCCGCGAGCTTTCTTCAAACTGGACAAAGACAAGCGCACGCTGCTCGTCATGGGCGGCAGCCAGGGCGCACGGGGTTTGAATCGTGCCGTGGGCATGGCGCTCGAAGAGTTTGAAAAAATGGGCATCCAGGTGCTGCACATCGCCGGACCGACCGACTATGAAGAGGTGCGGGATGTGTATGCGAAGATTCCGATGCTGAAGCAGCACGTGGCGGCATTCTGCCACCGCATGGATCTGGCCTACCGCGTGGCGGATCTGGCGATTGCGCGTTCGGGGGCCTCCTCGATGTCGGAGCTGGCCTACTTTGGGGTGCCGAGCCTGCTGGTGCCGTATCCGCATGCCGCGGAGGATCATCAGACGCGCAATGCGGAGATTTTCGACAAGGCTGGAGCGGCAAGACTGATGCGTGAAAGCGATCTGAATGCCGATACCCTGGCCGACGCCGTGCGTGAGATCTTCAATGACCCGCGCAAGGCCGGCGAGATGAAAAAGGCGGCGCAGAAGCTCGCCGTGAAGAATTCGGCGGAGAAGATTGCGGATCTGCTGGTGAAGACGGCGGAGGGGTGAGGGTGCTTATTGGGTCACAGCCGCGCTCCACTCGTCGAGCTTTTGCTTCAGCACCTCTTTGGACGGCAGGTAGAGTTGATACTCCCTGGTGTGGATGTTCGTGTCTTTGGGCAGGGTGAGTTCGACGACGGTCTTTTTGGCGGACTTGCAGAGGAGGAGGCCGATGGTGGGGTTCTCATCTGGGAACTTCACCTCGCGGTCGTAGTAGTTGACGTACATTTGCATCTGCCCAAGGTCTTGATGCGTGAGCTTGTCGAGCTTGAGGTCAATGATGACGTAGCAGCGGAGGAGGCGGTTGTAGAAAACGAGATCGACGAAGTAGTGGTCTTCATCAAATGTGAAGCGCTTTTGGCGGGCCTCGAAGAGGAAGCCCTTGCCGAGTTCGAGCAGAAAGTGTTCGAGGCGGTCGATGATGGCCTGCTCCATGTCGTTCTCCGAGTAGCTGGCCTTGTCATCCAGTCCGAGGAATTCGAGCACAAGCGGCTCCTTCAGCAGATCCTCAGGCCGGACGATAACCTGCCCTTCACGGGCGAGCTTGCGGATGCCTTCTTTGTCCCGACTGAGCGCTAGGCGTTCGTAGAGGCATGAGGCTTTCTGGCGCTTGAGCTCGGGGACTGACCAGCCGGCATTGGTGGCTTCGATTTCGTAGAAGCTGCGTTCGTCGGGGTCTTTGACGGAGAGGAGTAGAACGTAATGGGACCAACTGAGTGTGAAGGGAGATTTGCCAGAAGGCGTCTGGCGAATTTCCAAAGAAGCCAATTTTCCAACAGGTTGTTGGAAAATTGAAGGGGTGGCCAATTGCTCAGAAGGCTGCTGGGCAATCTGCCGTCGAGCAATTTGCCAGAAGGCTTCTGGCAAATTTGGGGAAGCTTCTCCTGCCACTCGATGAAGAAGTTCCGCATTGACTGAAGATTCGACCGCGAAAAGCCACGCCCAAACTCCTCCGTCAATCTTGCTGACAGCTCCTTGAGCAACTCCGCACCCTACGCCGCACGCTTCGCTCCCTTCTGCTCATGCTCGACGATGCGGCGGCCAATTTCGAAGTTGGTCATCACCTGGAAGGTGTCCACGACGGTGGACACGCCGCGGCGGGCGCTCTGGATGAGCTGCCGGACTTCGGTGAAAAGGGGCGAGATGCCGTCGGCCTTCGCTTTTTCATGATGACTTCTCCAGACAGAGGCTACTGAGGTTGAGAATTTCCGTCCAGTGCGGAATGCAGCCGGTGTAGTACATGACTGATTTTGTCAATTTCTGCCCCTGAGTGGCTCCATGCATGATCCGTGTTTGAAACACGGGGCGGAGTCGTTATGTATAGGCCCCTCAAAATTCCAACCTGACCCTTTATGAATCTGACACGAACAGCCTACGGCACCTGGAGCGGCGGACGCTTCATGCACTATGGAGAACAACTCTCCGAGGAGCATTACAAGCAGCTCATGCGCGATTCGTTTGAAAAAGGCGTTCGCACCTTTGTCACGGCGGATGTGTATGGCGTGGGGCGTGCGGACTCACTGCTTGGCGAGGCGCTGAAGGGCATCCCGCGTGAGGAATACTGCCTTGTCGGCATCGTGGGCCATGACATTTATGAGGGCATCCGCCAGGGGTCACGGGGCTACCCGCGGTTCACCGATCCGACGCTGCGCGGGCCGGAGAAGTATTATGATTACCTGAAGATGGCGACGGAGAAGAGCCTGGAGCGCTGCCAGACCTCCAAGTTCGACCTGCTCATGCTGCACAATCCAGACAGCATCAGCTATACCAGCGAAAAAGTGTGGGATGCGTTCACGGCGCTCAAAACAGAAGGCCTGACGGATCGTCTTGGCATCGCGCCCGGACCGGCGAACGGGTTCACCCTCGACATGATCGAGTGCTTTGAGCGTTTCGGCGACCGCATGGACTGGGCGATGATCATTCTGAACCCCTTTGAGCCCTGGCCCGGCCAGCATGTGCTGGGAGCGGCGGCCAAGAACAACGTCGATATCCTGGCCCGTGTGGTCGATTACGGCGGTTTGTTCCATGATGATGTGAAACCGGGCCACAAATTCCGTGATGGCGACCACCGTACGCACCGCCCCGATGGTTGGATTGAGCACGGGGTTGAGAAGCTGGAGAAAGTACGGCCGATCGCCGAGAAGCATGGTTTGTCCATGCTCCAGCTCGCCTGTCTGTGGACCTTGGGCAACACGGCGGTGAAGAGCGTGGTGCCCACCCTCATTCAGGAGCACGGCGAAGGTGCCCGCACGATTGAGAGCAAGCTAGACGATCTTGCCGCACTGCCCGCGCAGTGCCTGTCCGCCGAGGAGATTGAAACGATCCGTCAGATCGGTGACAACACCGGCTGCATGGCGCTCAAGGGAGCCAGCCATCGCCACGAAGGCCAGGAACCGCGTGCCGATGAATGGCCGCTGCGCCCTGATCTGCTGGACCTCGCCACGCGGTGGAGTTTGGGAACGAGCTGGTAGTGCATTTGCATGTTGCCGGTTCCGCGACGAAAGAGTCACCCAAATTCATGATTGAGGCAGACTTCATCATCGTCGGAACCGGGGCAGGCGGACTGGTCTCGGCTTTGCATGCCGCTGAGCATGGCAAGGTGGTAATGATCACGAAGCGCGGCGCGCTGGACTCCAACTCGAACTGGGCGCAGGGCGGCATCGCCTGCGTGACGGCGGAGAACGACTCCATCGAGAAGCATGTGAGCGACACCCTCATCGCCGGGGCGGGTTTGTGCAAAGAGGCTGCGGTGCGCACCATCGTGAGTGAAGGCCCCGCGCGTATCGCCGATCTGGTGAAGTGGGGCGTGCATTTTGATCAACGCGAGGCGGTGAACGGGCACCTGGAGTTTGACCTGACCCGGGAAGGCGGGCATACCGCCCGCCGTGTGCTGCATGCGGCGGATGCCACCGGAAGGGAGATCACCGAGAAGCTGCTCGCCACCGTGCGTGCCAATCCGAACATCACGATCTACGAAAACCATTACGCCATCGACATTCTGACGACAGCCAAGCTCGGTCTGGTTTCTGAAGACCGTGTGCTGGGACTGTATGTGCTCGATGAGACCAGCGGCGATGTGCACACTTTCCGCTCGGATCGTGTGATCCTCGCCACGGGAGGCTGTGGGCGAGTTTACTTGTACACCACCAATCCCCGCGTCGCGACGGGTGACGGTGTGGCGATGGCCTGGCGTGCTGGTGCCACCATTTCGGACATGGAATTCATCCAGTTCCATCCGACCTGCCTGTACCATCCACAGAATCGCTCCTTTCTCATCAGCGAGGCTTTGCGGGGTGAAGGCGCACGCTTGATCGGCAAAGACGGGCAGGAGTTCATGCAGCGGTATGATCCGCGTGGCTCGCTGGCACCACGCGACATCGTGGCACGGGCGATCGACCATGAGATCAAGAAGACTGGCGGCCCCTGTGTCTATCTCGACATCAGCCACCGGACGCCGGAGTTCATTGCCAGTCACTTTCCGAACATTCAGAAAGCCTGCCTGGATGTCGGCATCGACATCACGAAAGAGCCCATTCCCGTCGTGCCTGCCGCGCATTATCAATGCGGTGGCGTGCTGACCGATGTGAACGGGGCCACGAGCATCCGGGGGCTTTGCGCAGTGGGTGAGGTGGGCTGCACCGGGCTGCATGGGGCGAACCGTTTGGCGAGCAATTCACTGCTCGAATGCTGCGTCACCGCGCAGCGTGCGGTGGCGTATTTGATCAAAAAGATCCCGCAGGGAAAAATTGCCGAGCAAGGCTATGAACTGCGCCCCTGGGAGACCAGCGGGGTCGTGGAAAACGACGAACTCGTCGTCATCTACCACAACTGGGACGAAATCCGGCGTTTGATGTGGGACTACGTCTCCATCGTGCGCACCAACAAGCGCCTGCAGCGAGCTGCGGCGCGCCTGCGCAATCTCAAACGTGAGGTGCAGGAGTTCTACTGGAACAACCACGTCACCAGCGAAATCCTGGAACTGCGCAACCTGGTCGAAACCGCCTCCCTCATCGTCGAGTGCGCCATTCGCCGACACGAAAGCCGCGGGCTGCACTACACGCTGGACTTCCCGCGCACGGACGACACGCGACCGCCGCAGGACTCGACCTTGCGCCGTTATTGAGTTGATGGTCAATGCTTCCGCAGGGGCTTGAGCAAGGGCAAAGCGGAGTTTTGAACAGCGCAGATGCTGTTTGTGTCCATGATTGAGCACAGTTGTTTGGTGGAACGAGCTTGATTTTCCCCGCCAGGCCGCTGGGGCTAACGTGGTGAATTGCAGATTGCGGTTTGCCATGGTAAGCTGCTACATTTCTGTCCAACCGCCCCCCATGTTCGCCGAACGCTCTCTTAGCTCCTTCGTCGTCGTCGCATTTCTTGCGGCGGCAGTGTCGGCGTTGGGTCAGGGGGCTTCCACCGTTTCCGCCACAGGTGCTGCCGCTGCCTTGAAAAAAGCCGGCGCAGCTCCGGCACCTGCCAAAAGCAAATCTGCCGCCCCTGCGTCCGCGAAACCGGCGGCTCAACCGCCGCCGCCCCGCAACGTTTCGGCCGCACTGCCCAATTTCACTTCGTCTTCGATGCCGCATCTGGGTTACGCACGTTACCCATGGAAGGTGGACATCGTCGCCACAGTGTTCTGGGTGGGTGAGGAGCCGACGGAGAACAATCCCACGCCCAACGACAAAAGCTCCTGGGACACGCAGTGGATGCAAAACTACGGCGGCTACGACGACCCCGACCCCAGCAAGCGGAAGGACAATTTCACTCCGGTTGGGTTCACGCCCAAGCAGAATCCCTTCTATGTGGCGCTGCCTTACAATGATGTGATCGATTTCGACTCCCACAAGCCAGAGGCGTCCAAGGTCATCCCATGGTTCAAGCAGCGCTTTGTGCGCTCCGGCAAAACGGTGCTGAAAGGCCAGTGGATCGCCATTCGCTACGGCAACCGTGTCTGCTACGCGCAGTGGGAGGACTGCGGACCCTTTGTGACGGATGACCATGAGTATGTCTTTGGCAATTCACGCCCCAAGAACACGAGCAATCGTGGTGCGGGTCTCGACATCTCGCCCGCCGTGCGCGACTACCTTGGCATCTCCAGCAGCGGTCGCTGTGACTGGCGCTTTGTGGACGTGAGCGAAGTCCCTGCCGGGCCCTGGCGCAGCCTCGGCAGCAACAACCACTTCGTCACCCAGCAGAAGGCAGAAAAGGCGCGAGAACACACGGAAATCTCCTCCCGCCTCGAAGAGCTCCGCCGCATGCGCGACGCCTACTTTCAGCAGAACGGCACCGGTGCGGTGCGGTGATCTTTGATCCGAAGTATCTGGGGTGATACGAGTGGATGTAACGCTCGTGCTGGCATCGCTACGCGATGCGGGTGCGTGGGTGGGTGATGTGGGCGTGTTCGAGGGGTGTCGCTTCAACCCCTCGCTGCCGGCTGGGATGGCTCCGCCATCGTTGGAACGACTTATGGTGGCGGGCTTTGAAAATCGAGATGGCCGTTCGTGAACACATAGGGCAGTGAGGCCCCGGCCTTGGTGCTGAGTTGCGCGGCGGGTTTCGCCTCGATGGAGCGTCCCGGACCGGCCTGGGGCTGGCTGGTACAATCCTGGACATAGAGGGTGGCATTCAGTGGTGATGGGACCGGCAGCTTTTCCTCAGGGACGTCGAAGGTGCATTTTTCAAAGACACAGTTCTTGGTGGCAAGGGCAAAGCTCTCGGGCACGTGGCAGTTGATGAAGCGGCAGTTTTGGATGCTGAGCCATTCCCTGGATGCTTCGGCGGCGGCGTCCTCTTTGAACCCGATGGGGACCAGATGGATGTTGATCAGGGTGCAGGAGTCGAGCTTCATGCCCACATCCAGGAGCTTCCATCCCCGCATGAATGAGCCGGAAAGCACGCAGTTGGTGAACTGCCATTTGGTGCTGAAAAACGGCACGAACCAGGGGCCTTCCTTGGCGAACACGCAATCCTGAAAGACACTGTCATGCGCTGAGAAGCTGCCACCGAGGTCGGCGGTGATTTTTACATCGCGGAAATGTCCGCCGGCAGCCTGCCAGGAACCTTCGCGCAAGTGGAAGCGCACGTTGTCCATGCGCATGCCGGGCAGGCTCGTCACATCCCCGCGTTGTTCGTCGTTTTGCGCCGAGGGGTTGTTGCTGCCTGGTGCGCCGATGTCGATGCGGCGCAGTGGATGATACGTGCCTGCGGGAATCGTGTGCCGACCGGTCCACTCCGCTTTGTTGAGCAGCAGTTCGCGCATGGCGGGAGTGCTGGCGACCTGGTCTTCGAGGGTTTTGAGGTCCAGCACCTTTACCTTGGCGGATTTGATGGTGACGAGGTGGCTCAGGGGAAAAATCTCCAGTGGTTGGTCCACCTTGGAGTAGTCGCCAAAGTTCATGTAGCGTCGTTTGCCATCGACACTAATGCTCTGCATGTGCGGCAGAATGCGCCACTGGATGGTGACAAAGGTGTCCTCCGGAATGTGACCTTTGCCGGGCGCATGGTGGCCGCCGCCGGGATCGTTGTCGATGCGCAGTTCGCCTGGGCGCAGCTCCCAGTTGAAAATGACTTGTTTGGCGGTGTAGGCCAGCCGCAGGTTATCTTTCTGGGTTTTTGCCACGATGGTGAACTCCACTGGTGGCGTGAACGTCTCAGCCGAGATGAAGCGTTCGTTTTTTTGCAGCACCCGTTCCTTTCCTTCCGGCAGGAGTTCCTTGGCCTCATTGAGCAACGCGGCGCGTTCACGAGGGAGCCTGGCGATCTGTTCACCGGCGAGTCTGGCGTCGTCCTCCCGTGCGGCCTTGGTCCACTCCACCTGCTCAGCCTTCAGCACATTTTCATATTTCAGGAAAAGCGAGTTGAGGCTGTTGTTTCGGGCGATCTCGATGGGGCGCAGGCTGGTGCGGTAGGTGGAGCGCAGTGTTTTCAAGGAAGCAGGCAGTTCTGCAGCGTCTTCGGCAGGCAGCGGGCTTTGGCTGGCAATGAGCTTCTTTTCTTCCTGGAGGGCGTGCGCCTCCGGCAGATGTGCCGCCGCCGTGGCGGCTGCAAGCGCACGATCCAGAGCGGCAAGGTACTTGGTGTTCAAGTCATCGAGCGGGGTGCGATACACCGCCAGCAGATCACGCTCCAGCGCCACACGGAAGCTGGCATCCAGCTCGCGCAGACGTTTCGCGCCCGCGCTTTCGGCCATTGGCTGTGGCGGCTTGGCAGGTTTCGGTCTCGGCGGCTTGGCATCCCATTCGAGGACGAAGGCACGTTCGCCATTGTCACCGCCCAGACCCCAAACCACTTTATCCGTCGATCGGTTGGTGATTTTCAGAATGAAATTTTTCTCTGGTTCAGATGCGGGGTCAGTGCCAGCCTCCCACTGTAGGAAATCAAACGGCTCGCCGGTGAGCCACTTCCAAACACCCTTTTCGCGCACGCCACCCATGGTGGCCATTTCGTGTGGAACCTGTTTTAAGTAGGGCGGCAGGGCACGATTCATCCAGTCCTGTTCAGCCTGACTGTTGATGGTGGCCAGATGCGCACCGAGAGTTTGGGCGTGCTTTTGAGCACTGGCCTGGTTCATGCCTTCGCCAACGACCTGAGCTACAACCTGATAGTGATGCCCGCCGTGACTCAGCACTGGGAATGTGGACAAGGGGCTGCCCCTGGGGGCAATGCGTTCGCCTGGGATGCCGACTGTTCTCGGTGCTGGCTGGACCGCAGGGGGGGAGCTGACAGACTCCTGCTTGGCGGGCTCGGACTGAGTGACTTCGGGCGGGGGCGATGGATGGGATGTTCCGCCAAGCTGTGTGAGCAGGAGAGCCGCTCCGCCAAGCACGATCACGGCGGCGGCAATCATGCCCCATGGGGTGCCAGACGGTGGCGGGGGAGGAGGGGGCTGGCGTGGCTGCATGCCGCCTGCGGGAGCCTGCCGGGCTGGTTTTGCCTTGGCGACCGGTACCGTGAGGATCTGGTCGAGATCTCGCCGGATTTCACGAGAGGTCTGATAGCGCCTGGCCACATCCTGCTCCATCGCTTTGCAAACGATGGCATCGTAGCGTGTGTCACATCCGATGACCTCGCTGGGCATTGAGAAAGTGCCGCGCGGGATTCTTCCTGTGAGCATGTTATAGAGCATGACGCCAACGGCATAGAGGTCGGCGCGGCCATCCACTTGCATGCCGACGATGAGCACCTCGGGTGCCACGAAGTCCGGCGTGCCCAGCGTGGTGCCTTCCTCGGTCACGCTTTCGCTCTGTCCTGGGTCTTGCATGCGGGCCAGGCCGAAGTCGGCCACCTTCACGGCTCCTTCCATGTTGATCAAAATATTCGCCGGTTTGATGTCGCGGTGAACGACGCCGTGCTCGTGAGCGTAGGCCAGAGCATCGCAGACATGGGCGGTGATCGCCAGGGCGTGTTCCACCGGCAGTTTGCCCTGCGCCTTGATCATCTTGAACACGTCCGTGCCGTCGATGTATTCCATGACGATGTAGAGCAGCCCATCGCGGGTCTCACCAAAATCGTACACGGACACGATGGCGGGATGGTTCATCCTGGCCATCGTGCGCGCTTCGTTTTTGAAGTTTTCGATGTAATCGGCCTCGTCTTCCGCCACCTGGGGTGGCAGCACCTTGATGGCCACGAGCCGGTCCAGAGAAGTCTGCCGCGCTTTGTATACCGCGCCCATGCCACCGCAACCGATCATCTCCCATTGATCATACTGGGGCAGCATGGCCTGCAGATACTCGGGTGCGGGCGGCGTCCACCGCTGTTGAGATTCCTCATTCATGGCCTTTAAAAACACTCATTAGCGGCGGATCGTAGCGGTCCACTTCGAAAATAGGAACCGGAAAATCAAACCAGTCCGCGGCGCACCAGCGATTCCTCCATCGCGCGGTCGATCAGCATCACGGCGAGTGATTGGGTGGCGTCATCCAGGAGCTGGGTGGCGGCTTTGAGGGCCTTGGCGTCATGATCAGTGGCATCGAGCAAAGCGCGCACTGCGGCGGCCTGGCTGACCACGGCAGATTTCTCTTCAGCGCTGATGGCATCACCGAGCTGATCAAGCGCGGCATCGACGGCAGGCAGCAGTTCCTCGGCCTTGAGCTTGGCTTCCGTCCAGATGCGTTCGTTCATGTCTTCGAAGGCAAAATCAACGCTCTCGGCGATCATCTGCTCCACGCGCTCGTCAGCCACATCCACGGCAGTGCCGCTGATTTCCAGCGTGGTGTCCTGATTCGTGGCGGTGTCGCGCGCCAGTACGTGCAGGATGCCGTCAGCGTCGATGCTGAACTGTACGCCAACGCGGGCGCTGCCTTTGGGGCCGGGAGGGAAGGGGACTTCGATGCGGCCCAACTCCCAGTTGTCCTTCGCGAGTTCGCGCTCGCCCTGAAGGATGCGGATGAGCATGCTGTCCTGATTGGACACGGCATTGGTGAACATTTCGCCGGCCTTGGCGGGAATCGTTGTGTTGCGTGGGATGATGATGTTCATCAACCCGCCGAAGGTTTCGATGCCTAGCGAAAGCGGAGTGACATCGAGCAGCAGCACTTGGCGCAAACTGCCGCCCAAAATGCCCGCCTGAATCGTGGCCCCGAGGGCAATGGCTTCGTCCGGGTTCTGCGAAGTGTTGGGTTCGCGGCCGAAGATTTCGCGGACGTAGTCGCGCACCAGAGGCATGCGGGTGCTGCCACCGACGAGGATGACTTCATCCAGTTCCTCGGCTTTGACGCCAGCATCGCTCAACGCTCGCAGGCAGTGAATGCGCGTGCGCTCGATCCATGGGCGGGCGATTTTTTCGAGATCGGCGCGGGTGACTTCCAGACCGTTGAATGAGGCTGCGTCATCAACTGAGAGCCTCTTTTTGACAGACTCCGCCGCTTCGAGCACGCGGATGTCATGAGATGGCAGGTTCAATTTCTGCGCGATGTATTCGGCGAGCAGGCGGTCAATGTCGTCGCCACCGAGCTGGGTGTCTCCTGCGGTGGAGAGCACCTGGAAAGTGCCGTCATGCATTTCGAGTACGGAGATGTCGAAGGTGCCGCCGCCGAGGTCATAGACGGCGATTTTTTGATGCTCGGTGAGTTTGTCCAGCCCGTAGGCGAGTGCGGCGGCGGTGGGCTCGCTCAGGATGCGCAGCACATCGAGTCCGGCGAGTTCACCGGCGCGCTTGGTGGCGTTGCGCTGGGCGTCGTTGAAATACGCCGGCACGGTGATGACCGCCTGCGACACGGACTGCTCCAGCGCGCGCTCTGCGACGGCTTTGAGGTGCTTCAAGATTTCCGCTGAAACTTCGACCGGGGAGGTGTGCAGTTCGCTGAGAGAATAGGGTGGCGTCCATCCCGCCTCGCCGGGGCGTCGGCCAATGAGGCGCTTCACCGAGGTGATCGTGCGCGTGGGATGCAGCGCGCGCTGGCGCAAGGCCACGCCTCCGACAGCGATACTGCCATCTTGTGAAATGCACACGGCGCTGGGGGTGCTGCGGCTGCCATGCTCATCGGCCAGCAGGATGGGGAAGCCGCTGTCCACGACGCCGACGAGGGAGTTGGTGGTGCCGAGATCGATGCCGAGGATGGGGGAGTTTGGATTCAACGTTTCGAGAGGTTCACACGGGGGGGCTTGCTAAACACTGCGCTTTGGTCAAAATCAAATCATGGAATCACTGACCACAGGCCTGACCACGAAAACTCATCTCACCGGAGCGCAGATTGCCGAGGCTGCGGCGCAATTGGTCGATCCCGAAGTGACGGCGGCGGACAAGGCGAGCTTTTTGCGCGCCCTGGCGAAGAAGGGCGAGACGCCGGCGGAGATCGCGCAGTTTGTGCAGGAGTTTTTGAAGCTGGCGGTCGATCCAGGCCTTGATCGCGCCAAGCTGCCGGGTCCGATGCTGGATGTCGTGGGCACCGGCGGGGATCAACTGCATTTGTTCAACGTATCGAGTACCACGATGTTCATCCTGGCTGCAGGCGGGGTGTGCGTGACGAAGCATGGCAACCGTGGCATCACCTCCAAAGCGGGCGGGGCGGACGTGCTGGAGGCGCTGGGCATCAAGATTGATCTGCCGAAGGAACGAGTCGTCGCGGGCCTGGAGAAAACCGGGCTCGGTTTCTTTTTCGCGCCGCTGTATCACCCTGCGTTCAAGGCGGTGGCGGAGGCGCGCAAGCTGCTCGCTGCCGAGGGCCAACGTTCGATTTTCAATGTGCTCGGGCCGTTGCTGAACCCTGGGCGTCCGGACTATCAGCTCATTGGTGTGTTTGATCGCAAGCTGACGCGGGCTTTTGGCGAGATCCTGGTGCAGCTCAGTCGCAAAGGTGCCTGGGTGGTGCATGGCACTGCCGGAGCCGGGCAGGGGATGGACGAACTCTCCACACTCGGAATGAATGATGTCTGCCAGCTCGTGGACGGAAAGCTCAGCGAGACCCGGATTGATCCCAAAAGTCTCGGCTATGGCAAGGCCACGCTCGAAGAGTTGGTGGGCGGTGATGCCATGGGGAACGCCCTGATCCTCGAAGGTGTGCTGGCAGGGACGATCAAAGGTGCCAAACGTGACATCGCGGTGCTGAACGCTGCGGCGGGATTTGTGATCACCGGCAAAGCGGCGGATCTGCCGACGGGCCGTGATCTGGCCGAGGAACTGCTGGACCGTGGCGCGGCGCATGCCCGGCTGCGTGCGATGCAGGATCTGATTTGATCTGAGCCAAGGTCATTTTCCCGCAAGACAGGGACGCGGAAGATGTTAAGATGTCCTGATTATTCAATGCTCTCGCTCATGATCCACCCCAGCGAAGTGCTCCAGCACGCCCAAAAGGTGCCCTCCAGCATGTGGGCCACCATCGCTATTGTCGGCTTCATCGCGTTCACCGCAGGGCTGGCGTTTGCCCGAGGGGTGGTGCAGCAGTTGGTGGGGGTGGTCACGCTGGCGGTGTCGGTGTGGGCGGCGTGGTATGTGTTCATGCACCGCGTGCAGATTTTTGGTGCCGCAGGCATGCAGATCACGACAAACCGACTCATGGGTTTGTCCCTGGCGGCCGGGCTGCTGACGTTCTTTTTGTGCAAGATGGGGACGTACTTCCTGGCGGCCTTTGGCCTAATGCGGATGCTGAGCGGACTGACGGGCTGGAAGGGGCTGATCGTCAGCATCATTCCCTCCGGTGGGATGCTCTGGCTTGGCAGCATGGTGCTGCGTGTGGTGGGCAGCTTGTACGGCATGGAGAACGCCGCAGAGATCGTCAAACAAGGCGGCGCGATCGAGAGTCAGGCCAAGTCTGTTTTCTACAGCCTGAGCCAGCGCATCGACAACAGCTTCATCGGCGGTCTGGCCAAAAAGCTGGATCCCTACGACATCAAGCCCACGGCCAACCTGGCCCGTCTGCTGATTCTCTGGCCCGAGGGCACCATGTGGCAGCGCCTGGCGGCGCAAAACCCCAAAGTCGCCAACGCGCTGAACCATCCGCTCATTGCCCAGCTCGGCTACGATCCTGATGTGCGGAAGGCCATTGCCAGCAAGGACTTCGCCGGGCTGATGCAGATGCCCAAGATTGAGAGAGTGGCCAACCACCCCGACCTGCAGCCCGTGCTGAGCGACCTGTCGCTGGAGCAGGCGATGGATTCCGAGGCGCCGCCACCGCAGCCGGTGAGGTTGAATTGAGGTGAATGAAGGGAGTGGATGGGTGGCGAGTAAAAAACTGCCAACGCCACGTTGCCCAAGTCGTGGCTCTCGCTTTCATCCTCCGGCACTCGCCCTTTTCCTTTTCGCATGTCCAAATACATCCTCACCATCGGCCTTGAAGTTCACGCGCAGCTCACGACGCGCAGCAAGATGTTCTGTGCCTGCCCGGTCGAGTATGGAGCGGAGCCGAACACGCATACCTGCCCCACCTGCCTGGGGCTGCCAGGAGCGCTGCCGGTGCTGAACCAGGCCGCCATTGAGAAGACCATCCTCACCGGATTGATGCTGGGCTGCACCACGCCACCGGTGGTGAACTGGGACCGCAAAAACTATTTCTACCCGGACATGCCGAAGAACTACCAGATCACGCAGATGCCCTTCCCGCTCTGCCTGGGTGGTGGCGTGCCGCTGTATGAACTGGCGTATCCGAAGGATGCGCAGAAGAGCATCGCCAATCCCGGCAAGGTCGTGAAGCTCACGCGCATCCATCTGGAGGAGGATGTGGGCAAGTCCACGCACTACGACAAGTTCTCCACGCTCGACTTCAATCGCGCAGGCACACCGCTGATGGAAATCGTCAGCGAGCCGGACATCGACAGCGCGGAGGAGGCCTTCGCCTACCTCACCAGCCTGCGGCAGATCCTGATCTATGGCGGCGTCAGCGATGCCGATATGGAGAAGGGCAATCTGCGCTGTGACGTGAACATTTCCCTGCGCCCTGAAGGACAGAAGGAACTGGGCACCAAGATCGAGCTGAAGAACATCAACTCGATGTCCGCCATTCGCCGCGCGATCAAGTTTGAGACCGAGCGCCAGGCCGACTGCTTGGATCGCGGTGAGAAACTGGTGCAGAGCACACTCCGCTGGGATGATGATCGGGGTGAGACCACGCTGATGCGCAGCAAGGAGGACGCGCATGACTACCGGTACTTCCCCGACCCGGATCTGCTGCCTGTGCGCACGGCGGATCTCGTGGCCAAGATGAGGTCGCAGGTGCCTGAACTGCCGCATGAAAAACGTGCGCGGTTTGAAAAGGACTACGGGTGCAGCGCCTATGATGCAGGCGTGCTCGCGAGCGAGAAGGAACTTGCGGCGTGGTATGAGACCGCTGTGGCTGCTGACACGAAGGTGCCAGCCAAAAAGATAGCGAACTGGGTGATCAATGATCTGCTGGGTGCTCTCAATGACCGCTCGCTGAGCCTGGCTGAATGCCCGGTGAAGCCGGAGGCGCTGAGTGCGCTGGTCGCGACCATCGAAGCCGGTAAAATTTCCAACAACCAGGGCAAGGAAGTGTTCACGGAGATGTTTGAAAGCGGCAAACCTGCTGCGGAAATCATCAAGGCCAAGGGCTTCGAGCAGGTCAGCGACACGGGTGCGCTGGAGGCGATCGTGGAGCAGATCCTCGCCGCCAATCCCGACAAAGTGGCCGAAGTTCAGGCTGGCAACGAGAAAGCCATGAACTGGTTCACCGGGCAGGCTATGAAAGCCAGCCAGGGCAAAGCGAACCCGAAGATGGTGACGGAGATCGTGCGGAAGAAGGTGCTGGGGTGAGCTGAGTTTACAGTTGTTGACGATGGTTGACGGTTGTTGACAGTGGTTTTACCGGAACGCTGGAGCGTAAAACCCCTTGCACCCGAAGTTCGGGCTGCTATTCTTCGCGCCCTTTTTCACCCCCAGCCCACTTAGAATCATGTCCCAGCATAGCAGCCTCAAGACCTCCGGCTCCGTCGGTACCAAGCGCAGCGTTTTGAAGCGCGGTGAGCGCGTCAAGCTTCTCAAGGCCCGTGGCCAGTGGAAAGAAGGCCGTCTGCCGACGAACCTTCCCAAGACCAAGCCCGAGTAAGGCTTCCCACCTGTGCGCCTTAACCGATATTTGAGCCAGTGCGGCATTGCCTCACGGCGTGGCGCGGAGGAAATCATCCTCGGCGGACGTGTGTCGATCAACGGCCACGTCATCACGGAGCTTGCCACGCAGGTGCAGCCCGAGGACAAGGTGGTCGTCGATGGCTCACCGGTGCGCACCGAGACGCCCGTCGTTCTCGCTTTAAACAAGCCGAAAGGCTACCTCTGCTCCCGTGGGGACAAGCAGGATCGCATGACGATCTATGATCTTCTGCCGCTGAAGTATCAAAATCTGCACCACGTCGGCCGCCTCGACAAAGACAGCGAAGGCCTCATTCTCCTGACCAATCGCGGTGATCTTTCCCATCGCATCATTCACCCGAGCCAGGGTGCTGAAAAAGAATACGAAGTGGTCGTTGATCAGCCACTGAACGTGGACGTGATGGCGAAACTCGTGAAGGGCATGATGACCGAGGAAGGTTTTGCCCGGGCGGAACGCGCCTGGATGGACACCGACCACCGGGCGCACATCGTCCTGAAGATGGGGCTCAAGCGGCAGATTCGCATGATGCTGTTCTACCTCGGCTACGAGGTCACGCGCCTTACACGCATTCGCATTGGCTGGATGAAACTGCACGGCCTGGCCAAAGGTGCCCACAAAGAACTCACGCCGACGGAAGTCGAACGCTTCTTCAAGGAAGAGCCCGCCAAGCCGAAACTGGAGCGTATTAAGCCTAGCGACGGAAAGGATGACGGCATCGAAGATCATCGTCCAGCACGCAAGCGTTCTCCGAATCGTGAAGGTGCCACTGAGACCCGCGAACCGCGTGGTTTCAAGCCCACTCGTGGCAAGAAGAGCGGCCCTACGGCCCGCTTTTCTGAAGAGAAGCCTACTCGTGGTAAAAAGAGCGGCCCTCCAAGCCGGTTCTCCGAAGACAAGCCTTCCCGTTTCAAGCCCAAGTCCAAGACCTTCAGCCCGCGCTCACGCTCAGGCGAAACGGGGCGGGACGAAAAACCACGGGGCCGGTCAGGTCCGCCAGCTCGCCGTCCAGCTCCACGGGGGCCTCGCCGCGGTCCGCCGTCACGGTGAATTCGCTGGTCTGGAGGTAGTCCAGATCCTCGCATTCGTGGTAGCCGTCCAGCAGCATGCCGCGCAGCACTTGGATGAACTCCATCCCGCCGAGGCCGCGAAAGATGATGAGATCAAGTTTGGTGTCGGTATTGGAAGCATCGCGGAATAGCGGGAACGGTCCGCCGTAGTGCTTGCCGTTGCCCACCAGTACCACCGTGCCGATCATCGGTGCTTTGCCGTCAATTTTCACACTGAGCGTTGGCGGGGGCTGCATCAGCACGTTCACCGCGCTCATCACGTAGCTCAGCGGACCGTACTTTTTCTTCGCCTCCCAGGAGGTTTCCTGCACGATCTGAGCGTCGAGACCCACCCCGGCAAGCTGGGCGAAATACATGTCGTTCGCCATCCAGAGATCGACCTCGCGGCGCTTGCCGCTCGTGATTTCCCGCCAGCAGCCCTCAATGTCACGCCCCGGCAGCTTCAGTTCCACGGAAAACACATTCATCGTACCCAGCGGCAAAACCCCCAGCGCCGTGTGCTTTTCGCCGGGCTTGCGGCAGGCGTTGGCCCGGCAGATGCCCTGCAGCACCTCGTTCATCGTGCCATCGCCACCCGCAGCCACCACCAGTTCATGATTTTCCGCCAGCTCTTCAGCGATCGCAGTGGCATCAGCCGGGCCTTTCGTCAGGTGCAGCTCTGGCTCCGGCGAGAGCCTGCGCAGGGCATGTTCGAGGCTGGCAGCCTTCGTGCTGCGGGCGGCGGGGTTGAGAATGACCGGTATGGGCATGAGGGGCGGCATTCATGCCACGTTGGCGTCTTGATGCCAGCCACAAATTTGTACGTTGTTCACGCTTTAGCGTGTTCAGTCGAAGGCCCCCCAGACACGCTGAAGCGTGAACAACGTACGTAGAGCACCCGCTCCGGCTCGTACCGGGCCGAACAGGCCGCTTGTGAAACTTTTCACAAAATCGGGTTGCCCCTCTCCGAGCGGCTCCGATAATCGACCTTAGCCCCTTTCCCCTTCGCTCATGCCTGCCCCCGCCGAAGCCCCCGCCCCTGTCGCCGCTCCATCGCCAGCCGATCTCGTCAATGTTCAGATCGACGGTATCTGGCACAAGTTCCCCAAAGGCACACGCATGATCGAAGCATGCAAGCAGGCCAAGAAGGAAGTCCCGCACTACTGCTACCACCCGAAACTCTCCTCTCCTGGCAACTGCCGCATGTGCCTGGTGGAGATGGGCATGCCCCCACGTCCAGCTCCAGGCACCGAGCCGGAGAAAGACGAGCATGGCATGCCGAAGATCGGCTGGATGCCACGCCCCGTCATCGCGTGCGCCAACACCGTGGCAGAAGGCATGGGCATTCGCACCGAGTCCGTCCTCACGCAGGAGTGCCGCAAAGGCGTGATGGAGTTCCTCCTCATCAATCATCCCCTCGACTGCCCCATCTGCGATCAGGCCGGCGAGTGCCGTCTGCAGGAGTTCAGCGTCGAGCACGGCAAAGGCGAGAGCCGCTTCCGTGAAGACAAGGTTAAGAAGCCGAAGAATGTGGACATCGGCCCGCGCGTGCGCCTCGATGACGAGCGCTGCATCATGTGCAGCCGCTGCATCCGCTTCACGGCTGAGATCGCCGACGAGCCCGTGCTCGGCTTCACCGAACGCGGCAGCTTCACCACGCTGGCCGTGCATCCGGGCAAGCGCCTGGAGCACAACTACTCGCTCAACACGGTGGACATCTGCCCGGTGGGTGCTCTCACCTCCAACGACTTCCGCTTTCAGCAGCGCGTCTGGTTCCTCAACGAAACCAACAGCATCTGCACCGGCTGCGGCCGTGGCTGCAACATGGAGATCAGCGCCCGTGGCGAAACGATCTACCGCCAGACTCCGCGCGACAACAACGACGTCAACTCCACCTGGATGTGCGACAGCGGCCGCCTCGACTTCCACTTCGTGAACAGCGAGTTCCGCCTCACCGATCCGATGATCAAGTCCGGTGGCAAACACCAGATCGCCACCTGGAAGGCGGCGCTCGCCAGCATCGCCACCGCCCTCGCCGGCAAAAAGGGCGAGGAGATCGCCATCATCGCCAGCGCTCGCATGACCAATGAAGAACTCTTCTTCGTGAAGCACCTCGCCGCACAGCTCGGCACCACCAACGTGGATGTCATTCCCCGCACCGGCGGTGCCGACAACTACCTCCGCGCTGACGACCTCAATCCGAATACGAACGGTGCCAAGCTCATCCTCGGCATCGAACCAGGTGCTAAACTGGCCGAGATCACCGAACTCATGAGCCGTGGCCGCCTGCGTGTGGTGCTCGCCCTCGGTGAAAACCTGCTCAAAGTCGGCTTTGCCCAGCGTGACCTCGAAAAAGTACCCTTCATCGCTTCCCTGCACATCCTCGCCAACGCCAGCGCCGAACTCAGCGATGTTGTGCTCCCCGGCTCCGCCTACGCTGAAAAGCACGGCAGCATGATCAACGTCACCGGTCGCCTCCAGCGCCTGAACAAGGCTGTCAAATCCCCTGGCAACGCCCACGACACCTGGGAAATCCTTCGCGACCTCATCGTCGCCTGCGGCGGCTCCAATGGCATCCACACCATCGAAGACGTCTTCAAGCGCCTCAGCACCGAAGTCCCAGCCTTGAACGGCCTCACCTTCTCCAAGATCGGCGATCAAGGCGTGCAGGTGATCGAAACCGCCGAGAAGATCCCACTGCTGGAGCGCGAGAAAGAGCGCAAGGCGAAGGGGATTATCGTGGGGTAGCGAGTACTTGGTCGATGCATTCTGGATGCCTTGATGGCGGGAAGGGCAAGGTTTACGCATAAACAGCAGCAAAACATCTGGCTGTCATGGAATGCGGTGTCCTTTAGGTCACTTCCGTCCTTTTTGTCCTTCAGACAGGACACTGCGCTTTCGTGGGTCGCTTCTTGCGTAAGCCCTCCGGCAGGGGGTGAAGGCCCCAAGGCAGGCTTGCGGACCCGGTCTTTGGATGGCATGGTCTCTCATGACCGCAACGATCACCATGGACGAAGGCGGGCAGATTACGCTGCCTGCCGCGCTCAAGCGTGCTTTGGGTGCCGTCCCTGGCACCCGTCTGCGTGCTGAGGTGTCGGGAGGACGGCTGCAAATCGTGAAGGAAGACGAACTTCCAGAGATCAAGGAAGGCGTGTTGGAAAATGGCGTGCTAGTGCTGCCCCATTTTGGTTTCCCGGTGGACGTCGCCGCCGCACTTCGTGCCGAGCGCGATGAACGATCCGTCCAAAGAGACGTGGAGCAATGAGCGTCTTTTTGGACAGCTCCATCTTGATTGCAGCGTTGGTGCCAAGCGAACTGAAGCACGCAGAAAGCCTGGCATGCTTGATGAGTGGAACGCCGCTGGTTTATCAACATGCGTTCCTTGAGACATTTGCCATGCTGACCGGCGGCAGGCTTGGAACCAAGGCCGATGCAGATCTTGTGGCGAAGTTGATCAAGCAAACATTGCTCCCGCGTGTTCGTGTCGTGCATCTGGACGAACAGGAGGTTGTGGAGGCTCTCCAGACCGCAAGGCGACACGGCGTTCGTGGAGGGGCCGTCTATGACTTCATGCATCTGGTAGCCGCCCGCAAATCGGGTGCCACGATACTTTGCACACTCAACCTGGACGACTTCCAACAGCTTTCACGTGTCGGCGACCCTCTGATTCAGCTGCCCTGATATGCCTCCTTTTTTGCCCTAGCCTTTCACATGTCTGCGAATTCGCCGAGAAGATCCCACTGCTGGAGCGCGAGAAAGAGCGCAAGGCGAAGGGGATTATCGTCGGTTGAGTCTGTCGCTGTTGCGTCTCTTGAGCACTCAGCGCCCTGACTGACTGGGAAATTTTGTAGTCGAAACGCATCGCGGTCTGGCATTGCACAGGGGTGTTCTGCTATCGTCCGAAAATGCGCCTAAAATACCTCCTTCTCGGTTTGCTTGGCCCTGCGTGGACCATGATTGCCTGCGGGCATCCGGCGGCTTTGGATGACTACCCCGAACGCTTTCCCGGTAAAACAATGCAAGCCATTGTGCGTGAGTGGGCCCCACCGCCTGAAAAAGGCTGGGACGAAAACACTTTGCTCAATGGTGTTCTTCAACTGGCAAATCAATGGACGGAACTGCCGTTGGATGAGTTGATAAAACGCACCGCCTCTTTGATGGAGGAAAACCGCCGAGGGGACTACCGCAAGCGCTTCGCTAACGTTCTGCACGAAATGGAAGAGCTAGCTGCCAGTGGAGAAGCAGGCCGTTCTGAAGAAGTGGCGGATTATCTGAGCTGGCGCATGGGTCACCTGAACACTGACGACGGGTACTTTGACAAGATGCCTTCCAGAGCATGGGATGAAACCCAGCAGAAGGCCGAGGAAAGAACGCGGCAGTGGGAAACGGAGCGCAATAAGGCAATTTCAGAGATCAGTGTAAAGGCAGAGACCGCCTCGGTGGCATTGCGCCCGCACTGGCTTGTGCAATGTGGTGCCCTGGAGTTTCATCATCGACGTTATCGGGAGGCGGCTGATTACTTTGAAAGGGTGTGCGCGGCATTTCCTGATCATCCACGCGCCGAGGTGGCCGTGCTGATGTTAGCGCGGATGAAGTTTGATGAATGGAAGCAGGAGCGCCAGACCTGGCAGTATGATGTCCCCAAAGAGAACCGCTTGGAAAACGAGACGCAGCAGGCGTTTAAACGTTACAGCAAGCTTTATCCCAAGGGACGTTTTGCCGCGGATGCCATCGGCTGGGAGGCGGGAATGGCGCGCGAGAATGGACGTTTAGGTGGTGCGCTGGAGGGCTTTTTGCGGCAGGCGCAAACGGCAGGGCATCCGGAAATCCGCCGCCGTGCTTTTCAGCAGATCGAGTGGATGCTGAGAGATTTCGCGGAACATCCCGAGCAATTTAACGATTATCAGTTTCCGTGGGAAAAGGTCGCTGCGGAACCCTTTGTGGCTCTGCGCCTGGGCTATTTCATGATCGATTGCGAAAGCGAGGCCGATCTCGGAGCCATCATGCATCGGAGGTCGGGAGGTGATCATCGCGTGTTGGAGTCGCTGGTTCCCTCGCTCGCGGCAGTGCGTGCGGCGGCGAAACCTGCCTGGGCAAGGTTGGATGCGGCGTTGTCCGCCAGCGATGAGGCTTATCGTGGAAGCCGGGGCATCATTCGCGATGTGCTGCATGCCTGGTCGGCAATCGTGCGTGGAGAACCCGGCCTCGTTCCTGTGTTGGTGGAAGAACAAACGCGAGGGGCCGGCGCAGATGATGCGCTCTTGGTTCGGGCTATTGCGCGATTGAAAATGGGTCTGGCTGCGGAGGGCATTCGCGGCCTGGACCAGTTGGATGAGTTTTGTCCCACCTCACCACTGTGTCGTGGGGGTGATTTGAGGCGTGTTGATGCATGGCTGGAACTGCATCAGCCTGCTGTAGCGGTGGCGTTGCTGTGGGACATGCTCAACGGCAAAGGCACGGCTGCCAGGCAGCAGGACATCGAAGATAGCCCGCCGCTGCATTTACCAGGGGAGGTGGAGCAGCGTTTGTCCGCATTGCTGACCTTTGCACCGCTTGCCGAGCTTGAAAAAGCCAGCCTCGTCAAGGGTGTTTCGGAAAGACTAAGAACCACTCTTCGAGGAGCTTTACGCGTGCGCCATCTGAGTGAGGGGCGCTTTGCGGAATCTCTGCGTTTCACAGAAGATGCAGACTTCAAGGAATGGCGGCAGCCGTACCAAAACTGGGATTTGGACGCAAACAGCCTTTCGCAAGAGTGGAGAACAAGCGTGACCACGTTGCAGCAACTGCGCGATGCGGTCGAAAAATCCAGTGGTGAGGCCAAGGTGGCGGCCTGGATGGCCCTCGGTGTCGCTTGGGAGCAGCAACTATGGCACCTGCTGGGTAGTGGGAACGTTATTATACCCGAGGTGTGGCGTAGCGCTGACCTGCCGTCGGCTTCTTATGAGCTGCGTCATCACGCCCGCATCCTTGGCCTAAGCGATGCCGCTGCAGCGGCCTTTCTTGACCAGCGGCAGGAGACGTCGCATGCCATTCGTTGCTATGAAGAGGCGCTGAAGCTTGCTCCCAAGGGATCAGCCAACTCGCTGAAAGCGTTGCTCGCTCTCCACGCCGCCCTGCGCACACGGGCAGAGGATTCCGCCTACTTCATGGACCGGTCGGTGGAAACCAACGCCGCAGCCCAGTCCCGGATACTGCATGATCGCATCCTCTCCGAGCATGCTGGTATGGACGCAGCCCGGCAGACGGTGTGGTGGACATTTCGTCCGTCACAAACGCTAGGCGAGTGGGAGCCTGGCGTGGTGGCGCTGTTTGCTCGCGAAGTGGAGCTGGCCACACTCCTCACCTCAACGGCGCGCAACGATTATTGGACCGATCACTGGCAGGCCAAGACGGCGCTCGATACGAGCACGGAGAAATTAAAAGCTGCCTTCCTCAGTGAAACTAGCCTCACTCATTTACGCACAACCATTGCGGTGCTGCGGCGTGAAACACGGCGTGAAGCACCCGTGGCAAAGGCCGGAATTCTGCTCAACCATCTCGATGACCTCGATCTGCTCCTCGCCGTCCCCGGTGTCAGCACAGTGGCTCGCAAGGCCTATTTTGACGCTCGCATGAGCGGCACTCCTCTGGATGCCAGCGCGGAGATGTTCGCCCCTATGCAAGACTTTGTGACCTTTTGGAATGATGTCATCACGCCTTCAACGACTACTGTGACGCCGACAGAGCAGAAACTTTTGGCTGAGCAGCCTGAGCGTGGAGCACGTCAGCGCATTGCTCAGGCCCAGGTTTGCCGCATGCAGGAATTCCTCGTGAAGTTTCCTCAGAGTGTGAAGCGGGAGGCAGCTCTGGCCCGTTTGGCGATTAACACGCTGCGTCAATCGCGCTGTCACTGTGGCATGACCAGAATCGACGCAGTCAGAGAAGCCACGACCGCCTATGCGGGCTTTGCCATTGAGCGGGGTATTCCTTTTGATCGTACAGCGGTGACTGCTGCCATGGATAACTATGACCGCGAATTTCCCCAGGGGCGCTACCATTGGGATGTCTTGCTCATGCGCGGTATTGCTGCTGCCGAAACCCACGACTGGCCTGCTGCCATGCGCCATTTTGTGACCATTCTCGATAACCCTGAGCAGCGCAGTCTTCATCTGGATGCCAGCAACAACCTCTGTGCGATTTTCATGGAACTGCTCACGCCAGAGCAGCGTCCCGCCATCATCCAGGCAGTGAAAGCCACTCCCGGGGCATGGCAAAAGCTCGACATTTTCATCCACAGTCCAAGCTGCGGCTGGCGGCTTCGTGTTCTGCTGGATTGGCTGGAGACTCAGCGATGAAGTGACCGCTGGGAGCGGATGCTGCATGACGGAGACAAAACCAGTGAATCTGCGCAGAATGCGGCTTATAGAGGCCCATACATGCCCACCCTCCCCAAACCCGAACTCCTCTCACCCGCTGGTAACTGGGACTGTGCCCGTGCGGCAGTAGCCAATGGGGCGGATGCGATCTTTTTTGGCATGCCGCGTTTCAATGCGCGCATGCGGGCGGACAATTTCACGGAGGAAGATCTGCCGGAACTGATGAAGTTCCTGCATGAGCATGGGGTGAAGGGCTATGTGGCCTTCAACACGCTCATCTTCACCAAGGAGCTGCCGGATGCCGAGAAGCAACTGCACCTGCTCGAAGACAGCGGCGTAGATGCAGTCATTGTGCAGGACCTGGGACTCGCACGCATGGTGAAGGCGCTGACTCCGAAGCTGCGGCTGCATGCCAGCACGCAAATGACGATCACCTCCCCAGAGGGACTCGAATTCGCGAAGCAACTCAACATCGACCAAGCCGTGCTGGCTCGGGAGCTGTCCATGCGGGAGCTGGAGCGCTTCAAAGCGGCGGCGGTGCCGCTCGAAGTATTTGTACACGGTGCCTTGTGCGTGGCTTATTCGGGGCAGTGCCTCACGAGCGAATCGCTGGGTCGGCGCAGTGCGAACCGTGGCGAATGCGCGCAGGCCTGCCGCATGCCGTATGAAATGATCGTCGATGGCGAGCCGCGTGATCTCGGCGATAAGCGCTACCTGCTCTCGCCGCAGGACCTCGCAGCGGTCGATGAAATTCCGCGCCTGATCGAGTTGGGAATCCGCAGTTTCAAGATTGAAGGCCGCCTCAAAACCCCCGAATATGTGGCGGGCGTCACGCAGGTGTATCGCAAGGCAATTGACCGCGCCTTGGCAAATCAACCAGCGCCAGCCAGCGATGAGGACCGCTACGCGCTCGAAATGACCTTCTCTCGCGGCCTGTATCCCGGCTGGATGCATGGTGTGAATCATCAGGAACTGGTAGGAGCCTACTACGGCAAAAAACGCGGCCCGTTTGTCGGGCAGGTCACGCGCATCATCGATGCCGACACGCTTGAGCTGGATGAACTGCACATCGCCATGAAGCCGGGCGATGGCGTGGTGTTTGAGAATTTATCGGACACCAACTACGAGCAGGGCGGCAGCGTGTATGAGATGCGTGGCAGTGCCCTGAGCTTCCGCCACGGCCTGCTGCGCATGCAGGATGTGCAAATCGGCATGCGTGTCTTCAAAACGAGCGATCCCGCGCTCAATCGGGCCCTGCGCCAGTCGTTTGAAGGAGACATCCCCATTCGCAAGCAGCGCAAACTTGATCTGCATGTGACGGGCCAGGTGGGTGAACCGTTGCGGGTGCAGTCGGGTGCGAATGTGGTGACTTCCAACATGGCGCTGCAGGCGGCGATGAAGCGCCCGCTTACGCCAGGGGCATTCATTGAGCAGTTCAACCGACTCGGTGGTACGGAGTTCGAACTGGGCGAGGTGCAGTTTGATGTCGTCGGCGAGGTGATGCTGCCGATCAGTGAACTCAACCGCATGCGGCGTGATTTGATTGCTGCATGGAGTGAAGGTGCCTCGTCACCGGTGCCTGTCGCGCCCATCACGGCGACGCTCGAATCGCTGATGCCATCGCGCGGGACATCGGATGACTCAGCGTTTCAGCTTCACGCGTTGTGCCGCACGCAGGCTCATATTGATGCCGCGCTGGTGCTGGGGGTGCCGCGTCTCTATCTCGACTTTGAGGACATTCGTCTCTATGCGGATCTAGTGAAGCAGATCAAGGAGCGCAGTGACACGGCGCAGGTCTGGCTGGCCACGCCGCGCATCCAGAAATCTGGCGAAGCCGGTTTCTTCAAGCTCATCCAGCGTGCGGAGCCGCATGGCGTGCTCATTCGGAATCTGGGGGCCATGTCGTTCTTCCAGGACGCCGGCATCCCGATGACGGGAGATTTTTCGCTCAACGTGGCCAATCCGCTCACGGCGGAGATTTTGAAGAAGTCGGGGTTGGAGCGACTGACGATCAGCTATGACCTCAACATCGAACAGGTCGTCGATCTGCTTGCTGCAGCACCGCCTGGGTGGTTTGAGCTGACGCTGCACCAGCATATGCCGATGTTTCACATGGAGCACTGCGTGTTCGCCGCCTTCCTGAGCAAGGGCACCGATTTCACCAATTGCGGCCGTCCGTGCGACAGGCATCGCGTGCATCTGAAGGATCGTGTGGGCATGCAGCACCCGCTCAAGGCCGACGTCGGCTGCCGCAACACGCTGTTCAACGCAGTGGCGCAAACCGGCGCGCAATTCTTCGACGAACTGCGCGAGCACGGCCTGCGCTGCTTCCGCGTCGAACTTCGCGAAGAAAACGCCGACGAGGCGATGATCGTCCTGCGCACCTATCAGGAACTCCTGGCCGGCCAGCGCGATGGCGACGAAATCTGGCGCGATTTGAAAGCGCAGAGCCAGCTCGGGGTGACACGGGGAACGTGGGCGGAACTGGCTTGAGGAGGGCAGGCCGATATAAAGGTTTGCTGTCAGTGCAGGAACTTCCTTGAACGCGGGCGGTTTAACCGCCAGAATCATCCGGCCATGTCCAGGCACGTTCACGACGATTTCAGTTTCCTGCCGACCGTCGATTCGACGGACGAAGAGATCGTGGAGAGCGAGGAGCTGGGGCAATCCCAGCAACACCCGCTTCAGCCGGAGATCGTTGAGCCAGAGCATGCTGCGGTGGAAGAACCGATTCATGCTGAGGAGCCTGTGTACGAAGAGGCGGTACATCCAGAGCCGGTGGATGAGGAGCATTTTTATGAAGAGCCGGTCTTGGAGGTTCCGGTGCATGAAGTGGCGGCAGAGCCCCCCCCCGGGCTGCCGGTTTTTGTCCAGGAACCGCAGCCGGTAGAGAAGGTGCCAGTGTTGGAGGAAGATACCGCAGATTGGGTGCCGAAGGATGCAGAAGCCAGCGAGGCACTGCATCAAGAACCCGTGGCTCCGGCTGCCAAGCTTCAACTGCCCCATCCCCCCCCCGACCTTTCCAATGAGGAAAGCGGGGTCACCTTGCTCCTGCCGCGTGCTGCGCAGGCGGTACGGGCAAGCAAGGAAGCGGTGGCGAAACCAACTGCGGAGCCTGCGGCCAGTGCGTTGCCTCGCAGCGATGCGGCGCCGTCAGAGGCATCCCAGGGAGGCGAAGAAGCCCCGGCAGACAAAGACGCGAAGCCGTTCATCGCCCCGAAACCTGCGCCGGAGGAACCGCTGGACCCCGATGAAGCTAAGAAGCAGCGCTGGAAAAAGCTGGCGGACAAGATCGGCCTCCGCACGCTGGGCATGAGTGTCGGTGTACATATGTTCCTGCTGCTGATCGCCGCGTTCATTGGTGTGAGCCAGATGACGAGCTCGCAGGTGGACTTTTTGCCCGGAGGCAGTTCACCGCAGTCGCAGGCGGCTTCCGAAGCGTTGACGCACAAGGTTCAGACCAAAAAAAATCCCTGGCTGAAGGCCAAGCCGGTGCAGCGCAAGATCACCGTGCAGTCACTGTCTGCCAACGTCGTACTGCCGGAAATGGCCCCCATGGACATGACGGAGTTGTCCAAGATCACCAACCGCATGGATCTGAGCAAGGCACCCACCTCGGGATCGAGCCAGCCCATGGGCCTGGGTGGTGCAGGTGGCGGGTTGGGTGCTGGCATTGGGCGTGGTGGCAAATTCAACTTCATTGGTCAGACCGCCACCGGGCGGCGCGTGGTATTCGTCGTCGATGTCTCCGGCTCCATGTCGCAACGCTTGAAAGGTGAAAATCAGCAGATGAGCCGTTTTGATCTGCTGAAGAAGGAGCTGATCAAGGCGGTGAAGCAGATTCCCATGGGCACCGCTTATCAAGTGATCTACTTCTCCGACTTCGCCTGGCCTCACAACGAGGTGGACAGCCGTAACTCCACTGCCATGGAAAAATTCCGTTGGGTGGTGACGTCGCAAGATTACAAGCAGGTCAAAATTCCCACCTTCAAGTACATCCAGGCCACTCCGTTTTCGATCCAAGACAGCGTGAACATCATCCAAGGGTCGGAAAACCCTGGCGGCACCAACTGGGGCTCAGGACTCCTGATGGCGCTGAACGCCAACCCCAAGCCCGATGTGATCTTTTTCATGACCGACGGCAATCGTTCGGACGAGATGGGCTGGATCGATGTCGTCAACGCTGAAAACAAACGCAAGCTGCCCATGGCCGCGATTCACACCAGCGTGATCGCGCAGACCGATGCGGCGCGAGAGATGGACGCGCTTGCCAGGAGCAACAACGGCACCTTCACGGTCATCACAGACGAAGGCAGGGTCATCAAAGGCCAGGACTTCTTCAAATGAAGTAGCACTGCTCAGTGCAGCAGTTCGTGCAGCGCCGCTGTCACCTCATCGACCGGTAGTCCGACGACGTTGGTGAACGATCCCGTCATGCGGTCGAGTACCATGTCGGTGCATTCCTGAATGCCGTAGGCACCTGCCTTGTCGAGCGGGTTCACCCTGCCATGGTAGCTGCGGATCAGTTCGTCCGTCAGCGGTTTGAAGGTGACATGCGTGATGACATGCAGCTCACGGGCCACGCTGCCATCACTGGCAAACACCACTCCGGTGCAGACCTCGTGCGTGCGGCCGGACAGTCGGCGGACCATGGCCAGCGCTTCATCCAGGTCGGCGGGTTTGCCCAGAGGATCACCATCCACGTAAACCAGCGTATCCGCACCGATCACGAGTGCCTCAGGCCGGGTGCGGCTGACCGCCAGCGCCTTGCGCCGGGCGTTTTCCAGGGTGAGCTGTTCAGGCGTCAGAGCCGCATCATGCGCCTCTTCGACCTGCGACAGGACGATTTCGAAGTCGAATCCAGCACCGCGCAGCAGCTCCTCACGGCGCGGGGAGGCAGACGCCAGCACGAGGGGGCGCATGCTCACGCCCGCTTTTCCACGATGGTCACCACATCATCCGCACGGATCACGGCATCGCGCTTGTCCAGTGTGCGGTAGCGGTAGTAGCCGGTCTTTTCTTGATATTGCGGTGCTCCTTCACAGGGCACCTCACGTCCGTCCTTGAGCTTGATTTTGTGCGGCGTGGAAGACGCAAACATGTTCGGCATGGAGCAGGAAACGAGGATAATGGCGGGCGGGATCAGCAGGAAACGGCACATGGCATTCATGGCGGAGGATGGGGAAATAACGATGCAGTTGAGACGCGCCTTTCGGAGATTTTGTTCATCCTTTAGCAATGTCATATTTTAATGCGTCACAATGATGTCAGTTGAAGCAGCCTCCATGCCTTTTACGCTGCCGCATGAGTCAAATTTTACCCCCTGCCATTGGCATCATCGGCGGTTCCGGCCTGTACGATCTCGAAGGATTTGAGAATCGCGAAGAGATCAGCGTGGAGACGCCGTTTGGTTCCCCTTCGGATGCTCTCGTGACCGGCACGCTGGCCGGACGCCGGGTGTATTTTCTGCCGCGCCATGCGAAGGGGCACCGCATCCTGCCCACGGAGCTGAACCACCGCGCCAATATCTGGGCTCTGCGCAGCCTGAACGTGCGCTGGATCATCGCCGTCACCGCCGTGGGCAGTTTGCAGGAGCAGTACCACCCCCGGGACATCGTCCTGCCGGACCAGTTTTTCGACCGTACCAGCCGCCGCGACCAGCACACCTTTTTTGGCAAAGGCATCGTGGCGCATGTGGCGTTTGGTGATCCGATTTCAAACGGCCTGCGCTCGCTGTTGCATGACGCCTGCGTGGCACAGGGCCGCAAGGTGCATAACGGCGGCACCTACGTGTGCATGGACGGCCCCGCCTTCTCCACCCGGGCTGAATCCCATGCGCACCGGCAGCTTGGCTTTGATGTCATCGGCATGACGAATCTGCCCGAGGCCAAACTGGCCCGGGAGGCGGAGATCGCCCTGGCCACCCTCGCGATGATCACGGATTACGACTGCTGGAAAGTCGAGGAGGAGGCCGTCACCGCTGAGTCCGTGATCGGCCATTTGCATGCGAACGTCGCGGCCTCCAAAGCCATCCTCGCCCACGTCATTCCAAACATTCCCGCTGAACCGAACTGGCCGGAGCACCGTGCGCTGGACACCGCCTTGATGACGGACCGCAAGTTGTGGCCGGAGCAGACGGTGGAAAACCTGCTGCCCATCCTGCAGCGGTTTGTGTGAGGCGGATCAATCCTCCATCAGCTTCACCGCCAGACGGCGCATGAACTGGCGTTCCGGCAGCAGGCCGATGCGCTCATAGGCTTCGTCCAGATTGCGCAGGATGCGCAGGAGCGTGGCTTCGGCGGTGGCGGGCTCGTGGATGAGGTCTTCCATGCCGGGATTCGCGGCCGGGTGGTGTTTGGCCACATCGGCGGCCAGCATGAAGCGCCCGCGATTGAAGCAATCGACCAGCCAGGTTTTGTCGTGGTATTTGACGCGGCAGAGGAAATGGCCGGGAAAATTGCAGCCTTCGATGGCGATGCCGAAGCGATGGCCCAGCAGTCGGTAGATGCAGCAGAGGCTGATGGGATTGCCCAGTCCGGTGTCCAGCACCCAGAACAGGTTGCTGTTCGCCGGCGAGTAGTAGTCCTTGCTGTTGCCCCGGAAACGGGTGACGCCGTTGTGCGCAGCAAAGAGATACTGAGCGAGTTCATGAGCATCCATGCGGCCATTTTCGGCAAAGGCTTGTTCCGCCAGCGCGTCGAGGCGTTTGGCCAGATCGGCAGACTGGGTTTTCCAGCCGTTGATGAAGGCGGAAAGCTGGCTCAGGCCCTCCTCAAGCTGCGCGTCCGGACCTTCCATCCAGCGCCAGCGCATCCAGGTCTCTTCGAGTTCGAGCCGCCGTGCCGGTTCGAGCAGTTGCGCCACCAGCCGTTCCTCCTCCGCAGACAGCGGCGTCTCTAGGGTCTCGATGTGCTGTGGCAACTCGCGCCGCATGCCATTGAGCTCCTGCCGCACCGCCTGCCGCACGACTTCAGAGTCGTCGTCGAGCAGTTTGATGAGATGGCTCAGATGAGCACTGGGAGGCATGTGAAGGTGATACCATGAACTGCCCTGCGGGCGCAATCACGAAATTTGAGCAGGCCGAATGTTTGCCTCCTGGTGCGCACCCACTCGGTGGTGTTTGACCAGATGAAACCAAGCAGCAACCCAGAGCCGCAGGTGGTCTTTGAGGTGCGGCCAGCTTGACGCAGGAGAGTTCCACCTTCACGCTGATGTCTGGATGAAAGCCTCGGTCCTCCCTTCATATCTTTTGGCTTTGGCCGTTTGTTTCGGGCAGAGTTTCTGTTCCGCCCAAGAGGCCGTAACATCGGTCGCCACCATCAGCCAAGTCTTGCCCTTCGCCTCACAGGGCACCCTCGCCATCGCCGAAAAAGCGGCGGTTGAGCCCACCGCGACATCCAGCGGCGTGGCTACGCCCAATCCAGCGAATGTGACCTTCGTGCAAGCTGGGGCGAGCATCAGCACAGGCCAAGGGGGAGCCAGTTCTCTCATTCTTGGCACCACGGGTGCCGCGCGCATGAAGGCGGAGACCGAGGTCAAGATTCCAGATGCGTCGGAAAAGAGCCACAGCTTGGAACTGCTCAAAGGCCAGCTCTTCCTCAACATCAGCGGGGAGGATTTGAAAAAGCGCAACGCAGGCGAGTTCAAGCTCAAGACACCTGCTGCATTGCTGGCGGTGAAGGGCACCAAGTTTTTCAGCCGCAGCGTGGACGGAAAAGACACCATCGGCGTGCATGAGGGCAGTGTGGAAGTGGTGGAGTCCACAACCGGTCAGAAACTCACGCTCGCGGCCAATCAAGCCGTTGAAGTGAGCCCGGGAGTCCTTGGTTCGATGCGCGAAATGTCTGATGAAGAAAAGGAGTCTGCGCCTGAATATGACTGGGCCAAAATTGCTCGCATGACCTGCGGGATCTATGGCGACGACTCGCAACGATACTTCTATGAAGGTCTTCTGGTAGATGTCAATAGTCTGCCCCGCCATCTGGTGCTAAAACAAGGTGTTCTTGTTCCAACGCCTCACATGCCACCTATGCTTGTTAACGATTTCCGGCCATGGCTAAATTGGAAAGAGGCCAGAGGGCAAACTCAGGAAGGATCCCTGTTTGCTCCAAAGCCGCAAATAACGGATCAAGGTACTGTGCGCTATGCTTGGAAAGCCCGAGTGATGCGGGGTTCAGAAAAGCCAGAACCTGCGCGCTTGTGGTGCATGTCCTATCTAGGTTCGGAGAGAAATGGGAACAAAGTAGTTTTGCATGCTTGGCAAAGGATTGTGGCGGTGGAATTTCAGCTTCGCACGATTCGCGTTGATTCCCTGGACATGAAGTTCAGTCGAAACGGTTACTCTTTTGGCGTGAAAACTACCGGAAGGGATGTAATGACCGGCGCGCAGCTCCCTTCTAACGGCAGCTGGGTTTCTGTTACGCTGCCAGTGCGTGACCTGAATCCGGATAACAGATATGGATGGAATCCCGGCATATCTTTGGTGGTGATGCCGAGCCCGCTGAAAGCGCTGTCGCAAGAGGCAACGGCCGTTGAGATGCGAAATTTTGTCCTGCTTTTCCAGCCATGAAAAACACGATTTTACTCCTATTGACCACCCTTCTTCTGGCATCTGCAGCATTTGCCCAAGTTCCTGACTTTCAAACTCCAAATGCCAATGTGAGTTCGTTTGTGCGCCATCGGCTCTTGTATGGCGCGAACAAGGTGACAACGAGGTGGCCGGGGGTGCCGAAGCTTGAGGTCACCACCCAGTCACCCGTCTTGAGGGCGTTTGTGGAACAAACATTTACCGGCTTGTGCCAGGCTGCGGGGCTGACCGTGCAGGGAGAGGGAATCTACAATGTGGTCATCGGAACCAAGGAGGAGTTCTCGAATGTGGACTGCGTTAAAAGGCGGCATCCGTCCTTTCATATGACTGGCTGGTATTTCTTCATCGCGGGCAATGATCTGGTCGAGACCATCACCATCAATGACCCCAGTCGTTACAAGGACGAGTATCTGCTCCAAAGGGATGTATTCCTCAACATGCTGAGAACCTTTGGAGTGATGGAAGACTCCCGGTTTCCAAAAAAGTCTCCGTTTGTCCCGACAATTGAAGTGGATGCCCAGCTTTTGCCAATCGAGAGGCTTCTGATCTCTTTTAATTATCAGCATGTGCCTCCCGGTATGGACAGCAGCGAAATACCCAAGCTGCTAAGGCTTTACTGGAACAAATAAGTTCGCCTTACAACCGAATCTCCATCGCCTTCGCGGCGCGGTGGGCTTTGGCGCGGGCTTCGTTGATGGTTTCGGCGCGGGCGAGAGTGACGGCCATGCGACGCTGACCGCTGACGCTGGGCTTGCCAAAGAGTCGCACTTGGGTGTCTGGCTCGGCGAGGACTTGGTCGAGGGCGCCGAACTGGACATTGGCGGACTCACCTTCCACGAGCACCGCGCAGCTCGCGCTGGGGCCATGCTGATGGATGTTCGGGATGGGCAGGCCGAGGATGGCGCGGACGTGCAGGGCGAACTCGCTCAAGTCCTGCGAGATGAGCGTGACGAGGCCCGTGTCGTGCGGGCGGGGGGAGACTTCGCTGAAGATGACGTCGTCGCCTTTGATGAACATCTCGACGCCGAAGAGGCCGCGCCCACCGAGGGCTTCGGTGATGGCACCGGCCATGTGCTCTGCGGATGCCAGCGCTGTTTGGGACATGGGATGCGGCTGCCAGGACTCACGGTAGTCGCCCTTGATCTGGGTGTGGCCCACGGGGGCGCAGAAGGAGGTGCCGCCGGCGTGGCGGACGGTGAGCATGGTGATCTCGTAATCGAATTCGACGAAGCCTTCGACGATGACTTTTCCTTTGCCGGCGCGGCCGCCTTCCTGGGCGTACTTCCAGGAGTGCTCGATGTCGGCGGCGGTTTTGACGACGCTCTGGCCTTTGCCGGAACTGCTCATGATGGGCTTCACGACACAGGGCATGCCGATCTTTTCAATGGCGGCGCGGAATTCCTCCTCGGTGGCGGCAAAGACGTAGGGCGAGGTTTTGAGGCTGAGCTCCTCGGCGGCGAGGCGGCGGATGCCTTCGCGGTTCATGGTGAGCTTGGCAGCGCGGGCGGTGGGGACGACGCGGAAGCCTTCGTTTTCGAGTTCCAGGAGGGTGTCGGTGGCGATGGCCTCGATTTCTGGGACGATGCAGTCGGGTTTCTCCACTTCGATCAGACGGCGCAGGGCCTCGCCATCGAGCATGGAGATGATGTGGCTGCGGTGGGCGACCTGCATGGCGGGGGCGTTGGCGTAACGGTCCACGGCGATGACTTCGCAGCCGAGGCGCTGGAGTTCGATGACGACTTCCTTGCCCAGCTCGCCGGAGCCGAGGAGCATGACTTTGGTAGCGGAGGAGGAGAGGGGGGTGCCGATGCGGGACATGGGTTCATTTAGGCTTGCAGTTGGCGGGCTTCAAGAGGGGAAGGTGGGGGAGGTTTGTGGTTGTTGGCAGTGGTTTGCGATGGTTTGCAGTTGTTGGGAGGGGGACTATGAGACAATCGGACAATGAGATTTGGAGATGAGGAGAGGGGGCGGGCTTTGATTTGCGGTCAATTCTCTGCATCCGTGAGGTGTCATGTCCTTTCCTGGCCCTTCAGTTCCTTCGCCCGTGCAGCGGCTGCTGCTGCCGGTGTGGTTGGCGTTGGCGGATCTGGTGTATCCCCGGCGGTGCTGCGTGTGTAAAGTGCCGGTGGAGGAGGGGTGCTTTTGCCGGGGCTGTGCGGGCGCTCTGCCGTGGGTGGAGGCACCGTACTGCAAGGTGTGCGGTGAGGTGTATGACGGCGCGCTGACGCGCGAATTCCGCTGTACGAACTGCAGCGGGCGCAGGCTGGAGTTTGAGTTTGCCGTGGCCGCCTGCCATGCCGAGGAGGCGACGCGGGAGCTGATCCACCAGTTTAAATATGAGCGCCGCCTGCACCTGCGTGGGGCGCTGGCCACGCTGCTGCTGCGGACGCTGGAGGAGCCCCGGCTGGCGGGGGAAAACCTGGCCGAGTGGCTGCTGGTGCCGGTGCCGCTGCACCCCAGCCGGGAGGTGGACCGGGAGTACAATCAAAGCTGGGAGTTGTGCCAGCGGTTGTCGCGGCTGACGGGGATCCCGGCTGCGAAAGCGCTGCGGCGCACGCGGGAGACGGACCCGCAGGCGGGTCTGGACCGTGCGGAGCGGCTGAAAAACCTGCGCGGTGCCTTTGCGGTGCAAAAACCACCGCGCTGGCGGCCACCCATTGAACTCCTGGGGCGGCGCATCCTGCTGGTGGATGACGTTTTCACTACCGGAGCCACCACCAACGAGTGCGCCCGGGTGCTGCGGCGGGAAGGTGGAGCTGAAAAAGTAGTGGTCATTACTGTCACACGCGGCTAGGCTCACTCCCGCGTCCGGCTTAGGCCGGGCCTGAAATTGCGAACGTCGGGCGGTTTTCCGCTGCCCGGCAGCTCCTGCGACATGCCACTCGGGGAGACGCATCCCATCAGGTCCGCCGATGCTGAGATGCCCACACCGACTGACCTACCATGGGATTTTTCAAAAAACGCAACGTTGACGATTTAGGCGAAAAGAAGCGCGACATGCCGGAAGGCCTTTGGACGAAGTGCCCTTCGTGCCAGGAGAGCCTGTTTGAGCAAGCGCTCGCCAAAAACCTCCGGGTCTGCACCAGCTGCGGCTACCACTTCACCATCGGCTCAGACGAGCGCATCGCCAGCCTCGTGGACGAAGGCAGCTTTGTGGAGATGGACCAGACTCTCGATTCTGTGAACGCACTCGGCTTCAAAGGCTACCTGGACAAGGTGAAGGCCTACCAGGCCAAGACCGGGCTGACCGAGGCGGTCGTCACCGGGCGTGCCGTGATCGAAGGGCTGCCGGTACTTGTCGCCATCATGGATTTCCGCTTTCTCGGTGCCAGCATGGGCAGCGTCGTGGGCGAAAAAATCACTCGCGCCATCGAGGCCGCCACGGCCGAGCGCAAGCCGGTCATCGTCTTCTCCGCCTCCGGCGGTGCGCGCATGCATGAGGGCATTCTGAGCCTGATGCAGATGGCCAAGACCAGCGGTGCCCTCGCCCGCCATGCCGAGGCCAAGCTGCCCTACATTTCCGTGCTCACGCACCCGACCACCGGCGGCGTTACCGCCAGCTTCGCAACGCTGGGAGACCTCATCATTGCCGAACCCAAGTGCATGATCGGCTTTGCCGGTCCCCGCGTGGTCAAAGAAACCACCCACGCCGACCTCCCTCCTGGATTCCAGACGGCCGAGTTCATGATGCAGCACGGTCTGGTCGATATGATCGTCGATCGCAAGGACATGCGTTCGACGCTGGCCAAGGTGCTGCGGTATATGACCGGGGCGAAGTAGCTTTTAGCGCAGTTCTTTGCGCTGAAAAATTTAGTCAAATGAAGATCGCCCACTTCTGATTGAGCATGGCTTTATAAGCCAAAGGTCAGCCAGAGGGCGAGGTGGAGGAGGCCGACGTAAACGAGCCAGGTCTGGGCGAGGCCGTAGGTGAGGCTGCCGGTGGTTTCGCTGGGGGTGTCGGTGGAGCGGCCAAACCAGCGGTCTTGATTGCGGAAGAGGACGATGCCGAGGGGGATGAGGGCGATGAGGCCGAGGATGCCGATGATTTTCAGACCGAACAGGCCTTCGGAACTCATGACGGCGAACAGGGGAGTGAGGTGGGGGTTCATGGGGGAACCTTGCCACGGGGCGCGAGGGTGGGTAGATGCAGATGGGGGGAAAGGGGAGCGGTACAGAGGGGGAGTTTACGGTGGTTGACGGTTGTTGCCGGAAGAGCCGGAGGGGGGGGAACCGGAAAGGCTATAGCGAAGCGCACCTCGAACTACCGACGAAGTGGCTGGCAAAGGGCTGTGCTTGGAAAACTACTGTCAACGACCGTCAACGACTGTAAACCACCGTCAACTCTGCTTCCTACGCCAGTCGCTTGGCCAAAGTGCCGAGGGTGTGGATGGCGGCGGCGAGGCGGGGGGACCAGGGCTGGCCGCAGGAGAGGCGGATGCAGTGGGTGTAGCGGGGCTCCAGCGAAAACAGGTGGCCGGGGGCGATGCTGATGCCTTTGGCGAGGGCGCGGTCGTAGAGGGCGATGGCATCGACCTGGGGCGGCATCGTGATCCAGAGCAGGAAGCCGCCCTGGGGAGCGGTGACGGTGGTGCCAGCGGGGAACTCTTCCAGGATGGCGCGGCGCATGCGGGCGACGTTCTCTTGATAGATGGCGCGGACGCTGCGCAGCCAGTGGTCGTAGCCGCCTTCGGCGAGGAAACCGGCGATGGCGAGTTCGGGCAGGGTGGCCGTCGCCAGGGTGTGGGTCAGCTTGGCCATGCGGACGGCGTGGTAGTAGCGGCCGGGCACGACCCAGCCGACGCGGTAGCCGGGGGCGAGGGTCTTGGAGAAGGAACTGCAAAAGAGCACGAGGCCGGAGTCGTCGTAGGACTTGCAGGTGCGGGCGCGCTTGGGCGCGAAGGGCAGCTCGCCGAAGACGTCGTCCTCAATGAGGGGGATGTCGTGCTGTTTGAGGAGGGTGACGAGCCGCTGCTTGGCGTCGTCGGGCATGGCGGCTCCAAGGGGGTTGCTGAAGGCGGGGAGGAAGATTGAGGTGCAACGCAATATTGGACCAGAGACGCTTAATTAGTTGAGGTTGATGTGCTGAGTTTCGAACTGGTTGGGGGTGAGGTAGCCGATGGCCGAGTGCTTGCGCTGGTTGTTGTAGT